>JAESGY010000004.1_pt1 | contig 518920 bp, 518 predicted proteins | sample 9269841 | NCBI WGS metagenome assembly JAESGY01 (sample SAMN17022865, study PRJNA683097) | algae metagenome | isolation source: Spirirestis rafaelensis WJT71-NPBG6 and co-occurring heterotrophs from... | place: USA: Pinto Wells, Joshua Tree National Park, Colorado Desert, CA | collected...
GCTGCTCGGCGCGGGTCTCTTCGAGGATCGCGCGGCGCGAGACGACGATGTTGCCGCGGCGGCGGTCCATCTTCAGGATCTGGAAGGGCTGCGGCAGGTCCATCAGCGGGGTGACGTCGCGGACCGGGCGGATGTCGACCTGGCTGCCGGGCAGGAACGCCACGGCGCCGTTGAGGTCGACGGTGAAGCCGCCCTTGACGCGGCCGAAGATCACGCCCTCGACGCGGTTGCCGGCGGCATATTCGCTCTCGAGCTTGTCCCAGGCGGCCTCGCGGCGCGCGCGGTCGCGCGACAGCATCGCTTCGCCCTGGTGGTTCTCGACGCGGTCGACATAGACCTCGACTTCGTCGCCGATCTTGAGGTCGGCCTTCTGGCCCGGCGCGGCGAACTCGCGCAGCGGCACGCGGCCTTCGGATTTCAGCCCGACGTCGATGACCGCGAGGTCGTTTTCGATGCCGGTGACGGTGCCCTTGACGACGCGGCCTTCGAAGCCTTCATTCTCGCCGCCGAGCGATTGATTGAGCATAGCCGCGAAATCGTCGCGGGACGGCATTGCCGTGGTGGCCATAAAAGATGCTTTCCTTCTGGTTTGTTGTGCCGGCCGGGGGTTGTCTCCCCTGGTCTTTTGACCCGACTGCCGCGCCGGCCCCATGCCGATGCGGCGTCCGGTGGGCGCATGAGCGAAGCGAAAGCGGCGGATAAGCGAAAAGAGCGCGTTGAAGGCGGGCCTTAGGGCCTCTCCTCACGCGCTTATCCAAAGCCTTAGCTTCCGCAGGCGCTTAGCACCCGCCGGACGGGTGCGCGTATAGGCGAGAGCAAGAGGAGGGGCAAGCGGGAACGATAGACCCTGGCCGTAATCTGCCACTCGGCATCGACCGGTCGAATGTCTGCTTCAGAGCCCATGCGACATGAGGACGGCCGCTCTATCTGGCTCTCTGATCTTGTGCTGAGCGTTGGCGATCATAGCTCTGGCATCGAAGTCTGTCGCCATATCCAGCAGAACGCGCCTAGTCTGTTCGTCGGACGCGCCGCCAGCCAAGCGCCGACACTGAAGCGCCTTCTGTCGCAGCTCAGCCTCATTCATCGGGTTCAGCATCGTGCCCTCCGGGCTAGTCCCCCGTGATTGAAACGGCTTCCTTGAAGGGTATCGAGAGGACTAGCTGGCCGGCCTCGTTCTCCGCATCGATGCGGTAGCGCAGGTCGAGCTTACCTTGCTTCACATCGGCGCTCATGAGGTCGCGGGCGCCGGCAAGCACAGATCGCCGCAGCTCGTCCAAGGTCTCGAATTGCGTGCCGTCCGGGTCGAGGATCTCATCGACGCCGTCACGCTGGTGCAGGAAATAACGGGGCATGGACGCTCCACTTGCAGGCGGGAGCGCGTCGGTCTCTCAGCCGCCGGAGCCTGGGAATCCCTTTTCCGGCGATGGCGCTTTGTGCGCTTTCGCACAAAGCATGGCAAGATCGCTTCAAAACAAATGCTTAGCCATCCGAACTCATAAGCGAGCAGATAGCGACGTCGCTTCAGCTCGCCTTGCCGAACGGGCCGATCAGGCGGCGATATTCCTCCTCCGGCCGGCCGTAGCTTTCGCCGGCGACGGACAGGAGCTTGGAGCGGTCGCGGACGGCGATGCGGCCGCGCATGGTGCGGATGGCGCCGGCGGCTTCCAGCGTGTGGAGGGTGACGGTGACGCCGGAGCGGCGCACGGCCAGCATCATCGACATGAACTCGTGGGTGAGCTCCAGCTCGTCGCCGTCGATGCGGTCGTGGCACATCAGCAGCCAGCGGGCGAGGCGTTCGGGCAGGGTGTAGTTGCCGTTCGCAGTGGCGGTTTGGGCGGTCTGGATCATGAACGTCTGGACGTAGCGCAGCAGCAGGTTGCGCAGGCTCTCGCTGGCGTTGATCGCCTCGCGCAGCCGGTCGGCGTCGATCCTCAGGGCGGTGGTCGGGCCGACCTGCATGAAGCCGCGGTGGGGGGTGCGGTCGGCGCCGAGCAGCACCGGGATGCCGGAAACGCCCTCACGGCCGACGATGCCGACCTCAATCTGCTCGCCGCCCTCCTCGTCGGAGACGATCGAGCCGACGCCGGCTTCGAGGAAGTGGAGGTGCGCGATCTCGCGGTCGGGTTCGAACAGCCCATCGTTGCGCTCGAGATCGACCCGGCCGAGGTGCGGTTGGAGCAGCGCGAAATCTTCTTCCGACATGGCGCCGAGCAGCAGGTTACGCGTGTACGACTGGCTGGGTAAAGACATCTGCCCCCGATCTTGAGCCGCGATGCGGGGGCGTTCCTTCTTTGCCAAGCGAGAGGGGCACTTTGGTGCGCCACCGCACAAACCCTTAGGGGTTCAGCCCTCAGGCGTTGGCGGCCAGACGCGGCGCGCCGAATTCCGGCCGGCGGCGCTCGAAGACGTCCATCAGCGGATGAGCGATGCGGTAGAGGCCTTCCGGGTCGATGCGCGCGGTGCGTGAGCTGATCTCCACCAAGCCCTTCGCTCGTAATTCCTTCAACGTGCGGTTCACGTGGACAGCGGTGAGGCCGAGGATCTCGCCAAGCTCCTGCTGCGTCAGTGGCCAGGGAATGCTGGTCGCATCGTCCCCGACCAGCCCGGCCAATGCGAGCCGGCCGCGAATGTCGAGCAGCAGCAGCGCGAGGCGCTCCTCGGCGCGGCCGCGGCTGATCGCGATCAGCCAATTGTGCAGGCGCCGCTCGTCCTCGATCGACTGCCACCACAGGCGCAGCGTGAGTGCCGGATCCTTCATGGCCGCCCTGCGAAGAGCCGCTTGGTCGACCATGTCGAACTGACAGGCGGTGATGGTGGCGATCTCGTCCGGCTGTTGTTCCAGGACCATCGAGCGGACGCAGACGAAATCGCCCGGCAGCAGGATCGCCATGACCTGGCTGCGGCCGTCCTTGAGGAATCGCAGCCGCGCGCACCAGCCGGAACGGAGGCGGTAGACGAAGCTTTGCTCCTGGGCGGCCGGCACCAGGCAGCGGCGTGCCTCGATGCTCAGGCTCCGGGGTTCGACGAGCTGGTCGAAGCGGCGCTCGCCCTGCTGCAGCTCGGATCCGATTTCGGCGCGATGGAGCGGGAAGAAGGCGTGCGGCATGGCGGCGCGGGACGGATCCAGTCTCAATTGGAGCATGTCCTGCTCCTCCGTTTGAGGGTGCCGCATGACCGAGAGGAGCGGGGTGAAGGTCCGCCGAACTCTGCCTTTGAACGCTGCAGCAAAGCGGGAAAACATTCCCTCCGTGATGAATGCCCGAACGGTTAAGCCTTTGAAAGGACTAGCCTCGGAACCGTGCGGTTACGCACACACGTCATAAACCTCGATCAAGCGGACTTGCCGAATGGACCCAGCAGGCGGCGATATTCGGCCTCGGGCACACCGTAGGTCTCGCCGGCCATGTCGAGGAGCTTCTGGCGATCGCGGACGGTGATCTCGCCACGGCGGGAGGAGATCGCGCCGGTTCCCTCCAGCAGGTGGAGCGTCACAGTCACGCCGGCGCGGCGCACGGCCAGCATCATCGACATGAACTCGTGGGTGAGGTGGAGGATATCGCCCTCCACACGGTCGTGGCACATGAGGAGCCACCGCGCGAGGCGCTGCGGGATCTCAGCGCCGGCATTCGAGGCTGCGGTCCGCGCACCCTGAACATTCATCACCTGGCCGAAGCGCAGCAGCACCGAGGCGAGCGACGGGCTTTGCGCGACCGCTTCCTGCAGATGCCCGGTGGCGAGGCGAAGCGCAGTGGAATCGTTGATCTGAACAAAGGACCTGTCGGGCGTCTGGTCGGTACCCAGCAGGACCACCGTCCCGGTATAGCCTTCACGGCCGATCAGCCCGACCTCCACTTCCTCGCCGGATTGGTCGGCGACAATAGAGGCCACGCCTCCTTCGAGGAAATGGATGTACCGGATCGGCTGGTCGGCGAAGAACAGGTCATAGCCGCGCGACAGCTCGATCCGCTCCAGATGGGGCTGCAGCAGCGTCCAATCGGCGGCCGGCAAGGATGCAAGAAGGAGATTCCGGGTGTAACTTTGGTCTGGAAGGGTCATCTTTCGGCCCATTTAAATTGGGGGCGAAAGGAAAAAGCTTCTTCCAGCCGCTCGCGCCCTGAAGAGTCAGGCGAGCGATCCAATTGATATAGGTGAGTATTCGCTCGCTTTCAAGGAACTGATCTTGATCAAGGGAAATGTGCGATAGCGCACAAATCCTGGGAACCTCGTATTTCCCGAATCGCTGAACGTCGGACGGCCGGCACGGCGGGCGCCACCGTCTGGCGGCGAGCATGTGCCAGGAGGTGGGAGTTAATGCCGCGTTACTATTTCCACGTGGTGACGCCCAGCGAGCGGATCGAGGATACCGAAGGGCAGGAGCTGCCCAACCTCGAGAGCGCGCGCGTTGAGGCCGTCGAGAGCCTTCGCTCCATCATCAGCGCGGAAGTGCTGCATGGCGTGCTCGGGCTGGATGAATGGATCGAGGTGACGGACGGGGCGGGCAAGGAGCTGCTGACGATACGGGGCGGAGACGCCCTGAAGATCGCGACAGCCTCCAATTCGAAGGACACCACGGTCGTGTCGCTGCGTTCGGTGCGCCCGCACGAAGAATGACCGGCTCACAGGCGTGAGCCGGCACCTCAGGCCGCGCGGCTTTGCCGGGGCGGCCTTTTTCGTGCGCTTGGTGCGGCGGTCAGGGCAAAAGGGAGCGGGTGATGAACGAGGAAGAGAAGGACAGCCCTTCGACGGAATCAGGCGTCGCGACGATGGGGAGGCGCGAGCAGCGCTGGTGACGGCGCTGCGGCTGACCCAGCCGGGTTCTAAACCTCGCCCTCGGTGGTTAGGAGGGGCTCATGCAGTCGATTGCGACAAGGCGGCTGAAGCGCGCCTACAACATCGCCGATCTGCGCCGGCTGGCGCGCCGGCGGCTGCCGCGGCCTATCTTCGACTATATTGACGGCGGCGCCGATGACGAGGTGACGCTTGCGCGGAACATGCTCGCCTTCTCGCGCTACGAGATCGTTCCGGACGTGCTCACGGACGTGTCGGATATTCGGACGGGGACCACGATCTTTGGCCAGCCGGTGGCCTGGCCGCTGATGCTGGCGCCCACGGGGCTGACGCGGATGTTCCACGGGCACGCCGAGCTCGCGGTCGCGCGGTCGGCGGCGGCGCACGGCTTGCTCTACAGCCTCTCCACGCTCGGCACGACGCGCCTGGAGGCGCTTGCCGAGGCGTTCGGCGGTCCCAAGGTCTTCCAGATCTACATCTTCAAGGATCGCGGCCTTACGGCCGAGTTCGTGGCGCGCTGCAGGGCTGCCGGCTTCCATGGCCTGGCGCTGACCGTCGACACGCCGGTGGCCGGCAATCGGGAACGGGACCGCGTGAACGGGCTGTCGCTGCCGCCCCGGCTGACCTGGCGCTCGATGCTGAGCTTCGCGGCGCATCCGCTTTGGTCGATCCCTGCGCTTTCCGGCGCAAAGTTCGATTTCGCCAATGTCAGTCACAAGGTCGATGCCCTGGCCGGCGGCCCGATGAGCCTGTTCGACTATATCGGCGGGCAATTCGACCGCAGCCTGACCTGGGCCGATGTCGAATGGCTCGCGCGCGAGTGGGCGGGGCCGCTCGCCATCAAGGGCGTGATGGCGCCCGAAGACGCCAGGCGCGCCATCGCCTCGGGCGCGACAGGCGTGATGATATCGAACCATGGGGGCCGCCAGCTCGACGGGGCTCCGGCTCCGATCGACCAGATTGCGGCGGTTCGCGAGGTGTTGGGCGAGGGGCCTGACATCATCTGCGACGGCGGTGTGCGGCGCGGGTCCGACGTGGTGAAGGCTCGTGCTCTTGGGGCCACCGCTTGCTCGATCGGCCGCCCGTATCTTTACGGCCTGGCGGCCGGGGGCGAAGCCGGAGTGGACCGCGCCTTGACGCTGCTGAGGGAGGAGTTCGACCGCACACTGGCGCTGGCGGGAGTCAATGACTTGGCGCGGCTTGAACGCCGGCACGTGCGGCGGATTTCGCAGTGATCGCTATGGCGCGGCCGACCCGAAACTGGCGATTCAGGTCCTGCGCGAGAAGGAGCGGATGATGAGCACGCTGATCCGGCCGGTGGCGGAGCCGCGGATCCGGGTGCTCTAGCGGCGGCCTTCGACGGCGGCGATGGCTTCGGCGATGGCCTGTTCGACAGTGAGGTCGCTGGTGTCGAGGAGGTGGGCGTCGGGGGCGCGGGCGAGGGGGGCGGCGGCGCGATTGCTGTCGCGCTCGTCGCGGGCGCGGATGTCGATCAGGACGTCCTCATAATGGCTGGGGCGGCCGAGGCTTTCGAGCTCCTGCTGGCGGCGGCGGGCGCGGACTTCGGGGCTGGCGGTGACGAAGAGCTTGGCCTCGGCCTCGGGCGCGATGACGGTGCCGATGTCGCGGCCGTCGAGGACGGCGCCGCCGGGCTGCGCCGCGAAATCGCGCTGGCGCTGGAGGAGGGCGGCGCGGACCGGGCGATAGGCGGAGATGCGCGAGGCGATGCCGCCGACCGCCTCGCTCTTCAGCTCGCGGTCGGCGAAGTCGATCTGGCTGAAGTCGCAGGCGCGCAAGGCGGAGAATTCGCTCTCGGGGTCGCCGTCCCAGCGCAGAAGATTGAGGGCGACGGCGCGGTAGAGGAGGCCGGTGTCGAGATGGGGCAGGCCGAAATGGCGGGCGAGGGCGCGGGCGATGGTGCCCTTGCCGCTCGCCGCCGGGCCGTCGACGGCGATGATCATGAGGCGAGCCCTGCGAGGGTCTCGGAGAAGGCAGGGAAGCTGGTCTGGACTGGAGTCATGTCGTCGACCGTTACCGGCTGACGAGCGTGGAGGCCAGCGACCGCGAAACTCATCGCGATGCGGTGGTCGAGAGCGGAGTTTATCGTTGTGCCGCCGGCGAGCGGGCGGCCGGCGCTGCCTTGGATGGTGAGGCCGTCGGCGCTTTCACGAGCCTCGACGTCAATAGCGCGGAGGCCGCCGGCCATGGCGGCGATGCGATCGGATTCCTTGACGCGCAGCTCGGACAGGCCGGCGGCACGGGTGGTGCCTTCAGCGAAGGCGGCGGCAATGAAGAAGATCGGGAATTCGTCGATCATCGCGGGGATGATCCCCGGCGGAACGTCGATGCCGCGGAGCGGCGAATGAGCGACGGCGATGTCGGCGACCGGCTCCCCTGCGAGATCGCGTTCATTCTCGATGCGGAGGTCGGCACCCATATGCCTCAGCAACTCGAACAGCCCGATGCGCATCGGGTTCACGCCGACCCCTTCTATGCGGATGCTCGAGCCGGGGACGATCAGCGCCGCGACAGCCAGGAAGGCGGTGGCCGATGCGTCGCCGGGAATGCGGATATGCTGCGGCTCGAGCTCCGCCTCGCCGGCGAGCTCGATACGGCATTCTCCATCCCGCTCATGCCGATCGATGCGGGCCCCGAAGCGGCGCAGCATCCGCTCGGTATGGTCGCGGGTGCGGACCGGCTCGACAATGCGGGTGACGCCGGGCGTGTTGAGCGCCGCGAGGAGCAAGGCCGACTTGACCTGCGCCGAGGCGATGTCGAGGCGGTGGGCGAGGGGGACCGCCGGACAGACGCCGCGCAAGCTGAGCGGCAGCCGCTCGCCGGGGCTGGCGACGATGTCTGCGCCCATCCGGCGCAGCGGCGCGATCACGCGGTCCATCGGACGGCGGCAGAGCGAGCGGTCGCCGATCAGGGTCGGCGAGATCGGATGACTGGCGATGAGGCCCAGCAGCAGCCTTGCCGAGGTGCCCGAATTGCCCATGTCGAGCGCCTGTTCGGGCTGGATGAGTCCGCCAGTGCCGACGCCGTCGACGGTCCAGCCGGTGGGGGAGCGCTCGATCCGCACGCCCATGGCGCGCAGGGCCGATGCGGTGGCGGCGACGTCACTGCCTTCCGAAAGACCTTCGATGCGGCTGCGCCCGTGCGCCATCGCTGCCAGCATCAGCGCCCGATGCGAGATCGACTTGTCGCCGGGCACCCGGACGCTGCCCCGCAGCGGGCCGGCCGGCGCGAACGCCATCGGCTGAAGCTGGGGAGGGGGCATCGGCACCTGCGGGCGGAGGGGGTGCCAAGGCTTTTGACAGTGGCAAATCCCTGTGGCAAGGCGCGCGCCGACCGCGGCCCTATTGTTCGATATGGCCGCTTCTCATCATTTCATTGAAAGGCTCACCACCGATGGTGAAAGCTGAATGGGGCACGAAGCGTAGCTGCCCGAAATGCGGCACCCGTTTCTACGACCTCGGCAAGGACGATCCCGTGACCTGCATCGAGTGCGGCGTCGCCTGGGAGCCGGAGCCGGTGCTGAAATCCAAGCAACCGCTGCCGTTCGACGCGCCCAAGAAGGAGGCAGTCGTCGACGAGGCGCCCGATTCCGATCTTGCCGCTGACGATCTCGAGATCGACGAGGATGCCGAGGAGAATCCGGACGACGAGGTCGATATCGGCGGCGACGACGATATCGGCGTGCCGGGTGCGGGCGACGACGACGAGGAAGTCTAAAGCGTCTTGATAGGCGCCGCCGGCTGCTCTAAGCGGCGGCGTCATCACGCGCCCGCCCTTCCCAGGGGCGGCCAAAAAGGTTCGGGGCCGTAGCTCAGCTGGGAGAGCGCTGCAATGGCATTGCAGAGGTCAGGGGTTCGATCCCCCTCGGCTCCACCAGCCTCACGTTCGCACCCTCATCGTGCTTTGACGCCCCCGGGATAGGAGCCTCAGCAGGCAGGTCCCCGATTGTTCCACAAGGGGATGTCCCTGAGCCGTCGCCTATCCCAAGCAGGTCTTTGGTTCAGCCTGAGCCAATCCCGGAATGCCTGCAACGGGTTCTTTGCAGACGTTCGGCGCGGCGCGGCGGCGGCTTACGATACAGCAGCCGCTATCCGGTTGGAGAGGTCATCCAAGGCCAGCACCGCGTCTTCGAAGCGGTGCTCGGCTTCGGCGCGGCGTAGGAAGCCGACGCGCTCGACGAGAATTTCGGGAGGCGTGGGGTCTTGATGGAAGAGAGCCATCACCTCATCGATGAACTCGTCAAGCGGCTGGTATCCGTCCCGGTTCTCCTGGCCGGGCGTGAGGCTGGTCTGGACGGCCGGCGGGACAAGCTCGATAACTTCGATCTTCCCCTGGAGCGCGGAGCGCAGAGCCACCGTATAGGAGTGGATCGCGGCCTTGGTCGCGGAATAGGTCGGGGCCGCTGTCAGCGGCACGAAGGCCAGGCCCGAGGAGACGTTGACGATCGAGGAGTCCCTCTGCCCGGCGAGGTGTTCGACGAAGGCGTCGATCATCCGGATCGGGCCGAGCAGATTCGTAGTGATGCTCGCCTCGGCGTCATTGAGGTTCCGGGCCTTGTCGACCTTCTCGTAGCGCATGATCCCGGCATTGTTCACGAGCACGTTGAGCGTCGGATATTCGGCTCTCACGCGTTGCGCGAACTCGGCGATAGCCTCGCAGCTTTCGACATCGAGCTGCATCGCAAACATATTGTCGCGGCCCTCGATCGCTTCCTGAAGGACGTCGAGCCGCCGGCCTGTCACGATCACCCTGTTGCCAAGATCGTGGAACCGATGCGCCAGCGCCCGCCCGATGCCGGAACCGCCGCCGGTGATCAGGATCGTGTTGCCTCGGATCTTCATCGTCTGCCTTTCACCTCAGGTTGAGAGCAGCAATCTAGATAGCTACTCTTCGCACGAAAGAAGGCGCCGAAAAGATTTATACTTACTCGAAAGAGAGTGAAGCATGAAACGAGAGGCGCTGAGGCCCACGCGGGAAAAGCCCTGGCCGGAGTCGGATCCGCGCGTCGATGCGCTGGTGACGGAGGTCATCGGCCGTGTTGCCGACAAATGGACCATGCTGATCCTCGAAACGCTGGCGGAGCACGAATTCCTGCGCTTCACCCAGATCGGGCGCCTGGTGAAGGGCATCAGCCAGAAGATGCTGACGCAAACCTTGCGGCAGATGGAGCGCGATGGGCTGCTGGTGCGCAAGGTTCACCCGGTCATTCCGCCGCGCGTGGACTATAGTCTCACCGACCTCGGGATCAGTCTTGGCGCGGCATTTTGCGGCGTCTGGATGTGGGCGGAGGAGAATATCGAACGGATCGAGACCGCCCGCGGGGAATATGACGGGCGGAAAGCAGACTAGCGTCCGCCTTGGGGCGAAGCCGCAGTGGCGTGAGCGTGCGCAATGGGTGGAAAGCGGCCGCCGGTGTGCGTACAGGTGAAGCTCCACGGGGAGCAGACATGCTGACAGGAAGCGAAACCGGCCGGGCGTCGCCGGGGCCGACCGGGGAATGGATCGAACGCTTCAACGCCTCGGGCCTGAGTGACGAGGAAAGATATTCCTTGCTGGTCGAGCGGTTCGCGTCGGTGGGTGACGATGCCCTGATACGCCCACCGTTCTTCTGCGATTACGGATACAACATCTCGCTCGGGTCAGGAGCCTTCCTGAACTTCAATTGCGTCATCCTGGACGTTGAGCCGGTCTCTATCGGTGACGGCACAGCCATCGGTCCGGCGGTTCAGATCCTCGCCTCAGATCACCCACGGGATCCCCGGCTGCGGCAACAGAAAGTGCGCTTCGGCCGACCCGTGACGATCGGCGCGAATGTGTGGATCGGCGGCGGTGCGATCATCCTGCCGGGTGTTACGATCGGCGACGATGCGATCCTGGGCGCCGGCAGCATCGTCACGCGAGATGTGGCCGCCGGCGCTACCGTCGTCGGCAATCCTGCGCGGGAGAAGTGAAGGTCCGCTGCGGGTGGGAAGCGGAGCTGCGATGGCAAGCTACTACTCCAAGCCCTCGATACCGAGCGCAGCCCAGGCGTAGAAGAACTGCGTCAACACGATGAACGCGATCAGCGCAACGTCCACGCGCTCGCGCCTCGAGAAAGCGAGCCACAGAAAGGCGGGCATGTTGAGCAGAAGGAGCAGGCCCGCGACCAGCATCGCGGGATGGGCGGCAAGTTCCTCCGGCTTCACCTGCGGCATTGTCCCCAGTGCTGCGACCAGCCCCTGAGAGAGCGCGTTGATGATGAAGACGCCGAGGACCACGAAGCGCTTCTGCTGCCGGTAATATTGGTCGAAATCCGGCCACCGCTGGGGATCGTCCGGAAACACCTGCGTCGCGACCAGATAGTAGCCGCCAATCAGCGCCAGAACGCAGAACACGGTCAGCATATTCATTTCGAGGCCGGTGCGGGCCACCCAGAGCAGGCTCCAGAAGGTGGCCAGATCGACCAGAACCAGCAGGCCGAGCAGCGGCACCAGCCAGCCGACGCGGACATTGATAGCCGCCTCGTCGATGCCGGCTTTCCGCCGCGCACGCAGCTTCAGGACGTGGCCGAAACCGTTTAGCATCTCCGCCACCGCCAGCCCCAGCAGCAGGGCGAACAGCTCAAAGATGTAGCTGAACTCATCCATTCGGCGCCCTCCCGTTGAGCGAAGGGGGTGCGAATCACCACCCGCAGCTCGCTCCCGAGGCTTCGCAAGGCGTCGCTATGTCGGCAATGGGTCGAAAGCAGACACTGCGCTGGATGCTAGATATGGGTCGAAAGCGGACGTTCGGCTCGCGACCAAGACGGGCGGAGGTGAAGACGAGCGACATCTGCGTCGCGACGTATTGCTTAGCCTAGGAGCGTGTAGAGCCATTCGCCGAGACGCCGCTGGGGCCCCTGGTCGAACAGCGCGAACTCAGGCTTTGCTCGAGGATCAGCGCCGGCGCGACGAACAGCCATACCGGGTGGATCTTTCCGTAGCGCCCCCGATCGCGCAGGGCCGCGATCAGGATCGGGGAGTAAGCGAGCACCAGCGCGAACGTGATTTCGGGCTTGGGCACGAGCGGCAGCAAATGCCGTAAGCGGAAGAATGCCGGCCACAGGAGTTGGATCGTCGCGAGCATGGCAAGCCGCTTGTGCCAGTCGGGCCTCCCGCGCGTGGCGACAGCCGCGGTGGCGAGCATGAGGTAGAGACTGAGTCCGGTCACCGTTCCTGCAAGGCTCGAGGTGGCGGCGGTGCCAAGCGTGGCCAAGTCCCGTTCAGCCGCCCAAAGGGCGGTAGCGATCCCGCTCGCCCAGGCGGCGAGCGCCAGCGGGAGCCCACCCTGACCCAGCCGTCTGTGCAGCTGCGTCCGGCGCGCTCGCACCAGCTTCGCCTGGGCGATCAGCAGCAAGATCCAGCCGAGCGCGGCCGCGCCGTGGAGATGGACGAACCAGGGCGCCGAGAAGGTCCGGCGAGCCATGGGTATCGCATAGGTGACGCCGAAGCCGAGTGCGACGACCAGCAGGCCGAGAAGCCCGAACCCGGCATAGAAAGCCGTCGCACGATCCCGTGCCCACGGATTGGTCATTCTGAAACCCCCCCGCCCAACCCTAGCAGTGCCGTTTCTACCGGCAAGGAGCCGCGATAGCTCGCTGAGCAGGCGTGGGCGTTATCTGGCCCGGAAGATAGCGACCGGAAGGGTCTAAGCCGCTGGTGCGGTGCCCGGCCGAAGGTAGGCGAACATGTGCGGCACATAGTCCACCTTGCCGAGCGGCACGCCGGCGTGGCGCAGGATGGCGTAGGCGATCATCTGGTGGAACGCGACCTGCGGCAGCGCCCAATCGCGGACATATTGCTCGCCGGTCATGTCGAAGATCATGCGGGTAGGGAGATCGTGCGCGATCGGCTTGTCGGCAGCGGCGTCGAATTCGCCCGGCCGGACGGCGGCGAGAAAGGCCGCCGCGTCCGCCACGCGGCCACGCACCTCGGCCCAGGTGCCCGGCCGCTCCCCGCCGTCGCGGCCCTCCTGCCGCACCTCGAGCACCGCCTCCGGCACAGCTTCGCCCCGCAGACGATAGACCGGCTCCTGGGCCTGGAAGGCGAGGAAGCGCAGCTGCGTCGTCAACGGAAACATGTCAGGCGCCAGGCGCAGAGCAAGCAACCGGTCGGGGCTCTCTCCGCGCTCAGCGGCGAAGGCCTCCGCCTTGGCGAGCCATCCGGAGAGGGCGTGAAGCTGGTTGGAGAGGGTGGGAATGATGAGGCTTGTCAGCTGCATTGGCCGCTTGTGAGTGGCCGCACGCGCGGGATCAAGTCCTGCAGCCGCAAGGAGCAGCTTACCGCCTGCCTTGCCTCCGGGAATATCCGTGAATAGCCTCGGCCCATGGATGCGCTGCTGCTCGGGCTGGTTTTGCTTTCCGCAGCCGAGGTTCATGATTGGGGCGCGACCCTCCGCATGGACGCCACTGCGCTCCACGACGATATAGCCAACAATCATCCCGGACCGATCAACCCGGAAGACCCAGGCTTTGCAGCCCATAATGACGCTCAGCTTGCGCGGGCTCTGAGCCGGGCCGGAGTCGCGACAAGCTATGCCGACTATTTCTATGCGATGCGGCAATATGTCGCATCGTTCAACGACGGCCATCTTCAGTTCGGAGTCTTCGGCAATACGCCCGAGGATTATCGCTGGCCGGGCTTTCTGACCCGCCATGATAGCGATGGCGAACAGCGCGTCTTCGTCAGCGAGAAATGGTCGCCCGTGCCCATCGGGGCCCGCCTCCTGGCGTGCGACGGCAGGTCGGCGGAGGCCCTCGCGAGAGACATATTGGGCTCGACCGAGGGACGGTGGCATCTCCGTTCCCAGCGGCTGCGGTGGGGGATTCTGTTCACGGACAAGACGAACCCGTATGTAAAGCACCCGGAGCGCTGCACGTTCGACATCGGAGGGATGAAAAAGACTGTCGATCTCGAATGGCGATCGGTGGAGGCGACGGAGCTTATCGGCAAGATGTCGAGCGGACAGAACCGTCCTCAAAGGGCGGTGGGCATCCGCAGGCTGGCCGACGGCACCCACTGGGTGAGCCTTCCCTCCTTCGACGGCGATCCGGCGAGCGAGCGCGGGAAGGCCCTGTCTGCCGTCGTTTCCGCGCTGTCGGAAGGGCGCGCGGCGCTCAGCGCGGCACCGGCGATAGTGCTGGACTTGCGGGGCAACGGCGGCGGCTCGTCAGATTGGTCGGTCCAGATCGCGCGCACTATCTGGGGTGCGGGGGCGCTTGCTGCCCTTCCTCCGAGCAAAGCAACCGTGACGTGGCGGGCGTCTCCCGCGAACCTGGCCTCGATGGAGGAGAGCTACAGGCAGCGGATGAAGAGCGGGACTCTGTCGAAGGACATGCAGGGGTGGTTCGAGCAGACGATCTCCGGGCTGAGAGGAGCAATTGCTTCCGGTCAACGTGGCTGGAATCCGCCAACGGAGGCCGTTCCGGACCGACCGCCGGTGAGGCTGCCAGCTCATGAGCTGTCCGGCCGCGTCTACTTCATCACCGATTGGTCCTGCATGTCGGCCTGTCTCGACGCGGTTGACCTGTGGCGCGCGCTTGGTGGCATCCATCTGGGGCAGGAGACGTCTGCCGACACGCTCTACATGGAGGTCCGGGAAGCCAAGCTGCCGAGTGGGTTGGGGGCAGTCGCGCTGCCGATGAAGGTCTACCAGGGTAGGACGAGGGGCAATAACGAGCCGGTTGTGCCGCATCGGGCATATTCGGGGGATATCAGCGACGATGCCGCACTGGAAGCTTGGGTGGCGACGCTCCATTGACTGCGCGCCGGACGGATGCCTCTTTCGGCCGTGAGTTCGAAGCGAAGCGCGCGATCGCCTGAACCTGCCGCCACCGCCTTGCATGTTCTCGCGGCTCTTGTAGTGCCGGCTTCGCACCATGGCCAATCTTCCCGCTGTCATCGAAACCCTGGAGAATAGGTGGATGAGGGCGTGGGTGGCGCGCGATGTGCGCACCCTGAAGGCGCTGACGTCGCGGAACTTCATGCTGGTGATGGGGGCGGAGCCGTGCGTCATCCTGGACGCCAAGAGCTGGCTGGAAGCCGCGGCGACGCGCTACGTCTGCACGTCCTACCGCTTCGGTGACATTTATGCGCGCGACCTGGGATCAGTGGCCTTGTTCGCATCCCAGCTCGACCTGGAGGCGAGCGTGGACGGCCAGGACTGGTCGGGCCGGCTGTGGGTCACGGACCTGTGGCGCAAGAGCGCTGTGCGGCGGAACTGGCGCTTGATCGAGCGGGTGGTCTCGCGGCCCCAGGACCGTCCGGAGTTGCCGGCCGCGATCCGATCGATGCAGCTCTGGCGCTGAAGGGCGGAAACATGCTGCACCTCGCCGCTTCAGAAGGCGGCGTGGGCGCGCGTTCTTTGGTTGCCTGACCTGCGAAACGCCCAGGGCTCGCCGGGCTTGACCACGTAATTGGCCCAGACGTACCGCCACGGGATCGCGAAGATCAGCACCACTGCCAGCGACGTGTCCGAGACGCTGCTGCGCATGCCTTCATCGAGCGTGCCGTCGAGCCAGCGCGGCAGGGCGAAGGCGACAAGCCAGATCACTTTCCACATCAGTTCGAACAGCAGCAGCGGGATCATCTGAAGCGGATAACGAAGGCCCAGCAGCGAGAGCAGCCCGATCGTCCCCAAGAGGGCGAAGACGACGCCGGTCATGCGCGGCAGCTCGGGGTCGTGGCTGATGATCAGCGGCCAGATGGTGAGCCCGAGACCGACGGCCATGAGCAGGTACATGGCCCGCATCACCCAAAAGCGGATCGGCGAAACCTGGGTCATTGCTCTTTCTCCATGTTCACGATTGTTGGGGCGCGACGTCGTGCGCGAGCGGTCGCTGATGCCGCTGCCCGGTTCCGCCGGCGCGGATGCGCACGAGCCAGAAGAGCATGATCGCGAAGGGGGTGAAGGCCAGCACGAACAGGATGGGCGATCCGTGCACCACCTTGGGCAGGGCGTCCTGCTGGCCGAGGAAGAAGGAGCCGGTGGCGATGGAGAAGGCGAAGCACATCCGCCAGAGGTGACGCGACAGGCGCTGGACGTGCGTCAGCTTGCCGCGCAGCACCGCGGCGAGGTCGCCGAGGCCGGCGAGCAGGCAGAGCGCGGCGAGGGCGAAGACCGGGCCGGAGCCCGCAGGCGTCGTCGCTCCGTTGAAGCCGCCCCAGGCCATGATAGCGGCGGTGCCCATTGCCACCGCGCAGGCGGCCATTTCGAACCTGCCGGTCCTGCCCTCGCGGCGGCGCGCGGTAGCCCATGATGTCGCGACGAAAGAGCAGACGAAGAGGCCTGCGACCAGCGATCCCGGCGGCGTCCTGAACGGCTCCAGGATCGCGGCGGTAACGCCGAGGACGAGCATCGAAGCGACGAACCAGGTGCCGGCGCGGGCGTGGAACGGGCCTCCCTTGCGGGCGGCGACGGCGACAGTGCCCGAGAGGAGGGCAAGAATCCCCCCAGCGATATGGACCCACATCAGGATGGTCATGCTGCCTCCCTTTCCGGTCCGCTCGCTTCGGGCTGCTCGTCGTCCGCCGAGTCCGGCAGGAACTCCAGGATGTCGCCGGGCTGGCACGACAAGGCGGCGCAGATCGCCTCGAGCGTCGAGAAGCGGATCGCGCGGGCCTTGCCGGTCTTCAGGATCGACAGGTTGACGATGGTGATGCCGACGCGCTCGGCGAGCTCGGTCAGCGTCATGCGGCGCGCGTGCAGCAGGTCGTCGAGCTTGACAGCGATCGCCATGCTCAGACCGTCCCTTCCAGATCTTCGCGCATCAGCGCGCCGACCGCGAACACCCGCGCCAGCACGAAGGTGAGCAGCACCGCGAGCCAGCCGTTGACCGAGAAGCCCGCGTCGAGATTGACCGGGTGCTCCGGGGTGGAGACGCCCTTGGCGATCGCGGCGATGACCAGGCTGAGGAGCTGCAGCGCGAGCAGGATCCAGGCGATCGTGTTCAGGCGGTAGGCGTTGGCGGCGACGAAAGGATCGCCTTGCCGCACCGTCTCCGTCATCGCGAGCAGCCGCTTCAGAATGGCATGGTTGAGCGGGATCGTGAGGAGGCCGATCGCCGCCACCGCGCGAAGTCCCCAGACCAGCCGCTCCGCCTCCGGCGATGGCGTCAGATCGAACGCGCTCATGATCCACCGCTCGTTGGGCATGACGAACAGCAAAGCGAGGATCGCGGCCCCGACGAACCAGTTCACGAGGATTAGGATGCGGATCACGACATAGGCGATCGGCAGCGCGGCGGAATAGGGTCGGGGCATGGTTCACTCCAGCGACTCTGATATCGAAAAACGATAATCCATTTATCGAAAGTCGTCAAACCCGGCTTTGATGGTGCGAAGGGGCGGGGATGAGAAGTGATCGGGGTCTCCCGATCGTGGTGCAGCCCGCCGCGGGAGCGGCGGCGCGTATACGGTTCGCTAAGCCTTCCCGCCTTATCCTCCCCGCCAGGAGGCCCTGCGATGGCAACGATACCGGACGACGAAGCGGCATATTGGGCAGAGCGGGCGGAGCGGGAGCTTCAGCTTGCCCGCCAGTGCAACGGCCTGGCGGCGAGCAGCCACCGCGCGCGGGCGAGCCGCTTCCGCGACCTCGAGCACAAGGCGATCCGCCAATGCTCGGTCGAGGAGCGTCCCGGCCAGACGCTCTGGTTCTGAGCGCGCTGCCCGCCAGGGGCTCTGGCGGGCGCCGTTGAACTGACGTAGCCTCCAAGAGTGAGCGTATCCGCCCCGCCGAGGCTGTCGGCGATCTTCACCCATCCGAGGCTGCTGCAGGCGGCCGTGTGCGGCGTCGCGGCGCTGCTGATCGTGGTTGCGTGGAGCGTCGTCTCGAACCGGCTGCGGACGGAAAGAGCGACGGCGGTCGCCGCTGCGATCACCCAGAACAGGGTGCGCACGGTGGCGCTGGAGCAATATGTCCGGCGGACGCTGGAAGCCGCGGACCTGGCCATGCGCCATGCCGCCGAGAGGCTCGAGCAGGACGTGGAACGCGAGGGGCCGGCGCCGGGCATCGCGCTGATCGAGGACTTCACCGGCAACGACCATCTCTGGGGCGGCATCAGCATTGCGGACGCGCAGGGGAATTTGGTCGCCTCGACCGTCCGCGGGCTGAAGCAGCACGCCAATGTCGCCCGGCAGCCCGCTTTCGCTGTCCACCGGAACGGCACGAGCGGTCGCCTGTATGTGAGCCCGCCCCGTTATAGCCCTGGGCTCGGGGGCGACTTCCTTTGGCTCACGCGCCGGATTGACCACAAGGACGGCCGCTTCGCCGGCGTCGTCGCGATCAACCTTCCGCCGCACCGGCTGACTCAGCTCTACACCGACGTCGAAATGCGGCCGTCGGACCTGATCTCTGTGATAGGGCTCGACGGGATCACCCGGGCGCGGCGAACCGGCGGCAGACTGTCCTCGGGCGAGGACCTGAGGGGCAGGCTGGTGATGCGGATGCAGCAGCGCGCGCCCAACGGCAGCTATCGCGGGCCGAATTCCTTGAGCGGCGGCGTCCATTATTTCAGCCATCGGCGCCTTCCGGAATATGATCTTTTCGTCACGAGCGGGATGACGGAGGCGTCGATCCTCGCCCCGGTCGGAAAACGCATCGCGGCGGTGGCGCTCAACGCCGGTATATTCACCCTGCTCGTCCTCGCCGCGGCGGGCTTCTTCCTCGTCGTCGTAGGCCGCCGTCACGCGCAGATGATCGAGCTGGGCGAAGCGAACCGCCGGTTGAACCAGGCGCAGCGGATCGGCCAGATGGGCGACTGGAGCTACGACCGCAGGACGGACCGCTCGAACTGGTCGGACCATCTGCTGGAGATGTACGGCCGGGCGCCGGCGGAGGGCGCGCCGGGCTACCGGGCGTTCATGGGCTTGCTCGACGCGGACGGCCGCACCGCCTTCAAAAGCGCGGTGCGCCGGGCGATCGAGACCCATCTCCCGCAACGCTGTGACTTCGTGCTGCGGAGGGATCTCAGCGAGACCCACCGTGAAGTGATGGTGGTGCCGGTGGTGGAGAAAGGCGCGGTCGTCGGCTTCTACGGGACCGACCGGGACATCACGACGGAACGCGAGCTCGAGCAGATGCGGTCGCGCCTCGCCCATGCCTCGCGGGTCGGCGCGATGAACGCGATGGCCTCGACGCTGGCGCATGAGCTGAACCAGCCGCTCGCGGCCGCTAAAAATTATCTGATCGGCAGCCGCCGCCTGGCGCAGGGGGGCGATCCCAGCCTGACCGACGGCATCCGCAGCGCGGAGCAGCAGATCAGCTTCGCGGGCGACATCATCCGGCGGATCCGCTCGATGGTGCAGGGGCAGGCGAGCGCGGCCGAGCATGTCGAGCTGGCGGACGCCTGGAACGCGGCGGTGATGCTGGTGAGCGCGGCCGGTCGGCAGAAGGGCTTCAAGACCGCCGTCGCGCTGGATGCCGACGCCAGCGCGGTTTTCGTCGACAGGATCCAGCTCAAGCAGGTCTTCGTCAACCTGCTCCGCAACGCGCTGGCGGCGACGGAAGGGCAGAGGAACCGCCGTATCTCCGTCTCCAGCAGGCGGCTCGACGAGGATCTGGTCCAGGTCACGGTATCCGACACCGGCCGCGGCTTTCCCGAGGACATGGCCGATCCGTTCTCGGCTTTCTCCTCGGCGACGCGGGACGGGCTCGGCCTCGGGCTGTCCATTTCCCGGACGATCGTCGAGGCGCATCACGGGCGGATCTGGGCGGAGCGGACCGACCGTCTGACCTCGATCCATTTCACGCTGCCGATGCCGCTCGCCGACCGGCAGCTCATCGCCGCCGAATAGTCGGCCCGATAACGACTGCGTGCCGACTGTTCCGAAGCGGGACGGCGCCCGCGAGTGCGGCCTTGCAGGCTTGATGCGGTGGTAAAGAGCGCGTTAACGCGGCGGCATGAACCGCCTCTCGCCGCTGATCGTCCGCCAATATCGCAAGCCCCATCTGCGGGCGCGCGGACGCTGGCAGAACCTTCCGGAGGACGTGCAGAAGGACCCGCTGGAGGACCTGAAGCTGTTCGCCACCGGCTGGGTCGCGGGCCTCATCTTCTTCGGCACGTTCATCAGCTAAGCGAGCGGCCTCAGTCGCAGGCGAGGTGGAGCTTCCAGGCGATCCAGGCGGCGATGGGACTCATCGCCGCGACCAGCATCAAGGTGCCTTCCACTGAGACGCCGGCCTGAACGAGGCCGGTGAGGATCAGCGCGGAAAGCACCATCGCGCCTGAGTTGACGATGTTGTTGGCGGCGACGGTGCGGGCAGTCTCGGACTTGGGAACGGTGGTCGTCAGGAAGGCATAGAGCGGCACCACGAACATGCCGCCGGCCACCGCGACGCCGAACAGGTCGAACATCACCCACTCGGCCTGCCGGATGACGGCGAAGGTCCTGAGGTCCAGCAGCGGGCCCGAGGTGACCGGCCAGTCGAGCACGTTCCAGTAGAGGTGGAGCACGAACAGCCCCATCGCGATCGCCGAGGCGGGCGCGTATTTGGCGAGGACGCGGCCGGCAAGCAGGCGGTTGATCAGCACCGAGCCCAAGGCGACGCCGATCGAGAAAATGGCGAGGAAGGCGGTGGCGACCTCCTCATTGGCGTGGAGCACGTTCTTCACCAGCGGCGGGAACTGAGCGGCGAGGATCGCGCCCATCGACCAGAAGAAGCTGATCGCGCCGATCGCCAGGAACAGGCGCGGGATGTGCATCGTCGCATTCACGAGGGCGATCGAGGCGCGGATGATGTGCCAGTCCATCTTGAGCGGCGGCGCGTCCGCTTCGGGCGGGGCAGGGGGCACCATCCGGCCGGTGAACCAGCCGAGCACGGCCACGGCGAGCACGCCAACAGCAGCGATCTCGTAATGATTGCGGCCGAGCAGGCCGCCGGCGATCGTGCCGAGCAGGATGGCGCCATAGGTGCCGGCTTCGACGAGGCCGGTGCCGCCGAGCACCTCGTCGCTCTTCAGATGCTGCGGCAGGATGGCGTATTTGATCGGGCCGAAGAAGCTGGAGTGGACGCCCATTGCAAACAGCGCCGCGAGCAGCAGCGGGATGTTGTGGAGGACAAGACCGGCCGCGCCGAAGACCATGATCGCGATCTCGGCCGTCTTCACGATCCGGATGATCCGCGACTTGTCTGAGGAGTCCGCGAGCTGCCCGGCCAGCGCCGAGAAGAGGAAGAAGGGCAGGATGAAGAGCCCGCCGGCAATGGCGTTGAACGTCGCTTCCTTGGTTTCGTCGCTATAGATGGCGTAGGTGACCATGATCACCATCGCCGACTTGTAGAGGTTGTCGTTGAACGCACCCAGGAACTGGGTGGCGAAGAGCGGCAGGAAGCGGCGCTTGCCGAGCAGGCTGAGCGAAGGAGTCACGGCCGGTTGGTTGCCGTTATTTCGAAGCGGGCTGCGCGCCGGCGGGGATCGGGCGGAAGTCGCGGACGAAGCGGTCGAGCAGCCGCACGCCGAAGCCGGCGGAGCCTTCCGGCACCGTCGGAAGCGCCGAATTGCGCCAGTCGACGCTGGCGATGTCGAGATGCGCCCAGGGCGTGCGCTCGACGAAGAAACCAATGAAATGGCCGCCGAAGCCGGCGCCGGGGGCGCCGCCTTCGACGACATTCTTGATATCGGCGATGTCGGACTTCATGTCCTCGGCATAATTGGGGTGGAGCGGCAGCCGCCAGAGCTCCTCTCCGGTCGCCTGACCGGCGGCGGTGAGCTGGTCGGCAAGGGCGTCGTGGCGGGTGAGGAGGCCGGCATATTCATCGCCGAGGGCGGTGCTGACCGCGCCGGTGAGAGTGGCGACGTCGACGATCGCCGCGGGCCGGTACTGGCGCTCGGCATAGGCGACGCCGTCGGCGAGGACGAGGCGCCCTTCGGCGTCGGTGTTGAGGATCTCGATCGTGCGGCCGTTCATCGCCTTGACGACGTCGCCGGGACGGGTGGCGGAGCCGCTGGGCATGTTCTCGGCAAGTGCGGCGATGGCGACCACGTTCACAGGGGCGCGGCTGCGGGCGAGGCTCAATGCCGTCCCGACCACCGCGGCGGCGCCGGCCATGTCGCCCTTCATTGCCCACATGCCCGAGCCCGGCTTCAGCGAGATGCCTCCGGAATCGAAGGTGATACCCTTGCCGACAAGGGCGACGGGCGCGGTATTGGCGCCGCGATAGTTGACGATCAGCATCCGCGGCGGGCGAACCGAGCCCTTGCCGACGCTGAGGATCGAGCCCATGCCGAGCCGCTCCATCGCCGGCACATCGAGCACCTCGATGGTGACATTGTCCAGGCCGCGGAAGGCGGCGCGGGTGCGCTCGACGAACACTTCCGGATAGAGGACATTCGCCGGCTCGGTGGCGAGGTCGCGGGTGAAGGTCACGGCTTCCGCGAGCGCGCGGCCGTCCCGGTCATAGGTCCGTTGGGCGGCGGCGGGATCGGTGGTGACGACGGTCAGGGGGGCGTCGCGGCCGGCCGGCTTCGGCTTGGCCGGATCGACATATTTGTAGCGGTCGAAGCTGTAGCCGCCGAGGCCGGCGCCCGCGGCGATGTGGCTGGCGGCGTCGGGTAAGTTGGGGGCGAGGCCTGAGGCGAGGAGGCTGACCGGACCGTTGCTCTTTCCCGTTTCCGTGATCGCGATGCCGCCGATATCCTGGAGCTTCGCCGCGGTGAGCGGCTCCGCGCCGGTGCCGATGACGACGATCTGGCTCCACGGACCGATGCCGCGCAAGGACAGCTTCGACTTGTGCTCATAGTCGAACTCGGCCGAGGCGAGCGCGCGTTCGATGGCGCTACGGGTGCCTGCGTCGAGGCCGGCGCCGCGGGTGGCGAGCTCGGCCGCGTTGCTGAGGGGAATGACGACGGCGCCGCTCTGCGGCAGCTCGGCAGCGAAGCGGATCGGGCGAGCGGCCCCGGCGGGCGCGGCGGCGACGAGGGCGAGGACTGCGAGCGAGGTGAGAAAACGCATGTGCCGGGGGCTCCGTGAGGGGCGGGACAGAGGAGGCGCCGCTTTCATTGGCCGAGCTTCCGCCGCTCCGCAAGCTCCCGCCACGGCCGCTCCCATTGTCGGGCGGGACGCGCTAAGGGGGCTGGGATGCTGACGCTCCCGAACCTGCTCACCCTTTCGCGCATCCTGGCGGTGCCGATCCTGGTGTTCCTGCTGTGGAAACCGAGTTGGTTCGATTATGCGATCACCTTCGTGCTCTACTGCCTTGTCGGCATTACGGATTATTTCGACGGCTATCTGGCGCGGGCGCAGAAGACGGTGTCGCGGCTCGGCATCTTCCTCGATCCGATCGCCGACAAGATCATGGTGGTGGCGGTGATCGTGATGCTGGTCTCCAGCCGCCATGCCAATGCGGCGCTGCCGATCATCTACGATTACCACATCATTCCTGCGCTCGTGATCCTGCTGAGGGAGATCACGGTGTCGGGGCTCCGCGAATTCCTCGCCGGGCTGCAGGTGTCGGTGCCGGTCAGTCAGCTCGCCAAGTGGAAGACGACCTTTCAGCTGGTGGCGCTCGGCGCACTGATCCTGGCCGGCGCGGTGCCGCAATGGGAGTGGGTGCACCAGGTCGGGCTGGTCAGCATCTGGGCGGCCGGGACGCTGACGCTGGTGACCGGCTGGGACTATCTGCGCGTCGGCCTCAAGCACATGGACTAACTTTCCTCCCCAGCAATGCTGGGGAGGAAAATCAGAACGGCTTCACCGTCTGGAACTGGACGTTCCGCAGCTCCGGCAGGGCCTTGAGCTGCGGCGTGATCTTGGCGAGGTCGCCGACGACGACGAGCGTGGCGCGGTCGATCGGCAGGGCCTGCGTCACCGACTGCTGCATCCCCGTCGCGGTGACGGCGAGGACATTCTGGACGTAGGTGTCGAGCCAGTTCGACGGCAGGCCGTGGAAGTCGCGCGTCGCGATCTGGTTGATGAGGCCGGCGGGGCTGGCGTTTTGAAGCACGAAGACGCCGGCGAGATAGTTGCGCATGCCGGCCGCCTCCTGCTCCGGGATCGCCTCGGTCTGCATGCGGCGGATCTCGTGGAACACTTCCTTGATGGCGGGGCCGGTGACGTCGGTGGTGACGTCGGCATTGAAGGTCCAGACCGCCTGGCCGGGGTTGAAGCTCGTGGTGGAGAAGGGGGAGTAGGTGTAGCCCTTCGCCTCGCGGATGTTGCTCGTGATGCGCGAGCTGAAGGAGCCGCCGAGCAGGGCGTTGCTGACCCGCATCGGAATGTCGCCGGGCGATCCCGCGACGGGGGCGGGGAAGGCGAGGCGGATCGTCGATTGCGGCGCGCCTGGCCGGTCGACCAGGATCACCCGCGGTCCCGGCTGCGGCTGCGGCGGCAGCCTCAGGCGCTCGGGCCCGGCCGTCCAGTCGGCATAAGCCTGCTCGATCGCGGCGCGGACGGCGGCGGCATCGAAGCGACCGGCGACATAGAGCCGCGCCCGGCGCGCGCCGTAATTGGCGTCGTAGAAACGGCGGACGTCGTCGAGCGTGTAGCCGCGCAGCTGGGCTTCGGTCGGGAAGAGCCGGCCATAGGGGTGGCTGGTGCCGTAATAAGCGGCAGCGAGCGCCACATCCGCGGACGGCTGCGGCTGCGACTTGGCGACTGCGAGATTGCGCAACAGGCTGTCGCGCACCCGGTCCAGCTCGGTCGCTGGGAAGGTGGGCCGACGCACCACGTCGGAGACGAGACGGACGGCGTCAGGCGTGAATTCGGACAGCACGTCGAGGGTGACGGTCGTCTCATGCAGGCCCGACCCGACCGCGAGGTTGCCGCCCATGCCGGCGGCAGCCTCGGCGATCTGGGCACCGGTGCGGCCAGCCGCGCCTTCGCGCAGCATCTGGGCGGTAAGGTTGGGCAGCCAGACATCGTCGCCGCTGTTGAGGCCGCCGGCATAGACGCGAAGGCTGACCACCGCCGTCGGCGTGATGCCGTAGGGGATGAGCGTCACTTCCAGGCCGTTGGGCAGGCGGAAGCTCTCCGAGGCTGGAACCGTGAACGGCTTCGGCGTGCCGATCGGCGGCATCTGGGCCGGGAAGGGGGACTGCGCGACCGCCGGGGCGGCAACGGCGAGGGCCAAAGCGGCGACGGCCGCGGCTACAGTGCGACGGATCATTTCGCGGCTCCCGTCCTGGCGGGCGCGGCCTGCGCGGCCGCTCCGGGTTCGATGATGAGGATGGTGCGGTTGGTCGGCCGCAGATATTCGCGGGCGGTGGCGAGCAGCAGCTCCGGCGTGACCTGGTCGAAGCCGCGTTCGAGACGGTTCACCCAGTTCGGGTCATTCTCCCAGAGCGCTCCGACGGCGAGCAGGTCGACCATGCCGAAGCGGGTCGCCGGATCCACCGCGGAATAAAGGTCGGCGCGGACCTTGGTCTTCGCCCGCGCCAGCTCCTCGGCCGTAACCGGCGTCGTCCGGATGCCCTCGATCACCTCGTTCAGGGCAGCGGTGATCTCGTCGCGGCTCTTGGCCGGATCGTGGACGAAGCCGACCGTCCAAAGCATCGGCCCGTTATAATTGTACATGTTGCCGAGGCCGATATTGATGCCGCCGTCGACCGAGCCGGCGATCGCCCGCTCCCGCACGATCTCCTGGTAGAGACGGCTGTCCTGGCCCTGCACCAGGATCTGGTCGAGCAGCCCCATCGCATACCATTCGGGCGTGTTCCGCTCGGGCACGTGCCACGCCGCGGTGTAGGCCGGGCGCGGGGCGAGCGGGTCCTGCTTGACGTGGATCTTCTCCTGCGTCTGCCGCGGCTCGGAAATGTCGGGGATCTGCACCGGCTCGCCGCGCGGGATGGAGCCGAAATAGCGGTCCACCATCGCGCGGGTCTGGGCATAGTCGATGTCGCCCGCGACGATCAGGACGGCGTTGTTCGGGCGGTAGAAGCTGTTGAAGAACTGGGTCGCATCCTCGACCGTCGCAGCCTGCAGGTCCTCCAGAGCGCCGTAGAAATTATGGGCGTTGTGCCAATTCTCGTTGGCAACCTGCGGCATGTCGAGCCAGGGCCAGCCCCCATAAGGCTGGTTGAGGACGTTGACCTTGACCTCGTTCTGGACGACGCCCTGCTGGTTCTCCAGCACTGCCTGGTTGATCACCGGTCGCGCCATCCGGTCGGCTTCGAGCCAGAGGATGCTCTCCAGCGCGTTGGTCGGCACCACCTGGTAGTAATTGGTGAAATCGAAGCGGGTGGAGCCGTTGAGGACGCCGCCGGCATTGGTGATCGTGCCGATGAAGGTGCCCTTGGGCGCGTGCTTCGATCCCTGGAACAGCAGATGCTCGAACAGATGCGCGAACCCGGTGCGGTTGCGCGGCTCGATCCGGAAGCCGATGCCGTAATAGACGCCGACGGTCGCGGTCGGCACCGACGGCTCGCGCGCCAGGACGACCTTCAGGCCGTTGGGCAGCGTATAATATTGGCTTTCGAGCTGGAGACCGCCCGGCATTTCGCTGGCGGCGGCGGAAGCGGAGGCGGGCGGCGTCTCGGCGGGCCCGGTGGCGCAGGCGCCGAGCGCCAGAGCCATGGCCGCCGCAGCAAGGAGCTTGGTGCGCATGGTATCCCCTCTTTATGTGGGGGCACGTCTAATTTCGCCGCCGAACCGAGTCAACGCGGCGGCGCGTGAAAAGGCCAAGCAAATCAACCGGGCAGAAGGACCGCGTCGACGACGTGGAGGACTCCGTTCGACTGCATGACGTCGCCTTGGGTAACCCGGCTGCGATTGCCCCTCGTGTCCGATATGATGATCGCGCTCCCGTCCATGCGGGCACGCAGTCTTTGGCCGGAGACGGTCATGTAGGTCGCCGTGCCGCCGCCGGCCCGGATGTCGGCGGCCATGTCGGCGGCGGTCTTGCGGGCCGACAGAACATGATAGCTGAGGATGTTGGTGAGCAGGCTCCTGTTGTCGGGGTGGAGCAGGGTCTCCATCGTGCGCGGCGGTAGCTGGTCGAAAGCCGCATTGGTGGGGGCGAACACCGTATAGGGTCCGGCGGAGGCCAAGGTGTCGGTCAGCCCCACTGCCTGCACTGCCTGCACCAATGTAGTGTGGTCCTTGGAGTTCGCCGCGTTCTGTACGATGGTGCGGCTCGGAAGCATGGCCGCGCCGCCCACCATCGGAATGGCACCTGTGGCGGTGGCAGGAGCGGGCGCGCTCGCGGCTACGTTCGTGTCGGCCTGTGTGCTGGGCACGCAGCCGCTCGCCGTCACCGGGAGGAGAATAAAGACGCCGGGCAGGCATTTGGGCATGGGCAGTCCTCCGCTGCCTTCAAGAACACCCCATCCGCCGCTTCGTTGCGCCGCTGCAACCTTTTCAAGCGCTTGCTGCGCGCGCTTGGCCCAATGCGTCGGCGAGCAGGCGGAACTCCTTGTCGCGTGGAGAGCCCTTGCGCCAGATGAGGGCGATCCGTCGCGCGGCATGATCCGCCTCCAGCGGGCGCGCCTCGACACGGGTGCCCTCAAGCAGGCCTGCGCCGAGCGCCATTTCCGGGATCATGGTCACGCCCAGGCCGTTATCGACCATCTGGACGAGCGTGTGGAGCGAGGTGCCGAGCATCGCCGCCTCGGCGCGCAGCTCCGGCCGGTTGCACGCCGCCAAGGCATGATCCTTCAGGCAGTGGCCGTCCTCGAGCAGGAGCAACCGGGTCTCGTCGATGGCGCTGGCCGGGACGGGCTCGCCCGGGCGTCCACCCGCCTCGCCGGGAGGAAAGGCCAGGAACAGCCGGTCCTCGAACAGTTCGGCTGCATCCACTTCGCCGCAGCCATAGGGCAAGGCGAGAAGCACGCAGTCGAGGCCGCCGCGGTGGAGGGAGTCGCAGGCCGCCTGGCTCGGCTCCTCGCGGAGGTAGAGCTTGAGGTCAGGCCATTCGGCGCGCAGCTTCGGCAGCAGGGTGGGCAAGAGGAAGGGCGCGATGGTGGGGATGACGCCCATGCGCAGCTCGCCCGACAGCGGCTTGCCGGCGGCCCGCGCCATGTCGCTCAATTCCTCGGCCTCGCGCAGGATGCGCTGCGCCTTATTGGCGATGCGCAGGCCCAAGGGCGTGAAGCGGACGACGCGTCGCGTGCGCTCGACCAGGGTGATGCCGATCAGCGATTCCAGCTCGCGAAGACCTGCGGAAAGAGTGGACTGGGTGACGAAGCAAGCCTCGGCCGCGCGGCCGAAATGACCGTGGTCCTTGAGCGCCACGAGATATTGGAGCTGCTTCAGCGTGGGCAGGTAGGTTGTCATTGGCCTGATCGATCAATCGAAGCGATCTTATCAATTTGTTCGATCGGGAACAGCCCCTATATGAGCCTTGGCGCGGCGCTCCTCGCCGCCGCTACGCTATTCGAAAAACAGGAGAACATACGTGCTCACCGTTGGTGACAAGATCCCTTCGCTCATCGTTCCCGTCCAGCAGGGCAGCGCGCTGCCCGCCGGCGAGACGCTCGACCTCGGCGAGACCAACGGCAAGTGGAAGATCCTCTTCTACTGGCCCAAGGACTTCACGTTCGTCTGCCCGACCGAGATCATCGGCTATGGCGAGCTCGCCCAGGATTTCGCCGACCGCGACGCGGTGCTGATCGGCGCCTCGACCGACACCGACTTCGTCCACCATGCGTGGCGCAAGGCCGACGAGCGCCTCGCCGCCTGCGACTTCCCGTGGATCGCGGACAACAAGAAGGAACTGGCGGATGCGCTCGGCATCATCGCCAAGGATGAGGGCGTCGCTTTTCGCGCCACCTTCGTCATCGATCCGGACAACGTCATCCAGCATGTGACGGTGAACGGCCTCAATGTCGGCCGCAACCCGCAGGAGACGCTCCGCATCCTCGACGCGCTCCAGACCGACGAGCTCTGCCCGTGCAACTGGAGCGAGGGCCAGGAAGTCCTGAGGCCGGCCGCCTAACCTCCCAAGGCAGCCATTGGACTCGGACTTTCGGAAGGGGCGCGGCGCTTCGGCTCCGCGCCCCTTTTTCTTGAACAGGAAACCAAGATGTCACTGAAGCAATTTTCCGACGCTCTTCCCGATTATGCCAAGGATCTGCGTCTCAACATGTCGTCGCTGCTCAGCGATCAGACGCTCGGCGATCAGCGCAAATATGGCCTGATCCTCGCCTGCGCCCACGGCACCGGCTACAAGCCGATCGTCGAGGCCGCCGAGGCCGAGGTCGCGGGCAAGCTCAGCGAGCAGGCGGCCAATGCAGCGCGAGCCGCAGCCGCGATCATGGCGATGAACAACGTCTATTATCGCTTCGTGCACCTCGCCTCGAACCCCGAATATGGGACGATGCCGGCGCGCCTGCGCATGAACGTGATCGGCAATCCCGGTATCGAGAAGGACGATTTCGAGCTGTTCAGCCTTGCCGTGTCCGCGATGAACGGCTGCGGCATGTGCATCGACAGCCACGAAAAGGTGCTCCAGCAGCACGGCGTCAAGGCGGAGACCATCCAGGCCGCCGCCCGTGTCGGCGCGATCCTCAAGGCCGTCGCGACCGTCCACGCGACGCTCTGACTGAAGCCCGGGCGGCGGCGATTTGAAGCCGCCCGGACTTTCCCCTACCGTCCGCCGCCGATCGGCTGAGGCGGACAGATGAACGACATGCAACCGGGCCAGCGGCTGCGTCCCGCCATGGGCTTCCGCCAATGGTGGAGCGAGCATGTCGCCGTCAGCGTCGACCATCGCGACGTGGTCGACCGGGTGCAGGAGGAGGGCGGCTGGTCGGCGCACTACGCCTTCATGATCCTGATGTCGGCGGGGATCGCCGTCCTCGGCCTGCTCCTGTCGTCTCCGGCGGTGGTGATCGGCGCGATGCTGATCTCGCCGCTGATGGGGCCGATCATCGCATTGGGCTTCGCACTCGCCACCTTCGACTCGATCGAGCTGAGGCGGAGCCTTCGTGCCGTCGCGCTCGGCGTGGCGCTGGGGATCGCCTTCTGTGCGCTGATCGTGCTGCTCTCGCCGCTCCAGACGGTGACCAGCGAGATCGCGGCCCGCACCCGGCCCAATCTGTTCGACCTGCTGGTCGCGCTCTTCTCCGGCCTCGCCGGCACCTATGCCATGATCCGCGGCCGCCACGGCGCGATCGTCGGCGTCGCGATCGCGACCGCCTTGATGCCGCCGCTCGCGGTGGTCGGCTTCGGCCTTGCGACGGCGAACTGGACGGTGCTCGCCGGCTCGTTCCTGCTCTTCTTCACCAACCTGATGACGATCGCGGCGTCGGCAGCGGTGCTGGCGCGGCTCTACGGCTTTGCGCCCGATCTGTCGCCGCGGCAGACGCGGCTGCAGGCGACATTGGTGATCGTGATCCTGGTCGCGCTGGCGGTGCCGCTGGCGCTCTCCCTGAGGCAGATTGCCTGGGAAGCTGTGGCCTCGCGCCAGACACGCGATCTGCTCACCGCCTATTTCGGCCCGAAGGCGCGGATCAGCGGCATGGAGATCGACTTCGATGCGGAGCCGATGAGCGTCTCGGCCACCGTCCTGACGCCTCGCTACCAGGCTGCCGCGGAGCGCGAGCTGACCGGGCGGCTCGGCGAGAGGGTCGCGCGGCCGGTGAGCCTGTCGATCAACCAGGTGCGCACCGAAAATGGCGATGTGGAGGCGCTCGAGATCGCGTCTGCCAAGGGTGCGGCGACCGATACCGCGTCGACCCGCATCAGCGAGCGGCTGGCGCTCGTTGCCGGGGTCGAGCGCGATCGCGTGCTGATCGACGGCAGCGCCAAGCGGGCGCTGGTTCGCGCCGCTCCTTTGCCGGGCGCCGACCTCGCCGCCTATCGCGCGCTCGAAACCCGCGTCGCGGAGGCGGAGCCGGGCTGGACCGTCAATCTCATCCCGCCGGTGGCGCCGTTGCCTGAGATCGAGTTCGAGGGCGACGAACCCAGTCCCGCCGGCACGCAGGCCCTCGCCACCGCCGCCTGGGCGGCGCGGCGCCTGGGCCTGTCCGTTCGCGTAAGCGGCAGTTCGGAGCGGGTCGAACCGATCGTCGCCGCCCTCGTTCAGGCGGGCGTCCAGGCGAGCGCGAATGCGGAAGGGGAGGGGCCCGGAGTGCGCCTCGGCTGGGCGACCGGAGCGGCGGAATAAGGCTCAGGAGAGGCCGAGCAGCCAGCGGTCGAGCGGCACGGCCTGGACCTTGGCGCCCGGGGCGGTTCGGGCGAGGTCGAGGCGGTGGATCATGATCCATTGCAGGCATTCGCCGCGACTGCCGAACAGGGGATAATTGTCGCGCGAGGGGCGGCAGGATTTCTCGTCGATCAGGTAACGCGCGCCGAGGCGGCAGCCGGGGGCGCCGGCCCAGTCGCGCGTCGGCGCCCGCACCGCGGGCACCCAGTAGACGCGGGTGGAATCGAGCGACTCGACGTCGGAATGGTGCATGGCTCCACTCCTCTCCTTCGAGGGCGACTTTCCTGCTTTTCCCTGAGCTTGTCCATGCCCGCAGCGGGCGGGGCGGATCCGGCGCATCGCCGCACAGAGGCTGCGCGGCGGCCCCGGCTGGAAATCGCCTCTGCTCCGCCTTATCTTCCGACCCGGTGAAACCGGAGCGGACATAAGGGTGACGGGGCTGATCGACTATCTGGACAGCGTGAAGGCGCGCGATCCGGCGCCGCGCTCGCGCTGGGAGATCCTGCTCTATCCGGGCGTCTGGGCGCTCGGGATGCACCGGCTCGCGCACTGGCTGTTCAAGGGCGAGCTCTATTTCCTCGCGCGGCTGGTCAATCATCTCTCGCGCATGATCACGGCGATCGACATCCATCCCGGCGCGGTGATCGGCCGCAATTTCTTCATCGACCATGGCTTCACCGTGATCGGCGAGAGCGCGGAGATCGGCGACGACGTCACCATCTACCAGCAGGTGACGCTGGGCGGCACCAACCCGACCGACGGGGTTCCGGGGAAGCGCCATCCGACGATCCGCGATGGCGTCATCATCGGCTCGGGCGCGCAGATATTGGGGCCGATCATCGTCGGCGCCGGCGCCCGCATCGGCGCTAATGCGGTCGTAACCAAGGACGTGCCAGAAGGGGCGACCATGATCGGCATCCCGGCACGCTCCACCCTGGTCGATGCGGACCAGTATAAGACCGGCTTCGTGCCCTATGGCACTCCGTGCTGCGACATGTATGATCCTCAGACGCAGAAGCTCGAGCTCCTCCGCTGCGAGGTCGAGCAGTTGAGGAAGAGGCTGGCCGAGCTGATCGAGGAGCAGGGCAGGAGCGCGGGCGAGCCGACCCTCGAGGAACGGGCCGCGCCGAAGCAGGACCGGGCCTGATGGGGACGGTCCACCCTTTTCCGGTGGCCAAATCGCCCGCCGTCCAGGTGGGCTTCGATAGGGCGGAACTGTCCCGCATCATGGACCTGTACGGCCGCATGGTCTCGGCTGGGCAATGGAAGGATTATGCGATCGAGTTCCGCGGCGACGCGGCATCCTTCTGGGCCTTCCGCCGCACCGCCGAGCGGCCGGAATATAAGATCGAGAAGCGGCCGGCGCTGCGGGGCCGGCAGGGCATGTGGGCGCTGATCGGCGAGCACGGGACCGTGCTGAAGCGCGGCCATGAGCTCGGGCCGGTGCTGTCGCCGATCGAGCGGCGGCTGCTGAAAGTCGTCAATCAGTAAGGAAAGCCCCTCCCCGCATGGCAGGGAGGGGACAGAAGTTCAGGCAGCGACGATCGCTCGATCGATCACCGGCAGCTTCGCCTTGAGGTTGGCCGGCAGCGGCTGGACGACGCCGCGGCGAGCGCTGTGCCAGAAGGCTGAGAGCAGCAGCAGAGCCGAGCCGATCACCAGCGCGGTGAGCGCGACGCTCAGTTCGACCGCGCCGTAGGTCCGGAATAGGCTGTTCAGCGCGAAGAGCACATAGGCGAGCGCCGACACGAGCAAGGCGCGGCGGTCGATGGCGAGGGCGGTGAGGCCCAGCACGACATAGACCAGCAGCACGATCACCGCCTCGACCACCGTCGCATTGCCGTCGGTCAGGCCGAGCAATGAGAAGACCGGGTGGACGATCAGCGGCGCGGCCAGCAGGTGCAGCCAGAAGGCGACGTCGGAGCGGCGCGTCTCCCGGCGCGGGTCGGACGAATCCCACCACATCGCGAACAGAAACACGCCGATGCCGAGCGCCAGGCCGAAGCCGAGCATGATCTGCTCGAGCCGGGGCGTGTCGCCGATCGCGAAGGCGATCAGGGCAAGGACGACGCCGACCACCGCCGTCGCTCCGGCCGCGATCGTGATCGGCACCCGGAAACGCCGCCAATGCAGCCAAGCCGCGCCCGCGGCGACCGCGGCGGAAGCGGCGGCCACGATGGCGATGGCGCGTTCGTCATTCTCGAAATTGCTCTCGCCGATCATCGTGACGAGGCCGCTGAACGTGGCCACCAGCACGCCGCCGACGAAGGCCAGCAGCAGGATGATGCTGGGCAGCGCCATGCGCCGCTTGCGGGTGAAGAATTCGGCCAGCGCCCAGGCGGCGCCGGCGACAAACAGGCCGGCGAAGGGCGAGGGGCCCTCACCGCCGATATTGGGCGGGATGGAATTGCCGATCCACGAGACGGCGGTCAGCAGCAGCACCGCCGCGATGCCGACGAAGATGTCGTTGAAGCCGGTCAGCAGCCGGAAATGCTCCTCGTCGACCGTAGGCGCGGCACGGGTCCCGGCGACATAGTTCCTGAGCGAAGCCGCGGCGTCCGGCGTCAATGCGCCCGCCGCGACGGCAGCCTCCAAATCGCTTTCGCTGTACATGGTTTTATTCTTCCTAGCGCAGGAGGCGTAACACAAGCGTGTTAGAGTGGCAATACAGCAAGACGCTGCTCTTCATCCTATCGTCATCCCGGCGAAAGCCGGGATCTCAGGACGCGAAGACGCGGAGCTTGTTCTGGCTGAGACCCCGGCGTTCGCCGGGGTGACGCTAGCGGCCCAGTCGCTGGAGCTGCTGCAGGATCATCATCGCCTGCTCCGATCCGGACTTCGGCACGATCTCGCCGCTGCGGTCGGCGATCTTCTCCCAGTTCGCGGCCACTTGCTCGACCGTGCGCTCGCCTTCGGACAGGGCGACTCCCGGCGTGAGCGTGACATAGGCAGCCTGATAGACACCCGCGCCGGCGCCCATGATCGCGCCCGTCGGGGCATCCTGCGAAACCAGGAAGAGGGCACCCGGCACGACATTTTCGGGGTTGAAGGCCGCGAGCATCTCGGCCGGGAAGATGTCCTCGGTCATCCGGGTCGCGGCGGTCGGGGCGAGGGTGTTGACGCGCACGTCATATTTCGCGCCCTCCAGCGACAAGGTCTTGGCGAAGCCGAGCAGCCCGAGCTTGGCGGCGCCGTAATTGGCCTGGCCGAAATTGCCGTAGAGGCCGGTGGACGAGGAGGTCATCAGGATACGGCCGTAAGCCTGCTCGCGCATCGTCTCCCAGACCGCCTTGGTGCAGACGGCGGAGCCGACCAGATGGACGTCGAGGACGGCGCGGAAGTCGTCGACGCTCATCTTGGCAAAGGTCTTGTCCCTGAGAATACCAGCATTGTTGATGAGGATGTGCACGCCGCCCCAGCGCTCCTTCACGGCGGCGACCATCGCATCGACTTGCGCCTCGTCGGTAACGCTGGCGCCGTTCGCCATCGCCGTGCCGCCGGCGGCCTCGATCTCGTCCACCACGCGTTGCGCGGCGTCGGAGCTGCCGGAGCCGTCGCGGGCGCCGCCGAGATCGTTCACCACCACATGGGCGCCGCGCCGCGCCAGCTCGAGTGCGTAGGCGCGGCCGAGGCCGCCGCCGGCTCCCGTGACGATTGCGACCCTGCCGGTGAAGTCGATGCTCATTGATGATGCCCCTCTCGAAAGCCGTGGGGCGGGTGATGGCAAGGGGGGCGCCGGCGGGCAAGAGGCCCGGCTGGCGTGGCCGGTCCGCTTCTGGCAGTTTCCGGCCGTGCAGCGGACGATCATCCTCTATGCGCTGGCGCTCGCGCTCGCAGCGACGGCATTGCAATGGCTGGAATATCGCTACGTCACGCGCGCCTTCTCGACCGAAATCTACATCGGCCTGCTCGCTGCGGGCTTCATCGCGCTCGGCGCCTGGGCGGGGCACCGGCTGACGCCGGCGTCGCGCGCCGCGCGAACCGAGTTCCAGCGCAACGAGGCGGCGATCCGCTCGCTTGGCCTCACCATGCGGGAATGCGAGATCCTGGACCTGCTCGCGTCGGGGGAGTCGAACAAGGAGCTGGCGCGGCGGCTCGGCATCTCGCCGAACACCGTCAAGACGCACGTCGCGCGGGTCTATGACAAGCTCGGGGTGCAGCGGCGGGTGCAGGCGATCGAGAAAGCGCGGATGCTGGCGCTGATCCCGTGACCCGAAATGCGCATTTCTGTCCAAATCACCCGTTCGGGCGATAGGCCGCCGCCTCGGCTTGGCCTATCCCCGAGCTCTCAATGAAGGAGATGGATATGCCGGTTTTGGGGATGGGTGGCTTCTTTTTCCGCGCCAAGGATCCGGAGCGGCTGCGGCTCTGGTATCGCGAGCAGCTCGGCGTTGGTGGCGGCATGGGGACCGACGAGAACGGGCAGTCGAACGAATATTGCTGGTACCATCAGGGCGGTCCGATGGTGTTCGAACCATTCAAGGAGACCAGCGACTATTTTCCTCGCGATCGGACCGCGATGGTCAATCTTCGCGTGAGCGACCTTCAGGGGCTGATCGAGCAGCTGAGGGCGGCGGGCAACGAGGTCATCACCAAGGACGAATGGAACAGCACGGAAGCCGGCAGCTTCGCGCGAGTCCACGATCCGGAGGGAAACCCCGTCGAGCTGTGGGAACCGCCGGCGGCCGCCTGAGCCGGGTAGGGGAGACACGGGATGAAATACGCGCTCATCTACGGCACCATCGCCGGCGCCATCGTCGTCAGCATCATCAGCGCCAGCATCGCTATGGATCTGCCAAGCCATGCGACGTCGGTATGGGTCGGCTATCTGGTCATGCTCGCGGCGCTGTCTCTGATCTTCGTCGGCATGAAGCGCTACCGGGATGTTGAATGCGGCGGCGTCATCAGGTTCGGACGCGCTCTGGGTGTGGGGCTTGGGATCGCTGCGGTGGCGGCGCTCATCTACGTGATCGGGTGGGAGATCTACCTCGCCGCCTCCGGCCACGACTTCATGACGGAATATACGGCGGGTATCCTGAAGGACATGCGCGCGGAAGGAACCACGCAGGCGGCGATCGACGCGAAGGCCGCTGAAATGAGGGAGATGGCGGAAAGCTACCGCAATCCCTTGTTCCGGATGCCGCTCACCTTCGTGGAGATTTTCCCGGTCGGGCTGCTCGTGGCGCTCGTCTCGGCGGCGTTGCTCCGCAACCCGCGGCTGCTGCCTGCGGTGCGGTAGAAGGGGAGGCGGCGCATCGGCGATGCGCCGCCTTCACTCGTTAGCGCGGCGCGCGGCCCCGCTCGTAGGTCTGGACGCAGCCGTCCGTCATGTCGCGGGTGCAGGGCGGATATTCCTTGGTCGACGCCTGGGTGGCGAAGACCGCCGCCTGGTTCGGATTGACCGTCACCTGCGCACCGGCGGGCACCGGCGTCGCCTGGTTTGCACCGGACGGCGCCGTCGCCGGCGCGGAGACGACCGGAATACCACGGGCATCGCGTTCCGGCTCGGAACTGCTCTGCGCCATTGCGGCGGTGCCGATCGCGAACGCCGACAGGACGATGATGAACTTCATTTTTTGCCTCCTAAGCAAAGGCGCTCCAAATGAGGAGGAGCGCCGGACAAGCCCCCGAACCCACCGAGCAACGCAGCAGCGTTGCTTTTGCTCCCGAAACAATCTGGGGCGTGAAGGTCAGGCGCGGCCGTCGCTGTCGAGGGCGTAGCCGGCCGAGCGAACGGTGCGGATGATGTCGCTGCGGCCGCCGGCGTTGATCGCCTTGCGGAGGCGGCGGATGTGGACGTCGACGGTGCGCGGCTCGATGTAGCTGTCGTGCCCCCAGACGCTGTCGAGCAGCCGCTCGCGCGAGAAGACGCGGCCGGGATGCTCGAGGAAATGCTTCAGGAGCCGGAACTCGGTCGGCCCGAGCTGGACGGTGTCGCCGCCGCGCCGCACCTTGTGGCTGACGATGTCCATCTCGATGTCGGCATAATTGAGCTGCTCGCCGGCGAGCGCGGGGCGGACGCGGCGGAGGACGGCGCCGACGCGGGCGACGAGCTCGCGCGGGGAGAAAGGCTTGGTGACGTAATCGTCGGCGCCGGTCTCCAGGCCGCGCACCCGGTCCGCTTCCTCGCCGCGCGCGGTCAGCATGATGATCGGCACATTGGCCGTCGCGGGAAGGCGCCGGAGGCGGCGGCAGACCTCTATGCCGCTGACGCCCTCGATCATCCAGTCGAGCAGGACGAGGTCGGGCGGGCTCTCGCGCGCCAGCAGCAGCGCCTCCTCGCCATTGCCCGTCCGGCAGACTTCGAACTCCTCGCGCTCCAGATGATAGGTCAGAAGCTCGACGAGGGCGGCATCGTCTTCGACGAGCAGGATCAGGCCCTTAGCCATGGACCGCGCCGGCCCCGATCGGATCTTCACCCTTCGGCCGCTCCGCAAGATGCTCGCCGGTCGAGGCGAAATAGACCATCTCTGCGACGTTGGTCGCGTGGTCGCCGATCCGCTCCAGGTTCTTGGCGACGAACAGCAGGTGAGTCGCCGGCGTGATGTTGTGCGGGTTCTCCATCATGTGGGTGAGGAGGGTGCGGAAGATCGAGTTGTAGAAGTCGTCGACCGCCCGGTCGCGCTCGCACACCGCCCGTGCCTTGGCGGCGTCGCGCTCGACGAACGCGTCGAGGACATTGTGGACCATCTCGCCGGCGATGCGCGCCATTTCGGGCAGCAGCGACAGCGGCTTGATGTCGGTATTGTCCTCGACGACGCGGGCACGCTTGGCGATGTTCTTGGCATAGTCGCCGATCCGCTCGACGACGCCGGCGATCTTGAGGGCCGCGACGACCTCGCGCAGGTCGTCGGCCATGGGCGCGCGCAAGGCGATGATCTGGACGGCCTGGCGCTCGACCTCCGTCTCGAGGTCGTCGAGGCGGCGGTCGGCCTCGATCACGCGCAGCGCGCCGTCATTGTCGCGCTGGACGAGCGCGCGCATCGACTCGGCGATCGCATTTTCGGCCAGTCCGCCCATCTCCGCGATCAGGGCGCGGAGCTGGTCGAGCTCGTCGTCAAAGGCTTTTACGGTATGGGCGCTCATGGGTCGTTTCCTGGTCAGCCGTAGCGGCCGGTGATGTAATCCTTGGTGCGGGTCTCGCGCGGATTGGTGAAGATCTGCGACGTGTCGCCATATTCGACGAGATGGCCGAGGTGGAAAAAGGCGGTCTTCTGGGAGACGCGCGCCGCCTGCTGCATGTTGTGGGTGACGATCACGATCGCATAGCGGCCGCGCAGCTCGTGGATCAGCTCCTCGATCTTGGCGGTGGCGATCGGATCGAGGGCCGAGGCAGGCTCGTCCATCAGGATCACCTCGGGATCGACGGCGATGGCGCGGGCGATGCAGAGGCGCTGCTGCTGGCCGCCGGACAGGGCGGTGCCGCTGTCCTGAAGGCGGTCCTTGACCTCGTCCCAGAGGCCGGCGCGGCGGAGCGACTTCTCGACCACCTGGTCCATTTCCGCACGGCCGGCGGCGAGGCCGTGGATGCGCGGGCCGTAGGCGACATTCTCGTAGATCGATTTCGGGAACGGGTTCGGCTTCTGGAACACCATGCCGACCCGGGCGCGGAGCTGCACGACGTCCATCGCGGGCGAGTAGATGTCCTCGCCGTCGAGCTCGATCCGCCCCTCGACCCGGGCACTGGAGATGGTGTCGTTCATCCGGTTGAGGGTGCGCAGGAAGGTCGACTTGCCGCAGCCGGACGGGCCGATGAAGGCGGTGACATTCTCGCGGTTCACATCGATGGAGACGTCGTCGATGGCTTTCTTGTCGCCATAGAAGACGCTGACGCCTTTGGCGCGCATCTTCGGATGGGCGTCGCGGCTGTGATCGGCGCGCTGGTGCGCGGCGAGGTCGTTGACGGTCATGTCGGTCATCAGTTTCACCAGCGCCGTTCAAACTTGTTGCGAAGATAGATGGCGATGCCGTTCATCGCGAGGAGGAAGACGAGCAGCACGATGATCGCGGCGGACGTCTTCTCGACGAAGCCTTTGCTGACCTCGTCCGACCAGAGGAAGATCTGGACCGGCAGCACCGTCGCCGGATCGGCGATCCCGCCCGGCGGCGAGGCGATGAAGGCGCGCATGCCGATCATCAGCAGCGGCGCGGTCTCGCCGAGCGCGCGGGCCATGCCGATGATCGTGCCGGTGAGGATACCGGGCAGCGCCAGCGGCAGGACATGGTGGAAGACCACCTGCACCCTGGACGCGCCGATGCCGAGGGCGGCATCGCGGATCGACGGCGGAACCGACTTGATCGCGTTGCGGCCGGCAATGACGATCACCGGCATCGTCATCAGGGCGAGCACCAGCCCGCCGACCAGCGGTGCCGAGCGGGGCAGGTGCATGAAGTTGAGGAACACCGCCAGGCCGAGCAGGCCGAAGATGATCGACGGTACCGCGGCGAGATTGTTGATCGAGACCTCGATGAGGTCGGTCCAGCGGTTCCGCGGCGCATATTCCTCAAGATAGACCGCGGAGAGGACGCCGATCGGGAAGGCCAGAGCCAGCGTCACGAGCATGGTCAGCAGCGAGCCCTTGAAGGCGCCCCAGATGCCGACGACGGTCGGGTCGGTCGCGTCGGAGCCGGTCAGGAAACGGAGGTTGAGGCCGGTCCTCACCGCGCCGCGCTGGTCAAGGTTTCGATAGGCCTGCTCGGCCTCGGCGGCACCGTCGCCCTTGGCGGCCATGTCGATGCCGGTCGATGCGGGCAGCCACATTGTGGCGGTGCGGGTGAGGATCTGCGGATCCTCCTTGATTGCCTCGCGGACGCGCAGCCAGGCGCCTTCGGACACGAGGTCGGTGGGGCTTTCGCCATATTGCGCCGCCACCGCCTTGCGCACCGTCCCGTCAATGTCGGCGCTGGCGAGCGCGGCGTCCGCGCCGAAGCCCTGCAGCGTGGCGGGATCGACGAACAGGGCGCTGCGGGCGAAGTCGATGTCGAGCCGGACCTCGGTCTGGGTGAAGCCGCGGATGCCGTTGCTGAACATGGTGATCAGCAGGAAGGCGAGAAAGCCGGCGGAGAGGAGCACCGCGCCGAGGCCGAGCAGGCGGAAGCGGCGCTCGGCGGCATAGCGGCGGCGGATGCGCTGCTGCATCGCCTTCGACTTCCAGTCGGTCGGGGTGACGGCCCCTTCGGCGCCGCTCAGGACAGGGCTACTCATAGGCTTCGCGATATTTCTTCACGACGCGCAGCGCGACGATGTTGAGCAGCAGGGTGACGATGAAGAGGACGAGGCCGAGCGCGAAGGCGGCGAGGGTCTTGGCGCTGTCGAACTCCTGGTCGCCGGTGAGGAGCTGCACGATCTGGGTCGTCACGGTGGTGACGCTGGCGAACGGGTTGGCGGTGAGGTTGGCGGCGAGGCCGGCAGCCATGACGACGATCATCGTCTCGCCGATCGCCCTGGAGACCGCGAGCAGCACACCGCCGACCACGCCGGGAAGCGCGGCGGGGACGAGCACCTTCTTGATCGTTTCCGAATTGGTCGCACCCATGGCGAGCGAGCCGTCGCGCATCGCCTGCGGCACGGCGGCGATCGAATCGTCGGCCATGGAGGAGACGAAGGGGATGATCATGATGCCCATGACGAGGCCGGCGGCGAGCGCGGACTCTGACGAGGCGGGGATGCCGAGGGTGAGGCCGAAGTCGCGGATCGCCGGCGCCACCGTCAGCGCCGCGAAATAGCCGTAGACCACGGTCGGGACGCCGGCGAGCACCTCCAGCAGGGGCTTCATCCAGCGCCGCACCCGCGCGCTGGCATATTGGGTTAGGTAGATGGCGCTCATCAGCCCGAGCGGGATCGCCACGATCATGGCGATGATCGCGCCGATGAAGATCGTGCCCCAAAAGAGCGGGATCGCGCCGAATGCGCCGGACGAACCCGCCTGGTCGGCGCGGATCGCGGTCTGCGGGCTCCAGGTCGTTCCGAACAGGAACTCGACAGGGCTGACCAGCGCGAAGAAGCGCAGCGATTCGAACAGCAGCGAGAGGACGATGCCGAGCGTCGTGAGGATCGCGATCAAGGAGGCGATGAGGAGCGCGGCCATGACCAGTCGCTCGACCCGGGTGCGGGCGCGGAAGCTCGGCGAGAGGCGAGCGAAAGCGAAGGCGCCGCCGGCGAAAGCGAGCAGGAGGGCGACGACCGTGCCGATGACCGAGATGCGGGTCTGGGCGCGCTCATATTCCGGCGCCAGCGCCGTCGCCTGCGGGTTGAACGCGGCCTGCTGCCGGCCGTCGGCGAGAGCGCGCGCCTCATCGAGGATCGCGGTGCGCTGCATCGGCTCGGTCGGCAGCGATGCCGCGGCGGGGCTGTCGAGCACAGCGGAGGTGACGAGGCCACCGGAAACGCCGCTCCACACCGCCAGGAACAGCAGAGCGGGGACCATCGCCCACAATGCCACATACCAGCCGTGATAGCCGGGCAGCGAGTGCGGGCGCGCCTTGCTGCCGACGAATGCCTGAGCCTTGGCGCGCGCGCTCAGCCAGGCGACGAGGCCCAGTCCAAGCACCAGCAATGCGATCGCGCCAGTCGACACGGCAGTTCCTGTTCGGCCGGACGGGAGCCGGCGCTCTCTCTTACTTCAGCGCGTCCGGCGCAAGCGGCGTGAGCTGCGTCGCCGCCGCGGTCGCCTGCGCCTGCACGTCGACGGGCGAGGGGATGAGACCGCGCTGGGCGAGATAGCCGCCGGCGCCCCAGGCGCGGGCATATTCGGCGAGGAACTCCTTCATGCCGGGGATCACGCCAACATGCTCGCCCTTCGCGTAGACATAGACCTGCCGCGCGCCCGGATATTGGAGGCTGCTGATCGTGTCGGCGGTCGGTGCGACATTGTTCATCGGCACCGCGGCCAAGCTGTTCATATTGGCTTCGAGGAAGCTGTAGCCGAGCACGCCCAAGGCGCCGGGGTTGCCGGCGACCTTCTGGACGAGCAGGTTGTCGTTCTCGCCCGCCTCGACGAATGCGCCGTCCTCGCGGATCTTGGTGCAGACGTCCTTATGCCGGTCGGAGTCGCTTTCCTTCAGCGCCTTCATCTCCGGATTGGCGTCGCAGCCCTTCTCCATGATCAACTCCGCGAAGCTGTCGCGGGTGCCCGACGTCGGCGGCGGGCCAAACACCATGATCGGCGTCGCGGGGAGCGAGGGATTGACGTCGCGCCAGGTCTTGGCGGCGTTCGGCTTGCCATAGGGATTGGCGGCGAGCGCCTTGTAGACGTCTTCCGTAGTCAGGCTGAAGGCCGGCGTGTTCTTGGCGTGGATGAGGACGAGGCCGTCAATGCCGACCGGGACCTCGATGATCTTGTTGACCCCGTTCGCCCGGCACTGCTCGACCTCGCTCGCCTTGATGCGGCGAGACGAGTTGGTCATGTCGGGGAAGTTCTGGCCGACGCCGTTGCAGAATAGCTTGAGGCCCGCGCCCGAGCCGGTCGATTCGACGATCGGCGAGGCGAAGGAGGGGTTGGACTGGGCGAAGCGCTCCGCCACCGCCTTGGTGAAGGGGTAGACGGTCGAGGAGCCGACGATCTGGATCGGATCTCCAGCTGTCCCGCCACCGCCGCCGCTCTCGCCGCAACCGCCGAGGGTCAGCGCCGCAAGCGCCGGAATCAGGACTGATTTCTTCAACTGAGCCTCCGTTTGTCGCCCGATGCGAGCGTTCGATGAAAGTTTGATGACATGTCTCGTCAGAAATCGATCTGGGCGCGGGCGCCGATCACGTCGATGCCGTAATCCCGGTCGCCGCCCGCGGCTGCGATTGCCGCATCGTCGTAGCTCAACCGGCCGTAGTTGAGCATGAAGCGGACATAATCCTGCGGGATCCAGATCAGTGACGCCTGGTAGCCGCGCTGCCGCCCGCCGATGATGCCGGCGTCGCTGAGGTCGAGATGGTCGTAGCGCAGGTTGAGCTGGAGCGCGCCGAAGCCGCCGCTGCCGACCGGCTTCAGCACCTTGGTCCGCTCGAACCGGTCGGCCGAATAGCCGCGCGTCTCGCCAGTGAGATAATAGCCGATTTCCGCATAGCCGCCGAAGAAGGTCGGGTCGCTTGTCCGGTCGAGGACATCGAACTTCAGCCAATGGACTTCGGCGGCGGCGTGGAGGGGGCCGCGGATCAGCGCAGCTTCCAGGCCGTAATGGGTCTCTTCTTCCACGCGAAGGGCCGGTGTGGCGAGGAAGCGCGTGTCCGTAGTGTGGATCATCGGCCGCTGGCGGTAGCGGGTGGTGGTGCCGCTCGCCGCGAGATCGCCCGCATCGCGATAATGCGCCGAGCCGCCGAGATGGAGCTGGGTCGCGCCGATCTTCGGCGCGTAGACCAGGCGAATGTCAGCGCCGACGCTGTCATTCTCGTCGCCCGCGCCGGTGCCGCCGCCGTCGCCGGAAAGGTCGGCGATATTGTCCGTGAAGATGCCGGCCTGGGCAGTGAGGGCGCCCTGCGTATAGCGGCCCGAAAAGCCGACGCGCCGCTCGAAGTTGAAGGCGTCGGTGAAGGCGGCGCGCTCCAGGAAGGAGGAGAAGCGCGAGCTCGTCAGCTCCTCGAGCGACTGGTAGCTGTTGTGCTGGCCGAGCACGAACTCGAGCGCGTCCGAGGCTTCGTAGGTCAGGATGGCGTCGGTGATCTCGGTATCTTCGGCGAAATCGAGCTCGAACCGGTAGCCGAACCCCCCGGGCACGGTGCCTTCGACACCGAGACGCGCGCGGCGGAGCTCGTTGGCGAAGCCGAGGCCGGGGTCGGTCACGCCGCGTGGATGTTCGACCGAGCCGACATCATATTGGATGCGCCCACGCGGCTTGAACGACCAGCCGCCCGGGGCGGTGAAGCGCGGCGCGCCGCTGAAGCGGATCGGCTCGGCGGGCTTGGGCGCCTCCGCCTGCTTCACCGGCTCTGCAGGTTGTGCCGTCGGGGCGGGCTTGCCGCTCTCGAGCGTCTGAAGCCGCGCCTCCAGCGTCTCGAGCTTTGCCCGCATCGCCCGGATTTCGGCCGCGAGCGCAGCCGCATCGTCTTGGGGCGCCGCCTGGGCCAGCGCCGGTGCTGCGATGAGAGTGGCTGCTGCCAGACAAGCTGATCGGAGGATAAGTTTACGCATCGATCCGCTGAAGCTCCGATCTTATGTGACGGAACTGCAATAGGGATGTGACCTCTAAGTGAAAGCTGCGTTACGGATTTGTGACAATGCCGGGGAGATAGACGAGGACCGAGGTGCCTTCGCCAAGCGTGCTCCTGATCTCCAGGCGGCCCCGGTGCCGGCCGACGACATGCTTGACGATCGCGAGGCCGAGGCCGGTGCCGCCGATCGCCCGGCTGCGGCTGGGGTCGACGCGGTAAAAGCGCTCGGTGAGGCGGGGCAGATGCTCCGGTGCGATGCCCTCGCCTTCGTCGGTCACGCTCATCAGGAGCATATCGGGGCCGCTTTCCTCGAAGCGGATCACGACCTCGGACGCGGGCCGGCCATATTTCAGCGCATTGACGACGAGGTTTTGAAGCAGCTGGACGAGCTGGGCACGGTCGCCGGGCACCATCGGGTCGAAGTCGCCTCTTTCGACGCGAAGGGTGCTGCCTTTCTGCTCGATCATCGGCGCGCAGCCGTCTTGCACCTCGCCCACCACGGCAAGCAGGTCGACCGGCTTTCTCGGCAGGCTGAAGCGCTCGGCCTCGATCCGCGAGAGGGAAATGAGGTCGTCGACGAGGCGGTGCATCCGGCGGGCTTCATCGAACATGATGCGGATGAAGCGGGAGCGGGTCTTCTCGTCGCCGGCGGCGCGCTCGTCCTGGAGCGTCTCGAGGAAGCCGAGCAGGGTGGCGAGCGGCGTCCTCAGCTCGTGGCTGGCATTGGCGACGAAATCGACCCGCATCTGCTCGGAGGCATGGACCTCGCTGCGATCGATCAAGCGGACGAGGCGGCTGCCGTCGTCGAGTAAAGTCGCGGTCATCTCCCAGCGCCGGTCGGGCTCGCGGAGGCCGACCAGCTCGGTGCGCGTCACGCGCTCGGCCGGCTCGCCGGGGCCGCGGTCGATCAGGCGCTCCGCGGCGGCCGGATGTCGGATGGCGAGGCGAACGTCGACGCCCTCGATATGCTCCCCAAGCAATGCGCGGGCCGCGGGATTGGCGAAGAGAACCCGGCGATTGCGGACGATCAGCAAAGGATCATCGACGGCCTTCAGGAGATGGATGGCTTCGGGAAGAGGCGCCGGGCCGGTTTCGTCGCCGGGGGATTCGGGCCGCAGCTCGCGGACCTGCGTCGGCCGGACTATGGCAGCGGCAAGCCCGCCCGCGACCAAGGCCAGGAGAGCGGCGGCCACTGGCGCGCCCATCAAGCTGGCGATGAGCAGGCCGAGCCCTGCCGCCGCGACCCCGGCCAGCGCCCGCCTGATCCACCCTCGCCCCATCGATCTGTCTCTTAGCGGGAACATGTGACAGTCTCCAGCGCTCGCATTTGCAAGGCTTTACGGTTAGGAAAGCACCCGCCGTGTATCCGGAGCAGGCATGAGCGACGCGTTCGACAATAGGGGCGAAGCTCCCGAGCCCACCCGGCGGGTCGTCCTGGCGCTGGGCGCCGCCGCCGCTTCGACGGTGGTGACGATCAAGCCCGCGCTCGCCCAGACGGCCGGTTCCGTCCTCAATTGCGAGATCCCGATCCCGGCGCCGCAGGCCGCGGGCAGCTACATCGCGCCGGACGGCAGCCTGGTGCCTGCGGGGACGCAGGGCGCGGTGCCGCCGCTGCCGCGTACGCTGACCGGCGAGGAGGCGAAGCAGCTGCTGAGCGGCTCGACCCCGGCCGGCGTCGATGCTGAGGCGGCGCAGGCTTATGCCAATTACATACGCCGTCTGCAGGCGGGGATGAGCGGCTTCACCTGCTACGCCTCGCTGCAGATGCCGCGCTGAGCTGAATGGGCCGGCATGGCCGGTCCCCGCTTCATCGCCGATCCCGCCGATCAACTGAAGGCCGTGCGGCTCGACGGCCTGACGGCCGTTTTCCACCGCCCGTCGGGGATTACGCATCTGCTCGCGCCGCCGGCGCCGCAGATACTGGAGGCGCTTGCGGGCAGCGCGGCGGATGTCGAGGGGCTGCTCGCTCGCATCGCTGAGCAATTCGAGGTCGAGGGCGGTGCCGACGCGCTCACGGCCCGGCTGGCGGAGCTGGAGGCGGCCGGGCTGGTCCGGCGAGCATGAGGCACGAGCATCGGCTGAAGGTCGGGCCGGTTACGTTCCGGGTCGGCTCCGACTGGGCGGCGCCCGTCCGGCAGCTTGCCGCGCTCTATGAAGGCTATCCCTCAGGCGAAGGCGTCTGCGACTTCACCGTGCGGCTGGAGGCGGAGAAGCCCTGGCGGCGCTGGCTGCGACCGTCGGTGGCGATCCGCGGCGACTACATGTTGCCGGATGCGGTGCCGATGGCGCTGGAGCATGGCCTGCTCGCGGCCGAGATGGGCATGAACCTGCAGATGGCGCTCGGCTGGCGGCGGCACCTCCTGCTGCACGCGGCGACGGTGGAGCGGGACGGGCGGGCGCTGCTGATGACGGGTCTTTCGGGATCGGGCAAGTCGACGCTGGCGGCCCTGCTGGGTGAAGCGGGATGGCGGTTGATGGGCGACGAGTTCGCCTTGCTCGACACGGGGACCGGCACGTTCCACCCATTCCCCCGCGCGGTGAGCCTCAAGAACGAGTCCGTGGCCGTGATGGAGGCAAGGGCGGGGGCCAGTCGGCTTGGACCACGGCTCGAGGGGACGCCCAAAGGCACGATCCGGCACCTGAAGCCGCGCAGCGATGCGATCGCACGGATGCACGAGCCGGCCACGCCGGCGCTGATCCTTTTTCCGCGCTACGGTCACGAACCGGCGGTGCGCCCGGTCGGCCCGGCGGAGGTGTTCGTGCGCCTCACCCAGGCCTCGACCAATTATGTCGCGCTCGGCGAACTTGCCTTCGAAGCGCTCACGCGGCTCGTCGGGACCGTACCTGCACTGGCGATCGACTATCCTGACACCGATACGGCGCTCGCCCAAGTCGAGGAGCTCTGGAGCCGGTGAAGGCGGCGACGCTCCTCGTTCGCGCGCTTGCGGATCCCTCCGGCACCAGCGGCCTTCCCGACGAGCAGTGGACCGCGCTGATCGCGGCGGCGCGGGCGGAATCGCTGATCGGCAGCCTCGCCTTCCGGCTTGCAGGCGAGGGCCTGCCGCCGCGGGTCGCATCTCTGCTCGAAGCTGCACGGGAGGATGCGGCGCAGGCGAAGCGGCAGGCGCTCTGGGAGGCCGAGATGGCGCGCCGGGCCCTTGCGCCCCTTGGCGTGCCGGTGATCCTTCTCAAGGGCACCGCTTATGCCGCGGCCGGCCTGGAGGCCGCGGTCGGCCGCTCGATCGGCGATCTCGACATCCTGGTCCCGCGCGACCGGCTCGGCGATGTGGAGCGGGCTCTACTCGGCGCCGGGTGGGAGTGGGTGAAGGAGGACGCCTATGACGACCTCTATTACCGTCGCTGGATGCACGAGCTGCCGCCTTTGATCCACCGCGAGCGCGACCGGATGATCGACGTCCACCACACCATCCTGCCGCTGACCGCCCGGCCGAAGCCCGACGCGGCGGCGATGATCGCCGACAGCATCGCGCTAGAGAATGGCCTGAGGGTGCTCGCGCCCGCGGACATGGTGTTGCACGCCGCCGCCCACCTGTTCGCCGACGGCGATCTCGCCGGCGGGCTGCGCAACCTCTGGGACATCGACCGGCTGCTGCGCGAGTATTCGAGCCGACCCGATTTCTGGTCCGACCTCTCTAACAGGGCCGCTCGCCATGGCCTGTTGCCGGCGGTGGCACGTGCGGTCCGAGTCGCTGCCGATCTTTACGCCACACCCGTGCCCAGGGATTGGCGGGGGGGCGGGGCCGCCGATGCCCTGTTCAAGGCGCGTCTTCTCGCCCGCAACGGCTGGGGACAGGGGACAGACCCAGGATTGCGCCTCGGCTTCTACATCCGCTCGCACTGGCTGCGGATGCCGCCGCTCATGCTCGCGCGCCATCTCTGGACGAAGGCGCGGAGGTAGCCGGAGCTGGGTCTCGCCCCGCTATGGAAATCACAAGATTTCCGTGCGATGGAGCCGCCGAAATCTCCCGCAGGAACCAAGATGAAGACGGCCCGACCCTTTGCCGCAGTGATCCTTGCCGCCGGCAAGGGCACCCGCATGAAATCCGACGTCCACAAGGTTCTCCACCCGATCGCCGGACGGGCGATGCTCGACCATCTGCTCGGCGTCGTCGACCGGCTGAGCCCGGCGCACAAGATCGTCGTCGTCGGGAGCGGGCGTGAGCAGGTCGAGCATCTCGTCAGCGCCCGCGGCGGCGAGACGGTGGTGCAGGAGCAGCAGCTCGGCACCGCGCATGCCGTCGCCCAGGCGGGCCCGGTGCTGGACGGGTTCGCGGGCGACGTCCTTATCCTTTACGGCGACACGCCCCTGGTCGAGGCCGAGACCATGTCGCATATGCTCGAGCGCCTCAACGCGGCCGACAAGCCCGCGGTGGTCGTGGTCGGTTTCCGCCCGGATGATGCGGGCGCCTATGGCCGCATCATCGCCGGAGCGGACGGCGCGATCGAGAAGATGGTCGAATATAAGGACGCATCGCCCGAGGAACGCGCCGTCGACCTGTGCAATTCCGGCCTGATGGCGGTGCGGGCCGAAGACCTGTTCCCGCTGCTCGCCCGTGTCCGCAACGAGAACGCGGCGGGCGAATATTATCTGCCCGACATCGTCATGCTCGCGCAGGGCGACAGGCGGACCTCGGTCGTGATCGAGGCGCAGTCGTGGGAGATGGCGGGCGTCAATAGCCGCGCCGAGCTCGCTTTGGTCGAGGCCGAATGGCAGCGCCGCCGGCGCCTCAGGGCGATGGCCGACGGCGTCACACTCGTCGCCCCGGACACGGTGTGGTTCGCCCACGACACCGAGATCGGCCGCGACTGCGTGATCGAGCCGCATGTCGTATTCGGTCCGGGCGTGAGGATCGCGGACGGCGTCTGCATCAAGGCATTCAGCCACATCGAGGGCGCAACTGTCGCCAGCGGCGCGGAGATCGGCCCCTATGCGCGCCTCCGCCCCGGCGCGGAGATCGGCGAGACCGCAAAGGTCGGCAATTTCGTCGAGGTGAAGAAGGCGAAGCTGGGCAGGGGCGCGAAGGCCAACCACCTCTCCTATATCGGCGATGCCGAGGTGGGGGCGAACGCCAATATCGGCGCGGGCACGATCACCTGCAATTATGACGGCTTCTTCAAATACGGCACCAAGATCGGCGACGGCGCCTTCATCGGTTCCAACAGCGCGCTGGTGGCGCCTGTTTCGATCGGCCCCGGCGCGATCGTGGGCGCGGGATCAGTCGTGACGAAGGATGTCGCCGCCGACGCGCTCGCCCTCGCCCGCGGCAAGCAGCAGGAGGCGCCCGGCTGGGCCGCACGCTTCCGCGCGAAGATGGCTGACAAGAAAAAAGCGGGCTAAGGGCGCGGCTCTTTCGGGAAAGTAGGCTTATGTGCGGGATTGTCGGAATCGTCGGGCACGCGGAGGTGGCCGACCGGCTGATGGGAGGGCTGAGGCGCCTCGAATATCGCGGCTATGACTCGGCGGGTATCTGCACCATCGTCGACGGCGAGCTCGAGCGCCGCCGCGCCGAGGGGAAGCTCAATAACCTCGAAGCCGAGCTGGAGAAGGAGCCTCTTCCCGGCATCGTCGGCATCGCCCACACCCGCTGGGCGACGCACGGCGCGCCGACGGTCGGCAACGCGCATCCGCACCTCGTCGACGGCGTCGCGCTCGTCCATAACGGCATCATCGAGAACTTCCGGCCGCTCCGCGAGGAGATGAAGGCGCTCGGCCGCGAGTTCCAGAGCCAGACCGACAGCGAGGTCGTCGCCCATCTCGTGGCGAACGAGCTCGGCAAGGGGAAGACGCCGCAGGAGGCGGTCGCTGCCGTCCTGCCGCGCCTCGAGGGCGCTTTCGCCATCGCCATCATGTTCCGCGACCATCCCGACCTGCTGATCGGCGCCCGCATGGGCGCGCCGCTGACGGTCGGCTATGGCGAGGGCGAAACATACCTCGGCTCCGACGCGCTCGCCCTGGCGCCGCTGACGCAGAAGATCGCTTATCTCAACGAGGGCGACTGGGCGATCGTCACCCGCGAGGGCGCGACCATCTACGACCGGCAGAATAACGAGGTGAAGCGGCCGATCGTCGCCTCGGGCGCCTCCAGCGCGGCGGTCGAGAAGGGCAATCACCGCCACTACATGCAGAAGGAGATCTTCGAGCAGCCGATCGTGGTCGCACAGACGCTGCAAAGCTATCTGCGCTCCTACGAGCAGACCGTGGCGCTGCCCGACATGGAGTTCAGCTTCAAGGACGTGCCGCGCGTGACGATCGTCGCCTGCGGCACCTCTTATTATGCCGGCATGGTCGCCAAATACTGGATCGAGCAATGGGCGCGGGTGCCGGTCGAGCTCGATATCGCCTCGGAATTCCGCTACCGCGAGCCGGTGTTGGAGGAGGGCGGCATGGCCCTCTTCATCTCCCAGTCGGGCGAGACTGCCGATACGCTCGCCGCGCTCCGCCACGCGCGCGAGCAGGGGCAGAAGATCGCCGTCGTCGTCAACGTTCCCACCAGTTCGATGGCACGCGAGGCGGACCTGCTCCTCCCGACCCGTGCCGGCCCGGAAATCGGCGTCGCCTCCACCAAGGCCTTCACCTGCCAGCTTGCCGTGCTGGCCGCGCTGGCGACGAAGTTCGCGCGCGACAAGGGTCGGATGAGCGAGGAGGAGGAGCGCGAGATCGTCTCGCACTTGGCCGAGGCGCCGGCCGCGATGAACCACGCGCTCGATCATGACGAGGAGATCGAGCGCATGGCGCCGATCATCGCCCGCGCCCGCGATGTTCTCTATCTTGGCCGCGGCCCGGACTATCCGATGGCGCTTGAAGGCGCGCTGAAGCTCAAGGAGATCAGCTACATCCATGCCGAGGGCTATGCCGCCGGCGAGATGAAGCACGGCCCGATAGCTCTCATCGACGACCACGTGCCGGTCATCGTCCTCGCGCCGTCAGGCCCCCTGTTCGAAAAGACCGTCAGCAACATGCAGGAAGTCCAGGCCCGCGGCGGCAAGGTCGTCCTCATCTCGGACGCCGAAGGCCTCGCCAAGGCGAGTGAGGGCACGATCGCCACGATCGAGATGCCCAAGGTCCACCCCCTGATCGCGCCGATGGTCTATGCGATCCCGGTGCAGCTGCTCGCCTACCATGTCGCCGTCGCGAAGGGCACGGACGTCGATCAGCCGCGGAACCTGGCGAAGAGCGTCACGGTGGAGTGATTGCTGCTGCGTCTGCGTTGCAGCCATTGCGGACGTTCGAACCCGCCGATACCCATCGCTTGGTGGGTGGAAAAAGCGATGGAAGATCCCTTCGAGACTACGGTCAAACGGCGACTTCCGTTGCTGATCGCTATACTATCTACTGCTTTCCTCGTTCCCGCACTGATGCTCGCGATGGTCTCGCCCATGGCGATGGCCGGAGGCCCTTCCGCGGCTGGCTGGGCGTTCGTTATTCTCCTCATCAGCCAGCCATTTCTACTCGCAGGAGCGGCGGTTGCGGGTTTTCTGTGCTACAGGCGATTTAATCGAACGCGCTTCATCGTCGCTCTCGGCCTGCCAGCCTTGTGCATTCTCGGGATGATAGTCACGGTCGGCGCCTGACCGTCGCGCGCGTCCCCGCACGCGGAACGTCCGCTTTCGAGCCGGCGCGACGCTCAGCCGCGCTTCGCCAGCAGCAACTTGGCTTCATCGACGAGCAGCGACGCCTTGAAAGGCTTGGGGATGAAAGTCGAACCGGGCGGCACGTCGCGGTCGTCCGGTTGCGATACTCCCGAGATGATGATGATCGGGATCTCCGGATGCTGTTCGGCGACGACGTGGCCGAAGACCACACCGTCCACATTGCCGGGCATTCTGACGTCGGTGACGACCAGATTGATGCTCCCGCTGTCCTCCAGCACCGTGTGCGCGTCCAGAGCATTGCTCGCCGTCGCCACGTCGAAGCCGGCATCTTCGAACGCCATGACGAGCTGTTCCACGATCATCTCCTCGTCATCGACGACGAGCACTCTTTGCTTCTGCCTGGCCATGTCACCTCGCCACTAGTGGCCTGACAAGGAACATATTCTCGGAGATAAATCCAGCGGTCGGTAAGTGTCCGAACGAACATTAGCGTGCACCGGGCGACGACTTGCCGCCCGCGCATTCATACCGGCATTCTGCTCGGGCTCGACCCAGTCCAGCGCTTGAACGCGCGGGAGAAGGCGGCGGGGTCGGAGAAGCCGAGGCGGTAGGCGACCTCCTTCACCGGCAGGCGCTCCCGCACGAGCCTTAGCGCAAGGCGGCGGCGGAGGCGGTCGAGTAATTCCTCGAACGTCGCGCCTTCTGCCTTGAGGCGGCGATAGAGGGTCTGGCGGCTCAGGCCCATCGCGCGGGCGACCTGATCGATCCGGACCGGTCCGGCGGCGAGCAGCGGCTCGATGCGTTGCTCCACCTCGCGCCGGAACGGCGTCTCGCGCGGCTTGGCCCCCGCTTCGATGGCCTTTGCGACGGTGCCGAGGAAGGCGACGAACACGTTCGCGCGCGACGGCCGCTCGCCCGACGCCATTGCCGGCCGGCCAAACCGCAGCGCCTTGAACAGCGAGGCGCAGGCGTCCCGCCGCTCGCACCCTCCGCAATCGTCTCGCTTCATTCGATCGATGCAACCGGCGATCATGCCTTTGGTCTCCCAAATCATGGTCTTAGGTGTTCTATACGAATAATACGCCTGAGTTCAGATTGTGCAAGGGGGAACCACATGCATCCGCTGCTGCCGATTCACATCGTCGCGGGAGGTGTCACGTTGATGGCCGGCGCCACCGCGCTGGCCGGCCGCAAAGGTTCTCCGCTGCACGCGCGGCCCGGCACCTGGTTCTTCGCCTCGATGCTGGCAATGGCCGGCACCGGATCCGTCATCGCCGTGTCGATGCCCGAGCGGGGCACGGCGACGGTCGGCGTCCTGACCTGCTATCTCGTCGCGACCTCGTGGATCTCGGCGCGGCGGCGGGACGGCGTTGCAGGACCCTCGGAAGTCGCCGGCCTGCTGGTCGCGCTCGCCTGCGCAGTGTCGTTCCTGACCATCGGCCTGCTCGGCCTCCGGGAGCCGGACGGCAAGCTCGACAAGCTGCCCGCAGTGGTCCACTTCCCGTTCGCGGCGCTGGCGTTCCTCGCCGCCGCGCTCGACCTCAATTTTCTCCTGCGCCGGGAGATTTCCGGCGTGCAGCGCATCGCCCGTCACTTGTGGCGGATGAGCACTGCGCTGCTGATCGCCGCTTTTTCCTTCTTCCTGGGACAGCAGAGGAACCTGCCCGAATTCATCCAGGGCTCCGACCTGCTCTACGTGCCGCCGCTGGCGGTGCTGGCGACGATGATCTTCTGGATCTTCCGCGTTCGCTTCAGCCGCGCCTTCCGCTGGGTCCAGCCGCGCCGGCGCTCGCCCGAAGCAGCCCCTGCACCCGCGCAGCCCGCGGCCGAGCAGGCATAGACTATTTGGGTCCGCGCCTCGGTCCGCGCGGGCCTGCCGGCGGGGTGCGGCCTCGTGGCGGACCCGGGCGGCGGCGCTTGTCGTCTCCACGGCCTACCACCTCCGGGCGCGGCGGCGGGCGGCGCGGGGGCGGGGCGTTCATCGGGGCGACCGAATAGCCTTCCTTGTTGAGGCGGTTGAGGGCCGAGCGGACGCTGGCCGTGATCGCCGCCTGAAGCTCCTTCGGCAGATCGGCGAAGGTGGCGTTGGCGTGGACCGCGTTGATGTCGCGAAGCAGCGTGTTCGGGACGCCCTTTGACGCGGCCTTCAGCGCGTCGAGCGCGTCGACCATCGCCGAGAAGACGATCTCCTGCATCACTTCGGTGGCGGACTTGGTCATGGACGATCAACGAGCCTTGGCTGAAATGGTCGCATAACCCGTCGCTACGCCCGCCGCCAGCGGCTCAGCGGCAGCGCATCTCGTTCTGGTTCTGCTCGACGCTGCGCCCGAACAGCGCACCCAAGGCGCCGCCGATCAGCGTGCCAGCGCCACGGTGCCGGCCCCCGTCGATGACGTTGCCGAGGATGCCGCCTGCCGCGCCGCCGATGACGAGGCCGGTCGTGCCGTCGCCGCGCTTGCAATAATAGCGTCCGTCGGAGCCGCGATAGACCTCATCCTCGGCGCTGAGCCGGCGCTCGGCATAATTGGGTCCATCCCGATAGTCGCGCGCGGCGTCATAGTTGGTTTCGTAGCGGCCGCGGTCGCGGGCCCGCTCCAGCGCCGACATGTAGAGGTCGCGCTCGCGCTCATAGCGGTCCGTCTCGGCCCGATAGCGGTCCTGCGCCTCGTCCCACCGCCGTTCCTGTTCCGCCGTCTGGGCAAGAGCGGGCGCCGTGAGCACCGGCATGAGCGCCAGAGCCAGCATGATGTCGAGCTTACGCATACAAAGATTCCCTCCCGTTGATACGCGACAGAAGAAAGCCGTCACGCTGAACCTATGGTGAATCCTTACGGCGGCGCAATCTGGTTAATTTGTATGATTTTTCGCTTGCGGCGTTGAGCCACCTCTTTATCCGGCGCGCCATGATCGAGAGCGAAGCGATTCCATTCGACGTCCAGGCCGTCGCCGAAGGAGAGGGGACCCGTTTCACGGTCACCCGAGGCGGCGAGACCCGTCACTATCATCTGCCCGGTGGCGATCAGGACGATTATGCGGCCTTCTATCGGGAGCTGGCGCGCGACTTCGGCACGCGCGCGACGCACGATTTCGAAGCCTCGCCGCCGGACGGCGAGCATCATCCGGGCTGGCAGCCGCTCATCACCGATAATCTCAGCCCCCGCATCCTCGCCGGCTATGGCGATCCGGCGGTGCTGAAGACGGAGGAGGGCTATTATCTCGTCGCAACCTCGAACGACGCGCCCGATGCCTTCCCGATCCTGCGCTCCGACGATCTGCAGAGCTGGGAGCCGGTCGGCTTCGTCTTTCCGGAGGGGCGCGCGCCGGACTGGACGGCGCAGGGGCGGCATGTCGCCGATTTCTGGGCGCCGGAAATGGCTAGGGTCGGCGACGAATATTGGCTCGTCTACACGGCGCGGGAGAAAAACAACGCGCTCGCCATCGGCCTCGCCAAGAGCGCGCACCCGGCCGGACCCTGGCAGGACCTCGGCCGGCCGCTGATCACCGGCGGAATCCTGCTCTACCCGCCCGCCGATCCTGAGGCGCCCAAACCGCCGATGAGCGGGGGCGTGATCGACTCTCACATTCTCCTCGATGACGAGGGCAATCCGTATCTGTTCTGGAAGGCCGACACGAACGGCGTCTGGCCGCGGCCGCTTGCCGGGCTGTTCCGCGAGCATCCGGAGCTGATCGCCCAATTGTTCGACAGCGAGGAGGATCGCCGCACCGCCGCCTTCGCCGCCGCCGTCCAGCCTTGGGCGAATGGTCGCCGGCCGATGGAGCGCTTCTTCCTGATGCAGCCGCTGATCGAGGCTGCGCTCGCCGTCTGGCCGAGGGTGCGCCGCGTGCTCGAGGACTTCGCCCATGCCGGGCACATCGTCGAGGCGATGCGCACGCCGATCCGCGCCCAGCGGCTCTCCGCGGACGGCACGTCCTTCCTCGGCGAGCCCACCATCGTCCTCGCCAATGACCTCGATTGGGAAGGCCATCTCATCGAGGGGCCGTGGGTGACGAAGCAAGGGGGGCGTTACTGGCTCTTCTATGCCGGCAACGACTTCTGCACGCCCAATTACGGCATCGGCGTCGCGGTGGCCGACCACCCGCTCGGGCCTTACGTCAAGCAGCCGGAGCCTTTGCTCAAGTCGACCCGCACCTGGTGGGCGCCGGGCCACGCCTCCGTCGCGCCGGGCCTCGACGGCGAGCCGCAGCTCTTTTTCCACGCCTATTTCCCGGAGACCGGCGGCTACAATGCTTTCCGCGCGCTGCTGACGGCCCGGCTGCGCTTCGGCGCGGACGGGGTCGAGCTGGTCTAGACCCGCAGGCCGCCGCCGCCGCGGACCCGGTCGGCCACTTCCTTGAGGAAGTCGAGGAACACGGCGATCTTGGGCGATAGCGCGGTGCGGCCGGCATAGAGGGCATAGACGGTCGGCGGGTTGTAGATCTGGTAGTCGGGCAGGACGCGGATCAGTTCGCCGCTTGCGACCTTGTGCGCCGCGACGAACAGCGAGACGGGCGCGAGCGCATATCCCTGCTCCACCATCTGCAGGTTCATCATCGGATCGTTGCAGGCGAAGCGGGGCCACACGCGCACGTCGAAGCGGTCGGACCCGTTGGTCAGCTGGAGCGGGAAGGACTCGTTTGTCGGCAGTCCGACGACGGCGTGGTTCGCGAGCTCCTCCACCGACTTCGGGAGGCCGTGCACATCCAGATATTTGCGGCTGGCGACGAGCACCGCATTCACATCGGCGATCTTGCGAGCGATCAGGTTCGAATCCTCAAGCCAGCCGATGCGGATGACGACGTCATAGCCGTCGGTGACGGGGTTGAGCGTGCGATCGGTGAGCTGAAGCTGGAGATCGACGTCCGGATAGCGCTCCAGGAAGCCGGGGAGAAATGGGCGCAGCACGATATGCCCCATCGAATAGGGCGCCGAGACGCGCAGCCGGCCGGAGGGGTGGCCCTGATGGGCTGCGATCTCCGCCTCCGCATTTTCGGCTTCGGCTACGAGATTGAGACAATGGGCGTGGAGGGCGCGGCCGATCTCCGTCAGCGTGACGCTGCGGGTGCTGCGCTCCACCAGGCGCGCGGAGAAGACGTTTTCGAGCTTCGCCACCGCGCGGCTGACGCTCGACTTGGGAAGGCCGAGCGCGCGCGCCGCGGCCGAAATGGTGCCGAGCTCACCTACCTTGGCGAAGATCGCCATCTCCTCGAGGTGCCGCACAGATCGTTCCATATCTGGAACGCTGTAGCCCAGATTGGCCCACTACTGGAAGGCTCTGCGGACGACCATAAAGGTTCAGACATCCGAAACAGGGAAGGATTCAGATCGTGGCCGAACTCGCACTGGTCGTGCGCAACGAAGTGCCCGAGGCGCTGAAGCGCGAGCCGGGGGCGGAGCCCCATGTCGAGGCTCCCGCGCCCGCCGAGGAAAAGGTTCGCCCGAAGCGGCGGAAGAAGGTCATTATCGGCGGGATCGGCGGCCTTCTGCTGCTCGCCGGAGCCGGCCTTGGCTATCAGTATAACGCCGTCTGGGCCCACCAGGAATCGACCGACAACGCCTATGTGCGCGCGGATATCACTCCCGTCGCGGCGAAGGTTGAAGGCTATGTCGCCAAGCTTGCCGTCTCCGACAACGAGCGGGTGAAGGCGGGTCAGGTGCTGATGGTGATCGAGGCGGCCGACTATCAGGCGCGCGTCGCCAAGGCCGAGGCGGATCTCGCCAATGCGCGCGCGGCGGTCGAGACCGCCATCGCCGGACGACGCTCGGCGGGCGCCGAGCTCGGCGCGCAGTCCGGCGTCATCGGGCAGGCGAGTGCGAACGTTGCCGCCGCGCAGGCGACCGCCGCACGCGCTGCCGCCGACGAAGCGCGTTTTTCGGAGCTTGCCCAGCGCGGCTGGACGACCCGTGCACGGCTCGATCAGGCGCGGGCGGAGGCACAGGCCTCGCGCGCCGCAGTGGTTGCGGCGCGTGCCGCCGTCGCCGCGCAGCAGGGCCAGGCCGGGGCGCTTGCCGCCGGCACGTCCCGCGCCGACGCAGGCGTCGCCGCTGCCCGGGCGCAGGTTCAAGCGGCCGAGGCGGCGCTGCGGACGGCGAAGCTCGACCTCCAGCGGACCGTGGTCCGCGCGCCGGTCGACGGCGTCGTCGGCAATCGCGCGGTGCGCGAGGGCCAGCTCGTCCGCGCCGGCCAGCAGCTGCTCGCGGTCGTGCCGATGCAGGAAAGCTATGTCGTCGCCAACTTCAAGGAGACGCAGCTCGAGAAGATGAAGGTCGGCCAGCCGGTCGAGCTCCATGTCGACGCCTATCCGGGCCTCCCGATCCACGGGCGCGTCGAGAGCCTCGCCCCGGCCTCCGGCGCGCAGTTCGCTTTGATCCCGACAGACAGCGCCACCGGCAACTTCACCAAGATCGTCCAGCGCGTCCCGGTGAAGATCGCGGTCGAGAGGAACGGCCTCGCCGCGCAGCTGCTGCGGCCCGGCCTGTCGGTCGAAGCGACCGTCGACACGCGAGGCTAGCATGACAGGGCAGGGGCAGACCTTGTCCGCCCGGGCGATCTGGGCGGGCTATCTCGCGATGATCCTCGGCAATTTCATGGCGATCCTGGACATCCAGATCGTCGCCTCCAGCTTGCGCGAGATCCAGGCGGGCGTCTCGGCCTCGGCCGATGAGATCGCCTGGGTGCAGACCAGCTACCTGATCGCCGAGGTGATCGCGATCCCCTTGTCCGGCCTGCTCGGGCGCGCGCTGTCGATGCGGAAGCTGTTCCTGATCTCGGTGAGCGGCTTCACCTTCATGAGCCTGCTCTGCGCCCTCGCCTGGGACATCCAGTCGCTGATCGTCTTCCGGACGCTCCAAGGCTTCCTCGGCGGCGGGATGATCCCGACGACCATGGCGGCGCTGTTCATCCTCTTCCCGGAGGCGAAGCGCGGACCGGCGATCGTGCTGGTCGGCATGGTCTCCACTCTGGCGCCTTCGATCGGCCCCACGCTCGGCGGCTGGCTCACCGAGGCGCTCGGCTGGCACTGGCTGTTCCTGATCAACATCGTTCCCGGTGCGGCCGCCGCCTTCATGGTGTGGCGTTTCAGCCCGCTTCGCGCGGCCGAGCCGGCGCTGCTCCGCCGCATCGACATACTCGGCCTCGTCGGCATGGCCCTGTTCCTCGGCAGCCTCGAATTCGTGCTGGAGGAAGGGCCGGGCCACGACTGGCTTGCCGACGACATGGTGCTGATCATGAGCATCGTCATGGTCACAGGCGGCGCGCTCTTCTTCTGGCGGGCGTTCACCTCCGCCGCGCCGATCGTGGACCTCAGGGTGTTCGCCAACCGCAACTTCCTCGTCGGCTCGATCGTGTCGGTGATCGCCGGCTTCGGCCTCTACGGATCGGTCTACCTGATGCCGCTCTTCCTGGGCGGCGTGAGAGGCTACAATTCGATCGAGATCGGCGAGGTGATGATGGTGACCGGCATCGCCATGTTCTTCACCGCGCCCATAGTGGGCAAGCTGCAGGGCAAGGTCGACCTCAGGATCCTGCTGTCGGTCGGCATCATGCTCACTGCGGTCGGCATGTGGGAGAATGCCCAGCTCACCGCCCAGAGCGGCTTCTGGGAGCTGGCGCTGCCGCAGGTCCTGCGCGGCTCCGGCATCATGATGTGCATGATCCCGATGACGGGTCTCGCAATGGGCACGCTGTCGTCGGACCGGGTCCAGAATGCGTCGGGTCTCTTCAACCTGACCCGCAACCTCGGCGGCGCGCTCGGGCTTGCCATCATCAATACGCTTATCGACAGCGGCCAGGCGCTTCACCGCACCGAACTCGCCACGGCCGTTTCGACCGGCCACGCGGACGCGCAGGGCTGGCTCGACCAGACCAGCGCGAGCCTGGCGGCCCAGGGGGTTGCCGATCCCTCGGCGGCGGCGCTGGCGCAGCTTGCCGGCATGGTCGAGCGGGAGGCGATGGTGATGGCCCTCAACAACGTCTTCATCGTGCTGACGCTCGCCTTCGCTGTGCTCGTCCCGCTGGTGATGTTCACTCGCCAGGCCAAGGCCGCCGGCGGCCCCGGTCACTAGGCGGCGATTGGCCATCCTCCCGCGGCCGCGCTAAGAGGCGCCGTGCCTTCGAGGAGGATGTGATGCGTAGACTGATCCTTGCCGCTTTGCTTGCCACCGCCGCCTGCACCCAGCCGGCTGCCGAGGCTCCGAAGGAAGCGGGCGCCGGAGCCTACGACATGGCGGCGTCGCGGGCGAAGATCGCGCGCATCGACATGAACCCGAACCTCAGCTTCCTCAACGCCGAGGAGCGGCAGGTGGTGAATCTGCTCATCCAGGCGGCGGAGCTGATGAACCCGATCTACCTGCGCCAGCGCTCGGCCGAAAATCCTGAGGTCAGGGCGGCGATCGAAGCGGGCGGCGACGCGGCGCTGCTCGACATGTTCGACCTTCACTTCGGCCCGTGGGACACGCTCTCCGAAAACCACACCTTCCACGGCGACAGCCCGATGCCGGCCGGCGCCGGCTTCTATCCGGCGGACCTCACCAAGGAGCAGTTCGAAGCCTATCTCGCCGCCAATCCGGCGCAGAAGGAAGAGCTCACCAGCGGCTATACGGTCGTGAAGCGGCAGGGAGATCGTCTCGTCGCCGTCCCTTACAGCGTCGAATATAAGCAATGGCTGGAGCCGGCGGCGAAGCTGCTCGAGCAGGCCGCGCAGACGACCACCAACGCCAGCTTGAAGCGGTTCCTGAACCTCAGGGCGCAAGCCTTCCGCACGAACGACTACTATGAGTCCGAACTCGCCTGGATGGATGTCAGCGGCACGCCGATCGAAGTCGTGATTGGGCCCTACGAGGTCTATACGGACGGCCTCTACGGCACCAAGACCGCGTTCGAATCCTTCGTCACCGTGCAGGACCCGCGGGAGAGCGGCGCGCTCGAAAAGTACAAGGGGCTGCTCCGCGACATGGAGCAGAATCTGCCGGTCGAGGACCGCTACAAGAATTTCAACCGGCCGTTCAATTCGCCGATCCTGGTCGCCGATCAGGTCCATGGCGGCGGCGACAATGTTCCCGGCGTGCAGACGGTCGCGTTCAACCTGCCCAACGACGAACGGGTGCGAGAGGCGAAGGGCGCCAAGAAGGTGATCCTCGCCAACGTGCTCGGCGCCAAATATGACCGGATCCTCGCGCCGATGGCGAGCCAGGTGCTGGTGCCGGAGCAGGCCCGGCTGGTCTCGAAGGAATATATGACCAACGAGACGCTCTTCCACGAACTGTCGCACAGCCTCGGGCCGGGCACGATCGCCGTCGGCGGCCGCCAAACCACCGTCAACGCCGAGCTGAAGGACGTCTATTCAGCCAGCGAGGAGGCGAAGGCCGACGTCATGGGGATGCACAACATCCTCTACATGATGAGCCGCGGCGAGCTGCCGCCCGCCGAGCGCGAGCAGGCGCTGGCGACCTATTTCGCCGGCATCTTCCGCGCCGTCCGCTTCGGCATCGACGAGGCCCACGGCCGCGGCGCGGCGATGCAGTATAGCTACCTGAAGGAGAAAGGCGCCTTCGAGTGGGTGCCGGACCAGAAGCGCTTCCGGGTGAACTTCGACCGGATGGAGCAGGGCCTTCGCGAGCTCACCGCCGATCTCGTCCGCCTGCAGGGCAATGGCGATTATGCGGGCACCAAGGCCTTCTTCGAACGCTATGCCCGGCTCGACGACAATGCCCGCACCGTGCTTGCCGCCACGTCGGGCATACCGACCGACATCCAGCCCAACTACCCCGACCGGGTTTGACCGAACCGCTCCGTTGAGAGCAGGGTCACGAAGAGGAACAGGGTCGCCGCGACCAAAGCGAGGCCGCCGACCTCGCTGAGCAGCGGCAGGACCAGTTCCACGGCCTCGTCGCCGACCGAAAGGATATGGCGCGCGGCGAGGAACAGGGCCGCAGCCGCGAGCAGCTCGATCACCACCTCCTCGCGCCGGGCTCGCGCGGCCGCACGGTCGGCGACCTCGATGTCGATGGTCCGGTCGACACGCAGCACGAACCCTTCGTCCGGCCCCCGCTCCGGGATCGCCAGCCGCCGTGCGAGTTCTTCCGGGGTCATGCCTGATCTCCGTTGCCGAGCAGCTTCATGAGCTGCGCGGTGCCGCGCGCGACGCGGCTCTTCAGCGAGCCGAGCGGGAAGCCGAGGATCGCCGCCGCCTCCTGGTGGCTGTGGCCGAGCACGTGGCAGAGCACCACCGCCGCCCGGTCCTCCGGCTTCAGCCGCTTCATCGCGTCCGCCACGATCGCCTCCTGCTCCGCGGTGGCGGCGGCGCTCGACTCCGGTGCCAGCGCCTGCCCCGCATAAGCGGGCGGCCGCCGCCGCCGCGTCCGCGCGTCCATCAGGAACGCGTTCCAGGCGATGCCGAGCAGCCAGGAGCGGTAGCGGCCGCCACCGCCATAGCTGCCGGCGCGGGTCCAGGCGCGCAGGAAGGTCTCCTGGGCCAGGTCGTCGGAATTGCCGAACTCGGGCGCCAGCCGCATCAGGAAGCCCCTGACGACCCGTTCGTGCCGCCGCACGAGCGCGCTGAACGCGGCCCGATCGCCCGCTGCCGCGGCGGAGGCAAGTGCGTCATCGGCCGGCTCCAGCTCAGCCTCCCTGCCTCTTCAGGATCGCCCGCCAGACGATGACGATCCCGATGAAGGCAGGGAAGATCGCCGCCCCAGCGGCGCTGCGGATATTGGTTTCGCCGCCTTGGACGAAGCCGGAGAGGAGGATGGCCACGGCGATGGCGATGAGGACGAAGCCGGTGGTCTGCACACGCCGGCGCGGGCGGTCCTTCAACTGCTCCATCAGCTCCGGGACGATCGGCGAATTGGCCCTGATCGCCTCCTGCAGCGTCTGGTGGAGATGAGCATCCTGCCGCACCCGCATCACGTGGAAGGCGACGATGAACAGGCCCATCGCGATGAACGCCAGCAACAGCTCCTGATCCACTACCGCGCCTCCCGAACCTGAAGCATCGGTTTGGAGGATCGAGGCAGCGAACGGTAGCGGAAATTGGGCCAACTCAGCACCGTCGGACGATCTGGCTCACGACCCCCTGGCGGAGCATCGACTGGGCAAGGATCGTCTCGACCAGTTCGGCATGGCTCATGCCGACCGCGCGGGCGGCGCGGGAGATGGTCTTCTTCGACCAGAGGTTGCAGGAGAGGTTGACCTCCATGAAGCGGATGTCTCCGGTCGCCGGATCGTAGCGATATTCGAAGCGGCCATAGTCGAACGGCCACAGCTCGCCGATCAGCAACTGCGTCTGCGCTTCGAGCCGCTCGACCAGCTCCGGATCGTCGATCGTCTCGAGCGGATCGTCTTCGACCGCGACGAGGCCGCGCTTCTCCTCGTAGGAGCGCATCGTGCCCGTCGCCTTCGGGAAATAGCCGGTCGCCGGCAGCAGCCAGGGCCCGCGCGCGCCGATCACCGGCACGGCGATGTCGATCAGCGGCGCATAGGGCTCGATGATCACGTCGTGGCCGGAGGCGAGAATGCCCTCTGCATGCGCCTTCGCCTCGCTCCAGTCGTCGAGGATCTTGACGCCCCAGGAGGCGGAGCTGGCATTGGGCTTCACCACCAGCCGCTCCCATGCGAAGGGCGGCGGCTGGACCTCGCCCTGGCCGCGGCGGACGCAGACCCAGTCGGTGACCGGCACGCCCAGATGCCGCGCGACCACCTTCATCAGATGCTTGTCGTCGCTGAGGCCGCGCAGGATTGGCGTCGCGCCGAGATAGGGGATGCCGTGCCGTGTCAGGAGCAGCGGCCCCAGCATCTCGCTGTTGAGGAAGCCGCCGCGGTTGAGGAGCGTCACGACATAGTCCGCGTCGGGCCGCGCCTGGATCGCGTCGAAGCTGCTCGCCGGCGTCACGGCGAGGCCGATCTCGCGCAGCGTCGTCAGCATCTCGTGATGATAGACGGCGTGGGTGCCGTCCTCCGCATCGGGCACGCCGCCCGACAGTGCGTGCTTGGCGAGGAAAAGGACGCGCAGCCGCTCCTTGTCCTCGGCGAGAATGCCCAGAGGGCCTTGTTCCTGCTTCACATATTCCACGACGCGTCACTCCGGCTGCTAGTCCTGCCTCTTTGATGCCGGTGCGGCGGGTGCTGGATGAATCCGCACCAAAAATATTCGGAAGCGGAACGAGCTTAACCAGTGTTAGGCACATTTCCAGGAACGGGAACGGCGCTCAACGGGTTGAGAAGGCAGAGTTTATCTTCCGTCCGGCGTTCTTTCGGGCGGGCTCTCGGAGACCTTCATCCATGGCGACGCAGATCGCTTCCTTGCCGCCGTCCGTGGCGGCGCTGCCCTTCCTGTTCGCGCGGCCGCAGGTGGACGATGCCGGCTGGAACTATCGCGCGGCCTTGCTCGCCGCGACGGCTGCCGAGCGCGCCGACGACACTCGCCGCAACACGCGCGGGCGCATTGCCTATCTGCTGTGCGAGCTCGGCTTCCAGCTCGCCCGGCGCCGGATCGATGCCGACGCGGCGCTCCCGCTGACCCGTAATGACATCGCCGACGCGCTCGGCGTCAGCCTCTGCAAGGTGAAGCGCACGCTCGCCTTGCTGTCGCTCTCGCAGGTGATCGAATGCGACGCCGCCACGTTGCGCGTGCTCGATTGGCCGCGCCTCTGCTCGGTCGCCACATACGAGGCGAGCCGGCTCGAGTTGAAGCAGGAAGAGGACGCGTTCGATCTCGTCTCCGCGGTCCAGGACGAGGAGCAGCCGCAGCTCGTCACCAGAGCCGGCGATCCCGCCTGCTTCGTCTGATCCTTATTCGTGCAGCGAGGGATCGTCCTCGCTGTGGGGGGCAGGCTCGGTCGGTTGCTCGGTGAAGCCTTCGATGCCGGCCAGCTCTTCGAGATCGCGCCTGATCTCCACCGGGCTCGAGGCATAGAGCACGATCAATTCCGCCAGTGACTTGAGCGAATGGGCGTGGATGCGCTCGTAGCCGTGGCTGGCGTCGATGCCGAAGGTGATGAGCGCGGTGCGCACGTCGGCGCCGCCTTCGAGGGCCGAGGCGCTGTCGGAGCGGTAATAGCGGAAGACGTCGCGCTGGTAGCGGATAGCGTTCTCCTCGCAGAGGCGGATCAGCTTGCGGGTGAGATAATAATCGAACGGCCCGACCTGGTCGGCCATGGCGACGGTGACGCCGAATTCGGAGCTGTTCTGTCCGGGCGCGGTGGTCCCGTTGTCGATCGAGACCATGGCGACGACGTTATCGAGCAAAACCGCCGACGCGCCGGAGCCCACCTCCTCCGTGATCGTGAAGATGAAATGGATATCGACGGGTGTCTCGACGCCCTCGTCGACCATCGCCTTCAGCGCAGCGAGGGCGATCGCGCAGCCGGCTTTGTCGTCCAGGTGACGCGACACGATATAGCCGTTGTCCAGAATCTCGGTGCCGGGATCGATCGCGACGAAGTCGCCGATATGGATGCCGAGCGCCTCGGTCGACGCGCGGTCATAGCAGTCGGCGTCGATGCGCACCTCGATATGAGGCCAGCCGACCGGCTGGGTGTCGACCTCCTCGTTGAAGGTGTGGCCCGAGGCCTTGAGCGGCAGGATCGTGCCGCGGAACGAGCCCTGGTCCGAGAAGATCGTGCAGCGCGAATATTCCGCCGCCCGCGCCGACCAGGTGCCGATCGGCACCAGCTCGAGCCGGCCATTGTCCTTGATCATCTTCACGGTCGCGCCGAGCGTGTCCAGATGGGCGACGATCGCACGCGCGCCCTCGACCTCGCGGCCGCGATAGAGCGCCAGGATCGCGCCCCGCCGGGTGACGGAGTAGGGGACGCCGAGCCGCTCCAGCTCCTCCGAGACGTAGCGGACGACCGTGTCCGTATAGCCGGTGGGGGAGGGGGTGGAGAGCAGCCGCTCGAGCTGCGCCCTCAGATAATCCGTATCAATGTTCGGCAGCGGCATCGGCCCTCCTCGGCGCGGCTGCGGGCATGCTCAGCGGGAAGAGCAGGTCGACGAAGCGCTCGGCGGTCGGCTGCGGCTCGTGATTGGCGAGGCCGGGCCGCTCGTTGGCTTCGATGAAGACGTAATCGGGCTCGGACGGATCGCGGACCATGAAGTCGACGCCGACAACCGGAATGTCGATCGCCCGCGCAACGCGGACCGCAGCCTCTGCGAGCGCCGGATGCACCTGGCTCGTCACGTCGTGGATCGTGCCGCCGGTGTGCAGGTTGGCCGCCTTGCGCACCGGGAAGCTGACCCCTTCGGGCGGCACTTCGTCCATCCCATAGCCGGCCTTGGCCACGCACCGCTCGGTCTCGGCATCGAGCGGGATCTTCGACTCCCCGCCGGTCGCGGCGGCGCGGCGGCGGCTCTGCCGTTCGATCAGCTGGCGTACCGTGTCGCGGCCGTTGCCGACAACTTCGGCGGGGCGCCTCGTCGCCGCGGCGACCAACTCGAAGCCGATCACGATCAGGCGGAGGTCGGAGCCTTTGTGGAAGCTCTCCACCAGCACCCGGTCCGATATGGTCGAGGCGATCTCGATGGCTTTCTCGACGCTGTCCATCGTGTCCAAGTCGACGGCGACGCCGCGGCCCTGCTCGCCGCGCGCGGGCTTGACCACGAGCGAGCCGTGTCTTTCCAGCATCGCCTTCACGGCCTCGCGGTCGGAGGCTTCGACCTCCTCCGGCACCTTTACGCCGGCGGCCTCGACAATGCGCCGGGTCATCGCCTTGTCGTCGCAGATGGAAAGGGCGACGGCGCTGGTCAGCTCCGACAGGCTCTCGCGGCAGCGCACGTGGCGGCCGCCGAAGCTCAGCTGGAAGACGCCGCCCTCGGCGTCGATCACCTCGACGCCGATGCCGCGGCGACGGGCCTCGTTGATGATGATACGGGCATAGGGGTTCATCGCCTTGGCGGGATCGTGGCCGACGAACAGCCGCTCGTTGATGACGTTGCGGCGCTTTACGGCGAACACCGGCAGGCGGTGGAAGCCGAGCTTCTCGTACAGCGCGATCGCGCCTTGATTGTCGTGCAGGACGGACAAGTCCATCCAGCCAGCACCACGGGCGATATAATGCTCGGCGAGCCAGCGGATCAGCGCCTCGCCGACGCCCGGGTGCGGGGTCTGCGGATCCACCGCCAGCGTCCAGAGCGAGGAGCCTTTTTCCGGATCCTCAAATGCTGCCGCATGATCGATGCCGGTGACGGTCCCGATCACCGCGCCCGTTTCCTCGTCCTCGGCGACGAAGTAGGTGAGGGTCCGTCCCTGGCTCTTCTCGTCGAAGAAGTCGGTGCGGACCGGCACCATGCGGTGCAGCGCGTAGAGCCGGTTGACGGCGTCGGCATCCGTGTCCGGAACCATACGCCGGACGAAGAAGCCCTGGGGTCGCCGGTCCGCCGTCCGATAGGTGCTGAGGTTCAGCCGATAGGTATGGGAAGGATCGAGGAACAGCTCGGCCGGTGCCGAAGCGATCAGCACGTGCGGATCGGTGACGTAAATCGCAATGTCGCGGGTGTGCGGGTTCTCGGCGCGGATTTCGGAGACCAGGTGGGCAGCGTCCTTGAACGTGTGGCCGAACAGGATGCGTCCCCAGCCGCAATCGACGACCGCGTTGGGCGAGGGCTCCGGACCGGGCGCGTGCTGCCGGGAGAAGGGGGAGGGGCGTCTCAGGCGGAGCCTTCTCATCCGCCGACTCCATGCTGCTGGAGCCAGAGTTCGAGCAGCCCCACCTGCCACAGCTCCGATCCGCGGAGCGGCGTGATGTGTCCGGTGGGGTCGGCGAACAGCCGCTCCAGATAGGACGGGGAGAAAAGCCCGCGCTCCCGCGCCGCTCGCGAGGTCAGCGCGTCGCGGACGAGGTCCAGATAGGGGCCGTCGATATATTTGAGGGCGGGGACGGGGAAATAGCCCTTGGGCCGGTCGATCACCTCGGCCGGGATCACCTTGCGTGCGACATCCTTAAGGATGCCCTTGCCGCCGCCGGCCAGCTTCAGCTCGGCCGGCACGCGCGCGGCGAGCTCGGCCAGATCGTGGTCCAAGAAGGGGACACGCGCCTCCAGGCCCCAGGCCATGGTCATGTTGTCGACGCGCTTCACCGGATCGTCGACCAGCATGACCGTGGAATCGAGGCGCAGCGCCTTGTCCACCGGGTCGCTGGCGCCGCCGCGGCCGAAATGCTCGCGCACGAAGTCGAGCGGCAAGGTGCCGCCGTCTCGCCAGTCGGAGCCGAGATGTTCGTTCAGCGTCGCTGCATCGCGGTCGAAGAAGGCGCGGGCATAGGTCGCCACCGGATCGTTGGCGCCGGCCATCGGCGGATACCAGTGATAGCCGGCGAACACCTCGTCGGCGCCCTGGCCGGACTGGACGACCTTGATGTGCTTGGCGACCTCGCGGCTGAGCAGATAGAAGCCGATATTATCGTAGCTCACCATCGGCTCGGCCATCGCCTCGATCGCGCCGGGGAGCTCGCGCAGCAAATCATCCGACGGCACGAACAATTTGTGGTGATCGGTGGCGTAATGGCGCGCGATGAGATCCGAATAGACGAACTCGTCGCCTTTCTCGCCATGCGCCTCCTCGAAGCCGATCGAGAAGGTGGCGAGGCCATGCTGGCCCATCTCGGCCAGCAGGCCGACGATCAGGCTGGAGTCGACGCCCCCCGACAGCAGCACGCCGACCGGCACGTCCGCAACCATTCGGCGCTCCACGGCTGTGCGTAGGGAGGCGAGCACCAGCTCCTGCCATTCCCCGGCGCTGCGGCTCCGGTCATTGCCTTCCTGACCGAACGGCGGGTCCCAATAGAGGTGCTCCCTGGAGCTGCCATCCTCTTCGATCACCCGCACGGTAGCGGGCGGCAGCTTCCTTATGCCCTTCAGGATCGTCCAGGGCGGCGGCACGACGGCGTGCCAGCTCATGTAGAATTGGAGCGCCTCAGGATCGACCGAGGTGTCGACGTCGCCCGCCGCGACGATGCCCGGCAGCGTCGAGGAGAAGCGCAACCGCCCCGGCACCTCCGAGATGTAGAGCGGCTTGATGCCGAACCGGTCGCGGGCGAGCATGACGCGTCCGCTCTCCCGCTCGTGCAGCGCGAAGGCGAACATGCCCTTGAAGCGCTTCACGCAATCGACGCCCCAGGCGTGGTAGGCCTTCAGGATCACCTCGGTATCGCCGCCCGAGAAGAAGGAATAGCCGAGAGCCTGCAGCTCCCCGCGCAGATCCTGGTAATTGTAGATGCAGCCGTTGAAGACGAGGTCGAGGCCGAGCTCGTTGTCAACCATCGGCTGGGCGGAGCGGTGCGACAGGTCGATGATCTTCAGCCGCTGGTGCCCGAGACCGACGCGGCCGCGCATCAGCTGCCCGCATGAATCCGGCCCGCGCCGCGCCTGGCTGCGCATCATCCGCGCGACGGCGTCGGCATCCGCGATGCTGCCGTCGAAACGGATTTCGCCCGCTATGCCGCACATGGGCCGCGGGCCTCCTTTGCTGAAACTGGTAACATGGGCCCCGAACGAAGAAAGCTGTTCACCCTGACAACCGCTCCGGGCGCAATAAGGTCCCGGCTTTCAAAATCGGCCCGGGTCTGAAACAAGGGCGCCGAACGAAGCAGGGGAGCGGCCGATGGACCTTCAGAAACTGGTCGAGGACGCGCTGAGCGGCGCCGAGGTCTATCGCGGCCATGGCGACGTGGCGAGCTACATACCGGCGCTGGCGGCGGTCGATCCCAGGAAGATGGGCATCGCCATCGCCTGCAAAGACGGCAGCACCTATCGCGCCGGCGACGCCGACGAACCGTTCTCGGTGCAGAGCATCTCCAAGGTCTTCGCGCTGAATCTCGCGCTCGATCATGTCGGCGCGCAGCTCTGGAACCATGTCGGGCGGGAGCCTTCGGGTTCGCCGTTCAACTCGATCGTCCAGCTCGAGCAGGAGAAAGGCAAGCCGCGCAACCCTTTGATCAACGCCGGCGCGATCGTCGTCAGCGACAATATCATGGGCCACGGCACGGCCGACGCGGCGGTGGCGGAGATCCTCGAATTCCTGCGCGATCGGGCAGGAGACGACAGCATCGCGATCGACGAGAATGTCGCCATCTCCGAATCGCAGGCCGGTTTCCTCAACCGCAGCCTGGCTTATTTTGTCTCCGCCTTCGGCAACCTCAAGAACCCGGTCGAGGAGGTGCTGTCGGTCTATTTCCGGCAGTGCGCGATCGCGATGAGCTGCCGTCAGCTCGCACGCGCGGCGCTCTACCTGGCGTTCGACGGAACCGATCCGATCACCGGCGACGCGGTCACCATCTCCCACCGCGCCCGACGCATCAACTCGCTGATGCTGACCTGCGGCCACTATGACAATAGCGGCGACTTCGCCTTTCGCATCGGCCTTCCCGGTAAGAGCGGCGTCGGCGGCGGCATCCTCGTGATCGTCCCCGGCTTCGGCGCGATCTCCGTCTGGTCACCCGGCCTCAACGCCGCCGGAACCTCGCTCGCCGGGGCGGTCATGCTGGAGAACGTCGTCGAGCGGACCGGCTGGTCCGTGTTCGTCTAACGGATCGCCGACCAGAGCCCCTGGCGCCGCGACCGCACCTGGCTTCGCGCCGGCGTGAAGGCGGCGGCGACCTGCTTGATCACGGCCGGCTGCGGGGCGTCGCAATAGAGCTGCAGCGTTGCCGGGTTGCGCTGGAGCCAGCGCTCGCGGCCGCGGATGATGTCCTCGGCGGTGCGAAGAGTCCGCACCAGATCGTCCTCGCTATAGGGCTTGGAGAGGCAGCCGAGCGCCAGCTCCGGCATCGGAAAGGCGGGCGGCATGCTGGTCGTGAACAAGCAGGGTATGCCGAGGTCGCCGAGCTTCACCGCGACGCTGTAACCGGTCGATCCGCGGGCAAGCTGGAGGTCGACCAGCGCCAAATCCGGCCGGCGCTCCTCTGCCGCCTCCATCGCGCTTTGGAGGTCTTCGGCGACGCCGGTGACCTGGTAGAGCGGGTTGAGCTCGACGAGATGCCTCAACGTTGCGGCCAGCAGCGGCTCATCCTCCACAATCAAGATCTTCAGCATCAAACCCCTCCCATGCGTTTTGAGGAGGTTAGCCGCGGCTTCGGCGCCCGTGAATCGTTTCGTAGCCGTTTTGCGGCGAACGATTCTCCAGCAGCGCCGAAACGTGTTAGATGAAGTGCGCAGGACGCATGTGCGGGTGAGCGTTTCGCATTCCGGCTGCTCTTCAGCAGGCGGCGTCACGGCCGTATGAGGCGGCCAGAATAACCGGGCGGGAGACAGCCGAGGTGAGCGACGCGGAAACGGCATTGCTGCTGGCGCGGATCCAGTTCGCCTTCACCGTCTCCTTCCACTTCATCTTCCCGGCCTTCTCGATCGGCCTCGCTTCCTATCTGGCGGTGCTGGAAGGGCTGTGGCTGAAGACGGGCAAGGAGGTTTACCTCAACCTCTTCAAATACTGGCTGAAGATCTTCGCCATCGCCTTCGCGATGGGCGTCGTCTCCGGCATCGTCATGTCCTACCAGTTCGGCACCAATTGGTCGGTCTTCTCGGACCGCGCCGGGCCGATCATCGGTCCGCTGATGGCATACGAGGTGCTGACCGCCTTCTTCCTGGAGGCGGGCTTCCTCGGCGTGATGCTGTTCGGGCTGGAGCGGGTCGGCAAGAAGCTCCACTTCCTCGCCACCTGCATGGTGGCAGTCGGGACGGCCATCTCCGCCTTCTGGATCCTCAGCGTGAACAGCTGGATGCACACGCCGGTCGGCTGGGCGCTCAACGATCAGAATCAGTTCGTGCCGGCGGGGAGCTGGCTGACCATCATTTTCAATCCGAGCTTCCCCTATCGCCTCGTCCACACCGTCACTGCCGCCTACCTCACCACGGCCCTGGTGGTCGGCGGGGTAGGGGCCTGGCACCTGCTCAAGGGCCGCGACCTGCCCGGTGTCCGGACGATGTTCTCCATGGCGATGTGGATGGCGGCTTTGGTCGCGCCGGTGCAGATCTTCGTCGGCGATTTGCACGGGCTCAACACGCTCGAGCACCAGCCGCAGAAGGTGATGGCGATGGAGGGCCATTACGAGCCGAGCCCAAACGGCGCCCCGCTGATCCTGTTCGGCCTGCCCGATGACGAGGCGGAGGTGACGCGGTGGAAGGTCGAGGTGCCGAAGCTCGGTTCCTGGATCCTGAAGCACGACGGCGACGCGCCGCTTCCCGGCCTCAAGGATTGGCCGAAGGAGGAGCGCCCGCCGGCCGAGATCGTCTTCTGGTCGTTCCGGATCATGGTCGGCCTCGGATTCCTGATGTTCGCGCTCGGCCTCTGGAGCCTGCTCGCCCGGGTGCGCAGGCGCCTCTACGACTGGTCATTGCTGCATCGCTTCGCCGTGCTGATGGGGCCCGCGGGCTTCGTCGCCGTCATCGCCGGCTGGATCACCACCGAGGTCGGCCGCCAGCCCTATGTCATCTACAATCTTCTCCGCACCGAGGATGCGGTCTCGCCGATCGCCACCCCCGGCGTCACCGGATCGCTGATCGCCTTCGTGATCGTCTATTTCGCGGTCTTCTCGGTCGGCACGCTCTACATCCTGAAGCTGATGGCCCACCCGCCGCACAAGGGCGAGCCCAAGCCCGCCGAAGCCCCGATCCGCACCGCCGGCATCACGCCGTCCCCGGCGATGCGGCGCGGTGCCGCCGACCCGCGGCCGGATGCTACAGAGGAGGCGGAGTGATGGACCTGACCGTCATCTGGGCGTTCCTGATCGCCTTCGCCGTCGCAGCTTATGTGGTGATGGATGGGTTCGATCTCGGCATCGGCATCCTCTTCCCCGGCTTCAAGGTGGGCAAGGAGCGGGACCAGGCGATGAATGCGATCGCGCCGGTCTGGGACGGCAACGAGACCTGGCTGGTGCTCGGCGGCGGCGGTCTGCTCGCCGCTTTTCCGCTGGCCTATGCGATCATCTTGCCGGCGCTCTACGCGCCGCTGACCGCGATGCTGCTCGGCCTCGTCTTCCGCGGCGTCGCTTTCGAGTTCCGCTGGCGTGACGCCGAGCATCGGCGTTGGTGGGACGCAGGTTTCTTCCTCGGCTCGCTGGTGGCGACGTTCGCGCAGGGCGTGACGCTCGGGGCCTTGCTGCAGGGCATCACCATCGAGGGCCGCGCTTATGCCGGCGGCTGGTGGGAATGGCTGTCGCCGTTCAGCCTGATGGCCGGCGCGAGCCTGGTCGTCGGCTACGCCTTGCTCGGCGCCTGCTGGCTGATCTGGAAGACGGAAGGGCAGATCCAAGCCGACGCCCGCCGCTACGCGAAGCCGCTGCTGCCTGCCTTGCTGGTCGCCTTCGGCGCGGTCAGCCTGGCGACGCCGTTTCTGGAGGAGAAATATTACGAGCGCTGGTTCGACTTCCCGGGCCTGCTCGTGACATTGCCCATGCCGATCGTCGTGCTCGCCGTCTCATGGCTGATGTGGCGGAGCCTCAAGCGCGACAATGACGCGCATCCCTTCCTCTACGGCCTGATCCTGTTCGCGCTGGCGATGATCGGCCTCGCCATCTCGATGTGGCCGGACGTCATTCCCGGCCGCCTGTCGATCTGGGACGCGGCCGCGCCCTATACGAGCCAGCTCTTCATGCTGGTCGGCGCGGCGGTGCTGATCCCGCTCATCCTCGCCTACACCGCCTGGTCCTACTGGGTCTTCCGCGGCAAGGTCGGCGAGGAGGGCTATCATTGAGGACGAAGCAGCTCGCCTGGTTCGTCGGGCTCTGGGCGGCGAGCGTCGCCACGATCTCGGCCGTCGCGTACCTGCTCCGCCTCTGGATCCATTGAAAGGTGAAGCGGCGGGCGTCTTTCCGCCCGCCGCTCAAGAAGGTCAGTTGCCGAACAGACCGCCGAGGCCGCCGGGGATCGGCAGACGAACCTTCTTCTTCTTGCCGCGCTGCGGCGCTTCGGCGGTGACGTCCGCCTCGTCGTCGCCGCCGGTCATGTCCGGCATCTCCATGCCGAGCATGTTGCGGTAGGTCGACTTGGTCCTGAGCTTCACCGCCCATTCCGGACGCCATGAGGCCGGCGCCTTGGCGGGACGGGCCGGGTGGCTGAAATTGGCCTCGCTGCCGAAGGCGACGACGCTCAGCATCGCCTGCGGCGCCGCCTTCACGGCCTCGGCGGGAACGGTGCAGCGGTCGGTCGCGGCCGGCAGCAGCATCTTCTGCTGGAGCAGGCGCGCGATTTCCGCCTGCGGCAGATAGTCGCTCATCATGTCGAAGATCTGGCTCTGGCTCGAGGTCCAGACGACGAGATCGCCGCCCTGATTGGAACCGATCGTGCTGGCGAACCAGGCCTGCGCGCCGGCCACGGGCTTCCACACGAGCGGCATCGCACCGGACGGCGCCTCGGCCTGCGAAAGCAGTTGCACCGGCGCCAGAAAGTCCTGGTTCTGGGCAAGGTTGAAGCGGATCTCCGGAGTGTAATTGCCCTTGACGACATGGGCGCCGACCAGCGAGCCGGCGGCGGGCACGCGGGTGCCGCTCTTCTCGTTCGGCCACTCGCCATAGGTGCCGGCCCGGTCGGCCGATGGCGGGGTCATGAACTTCACGTTGGCGGTGCGCATCAGCGACTGCGCCTTGCCGGAAGCGAGGCTGGCCATGTCGATCACCGCCGGCTGACCCGGGCCGGCGCGCTCGCCGCAGCCCCAGTAGATCAGGATGCGGCCCTTCGGGCGCTCCATGTTCGCGGTCCAGTCCTGATTGGTCTGGCCAGTCGGGCGCACGATCTTCGGGCTGACCAGCGGCAGGGTCGGGCCCGCCTGCAAGCCGGTCGGCGGCAGATGCTCCGCCATCGGCTCGCCGGCCGCGCGCTGGGGTGATCCGAGCTGGAGCATCAGGGTGCGTGCGTAAGCTTCCTGCTTGCCGCCGCCGAACATGGCTTTCATCATCGAGGCCGACGGGTTGCCGCCGGTCATGCCCGCGCCGAGGCCGGAACTGGTCTCGGCCGAAAGCCAATATTCGGCTGTGCCGCGCGCTGCCGGCTGCTGGGCCTTGGCGGTGGCGAAGGTCAGGGTGCCGGCGACGGCAACCGCGCAGACCCCCGCGAGCAGGTGTTGGTTGAGCTTCATAAGTCCCCCTTGAGAAAGCAAAACCGGCCGCCTTTCGGCGACCGCTGAGCGGGCGCCTAGAGGTTCGGCAGGGGAAGGGGAGGCTCGTGCGACGGACCCGTCATTCCAGGCGGGGAAGGGGAGGCTCCTGCGACGAGCCCGCCGTTTCAGGCGACGGGCACGACATTGTCGTTGGAATTCCGGTCGATGTAGAAATTGTAGGGGTCGACGCCGGCGTGGGTCGGCTTCTTGTCGGTGACGAAGCGGAAGACCTGCTTGCCGCTCTTCACCGGCTGGCGCTGCATCAGGATGACGTTCTTCTTGTCGAAGGAGCCGCGTCCGGGCTCGGCGGTGAACAGGCCGATCGCGATACGGTCCTGGAGCGGTGCTTCCTTCTCCGCTCCCTTGCCGTCGGCGTAGAATTTCTTCGCCTCTACGGTCACGGTTACGTCCCATTTGCCGTCCTTGCGCTGGACGGCGGTGGGGGCGGTGGTCTTGAGATCGTAGACGGTGATCCGCTCGAACAAGTCGGTGATCAGCGCCTGATCCTCGGGCGTCCTGGCCTCGCGCCGGAACGCCTGGATCGCGTCGACTGAGCGCGGGTAGGGAGCGCCCTTGAACTTGTAGCGGTCGATCACGCTCTTCAGCGCACGATTGACCGCCGCCTCGCCGAGCCGGGCCTGCAGCAGGTACATGACCAGCGAACCCTTCTGATAGTGGATATATTGCTGGTTCTCGACGCGGGCGATCGGCAGTTCCTCGATCACCTCGCCGCCGCGGCTGCGCAGGTATCGGTCCAGCTCGAACTTGAGGAAGCGGCGCATCGCATCCTCGCCGTAGAGCTTCTTCATCACCATCAGCGCCGAATATTGGGCGAAGGTCTCGCTCAGCATCGTGCCGCCCTGCATGTTCGCGCCGATCACCTGGTGTGCCCACCATTGGTGGCCGACCTCATGGGCGGTGATGTAGGTGACGTAATCAATCTCTTCCGGATCGGACGTGTCGGCGACGAAGCCGATCGCCTCCGAATAGGGCATTGTGTTGGCAAAGGCCTGCGCGAAGGTCGCATAGGCAGGGAACTCGATGATCCGCGCCTGATCGAACTGATAGGGGCCGAAGGCGGGCTGATAGTAATCGAGCGCCGTCGCCATCGCGTTCAGCATCCGGTCGACGTTCCAGCGATGCGCCGGATGATAATAGACGGCGAGCTCCACGCCCTTGTGGTTGCGCTTCTTCTCCGCATAGCGCGCCGACTGGATCGAGAAGAAGGTGAGGATCGGCGCGTCGGAGAGGAAGCGCGCCGTGCGGCGGCCGTTCCGGGTCACATCGGACACCTTCTTGCCGGGCGCGATCGGGAGCTGGTCGGCAGAGGTGGAGAGGGTGATGTCGGCAGTGGACCAGCCGCCGCCGAAATAGGGATCCTTGGTGGCCGCTACCTCCTCCAGCTTGGGGAGCCTGAGCTCGGCCGGCAGGTCATATTTGCGGCGCCGCGTGCGATCCTGGAGCATGCCGGTCCGGTCCATGCCGATCAGCGGCGCGAATTCGTAATTGTTGAGGAAGGTGCCGTTCTCGACGAGGTTCGTGTCCTCGCCGGCATTGCGGAAGCCGCGGTTCCAACGCTGCGCCTTGAAGGTGAGGGTGCGCGTCTCGCCCGGCGCCATCGGCTGGTCGAGCCGGTAGATGCGGTAGCCGAACTCCTCGTCGTGGCTGGCGAGCCGGGCGCCCGGGAAGGTCACGTTCTGGATCTTGGTTTCCAGATCGAAGTCGCGAACGTGGACGTTGCGGATCGGCGTGTCGGTCAGATTGCGCAGCAGATATTGGCCGCTCACCTCCGCCCGCCGTTCCTGGGGGTATAGGTCGACGGCCAGCTTCACGTCCGAGATGGTCGGCTGCGGCAAGTCCTCATATTTGAGGAACTTCTTCTCGTAATTGGCCCTGAACAGCTCGCCCTCGTCGCGGGTGCGATATTCGTTGAGCACATTGGTGTTGTAGAAGATCCAGGCGCCGGTCCCGACCAGCACGATGACAGCGAGGCCTGCAATCAGGCCCGGCGTGCCCTTGAGGCGGGCCGGTGCGCGCTGCAGCCGGGGCTTGAGCCGCGTCTCGGTGCCGCGCCGCCAGAGCAGGTGCGCGGCGACCAGCAGCAGCACCGCGAAGGCCGCCCAGTAGAGGCGGAACCACCAGGCGCCGATCCAGAAGCTGCCGGCATTGTTAATGTCGGACAGCGGCACGTTCGGCCCCTGGCCGTAGACATAGAGATTATGCTCGAGCCCGACGCTGCCGGCGATGATCTGGAGCACGATGTAGAGCACCATCACGCCCCAGCCGACATACTTATTGGGGCTGAGGGCCTGCACGAAGACGGCGAGGATCGCGATCAGGATGACCGCGAAGCCGTTCGGCAGCACGTACCAGAGGAAATATTTGCCGAGCTCCAGGTCGGTATAGCCCTTGCCGAGCTGGACCAGGATCGCTGCGGCGACGCTGATCAGCAGGGTGACGAGCAGCACCAGGCTGACCGCCGCGGTCTTGGGAATCACATAGGCCCAGTTGGGGAGCGGCGTCGCATCGACGATCTCGTGCATCTTGCGGTCGCGCTCGCGCCAGACGAGCTCGCCGGCATAATAGATGGCGATGATGATCGGGATGATCGAGAAGGTGCCTTCCAGCACAGGGATGACCGCGCGGGTCACCGGCAAGGTGGGCGTGCCGAACAATTCGCCGGCCAGGGCAAGGCTCGCCACCGAATTGACGAGGCCGAGGGCGATCAGGACGATGAAGGCCGGGCTGCGGAAGACCTGGCGCATCTCGAAGCCGGTGCGCGACCAGAATTGCGCACGCGCCGCCTCGCGGCCGAAGCGAGGGGCGGGAAGGGCCGCGGCCGGCCCTGTATGCTGCTCGGCCGCCTCGGCGGCCGCGAGCGCCGTTTCGGCCTTCTTCTGCTTGCGCGCCTTGCGCTTGGAGATGCCCGGCTCGGCGAAGCGATAGGCGAAGTAGGCGATGGCGAGGAAGCCGATCGAGATCGCGATCCAGAGCAGGCGATTGTAGAGCAGAACCCCGGCGAAATCCGGCAGCATCGTGTTGCGCTCGGCGGCGGTCCAATACCTTGTGATCGAGTTGAAGGCGCGGCCGCCGAACGGCTCGAGGACGCCGATCGTCGCCTCGATCTCCGGCCGCTCGCGCACGCTGCTCAGGAAGACGAAGTACAGGATCAGGAACGCGATGACGCCGATATAGGTCGTCATCATCGACCGGGTGGCGGTCGCCAGCGCGAAGAACAGGGCCGAGGTGATGAGGACGTTCGGCACCGCGAGCAGGAAATAGGTGTAGAGATAGTCGTTGAGCCGGTTCGGCCCGAGCGTCTCCGGGTCGAGCCAGGGCATCAGGGAGCCGAACCAGATCCCCAGCGGAATGGAGAGGAAGCCGAGGCAGGCGATCAGCCAGGCGCCGGTAAAACGGCCCATCAGGTAGTCGAACTTGCTCACTCGCGTGGAGCGGACGATCGGCCCGAAACCGGTATCGTCGTCACGCACCACCACGTTCGCGACGAACGCCGTCGTCACGAACATGTAGAAGAGCGAGAAGATCATCTGCGTCTGGGCGAGCGCGTTCGGGCTGTTCTCGTGGACGTTGCCGCCGCTGCCGATCTGCACCTGGTCGCTGGCGACGAAGCCGAAGGAGAAGAGGAAGAACAGGCCGGCCGCCACCCAGAAGACCGGGTTGCGGAACTGGTAGCGGAACTCGAAAGCCGCGATCTTGCCAAGCATCGTCTCGCTCCTCAGGCCGCGCGGCGCGATTGGGCGAGGGTCGAGAAATAGACGTCCTCCAGGCCACCCTCGACGGCGACGAAGCCGTCGCCGGGATCGTTCTCGGAAAGGATGTGGACCACCGTCCGCCCCGCGAAGAGCCGCGTGGAGATGAGCTCGTAGCGCTCGCGATACTGGTCGAGCTGGCCGCGCTCGATGACCTTCATCCAGATCCGGCCCTTGGTCGACTGGATGAGCTCGAGCGGCGCGCCCTCGATCTGGATGCGGCCGCCCGCCAGCACCGCCATGCGCGGGCAGAGGTCGGAGACGTCCTCGACGATATGGGTCGAGAGGATGACGACGACATTCTCGCCGATCTCGGCGAGGAGGTTGAGGAAGCGGTTGCGCTCCTCGGGGTCGAGGCCGGCGGTCGGCTCGTCCACGATGATCAGCTCGGGATTGCCGATCAAAGCCTGGGCGATGCCGAAGCGCTGCCGCATGCCGCCGGAGAAGCCCGCCAGCGCCTTCTTCCTGACCGACCAGAGATTGACCTGGTGGAGCAGGCCCTCGACCGTCGTCTTGCGATCGGACGCGGAGGCGACGCCCTTCAGCACGGCCATGTGATCGAGCATGTCGTAGGCCGAGACGCGCGGATAGACGCCGAAATCTTGCGGCAGGTAGCCCAACGTGCGCCTGAGCCGCTCGGGCTCCCGGATTACGTCGATGTCGCCGAAGCGGATGCTGCCCTCGGTCGGGGTCTGCAGCGTCGCGACGGTGCGCATCAGGGTCGACTTGCCGGCGCCGTTGGGGCCGAGCAGGCCATACATGCCGCGCGGAATAGAGAGCGTCACATGATCGAGCGCGCGCGTCCCGTTGCCATAGACATGGCTGACATCGTTCAGTTCAAGCATGCGATCCCCACCCCGTCTTCAACTGTATTATCACTATAGGCCACGTGACGGGCGCCAACCTTTCACCTCTTGAAGCTGTTGCCAAGCCCTTGTCGGAAGTTCAGTGCACAGCCTCATGAAAAAGCTGACCTTGCTCGCGGCGCTCGCGCCGCTGCTGATCGCCGCCAAGCCCTTCGAAATCGCCTCGGACGTGAGGCAGGAGAATATCCGCGCCATCATCGAGAAGCTGGTGAGCTTCGGCACCCGCCACACGCTCTCGTCGCAAAGGGATCCTAGGCGCGGCATCGGCGCCTCCCTCAAGTGGACCGAGGACGAGTTCCGCCGCTACTCCCGCGCCTGCGGCGGCTGCCTGACCATCGCCACGCCGTCGGACGTGGTCACCGGCCGCCGGGTGCCCACGCCGACCAAGGTCACCAACGTCCTCGCCATCCAGCGCGGCACCCGCGATCCGAACCGCGTCGTCATCATCTCCGGCCATATCGACAGCCGCGTCACCGACGTGATGGACTTCACCAAGGACGCGCCCGGCGCCAACGACGACGCTTCGGGCACTGCGGCCGCGATCGAGGCGGCGCGCGTCCTCTCGAAGCACAAATTTCCCTACACCATCGTCTATGCTGCGCTGTCGGGCGAGGAGCAGGGCCTGCTCGGCGGCAAGATCCTTGCCGACTACGCCAAGGCGCAGGGGTGGGAGGTGCTCGCCAACCTCAACAACGACATCATCGGCAACAGCTGCGGCTCCGACGGCAAATGCGACGACGCCCATGTCCGCGTCTTCTCGGAAGGACCCCGGTGGCAGGGCAGGGAGGACCTCGCCGCCCGCCAGCGCAGCCTCGGCGGCGAGAATGACGCGCCTTCGCGCAACCTGTCGCGCTTCATGGACGAGCTCGCCGACGATCTCGGTCTCGGCCTCGACGTCCGCCAGATCTGGCGCAACGACCGCTTCGGCCGCGGCGGCGACCATACCGAGCTGCTGAACGCGGGCTATCCCGCCATCCGCCTCACCGTCGCGGTCGAAAATTATAACTGGCAGCACCAGGACCTGCGCGTCGAGAACGGTGTCGAGTTCGGCGACACGATCGACAAGGTCGACTTCCCCTACCTCACCAAAGTGGTGAAGCTGAACGTTGCCGCCCTGGCCGCCCTCGCCAGCGCCCCGCCGCCGCCGGCGCCGACTGCGGAAGGAGCGGTTTCGACCGATACGACGATCACATGGCGGACGGTGCGCGGCGCCGACGCCTATGTCGTGCGCTGGCGCGCCACGGATGCAGCGGACTGGGAGGAGAGCCTCCGGGTCACGCCGGGCGTGAACCTCGTCTCCACCGAAGTGCCGCAGACGAGGCGGAACGCACCGCGGATCTGGGCCGATCACAAGCTGGTCCTGCCGGGTATCCGCGTCGACGACTATGTCTTCGGCGTCTCCTCGGTCTCTGCCGAAGGCTTTGAATCCCCCGTTGCATCCGCATTGCCGGGTGGCGCGTTCGGGCCCTACACGCCTCCGCCGCCAGCACAGTAGGAATGCCGAAGAAGCAGCAACGCACCGGGCTCCCGAGCCGCCAGGAGATACTCGATTTCATCGAGAGCTCCGACACGCCCGCCGGCAAGCGCGAGATCGCCAAGGCGTTCGGCCTCTCCGGTCACGACAAAATCGCGCTGAAGCAACTGCTCCGCGACATGGGTGACGAAGGGCTGATCGACGGCGGCCCCGGCCGCGCCTTCCACAAGCAAGGCGGCGTGCCCAAGGTGACGGTGCTGCGCGTCGTCGACGTGGACGACAGCGGCACCGCCTGGGCGACGCCCGAGCGCTGGGAGAGCGACGCGCCCGAACCGCGCCTCCGCCTCCAGGAGCGCGGCCGCAAGGGCGCGCTCGCCGTCGGCGACCGCGTCCTCGCCCGCACGGAGCAGAAGGGCAACGGCTTCATCGCGCATCCGATGAAGAAGCTCTTGAAGGGCAGCGAGCTCGTCATGGGCGTCGTCCACCAGGAAGGCGAACGCCACTGGCTCCGCCCCGTCGACAAGCGCGAACGGCGCGAGCTTCCCATCTCCGACCTCGGCAAGGCGGAGGTCGGCGATCTCGTCCTCGCCGAGAAGACCGGCCGCCCGCCTCGGCTCAGCGCGCGCGTTGACGCCGTGCTCGGCGACCCGTTCGCCCCGCGCAGCTTCAGCCTGATCGCGATCCACAAGCATGGCATCCCGCATGAATTCTCCGACACAGTGCTCGAGGAGGCGGAGCGGGTCGCCAAGCAGGACCTCGGCAAGCGCGAGGACCTGACTCACATCCCGATCGTCGCCATCGATCCGGCCGACGCGCGCGACCATGACGACGCCGTCTGGGCCGCGCCCGATGACGATGCGGCCAATGCCGGCGGCTGGAAGGCGATTGTCGCCATCGCCGACGTCAGCTTCTACGTCCGCCCCGGCTCCGCCCTCGACAAGGAAGCGAGGAAGCGCGGGAACAGCGTCTATTTCCCCGACCGGGTCGTGCCGATGCTGCCGGAGACGCTCTCCGCCCATGTCTGCTCGTTGGTCGAAGGGGAGGACCGCGCCGCCCTCGTCTGCCACCTCCAGGTCACGAAGGACGGTCAGCTCAAATCGTGGCGCTTCACCCGCGCCCGCGTCCGCATCGCCGCCAACATCGCCTACGAGGACGCCCAGGCCGCGATCGATGCCACGCTTGGCCAGGAGCGGATCGAAGTCTCCTCGCCGACCTGCGCGATGCCGGAGATCGAGCCCACCGAGCCGCCGGTCGATCCCGAAATCGTAGAAACCACGCTCAAACCCCTCTGGGCCTGCTGGGACGCCATGTATCGCGCCCGCGAGAAGCGCGGCCCGCTGGAGCTCGACCTCCCCGAACGCCGCGTGGTGCTCGACGAAAAGGGCCGCATCCTCTCCGTCGCCCCGCGCGAGCGGCTCGACGCGCACAAGCTGATCGAGGATTACATGATCGCCGCCAACGTCGCAGCCGCCAAGGCGCTGGAGGCAAGGAAGGCGCCGGTCATGTATCGCGACCACGAGCCGCCGAGCCGCGAGAAACTGGTCGCCCTGAAGGAATATCTGAAGACCTTCGACGTCGAGTTCGCACTCGGCCAGGTGGTGCGCCCCTCGACCTTCAACCACATCATCGAGCGTGTCGGAGAAGCGGACTTCAAGCCGCAGATCATGGAGCAGATCCTACGCACCCAGACCCAGGCCTATTACGGCCCGGAAAATCACGGCCATTTCGGCCTGTCGCTCGGCTCCTACGCCCATTTCACCAGCCCGATCCGCCGCTACGCCGATCTGGTGGTGCACCGCTCGCTCGTGCGCGCTTACGGCCTCGGCGAGGGCGGCCTCACCGACGGCGAAGCCGAGGCGATGGAAGTGACCGGGGAGCTCATCTCCCAGCTCGAGCGCCGTGCCATGGAGGCGGAGCGCGACACGATCGACCGCTACGTCGCCGCCTATCTGTCGGAGCGCGTCGGCGACCTCGTCGATTGCCGCATCACCGGCGTCCAGCCGTTCGGCTTCTTCGCGACCGTCGTGGGACTGGGCGGCGACGGGCTGGTGCCAGTCTCCACGCTCGGCACCGATTATTTTCGCTATGACGAGGCCAGCCAGACGCTGGTCGGCGATGACAGCGGCGTCGAGTTTGCATCGGGCCAGCGGCTGAAGCTGAGGCTGGTCGAGGCCAATCCGGTCAGCGGCGGCCTCCGCTTCGAGCTTCCCGACGCCTCGGGCGGCGGCGGCGGCCAGCGGCGCACCGTTCGTCGCGACGGACGCAGGGAAGAGGGCAAGCGCCCGCAGGGCAGGCGCGGCCGTCCCGCCAACATCCGCCACCAGGGGCGCAAATAGCCGTAGCCGAGGCGACGAGCGTTCAGTTGATCGTGATCACGCCATCCACCGCCCGCCATTCGGCCGGGCGTATCAGATGCTGGTGGGCGATGCGGACCGAGTGGAGCGCCGCTTCGATCTCGCGCCGCCAATGGTCGAGGAAGCCGTGCAGCACCGGGAAGGTCGGCGCGGTGTCATATTCCTGCCAGATGAAGAGCTGGATGAGCCTGGGATGGTCCGGCATCCAATAGCTGATCTCGGCCGTGGTGAGCCCATAGCCTTTGACCTGCATGAGGAAATCGCGGCTCGGTGCCGCACCGCCTCCTGGATCCTTCATCATCTCGCGACCTTCCCTGCTCCTCCAATGCGCCGGGGCAGTGAAAACTCTGACACGCCCCGGTCGTTCCGCAAAGGTATCGAATCTGGGTTAACCGAAGCGTAACGGCCACAGGCACTTGCCGGGGCAGGCTGGGATCATGCTATCGCTCGCCTGATGCATTTTCTCCTGATCCTCCTGATGCTCGTCCAGCCCACACCGCCGGTGCCAGCGGCCGAGCCGGTCGTCCTGCTGCGCCCGGCGCGCGTGTTCGACGGGACGACCCCGCGCTCGCTCGAAGGCTGGCAGGTGCTGGTCCGCGGGGACCGGATCGAAGCCGCCGGCCCCGCGCTCGCCGCGCCGGCCGGGGCGCGGGCCGTCGACCTTCCCGGCATGACGCTGATGCCGGGCCTCATCGAGGGCCACTCGCACCTCTTCCTGCATCCGTACAATGAGACCAGCTGGGACGATCAGGTGCTGCGCGAGCCTGAGTCCCTCCGCACCGCGCGCGCCGTCACTCATGCCCGCGCGACCTTGATGGCCGGCTTCACCACCGTGCGGGATCTCGGCACCGAGGGCGCCGGATATGCGGATGTCGGCCTCAAGCAGGCGATCGAGCAGGGCATCGTCCCGGGCCCGCGCATGCTGATCGCCACCCGCGCCCTCGTCGCGACCGGCAGCTACGGGCCAAAAGGCTTCGAGCCCGGCGTCGCGGTGCCGCAAGGGGCCGAGGAGGCGGATGGATCCGAACTGGTCGTCGCGGCGCGGCGCCAGATGGGCAAGGGCGCCGATGTGGTGAAGCTATATGGCGATTATCGCTGGCGCCCCGGCGAGGAGAGCCGGCCGACCTATACGCTCGCGGAGCTTCGCGCCGTCGTCGAGGCGGCTCATGCGGCCGGCCGCAAGGTCGCCGTCCATGCCAGCACACCCGAGGGCATGCGCAATGCCATCCAGGCGGGCGCTGATACGATCGAGCATGGCAATGCCGGCACGCCCGAGATATTCCGGCTGATGCGGGAGAGGGGGGTGGCGCTCTGCCCCACGCTGGCGGCGACCGACGCGATCTCGCGCTACCGCGGCTGGAACGGCGCGGAGCCCGCGCCCGCCGCGGTCTTGGAGAAGCGTGTCAGCTTCGCCGCGGCAATGGCGGCGCGGGTGCCGATGTGCATGGGCGGCGACGTCGGCGTCTATGCCCATGGCGACAATGTCCGGGAGATGGAGCTGATGGCCGCTTACGGCATGCGTCCCGTCGACGTGCTGATCGCCGCCACTTCCGGCAACGCCCGCCTGTTCGGCCTGGAGGACAGGCTCGGACGCGTGCGGCCCGGCCTGCTCGCCGATCTGGTGGCGGTGGAAGGCGACCCTGCGAGCGACGTCGCCGCATGGCGTAAGGTCCGGCTGGTGATGAAGGGCGGCGCGATCGTGCGGGAACCCTGAGGGGCTGCGGGTTCAGGTTGTCGTCAACTGCCGGCCGCCGGGGGCCGGCCCGCTAAGGGCGCTTGAGGCCCGACTTCGACCAGCTCGTCACCGAGCAGCCGCCGGTCGAGATCTGGCTGATCGACGAGCAGACCAGCACCGTGTCGCGGTCCGCAGACTTGTGATCGACGATGATGGTGGCCGGCTGCATGCTGCCGGGCTCGGGGAGGAGGATCACCGTTGCTGCCTTGGCGCCGCCGGTCAGTGCGGTGGCGAGCAATGCTGCAGTCAGCAGGTGCTTCAACATCGTTCATCCCCCTTTCTATGCAGCGACGAAGCGCCCCATCGAATGAACCCATTATGAACGCCTGTAAGACTTTGCAAAGCCAAAACTAAAGGGGTGCCACTTTTGTAGCAGAGTCGTGACCTGTTTGCATCGGTCGGACAGGCCGATTCGTTCGGCTTTCAGCCGAAATGAGGTGTATTATTCGACCAAGGCACTTTGTCCGTCTGCAAACCGACAGGCGGAGTCTGCCGGGCGTCTCACCGGGGCGGTACACATGAACTCCTCAAAGCCACAGGAGATACATCATGCGTCTGATCACCGTCACCGGCCTCGCCGCCGCCCTCGCTCTGTCCGCCACGCCTGCCTTCGCGGCGAAGACCAGCGCCAAGGACCAGACCGTCGCCCAGGAGAGCGGCGCCTCGGCTGAGGCCGGCGAGAAGAAGATCTGCAAGCGGCTCGAAAATTCGGGCACGCGCATGAAGAACGACCGCGTCTGCCTGACCAAGGCCGAGTGGAGGAAGGTCGAAGACCAGCGCTAAGCGCTCCCGAGCGGGCTTGGGCTGCGGCTCGCTCCGTCAGGGAGCGGAACGAGCCGCCTGCGCCTGCCGACCTGCAACGATGTTCCCCGACCGCCACGCGGTCGACCTGCCTCCGTTCGAACCTTGGGCGGAGGCAGTTTCTTTTCGGCCTTACTGGATCGGCTGGCCGCTCGCGAGCTGGCGCTTGGTGCGGGCGATCGCCTCCTCGTCGCGCTCGACCTTCAACTGGGCCTCGATCGCCCGGCTGAACTGCGCGGCATATTCCTCGCCCATGATCCGCTCGAACTGGGTGCGCGTGGCCTGGATCAGCCCAGGCTCCGCGGCGGCATTGCCCGGCGTCGCTTCGGCAAGGTGGACGACGAACCAGCCTTGGCCGTTCGGCGCCGGCAGCACCCGCGCCTTACCCTCGGGCAGGCTGAACAGCATCGTCAGCGCCGGCGGCACCGGCTGGCCCGGCTGGGCGATGTCGATCCGGCGGCGGCTGACACGTTCCGGCGCCGGCAGGCGCACGACGGCGCCTGCAAATGCCTGGGCCGCGGGCATGCCGCCGTTGATCTTGGCGACGATGGCGTCGGCGATCGCCCGCGCCCGCTCGTTGGCGCGCTGCTGGACGAGATCGGTCCGCACCTGCTGCGCAATCTGTGCCAGCGGCGGCGGGGCGGCGGCGACCACGCGGGCCAGCGCCACGACCGCGAACCGGTTCGGCGCGAGCGTCTCGACCACCGGATCCTCGTCCGGGCTCATTTGAAAGGCTTCGCGGAGCAGGGGCACCAGTTCGGGCGGGGTCTGCCAATTGGCCGCGCCGGGGTTCTGACCCGTGGCGGTGAGCGGCGGCGTCTCCTGGATCTGCAGCCTCTCGGCCCGGGCCACTTCCTCGAAGCTGGCGCCGTCCGCGAGCGCGTCCTCGATCCGGGTGACGAGGGTCGTCAGCGCGTCCTGCGCCTTCTGCTGCTGGAGCTGGGTCCGGATTTCGTCCTGCACCGCGGCGAGCGGCGTCTCCGCCGTGCGGTTGATCGACTCCACCCTCACCACGTGCCAGCCGAGCGGCGACTGGACCGGCGCCGTCGCCGCGCCCTCGGCGGCGGCGAAAGCGGCATTGGCGACGGAGGCAGAGGTCAGCCGCTGATACTCGGCCTTGTTCTGGTTCTCGAGGCGCGTGTCGGCCTCGCTGAAGCCCGCTTCCCGAGCCGCCGCGGCGAAGCTGGTGCCCTGGCCGAGCTTCGCGGCGAAGGCCCGCGCCGCCGCCTGATCGGGGAGGACGACCTGGTTCAAGGTCCGCGTTTCCTTGGCACCGTAGCGCGCGGCATTGGCGCGGTAGAAGGCCTGGACGTCGGCGTCGGTCGGCTGAGCGGCGCCCGTGACATGCTCCGGACCGAATGCTGCATAGCGGATGACGCGCCGCTCCGGGATCGTGTAGCGGGCCTGGTTCTGCCGGTAGAATGTAGCGACCTCGGCATCGGTCGGCGCCGCGCCTGCTTCGACCGCGGCGGCGGGCACGAGGCCGACGCTGCCGCTTCTCTGTTCGAGCAGCAGCGAGGCATATTGCAGCGCCATCTCCTGCGGCACGACCGGAGCCGCCGCCACCGGCAGCAGGATCTGCCGCTGGATGATCGAGCCGGCAATGTCCTCCCGCAGCTGATCCTCGGTGATACGCTCGCTCTGGAGCATCTGCTGGAACACCTGCTGGTCGAACTGGCCGGCCAGGTTCTGGAAGGCGGGGATGCCGGCGATCTCGCCGTCGATCAGCCGCTTGGATGCCGCAAAGCCCTGGCTTTCGCCGAACGCCAGCATCGCCTTCTGCCCGATCAGCTGACGCACGACCTCCTCATAGGCGCCCTGCTGGAAGAAGGCGGCGAGATCGACCTCGGGCTGCTGCTGGCGCACGCGCTCCAGCTGGCGGTTGACCTGGTCGGCCACCTCGACCGAGCTCACCGCCTGATCGCCGACGCCGACCAGCCGCTCGCCGCCGCCCGCCACTGGCCCCCCGCCGGGGCTGTTCACGCCGGTGATGATGAAGGCGATCATGACGAGGCCGAGTATGGCCAGCACCAGCCAGGACGAGAGACCTTTGCGGAGGAAGGAGATCATTCGGGAAGTCCGTGACTTGAGGGCGGGGCGCCGGGCGCCAGGTTGCGAGCGTCATAGAAAGGCCGCCGCCGCCCGGCAAGCTTGGCGCGGGGCGGCGGCCTTGCTAGGCGCCGCTCCAAGCCAAGGAAGAAGGGTCATGCACGTGCGTCGCAAGCTGGTTGTCGGCAATTGGAAGATGAACGGCAGCCTGGCCCAGCTTTCGGAGCTGAGCGCGATCGCCGCCGCGGCCCGCAAGGCGCAGGGGGCGGACGTCGCCATCTGTCCCCCTTTCACACTGATCGCGCCCGCCCGCGCCCGCGCCGCGGGCCTGCCGATCGGCGGCCAAGATTGTCACGGCAAGGAGAGCGGCGCCCATACCGGCAGCATCTCCGCCGCCATGCTGAAGGAGGTCGGCGCCCGCCTCGTCATCGTCGGCCATAGCGAGCGCCGCGCCGAGCAGGGTGAGAGCGACCAGATCGTCCGCGGCAAGGCCGAGGCCGCGCTCCGCGCCGGGCTCCAGGCGATCGTCTGCGTCGGCGAAAGCGAGGCCGAGCGGGAGAGGGGCGAGGCGCTGAACGTGGTCGGCGCCCAGCTCCAGGGCTCGCTGCCCCAGACCGCGGAAGGGGAGGGCGAACTCGTAATCGCCTATGAGCCCATTTGGGCGATCGGCACCGGCAAGGTCGCCACGCCTGAGGATGTCGCCCAGATGCACGCCGCGATCCGCACCGAGCTCAACCAGCTGCTCGGCCATCGCGGCGCCACCGTTCGCATCCTCTACGGCGGCTCGGTCAAGGCTGACAATGCCGCCGCCTTGTTCGCAGTCGAGGATGTCGACGGCGCCCTCGTCGGCGGCGCCAGCCTCACTGCCGCCGATTTCGTCCCGATCATCGAAGCCGCCGCGCGCGGTTGAACCCCCTCCCTTTCAAGGGAGGGGCTGGGGGTGGATGCGAGCGCAACGCGCGAGCGACAGCGGTTGAACCCGCGCCAGCCTTGCCCTAGATCGCACCCAATCACGTCATCCCGGCGGAAGCCGGGATCTCAGGCCGGAAGAGGCTCAGCCCTGCCCACTGAGATCCCGGCTTCCGCCGGGATGACGATCAAAGAAAGATCGTCATGTTCACCTTCCTCCTGATCGTCCAGACCCTCGTCGCGGCCGCGCTCGTCACCGTGATCCTGATGCAGCGCTCCGAAGGCGGCGGCCTCGGCGTCGGCGGCTCGACGTCGGGCCTGATGACCGCCCGCGGCGCGGCCGACTTCCTGACCCGCGCCACCGCGATCCTCGCCACCCTGTTCGTGGTCCTGTCGATCGCGCTCGCCGGCCTCGCCGCCGTCGACCGCGCGCCGACGACGATCGACCCGAGCCTCGCCCGCCGCCCGGCGCCGACCACCCCGATCGGCCAGCCAGCCCCGGTCCCGGGCGCCGTCAACACCGGCCAGGTCCCGCTCGCCGACGATCCGCTCGCCGGCGCCGCCGCGACCGCGATCAACCAGAGCGCGCCGCAGGACCAGATCCGTCCGACGCCGACCCCGGCGCCCGCCGGCAACACCGCTCAGTAATTCCACCTTTCCGGGCGGAAGGGGCTTGCCCTATCCGCTTGGCCGGTCTTAAGCCTCGACTCCCATGGCGCGGTTCATTTTCATCACCGGCGGCGTGGTGTCTTCGCTCGGAAAAGGCCTTATGGCAGCGTCGCTTGCGGCGCTGCTGCAGGCGCGCGGCTACACCGTTCGCATCCGCAAGTTCGACCCCTATCTGAACGTCGATCCGGGCACGATGTCGCCCTATCAGCATGGCGAGGTCTACGTCACCGACGACGGCGCCGAGACCGATCTCGACCTGGGGCATTACGAGCGCTTCACCGGCGTCCCCGCCCGCCAGAGCGACAACATCACCACCGGCCGCATCTACCGCGACATCATCGCCAAGGAGCGCCGCGGCGACTATCTCGGCGCCACCGTCCAGGTGATCCCGCACGTCACCAACGAGATCAAGGCCTTCGCCCGCGCCGAGACCGACGGCTGCGACTTCATCATCTGCGAGATCGGCGGCACCGTCGGTGACATCGAGAGCCTCCCCTTCATCGAGGCGATCCGCCAGCTCCGCAACGACCTCAGGAACGAGGATCCGGGCACCAACCGCTCGGTCAGCATCCACACCACCCTCATCCCCTACATCGCCGCGGCGGGCGAGCTGAAGACCAAGCCGACCCAGCACAGCGTCCGCGACCTCACCAGCCTTGGCATCCAGCCCGACGTCCTCCTCTGCCGCGTCGACCGCCCGCTCCCCGACGGCGAGCGCGCCAAGATCGCCCAATTCTGCAACGTCCGGAAGGAAGCGGTCATCCCCGCTCTGGACGCGAAGAGCATCTATTCGGTCCCGCTCCAATATCACCGCGAGGGACTCGACGCCGAGGTGCTGCGCGCCTTCGGCATCATGGACGCGCCGGCGCCCGACGTCTCCCGCTGGAACGACATCATGGACCGCCTCGACCATTTCGAGGGCGAGGTGACGATCGGCGTCGTCGGCAAATATGTCGGCCTGCCGGACGCGTACAAGAGCCTCACCGAGGCGCTGATCCACGGCGGCCTCGCCAACCGCGTCAAGGTCCGCATCAACTGGCTCGACGCGGAGCTGTTCAGCGAGAACGGCAGCGACGTCGCGCCGATGCTGGAGCCGGTGCACGGCATCCTCGTCCCCGGCGGCTTCGGCGAGCGCGGCAGCGAGGGCAAGATCGCGTCCGTCACCTTCGCCCGCGAGCGCGGCGTGCCCTTTTTCGGCATCTGCCTCGGCATGCAGATGGCCTGCATCGAGGCGGCCCGCAGCGTCGGCCTCGAAAAAGCGAGCACCACCGAATTCGGCCACACCGACGAGCCCGTCGTCGGCCTTATCACCGAATGGATGAGCCCTGAGGGCTTGCTCCAGAGACGGGATGCCGCAGGCGACCTTGGCGGCACCATGCGCCTCGGCGCCTATGAGGCGAAGCTTACCGGCAACAGCCACGTCGCGTCGATCTACGGCGACACCAGCATCAGCGAACGCCACCGTCACCGCTACGAGGTCAACGCCCATTACAAGGAACCGCTGGAAAAGAGCGGCCTCCTCTTCACCGGCATGAGCCCCGACGGGGCCCTCCCCGAAATTGTCGAGCGCCCCGACCATCCCTGGTTCGTGGGGGTGCAGTTCCACCCGGAACTGAAGTCAAAGCCATTCGACCCGCATCCGCTTTTCGCGAGCTTTATCGAAGCGGCGGTGAAGCAGAGTCGGTTGGTCTAAGATCCTCCCGGTGTCGGGCACGCGGAGCTTCGGATCACCTCGCTCGCAGAAGCGGCATCAATGCTTCGTCTTGCACATTCTGTTCTGCTTTCATGGTAGCGAACTCCACGCCCTGCACGGCTTCATCAAGAGGGCGCGCAAAGCGTCCGTCGATCTGCGGGGCCGTCTGGTAGGTGGTCGGGAGCGCCGTGTAGAACTCATAGGTGAAGGACGTACCGGTCCACGGGGTATAAGCGGCAAGTTCGTCGCGTTATTGAGATTGCCTTTCATTCGACGTCCTCCCCAAGAAGATGCTTCAGGAAGCCGCGGGAGAGCCGCGCTACGTCGCGGTGCACATCCCAATATGGCTTACCCGTCACAGGATCGGTGACCGCGTCCTCGGCAATCATGCTTCGTGCATCGCTTCCCGCGACGATCACGCTGGGCCGGTCGATGAAGGCCTCGTATGCTTTGCTGCCTCTGGTGGCGGTGAGTGTCACCCGATAGCCTTCGGGGCGTTCACCTAGCGAGATCCGCTGGCGAACGAGCATATCGTTCAGGCGGTCCGGGCAGTCCGCACGATCAACGCCAATATGGCCGGCCTCAAGGATTCTGAAGTCGCCGGGATATTTGCCGATCTGGCCCACTGCCTCCTGGGTCCTCAATTCGCGGTCCAAATTCGAACTGGTGATGCCGTTCAGCGCGACGATACGTTCCGGTGAGAGCCGTTCGCCCGACGCTTCGACGATTGGCTTCACTGCAGGATCGAGTGTGGTGATCACGCAAAAACCTGTTGCCGCTCTCACCTCCAGACGGTCGGCCCGCACGACCCGCAGCGCCTCGCCCGCTCCTGCCCCGGGGCGAACGGATCGATCAGGGATTGGCTGTGCGACCGCACATGCAGTCGTCACATGCAAGGCCAGGATTGCCATTATCCGCTGCGCTCTCATTCTTCTCTCCTGGCGAAAGTGGCCGATCGGGGACATGTCTGAATAGATGACCGACGACTAAGCGGCGCTGGTCGAAAGCGCGGTGTGACAGCCCCAGGCTCGAGCAGCCAAATTTCCGGTGACATCCAAGCTCCGAGCACACCGCAATTTCCGGGCGAAATTCCGGAGGCTACGCCGCTGCAGGAAGTGGCTTGACCCTGATGCGCTTCCCAATCACCCGCGCCTGCGCCAGATCGTGCGCCGCCTGCATCCGCATCAGCGTGTCGGCGCGCAGACCCAACGCCTTTTTCGAAGCGGATTGCCATTTCGACGGAGAGGCCGGCATTGCCGTTGAGGAGGTTGCTCATCGCCTGGCGGGTCACGCCCAGCTTCTCGGCCGCGGCGGTGACGCTGAGGCCGTAAGGTTCCACGATCTCAGTCCTGAGCCACGCGTTGGGATGGACGGCGAAGCTCGCATGAAGCTTGGTGGCCATCAATGATAATCCTCTAGGTCCAACGAGGGCCTTTCCATCAATGGTATGTGCTGAGGCAGGTACCTTGCAATGCAGGACGTCGTCTGAAACGTTGGCATGTTCCGATCTTGTTCCAGCGAGGTCAGCCTGTCCGATCGCCGCCAGCTTGTGCCCTCAAAACTCCTCTCGCCGGGGAGGGGCGCTTGCGGAAGGAAATCCCCCGCGATTCCATGTGATTTTCGTCCAGTCGTGACCTTCCGCGCCGTCGTTGACCCCCTCATTGGGAGCAGAGCCGCACACCCGAGGAGGGCCTTCACGATTTTCGCGGGACATCGTGAACTTCATGAACTTCACCTCGCCGCGGCCGCCCTCCCGGAAGAGCGCACCGGCTCCCAAGTCGGGAACGCGAGGGGCTTCAAAGGGTTGGATCGACGTTGCCCCAGCTTCGAAAGTTCGCGTCCATGGTCGATGAGCAGGAAGTCGCTGCCATTCCGCTCGTCGAGGAGCGCGTCCTCGTCGACAAGCGCCAAATCGAGGCCGGCCGCACGCGCATCCGCGTCTCCGTCGCCGAGCGCGAGGAGCAGGTGCCGGTCGAGCTCACCCATGACGAAGTCGAGATCGAGCGGGTGCCGAAGAACGTGGCGCTTGCGAGCCTGCCGAGCGTCCGTCTCGAAGGCACCACCACCATCATCCCGGTCGTTGAGGAAGTGGTGGTGGTCGAGAAACGCCTCGTCCTCGTCGAGGAGATCCACGTCCGCCGCAGGAGCCGCACCGACCGGCACGAGGTCCCCGTCACGCTCCGCGCCGAGCAGGTCGACATCGACCGGGAACCCTCTGCTTCGCCCGCCGCCGCACCTCCACCCTCATAGGGAAGACCGCCACATGACCCGCGTCGTCACCGCGCTTTACGAGTCGCTTCCCCAGGCCGAGCTGGCGCTCGCCCATCTCAACAGCGAAGTGGGGATCGAAGAAGGTGACATCGTCGATGGCAGCGTCGCCGGCCGCACCCGGCTAGCCCGCATGAACATCCCCGCCGAGGAGCGCGCCGCCTGCGAGCGCGAGCTGGGGCAGGGCGGCTTCCTGCTGATCGCCCAGGTCGACGAGGCCCACGACCGCAGTCGCATCGACAAGCTCCTCAAGGCCATCCCGCGCGACGGTCTCGGCAAATCGGATGCGCACAAGCAAGGCGCGGGCGGTTTCTTCGACTTCCTCTTCGGCGAACAGAAGGCGCCCGAGCCCGCCGCGTCGGCGCCCATGCCGGCGCCTGCCGCCCGGCCGGTTTCGTCGCCGCCGCACGGCACGGTCGGCGAGTTCGAGGGCTTCCGTGTCGAGGACCCGAAGGCGCCGCAGCCCGCCGCCGCTCCGGCCGCCGCGAGTGCAAGCGCGCCGCCCGCCGCACCGCCTCCCGAGCCCCGCCTCGGCCCGACCGAAGGCTTCCGCGTCGAAGATCCTGCCGAGAAAGCGCCGGACCCGCCCGAGCCGGAGGAAACGGAGCAGCGCATCCCGATCGTAGAGGAGGAGCTCAGGATCGGCAAGCGCGAGGTGCTGCGCGGCGGCGCCCGCGTCCACGCGCGCATCGAGGAGCATCCGGTGCGCGAGGAGGTGGAACTGCTCGCCGAGCTGACCAGCATCGAGCGCCGTCCGGCGGCGCGACGCCTCAGCGAGCAGGAGCTCGAGGAAGGCGGCCTGCTGCGCGAGCGCGTGATCGAGATCACCGAGATGCGGGAGGAAGCGGTGGTCTCCAAGGAGGCCTTCGTCCGCGAGGAGCTGGTGGTCAAGAAGACCGTCGAGCGCCGCACCGAGATCATCGAGGACACCGTCCGCCGGACCAGGGTCGAAACCGAGCGCCTCCCCGCCGCCGAGGACCGGCCGGCCTTCGGCGGCTTCAGCGCGAGGAGCCGGGACGAGACCGGCGGCCGCTGACGCATCGACTGGCGGGGCGGGGGCGGGGAACCTCTTGAGTTCCCTCCGGTTAACCGTGGCACCCACCGCCTACGGAGTTCCCGCCAAGTGCTCGCCATGGATTACAGGGGCCCTTATCGGGTCCGCACCGAAGAAAAGCCGATGCCGAGGATCGAGCATCCGCGCGACGCCATCGTCAAGGCCACGCGCTCCTGCATCTGCGGGTCGGACCTCCACCTCTATCACGGCATGGTCCCGGATTGCCGCGTCGGCACCACCTTCGGCCACGAATTCACCGGCATCGTCGAGGAACTGGGCGAGGAGGTCACCAATCTCAAGGTTGGCGATCACGTCCTGGTGCCGTTCAACATCGCCTGCGGCCAGTGCCATTTCTGCAAGCAGGGCCTCTACGGCAATTGCCACGAATCCAACCCGATGGCGACCGCGGTGGCCGGCATCTACGGCTATTCGCACACCGCCGGCGGGTATGACGGCGGCCAGGCGCAATATGTCCGCGTCCCCTATGCGGATTTCGGCCCGACCGTCATTCCGGACTGGATGGACCCGGACGACGCCGTCCTCCTCACCGACGTCGTCCCCACCGGCTACCAGGCGGCGGAGATGGGCGGCATCCAGCAGGGCGACACCGTCCTCGTCCTCGGCGCCGGCCCGGTCGGCCTGCTCGCCGCGCGCTCGGCCTGGCTGTTCGGCGCCGGCCGCGTCATCGTCCTCGACCAGTTCGACTATCGCCTCGAATTCGCCCGCACCTACTGCCCGGCCGAGGTCTACAATTTCAAGGAGTTGGACGACGTCGTCACCTTCATGAAGAAGACCACCGACGGCCTCGGCGTCGACGTCGCGATCGATGCGGTCGGCGGCGATGCCAAGGGCAATTTCCTCCAGACCCTGTTCGGCACCAAGATGAAGCTGGAGGCCGGCAACGCCATCGCCGCCCACTGGGCGATCAACTCGGTCAAGAAGGGCGGCATCGTCTCGATCGTCGGCGTCTACGGCCCGACCGGCAACATGGTCCCCTTGGGCAACATCGTGAACAAGGGCCTCACGATCCGCGCCAACCAGGCGGCGGTGAAGCGCCACATCCCCAAGCTCATCGAGCATGTGAAGGAAGGGCGGATCGACCCCAAGGGCATCATCACCCACCGCGTGCCGCTGGAGGATGTCGCCGACGCCTACCACATCTTTGCGGCCAAGCTCGACAATTGCATTAAGCCGGTGCTGCTGCCCAATGGCTGAGGGAAATCACATGACCGACGAACGCACCCGCATCGCCGCCCGCCAGGGCCAGATCGACCCCAGGAGCGTCATCGGCTGGGGCGTCGATGCCAATCCGGAGAACGACCCCACCTACCCCTATCGCGACCGCTCGGTCGACGAGGGGCTGACCAAGGACTGGCAGCGCCCGCCGCAGCAGGAGAGCGAGGTCGAGATCCTCCAGTCGATCGAGCATATCCGTACCCCCGCCGTGTTCGGCACCTCGACGCCGCCTTCGGGCGTCAGCGGCATGATGCGCCGAGCCGCCTTCCGCTGGAGCGAGTCCAACTGGCTTCACTGGCTGCTGCTGATGGGCGCCGATCGGGTGAACGTGGCCGAGGGCGTCGCCCAGGATCTCGCCCGCGGCAAGATCCCGAACATCCCCGCCGAAATGGGCGCCAAGTCCGAATGGCGGCACAACAAAAAAGGCTTTGTCATCAAGACGGCGGTCGTGCTGGGCGCCACCGCCGGCCTGGTCGCGCTGGTGCGGTCGAGGCGGCGGAGCGAGCCGTCTACGCGGGACTTCGAGCGATATGATGAGGCGATGGGCGACCTCGGCGATGCCGGCGGCGCGCCGAGCATCGGAGGGCCGGCGGTTTAGGCGGCAGAGCAGCGGCTTTCCTTCCGCAGGGCGTCGGCTCCACCGCAACTCCCGCGATCGTGACTAGCTCAAGCGGTCCGGATTGGCCGCTTGCCCTCGTCTCTCGCGATGATAAAGCCTCGGCAGCGTAGGACCGACAATCATCAATGCTGTCGGCGATTTATTCCATATCCCTGTCCGCTAGCGTCAAACCAGGCTCGGTTCGATCTTGTCTCGCTAAGAAATATGAGAACCATTCCGAACGTGCTCTGCTCTGCCGTCATACTGGCAGGACTGATGGTAACGGCGCCGGCGCCGGCCCAGAACACCCCCGCCAAGCCTGACTCGCCGGAGGCCGAGCACCTCGAGGATCATGAGGAGGAGGTCGAGGAGATCATCGTCCAGGGCACGCGCACACGCCGCCGCATCCAGGACGAACCGATCCGGGTCGAGGTGATCGTGCGCGAGGAAATCGAGGAAAAGCTCCTCATGCGCCCCGGCAACATCGCCATGCTGGTCAACGAGACGCCGGGCATTCGAGTCCAGGTCACTTCGCCTGCGTTGGGAGCGGCCAATATTCGCGTGCAGGGACTGGAAGGGCGATACACGCAGCTTCTGGCGGACGGGCTTCCGCTCTACGGCGGCCAGGCCTCTTCGCTCGGGCTCCTGCAAATCCCACCGACCGACCTTGGCCAAGTCGAGGTGATCAAGGGTGCCGCCTCGGCCCTATACGGGCCGTCAGCGCTCGGTGGCGTCATCAACCTCGTCTCGCGCCGGCCGAGCGACACGCTGGAAGCCGAGGCCCTGCTGAATGCCACGACCCGCGACGGCCAGGACTTCACAAGCTACGTTTCCGGTCCGCTCGGCGGCCGGTGGGGCGTGTCATTGACTGGCGGCGCGCACCGTCAAGGCCGTGACGATCTGGACGGCGACGGGTGGATCGACATCGCTGCCTACGAACGGTTTACCGCGCGCCCGCGCCTGTTCTGGGAAGGCGCGAACGGCGCTTCCTTGTTCGTCACGCTCGGCGCGCTGACAGAGGACAGGTCGGGCGGGACTCTGCCGGGCCGCACGACACCGGATGGGAGACCGTTCCCGCAGGCCCAGGAAACGGAGCGGCTCGATGCAGGGCTTGGCGCCGAACTTCTGCTGGAAGGGATTGGCACGCTTGGCCTGCGCGCATCGGGCATGACCCAGGACCACCGCCACACCTTCGGCGAAGTGATCGAGGACGACCGGCACAACACGATGTTTGCCGAAGCCACGCTCGCCCGCCGCTCAGGCGCGACCTCCTGGGTCGGCGGTATCGCATTCCAGCGCGATAGCTACCGTTCCGACAGCTTTCCCGCCTTCAACTACAGCTATGCAGTGCCTGGCCTGTTCGCGCAGCTTGAGCATGAGGCTCGGGACAATTTCACGCTTGCCGCGAGCGGCCGGGTCGACTTCCACAGCGCATATGGCACTCAATTCAGCCCGCGCTTATCGGGGCTCTGGCGCCCCGGGCCGTGGACCCTGCGCGCCTCCTACGGCCGCGGCTTCTACGCGCCGACGCCGTTCGTCGAGGAGATAGAAGATGCCGGCCTTTCGCGGCTCGAACCGCCGCAGGGCCTGACGGCGGAAACGGCGGAGAGCGGCTCCCTCGACATCGGTTATGCGCGAGGACCCATCGAGACGAGCCTCACCTTCTTCACCTCAACCATCAATCATGCGACCCGGCTGGTGCCGACCGCGGCCGACCGGGTGCGGCTGGTGAACGTCGAAGGCGACACGAAGGTGCGTGGCTCCGAACTGCTGCTCCGATATCGCCGAGCGCCGTTCACCGTCACTGGAAGCTACGTCTTCATGGACGCCAGCGAGCCGGGTGAAACCGGCAGCGCGCGCCGGCCAACTCCACTCGTGCCACGCCACGCCGCCGGGCTGGTGGCAGTGTGGGAACGCCATGGGCGCGGCCGCATCGGTGTTGAGGCTTACTACACCGGCAAGCAGCCCCTGGAGGACAATCCGTACCGCACAGAGAGTCGTCCATACCTCCACGTCGGCATCCTAGGCGAGCTTGCCGTGGGCCGTGTGCGCCTGTTCGCCAACGCTGAGAACATCCTCGGTGTTCGCCAGACCCGCTATGATCCGCTACTCCTGCCGCAGCGCCTGCCGGACGGGCGCTGGACCGTGGATGTTTGGGCACCGACCGAAGGTTTTATCTTGAACGCCGGACTGCGACTCCGTTTCGGCCGCGAGGAATAACAAGCGGGATCGGTGCCGCCCCGGCTGCCCGCGCCTAGCTGCGATCGACTTCGCGCTTAGCAATGTCCGTCGTCTCGGTACGGGCGACGTTCGTCTGCGAGAATGCCAGGGTCCAGCGCGGCTGGGAGGATCCGCCGACCGCTCAACCCTCCTCCCGCAACCGCGCCGCCAGCTGTTCGATCTCATCCGGGTTGAGCAGCCACGTCCTCGTCTTCTGGCCTTCGCGGGGGACGGGCTGGGTCAGCAGGATGCGGGCCTGCGCCTTCGCGAAGGGCTTGAAGATCGCGAAGTGCATGGCGCACTCGCGGACTGTGCCAATTACCGGCGCCTTGCCGTCGAGGTCGATCAAGGTCGCGGGCTGATCCCAGGGAATGGCGGGCATGTGCGTCTCCGATTGCCGCGCTCCGACACCAGCAAAGCGGCCGGAGATCAAGCCTCGGGCTCGCCGCGTCACGGGTTCGCCGCTTCAGGCCGGGCGGTCGCCCATCTTCTCGCCGAGGCGCACCGGCCGTTCCGGCGCCCAGTCCGGGTTGAAGGCGATCGTGCCCGGCCGGAACAGCATCACGATGGTCGAGCCGAGCAGGAAACGGCCCATTTCCTCGCCTTTCCTCAGCAGGATCTCCTGGTCGCCATATGTCCATGCGGAGACCTTGCCGGTGCGCCGGGGATTGACCACGCCGTGCCACACGGTCGCCATGCTGCCGACGATGGTGGCGCCGACCAGCACCATCACGAACGGGCCGTGCTCCGGCGATTCGAAGACGCACACGACGCGCTCGTTGCGCGCGAACAGGTTCGGCACGCCGCGCGCGGTGACGGGGTTCACCGAGAACAGGGCGCCCGGCACATAGATCATCCGCGTCAGCTGGCCGTCGCAGGGCATGTGCAGGCGGTGATAATCTCTCGGCGAGAGATAGAGGTTGGCGAAGCTGCCGTGGCGGAACTCGGCCGCCAGCGCGGCGTCGCCGCCGACCAGCTCGGTGGTGGTGAAGCGGTGCCCCTTTGCCTGCAGCATGTGATGGTCGTCGATCGCGCCGAGCTGGCTGATCGCGCCGTCCACCGGGGAGACGAAATCGGCGTCCGCCAGCGGGCGGGCGCCGGTCTTGAGCGGGCGGGTGAAGAAGTCGTTGAAGCTCTTGTAGCTGGCGATGTCGGCATTCTCCGCCTCGTCCATGGCGACATTATATTTGCCGACGAACCAGCGGATCAGCCGGGTCGTCATCGCGCCGCCCTGCGCCCCGGCGACGCGGCCGGCGAAACCGGTCAGATGCTGCTTGGGCAGGACGTATTGCAGCAGGACCTTCAGGCGATCTGACATGATGAGCCTCGTGAACTGGATACCCGACCTAGAGGGTAACCAAACGCGCGGCCACCGTCAGAAGGCTCCACGGCTGCGATGCACTTCATGAACGTCCGCAGGGCGGCGCTCGGGAAGGCCGCGGTCGGCAGTCGGCTTCGTCGCGCGGATTTGCGTCTCTGCCGACAGGTCGAAGCGGAACGGGGCTTCGTCGCCCGGCGCTACCCTCTCGGCGCCGCTCGGGCACAATCGCCGCCTCCAACATGGGGTAGACCGCATGCCGATCGAACCGCCGCACGCCCAGGCCGCGCTCCAGGCCTATCTCGCCCATATCGGCTATCGCGGCGAGCCGGAGCCCTGCCTCGCCACGCTCGCCGAATTGAGCCGCCTCCACATGGACGCCTTCGTCTACGAGAATGTCGACGTCCAGCTCGGCCGCCACGTCACGCGGGATCCGCGGGCGGCGTTCGCCAAGATGGTCGGTGAGGGGAGGGGCGGCTGGTGCTTCGAATATAACGGCCTGTTCGCCTGGATGCTGGAGCTCGCCGGCTTTCGCGTGCTCCATCTCGCCGGCGCGGTCATGCGCGAGGCGGCCGGCGACAAGATGGTCGGCAACCATCTCGTGCCGGTCGTGGTGCTCGACCGGCTCTACATGGCAGACGTCGCGATGGGCGTGATGCCGGTGCCGCTCGTCGAGGGGCCGATCGAGCAGGACTGGCGCCGCTACGCGCTCGAGCGGACCCGGGACGGCTGGTGGCGCTTCCGCAACCATAAGGGCGTGCTGCCGCCCTCGTTCGATTTCTCGCTCGATTGCCAGGACGGGGCCCTGCTCGATGCGGGGAGCGATTTCCTGCAGACCGATCCCGCCTCGCCGTTCGTGCGCAACGCGATCGTCCAGCGCTTCCTGCCCGACCGGATCGAAACCCTGGTCGGGCGCAGCCTGAGCGTCATCGACGCCGCCGGCGAGCGCGTCACCGAGCTCCATTGCCGCGACGCTTATGGCCGGGTGCTGCGCGAGAAATTCGGCCTTTATTTGCCGGAGCTGGACGCGCTCTGGTCGCGGGTCAGCCTCGCCTCGGGCGCCGGCTTTCTAGACGGCATGGACGAGGCCGCCTGAGGCGCGGCTTACGGCTGGGCGGCCGCTTCCGGGAGCTTGTCGTCGGAGGCGTTGGCGGAGGCCGTGAGGGCGCCGGTCAGGCATAACGCGGCGACGGCCACGAACAAAAAGGGAAGGTGCTTCAACTGCAACTGCATAACGCCCCCGAACAGGAGAGATAAGTCTCTCTGTAGCCACGGTGAATCACCGGAATCTTGCGATCAATGTGAAAACCCGCGCTAAGCATTCTTCGCTGTCGATTTTGCCCACCTGTTGCGCCGGCGCAACGAATGGCGGCCACGGCGGCTCGCCGGTTGCAATGTAGGACCTCGCCTGTCAGCCTCGCCGCGATCCAAGCTCGAAGAGGTCCGCATGCCCGATCGCCTCCCGCTCCCGCCTTCGGCCGCTCTCGCGCGGCGTGGACGCCTGAGGCGGGGGGCCCCCGAAATTTCATGGGCCCTTAGTGACTTTCGTGACTTTTGCGCCACGCCTGGCGCAGTCGCGCATGACTTCGGATCGCTCGTGCAACGAAAAGGCTCTGCGAAGGTTTGGCCCCGCATGAAGAGCCTCATCCCGGCAGCCTGCGCCTGCCTCCTCGCCATGTCCTTCGTTGCACCCGCCGCCGCCCAGGAGCGGCGCAGCATCGACGCCCGCGTCGGTCTCGGCGTCGAAGTGAAGCCCGATTATCCGGGCGCGGACGAGGTGAGCTTCGGCCCGCTCGTCAATGTCGACATCCGCCGCGGCGACGACGAGTTCGAGTTCGAGGCGCCCGACGAGAGCTTCGGCTTCTCGGTCGTCTCGGCCGGCGGCTTCAAGTTCGGCCCGGCCCTCAACATCGAGGGCAGCCGCAGGCCCAGCGAGGTCGGCGCGGAGGTGGACAAGGTGTCGACCACCTTCGAGGCGGGCGGCTTCGCGCAGATTGCGCTCGGCGAGTCCTTCCGGTTGCGCACCGAGCTGAGGCAGGGGATTGGCGGCCATGACGGCCTGGTCGGCAATGTCGGCGCCGACTTCATCGCCCGCGACGGCGACAAATATGTGTTCTCGCTGGGGCCGCGGCTGCTGTTCAGCGACGGCAAGTATCAGCGCGCTTATTTCGGCGTGACGCCCGAGGTCGCCGTCCGCACTGGTCTGGCGCAATTCCGCCCCGACGGCGGCATCTACGGCGTCGGCGCGACCGCCGGCTTCCTCACCCAGCTCGGCGGACCCTTCGGCCTCTATGCCTATGCGCGCTACGACCGGCTGCTGGAGGACGGCAAGAACTCACCGATCACGCGCGGCTTCGGCTCCGCCGACCAGTTTTCCGGCGGCCTGGCGCTCACCTACACCTTCAGCGTGAGGCGCTGAGCGCCGCAGCTATTTCGAAGCGAACTGGCCTGCTTCCGCTCCGAAATGCGTCTTTGCATGGGCCCGGGCGGCGTTGGCGGTCTTGAAGCTTTCCTCGACCATGGTCGTGGTCACCAGGGGATAGCCCTGGCTGTTGTAGCGCGTCTCGCGGACGGTGAGGCGGACATTGCCCGTCTCGTCCTTGGCGATGAGGAAGGGGCGGATCGCGGCTCGTGACATCTGATGTTCTCCAAAGAAAGGCTCCTCCCCACTAGGACGCGGGAAGGAGCGGGAAGTTGCTAGCCGATCGTTGCGGCGACGATGCGCCGGATTTCGTGATCGGGAAGGATGCCGGAGCGGATCGCTGCGGCGCTGCAATTCGGGTGGGTCGCCATCTGGCGCTCGATCCCGAAGGGCAGGAAAAGCTTCGGCCGGTTCGGCCGGATCGTGTCGATATTCATGATTTCCTTGGGCGGCCTCTTGCCGCCGTCTCAGTGTAGGTGCCGATGCACCGCGGCTCCTTACCGCCGGAAAGTCCGGCGCGGGCCGCCACCGCCCTGGCCGGGCGTCTTCTCGCGGAAGATGATCCGCCCCTTGGAAAGGTCGTAGGGCGTCATCTCGACATGCACGCGGTCGCCGACCACGGAGCGAATGCGGAACTTGCGCATCTTCCCCGCCGTGTAGGCGATGATCCGGTGCTCGTTGTCGAGCATCACGCCGAAGCGTCCGTCGGGCAGGATCTCGTCGATCTGCCCTTCCATGGTGAGAAGTTCTTCCTTGGCCAATTGCGGTCCTTTGCGCTCGGCATCGTTCATCCGGCGCGCGCACATCGCGCGGCGGAGCCAGGCAGCATGTTAGGGAAGGCGGGGCCGGCAAGCGGCCGTCGAAATCCGTCGCAGGCGACGTCAGCCCGACCGATATGGGCGCATCGTCCCTAATTTGCAATGAACGGCCGCTTCCCGAGCCACCCACTGCTTTCGCCCGCGCCGTTACGGGGTTCGTGACGCTCGTCGAACGAAACCGGCTGCTTGTCGAGGAGCCTCTGTGACGGCGCCCGCGCCCCGTGAAGGGTTCGCCGGGGCGTAGCGACGGGAGCTTGATAGCATGCGTTCGAACGACAAGGGCATCGTCCGCTGGCTGGCCGCAGCAATCCTGGCCGCCGCCGCCGTGCCGGCCGCCGCCCAGCGGGCGAGCGAGAATGCGGTGCGCTCCGCCGACGACGCCTTCGGCACCAGCGTCGGCAATGAACGGGTCGGCCTCTATTCCCCGTTCGGCGCGCGCGGCTTCAGTCCCGTTCAGGCCGGCAACGTCCGCATCGAAGGCCTCTATTTCGACTATCAGGCGGATCTGAACGAGCGGCTCATCGCAGGCTCGAACGTTCGCGTCGGCCTCTCGGCGCAATCCTATCCGTTCCCTGCGCCGACGGGTGTCGGCGACTTCTCGCTCCGCAAACCGGGTGACGAGGCGGTGTTGAGCGTGGTCGGCGGCTTTGGCCCGTTCGGCGGCCTGCGGTTCGAGATGGACGGCCAGCTCCCGCTTGGGGAGACGCTCGGCATCGCCGCGGGCGTGGGCGTTAACAAGGAGGAGATGTTCTTCGGCGGCGATCGGACGGTGCTGAACGCCGCCGTCATTTCGCGCTGGCGCCCTACGGAGAACATCGAGATCATGCCGTTCTGGAGCATCGCCGACTTTTCCGGCTCGGAGCCGCAGCCGATCATCTTCACGGCCGGCGATTTCCTGCCGCCCCGGATCGAGCGCCGCGTCTATGTTGGCCAGCCCTGGGCGCGCAGCCGCTTTCGCGGCACCAATTACGGCGTTCTTTCCAGCTTCGGGCTGGACGAGGCGACGACGCTGCGGGCGGGTCTGTTCCGCTCGGATTTCGAGAATGGGCTGAACTTCACCGACCTCGCCCTGAACACCACCGCGGACGGCATCGCAGACCGGCTCCTGATTGCGGAGGCGGACCGGCGCTTCGCATCCACCTCCGGCGAGGTTCGCCTCTCGCGCCGCTTTGACGAGGGCGACCGCCGGCACATTCTCCACCTGGCCGTGCGCGGTCGGGAGCAGAAGAGGCGCTATGGCGGTGGCCAGACGATCTCTCTCGGCCGCGCCCGGATCGACGAGCCCATCTCGTTCGCAGAGCCCGAACTCGAGTTCGGGCCGCAGACCCGGGACCAGGTCCGGCAGTTCACCGCCGGTCTCGGCTATGAGGGGCGGTGGCGCGATCGGGGCGAGCTCAGCCTCGGCCTTCAGAAGACCGACTACCGAAAGGAGGTCGAGACGCCCACGGGAGCGCTGCCGGTCAGCACCGACAGCCCCTGGCTGATGAACGGCACGCTGTCCGTCTATGCCGGCAAGAGCCTGATCTTCTACGCAGGCTACACCAAGGGCCTGGAGGAAAGCCCGGTCGCGCCGGAGGTCGCGCGCAACAAGGATGAGGCGCCGCCGGCCATCATCACCGAACAGATGGATGCGGGGCTGCGCTACGTCATCTCCGACGGTCTTCGCCTGGTCGCAGGCGTCTTCGACGTGAAGAAGCCCTATTATGCGCTCGACAACAGCCTGCTCTTCGCCAACCTCGGCACCGTCCGCCATCGCGGCGTCGAGCTGTCGCTGGCGGGCCAGATTGCGCCGCGGGTCAATGTGGTCGCAGGCACCGTCTTCCTCGACGCCACGCTGAGCGGTGAGGCGGTCGGACAGGGGCTGGTCGGAAAGCGGCCGGTCAACGCTATCGGCCGCGTGAGCAGCGCGGCGCTCGAATATAGCGTGCCATGGGTCGAGGGCCTGTCGGTCGACCTCTATTATGAGAGCACCAGCGACCGGACCGCGAACCGCCAGAATACGCTGGAGGTGCCGGCCCGCTACATCGTGTCGCCAGGCGTCCGCTACCGCTTCAATATCGGCGACAAGCCAGCCTCGTTCCGGGCGCAGGTGGCGAGCGCCAACAACGTCTACGGCTACAATGTGATCGGCGAGGGCGTTTACTATAATGTCCCGCGGCGCTTCTCCATGAGCCTCGTCGCCGACCTCTGAGGCGTTAACAAGGGTGTCGGGCGCACTGGTTCGCACGCAATTTACTAACCTTTGTGTGCGATGCGGGCGCAATGGGCAAAGGATTGCGCGCGTCGGATAGCGAGGGGAAGAAGCGGGGGTCGCCGCGCTTCCGCCTGCTCGCCTGGTCGCTGCTGGTGGCCCTGATCTTCGGCATCACCGATATCGGCAAGCCGATCGAGGACGCCCTGCGCAACGGCCGCGACCTTATCCGCAAGCACGACGCCAGCGGCGAGATCGTCGTCGTGGCGCTCGACGATCGCAGCATCGAGCGGCTGGCGCGCTGGCCCTGGCCGCGCCGCCATCACGCTGCCCTAGTCGACGAACTCAGCCGGCTCGGCGCGCGCCGCATCTTCTTCGACCTCGACTTCGCCGCCGCTTCGGATCCGAAGGAGGACCGGCTGATGGCCGAGGCTCTTGCCCGGCACCGTGGCAAGGTAGTGCTCGCGGTCCAGGCGATCTTCGATCCGGAAACGGGCAAGAAGACCTTCAACTATCCGATCCCCGCTTTCGCGGCCAACGCGGACAAGGCATCGATCACCGTCGACTACGACTTTCGCGGCATCGTCTGGGACATTCCCTACGGGCTCAACACGGGCCTCAAGACCTATCCCTCCTTCGCCGCCCAGCTGGCGGGAAAGAGGGGGCCGATCGAAGCCGGCGTGCCGATCGACTATTCGATCGACTATCGCAGCATCCCGACCGTAAGCGCCGTGGACGTGATCGATCGCAAGCTCGACACCGGATCGCTCGCCGGCAAAACGGTGATCGTCGGGCCGACCGCAATCCAGCTCGGCGATACCTGGTTCGTCCCCGGCGCGGGCCGGCTGGGCGGCGTCTACCTGCACGTGCTCGGCGCGGAGACGCTGAAGGCGGGCGCGCCGCGCGCCATTGGCTGGCTGCTTCCGCTGGTCTTGGCGCTGGCGCTCAGCGCGGCGGCGCTTCTGCCGCGTCGCGCGGCGGCGGCGCTGGCGGTGCTCGGTACCGGCATCGTGGCGGTGCTGACTGTGCCGCTGCTGCTCGAAAACCTCCGCATCTACGCGAATATCGTGCCCTCTCTGCTGCTGCTGACCATCATCGCGGCGCGCGTCAGCTGGCTCGCCTTCCGCCAATCCTATAGCGAGAAGGCGGTCACCCACCCGCTGTCGGGCCTGCCCAATCTCAACGCTCTTCGCGCGGAGAATGGCGGTCTCCAGCGACCGCTGATCGCGGCGCGCATCACCAATTATGCGGAGATCACCTCCTCGCTGCCGGCTGAAATGGAGAAGAGCCTGGTCGAGCAGATCGCGGCCCGCCTGCGGCTGGGGAGCTCCGGACAGACGCTTTACCAGGGCGACGAAGGCGTGTTCGCCTGGTTCGCCGACGACGAGATGGCGGTGACGCTCACCGACCACCTCAACGCCTTGCACTCCCTGTTCAGGAGCCCGATCGTCGTCGACGGCACGCAGCTCGATCTCGTCGTGACCTTCGGCATCGAGCGCGGCAGCGCCCGCTCGGTCGCGAACCGCCTCGGCAGTGCCCTCGTCGTTGCGGACGAGGCTGCGGCCGAGGGGCACAAGTGGAAGGAATATGATGCGGCGCGGCTCAAGGAAGCGCCTTGGCGGCTCTCTCTGCTCAGCCAGCTGGACGCGGCGATCGATGCCGGCGAGCTCTGGGTCGCCTATCAGCCCAAGCTCGACCTCAAGACGCGGCGGACGATCGGCGCCGAAGCTCTGGTGCGCTGGACGCATCCGGAGAAGGGGCCGATCAGCCCAGCCGAGTTCGTGCTCGCCGCCGAACAGAGCGGCCGCATCCAGAAGCTGACCAGCTATGTGCTCGAGCGGGCGGTGCAGGCCGCGGCCGAGATCAACGCCCACGGCATCCCCTTCGGCATCGCCGTCAACCTCTCGGCCCGCCTGATCGACGATCCCCAGCTCCCGGAGAAGATCGGCCGGGTGCTGCGCGCGCACGGTCTCGGGCCTGAGCTGCTGACGCTCGAGATCACGGAGACGGCCGCGCTCGGCACGACCAGCGCCCACCTCGAGAATCTCGCCCGGCTGCGTGAGCTCGGCATCCAGATTTCGGTGGACGATTATGGCACCGGCTTGTCGACCCTGGACTATCTCAAGAAGATCCCGGCAAACGAGATCAAGATCGACAAGAGCTTCGTCCAGGCCATGCATCGCAACCAGGGCGACCGCGTGATCGTCGATTCGACCATCCAGCTCGCCCACTCCCTGGGGCGCCGGGTCGTTGCCGAAGGTGTCGAGGATCGGGAGGCGCTTTACGCCCTCAGCCTCATGGGCTGCGACGTTGCCCAAGGATTTTTCATTGGCAGACCAATACCTTTAGGCTCGTTGATGCGTCAGCTTCTCGACGAGCAGGGGGAAAGGGTTGCTGCTTTGGGTTAATGGCTTGCTAACCTTACCCGTAACGGTTAAAAGATCTCTGTCGACCGCGGCAATCGTGACGCGTGCGAACAGGGGATCGACCGATGGACAAGGATCAGGTCAAGCAGCTCGAGTGGAGCTTCTGGGACTGGCTCTTCGGTGGCAGCGGTAGCGCAGGCGCCGGCGGCAAAGGCTGAAGACAAGGTAAAAACCCCGGCCTAGGCTGGGGTTTTTCGTATCTGCGTCGCTCGACATCACCGCACGCCGGCGGCGCTGCGGCCTTGTTCCATATCTGAGTTCCAGCGCGGACTCTGGTCGTGCGGTGTGTTCAAGCGCGCTGTCGCTTCGCACCCCTCACTCTTTCGCTCATCTGATGGCCTAAGAGCTGGGCCGCAGCGCCTCGGCGCAGCTCCAAAAAACAAGTGCCCGGACATTGCTGCCCGGGCACCCGCGTGACGATCTTTCGATCGTCATCCCCCTTGTAAGATGCTTCGGCCCGCGCGCAGTCCCACCTCGCTTGGCACTGCGGGACCGAAGCCTCCCCGAACCCAGGCCAATAGCCTTCGCTCGTGAGCAAACGGCTAGGCGCGCAGCTTTTTCTTGTCACGGCGAATCCGCCGCGGCGTGGCTTTTGCGGCGTGCCTGTGACGATCCTGCCACAGGGCCGGTTGCCTTGCCGCCATGGCGTCCGTAGAGCGTGGCGACCCCGACCTTTCGACGGATCTCACGCCGAGCCCATGCGCCTGTCCCGCTACTTCCTGCCCGTCACCAAGGAAACGCCCGCCGACGCCCAGATCGTCAGCCACAAGCTGATGCTCCGCGCCGGGCTCATCCGGCAGACCGCCGCCGGCATCTATGCCTGGCTGCCGCTCGGTCTCCGCGTCCTCAACAAGATCGAGCAGGTCGTGCGCGAGGAGCAGGACAGGGCCGGCGCGATCGAGCTCCTCATGCCGACCATTCAGTCGGCCGACCTCTGGCGCCAGTCCGGCCGCTATGACGCCTATGGGCCCGAAATGCTGCGCCTCAAGGACCGGCACGATCGGGAGATGCTCTACGGCCCGACCAATGAGGAGATGATCACCGTTCTCTTCCGCGACGCGGTCAAGAGCTATCGCGACCTGCCGCGCACGCTCTACCACATCCAGTGGAAGTTCCGCGACGAGGTGCGGCCCCGCTTCGGCGTGATGCGAGGCCGCGAGTTCCTGATGAAGGACGCCTACAGCTTCGATCTCGACGAGGAGGGGCTGAGGCGCAGCTACGAGGCGATGTTCGTCGCCTATCTGCGCACCTTCGCTCGGCTCGGCCTGCAGGCGGTGCCGGTCAAGGCGCCGACCGGCCCGATCGGCGGCGACCTCAGCCACGAATTCCATATCCTGGCCGACACCGGCGAAAGCGCAGTCTTCTATGACGCCGCCATCGAGGAAGTGAGCCGCGAGGAGCTGCTCAGCGCCGACGCGTCCACCATCGCACGCCTCACCGGCCTCTACGCGATGGAGGAGGAGGAGCATGCGAAGGTGGCGGACTGCCCCGTGCCTGCCGATCGGCTGCGTACTCGCAGGGGGATCGAGGTCGGCCACATCTTTGCTTTCGGGACGAAATACAGCGCCAGTATGGGCATGTCGGTCCAGACCAAGGACGGCGGACAGGTCCACCCGCAGATGGGCAGCTACGGCATCGGCGTCTCTCGCCTGATGGGCGCGATCATCGAGGCGAGCCACGACGAGAACGGCATCGTGTGGCCGGAAAGCGTCGCTCCGTTCCGTGTCGGCCTCGTCAACATGCGAGCGGACGACGGCAACGTCACCAGCGCGGCCGACGACATATATGCTAAGCTCACCGCCGGCGGCGTCGAGACGCTCTATGACGACCGCGACGAACGCGGCGGCGCCAAGTTCGCGACCATGGACGTGATCGGACTGCCCTGGCAGCTGATCGTCGGCCCCAAGGGCCTCGGGAAAGGCGTCGTCGAACTCAAGCAGCGCGCTACCGGCGAGCGGCAGGAACTGTCGGTCGAGGGCGCTCTGGCGAGGCTCGCTGCATGATCCTCTCCCGCTACGAGCGGATGATCGCCAAGCGCTACCTCCTCCCGGGCAAAGGGGAGGGGTTCATCTTCCTCGTCGCGGGGATCAGCCTGTTCGCGGTCATGCTTGGGGTCGCCGCGCTCATCATCGTGATGAGCGTGATGAACGGCTTCCGCGCCGAGCTGTTCGACAAGATCGTCGGCCTCAACGGGCATGCGGTCGTGCAGGGCTATGGCGGCCGGCTGCCCAACTGGCAGGAGATTGTCCGCCAGGCGCAGGCGACGCCCGGCGTTACCGAGGCCGTGCCGCTGATCGAGCAGCCGCTGATGGCGAGCTATGAAGGCCGGGTGGAAGGCGTGCTGGTGCGCGGGATGCGGCGTCAGGACATCCTCGACAACCCCACCTTGCAGGGCAAGGTACTGTCGGGCTCGCTTGAGGCGCTTCAGCCGGGCGCCGGCAAGGTCGCCATCGGCGTCCGCCTCGCCGAGGCGCTGGGTGCGACGGTCGGCGGCTCCATCACCATCATCAGCCCGCAGGGTCAGACGACGCCGTTCGGCACCGTGCCGCGCATCGTCGATTACGAGGTTGCGGCGATCTTCGAGGTCGGCGTCTACGATTACGACAAGGCCTTCGTCGTCATGCCGATCGAGGACGCCCAGACCCTTCTATTCCTCGGCGACGCGGTCGGCATGGTCGAGATCGAGACCGAGGACGCGGAGCAGGTGGGGGAGATTTTGGCCCCGCTCGCTGCGCAGGTGGCCGGCCAGGCGCAGGTCGCCGACTGGCGCCGGATGAATGCGAGCCTGTTCGAGGCCCTCGCGGTCGAGCGGGTGGCGATGTTCGTCGTTCTCTCGCTGATCATCCTGGTCGCCGTGTTCAACATCCTCTCCTCGCTGATCATGCTGGTCCGCGCCAAAACCCGCGACATCGCCATCTTGCGCACCATGGGGGCGACGCGGCGGGGGCTGATGAAGGTGTTCGTGACTGTCGGCGTTACGATCGGCACGCTTGGCACCATCGCCGGCCTGATCCTGGGGGCGATCTTCCTCTTCTTCCGGCAGGGCGTGGTGAACTTCATCCAGGTGGTGACCGGCCAGAACCTCTGGGACCCCTCGATCCGCTTCCTGACCGAGCTTCCGGCTAAAACCGATCCGTTCGAGGTCATCGCCGTCACGTTGATGGCGCTGGTCCTGACCTTCCTCGCCACGCTCTACCCGGCCTGGAAGGCGGCGAGCACCGATCCGGTGCAGGTACTGCGCTATGAGTGACGTCCTTGTGGTGCGCGGGCTGAAGCGCAGCTTCCGCCAGGGCGAGGCGGTGATCCACGTCCTCAACGGCGTCGACCTGACCGTCGGCAATGGCGAGATCGTGGCGCTGCTCGGCCCCTCGGGTTCGGGGAAGTCGACCTTGCTCCAGGCGGTCGGCCTGCTGGAAGGCGGCTTCGAAGGTTCGATCCGCATCAACGGCGAAGAGGCGGCCCAGCTCGATAATGACGGCCGCACGCGCCTCCGCCGCGACGCACTGGGTTTCGTCTACCAGTTCCATCACCTTCTGCCGGACTTCAACGCGGCCGAAAATGTGATCATCCCGCAGCTCATCCACGGTGCGGACAACCCCGCCGCTCGGGAGCGCGCTGAATCGGTGCTCAGCTCGCTCGGCCTCGCGCACCGTCTCCACCACCGCCCGAGCCAGCTTTCCGGCGGCGAGCAGCAGCGCGTCGCCGTCGCCCGGGCGCTTGCGAACCGTCCCAGCCTCGTGCTCGCCGACGAGCCGACCGGCAATCTCGACGAGAAAACCGCCGACGTCGTCCTCGCCGAATTCCTCCGTCTGGTGCGCGAGGAAGGCAGCGCCGCGCTGGTCGCCACACATAATGAGCGATTGGCTGCAAAGATGGACCGAGTTGTGCGTTTGCATGAGGGCGTGCTGGAGTAGCCCCAGGCGAAGAGCTCCCGCGCCTCCTGTTGTTTACGAGGGCGAGTGCGATGGATAGACGCAAATTGTTCCTGGCCGTGGCGGCCCTGGTGGTCGTCGTGCTGGCGGCGTTCGGGCTGGCAACCAACAGCGACCGCGGCATCACCCGCAACCCGGACAGGGTCGATACGGCCGACGCGGGGGAGACCGCGGGCCCGTCTCTCGACGAGCGCCAGCTCCAGCAGCTGTGCGCGTCGAGCGCCACCGCCGCCCGCCTGAAGCAGGTCGCGTTCGAGGAGGCCTTCCGCGTCCGCAACGCGGATCCCACCAATCTCGATCGGCTCGCCGCGAGCTCGGTCGTGCGCATGGAAAATACCGAAATGCGCAGCTTCGACGACAGCTCGGCCGTGGTCACCTGCGCCGGGCGCTTCGTGCTCGAGCTCCCGCCCGGTGCCGAGCGCGCCTTCAACGGCGAGCGCCGCCTCGTCGCGGACGTCGAATATTCGGCTCAGACCGGAACGGCAGACGGCACGGTCTTCCAGCTGAACGGCGCCGAGCCGCTGATCTACCGTCTCGCCTCCTTCGACATGCAGAACGCGCCGCCCCAGCCAGTGCCGCTGGGCGAGGAGGTCGAGCTGGCAGAGGCCGTTCCTCCCGCGATCGGCGGACCCGAGGACGAGGAGGAGATTGAGGAGCCTCAGGAGGCGCCGACCCCGCGTGCCACCGCGGAGCCGACGCCACGGCCTTCCCCGCGCGCGACGAGCCGTCCCACCCCGAGACCCACACCCCGCGAGACTCAGGCTGCGAAGGAGCGTGAGGAGCCGCCGGCGCGTCGCCGTGCGTCGTCCAATCCAAGTTTCAACTGCCGCTATGCGCGCTCCCGCAGCGAAACGATGGTCTGCGAGAGCTCGCGTCTCGCAGCGAAGGATCGGGCGATGTCGTCGGTTTTCTATTCGGCTCTCGACAATGCCGATCCACGCCAGCGGCGTGAACTGCGCCGCACCCGCGACCGTTTCCTCGCCTATCGTGACCGCTGCCCAAACGAGGCCTGCGTCGCCGAAGCCTATGACGGCCGGATCGAGGAGATACGCGACATCATGCGCGACCTCGAGTGAGGCGGCCGAAAGCTGTGGAAAAGTAAGGCGCTGCGGTTTCCTTGATCGGCCGCAGCGCCCATAACATGGCTATGGCCGCGCCCTACGTCCCGCTCCGGATCTTCTCCTGCTACACGATGCTCGAAGGCGCGATCGAGCCGAAGGCGATCGCCAAGCAGGCCAAGAAGCTCGACTTCCCCGCCGCCGCGCTCACCGACCGCAACGGCCTCTACGCGGCAATGGCCTTCACCGAAGCATGCAAGGGCGAGGGAGTGCAGCCGATCGTCGGAGCCATGCTCGGCGTCGCGAGGCCCGGCACGCCGGAGGGGAAGCCGGCCCTAATCGACTGGCTGGCGCTCTACGCGCAGGACGAAGCCGGTTATCAGAATCTCTGCGCGCTCGTCTCCTCTGCCCATCTCGATCGGCCGCTGGAGGAGGAGCCGCATGTGCCCTTCGACGCGCTCGAAGGGCGGACCGATGGTCTGATCGCGCTCACCGCCGGGGCGGAAGGCGCGCTGGCGCGCCTGCTGGCGGAGGGGCAGAAGGCGCCGGCGCTCGATCTGCTGACGCGGCTCGAAAGGCTGTTCCCCGGCCGTCTCTACATTGAGCTCAGCCGGCGCGGTGAGGAGGTCGAGCAGCGGGCCGAGGCCGAGCTGATCGACCTTGCCTATACGCGCGACCTGCCGCTGGTCGCGACCAACCCCGCCTCCTTCGCGGACGCGCAATTCCACCGCGCCCACGACGCGATGCTCTGCATCGCCCAGTCGAGCCAGATCGATCGCGACGACCGCAGGAAGTCTTCGCCCGAGGCATGGATCAAGCCGCCCGACGAGATGCGAAGGCTATTCGAGGACCTGCCCGAGGCGATCGAGAATACGTCGGTGATCGCCCGGCGCTGCGCGTTCGGCGCGCCGAAGCGGAAGCCCATCCTCCCCAGCGTCGCGGGCGACCTGGAAGGGGAGGCGGAGCAGCTCAGGATCGACGCGCGCGCGGGGCTCGAAGCGCGGCTCGCCGGCTATAACGATCTCGGTGAGGAGGCGCGGAAGGTCTATTTCGACCGGCTCGACTTCGAGGTCGATGTCATCGTCCGGATGGGCTTTCCGGGCTATTTCCTCATCGTCGCCGATTTCATCAAATGGGCCAAGCAGAACGATATCCCCGTGGGCCCGGGCCGCGGCTCGGGAGCGGGTTCCGTCGTCGCCTGGTCGCTGACCATTACCGATCTCGATCCGATCAAGCTCAACCTGCTGTTCGAGCGCTTCCTCAATCCCGAGCGCGTGTCGATGCCGGACTTCGACATCGACTTCTGCGAAACCCGGCGCGGCGAGGTGATCCGCTACGTCCAGCAGCGCTACGGCACCGATAAGGTCGCGCAGATCATCACCTTCGGAAAGCTGAAGGCGAGGGCGGTGCTGAAAGACACAGGGCGCGTGCTCCAGATGAGTTACGGCCAGGTCGATCGTCTCGCCAAGCTCATCCCCAACCATCCGACCGATCCCTGGACGCTCGACCGCGCGCTGAACGGCGTCTCCGAACTCGCCGCCGAATATAAGAACGACAAGGACGTCCGCCGCCTCTTCGATCTGGCGATGAAGCTCGAAGGCCTGCCGCGGCACAGCTCGACGCACGCCGCCGGCGTGGTGATCGGGGACCGGCCGCTCGACCAGCTTGTGCCGCTCTACCGCGACCCGCGCTCGGACATGCCGGTCACCCAGTTCGATATGAAATATGTCGAGGGCGCCGGCCTCGTGAAGTTCGACTTCCTCGGCCTCAAGACGCTGTCGGTGCTGCAGAAGGCCGTGCAAATGCTCAGCAAACGCGGCATCTCGGTCGATCTCGACCGCCTCGCCTGGGACGATCCCAAGGTCTACGAGCTGCTGAAGCGCGGCGACACGGTCGGCGTGTTTCAGCTGGAATCGGAGGGCATGCGCCGCACGCTCGCCGCGGTGAAGCCGACCAGCTTCGAGGACATCATTGCGCTCGTCTCGCTCTACCGGCCGGGCCCGATGGACAACATCCCGATGTTCGGCGCGCGCAAGAACGGCCGCGAACCGATCGAATATCCGCATCCGATGCTCGAGGAGGTGCTGAAGGAGACCTACGGCATCTTCGTCTACCAGGAACAGGTGATGCAGGCCGCGCAGGTGCTCGCCGGCTACAGCCTCGGCGAGGCCGACCTCCTCCGCCGCGCCATGGGCAAGAAGATCAAGGCGGAGATGGACGCGCAGCGCGACCGCTTCGTCACCGGCTGCGCCGCCAATGCCATCGCCAAGCCGAAGGCGAACGAGCTGTTCGACTTGATCGACAAGTTCGCCGGCTACGGCTTCAACAAGAGCCACGCGGCCGCCTACGCGCTGGTCGCGTACCAGACCGCCTGGCTGAAGGCGCATTACCCGGTCGAGTTCTTCGCCGCGTCGATGTGCTACGACATGGCCCAGACCGACAAGCTCGCCATCTTCGTCGAGGACATGCGGCGGATGGACGTCGCCTGCCTGCCGCCCTCGATCAACGCCAGCGAGGCGGAGTTCGCCGTCGAGGACGTGAAGGAGGGAAGGGGGGTCCGCTACGCGCTCGGCGCGCTGAAGGGCGTCGGCGAAAAGGCTATGGAGCAGCTCGTCGAAGAGCGGCGCGGCAACGGAGCCTTCAGGTCGCTTGACGACTTTGCCGACCGCGTCGATCCGCGCCTGCTCAACCGCCGCCAGATTGAGAGCCTGGCGGGCGGCGGCGCGTTCGACGTGGTGGCGCCGAACCGGGCCGCGGTCCATGCCTCGGCCGAGACGATCCTTGCCCATGCCTCCAGCGCCGCCGATGCGCGGACGAGCGGGCAGGGCGGCCTGTTCGGCGGCGAGTCCAACGTCGTGCCGATCCGCATGCCCGCCAACGCGAGCTGGACTCTGGCCCAGCGGATGGCGGCCGAGAAGGAGAGTTTCGGCTTCTATTTCTCCGCGCATCCGGTCGACAATTACCGGCACCTGGCGCAGGCGCACGGCGCGCGGAGCTTCGCCGAGCTTGGCGCTCTCCCCGCGCCGGCCGACGGTGGCCGTTCGGCGGGCGTGATGGCAGGCCTGGTCGAGGAAGCGCGCTGGCGCACCTCCGCCAAGGGCCGGCGCTATTTGATGGCGACGCTCTCCGACGCCTCAGGCCAGTTCATCGCCACCGTGTTCGACGACGCCGTCGCCGCTCAGGTCGAGGAAGCGGCCAAGGCAGGCGGCTGCGGGCTGCTCAACGTCGAGCTCGACCGCCGGCCCGGGGAGGAGGCCCCGCGCGTCACCATCCGCTCGATCCAGTCGTTCGAGAACCTCTCCCGCCGCACCCGCCTTCAGCTCGAGGTGGAGGTGGAGGGGCCCGATGTCGTTCACCGGCTCGCCGAAGCTGTCGCCGACGAGCGTGGCGGCAATGGGCAGCTCCGCCTTCGCGCCCGGCTGGAGCAGGGCGAGGCGCAGCTCATCCTCGGCCGCGATTTCCTGCTCGACGCCGAGATGGCAGCGAGGATCGAGCGCATCGAAGGCGTGACGTCGGTGCGGCTCTCCGTTGCCGAGCCGCCCCGGCTTGCGCTGGTCTCCTGACGCGACATAGACTGCTCCTCAAAAGAGGAGAGGATATGCTTGGCGGGATGCAGGACTGGCCGCTCAGGATCATGCGGCTGCTCGACCATGCGGAGCGGGAGCATGGGCCGCGCGAGATCGTGTCGCGTTACGCTGCCGGCAATGTCGAGCGCACCAACTGGATCGGGATCGCCCGCGACGCGCGGCGGCTGGCCAAGGCGCTGGAACGGCTCGGCATCGGGAAGGGTGACCGGGTCGCCACGCTGGCAATGAACCACGCCCGCCACCTCGTCGCCTGGTACGGCGCGATCGGAATGGGCGGCGTCCTCCACACCATCAATCCGCGCCTGTTCGAGGATCAGCTCGCCTACATCGCCAATCACGCCGAGGATCGCGTGCTCTTCTACGACCGGGCCTTCGCGCCGATCGTCGAGAAGATGAAGCCGCATTGGCGGACGATCGAGCATTATGTCTGCTTCGATCCCGCAGACGGGGCGAGCTTCGAAGACCTCATCGCGACCGAGGATGACGATTATGCCTGGGTGGAAGGCGACGAGCGCGAGCCGGCGATGCTCTGCTACACCAGCGGCACCACCGGAAATCCCAAGGGCGTGCTCTACGAACACCGTTCGACCGTACTCCATGCCATGGCGGAGGTGAGCGCAGACTGCCTCGACCTGTCCGCGCGCGCCGTCGCGCTCCCGATCGTGCCGATGTTCCACGCCGCCGCCTGGGGCCTGCCGTTCGCGGCGCCGATCACCGGGACCAAGCTGGTCTTCTCAGCCGACTACACGCCCAACGTGATGTGCGACCTGATGCGCGAGGAACGGGTGACGCATAGCGCCGGGGTCCCGACCGTGTGGCTGGCGATGATGCAATATGTGGAGGCGACCGACACCGACCTCGGCGACCTGCGGGTCGTGACGATCGGCGGGTCGGCCGCGCCGCGCGCGATGATCCGCTTCTTCATGGATCGCGGCATCCGCGTCGGCCATGCCTGGGGCATGACCGAGATGTCGCCGATCGGCACGGTCGGCTCGCCCCCGGCTCAGTGGGACGATTTCGGCGAGGAGGAGAAGCTCGACTATATTGCGCGGCAGGGGCGGGTGCCGTTCGGCGTCGAGCTGCGCATCGTCGACGACGAGGGCAATGTATTGCCGCGCGACGGCATCGCCTCGGGGCGCCTCCAGGCTCGCGGGCCCTGGATCATCGAACGCTATTTTCAGGATGAGAGCGGCCCGGCCGCCGCCCCGGACGGATGGTTCGACACCGGCGACGTCGCCATACTCCACCCCGACGGCACGATGCAGATCACCGACCGCGCCAAGGACGTCATCAAGTCGGGCGGCGAGTGGATCAGCTCGATCGAGCTGGAGAATGCCGCCGTCGGCTGCCCCGGCGTCGCGGAAGCGGCGGCGGTCGGCGTCTACCATCCGAAATGGGATGAGCGGCCGCTGCTGCTGGTGGTGCGGAAGCCCGGCGCAGAGTGCACGGCCGAGGCCATTCGCCAGCATCTCGGCACCTGCGTCGCCAAATGGTGGCTGCCCGACGAGATCTTGTTCGTCGAAAGCCTGCCCCACACCGCGACCGGCAAGTTGCTCAAGACGGCGCTGAGAGACCAGTACAAGGATCACAAGCTCGCCACCGCGGCTTGACGCCGAGCGCCCTCAGGTTGGCTGCGTCGCAACAATTGTCGGTTTCGTCGACAGAAGTGCCAATCTGACACTTCCCGAACATTAACTATTTGTATCGCTGGAAAAAGGTTTATAAGGCGCTAACCAATTGGGGGGTGCCGGGGGACCGGAGCGCGTGTCGCTCCTTTGATCAGCACCCAACAGACTGAGCGAGCTTCGTCCTTCCCGTGCGAGCTGCTTCATGTTGGTTGGCATCGGGGAGTGAGGGAGCTTTAACATGCTGAGTTTCAAGACGAAGGCCGCCTTTGCGGCCGGCGCAGCGATGGCCTTGGGAATGGCCTCGCCGGTCAGCGCGGCGTCGATCATGGGGCTATACGACACCGGCGTCGACAATTCGAGCAAGGTGCTCGCACCGGGTGCTGCAGAGCAGCATTATGTGATCACGGCGACCAGCAATGGCTCGCTTGCGCTTCCGAATACGCCGACCGTCGCCACCAGCACGTCATGGTCCGCCAACGATGCGATCGGCAGCTCGGGCTCGTCCTGGATTTCGCCGTTCACCAATGCGGCTGGCGTCGCGACCAAGAGCACGAGCTATCCCAGCCTCGAAACCTACGACTATGTGCTGACCTTCAGCCTGGGCTCGCTCAGCGCCGCCAGCGCGATGATCTCGGGCCAGGTGCAGTCGGACAATTTCGTCACCATCCTGCTGAACGACGTTGCACTGCCGACGCAGGCGCAGACGCCGGTCGGGGTTCCGGGCTCGGTGTCCTACTTCCGCAACTTCTCGGCCTTCGGCGCTGACGGCGGCTTCCTCAACGGCGTCAACAAGCTGACCTTCCGCGTCACCGACTATGGCGTCATCAGCGGCCTCAGGGTCAGCGACCTCGTCGGCACCGCGGTTCCGGAGCCGGCCACCTGGGCCATGCTGATCGTCGGCTTCGGTCTCGTCGCCGGCCAGATCCGCCGTCGCCGCCGCAGCGAAGGCACGGCCGCGCTCGCCTGATTGGAAAGCGCGTGAGTTAATGGGAAGGGGCCGGTGTCGATGACGCCGGCCCCTTTTCTTTGTCCGTCTCCAGTCGCTGCCAACAGACCCTAGAAGAGCCGCATCTGCGGACCCTCCGGCGGCCTGAACAGGTCGGTGCGAAGCTGCATCCTCTGCTGGGGGAGGCCGTATCGCTTCACCGCCTTCTCGAAGCGCGTGCGCAGCAGGTCGGCCCAGGGGCCGAAGCCCTGCATGCGGGTGAACCAATTGGGGTCGTTATCCTTGCCGCCGCGGAGCGACTGGATGATGCTCATCACCTTGCCGGCGCGATCCGGGAAATACTCGTCCAGCCAGGCGCGGAAGAGCGGCGCGACCTCGTGGGGCAGGCGCACCGGCAGGTAGAAACAGCCGCCCGCACCGGCCTCGGCCGCAGCCTCGACGATATGCTCCAGCTCATAATCGGTGATGCCCGGCACCACCGGGGCGATCGCGACCCAGACCGGCACGCCAGCCTCGCTCAGCCGTTTCACCGCAGCGAGCCGCTTCCTTGCCGCCGGGGCGCGCGGTTCCAGCGTGCGCGAGATTTCAGGGTTCAGCGACGTTACCGACAGCGCCACGCTGACGATGCCGAGCCGCGCCATCGGCTCCAGCAGGTCGAGGTCGCGCAGCACCCGGTCCGATTTGGTCGTGATCGTCAGCGGGTGGCGCGTCTCCAGCAGGATCTCGACGCAGGAGCGGGTGATACGCCAGCGTCCTTCGATCGGCTGATAGGGATCGGTGTTGGTGCCCATCGCTATCGGTCTGGGGCTGTAGCCCTTCCTGCCGAGCTCTTCGCGCAGCAGCCTTGCCGCATCGGGCTTGGCGAACAGATTCGATTCGAAATCCAGTCCGGGTGAGAGATCGTGAAAGGCATGGGTCGGCCGCGCGAAGCAGTAGATGCAGCCATGCTCGCAGCCCCTGTAGGGATTGATCGAGCGGTCGAAGCCGACATCGGGCGACACGTTGCGGGCAATGATCGTCTTCGGCTTCTCGATCGTCACCGTGGTTCTAAGCGGCGGCGGCTCGTCGTCGACCGTCTCCCGCTCGTCCAGCCAGTTGCCGTCCACCTCCCGAACCGGCAGGTTGAAGCGCGTCGGGGTCCGGTTCTCGGGCGCACCGCGGCCTGCGACTGCATCAGGACGACTCATCCCGGGACATTGCACCGGGTATGAGAACAGATCAAGAACGAATGGCGGTTTACTTCGGTTCGTTCAGCGCCGTCCGCTGCCGCTCGTCGAGGCGGACGGCGGACGCTCCAGGCAAACCGGGGAAGCGCGGCCACATGCCCTGCGCGAGCGCCGTGCGGCTGCCGGAATCCTTCCCGGCCTTCTGCTCATAGATCCAGTAGTTGCGAAGCACGATCGGCACGTAGCCGCGCGTCTCCCAATAGGGGATCGACTCGATGTAGAGGAGCGGGTCGCCCTTATCCATGGCGCGGGCGTTCCACTCGGCGACCGGCGCCGGACCGGCATTATAAGCGGCGATAACCTTGGGCAGCAGCCCGCCGGTGGCGTGATAGTCGCGCAGATATTCGAGGTAGGACTGGCCGAACTCGAGGTTCGACGCCGGTTCCGTCAGCTGCGACGGGCTGAACGGCTCACCCCGGCCGCGTGCCATGTCGCCCGCGGTGCCCGGTCGCACCTGCATCAGGCCGACGGCTCCGGCCGGGCTCACCACCTTGGTGCGGAAGCTCGATTCCTGCAGCGCGTGGGCGAAAGCGAGCGCCTTGTCGACGCGCCAGCCGCGCGCCGGCTGCCAGTCCGGCATCGGATAGCGTGCGGCGAAATTGACGCTCGCGCCGCGCGGCGCGTTATGCGCCAGCCAATACTGGGTCGAGGCGAGATTGAGGTCGTCGGCGAGGTGGAGAAGCGCGTCATGGTCCCGCGGCTCGATCCTCGCCTGATGCTTGATATAGTCCTCGGCTAGGGCATCCTCGCCAAGCTCGGCGAGCGCGATCGCGGCCTTTACGTTCGGCTTCTCGGCGATGCGCCGCCACTCGGCGTCACGGAAATCGTGAAGCCCATCCGGGTTGCGCGCGGCGATGCCGAGTGCCCGCTGCGAGAGCATGCCGTAAAAGGTTTCCTTCAGCCGCGACGCCGTCCTGAGCCGCTGCTGCACCCGTTCCGGACGTCCGCACATCATGTCCGCGCGCGCCGCCCAGTAATTGCCGGCAGCCATCAATTCGACGTCGCCGGACCGCGAACCGACCAGCGCGAAGGCGTCTGCGGCGGCGTTGCAGTCGCGCATCCGCCATGCCGCGAGGCCGGACACCCAAGCGCCCTGGATCGCCCATTCGCCCATGCCGACCCGCGCCCGCTCCGCCAGCCGCCGCGCCGCCGCATCGTCGCCGACGATGTAATAGGACCAGGCGACGCGCTGCTCATATTCGGTGCGGGACTCGGGGATCAGCCGGTCCTGCCATTGGGTGAGGATCGCCTCGGCCTCGGTAGCGCGATTATCGACGATGAGAGGCTGGATGATGGTCTCCAGCTCCGTGGCGAGCGGATCGCCGCTGACCCGCCTCGCGCGTTCCCGCCGCGGCTGGCTGCCGGCCCAGACCAGGTCCGCCGGGCTCGGGATCAGGGGCAGCTCGGTCGCGCCGCGGCGTTCGGCCAGCCGGCCGAGCTGCGCCGCCTGCGGCAGTTCCGGCGCCTGCGCCAGCAGCGGCATCAGCTGGTCCAATGTGACCGTGGGCGATCCCTTGGCAAGGTAGAGCTCCGCACGCGCCGTCGGGTGGAGCGGCCCATTCCCCATTGCGTCGAGACGCGCGGCTGCCGACGCCCAGTTGGAGGCCTTCAGGGCCGCGAAAAACTCGCGATAGTTGCTCCGCTCGGACGGGCTCAGGATGCTCGGTTCGGCGGCGGCGCGGGCGACCTGGCCGGGCGTCGCAGACGCGTCTGCGGCCAGAGCCGGCGCTGCCGGCAGTATGAAGGCTGCGCCGAGCAGTAGGGTGGAAAGCTTGGTCATCCTTGCAGTCCTTGCATCAACAATTGGAGGTCGGCCCAAGCATGCGCCTTGGCCGAGGGCTGCTTGAGCAGAAAATCGGGCGGCAGGGTTACGATCGTCCTAATCGGCCCGGCATGGGTTGCCACCTCGTGCCAGCGCCCGCGCGCCTGCGACATCGCCATGCCCAGCAATGCCTTCGACGGCGCGTCGCCGAACAGGAGCAGCGCTTTCGGCGCGGCGAGGCCGATATGATGGCGCGCCAGCGCCGCGCATTGGCCGGCGGCTTCCCCGGAGAAGCGCCCGTCCGGCGAGCGCAGGCAGGAGAGGGAAGCGAGGTAGATCGAGCTGCGGTCGCGCCCGATCGCGGCAAGCATCCGGTCGAACAGCTGCCCGGCGGCACCGGACAGCAATGTCCCCGCGCTGCAATCCTCGGCAGCTGGCATGTCGGTGAGCATCATCAGGCCGGAGGCGGGGTCGCCGGAGGGGCAGATGCGGCGGGCGCCCGGAGACGCATAAGGAAGCTCTTGGTGATCGCGCAGCCAAGCCTGGAACAGCTCGAGTTGATCCGGCAGCGCCTCGGAAGGCGGCTTTACGGGAGCAGCGGCAGGGGCGGGCTTGCTCTTCGGGCGCAGCCAGTCGCGCGGAGCTTCGTCGATCATCACGTCGACGCCCGCATCGGCCCACCATTGCAGCGCGCTCGCCACAATCGGGGAAATTGGATCGCCTGCCCGCTCCATCCGCCGGCATTGAGTCAGCTTCTGCCGGGCTGGTCAACCGCAAGGCACCCGCTTATCTGCCAGTCGTTGGTCGTTTGCGACCAAGGGACGGCGCCGAAACGGAGAGCATGAATGGCCGAACGGGAATCGATGCCCTACGACGTGGTGATCGTCGGCGCGGGGCCAGCGGGTCTCGCCGCGGGTATCCGCCTGAAGCAGCTCGCCGAAGAGGCCGGCCGCGAGCTTTCGGTCTGCATTCTCGAAAAGGGCTCCGAGGTCGGGGCGCACATATTGTCCGGCGCGGTGATCGATCCGCGGGCGATCGACGAATTGCTGCCCAACTGGCGCGAGCTTGACAGCCCGCTGACCGTGCCGGTGGTCGAGAACCACCATTGGGTGCTGACCGCGACGAAGAAATACGATTTCCCGCACGCGATCATGCCGCCCTTCATGAGCAACAAGGGCACCTACACCGCCTCGCTCGGCAATGTCTGCCGCTGGCTGGCGGGGCAGGCGGAAGCGCTCGGGGTCGAGATCTTCCCCGGCTTCGCCGCGGCCGAAGTCCTGTTCCACGACGACGGATCGGTGAAGGGCGTTGCCACCGGCGACATGGGCGTGGCCCGCGACGGCACCCACAAGCCGGACTACCAGCCCGGCATGGAGCTCCACGGCAAATACACCTTCTTCGCCGAAGGCGCGCGCGGCCACCTCACCAAGGAAGTGAAGCGCATCTTCAATCTGGATGCGAACAGCGAGCCGCAAGTCTATGGCATCGGCCTGAAGGAATTGTGGGACATCGATCCGGACAAGCATGTGCCGGGCCGCGTCATTCACAGCCAGGGTTGGCCACTGGACGATGCCTGGGGCGGCGGCTTCATCTACCATCAGGCGAACAACCAGGTCGCGATCGGCTTCGTCGTCGCCCTGAACTATCGCAACCCGTACCTGTCGCCGTTCGAGGAATTTCAGCGCTTCAAGCAGCATCCTGAGGTGCGCGCGATCCTGGAGGGGGGGCGTCGCATCTCCTACGGCGCCCGCGCGATCAACGAGGGCGGCTACCAGGCCATCCCGAAGCTCGCTTTCCCAGGCGGCGCCCTGATCGGGTGCTCGGCCGGCTTCGTGAACGTGCCGCGCATCAAGGGCAGCCACACGGCGATGAAGTCCGGCATGCTCGCCGCCGAAGCCGCATTCGAGGCGATCGGAGCCGGGCGCGAGGCCGACGCGCTGCAATCCTATGAGGATGCGCTCCATTCCAGCTGGGTCGCGGACGAGCTCAAGACTGTGCGCAATGTCGAGCCGATGGTGGCGAAGTTCGGCGGCACCGCCGGTACTCTCCTCGCCGGCATCGACATGTGGATGCGCACGCTGAAGATCGGGCTGCCCTTCACCCTGCGGCACCATCCGGACAACGAGACTCTCTACCGGCGCGACATGGTGAAGCCCATCGTCTACCCGAAGCCGGACGGGGTGATCAGCTTCGACCGCCTCTCCTCGGTATTCCTGTCGAACACAAATCACGAGGAGGACCAGCCTGTCCACCTGACGCTGAAGGACCCGTCGATTCCGGTCGAGGTGAACCTCGCCGATTATGCCGGGCCGGAGCAAAGATACTGTCCCGCAGGCGTCTACGAATTCGTCGAGGAAGGCGGCAGGACGCGCCTCCAGATCAACGCGCAGAATTGCGTCCACTGCAAGACTTGTGACATCAAGGACCCGACGCAGAACATCAACTGGGTCGTGCCGGAAGGCGGTGGAGGTCCAAATTACCCAAATATGTAAGAGCGTTAGGTCTTGGCTGTTGGCAGGCGCGCTGCTGTTCCCGCTCGCGCCCGCTTCGGCGAATGTCGACGATCTGGCGGAGCTCAGCGCCTATGCCCGCGCCCGCGCTGCCGACAGCTTCGGCGCCTCGCGGGATGCCGCCCGGGATTATGCGGCGGCGCTCAGCTTTTCCCCCGAAAATGCGGTCCTCGCCGCCCGCACGCTCAGTCAGGCGATCGCCTCGGGCGACCGGGCGCTGGCGCTTAGTTCAGCGCGAGTTCTCGAGCGTTCCGATCTGCTCGCGCCGGATGCGCGTCTGCTCCTCCTGACCGAGGCCGTTCGCAACAAGAAGTGGAAGGCCGCCGCCGTTCAGGTCGATGCGATCTCCAGGGACGAGGTCTTCGCATTCATGGGGCCGGTGCTGCGCGCCTGGCTCGCTGTCGAGACGCGCGGGGATCCGCTCGAAATGCTCGCCTCGGCGGGGACGAACCCGCTCGCCGCCAGCTATGCCGCCGAGCATCGCCCGCTGATCCTGCTCGCCATCGGCAAGAAACAGGAAGGCGTCGACGCCTTGCTTAAGGGGACGGAGGCGGCGAGCGGCCGCGCCAACCGTCTGCGCATCGCCGGGGCCGCCCTGCTCGCGCGCAAGGGCGACCGCACCCGCGCGCTCCAGCTGCTCGAAGGAGATGCCGAGCCGATCCTCGTCGCCCGCGGCCTAGTCGAGCGGAAGCAGCCGATCCCCGGTGAAATTGCCGGCGCTCGCGGCGGTATCGCCGAGTTCCTGGTCCGGGTCGCGGTCGATCTGCAGCGCCAGGACGCCAATGAGCTGGCCTTGATCCACGCGCGTCTCGCGAGCTTCCTCGCGCCGGAGAATAGCGAGACGTGGCTGGTCACCGGCGAGCTGCTCGCCGCCCAGAACCAGCATAAGGCTGCCCTCGCGGCGATCGCCAATGTCGCTCCCGAGGATCCGTTCGCAGCCGGGGCGAGCGATGCCCGCATTCGCGCCCTCCTCGCCAGCGAGGACAAGCAGACGGCGCTGGCGGAGGCGGAGTCCACGGTGAAGGCGGAATCCTCGACTTCCGCCGACTGGATCCGGCTCGGCGAACTCTATGGCGAACTCCAGCGCTTCGAGGATTCCGCCCGCGCTTACGGCGAGGCGATCCGGACCGCCCGTCCGGACTCGGCGACGCAGCCGGTCTGGGCGCTGTGGCTGCTGCGCGGCAGCGCGCTCGATCAGGCGGACAAATGGCCCGAGGCCAAGGCGGCGCTGGAGGAGGCCTATAAGCTGGCGCCGAACCAGCCGCTCGTCCTCAATTATCTTGGCTATGCCCAGCTGGAGCGGCGCGAGAATCTGGCCGAGGCGGAACGGCTGATCCAGGAGGCGAGCCGGCTGCAGCCGAACGACGCAGCGATCACCGACTCGCTCGGCTGGACGCACTACATTCGCGGCAACCTGCCCAAAGCGATCGAGCTGCTCGAGACCGCGGTCGCCGGCCAGCCGGCCGATCCGGCGATCAACGAACATCTCGGCGACGCTTATTACACCGCCGGCCGCCGCTACGAGGCGCGCTATGCCTGGAAAGCGGCGCTGCTCGAAGCCGAAGAGGATGCCGCCAAGCGTCTCCGCGCGAAGATCGAAACGGGCCTGACGCCGGATCTCGCCTCCCCCTGATGGAGGAGATTGCCTATGCGAAGGTCAACCTGGCGCTCCACGTCCGCGGCCGGGAGCCGGACGGCTATCATTGCATCGAGACCTTGTTCGCCTTCTGCGAACATGGCGACCGGCTGAGCGTCGGCGAGGGGGAGGGGCTCAGCCTCTCGGTCACCGGTCCTTTCGCCGATGCGCTTACCGGGGAGCAGGACAATCTCGTCCTGCGGGCCGCAACGGCGCTCCAGGAGCGCTACGGCGGCTCGCGCGGAGCTCGCCTGACGCTCGAAAAGAACCTGCCCGTTGCCTCGGGAATCGGCGGCGGATCCGCCGACGCGGCGGCGGCGCTGCGGCTGCTGAACCGGTGGTGGGGTCTGGAGGCGGCCGAGGCCGAGTTGCTCGAGATCGCCACCCCGCTCGGCGCCGACGTGCCCGCCTGCGTCGGCAGCCGCACCGCGCGAGGTGAAGGAAGGGGCGATCTCCTCAACGAGCCCGGCACCGACGTCTGCGGCACACCGATCCTGCTTGCCAATCCGGGTGTTCCGGTTTCGACCGCTGCCGTCTTCCGCACCTGGGATGGGGTCGATCGAGGGCCGCTCGGCTCGCTGACGGATTCGCGCAACGATCTCGAACCGCCGGCGCTCACGCTCGCTCCCGCCATCGACGCGGTCCTCGCCCGCCTGACCGGAGCGCCGGGTGCGTCGCTGGTGCGGATGTCAGGCTCCGGCGCCACCTGCTTCGCGCTGTTCGCCGACGAAGCCGCGCGCGACGCTGCTCGATCCGCCATCGCTGCCGAACGGCCTGACTGGTGGCTCCTCGCCAGCCGCCTCAGGTGAGCGAACTCTGCCGCTTTTTGGGACGACAAGCATGGCGCCGCTGGGCAAGGGAAGCCAATGTTTGAGTTGTCGATCGAGGGCGCGATCGCCCGTCTCCGCCTGTCGCGCCCGGAGCGGCGCAACGCCATTCCGTTGGCCGGCTGGGCTCAGCTTGGCGACCTTGCGCAGGAGGCGCAGGACCGCGGCGCCTCCGTCCTGATCGTTTCGGGCGTTCCTGGCGCCTTCTGTTCGGGCGCGGATGTTTCGGATTTCGATATCTTTGCCGAGGATGCCGAGACCCGCAGTGCCTTTCGCCGCGCGATCCGATCGGGCCTCGATCGGCTCAGCGCCGGCATTCCGAGCATCGCGGTGGTGGAGGGTGCCTGTTACGGCGCCGGCGTCGCAGTCGCGATGGCCTGCGACATCCGCTTCGCCGGGCCCGGCGCGCAGTTCGCGATTACGCCGGCCAAGCTCGGCATCTCGTACCCGCAGGAGGACGTGCACCGCCTCGTCTCCCTGGTCGGCGCGGGTCAGGCGGCGCGGCTGCTGCTCGGCGCGCAGAGCATCGACGGCGCCGAAGCGGCGCGGATCGGCCTCGTCGAACGCTTCCTGCCGGACGGCCTGGACGCAGAGGTTCTGGCGGCCGCCGCGGCCATTGCCTCCAACGATGCCGCCAGCTTGGCGACGCTGAAGCGCGGCATTGCTCTCGCGGCGCAAGCGGTGGCGCATGACGACGCTCAGGACCGCCGCTTCGACGACCTGCTCGGCTCCGATGCCCTCGCCACCCGTCTTGTGGCGCACAGGAGCCGTCGCCGCTAGACACTTGCCTGACCCCGGTCGTTTGACCAGAACGAGCGCATGAGACGCGCCGTGGCCTTCGCCCTCCTCCTGCTCGCCGGCTGTTCCGACGCTGAATCGGTCGAGGAGCGGGTGGCGCGGGCCAAGAGCTCGGACAATGGCATCGACTGCGCGCTGGCGGGCGCGGCGGCTTTCGAGCGGGCTTGCATCGTCGAGCGCGGGGAGGATGGCAGCCTCACCATCCGCCATCCCGACGGAGGCTTTCGCCGCCTGACGATCGCCGACGACGGCCGGGGGGTGATCACTGCCGACGGAGCGGCTGCGGCCGAGGTCCAGGTCATCGCCGACAATCGCATCGAGGTCACGATCGGCGAGGATCGCTATCGATTGCCTGCCACCGTGGGGGCGCGCCCGCCCTCCGCGCCGTGAGCGGCGACGTCATCCTCACCGCCGCCGAAATGCGTGCGGCGGAGGCGAGAGCGATCGCCGCCGGCACGCCTGTCGAGACCTTGATGGAGCGCGCGGGCATGGCGGCTGCCGAGGCTGCCCGGCGCTTCGCCGGCCCGCTTCCGACTTTGGTCCTGTGCGGTCCCGGCAACAATGGCGGCGACGGCTATGTGATCGCGCGCGGTCTTCGCGAGCACGGCGTCGACGTCCGCGTCGCGGCGCTTGCCGAGCCGGCTTCGGCAGCCGCGCAATGGGCGAGGGGGCTTTGGAAGGGGCCGGTAGAGGCGCTCCAGGAGGCGGAGCCCGCCCCGATGATGGTCGACGCGCTGTTCGGCACCGGCCTCGCCCGGCCGCTTGATCGGGCAATTTCCGACCAGCTAGGCAGGCTCGCCGAAGCGGCGGCGGTGCGGGTGGCCGTCGACCTGCCGAGCGGCGTCGCCACCGATGACGGCGCGATCCTCTCGCCGGTCCCGGATTATGACCTCACCATCACCTTCGCGACGCTCAAGCCCGCGCACCTGCTCCAGCCGGCCGCGCGCCACATGGGCCGAATCGCGGTCGCCGACATCGGCATAGCGGCCGAGAGCGACCTTCGCGGCATCAGCCGGCCACGCCTTGCCGCCCCCGGCCCCGACGATCACAAATATAGCCGCGGCTATGTCGCCGTCCTTGCCGGCATCATTCCCGGCGCAAGCGCCCTCACGGTCGCCGCTGCCGCGCGAGCGGGGGCGGGCTATGTTCGCTTGGTCGGTAACCGGCCGCTTGCGAACGTGCCGGCAGCGGTGGTGCAAGGCTCCGACGAGTTTCCGCTACGGGACGAGCGGATCGGCGCGCTGGCGATCGGCCCCGGCCTCGGCCGCGACGCTTCGGCCGCCGCCCTCCTGGAACAGGCCTTGGCCTCAGGCAGCAAGCTCGTGCTCGATGCGGACGCGCTGGTGCTCATGGCGGACCACAAGGTCGCGCTCGAACTTGCTGAAGAACCTGTCCTGACGCCCCATGCGGGCGAGTTCAGCCGCCTGTTCGGAGCGCTCGACGGAAGCAAGGTCGAGCAGGCCCGCGAAGCCGCGCGGCGGGCAAGGGCCGTCATCGTCTACAAGGGTGCCGACACAATCGTGGCAGCGCCGGACGGTCGGGCCGCGATTGCCGCCGCCTCGTCGCACTGGCTGGCAAGCGCCGGAACGGGCGACGTGCTCACCGGGATCATCGCCGCGATGCGAGCACGCGGCCTCGGCGCGTACGAGGCGGCTTGCGCCGGCGTCTGGCTGCACGGCCGCGCCGCTGCCCGGCTCGGTGCCGGCCTCGTCGCCGACGATCTTGTCGAATGTCTCCCTGCCGCTCTGGCCGAATGCTGTGATTGAGTCTGAGCAGATCGTCCGCATTGCGGCCCGAGGCGACGGGGTCACGGCGAGCGGCCGCCACGTGGCGTTGGCCGCGCCTGGCGACACAGTCGCGGCGGACGGGGCACTGATCGCTGGACCGCACCGGCAGGTGCCGCCATGCCGCCACTTCCCGGAATGCGGAGGCTGCCAGCTTCAGCATCTCGACGACGAGGCATTCGGCCGCTTCCTGCAGGACCGCATTGCCTCAGCGCTGGCAGCGCAGGATCTGTCGGCGGACATCCTCCCGCCGCACATCTCGCCGCCGAACAGCCGCCGGCGCGCCGCTCTGCGGGCGGAGCGGCGGGGAAACCAGATCCTGCTCGGCTTCAATGCCGAGGCTTCGCATCGCATCATCGACATGCGCGAATGCCATATCCTGCGGCCGGAGCTGTTCGCGCTGGTGGATCCGCTGCGGCGATTGCTTCGAAGCCTCCTCGGCCCGCGCGCAGGCGGGGAGGTGCGGATGACGCTCACCGATCAAGGTGTCGACGTGCTGCTCGACAAGGTCGAGGCGAACGATCTCGACGCGACGGAGGCGCTGGCGGCGTTCGCGCAGAGTCACGGCCTCGCACGGCTGGCGATCGACGACGGCTATGGCCCACAGACACGCTGGGAGCCGGAGCCGGTCACCGTGACATTGGGCGCCGTCCCGGTGCCGCTCCCGCACGGGGCCTTCCTGCAAGCCACGGCGGAGGGCGAGGCGGCGCTCGTGGCGGCGGTGCGTGATGCGCTCGGGCCGGCGCGGATCGTCGCCGACCTGTTCGCCGGCCTCGGCACCTTCGCGCTGGCGCTGGAGGGGCGCATCCTTGCCGCGGAAGCTTCCCGCGATGCGGCGCTCGCGCTCAAGGCGGCCGCGAACCGGGCGCAGCGGCAGGTGTTCGTCGATCATCGCGATCTCTTCCGCCGGCCGCTGGACGTGAAGGAGCTGAACCGGTTCGAGGCCGTGATCCTCGACCCACCTCGCGCCGGAGCCCGCGAGCAGGTCGCCTCGCTCGCCAAAGCAGCGGTGCCGTTTCTCGCCTACGTTTCCTGTAATCCCAGCACCTTCGCGCGCGATGCGAAGACCCTGATCGAAGGCGGCTATCGGCTCCACTGGGTGAAGCCGGTGGGGCAGTTCCGCTGGTCCACCCATGTCGAGCTTGCCGCTGCCTTCACGCGCTGAGGGTTCGAATCGGCTGCGAAATCTGCTATAAGCAGGGCGTAAACAGGGAGATCCGCATGCGTCTCGTCATCCTTGCCGCCGCGCTCGCACTCCCGGCCGGCTCGAGCTTCGCTCAGCCGCCCGCCGCCGCAGCCGCGCATAACCCCAACAAGTTCGCCGGGTCGCGCCTCGACTGCATGGCCAATGATGTCCGTCATGCGACGCTCGGCGAGCAGGGAAGGTTCAACCGCCTCGGCGACCTCCCGCCGGGCGACCTGCAGCTCGCCGTCGTCCGCCAGGTCGAGGGCTGCCAGCAGCCGGTGATCGTCCGCCAGGGCTACGGCGCCATGGCTCAGCCGGGGCGCCGCCGCTAGCGGTGCAGCAGCGCCAGCCCCGCGTGAAGGGTGAGCGCGACCAGCACCAGGGAGGCGAGCGAGAAGATCGCGAACCGCACCCGCACCAAATTCCAGGTCGCCTGCACGATGCTGTGCACCACCCGCAGCGCGACATAGGCCCAGGCGAGGACGAGGTTCATACCGCCGCCGAAGTCCATCAGCGCAAGGGTGAGGCAGATCGCGTAAAATAGCGTCGGCTGCTCGGTCAGATGATTGTAATTGTGCGCCTTCCACTGGACACGCGCGTCAAGCATCTGCTCGAGCTGACCGCCCGTGCCACCGCGCCAGGTGGCAAGGTCGATGCCCGACCGCCCGATCGCCGGCAGCCGCGTCGCGTACATCCACAGCATCATCAGCAAGGTCCAGGCGACGAGCGCCACCACGGGCGCGAGGATCGGACTGTGCATGGCTGGACTCCCCCTTGAGATGCAGGGAAGGTGCTCCAGTTGCGGTACCGTTTCAATGGAGAGGAAGATGCTGGGGCCGGTGATCGAGACGGAGCGCCTGATCCTGCGGCCGCCTTTGGCCGAGGATTTCGAAGGCTGGGCCGAACTGATGGGCGACGCCCAAAGCTCCCAATATATCGGCGGTCCCGTCGCCCGCGCCGCCGCCTGGCGCGGCCTTGCTACCATGGCCGGCTCCTGGTCGCTCAAGGGCTTCGGCATGTTCTCGATGATCGAGCGTGAAAGCGGCCGCTGGATCGGCCGCACCGGCCCGTGGCAGCCGGAGGAATGGCCCGGCACCGAAGTCGGCTGGGGCATCCTCAAATCCGCCTGGGGCCGCGGCTACGCCTATGAGGCGGCGGTGGCATCGGTCGACTGGGCTTTCGACACGCTTGGCTGGACCGAGGTCATCCACTGCATTGATCCGGCGAACACGCCCTCGCAGGCACTTGCCGAACGCCTCGGCTCCGGGAACCGCGGCCGCGGCAAGCTTCCGCCGCCCTTCGACAGCTACGAGGTCGATATCTGGGGCCAGACCAGACAGGAGTGGCGGGCGCGAGGGAGGAGGCCATAGCCGCCGGCGTCCTTCTCCGCGGCCTTCTAAGCGATTGCGAAATATGCTCTTATGGCTCTTCGATTAGGGCTGCCGAGTCGGCGCCCGGCATAAGGGGATGAACATGGGTGCGAAGCCTTTTGTGAAAGCGTCGGTCGCCTTGGGGATGAGTTTCGCCGCTCTGTCGGCGACGACCGCGCTTGCGGGGCAGACCGGCGGATCCGCGGACGGCGCCGGGGAGCGCAAGTCTGCCGCGAAGGACGCCGGCAAGAAGGTTTGCCGGAACCTCATCATCAGCGGGTCGCGCCTCAGCACCCGCTCCTGCCGGACGCAGGCGGACTGGGACAAGGCGGCACTCGACGCTCAGGACAGCGCCCTGCAGCAGCAAACCGGTCCCGGCGCGCGGCCTGAGGGGGGCCAGGCGGGGGCGAGCGCCCCTCGATAATCGACCAGATGGCGCCGCCGGCAGAAGCGGCAGCGCCACTTTTTGTCAGGATCTTGCCTGAACGGTGGAAAGTCCGCGGTAAAGCGCGACGGAGACCAGCGCTCGCAAACCCTGCAGATCGATCTTCAGCTTCTCGCCCTCGTTGGTGCAGGCATTGACGTGGGTCGCGATCCGGTTGGCCGCCGCCATCTCGGCAGGGCTGCCCAGGTCGCTCAGCGCGAGGTCGCGAGCCGCGGCCGGATCGCGCGCCGCCAGGCACAGGGCGAAATCCTCGGAGACGTTAAGCGGCGCCAGGGTCGACAGCACCGTCTTGAGGCGCGCGAAATCCGCTCGCTCGATGTCGGTGCGGACGAAATGCTCGGCCAGATTGCCGACCATGCCGGCCGGCCGGAAAGTGAACTCGCCTTCGGTCCCCGGCACGCAATTGTCCCTGCCCCCGAGCGCTTCGGAGGCAGCGCGCGATTGCGCTTCGCTGAGATAGGGGTGCGACAGCGTCTCGCGCGCCCAGCGCGGCCGCGCCTTGGCAAGGCAGACCGAAAGGTCCCGGAAGACCTTTCTGGTGTGGGCGGAGTCGACGCTTTCGATCGGCACTGCCTCCGGAGCCGGCTGGGCTTGGACCGATACAGCGGCGGCCGCGAGCAGCGCCGCAAGATAAAGCTTGGCCATGGGCAATCTCCCGCTTCGATTCTGCGTGCATGATGCGCGTTTGTTGGCCGAAACGAAAGTGGTTGAGAATCAGCGTCGAGTCGATGCGACAGGAGCTTCAGCTGCAAGCCTAGCGCCGGAGCGCCTGATACATCACGTAGACGTCGACATAGCCGACCGCCGGATGGTGGAAGGCGCCGGGCAGGGTCCCGACGATGTCGAAACCGAGATGCTGCCAGAGGCGCACTGCCCGCGCGTTGGTGCTGACGACATAATTGAACTGCATCGCGCGGAAGCCACCCTCGCGCGCCCAGTCGAGCGAGGCGCGGGCCATGGCCGACGCGACCCCGCGGCCGACGGCATCCGGGTGCGTCATATAGCCGGCATTGGCGATGTGGCTCCCCGGTCCAGGCTGGTTGGCGCGGACGAAGTAGGTGCCGAGGACGCGACCGTCCTCCTCCGCGACGAATGCTTCGCGGTCCGGCGCGCACCAGTAAGCCAGCGCTTCCTCGCGGCTCCAGTCGCGAGGCAGGGCGTAAGTCTCGCCGGCGCGGATCGCCGGCTCAATGACGTCCCAGATGCCGTCCTTGTCGGCTTCGGTTGCCCGCCTGATCTCCATCATGCCCCCATAGCAAAAACCCCCGCCGGTGAGGGCGGGGGTTCGTGTTGCTCAGTCTTTATGGAACAGCTTGGAGAAGCGGCGCTTGGCGCGCTCCCGCCAGTGGCCCCGGTGATAAGCGTCGGAAGCCAGCAGCGGCATGACACTGGTCGCCTCGGCGAACACCATCTGCTCCATCGCCGTCGAAACCTTGCCCCAGCTCGCCGCTTCCTGGAGCGTCGACGAAGAGCAGGCGCCGTCGCGCACGTCGGCGACGGTGATCTGCACAGCATACTTATGCACATCGACTTCCTTGCCGAGGATCTCGGCGCAGACGACCGTGTCCTGGATGAAGTTCTTCGGCACGCCGCCGCCGATCATCAGCAAGCCGGTCTGGCCCGCCGCGATCTTGATGTCGGTCAGCTCGCGGAAGTCCGCGATGCTGTCGAGTGTCATGTACGGCTTGCCTTCCTTCATCCGGTCGACCTGGTGCTTGACCAGGCCGAAGCCAGCCGAGCTGTCGGTGAAGGCCGGGCAGAAGATCGGCACGTCATGCTCGTAGGCGAGCTTGACGAGGCTGTTCTCCTTCTTGCCGTGCGTCATCAGCCACTTGCCCATCTCGCGGATGAACTCGCGCGAGCTGTAGGGGCGGGCTTCGAGGCTGTTGGCGATCTCGCCGATCGTGTGATCGGTCTCCTGCAGCTTCTCCTCATCGATATAGGTATCGTAGATCCGGTCGATGTAGAGCGAGCGCAGCGTGTCGTCGTCAGGGATCTCAAGCGCTTGATAGTGCTTGTGGCCAAGCGCTTCGAAGAAATCCATGTCGACGATCGTGGCGCCGGTGGCGACAATGCCGTCCACCATGTTGTTGCGCACCAGGTCGGCATAGAGGTCCATGCAGCCGCCGGCCGAGGTCGAGCCCGCCACGACCAGGAAGATCGAGCAGTCCGGATCGGACAGCATGGTGTTGTAGATCTCCGCCGCCCGGCCGAGGTCGCGGCTGGTGAAGCTCATCTTCTTCATCGCGTCCACGATCGGGCGCGCGTCGAAGCTCTTGATGTCGATATGCTCGACGACGTTGGCGAGCAGCTCCTGCTTGCGGGTATCGTTGATCTTGGTCTGGTCGTTCACTCTCGTTCTCCAATATCCGCGACACGCCGGCGAGCCGGGTCCTTCGGAGACACTAGGGATATGGACGGGACCCGGGCTCCCGAAGGCCACGCAGGTCACCGTCCATCTACATAAACGCGGCTTGCTTAGAGCTGAACCACGTTATTCCGCGCCACTTCACGGCTCGTCCCGCCGTAGAGGCTCGCCATCGGCTCGTCATCGACGACGGCCTTCTGGTCGGAGCCGAAGCCGTTGAAGCCGGTGCGCATCGCGCAGCCATAGGCGCCGAGCATGCCGATCTCGATATAGTCGCCCGCCTGAACGTCGGCCGGGAGCATGAACGGCCCCGCCATATGGTCGAGATCGTCGCAGGTCGGCCCGTAGAAGCTGAAGCCCATGTCCCGGGTCTCCGACTCGGGCTCGCGCACCAGCTTCACCGGGAAGCGCCAGCCGACATGCGCCGCATCGAAGAGGGCACCGTAGGCGCCATCGTTGATGTAGAGCTCGTCGCCGCGGCGCTTCTCGACCCGCACCAGCACGCTCGCATATTCCGCGCACAGCGCCCGGCCGGGCTCGCACCACAGCTCTGCCGAGTAGGAAATCGGCAGGCTTTCGAAGGCGTTGTGGATCACTTCGAAATAGGTTTCGAGCGGCGGCGGCTCCATGCCGGGATAGGATGAAGGGAAGCCACCGCCGACATCGACAATGTCGACCGTGACCGCCGCCTCGACGATCGCTGCACGGACGCGCGCCATCGCCTCGCCATAAGCGGCCGGAGTCATTGCCTGGCTGCCGACATGGAAGCAGATGCCGAGCGCGTCCGCCGCCTGGCGAGTCGCCATCAGCAGGTCCTTCACCTCATGCGCTTCCACCCCGAACTTCGAAGCGAGACTCAGCTTCGAATGGTCGGAGGAGACGCGGATGCGCACGCAGAGGTTGAGATCGGTCGCGCCGCGGGTCGCCCGCACGATCTTCTCGAGCTCGTCCATCGTGTCGAGCGAGAAGGTGCGCACGCCATGCGTGAAATAGGCTTCCTCGATCGCCTCCTCGGCCTTCACGGGGTGCATGAAGCAAAGCGTCGCCTCCGGCAGCGTCCGGGCGACGAGGCGCACCTCGGCGATCGACGCCACGTCGTAATGCGTGATGCCGCTGTCCCACAGGATCTCAAGCAGGTCCGGGGAGGGATTCGCCTTCACCGCATAGATCGAGCGGCCCGGAAACTTCTCGACGAAGAAGCGGGCGGCACGGCGTGCAGCGTGCGGACGAAGAAGCGTAACCGGCTGGACCGGTCGAGCCTTGGCGATGCCGGCGACCACATTGTCGCCGGAGGGGGCGGCAGCTAGCCCCAGCGCGTTATGATGGCTGTGCAATTCAAGGGACCTCCAATGGGGTAGTTGGCGACAAAGGCTGCCTTGCGGTTATTGGAAGTCCCCTTGGGGCAGCGGGGCGCGATATATGGGCCACCGACCCCCCTGTAAAGACCTGTGAAAAGCTGATGTAATTTAGCGACTTAGCACCGGCACAAGCGGTGCAAATGTTGCGCCGAACGGAGAATCCATGATCAAGAGAAACCCCAGCAGGCAGGGAGTCGAGGCCGCCGCCGCCCGGATTCGCGCCGACGTGACCCGCACCCCGCTTCTGCCGCTCGAGATTGGCGGCCAAAGCCTCTGGGCCAAGGCCGAATGCCTGCAGCAGGGCGGCAGCTTCAAGCTGCGCGGCGCGACCAACCGCCTGCTGCTGCTGAGCGAGGAGGAGCGCAGGCGCGGCGTTGTCGCCTTCTCGTCAGGCAATCATGCCCAAGGCGTCGCGCTCGCCGCCCGGCGCCTCGGCATCGCCGCCACCATCGTCATGCCCGCCGACGCGCCCGCCGTGAAGCGCGAGGCGACGCTCGCCGCCGGCGCCCGCATCGTGCCCTATGACCGCCGAACCGAGAGCCGCGAGGAGATCGGCGCCCGCCTGGCGCGGGAGAGCGGCGCGACGCTCGTCCCGTCCTTTGACGATGTCGACATCATCGAAGGGCAGGGGAGCGTCGGCGTGGAGCTACGCGATCAGCTGGGTGTCGCCCCGGACAAGGTGATCGTGCCCTGCGGTGGCGGCGGCCTCTCGGCCGGCATCGCGCTTGCGCTGCCCGAGACGGAGGTCGTGATCGCCGAGCCGGAAGGCTGGGACGACATGGCGCGCTCGATCGAAGCCGGCGAGCCGGTGTCCGTCGCCGACGACGCGCCGCCCACGCGCTGCGACGCGCTTCAGACCAAGCTCGTCTCGCCGCTGACGCTCGGCGCGCTGCGCCAGCAGGGCGCCCGCGGGCTATGGGTGAGCGAAGCGGAGGTCGCCGCGGCCATGGCCTACGCCTTCCGCCATCTCCGCCTCGTCGTCGAGCCGGGCGGCGCAGTCGCGCTCGCCGCCGCGCTGACCAGCAAGGCAGGGCTGCTCACGGAGCGCAGCGTGGTGGTGCTATCGGGCGGGAATGTGGATCCGCAGCTTTACGCCGCAATCCTGGAAGCTCAGGCTGCCGAGGAGGAGCGATAATCCTGCGGGTCGACATGGGCCGGCGAGGCGGCCTCGACCTGGCGGGTCAGCGCCTCGAGCTGGAGTGCGATCGTCCGCAGCTCGGCCGCATAGATTTCGGCATCCTTGCTGGGTTTGGCGAACTGCGCCGCTTCCAGCAAAGTGTCGAGCATCAGCGAAATGCTCGGCAGGATCGTCTCTTCGATCCGCTCGAATGCCTCGTCGAGGCTATGCTTCTGGTCTGCCGAGCCCATGATGCGAATCTAAAGGCTCAAGGTAAACGAACGGTAAAGACCGGCTGCTTTCTCAAATGTTGCCGGCGTGGCAGAGGGGCGCGATGCTCACCGGCCTTTCCGCGACCCTGCTTTCCATCATGGTCATCGCCGCCTTCGCGCTGGCCGGCGGAGGCCTCTACATGCTCACCAAGCGGCGGGACACGAAGAAGGGCGTGCTGATGCTGGTCGCGGCTCTGGTGATTCTCGGCAACGTGGTGATCTGGACGGCGCCGATCACCTGATCGTGCAGGAGGGATCCAGGCGGAAGTCGAGATAATCGTCCACCGACTTCATCAGCTGCGGCATCTCGTTGACGAAGAAATGGTTCGCGCCCGGAATGGTGTCATGGTGGATGGTGATGTGACGCTGGGTGCGGAGCTTGTCGACCAGCTTCTGGACCGCATTCGGCGTCACCACCTCGTCCGCCTCGCCCTGGATGATGATGCCGGAGGAGGGGCAGGGGGCGAGGAAGGTGAAATCATACATGTTCGCCGGCGGCGCGATCGAGATGAAGCCGCGCACCTCCGGCCGCCGCATGAGGAGCTGCATGCCGATCCACGCGCCGAAGCTGACCCCCGCCACCCAGGTCTGCTCCGCCTCGGGATGGATCTGCTGCACCCAGTCGAGCGCCGAAGCCGCATCGCTGAGCTCGCCGACGCCATTGTCGAAAATGCCCTGGCTCTTGCCGACACCGCGAAAGTTGAAGCGCAGGGTCGCGAAACCGCGCCGCACGAACGTCTTGTAGAGCGCCTGCACGATGTGATTGTTCATCGTGCCCGACGCCTGCGGGTGCGGGTGGAGGATCAGCGCGACCGGAGCGCGAGGGCGGGGACCGGGCTGGAAACGCCCTTCAAGGCGGCCTTCCGGCCCTGGAAAAATGACTTCGGGCATTGCACCTGCGGCGGGAAATGAATGGGTGTTGCGCGTGGTTTCGCGCGGCGGCACCTATATAGAGGCTCGCGTCCGCTTAGCAATCGCAAGGAAAACCGGCTTGTCCCGCGCCTATCTCGACCATGCCGCGACGACGCCGCTGCTGCCGGCGGCGCGCGAGGCGATGGCCGAGGCGCTGGCGCGGTGGCACAATCCCAGTTCGCCCCATGCGGAGGGCCGGTCCGCCAAGGCGGCGCTGGAGGATGCGCGGCGGCGAATTGCCGATGCGCTCGGCTGGACCGGCTCGATCATCTTCACCAGCGGCGCCAGCGAGGCTCTGGCGATAGCGCTGTCCCGCGGCCATGGCGGAACCCGCTTCGTCTCCGCGGTCGAGCATGACGCCGTCTTTCGTGCGGCTCCGGACGCGGTGCGTCTGCCGGTCGATCGCGACGGCCTGGTCGATCTTTCGCCGATAGGCGGCGAGCGGCCGCTGGTCGCTATCCAGCACGCCAATAACGAAACGGGGATCCTGCAGCCGCTGGAGGAGGTCGCCGCGCATGTCCGCGCCCGCGGCGGCCTGCTGCTTGCCGATTGCGCCCAGACCGCCGGGAAGCTGCCGCTCCCGGATGCGGACATGATCGCGCTCTCCGCCCACAAGTTCGGCGGTCCTCCGGGCGTCGGCGCGCTGCTGCTTCGCGAACTCTCGCTCATCGAACCGGTCGGCGGCCAGGAGCAGGGCTATCGCGCCGGAACCGAGAACTTGCCCGGCATCATCGGCATGGCAGCCGCCCTCGAGGCCGGTCCAGCGTGGATGGCCGAGGCAGCCGCCCTCCGTCAGCGCCTCGAAAAGCGGATCGCCGAAGCGGGCGGCGGTGTCGTCGGCCAGTTCACGCACCGCATTCCCACGATCGGCGCCTATTTCATGTCCGGCGCGCCTGCCAACGCCCAGCTGATCCAGTTCGACATGAACGGCATCGCCGTCTCGGCAGGCAGCGCCTGCTCGTCCGGCAGCCTCAAGCCCAGCCATGTCCTGGCAGCCATGGGTTGGGACGGAGCCAGCGCGGCAGAGGTCATCCGCGTCAGCTTCGGCCGCTCCACGACCGAGGCCGAGGTCGACCGCTTCGCCGCCCTCTGGACCGAAATGGCGGCAAGGCGCCGCGCCGCATGATCTACTTGGATTATCAGGCGACCACCCCCCTCGCGCCCGAAGTCGCGGCCGCCATGCGCCCGTGGATCGACACCAATTTCGGCAACCCCCATTCACCCCACCGCCTCGGCCGCGAAGCCGCCGCCGCCATCGAGGTGGCGCGGGAGCGGGTCGTCCGCGCCCTGACGACTCCCCTCCCGGACTTCCGGGAGGGGCCGGGGGTGGGCTCTTCGGCCAGGCAAGGTGCTCAAGAAGGCCCACCCCGAACCCCTGCCGGAAATCCGGAAGGGGGAGAGAAGGGGGGCTTCTACTTCACCTCCGGCGCCACCGAAGCCGCCAATTGGGCCCTCAAGGGAGCTGCGGCCCGTTTGCCCCCGGACAAGCGCAAGATCGTCACCCTCGCCACCGAGCATGCCTGCGTGTTCGACACCATCGAGTGGCTGGGCGGCCAGGGCTTCGAAGCCGATTTCCTCCCGGTCCAGCCGGACGGCCTCGTCGACCTCGACCTCGCCGCCGAGCGCATTGACGACCGCACCGGCCTCGTCGCCGCTATGCTCGTCAACAATGAGATCGGCGTCATCCAGCCGGTCGAGCAGATCGCCGAACTCGCCCACCGCCGCGGCGCGCTGTTCTTCTGCGATGCGGTGCAGGCGCTCGGCCGCATCGCCATCCCGCTCCACGCCTGCGACATGGTCGCCGTCTCCGCGCACAAAGTCCACGGCCCCAAGGGCATTGGTGGCCTGTGGCTGCGCGACGGCCTCCAGATCGACCCGCTCCTCCACGGCGGTGGCCAGGAAGGCGGCCTCCGCTCCGGCACCTTGTCGCCAGCCCTCTGTGTCGGCTTGGGCGAGGCCGCTCGCCTGCTGGTCGAGCGTCGTGACGCGGATCACGAGCATGTCGATCGACTATGGGAGGTCGCGCGGCGCGCCACGCAGGGCTGGACCCTCAATGGCTCGTTCGAGCATCGCTACCGGGGCAATCTCAACATCCGGGCCGAGGGCATCGACTCTGCCCGCCTGATCTCCGAGGTCCGCCAGGTCGCCTTCTCCGCCGGCTCCGCCTGCGCCAGCGGCTCGGGCCGCCCCAGCCATGTCCTGCAGGCGATCGGCCTCGCGGACCGGGAGGCGCGTTCCAGCATCCGCCTCGGCTTCGGCCGCTACACCAGCGAAGAGGAACTGACGCGCGCCCTCGGTCTCATCCTTGATGCAGCCGCTCGCCAGCGCAGCTTCGCCGCATGACACTCGTCCGCTTCATCTCTGCCGACGGCGCTGAGGTGCGCGAGGTCGATGCCCCGCCCGGCGAGCGCCTGCTCGACGTCGCCCAGGCGGAGGGCCAGCCGCTCGAAGGCACCTGCGAGGGTCAGATGGCCTGCTCGACCTGCCACATCATCGTCAAGCCTGAAGATTTCGCGAAGCTCCCCCGCGCCAGCGAGGAGGAGGAGGACATGCTGGACCTGGCGGCTCACGTCACCCGCCATTCCCGTCTCGCCTGCCAGATCTGGCTCACCGAGGAACTGGCGACCCTTACCGTCCGCATCCCCGGCGCCGCTCACAACATGCAGGGACGCTGAGTTCAGGGGGTCTCGGCCGCCGCCTCCAGGGGCTCCTCAGGTCCACCCATGGCGGTCTCGAACGTCTGCCCGGTGACCATCGCATAGGCCGCCTCCGGCGACGGCGCGTCATCGACGATCACCACCGTCGCCCCGAGATCGGTGATCCCATAGAGCTTGGCCGCGAACGTCTTCGGCAGGCGGACGCAGCCGTGCGACGCCGGCTCGCCCGGAATGGCGCCGGCGTGCAACGCGATGCCGTCCCAGGTCAGCCGCTGCATGAACGGCATCGGCGCATTGTCGTAGAGGTTGGAGAAATGCTTCTCGCGCTTTTGCAGGATGCTGAAGCGCCCGGTCGGCGTGTCGTAGCCCGGCATGCCGGTAGAGACGGTGGTCGCCCCTATGAGGGTGCCGCCGCGATAGACATAGGCGATCTGCAGCGGCAGGCTGACGACCACCTCTACCGGTCCTTCCGGCGCCAGTTCGGGCCGCCAGACCCAATGGCCGGGCTTGAGGCTGTCGATGCGCTCTTCGATCGGGACAGACGGTGCCGCCGGCTTGGCGGCGAGGGGGTGAGCTGTCGCGAAACACAGTGCCAAAGCAACAAAGGTTCCGCGCACGAACACAGGCGTGCGGACCATCACGGATACTCTCTTTCTCTTCTTGGAAGACGGAAAGCTCGGTGCCCACAAGGCCCGCTCCTTCCGTTCTTCCCAACCTAATCCTGTAACGCAGGGGAACGGAATCAGTGCCGGAACTGGCTCAGGCTGGTCACTGGAGGTGATGGGATCGAAGCGCTTGTGCTGCTGGCCAGTCTGACCCATCTGAGACAGGCTCCCGATCCGCCACTATGCGGCGGTCTCGCACTGCCACCATCTCCTTGTTCAGGACCGCCAGGTTTTTCGTCATTGCAGCCGGCTCTCCACCCCTACGTTCCGGCCAGCCCCGAGGCCCCTTCACTACGCCGTCGCGCAGCGGCGATGGCACTGGCGATCGCTGCCAACCTCCTTATCCTCATCGCCCTGCTGACGCTGAACGCACCGCCTGCGCCTCCCAGGTTCAAAGGCGGGCCGATCCTGCTGGACCTCAGCCCAGAAATAGCGGCGGCTCCCGACGCCGAGCCCAGCGAGGCGCCGGTCAAGCCAAAGCCAGTCCCGCGGAGCGATCCGCCTCCGCCGCTGCCGACCGTCGAGCCCCCGCCCTTGCCGAGCGAGAACCCGCTGCCGTTCATCGCCATCACTCGCGAAGAGTTCGCTGCCAGCGACCTCGCGAGGTTCGAGGGCTCCAGCGCCGCAGGAGCAGCCGGCGAAAAGTCGGCTTCGACGGCAGGAGATTCGCAAAGGGTCGGCACCGCGCCCGATGGCGAGCCCCTCTACAATGCGGAATGGTATCGCCGGCCGACGCCCGCAGAGCTCAGCCCATACCTGCCGGCGCGCATGCCCAAGGAAGGCTGGGGCCTCGTCGCCTGCAAGACGGCGGCACGCTTTCAGGTGGAGGATTGCGTGGAACTCGACTCTTCGCCTCCGGGCAGCCGGCTCGCCGGCGCCGTCCGCCAGGCGGCGTGGCAATTCCGGGTCCGTCCGCCGCGGATCGGCGGAAAGGAACTGATCGGCACCTGGGTCCGCATTCGCATCGAGTATAGTGAAAGCGCTGTGCAGTAAGCGGGACTTCTCACTCCGGCCCGGCAATCTTGCGCGGGAGGAGGCCTTGCCCCATATGCGCCGCGGGAGTCGGGCGGACGGAGTTGTCGCCAACCCGGTCAGGTCCGGAAGGAAGCAGCCGTAACGATTTCGCTTCGGGTCGTTCCGGCTCCCACCGCGCAGCGCGCACGAAGATAGCAAAGCTATCTACGAGACGCGCAAGCGCGGCCGGCCTCGCTCAGGCGAGGACCGACGGCGCGGCTTTGCCGCGGCGCCATGGCGCGAGCTTCCTTTCCTACAGCTGCGCCGCCGGGCTATCGCGTAGCCATGGGTTTACGAATCTCCCATCGGCCAATTTCCATGAGCAAATGTCCTGAAGCCAAAGCTGCGAAAGCCGACGCGATACACCTGCCGATGTGTCGGCTTCGTCAGCTTTGGGGGCAGCGCCGGCCTTCGACAGCCTGCCGGGGAGGCGCTAGGGTCCGGTGATGTCCGAATCCTTCGATGAACTTGGCCTCGGCCTCGACGAGCCGCCGCAGCCGCAAAAGGCGCAGCCTTATCGCGTGCTCGCCCGCAAATACCGGCCGCAGCGTTTCGACGAGCTGATCGGCCAGGATGCGATGGTGCAGACGCTCGGCAACGCGATCCGGCGCGACCGGCTCGCTCACGCCTTCCTGCTCACCGGCGTCCGCGGGGTCGGCAAGACCTCAACCGCACGCCTGATCGCCAAGGCGCTCAACTGTATCGGCCCGGACGGGCAGGGGGGACCGACGATCAGCCCCTGCAACGTCTGCGAGCCCTGCGTCGCCATCGCCGAAGGACGCCACATCGACGTGGTCGAGATGGACGCCGCCTCTCACACCGGCGTCGACGACGTGCGCGAGATAATCGAGGCGGTCCGCTACGCGGCAGTGTCGGCGCGCTACAAGGTCTACATCATCGACGAAGTTCACATGTTGTCGAAGAACGCGTTCAACGCACTCTTGAAGACGCTTGAGGAACCCCCTGCGCACGTTAAGTTTCTCTTCGCCACCACCGAGGTGAACAAGGTGCCGGTGACGGTGCTGTCGCGCTGCCAGCGCTTCGACCTGCGCCGCATCTCGGCCGAGCAGCTCGCCGACCATTTCGCGATGGTGAGCGAAAAGGAGGGGGTGCAAGTCGAACCGGAAGCGCTGGCGCTGATCGCTCGTGCCGCGGAAGGCTCGGCCCGCGACGGCCTCTCGATCCTCGACCAGGCGATCGCCCACGGCGCCGAGGGCGTAACCGCCGATCAGGTGCGGATCATGCTCGGTCTTTCCGATAGGGGTGCGGTCCGCAAGCTGCTCGGCCTGCTTCTGGCCGGCGATGCGCAGGGCGCCCTGACGGCGGTGAAGGAGCAATATGATCTGGGCGTCGAGCCGTCGGCGCTGGTCCGCGGACTGCTCGAAAGCGTCCACGGCATCACTCGCGCCAAGGTCGGTGGTGTCCAGGACCGGGCTCAGTCGGTCGAAGAGCGCGAAGCCTATGCCGACTGGGCGAGCCGCCTCGGCTACGCCACCATCCACCGGCTGTGGCAGCTGCTGCTGAAGGGCCTCGGCGAAGTGAACAGCGCCGCGCTGCCGCTGGAAGCGGCCGAGATGGCGCTGCTGCGCGTTATCCACGCCTCGGAGCTTCCCGACCCGGGCACTCTGCTCGAGAAGCTGCAGAGCGGCGAGGCGCTGCCGGCACGCGCGGCCGAGGCTGCGGCAGCGCCGGCCCAGGGCTCCACGATGAAGGCGCCTGCGACCTTCGCGGCTCTGGTCGATCTGCTCTCGAACAACGGCAAGCCGCACCTTGCCCAGCAGTTGCACGATTATGCCGGCGTCGTCCGCTACGCTCCGCCGGAGCTGGTGATCAAGCCGTCCAAGCCGCTCGGCGATCTCGTCCGGGATCTCGCCGGCACGCTGAAGGGCCTCACTGGCGTTACCTGGCAGGTCACCACCTCGGACGGACCCGCCGAGCCCAGCCTTCTCGACCAGGAGAAGGCTCAGGCGGAGGAGCTGAGGCAGTCGGTGCTTGCCTCGCCGGTGGTGAAGGCGGCATTCGACGCCTTTCCCGACGCGGAACTCACCCACTACGATTTGAACGAACGGAGCGCATGATGCCGGATTTCGACGAGATCATGAAGATGGCGCAGAACGCCCAGGCCGAGCTGATGAAGGCGCAGGACAATCTCGACAACATCATCGTCGACGGCGCGTCCGGCGGCGGGCTGGTCAAGATCCGCGCCAGCGCCAAGGGCCGGATCGTCTCGGTCGAAATAGACGAGAGCCTGCTCCAGCCATCCGAGAAGCAGATGGTCGAGGACCTCGTCGCCGCCGCCCTCAACGACGCCCGCGCCAAGGCCGACCAGGCGGCGCAGGCCGAAATGTCCAAGATGACCAGCGGTCTGCAATTGCCGCCGGGCTTCAAGATGCCGTTCTAGAGGCCGTTCGTCACCGGCTCCTCCGCCTCCGGAACGGGCTCGGGAGCGGGCGCCTCGACGGCTTCAGGCTCGGGTTCGGCGGGAGCCGGCTCGATATAATCCTCGACTCGCTCGGGCGGCGGGGAAGGAGGCGGGGTCTCCGCGCGCTTCGGGCGCGAGCGCTTCGGCGCCGGCTCGTCTGCTTCGGGCGCCACGGCCTCCGCATCGTATACGCAGGCGTCGAGCCCGTCGCGCGCCACCACGCCGATGCGCCTGGAGATGCTGTTGCCGTAGCGGCGGGTGAAGCCGCCCGGCGTCACCGCCTCGCGCTTCTTGGGCAGCGGCAGCACCGCCGCGATCCGCGCCGCCTCCTGCCGGCTGAGGTTCGAGGCGTCCTTGTCGAAGTAACGCTGCGCGCCGGCATTGACGCCATAGGTGCCGATGCCGGTCTCGGCGACGTTGAGATAGACCTCCATGATCCGCCGCTTCGACCAGAGGTTCTCGATCAGCAGGGTGAACCAGGCCTCCAGCCCTTTGCGGAAGTAGCCGCCGCCCTGCCACAGAAAGGCGTTCTTCGCGGTCTGCTGGCTGATCGTCGAGCCGCCCCGCATCACGCCGCGCCCTTCGGCGTTCCGCCGCATCGCCTCGGCAATCGCGTCCTGGTCGAACCCCCAGTGGCTGCAGAATTTGCTGTCCTCGGCCGCGATCGCCGCCCGCGCCATGTCGCGGTCGATCTCGTCGATGCTCATCCAGTCCTTGGTGACGCCGCGCCCGCCGAGCGCGTCGCCCATCATCGTGAAGGTGATCGGCGGCGGCACGAAGCGGTAGAGCAGGACCCAAGCCAAGCTGACGACGATGAACAGGAGGAAGGCGCGGATGACCCAGCCGATCACCCGGCCGAACCCTCCGCGCCTCTGTCTGCCCCGCTTCGCTCTTGCCATCGCGGCTGCTTAGCGGGCGCTCAGTGCCTCGTCACCAGACCCCGCGGCTCAATGCGCCGGAAGGAGCCGGCGCTCGCCTGCGAGGTTCATCAGCGCCTTCTGGAGCTTCTCGAACGCGCGCACCTCGATCTGGCGGATGCGCTCGCGGCTAACGTCATAGACCTGGCTCAGCTCCTCGAGCGTCTTCGGATCCTCCGACAGGCGCCGCTCGGTGAGGATGTGCTTCTCGCGGTCATTGAGCGCGCCCATCGCCTCGACGAGCAGCTCGTGGCGGACCTTGGTCTCCTCGGCCTCGGCGACGCGCTCGTCCTGCAGCGGATCGGTGTCGACCAGCCAGTCCTGCCACTGCCCTTCGCCTTCCTCGCGCAGCGGCACGTTGAGCGACGTATCGCCGCCCATCGCCATGCGCCGGTTCATCGAAATGACGTCATCCTCGCTGACGCCGAGATCGGTCGCGATCTTGGCCACATCCTCGGGCTTGAGGTCGCCGTCCTCGAACGCCTCGATCTGGTTCTTCATCCGGCGGAGGTTGAAGAACAGCTTCTTCTGCGCCGCTGTGGTGCCCATCTTGACGAGGCTCCACGAGCGCAGGATGAATTCCTGGATCGAGGCGCGGATCCACCACATTGCATAGGTCGCAAGCCGGAAGCCCCTTTCGGGCTCGAACTTCTTCACGCCCTGCATCAGGCCGATATTGCCCTCCGAGATGAGCTCGGCGACGGGCAGGCCGTAGCCGCGATAGCCCATCGCGATCTTGGCCACGAGACGAAGGTGCGAGTTGACCAGCTTGGCCGCCGCCTCAGTGTCCTGATGCTCGGTCCAGCGCTTGGCCAGCATATATTCCTCCTCGGGGGCGAGGATCGGAAACTTCTTGATCTCGGCGAGATAGCGATTGAGCCCGGCTTCGCCGCCCATGGCGGGGATCGAGGGCACGTTCTTACCGCTTGCCATTACTTCACCTATCTCCCTGGCCGGTCGGGCATTCCCGCCTTTTCCGGTATCTGGTTGCTATAACGTGAGCGCCCTGAACAGTTCCTGCATGTCCGACGGAACGGCGCTTTTGAAGGACAGAGTCGCTTTCGAAATTGGGTGGACGAAGCCAAGTTCGGCTGCGTGCAGCGCTTGGCGTTTGAAGTCCAATTGATTGAGTAGATCACGGTGAACGATCCTGGTGCGCCCATAAACCGGGTCCCCCAGCAACGGGTGCCCGATCGAGGTCATGTGGACCCGCACCTGGTGCGTCCGGCCGGTCTCCAGCCGGCATTCGACAAGCGCCGCTTCCTTCAGCGCCTGGACGACCCGGTAATGGGTGACCGCACGCTTGCCGCGGCCATCGGCGACGATCGCCATCTTCTGGCGATTAGCCGACGAGCGGGCGAGTGGAGCATCGACCGATCCTTCGGACGGGTTCGGCAGCCCGGCGACGATTGCCTGGTAGCGGCGGTCGATGCTGTGCTTTGCAAACTGCTTGGCCAGCCCTTCATGCGCGACGTCGGTCTTGGCGACGACGAGAAGACCCGACGTGTCCTTGTCGATCCGGTGGACGATGCCGGGCCGCGCAACGCCGCCGATGCCGGACAGCCGTCCCGCACAATGATGGAGCAGGGCGTTGACGAGCGTGCCGTCCAGATTACCCGCGGCCGGATGCACCACCATCCCCGCCGGCTTATCGACAACGAGCAGATGATCGTCCTCGAACACGATCTCCAGCGCGATGTCCTGCGCCACATTGTGCGCAGGAGTCGGGGCGGGAACACGAACTTCGTAATCGCCGGCCTTGGCCTTCGAGGACGGGTCGCGCACCTGGGCACCGGCTTGGTCGCGCACTTCGCCGCTGCTGATCAGCGCCTTCACGCGTTCGCGGGAGAGGGTCGGGAGCGCCGCTGCGAGCGCACGATCGAGCCGCCAGCCTGCGGCATCGGCAGCAATCGTCGCGCGTATGATCGACACCCCCCGGTTCATCGAGCATCGGATGTGGGTATTGTGCGCTGATTTTCAAGAGCGGTGCGGCTCCGAAACGGCTGCCGGAACAGGGTTAACGCGATGGTAACCACCGCCTTGCAAGCTGGGCCGGCAAGCGCCAATAGGACGGGCGACAAGGACAGGGGCCGGTAACCGTATGAAATCCTACGAATTCGCGAGCCTGCTTTGTTCGCGCCTCTGTCACGACCTGTTGTCGCCGGTTGGTGCGCTCAACAACGGGATCGAGCTGCTCGCCGACGAGCATGATCCCGAAATGCGGGCCCGCTGCCTGGAGCTGCTGAGCGAAAGCGCCCGCGCGTCGGCCAACAAGCTCAAATTCTTCCGTCTCGCTTTCGGCGCCGCCGGCGGCTTCGCCGACGAGGTCGACACGCGCGAGGCGCGGGTCGCGATCGAGGGCCTGTTCGGCGGCGACGGCCGAATCCAGCTCGGTTGGATGGTCGACGATCCCACGATGAGCAAGTCGGCGCTGAAGGTGCTGCTGAACCTGGTGCTGATCGCGGGCGACGCTTTGGTGCGCGGCGGCCGGCTTGACGTCGGTGCGGAGCGGCACGGCAACGGCCTCGACATCGTCGTCCGCGCCGAGGGGACGCGCATCGTCCTCGATCCGGAGCTGAAGCAGGTGCTGATCGGCAAGACGGCGGAGGATGCGATCGCGCCGCGGGCCGCGGCCGCCTGGCTGGTCCACTGCCTCGTCACCGACGGCGGCGGCGAAGTCCAGGTGATGGACGGCGATGCCGGAATGCTGCTGCTGGGCGCTTCCGTGCCGGCCTGAACCGCAGGCCGGGTAAACGCCTCCTTTACCAACTCCTCTCCATAAGGCCTCCGCACGCGCTGAGGGCTCCATGGAAGACCTGATCAACGAATTCATCGCCGAAACCCGCGAGATGCTCGAGGCATTGGGCGGCGAAATCGTCGCCTGGGAAGCGACGCCCGACGACCGCGAGCGCCTCGACGCAATCTTTCGCTTCGTCCACACGGTGAAGGGCAATTGCGGCTTCTTCGACCTGCCGCGGCTGGAAGCTCTCAGCCACGCCGCCGAGGATGTCCTGGCCGAGGTTCGCTCCGGCAAGCGCGTCGCCGACCACCGGCTGGTCAGCGCCGTCCTCGCCGTGATCGACCGCATCGGCGAGCTGGTGCAGGCGCTGGAGACCGGTGAATCTTTGTCCAGCGAGGACGACCAGCAGCTCATCGACGCCCTGAGCGAGACCTGCGAGCCGCTCGAAGCTCAGCATTCCGCCGCCTCCGCGCAGATGGAGAACCGGAAGGCGATCCGCAGCATCCGCCTCTCCGTCGATCTCCTCGACCGGATGATGAGCGGCGTCTCCGACATGGTCCTGGCCAGGAACGAGCTCGCCCGCCGCCTGCGCGAGGTGCCGGGCGACATGGCCGTCGAGGCCGCCTTCGACCGCGTCTCGGCCTGTATCGCCGAGATGCGCGACGCGATCACCCGCACCCGGATGCAGCGGATCGACAATCTCTTCGCGACCCTGCCGCGCATGGTCCGGGACCTCAGCAGCGAACTTGGAAAGCAGGTGGCGCTGGATGTCGACGGCGGCGACGTGGAGCTCGATCGCGAAATGATCGAGATGATACGCGATCCGATGACGCACATCATCCGGAACGCGATCGATCATGGCATCGAGACGCCGGAGGAACGCCAGAAGGCGAAGAAGCCGGAGGCCGGGATGCTTCGCATCTGCGCCCGCCAGTCCGGCAACCAGATATTGATCGAGGTGGTCGACGACGGCCGCGGTCTCGACGGCGAGAAGCTCGTCCGCAAGGCCATCGCCAATGGCGTCATGACGCCGGAGCAGGCCGAACGCCTCTCGCCGGCCCAGCGTGCCGGCCTGATCTTCGAGGCAGGCCTTTCGACGGCGTCCGAAGTGACGGCGATTTCGGGCCGGGGCGTCGGCATGGATGTGGTCCGCGCCAATATCGAGCGGATCGGGGGCGTCGTCGACGTCGACTCCAGGCCGGGGCAGGGGGTCCGGCTGACGCTGCGCGTGCCGTTGACGCTGACGATCATCCCGGCGCTCACGGTCAGCGCGGGCGGCCAATGCTATGCCATACCGCGCTCGGCGATCGAGGAGATCGTCCGGCGCAACAATGCCATGGTGCGCATCGAAGCCGTCGGCGGGTCCCACGTCGTCAGCATCCGCGACAAGCGCATCCCGCTGGCATCGCTGGCGGAGGTGCTCGGCGTTCCGGAAGAATACGGGCCGGCCGAGCAGAGCCTGATCGTGCTGAAGCCCGCGGGCGGCGATCTCTACGCCCTCGCCGTGGACGCCGTGCTCGACCATGAGGAACTGGTGGTGAAGCCGGCGGCGCCGATCGTGATGGCCACCGGCCTTTATGCCGGCACCACGCTTGCCGACGACGGCAGTCCGATCCTGCTGATCGATGCCTCGGGCGTCGCCTCGGCAGCCGGCGTGGTGCTCGACCAGAACGAGATCGACAAGCTCACTGCCAAGGCGCCAGAGAGCAGCGCCAAGATCAAGACCAGCCCCGCCTTGCTGTTCCGCGGCCTCGATGGCGTGAAGCGCGTCGTGAGGCTCGCCGTTGTCGAGCGGATCGAGGACGTCGCGGCCGATCGCGTCCAGCTCAGCGCCGGCCGCATTCGCGTCGGGCTCGGCGAGCGCATCCTGCCGCTGGCCGGAGCCGCCGCTCTCCCGCAGGGCAATGTCCGTATCCTGCGCCTCTCCGACGGCCTGAGCGAAATCGCTTATGCCTTCGCCGAAGTTGTCGACCTGGTCGAGCTCACCCCCGAGCTCCAGCCGGCAGCCACATCCGGGGAAGTGAGCGGCGTCACCCTGATTGCCGGCGAGCAGGTCGAGGTGCTCGACCCCTTCTGGATCTTCGCCGCTCATGCGACCAAGGAAGCGGGCGAGACCTGCAAGCCCGTCTGCGCGCTGCCCAAGGACGATCCGTGGATGGACAACATCTTGCGGCCGATCGTCGAGAGCGCCGGCTATCGGGTAGTCGGCAGCGCCGAGGCCGAAACGGCCGACCTGGTGATCGCGAGTGCCGACGACGCGCCGCCGCAGGCGGGAGAAGGGAAAGTCCTTCGGCTCCGTTCGCAGCCGGATCTCGTCCATGAGAATGACGACAGCATCTATCGCTACGACCGCGCCGGCCTGCTCGCCGCGCTCAGCCGCAGCGCCGCGGCCCGGAAAGGCTGATCCATGACCCACCTCCTGCTCATCATCAAGCTGGCTGGCGAGCGCGTCGCAATCCCTGCCGAAGACGTCGAATCCGTCGTCGAGATCGAGGGGCTGACGCCGATCCCCCGCGGGGCACCTCATGTCGCCGGTCTCACCGCACTCAGGAGCCGCGTGCTGACGGCGATCGACTGCTTTGCGTCGCTGGAGCTCGGCTGCTCACACGTCGAAGGGCTGAGGGATGCCATCGTCGTCGAGCTGGACGGCTACCCCTATGCGCTGATCGTCGACAGCGTCGAGGATGTACTCGAATTTTCAGGTGAGGTCCGGCCGGTCCGCACCGCGCTCGATGCCGGCTGGCGCCGCGTCGCCAAGGGTGTGGTGGACGTGGACGGCGACCTCCTTTTGCTGATCGACACTGCGGCCCTGTTGGCGGGTCCGACCGCGGCAGCCGCCTGATGTCGTTAAGACTGTCCTTACATGTTGCCGCTAGCGTGCTCGCTACGGCCGAAGTGAAGCGAGAGCGGGAATGAAAAGCTGCCTAGTCGTCGATGATTCCAAGGTGATCCGCAAGGTTGCCCGCCATATCCTCGAGACCCTCAATTTCACGGTCGACGAGGCTGAGGACGGCCGCCAGGCGCTCGACCGGGTCGAGGCGCAGATGCCGGACGTCGTCCTGCTCGACTGGAACATGCCGGTGATGAGCGGGATGGAGTTCCTCCGCACGCTGCGGCAGCGTCATTTCGAGGTGCAGCCCAAGGTCGTCTTCTGCACGACCGAAAATGATGCGGCTCACATCCGCGCGGCGATCGACGCCGGCGCCGACGAATATGTGATGAAGCCGTTCGACCGCGAGACCCTGGAAAGCAAGCTGCAGATCGTCGGGGTCGCGTGACCCCATCCCATGCGACCGCGCCGACGGCGGCGGCGGGAGCGCCGCGGCCGGCCGAGGCCCCGATCCGACTGATGATCGTCGACGATTCGCAGATCGCACGGGCCGTGCTGTCGCGGATGCTGGCGAGCCACAAAAGGTTCGAAGTCGTCGCGCTGGCGAGCAACGCCCCGGAGGCGCTCGAGGCGCTGAAGACGACAAAAGTCGACATCGTCCTTCTTGACGTCGAGATGCCCGGTACGAGCGGGCTGGACGTCCTTCCCGAAATCCTGCGGAACGGCGCCGGCGCCAAGGTGCTGATCGTCTCTTCCCATGGCGAAGAAGGTGCCGCGGCAGCCGTGAGAGCGCTGGCGCTCGGGGCGGCCGACACGCTTCCCAAGCCCGGCGTCGGCAATTTCGGCGGCCGCTTCTCCGACGTGCTTGCCGAGCGTCTGCTCAGGATCGCCGGCGCTTCGGCGCTGTCCAAGCCGAAATCGGCAGCTCCCGCGCCCGACGCTCCCGAATTCAGCCTGCGGGCGATGCCGCCTTGGAAGCTCGGCTGCCTTGCGCTCGGCGCGTCCACCGGCGGTCTGCACGCAATCGGCGAATTCCTGCGGGCGCTGCCGCCCAAGGTAGGCGCGCCGATCCTGATCACCCAGCATCTGCCGCCGGTCTTCATGCCATTCTTCGCTCGCCAGATCGAAGCGGCGTCGGGGCGGGCGTCGTCCGTCGCCGAAGAGGGAATGACCCTCCAGCCCGAGCAGGTCGTGATCGCGCCGGGCGAGGCTCATCTCGGCCTTGAGCGGATCGGGAGCGCGGTCAAGGTTCGGCTCAACGAGACGCCGGCCAGCTCCGGCTGCCTGCCTTCGGTCGATCCGATGCTGTGGGCGGTCAGCGAAGCTTATGGGAAGAGCGCACTGGCGGTGATCTTCAGCGGCATGGGCCGGGACGGGCTCGTCGGCAGCGCCCGCGTCGCCGATCGCGGCGGCGGCGTGCTCGCCCAGGACCAGCGCAGCTCCGCCGTCTGGGGCATGCCGCGTGCCGTGGCCGAAGCGGGCCTCGCCTGCGTCGTCGCCGGTCCTGCCGAGCTGGCCCGCCGGGTCGCCTCCCGCATCGAGGGCGCCCCGTGGAAGTGAACGACGCGTCGAGCCGGATCCTCGCCGGCCTGCTCGAAACCCGCACCGGCCAGCAGCTCACCATCAGCCGCCGCTGGCGGATCGAGACCGCTCTCAAATCCCTGCTGCGCGAGCGCGGCATTCGAACACTGGACCAGCTGATCGCCACCCTCGTCGCCGGCCGGGAGCCGGGCCTCGCCGAGGAGGTGGTCGAGGCGCTGCTCAACAACGAGACCTACTTCTACCGCGACCGGCAGCCGTTCGACCTGCTGCTCAAGGGCGCCTTGCCCCGGCTCCAGCAGGCGCGGCAGCGGGAGAAGAGGCTCTCCATCTGGTGCGCCGGCTGCTCGACGGGCCAAGAGGTCTATTCACTGGCGATGAGCTTCGCCGAGCAGAAGCTCCGCTGGCAGGACTGGAAGATCGACATCGTCGGCACCGACGTCTCCCGCACCGCGGTCGAGCGCGCGCGGCAGGGCCTCTATTCCCAATTCGAAGTGCAGCGCGGCCTTCCGGTCATGCAGATGATGCGCTGGTTCGACGAAGTCGGCGCCCAGCAGTGGCAGATCTCCGCCGAGCTTCAGAAGGCGGTCCGCTTCCAGGTCCACAGCCTGCTCGAAGTGCCGCCGCAGCCCAGGCGTTTCGACATCATCCTCTGCCGCAATGTCCTGCTCTATTTCGCGGGGGACACGCAGAAGGCGGTGTTCAGGCGTCTCGCCGAAGCAAGCGCTCCCGACGCCTCGCTGATGCTCGGGGCAGGGGAGACGGTGATTGGCCATACCGAGGATTTCATCTCCGATCCCGAGCAGCGCGGCCTCTACATCCGCAGGCCGGTTCAGGCCCCGCCGGCGCGCGCCGCCGTCGGCTGAGCGGCACACTCTTGACCTCGCGCGAATTTTGGCGCGCAACACCGAAACCATGCTGCAGGTCATCGACACGCCCTCGCCCAATTTCGACGAGCGCGCGCTCCCCGTTTCGATGATCGTCCTCCATTATACCGGGATGGTGGATGCGCCGTCCGCCATCGCCCGCCTGTGCGATCCGGAGAGCCAGGTCTCGTGCCACTACTGCGTGGCCGAGGACGGGCAGATCCTGCGCATGGTCAACGAGGAGAAGCGCGCCTGGCATGCAGGCGCCTCCTACTGGCGCGGCATCACCGACGTGAACTCGGCAAGCATCGGCATCGAGATCGTCAATCCGGGTCACGAATTCGGCTACCGCCCGTTCCCCGAGGAACAGATCGACGCGCTGGTGCCGCTCGTCGCGGACATTGTCGGACGCCACGGCATCACGCGCGGCAACATCGTCGGTCATTCGGACATCGCTCCCACGCGCAAGCAGGACCCAGGCGAACTCTTCCCCTGGTCCCGGCTGGCCAAGCTCCGCCTCGCGCTGCCGCGGCCGACCAAGTGCCTGATGGACCCCAATTGGACCGACGGCGGCTTCCTGCTGGCGCTCGAGCGCTTCGGCTACGACGTCAGCGACAAGCTCGCCGCGGTCGTCGCCTTCCAGCGCCGCTACCGGCCCGAGTTGATCGACGGCGAGATCGACGGCGAGTGCCGCGCGATCCTGCTCGCCCTTCTGCTTCCCAAACCGCAAGGCGACGACTAGATAGACGCGGCCAGAGGGTCGGGCGGCCGCGGCTCGCACTCGTGCGAGGCGAGGAAAGTCCGGGCTCCACGGAACGACGGTGCCGGGTAATGCCCGGCGAGGGTGACCTCAGGGAAAGTGCCACAGAAAGGATACCGCCTGGCTTCGGCCCGGTAAGGTCGAAAGGGTGCGGCAAGAGCGCACCGCGGGCCCGGCAACGGGACCGGCACGGCAAACCCCACCGGGAGCAAAACCGAATAGGGGCGGCACATGGGCCTGTTCCGGCTCGTCGCCCGGGTTGGTTGCTTGAGGGGCGGAGCAATCCGTCCCCTAGAGGAATGGTCGCCTATCCCTGCAAGGGGTGGACAGAACCCGGCTTACAGACCCTCTGGCATTTTTCCGGCTCGCGGGTGGCGCGGGGGCGGGGCCGTCGCTATCTCGGGACGATGGCCAGGCAGACGCGTTCGAACGATTGGGGATTTCCGCGCTGGCGCGCCTATGGCAGCGAGCGGGCGGCGCAGCAGGTGCGGCTGTGCGATCGGCACGGCTGTTCCGAGCCCGGTGATCGGCCAGCCCCCAAATCTCCCAACAGCCGCGACCGCTGGTATTTCTGCGAGCGGCACGCGGCCGAGTACAACCGCAACTGGAATTATTTCGAAGGCCTGACCGCCGAGGAAGCCGCCAAGCGCGAGGCCGAGGAACGGCGCGACGCCGAGAGCTTCGGCGAGACCAAATTCTACGGTTGGGGTGGCCCGGGCGACGGCAATCGCAGCCGGGACGAGATGCGAGCGCTCGATGTGCTGGAGATAGAGGGCGATCCGGATTTCGAACAGATCAAGACGGCTTATCGCCGCCTCGCCAAGGCTAGTCACCCCGATGTCGCTGGCGAAGATCCGGAAGCCGCCAAACGCTTCCAAGCGGTGCAGACGGCATATGAAGTGCTCCGCAAGGCCGAGGAACGGCGCGCGAATCTCTCGCCCTAAGGCTTGATTCTCTGCTCCGTTCGCCCTGAGCCTGTCGAAGGGCTGTCCTTCTTCCGGTGAAAGCGACGGGCAGGGCTTCGACAGGCTCAGCCCGAACGGTTTCGCTTATTCCAAAGCTTGGGGGTCAGGGCTTGGTCGTGAACATGAAGGTTGCCGCGACGTGGGCGACCGGGTCGGCCGGATCGCCGTCATGCGCGACGCCGCGGACGAAGCCGACCGACCGCGTGACCGCATAGCATTCGCCGCGGCCGAAGATGCGCCGGCCTGGCGCCGCGGCGCGCATATAATCCACGCGGAGGTCGAGCGTCGCCTGATGCCGGAAGCGGCCGAGCTTCACCCAGATCGCCATGCTGGTTGCCATGTCCATCAGGCTGATGATCGGACCAGATGCGATCACGCCGGTCTCGGCGACGCCGACCAGCTTCTCCTGATAATCGAGAGCGAGCTCGACCCAGTCGGGGCCGTGGTCGTGGTAGAGGATGCCGAGCGCGCCGCCATGGCCGACCTGGCTCGCGTAAGCGGTGAAGAGCTTCGGGTCGAAGCCCTGCATCTTGCTGAGATCCGGCCGGCTCACGCGGCGAGCCGCTCCGCCGTCTGCCGGATGAGCGCGATCATGTTGGGAATGCCCTGCGTGCGGTTGGAGCTCAATTGGCGGCTGAGGTCGAATGGTCCGAGCGCCTCATCGATGTCGGTGGCGAGGATCTCATGCGGTGTGCGGTCCTGCACCGCCTCGAGCACCAGAGCAATGATGCCCTTGGTGATCGCCGCATTGCTGTCGGCGAGGAAATGGAGCGTGCCGTCGGGCCGGGCGACGGGGTAGACCCAGACGGCGGCGGAGCAGCCGCGCACCAGCGTCGCGTCGGTCTTCAGCGCCTCGGACATCGGCTCCAGCTGCCGACCGAGGTCGATCAGCAGCCGATAGCGGTCGTCGGGCTCGAGCAGATCGTAATCGGCATGAATGTCGGCGAGACTGGACATGCGGGCCGCCTAGCAAAGCCGCCGAGGCGCGTCACCTGACGCTCTCACTCTCCGGATGCAATCGCCTCGAGCTTGCGGACGCGCTGTTTGAGGTCGGCGAGTTCGCCGTTGGGGCGCGAGCGGCGCGGACCGCTCAGCAGCTCTTGCTGCCTGAGCTCCAGCCAGCCCTGCCACCCCCTCAGCAGGGCGAGCGCACCGAGCACGAGCGCCACGAGCGCGGTGCCGGCGACGACCAGGGCCAGCTCCGGAGTCACCGGTCCCTCAGCTTCTCGATCTCACGCTCGAGGCTGTTTTCCTTCTCGACCGTGATCCGCTCCAGCACCGCCAGCCGCTCCTTCAGCTGCTTCACTTCGGCGCGGAGCTGCTGGTTCTCGCCGCTGTCGATGCCCGCTTCGGAGTCGATCTCGCCATGGCGGTTACGACGGCGGTAGCCGTGCTTCGACTTGATGATGCTCGCGAGCATTACGATCGCGACGATCAGCACCACCATCATTTGACCACCGGTCATTCGATCCTCCCTTGTTTCGCCGCGGCGCTCAGTTGAGCGGTTTGTCCCGCAGATTTTCGATCTCGTCCGCGACGACCAGGCCCTTGTCGGTGACGATGCGTTCCAGCACGCGCAGCCTCTGCTCCATGCGCTCGGTGCCGGCGGCATATTGCGCAGCCCGCTCGGCGGTGGCCGCGACCCGCAGTTCCAGGCGGCGGTCGCGATATTTGAACCAGTTGTAGAAGACGACGCTGATCGTCAGGCAGATGGCGACGATCGCGATCGCGTCGGGAAAGCCGAAGCTGTCCATCCTTACCTCCTCAGTTGACCGGGGGTTGCCGGCGGAGATCCTCGATCTCGTCCGCGAGGTGAATGCCCTTGTCGGTCACGATCCGCTCCAGCACCCGCACCCGTTGCTCCAGCCGCTCGGTATGGGCGGCATATTGCGCCGCCTTCTCGGCCGTGATCTGGGCCTCCAGCGCCATCCTTTTTTCCTGGTGCTTCAGCCAGCGTCGATAGCTGTCGCCGAGCACGCCCATGATCGTGGGGATCCCGACCACGATCACGAAGAACCAGATCCATGCCGGCATCGCGGCCTCCTCAGTTGCGTGGGACGCGCAGGGATACGATCTCCTGCGTCAGGCGATGGCTGTCGTCGGTGACGATCCGCTCGACATTGGCGAGCCGGTCCTTGACCGATCCGAGCTCCGCGCGGAGCTGCGCGTTCTCCGTGCTGAGTAGCTTGATCCGCTCCATCGATTCATCGCTGGTCTTCGGATAGATGGCCTGCCCCCAGGCGCCATCGAGCGGATAGCCATTCTTGATGCGCATCCAGGTGGTAATCACCCATCCCGCGACGCCCACACACACGATGATGGCGATGAGCGGCGCCAAGTTGGCAACGAAATGCAGCGTGTCCATGCTTTACCCCTCTTTCGGGCCGCGTGTTAGCGCAGCCCGTCAATCTCTCGTGAAATGCGCTCGGCGGGATCGGTGGCGATCCGCTCCAGCGTCGCGATGCGCTCCTCAAGCCGGCTGACCTGACCTTTCAGCCGATCATTCTCATTGGCCATCAATTCAGCCGCTCGACGCGTCTCTATCTCGCCAGTTCCGCTCCCGTCGCTCCATTCGTCAAGCGGGTAGCCGTGCTTGACGCGAAGCCAGGTGGTGATCACCCAGGCTGCCATGCACATCGCGACGATCGTGATGACAAAGGCCGGACTTCCGAAGCTCATCCCGTGTTTCCCCGTTCGGCCTTCGCTCAGCGAAGGCTCTCGATCTCCTGCGACAGCCGGCTATTCGAACTGGTGACGTAGGTCTCGACGCTCGCCAGGCGGCGATCGATCTCACGGAACTTGGAGCGCACGTCGCGCACCATCCGCTTCGGCGAGGCGCGCACGCCCTGCCAGAACTTGGCGTCATCGGCATTGCGCGGATAGAGTTCGATCGGCTTGCGCGGCGCGAGCCAGGCGGTGACGAAATAAGCAGGAAAGGTCATCCCGCCGCTGACAAAGGTCATGATGATCATGCCGACGCGGACGATGGTTACGTCAATGCCCGTATAGTCGGCGATACCGGAGCAGACGCCGAACCACTTGGCATTGAGCTTGTCGCGATAGAAGCGGGTGCGGCTCGGGTTCACTTGCGGATGCTCCTGATCGTCTGGTCCTCGATGCCGATGCTTGCCGGATCGGCGGTCAGCGAGCGCCAGTTCGGGTTCTCGGCAGTCATGATCCGCTCGACCGTCACCAGCCGCTCTTCGAGCCGGCGGGCGAGATCATGCAGCTCATCGAGCAGATTCTCGTCCTCAGTGGTGAGGGTGGCCTGGGTCTTCCACTTGGTGATGTAGTGGAAGATGATCCAGGGCAGCCCGATGAACAGGATGCCCATGACCAGGGAGACTTGCATGACGTCTTCCATCTGATCAGCCTTCCTGGCCCGAGTTGCGCTTCGCCTTCAGGGCTTCGAGCTCGGCTTCCACCTTCTCCGCATTGCGCAGCTCGGCGATCTCCTCGTCGAGCGTCTTGGGCGGCGCGCCGAGGCTCAGCGCATCGGCGCGACCCTCGGCGAAGTCGGCGTGGCGCTCCAGGATGTCGAAGCGGCTGAATGCCTCGTCGACCTTGGGGCCGGCATACATTTCGCGCAGCTTGACGCGGTTCTGGGCGCTTTCGAGGCGGCTCTGGATCGCATTCTGGCGAGTGCGGGCCTCGCGCAGCTTGGTCTGGAGCTTGGCGATGTCGGCCTCGGAGGCGCGCAGCGCATCGTCGAGCACCCCGATCTCGGCACGCAGGCTGTCGGCCATGTCGCCGGCCTTCTGCTTCTCCATGAGGGCGGCCTTGGCGAGATCCTCGCGATCCTTGGAAAGAGCCAGCTCGGCCTTTTCGGTCCAGCTGTCCTGCAGCCGCTCCAGCTTCTGGATCTGGCGCCGCATTTCCTTCTGGTCGGCGATCGTGCGCGCGGCAGAAGCGCGGACTTCGACGAGCGTCTCCTCCATCTCCATGATGATCATGCGGATCATCTTGGCCGGATCTTCCGCCTTATCGAGGAGATCCGCGACGTTGGCGGCGACGATGTCGCGGGTCCGCGAGAAAATACCCATATTCCAGAACTCCTTGATAATTACTGCGGGCCCCGGCGGGCTGATCGGACTGGCCGGCCGCGCGGGGCGCGGCGGGCGGGGCGGACGGGGCGGCGTCATGAGTCTGAGATCCTCCCGTCCGACCAATATCACATCAGACATTCGCGCGATCCGCAACCTGGCTTTGCGCATAGACGACCGGGCTGGTCTCGACCGAGCGGGCCGGACCGACCGCGGCGCCGACCGACACGGTGGTGAGAATGAGAGCGCCGATCGCGGCAGTGGCGACGCGCTGGAAATCGGTGTTGAACATTTTCGGTCTCCTCTGAACCTGTCTGGCGTTGTCCCATCCCGCCACATCGGCGGTGATGCCCATTCTTCTACAAAAGCCGTGCCAAACCGAAAAAGTCGCTGTTTTGCTTGTTTTTTGATGATCTTGGACCCTCGGAGACCAGTTTGGACTTGCCAAGCTATGGGAGAATCCACCAACATCTGGGCATGGAGCGAACCACCCAGTTAGTCGGCCAGTCATCGTCCTTCCTGGACGCGATCGAGCGTGCCAGCCGCGCCGCGCCGCTCGACCGGCCGGTGCTGGTGATCGGCGAGCGCGGGACCGGCAAGGAGCTCGTCGCCGAGCGCCTCCACCATCTGTCGAGCCGCTGGGACGGGCCGCTGGTGGTGATGAACTGCGCCGCTCTGCCGGAAACCCTGATCGAGGCGGAGCTGTTCGGCCACGAGGCGGGCTCTTTCACCGGGGCGACCAAGTCACGGGTCGGCCGCTTCGAGGAGGCGGACGGCGGCACCTTGTTCCTGGACGAGCTCGCCACCTTGTCCAAAGCCGCCCAGGACCGGCTGCTGCGCGCGGTCGAATATGGCGAGGTGACCCGCATCGGCGCGTCGAAGCCGATGAAGGTCGACGTCCGCATCGTCGCCGCCACCAACGAGCATCTGCCAAAGCTGGTCGAGGAGAACCGCTTTCGCGCCGACCTGCTCGACCGGCTTTCATTCGAGGTCGTGACGCTGCCGCCGCTCCGCCACCGCGTCAGCGACATCCCCGTCCTGGCCGACCATTATGCCCGCCGCATGGCGCTGGAGCTGGAATGGCCGCGCTGGCCGGGCTTCAGCAATGCCGCCTCGAACCGCCTGCTCTCCTACGATTGGCCCGGGAACGTTCGCGAGCTTCGCAACGTCGTCGAACGCGCCGTCTACCGCTGGGAGGATCCGGACAGTCCGATCGACTCGATTCAGTTCGATCCGTTCGAGTCTCCCTGGCGCCCTTCCGCCGGTGAGGCCCGGTCGGTGGAGCTTCCAACGGCTGCGGCGTCGGCGCCGTCCCAGCTGCCGGCAATCGCATCCGGGGCTTACGATCCGGGCTCCTGCGCAGACTTCCGCCTCGCCGTGGCCGAGTATGAAAAGGCGATCCTCGCCGCGGCGCTTGAAAAATGCCGTTGGAATCAACGCGCTGCGGCCACCGCCCTGAAACTGTCCTACGATCAGCTCCGCCACGCGCTGAAGCGCCACGAAATGATGGCGCAAGCCTCGCAAATGGGGTAGATTCGAGCTCTTGAAGGAGGGCTCGATGATGAAGTTCAAATTCCTTCTTACCGCCGCCGGGTTTATCGCCGTTGCGGCTCCTGCGGGCGCCGCGGTCACGGTGCTCGGCTCAAGCTCCGCCAGAATGTGCTACGAAGCTGCGGAGACCACCGCGATGCCCGAGCGCGGCGCGCTCGAATATTGCAACGTCGCGCTCGCCGGCGAGGCCACGGACACGTACGAGATGGTTGCGAGCCACGTCAACCGCGGCATTCTCAGGTCCCGCCTCGGCAATGCCCAGGGCGCGCTGAGCGATTTCGACGCTGCGCTGGCGCTCGATCCGAACCAGCCCGAAGCCTATCTCAACAAGGGCGTGGTGCTGATCCGGCAGGACAGCGCGGATGCGGCGCTGCCGCTCTTCACCATGGCGCTGCAGAAGAACACCAGGCGCCCTGCTTTGGCCTATTACGGCCGCGGCATCGCCCATGAGGAGCTCGGCAACCTCAAGTCCGCTTATGCCGACTACAAGCGTGCTACGCAGGAAGATCCGAAGTGGAAGGAGCCTCGGAACGACCTCGCGAGGTTCGTCGTCACGAAGTAGGCCTCCTTCGTTGCGGCTCCGGAAAAAAGGGGCTGGAACTTTGCGGTGGGAGCACTAGCTCGGGCGGGACTCAAAAGCAGGAGATCCCGCCATGGCTTTCACGCTCCCACCGCTCCCCTATGGTTATGACGCGCTCGAGCCGACCATCGACGCGCAGACGATGACGCTTCACCATTCGAAGCATCACCAGGCTTATGTGGACAAATTAAACGAGGGTGTGGGCGAGGATCCGAGCCTCGAAGGCAAAAGCCTCGAGGAGATCCTGGCGGGCATCTCCAAGGCGTCTAAGAAGGTCCGCAACAATGGCGGCGGGCACTGGAACCACAGCTTCTTCTGGCAGATCATGGGCCCGGGCGGCGGCGCCCCGAGCGGCCGTCTGCAGGAGGCGATCAACAGCGCCTTCGGCTCGTTCGATGTCCTCAAGGCCAAGTTCAACGAAGCGGGCGTCGGCCAGTTCGGCTCCGGCTGGGTGTGGCTGATCGCGGGGCCGGACGGGCGGCTCCAGGTCACCTCGACGCCCAACCAGGACAACCCGCTGATGGACGACGCACCCGTAAAGGGCACGCCGATCCTGGGCAACGACGTGTGGGAGCACGCTTATTATCTGAAGTACAACAATCGCCGCCCCGAATATCTCGGCGCCTGGTGGAACGTGGTGAACTGGGCGAAGGTCGCCGAGCATTACGAGCGGGTGGCCGCGCGCTAAAACGAGCAACCCTCTCCCCTTCAGGGGAGAGGGTGCCGCCGAAGGCGGCGGGAGAGGGGGAGTCGATGCGGGACCCGATCCTCGTCGAGCGCGCCAAATGGATGCGCGCCAATCCAACTCCCGCCGAGCTCCGCCTCTGGCACGCCTTGCGGGCGCGCCGTTTTCACGCGTTCAAGTTCCGCCGACAAGTCGTCATCGAGCGCTACATCGTCGATTTCGCCTGCCGAACGCCGATGCACGTCATCGAAGTCGATGGCGACGCGCACGACCTTCAGGGTCAGTATGACGAACGCCGGACCCGCTTTCTGGAGGGTCTCGGCTATAGGCTGATCCGCTTCCATAATGATGACGTTATACACCATCTGGGAGGCGTGCTCGCCATGCTGGAGGAGTTCGTCGACTCCCCCTCTCCCGGCGCCGCTGCGCGTCACCACCCTCTCCCCTGAAGGGGAGAGGGTTGATTAGCTCTTCAGTCGGTACCCCGTCCGGAAGATCCAGGCGACGACGGCGAGGCAGATGAGGAAGAAGCCGCTGGTCGCGAGCAGGCTCCAATGTACCGGCACGTCGGCCTGGCCGAAGAAGGTCCAGCGGAAGCCGTTGATCAGGTAGACGATAGGGTTGAACAGCGTGATCGTCCGCCATGGCTCCGGCAGCATCTCGATCGAGTAAAAGGAGCCGCCGAGGAAGGTGAGGGGGGTCACCACGAGCAGTGGGATCACTTGCAATTGCTCGAAGCCCTTGGCCCAGATGCCGACGATGAAGCCGAACAGGCAGAAGGTCGCCGCGATCAGAAGCAGGAACCCGATCATAGCGAACGGATGAGCGATCTGCACGTCAACGAACAGGTTCGCGGTGGCGAGGATCACCAGGGCCACGATCGTCGATTTGGTCGCGGCGGCGCCGACATAGCCGAGCACCGTCTCCAGCGCCGACAGCGGAGCCGAGAGGATCTCGTAGATGGTGCCGGTGAAGCGCGGCATGTGAATGCCGAAGGAGGCGTTGAAGATGCTCTCCGTGAACAGCGACAGCATCATCAGGCCGGGCACGATGAAGCTGCCGTAGGGGATGCCGTTGATCTCGGTCATGCGGCTGCCGATGGCGGAGCCGAACACGACGAAATAGAGCGAGGTGGTGATCACCGGCACGGCGAGGCCCGTCCACAAGGTGCGGGCGAAGCGGTGCATCTCGAAACGGTAGATGGCCCAGACGCCGCGGGCGTTGAATGCGGCCGGGTTCATGCCGCCCGCCTTTCGCTGACCAGGTCCACGAAGATGTCCTCCAGCGAGCTTTGGCGGGTATTGAGGTCGGAGAAGCCGATGCCGAGGTCGCGCATCCGGGAGAGCAGGGAGGGGATCCCGGTCCGCTCCGCCTTGGCATCGAAGATGTAGAGCAAGGTGTGGCCCTCGTCGCGGAGCTCGAGCCGCCATTCGCCGAGTTCGGGAGGAATGGTCGTCATCGCCTCCGTGAGGTTCAGCGTCAGCTCCTTCTTGCCGAGCTTCTGCATCAGCCTCGCCTTCTCCTCGACCAGGATGAGTTCGCCCTTGCGGATGACGCCGACGCGGTCCGCCATCTCCTCCGCCTCCTCGATATAATGAGTGGTGAGGATGATGGTGACGCCGCTCTCGCGGAGCTGGCGGACCAGTTCCCACATGTCCCGGCGAAGCTCGACGTCGACGCCCGCGGTCGGCTCGTCGAGGAACAGGATCTCCGGCTCGTGGCTGAGCGCCTTGGCGATCATCACGCGGCGCTTCATTCCGCCGGACAGTTCCTTGATCCGCTCGTTGCGTTTCTCCCAGAGCGAAAGGTCGCGCAGCACCTTCTCGACATAGGCAGGGTTACGGGGCCGGCCGAATACGCCCCGGCTGAACGAGACGGTGTCGATCACCCGCTCGAAAGCGTCGGTGTAGAGCTCCTGCGGCACGAGGCCGATCTTCGCGCGGGCCGCGCGGTAGTCGCTTATGATGTCGTGCCCGGCCGCCTCGATCTGGCCGGTCGTGGGAGTGACAAGGCCGCAGACGATGCTGATGAGCGTCGTCTTGCCGGCGCCGTTCGGCCCGAGCAATGCGAAGATCTCGCCGCGGCTGATGTCGAGGTCGACATTCTTCAGCGCCTGCAGGCCGGAATCATAGGTCTTGGTGAGACCGCGGATCGAGAGGACGGGTGCGTTCATTGGGTGGGCGGAACCGGCGGTTCCTCTTTCGTCTCGAGCTGCATGCCGTGGCGCATCAGCATCGGCACGTTGGCGAGCGCGAACAGGAAGGTGGCGGGGAGGGCGCCCCAGAGCTTGAATCCGACCCAGAAGTCGGTGGTGGTGGTCCGCCACACGGCCTCGTTGACCAGCGCCATGAAGACGAAGAACAGGGCCCAGTTGCGGGTCAGGATCTTCCAGCCCTCGTCGGACAGGCCAGGATAGGCGGTGCCGAGCACCATCTTCAGCAGATTGCGCCCGGTATACATGCCGAACAGGAGGAGACCTGCGACCATCGTATAGTAGATGGTCGGCTTGATCTTGATGAAGGTCTCGTCGTGCAGCCAGATCGTGATGCTGCCGAGGATCAGCACCATCGCGCCGGAGAACCAGAGCAAGGGTGAGATGTGCTTGTACTTGATCTTCGAGACGAGCATCGCGGCGGCGATCGCAACCATGAAGGCGATCGTCGCCGAGAAGATGCCGCGCCAGGCATTGACGGCGAAAAAGATGACGAGCGGGCCGAGATCGATCGCGAGGCGCGCGCCAGCGCTCGGGCCTTGCTGTTCCGCTTCGGCGCTCATGCTGCCGCTCCGGCGACGCCCGCGATCGCCCGGGCCGCGTGGGCGGGGTTGAAGGGACGCAGGTCGTCGATCCCTTCGCCGATGCCGATGGCGTGGATGGGGATGCCGTATTTTTCGGCTGCCGCGACGAGCACGCCGCCGCGCGCGGTGCCGTCGAGCTTGGTCATTACGAGGCCGGTGACGCCGGCCACTTCTCTGAACACCTCGATCTGGCCGAGCGCATTCTGGCCGGTGGTGGCGTCGAGCACGAGCACCACGTCGTGCGGCGCGGCCGGGTTGAGGCGGCCGAGCACGCGGCGGATCTTGGCGAGCTCGTCCATCAATTCCTTCTTGTTCTGGAGACGCCCGGCGGTGTCGACGATCAGCACGTCGATGCCCTCGGCGGTGGCCTTCTTGACCCCGTCGAAGACGAGGGCGGACGGATCGCCTCCCTCAGGTCCGGTGATGATCGGAACGCCGATCCGGTCCGCCCACACCTTCAATTGCGCGATCGCGGCCGCGCGGAAGGTATCGCCGGCGGCGAGCAGCACGCCATAATCCTGCTCCAGGAAGAGGTGGGCGAGCTTGGCGATCGTGGTCGTCTTGCCGGAGCCGTTGACGCCGACGACCAGTATCACCTGCGGGCGCGGAAAGGCGTCGATCTCGAGCGGCACTGCGACCGGCTCCAATATCTCCGCCAGTTCCTCGGCGACGATCTCCCGGACCCGCGCCTCGGTGAGATCCAGCTCGTAATGCTCCTCGGCGAGCCGCGCGCGGACTTTGGCCGCGGTCTCCGGTCCGAGGTCGGACGCGATCAGCGCCTCCTCGATCTGGTCGAGCACCCGCTCGTCCAGCTGCGCCTTGGTGAACAGGCCCGTCAGATTGTCGCCGAGCCGGTCCGACGTCTTGCGGAAGCCCGCCGTCAGCCGCTCGAGCCATCCTGCTTCGCTCAAGCGAAATCTCCGATGAGGGCGCCGCCTTCGACGCCGGTGATATCCATGATGCCGACGTTGCCCGGCTCCCGCCCACTGACGCGGACGGTCGCGAAATTCTCCGCGTGGCCGGTGCCGCCGCGCTCGACAAGAACCTGCTGTTTCGTGCCGACAAGGCTCTTCAGCCAATCGGTCTTCCGCCGCTCCGTCGCCTCGCGCAGCCGGCGCGCCCGCGCCTTGACTGCGGACGGCGTGACCTGCGGCATGCGCGCCGCGGGCGTGCCGACGCGGGGCGAGAAGGGGAAGATATGGCCCATGACGATGTCGCACTCGTCGATCAGCCGCATGCTGTTCTCGTGCATCTCGTCGGTCTCTGTCGGGAAGCCGGCGATGAGGTCGGCGCCGATCGCGATCTCGGGCCGCCGCGCCTTCAGCCGCGCCACCGTGTCCACCGCCTGGGCGCGGCTGTGGCGGCGCTTCATGCGCTTCAGGATCATGTCGTCGCCGGCCTGGAAGCTCATGTGGAGGTGCGGCATGAAGCGAGGCTCGCCGCAGATGATCTCCTCCAGCCGCGGGTCGATCTCGACGCTGTCGATCGAGGAGAGGCGGAGGCGGGGAAGGGTCGGCACGTGGCGGAGGATACGCTCGACGAGCTGGCCGAGCGTCGGGGAGCCGGGCAGGTCGGGCCCGTAGCTGGTGACGTCGACGCCGGTGAGGACGACCTCCTGGACGCCTTCGTCGACCAGCTCCTTGATGCGTTCCACGACGATCCCGGCGGGCACCGAACGGCTGTTCCCGCGGCCGTAGGGGATGATGCAGAAGGTGCAGCGATGATCGCAGCCATTCTGCACTTCGACGAAGGCGCGGGAGCGCTCGCAGAAGGCGGCGGCGAGGTGGGGGCTCTTCTCCTGCACGGCAAAGATGTCGGAGACCACAATCCTTTCCGTCATCCCGGCGAAAGCCGGGATCTCAGGGAGAGGTGGTTCGGCGCCATTGTCTCGCTGAGAGCCCGGCTTTGGCCGGAATGACGAGGGGCGGAATTTCTCGCCATTGCCGATGACGCGGCTGACTTCCGGCATGACCGCAAAGGTCTCCGGCTCGACCTGAGCCGCGCAGCCGGTGACGATCACCCGAGCATTGGGTCTCGCCCGCTTTGCGCGGCGGATTGCCTGACGCGCTTGCCGGACCGCTTCGCCGGTGACGGCGCAGCTGTTGACGATGACGAGGTCGTCCTCGTCCGAAGCGAGGCGGCGCATGGTCTCGCTCTCGGCAGCATTGAGGCGGCAGCCCATGGTGATGACCTCCACGCTCATGCGAGCGCCTCGAGGTCGATCTCACCGGTGAAGACGTGGGCGGCGGGACCGCTCATCTGGATGCGGCCGCCGCGTTCCCAGGCTATGTTGAGGGTGCCGCCGGGCAGGCGGACCTCGACCGGCGACTTGGCCCGGCCGAGGCTGATCGCCGCCACCGCCGTCGCGCAGGCGCCGGTGCCGCAGGCCTGGGTCAGGCCGGCCCCGCGCTCCCAAACGCGCAGCCGGATCGCCTTACCCTCGGCAGAGGCGACGTTGATGTTGATCCGCTCGGGGAACAGCGGATCATTCTCGATCAGGGGCCCGAGCCGATCAAGCTCGATCGCTTGCGCATCGTCGACGAAGAAGATGAGGTGGGGATTGCCGACATTGACGGCGAACGGCGTCTGAAGCGCCTCCCAGGCCACCGGCATCGCGCGCGTGTCCATCGGGTAGGCGAGGGGGATCTCCTCCCAGCCGAAGCGCGGGCAACCCATGTCGACGCTGGCGCCGGCGCCGTTGGTCACGCCGGCGATGATTCCGCCCAGCGTCTCGATCCGCTGCACGCCGCCTTCGAGCAGGGTCACGCAGCGCGCAGCATTGCCGCAGGACTGGACCTCGCTGCCGTCGGCGTTGAAGATGCGCATGCGGATGTCCGCCACCTTCGACGGCTCCAGCAGGATCAGCTGGTCGCAGCCGATCCCCGTCCGCCGATCGGCGATGGCGCGAGCGCGCCCCGCGTCGAGACTGACCGGATGCTCGCGCCCGTCGAGCACGACGAAGTCGTTGCCGAGGCCGTGCATCTTGTGAAAGCGGCGCACCATCGCCGCGCGATCTAGGGTGCGGCGGAGATCAAGTCCACCTTGGCCGCCTCACTGGCTGCGGACGGCGCGGTCCCGGTTGTTGAGGCGGCGGCGGGGCTCGGCACAGTCGCGCGCCACCGCGAGCAGGCCCTTTTCGGCGAGCAGGGTGCGGACCTCGGGGATCGGCATCGGCCGCCCGAACAGCCAGCCCTGGCCCTTGTAGTTACCGATCGTGCGCAGCCGCGCCTCGACCATCTCATTCTCGATGCCCTCGGCCGTGACTGCGAGATTGAGGCTGTCGGCGAGCCGGGTGATCGCATTCACGATCGCCGCGCTCTCCGGATTGTCGTTGATCGAGGTGACGAAGCTGCGGTCGATCTTGATCCGGTCGAACGGCAGCGCGCGGAGGTGCGCGAGCGACGAATAGCCGGTGCCGAAATCGTCGAGCGCAAGGCGGATGCCCTGGTTCTTCAATGAGCCGACGATCGACTGGGCAAGGCCGAGATTTTCGAACAGCGAGCTTTCGGTGATCTCGACCTCGAGCCGCTCGGCCGGGAAGCCGGTCTCGACCAGCAGCTTGACGATGCGCTGGGCGAGCCACGGGTCCTTGAGCTGCGACGGCGAGATGTTGACCGACATGGTGAGCGAAGGATCCCAGCCACGGGCTTCCTCGAATGCCTGGCGCATTACCGACAGCGAGAGGTCGCTGATCAGGCCGCATTCCTCGGCGACGCCGATGAACTCGTCGGGCGGGACGATGCCGCGCTCCGGGTGCTTCCAGCGGGCGAGCATCTCGAAGCCGTGCAGGCTGCCCGTGACGAGGTCGATCTGCTGCTCGAAATAGGGAACGAACTGGCCTTCCGGGATGCCGCTCCTGAGGCCTGCCTCGGTGGCGTTCCGGCTCTGGAGCTCGCGTTCCATGCTCCCGTCGAACCAGACGCAGCGGCCGCGGCCGAGCTTCTTGGCGGCATACATGGCGATGTCGGCGCGGCGCAGCAGGGGGTCGACGCCGTCGCAATCGGTGTCCGACCGCGCGACGCCGAGCGAGGCGCTGATATGGACATGGACGCCGGCCAGGTCGAACGGCTTGCCGAGCCGGTCGACGATATAATTGGCGATCGCATCGACGCCGCCGAGATTGTCGGGATCGAAGATGAAGGCCGCGGCGAACTCGTCGCCGCCCAGTCGGGCCGCGACGGAGCCGTTGGGCAGCGCCTTCTGGATCACCTCGGCGGTCGTGCGGAGGAGATTGTCGCCGGTAAGATGGCCATGGACGTCGTTGATCGTCTTGAAGCCGTCGAGGTCGACGATCAGCATCGCGACGGCGCGGTTGCGCTTGGCGGCGGCCGTGACCAGCTCGCCCACCGCCGACGTCAGCGAGCGGCGGTTGAGAAAGCCGGTCAAGGGGTCGGTCGACGCCAGCGACTGGGCACGCTTCTCGGCGGCCGTGCGTTCCACCACCTCGTGCTTCACGTCGCGATAGCGGCGCCAGCCATAGATGGTGAGGGCCACGTTGAGCAGGAGAAGCCCCGTGATGATACTGCTATTGTCGGCGCCCAGCGCGATGATCTGCCGGCGCGCGACCTCGAAATAGCCATTGCCGAATGCGGCGAGCACGAGCAGCACCGACACGGCGATGCCGATGATGATGAAGTCTTCCCCGCCGGCACGCACACCGCGCCTGTCTCTGGAGAACATGCTCGCCATTCGTTTCTCTCGTCCCCCGGGAAAAGCGGGTTCCGTGCTATCCCTTGCGGGTGAAGATGGTGTTAAGCCGCCGCGCCTTGCCTTCGCTTGTCCTGAGAGCTATGCGCCCCCACATCCACCGTCACAGGTGAACGACACGGGAGCGTCCGCGGACGCGCGCTGGCCGGCGAGGTTTCGCCCGCCGGCGCTTTTGCGTTTGGCGATCGTGTCCAGAGGAGAAGCTGAGTGTTCGACAGTCTGAGCGATCGCCTGAACGGCGTCTTCGATCGCCTCCGCGGCCGCGGTGCGCTGACCGAAACGGACGTGCGCGCGGCGATGCGCGAGGTGCGAATCGCCTTGCTCGAGGCGGACGTGGCGCTGCCGGTGGTCCGCGAGTTCGTCGACAAGGCGACTGAGCAGGCGGTCGGCCAGCAGGTGCTGAAGTCGGTCACGCCGGGGCAGCAGGTCGTCAAGATCGTGCACGACGCCTTGGTCGAGATGCTCGGGGCCGACGTGGTCGAGCTCAATCTCGGCATCACCCCGCCCGCGATCATCCTGATGGTCGGCCTCCAGGGCTCAGGCAAGACCACCACCACGGCCAAGATCGCGAAGAGGCTCTCCGAGAAGGAGCGCAAGAAGGTGATGATGGCGTCGCTCGACGTCGCCCGCCCAGCCGCGCAGGAGCAGCTTGCCGTACTCGGCCGCCAGGCGAACGTCGCGACCTTGCCGATCGTGCCGGGCCAGCAGCCGGTCGACATCGCCAAGCGCGCTCTCCAGGCGGCGAAGCTGCAGGGCTTCGACGTGCTGATGCTCGACACGGCGGGCCGCCTCCACGTCGATCAGGCGCTGATGGATGAGATGAAGGCGGTGGCCTCCGTCTCCGATCCGGACGAAGTGCTGCTCGTCGTCGACTCGCTGACAGGTCAGGATGCGGTCAACGTCGCGCGCAACTTCTCGGAGCAGGTCGATCTCACCGGCGTCGTCCTCACCCGCATGGACGGCGATGCCCGCGGCGGTGCCGCGCTCTCGATGCGCGCCGTCACCGGCAAGCCGATCAAGTTCGCCGGCGTCGGCGAAGGCATCGACAAGATCGAGGCCTTCCACCCGCAGCGCGTCGCCGGCCGCATCCTCGGCATGGGGGACGTCGTCAGCCTGGTGGAGCGGGCCGCCGAGACCATCCAGATGGAGGAGGCCGAGGCCCTCGCCAACAAGATGGCCAAGGGGCAGTTCGACCTCAACGACCTCAGGTCGCAGCTCATGCAGATGCAGCGCATGGGCGGTCTCGGCGCGCTCGCCGGCATGCTGCCGGGCATGAAGAAGATGGCCGGCGTCGCGCAGAAGGCGCAGGACGAGAAGACGCTCGTCCACCTCGACGCGATCATCGGCTCGATGACGCCGCGGGAGCGTTCGAAGCCCGAGCTGCTCAACGCAAAGCGCAAGATCCGCGTTGCCAAGGGATCGGGAACGACGGTGCAGGAGGTCAACCGCCTCCTCAAGATGCATCAGGAAATGGCCACGGCCATGAAGAAGATCAGGAAGATGGGCGGCCTAGGCAAGCTCGGCGCCTTGTTCGGCGGCGGCGGAGCCGGCGGGCTTGGCGGCATGCTCGGTGGGATGGGCGGCATGCCTGGCGCCGGGGCGGCTCCGCCGGCCGGCCTGCCGGGCCTGCCGGGCGGCAACCAGCCGTTCAACCTCCCACCCGGCTTCGACAAGTTCATGAAGAAGTAGGTTCCGTCATCCCGGCGAAAGCCGGGATCTCGGGACGAGAAGACACAAGTGCACATATCGGCCTGAGACCCCCGCTTTCGCCGGGGTGACGGCAAAGTTCAAAAGGAGTGAAGAAAATGGCAGTTTCAATCCGGCTCGCCCGCGGCGGCGCAAAGAAGCGTCCTTATTACAAGATCATCGTCACCGACGCGCGCAACAGCCGCGACGGCAAGTTCATCGAGCGCATCGGCAGCTACAATCCGCTGCTCGCCAAGGACAATCCCGAGCGGGTGAAGCTTGACGCGGACCGCGCCCGCCATTGGCTGTCGGTCGGCGCCCAGCCGTCGGACCGCGTCGCCCGCTTCCTCGATGCCGCGGGCGTCAAGGAGCGCGCTGCCCGCAGCAACCTGAAGAAGGGCGAGCCGGGCGAGAAGGCCAAGGAGCGCGCCGAGGAGCGTGCCAGCCGCGACGCTGAGGCCGCCGAAGCCGCCGCCGCTGCCGCTGCCGAGCCGGCTCCCGCCGAGGAAGCCGCCCCGGCCGAAGAGGCTCCCGCCGAAGTGACCGCCGGGGGCGGCGAGGGTGAGGCCACTCCCGCCGACCAGGCGCCGAACGAAGGCGAGTCGACCAGCGAGCCCGCTGAGGGTTCGGACGAAGCGGCCCCCGCCGAGGGCGCCGAAAAGGCCGAATAAGCCTTGGCGGAGACGCAGCTCACCCTCGCCGCCATTGCCGGTGCTCACGGCATCGGCGGCGAGGTTCGCCTGAAGCTGTTCGGCGAAGGTGTCGATAGCCTCGCCCGCCATAAGGCGGTGCAGGTGGGCGATCGGCAGCTGACGCTGAAATCGGTGAAGCCGGGCGGCGGCGGTGCCATCGCCCGCTTTGCAGAAATCCTCGACCGAACGGCCGCGGAAGCCTTGCGCGGTCGCCTGGTCACGGTGCCGCGCTCAGCTCTCCCGCCGCTGGAGGAGGGCGAATATTACCACGCCGACCTGATTGGCCTCTCCTGCGAGGGTTCCGGCGGAGAGCAGCTCGGCCGGGTGGTCGCGGTGGAGAATTTCGGCGCCGGCGACATCATCGAGATCGAGCAGCCGGACGGGCGCCGCAACATGGTGCCGTTCCGCGCCGGCATCGCCGATCTCGCTGGCGACAAGATCCTCGTCGACCCGCTTTTTCTTGCCTGAGCGGCGGTTCGACCGCAGATTTCTCCTTCATCAGGAGGAGGGCGAGATGGCAGGATTTCGGGAGTTCATCGCGCGCGGAAACGTGCTCGACCTGGCCGTGGCGGTGATCATCGGCGGGGCGTTCGGGACGATCGTCAGCTCGCTCACCGACGATCTCATCATGCCGGTCGTGGGTGCCGTCACCGGCGGCATCGATTTTTCGAATTATTTCGTTCGTCTCGGCCCTGTACCTGCCGGATTTGCCGGTGATCCGAACAGTTATGCGGCGCTGAAGGCGGCGGGCGTGCCGATGTTCGGCTACGGCCAGTTCATCACCGCGATCGTCAATTTCCATCCTCGCCTTCATCATCTATCAACTCGTCAAGGTAGCGGCGCGGGTGCGCCCGCCTGCGGAGGCGGCGACGCCGGCGCCGAGCGACGAATTGCTGGTGCTGCGCGAGATCCGGGACGAGCTGAAGCGCCGCGCCTGAAGGTCAATCGGGTACGGGGCGGGCGATGATTTCATCGCCGCCTGCGCGGATCCGCAACTCGCCGCCCTCCGTCGTTCGCAGGGGCGCATTGCCGTTGCCGAGCGCGCGCCAATAGCCGCGCAGCTGCGGCGTCGGCGAGCATTCCTGCGCGTCGGAGATGATCATGCGCGTCCCGTCCGGAGCCGGCGCCCGGGTCGCATCGAAGCCCCAGCTGTTGCACCCGTCGCGTCCGCCGGTGACCCGACCGTCCCGCACGCGGAGCAGGAACTTGCCCGGCGGCACCTCCTGCCCGCTGATCGTGGTGACGGTCCACATCCCGTCCGGATTGGCCGCTTCGCCGTCGCATGCGGCGACAATCAGGAAAAGCGCATGGACGGCAGCGCGCATCTACCGCATCGAGTTGCCGCGCAGCCGCTCCCGGATGATCGGCTTTTCCTTCGCCAAGTCATTGCGGATCGTGGTGGCGGCGACGCCGCCTTCGCCCATGGCATGGCTGATCTGGTCGAGACCGAGCACGATATCGCCGGCGGCATAGACGCCCGCCACGCTGGTCCTTTGGTGTGAATCGACGATGATCGTGCCTTCCTCGGAAAGCTTGCAGTCGACCTGCTTGGCCAGTTCGCAATGCATGTCGGAGCCGAGGGCGGGATAGACGCTGTCGAACTCATATTCGCCATAAGGCGTCGCGACCGTGATGCATTTGCCGGCCGCAGCCACCGCGTGGCAGGGGCCGTCGACGCAGGCGATGTCGAATTCGCGCAACCGCGCCAGGTCCTCCGCATCGAGCTGGTGCGCCCGGTCGGGAGCGATCAGCGTGATATCCTCGGTAAATCCGCGAAGGAACACGGCCTCGGCGACCCCGCGCCCGCCGCTGCCGATGACGCCCACCTTCTTGTCCGTGACCTCATAGCCGTCGCACACCGGGCAATAGCGGATCAGGCCCTTCGACAGGGCCTCGTCGTGCAGGTCCTCGTCCATCGGCGGGCGGCGATTGGTGACGCCGGTCGCCAGCAGCACCTTGCGGGCGGTGACCGAGCCTTCGCCCCATTCCGCCTTGAAGCCGCCGTCGATCGGATCGAGCCGGGTGACGCGCGCGGTGTCGATGGAGGCACCGTACATCTGCGCCTGCTCCCGCATCCGCTCGAGCAGCTCCTTGCCCGAGATACCACCCGGAAAGCCGGCATGATTGTGGGTGCACGGGATCCAGCTCGCCCGGCTCTTTCCCGCATCGATCACCTTGAGCGACAGATGGTAGCGCGTGAGATAGATGGCGGCGGTGAGCCCGGCGGGCCCGCCGCCGATCACGAGGCAGTCATAGTCGAGATCGGCCATGGCGGCAGAGCGCGGCGCCCGAACTTAGGTTCCGTGGTTGCTGGCGCTCGGCTCACGCGCTGGCTAAGGCCGCGGGCAGCGAAAGGGAGGTTCGATGCGGCTTATCCTGACAGTCTGGGCGGCCTTGCTGCTGGCCCTCCCGCAGGCAGCGCAAGCGGATCTGCCGCCCGAGGCGTTGGCCCGGGCAATCCCAAACATCGACCGCATCTTCGCAGACTTCCAGCGGGAATCCCACGCGCCGGGCCTGGTCTACGGCATTGTCGCCGACGGTCGCCTCGTCCACGTCAAGACGCTCGGCGTGCAGGACCTTGAGGCAAAGCCGCCGGTCACTTCGGACAGTCTGTTCCGCATTGCATCCATGTCCAAGGCCTTCACGGCCCTCGCGATCCTGAAGCTCCGCGACGAGGGAAAGCTCTCGCTGGATGCGCTGGCGGAAACCTACGTTCCGGAGCTCCGGGCCTGGCGCTACCCGACTTCGGACTCGCCCCGCATCCGCGTCCGCGACCTCCTCAATCATACCGGCGGCTTCGTCACCGACGATCCCTGGGGCGATCGCCAGCAGGTGATGAGCGAGGCGGAGTTCACCCGGATGCTGCAGCAAGGGGTGCCCTTCACGCGGGCGCCCGGCACAGCGTTCGAATATTCGAACTTTGGCTACGCGCTGCTCGGCCGGATCGTCACCAACGTCTCCGGCATGCCGTACGACCAATATATCATGCGCAACATTCAGCGCCCGCTCGGCATGGCTTCGACCGGTTATGAGGTGCGCGACTGGCCGATCGAGCGCCGCGCCATCGGCTATCGCTGGGAGAATGAGGCCTGGAGCGAGGAGCCGACCATGCGCCACGGCGTGTTCGGTTCGATGGGCGGCGTCCAAACCAGCGCCAACGATTATGCGAAATGGATCGGCTTCCTGCTTTCCGCCTGGCCTGCCCGGGACGGACCGGCGACCGGTCCGGCCCGTCGCTCCACCGTCCGCGAGATGGCTGCCGGCTCCAATTTCGCGCGGCTCCGGTCTCGCTTCGGGACCCATCAGGTGCCGCAGGCGGCGGCTTATGGCATGGGCCTCATCGCCGCCCAGGACCCCGATCTCGGCAACACGCTCAGCCATGGCGGCGGCTATCCCGGCTACGGCTCGCACATGCTGCTGCTGACCGACCACAATGTTGGCCTCTTCGTTTTCACCAACCGCACCTATAACGGCGGCTCCGGCGCGGTCTGGGACGCGGCGATCGAGCTCCACAAGGCGGGAGGGCTGCCAGGCCGCCAGCTTCCCGTCAGCGCCTCGCTGGCAGCCGCTTATCGGGCCGCCACCTCCATGTATCGTGCGGGCGCCATCGAGCCGGGCCGCAGACTGTTGGCGATGAACTTCTTGATGGACCGCTCGCCCGAGAACTGGAGCCGCGAATTCACTCGCCTCAAGGGCGAGACCGGCGAGTGCGACACGGCGGCCCCCATCACGCCGACCGGAATGCTGTCGGGCACCTTCTCCTGGCGCTGCGCAAGGGGCCGCCTCGACGGGCAGCTGCTGCTCGCGCCGACCGATCCCGCCGGTATCCAGGCGCTGCGCTTCGCGGTGGTTCCGCCGCAGCCGTGACCTGGCGCGCCACGGCTCTCACCCTCTACCCGGAGATGTTTCCGGGGCCGCTGGGCCTCAGCCTCGCCGGGCGGGCGCTGGGGGAGGGGACCTGGTCGCTGGAGACGGTGCATATCCGCGACTTCGCCACTGACAAGCACAAGTCGGTGGACGACACGACCGCGGGCGGCGGGGCGGGGATGGTGATGCGGGCGGACGTGCTCGCACGCGCGGTCGATCATGTGCTGGAGCGGCAGCCCGAGGCGCCGATGCTCGCCATGACCCCGCGGGGCCAGCCGCTCACCCAGAAGCTGGTGCGCGAGCTTGCCACGGGACCCGGGGTGTCGATCCTCTGCGGGCGTTTCGAGGGTATCGACGAGCGTCTGTTCGAGGCGCGGCCGATCGTGCCCGTGTCCATCGGCGACTATGTGCTTTCGGGCGGCGAGACCGCCGCTTTGGTCCTCCTCGATGCTTGCGTTCGGCTGCTTCCTGGCGTAATGGGCGCGCCTTCGAGCGGTGAAGAGGAAAGCTTCGAACAGGGGCTCCTCGAATACCCTCATTATACCCGACCATATGAATGGGAAGGACGCACGATCCCCGAAGTGCTGCGATCGGGGGATCATGCGAAGATCGCTGCCTGGCGAAAGCAAAAGGCGGCGGACGATACACGGCTAAGGCGGCCGGACCTGATCGAGCGCCACGGGGGCGCGCGAAGGACACCGCCCTCTGGCGCGCGGCACGAGAGTGAAGGCGAAGAGCAATGAACCTGATCCAGACCCTCGAGGCCGAGGCCATCGAGCAGTTCAAGTCCACCAAGCAGATTCCCGATTTCCGCCCCGGCGATACGCTGCGCGTCGGCGTCCGCGTCGTCGAAGGCGACCGCACCCGCGTCCAGAATTACGAGGGCGTCTGCATCGCCCGCGCCAACAAGGGCCTGGGCTCCAGCTTCACCGTCCGCAAGATCAGCTTCGGCGAGGGTGTCGAGCGCGTCTTCCCGCTCTATTCGCCGAACATCGACTCGATCGAGGTCGTCCGCCACGGCGCCGTCCGCCGCGCCAAGCTCTATTATCTGCGCGGTCGCACCGGCAAGGCTGCCCGCATCGCCGAGCGCCGCGTCGACACCGCGAAGACCGGCCAGCCGGTCGCCGCGACGGCCACTCCGGAGACCGAGACTGCCGAGGGCTGATTGCTCCGGCCGGTGAATTGACGAAGAGGCCGCGCTTTGCGGCCTCTTTTCTTATCGGGCCATCGGCAACGCGCCGACCGGGGTCGCCGCCTTGGGGTCGCGGATCGTCAGGTAGTAGTCGAAGGCCAGGATCGTCTGCCGCGTCTTGGCGTCGATGTCCTTGAGCTCGCGCAGCTTGGGCCGCAGGGCTTTGAGGTCGATGAGCGTGACCTCGTCTGTGGCGAGCTGCCCGACCAGACTGTCTTTGCCGAAATAGGGGCTGCACGATGCAGGCTTGCTGGTCTGCGGGTTGAGCGACTCGCCGCCGTTGCAGTCCACCATCATGTTCACCAGTTCGAAGCCGCGCGGCAGGCCCCATTCGGCCAGGAAGTTCGCCAGACTCGGCACGTCGGTGCCGCTCAGGCCCCGCATGGCGTGGTAGCCGCCGAACTTCATGAAAACTTTCGGCGGGGTCCCCAGCCGCCGCTCCGCCTCCGCGAACCGGCGGGCGAAATTAACCTTCATGTAATTTTCGCGGGTGAGGTTGGCGGGATAGATTGGACCTGTCTTGCGCATGAAGGGCGCGTAGATCTCGCTCGAGAGACGCAGGTCCCGGAGCAACGCGGTCGCATGCTCGTCCCCTGCGAAGGCGGCGTCGAGCGGATCGAGCTCGGCCGGCGTCAGGACCCCGATCAGCATCGGATTGGCCGTGGATTTGGCCGCCAACGCATCGATCGCTTGGTGCTGTCCGGCCGAGCGCGCGCGCTTGCGCAGGAGATCGACTACGATCGGCGCCGCGCCGACGAACTCCTGGTCTAGGCCCCACAAGGCCTTCTGCTTGTCCGGAGAGCGCGCGACGATCTGCTCAGTGAGCGCGATTTCCTCGGCAAAGAAGAGGAAGGGAATAGTGAAGCCGTGGCCCGGCTGGGCAATATAGTTGGCGAGCCGGCCCGGGCCCTGCCGCACCAAGGTCTCGGCGAAATCGGTTGAATGGGGGCCGACCTCGAGCGCCGAGTGGGTATAGCCGCCGCTCGTCGCCAGCACACGGTGGAGGGCCTTCACGAACAAGGCGATGTCGGCGACGCCGTGCTGCTCGCCGATCATGAAGAATTGCGCCTGCCGGCCGTCCGCGATCAGCCGCTCCCAGCCTGGGCCGGAATAGGCGTCGGGGGCGCTTCGGCTGATCGGGATCTTATGTTGGAGGATGATGTCCGATGCGCTCTTTTGCTGCGCCGCCGCAGGTTGAACCGCCATCATGCACCCCGCCGCAAACAGCCACGACCGTTTCATTCACGTCCCCCTGCTCCCGGGAACGGTTTTGCATCAACGGGATGGCCGTTCAAGCGGATGGGTGCCGTTGACTTCGATTGACGTTGACGTGAACGGAAACTAGACCGGCGAGCCATGCCGCAGTCCGCTCTCCACTCCGATTTCCACCACGCCGAGCACAGCACCGTCACCTACTCCATTACCGAGCTCTGCGAGGAGTTCGGGGTGACGCCGCGCGCACTGCGTTTCTACGAGGATGAGGGGCTGATCGCGCCTCAGCGGGTCGGTCTTACCCGCGTCTATTCCTGGCGGGATCGCGCGCGGCTCGCCTGGATCCTGCGCGGGAAGCGCGTCGGCTTCAGCCTCGCCGATATTCGCGAGATGATCGACCTCTATGATCTCGGCGACGGGCGCGAGGCGCAGCGCCGCGTGACCGTCCAGAAGTGCCGGGAGCGGATCGATCTGCTCGAAAAGCAGCGCCGCGACATCGACGGGACGATCAAGGAATTGACCGCCTTCATCGCCATGGTCGGCGATGCCTCCGCAAAAATCGACTGATCGCTCCGAGGAACGAAGATGCCCAGCTACACCGCTCCCGTCGCCGACACGCGTTACATCATCGATCATCTGCTCGGGCTCGAACGCTATTCGAACCTGCCGGGCTTCGAGAATGCGACGCCCGACATGATCGAGGCCGTGCTGGGTGAGGCGGGGCGCTTCTGCGAGGAGGTGCTGGCGCCGCTCAACCGCGTCGGCGACGAGCATGGCTGCACGCGCAACGACGACGGTTCGGTGACGACGCCGCCGGGCTTCAAGGAGGCTTGGGACCAGTTCGTCGCCAATGGCTGGACCACCCTGTCGGCGCCCGAGGAATTTGGCGGGCAGGGGCTGCCGCACGTCGTCTCGACCGCGGTCTCCGAATATCTCTGCGCGGCCAATCACAGCTTCGAGATGTATAACGGCCTGACCCAGGGTGCGATCGCATCGATCCTGGTCAAGGGTTCGGACGAGCAGAAGGCCAAATACCTCCCCAACATGGTCGGCGGCCGCTGGACCGGCACGATGAACCTGACCGAGCCGCATTGCGGCACCGATCTTGGCCTCATCAAGACCAAGGCCGAGCCGCAGGGGGACGGTTCTTATAAGATCACCGGCACCAAGATTTTCATCTCGTCAGGCGAACACGACCTTTCGGAGAACATCATCCACCTGGTTCTCGCCAAGATCAGCGGCGCACCGGACAATGTGAAGGGCATCTCGCTCTTCATCGTGCCCAAGATCGCGGTGAATGACGATGGCTCGCTGGGCGACCGCAACGGCGTCACCTGCGGCTCGATCGAGCACAAAATGGGCATCCACGGCAACTCGACCTGCGTCATGAACTACGACGGCGCGACCGGATATCTCGTTGGCGACGAGAATAAGGGCTTGGCCGCAATGTTCATCATGATGAACGCAGCCCGTCTCGGCGTCGGCCTGCAGGGCCTCGCTCAGGGCGACGTCGCCTATCAGAACGCCGTCCAGTATGCGAAGGACCGCCGGCAGGGCAGGGCGCTCACCGGCCCCGCCGAACCGGGCGAGAAGGCCGACACCCTGTTCGTCCACCCGGACGTTCGCCGGATGCTGATGGAAGCCAAGGCCTATAATGAGGGCGCCCGCGCGCTCATCCTGTGGGGCGCGCTCCAGGTTGATCTCTCGCGCAAGGCGCAGACCGAGGAGGAGCGTGAGAGCGCCAACGACCTCATCTCGCTGCTCACCCCAGTCATCAAGGGCTATCTGACCGACAAGGGCTTCGAGGCCGCAATCCTCTCGCAGCAGGTCTATGGCGGCCACGGCTATATCCGCGAATGGGGCATGGACCAGTTCGTCCGCGACGCCCGCATCGCCCAAATCTACGAGGGCACCAACGGCATCCAGGCGATGGACCTGGTCGGCCGCAAGCTTGCCCAAAATGGGGGTCGCGCAGTGCAGGCCTTCTTCCGCCTCGTCGCCGAGGAAGTGAGTGATGCCAAAGGCAAGGACGGCACCGCGGAGATCGCCGCAGCGCTCGAGCGCGCTAACAGCGAGCTGCAGACCGCGACCATGTGGCTGATGCAGAATGCCATGCAGAACCCGAACAATGCTGGCGCGGCGGCCTACAGCTACATGCACCTGATGGGTATCGTCACGCTCGGCCTCATGTGGCTGCGCATGGCCAAGGCAAGCGGCGAGGTTCTCTCGAACGGAGCCGAGAATGCCGGCTTCCACCAGGCAAAGCTCGTCACCGCCCGCTTCTTCGCGGAACGCATCATGCCGGAAGCCGGGGCGCTTCGCCGCAAGATCGAGGCGGGCTCCGAGACGATCATGGCCTTGCCGGTCGAGGCCTTCTAGTCCAATCACCGTTCCGGGACGCCGGAACGGGGGATGACTTGACGCCACTCGAACGGGGGCAGCTCTGGGTGATGCTGATCCACAGCATCCTGGTCTGCCTGGTCGTGCTCGCCGCCGCTTCCGGGGCTTCAATTGGGCTCTATGTGCAGACGGGCATCTCGCCGGCTTTCGTTCTGCTGCCGCTGCTTCTGCTCCTGATCTACCCCGCCTTGATCGGCCCCCACCGCAATTACCGCTCTTGGGGCTATCGCATGGACGCGGAGGAGCTGCGCCTCGCCCACGGTGTGCTTACCCATGTCGAGACGTTGGTGCCGCTGAAGCGGGTCCAGCATCTCGATATCAGCCAGGGGCCGCTGGAGCGCGCCTTCGGCGTCTGCCGGCTGGTGCTCCACACTGCCGGCACCGCGCACAGCCAGGTTACGCTCCCAGGCCTCCCGCGCGCGACAGCCGAGGCAATGCGCAGCGAGATCCGGAGCCACATCCGCCAGGAGCCCGAATGAACGGCGGCACGGTTGCGGATCGGCGGGTCCATCCCGGCACGGTGGCGCTACGCTTCCTCAAGGACCTGCCGCAGACTTTGATTGGCTTGCCGGCGCTGTTCGCGCTCATCTCGGACACCGGCTGGAGCTACGTGCTCCTGATCGCCTTTGCCGCCGCGATCGTGCTGATCCTCGCGCAATGGCTGAGCTGGAGCCGCTTCAGCTATGGCGTCGGCAGCCAGGAGATCGTGATCAAGAGCGGCATCCTCAGCCGCAACCGCCGCTCCATCCCCTTCGATCGGGTGCAGGACGTCGATATCGAGCGGGGGCCGCTGCACCGGCTGTTCGGCCTGGCCAAGGTTCGCATAGAGACGGGGGGATCGGCCAAGGACGAGGGCGTCCTCGACAGCGTCACCCTTGCCGAAGCCGACCGGCTACGCGCCGCCATCCGCGCCGGCAGGTCCGGGCAAGCGACGGCGGATGCTCTAGAAGCGGTGGAGCCAGACGCGCATCTGCTGTTCGCGATGAGCCCGCAGCGGGTTCTACTCTCCGGCTTCTTCAACTTCTCGCTCATCTATCTCGCCGGCGTGTTCGCGGTCCTGCAGACGTTCGAGCCCTACATCCCGTTCGACATCTACGATCCGGGCCGCTGGATCGGCCTGGTCGATGAACGGACGGTGCGTGGCTTCACGCTCGGTGCCTGGCTGGCGGTGCTGATGGTCGCTCTGCTGCTCGGCGTCGTCACCGGCGTGCTGCGCACCCTGTCCCGAGACTTTGGCTTCCGGCTCATGGCGGAGGGCGCGCGGATGCGCCGCGAACGCGGCCTCTTCACCCGCAGCGAAGTGGTGCTGCCGAAGAACCGCATCCAGCTCGCGCTGGTGAGGAGCGGCCCCGTTCGCCGCGCGCTCGGCTTTGCAGACCTGCTCTTCCAGACGCTGAGCGCCGGCAAGGGCGGCAGCGGCCAGCAGAGCGTCGCGCCGTTCGCCCGGCCGCCCGAGATCCAGCGCGTGCTGGCGGAAGGGCGCCGCCTCGCCATGCCGGATCCGGCCATCCTCCAGCGCGTCTCGACCCGCCATATCGTTCGTGCCGGGCTTCGCGATGCGCTGCTGCCCTTGCTCCTCATTCTCGGTCTTTCGGTCGTGCGGTGGGAGGCGTTGCTGCTGCTCCCGATCGTGCCGCTTCTCCTTATTGCGGCCTTCGTCCGCCGCCGTTTCCACCGATATGCGCTGAGCGGCGGCACGCTCTTCGTCCGGGATGGCTTCTGGCGGCAGCGGCTGTGGATCGCGCCCGTGCGCAACACCCAGGCTGTGAGCCTTCGCCGCTCGATTCTTCAGCGCCTGCTCGGCCTCGCCACCGTCACGATCGATACTGCCGGGGCGCCCGCGCTCGGCGGCCCCCGCATCGTCGACCTTAGCCTCGAGCGGGCGCATCAGCTGATGAACGATATTGCGGCGGGGGTGCGGACGGCTAATCTCCAACGATCATCTTGAACCGGGGGACAGGTGCATGGATTCGAATGACGGTTTCGCGGCGGATCGCCGGACAGTCCTGCGCAGCGCGGCGGCAGGCGCGGTGCTGATGACGCCGCGGGCTGTCTTGGCGGCATCCGGCGACCGCGAGGCGATCCTGAAAGCGGTGGAGGCGGGCCATGACGCCTCCGTCGCCCGCATCCAGGATTGGATCCGCAACCCCTCGATTGCCGCCGAGAACTTCAAGATGCAGGAGGGCGCCGACTATATGGCGCGGCTCGCCCGCGACGCCGGCTTCCAGAAGGTCAGGGTGGTGCCGACGTCCGGTCACCCTGGCGTTTTCGCGGCCTTGGATTCCGGCGCGAAGCGCTGGGTCGGCATCTACTTCATGTATGACGTCAAGCAGTTCGACCCGGCGGAATGGTCCTCGCCGCCGCTGGAGGCGCGGATCCTCGACCGGCCGGGAACGGGCAAGGTCATCATGGGCCGCGGCGCGGTCAACCAGAAGGGGCCGGAAGCAGCCTTCCTCGCCGCCCTCCACGCCTTCCGCGCCTCGGGGCGCAAGCTGCCGGTCAACATCGCGCTCGTGGCCGAGGGCGAGGAGGAAATCGGCTCGCCCAACTTCCGCGACATGTTCAAGGATCCCGAAGTCCTCGCGACGATGAAGAAGTGCGAGGGCGTGATCATCCCCTCCGCCAGCCAGAGCCCAACCGGCGCGGCAAATATCTCGCTCGGCGCCAAGGGCATCATCGAGCTGGAGCTCGTCGCCAGCGGCGAGAAATGGGGCAGGGGGCCTGCCAAGGACGTCCATTCCAGCCTCAAGGCGCAGGTCGACAGCCCCGCCTGGCGACTCGTCCAGGCGCTGCAGACCCTGGTCACGGCCGACGGCAATACGCCGGCGATCGACGGCTGGTTCGAGAAGGTGCGGCCGCTCACCGCCCGCGAGAAGGCGATCATCGCCGAGACTGCCCGCACGCGCAGCGAAGCGGACGCCAAGCGGGCGCTTGGCGTGAAGGTCTGGATCGACGATCTGCCATGGCAGGCGTCGCTGGAGCGGCTCGCCTCGCAGCCGACCGTCAACATCGAAGGGCTGGTCGCCGGCTATACCGGCCCCGGCGGCAAGACCGTCCTGCCCGCCCGCGCCGTCGCCAAGATCGATCTGCGCCTGGTGCCCAACATGACGGCGGCGGATTCGCTCGCCAAGCTCAAGGCGCATCTCGCCAAGCGCGGCTTCGGCGATGTCGAAGTCAATATGAGCGGCGGCTACGACCCGACCGAGACGGCCGAAGACAGCAAGATCATCCGCGCGCAGCAGGCGGTCTTCACCCGCAACAAGGTCGATTATTCGCTGTCGCCGCGGAGCGCCGGCTCCTGGCCCGGGTCGGTGTTCACCGGCCCGCCGCTGATGCTCGGCGCCGGCCAGTTCGGCCTCGGCACCGGCGGCGGCGCCCATGCGCCCGACGAATATTTCGTGATCGAGAGCAGCAAGCCCGAGGTCGCCGGCCTGACCGGCGCGACCATGGGCTATGTCGACTTCCTCTTCGAGATGGCCAGCATCAGGTGACGGCGCGGGCGGCCGCGGACGCAAAGCGCGCGGGCGCCTCGGGATCGTAGCGCAGGTAGAGGTCCGGCTCGACCAGCTCCAGCTCCATGAGCACGGGCTGGCCGGAGGTGTCGCGGACGAGATCGACGCGGGCGTAGAGCAGGGGCTCCTCGACCGCGCCGAGCACCGCGTCCGCCGCCGCGCGCTCGTCGGCAGCAGGCTTATGAGCAGTGATGATGCCGTCATATTCGGGCTGCACCCGGAAGTCGCCCGGCTGCGGCTGCTTGCGGATCGCATGGCTGAACGTGCCGCCAAGATAAATGAGCGAGATCTCCCCCTCCTGCTCGATGGCGGGAAGGTAGGGCTGGACCATGGCGGGTCCGGTCGGGCCGCCGTCGAGCGGCTGTCCCGGCGACCAGCGAACCGTCTGCCACGCGCCGGCGGAGATGCGGGGCTTGGCGATCAGCCGCTCCGTCCCGAACCGCGCCGCCGCCTCGTCCAGCACCTCCTGCGAGAGGCGCTCTACGAAGATGGTCGGCGTAACGGGTGCGCCGCCGTCGGCGAGGCGGCCGAGATAAGCCTTGTCCGCATTCCAGCGCAGCACCGAACCGGGATTCTGGAGCCGCAGGCCCTGGCGCTCCCAGCGCCCGACCTGGTCGTCCCACTGCTCGCCAGCGCGGTGATAGCCCCAGACGAGCAAGGGCAGGACGAGGTTGACGCCGCCGAGCTCCGGATCCGTCCAGCTCCGCCCCTCGACCGACAGCCGGGCCGCGCGCAGCGGCGCGGCGAGCTCGGCGAGGACGTCGCGCCAGCGTGTGTGGAAGCCTTCGTCCTGTGGGTCGGGCGTGAGGATCGCGATGTTCGGCATGAGCGTCCGCTAGCCGCCGCCTGCCCTAAGGGCCACCCCGTTCATTGACAGGTCAGGCACCTGGGGTCAGGATGACGGTTGTGACCCATGATCGCGTCCTTCAGCTGATTCCGAGCGCCGCTTTCGGCGCCGCCGCTGCGGTCGCTTATTATAGCTACGGACTCGCTCGGGCGGGACCGGACTGACGCGCACCTAAAACAAGGCACGTACAATCCACCCCGTCCGAGTTCCTCGGGCGGGGTTTTTCGTCATTGGAGAACCTCATGCTGACCGACCAACTCATCAAGGAACGTTCCGTCCCGCCGCTGGGCGCTGCCGCGGACTGGACCATCCCGCAGCGCTGGGAGCGGTTCACGCCCGAGGAGCACCGCGTCTGGGACATCCTTTTCGCGCGCCAGCAAAGGCTGCTCGGCAGCCGCGCCATGCGGGCGTTCCACCAAGGCCTCGACGTGCTGCGCCTCTCCAAGCCCGGCATTCCCGACCTCGACGAGCTGAACGAACGCCTTTTCGCCCGCACCGGCTGGACGGTCGTGTCGGTTCCCGGCCTTGTCCCCGACGACATCTTCTTCGAGCATCTGAGCAAGCGCCGCTTCCCCGCCGGCAATTTCATCCGTTCGGCCGAGCAGCTCGACTATCTGGAAGAGCCGGACGTGTTCCACGACGTGTTCGGGCATGTGCCGCTGCTGGCGCAGCCGGCCGTCGCCGACTTCATGCAGGCGATCGGAGAACACGGGCTGCACGCGCTGGAGGTCGGCGCCCTCCACCGGCTCGCGCGGCTCTACTGGTATACGGTCGAATTCGGCCTCGCCCGTGAGGACGGCGCTGTAAAAATCTACGGCGCCGGCATCCTCTCCAGCTTCGGCGAGAGCCGCTACGCGCTGGAAAGCCCGGCGCCGCACCGGCCGGCCTTCGACATGCGCCGGGTGCTGCGCACGCGCTACTGCTCGAGCGAATTTCAGAAGAGCTACTTCGTCATCGACAGCTTCGAGGGCCTGCTGGAGCGCACCGTCGGCGACGACCTGGCGCCGCTCTACGAAGCGCTGGATGGTGTGCCCGACCTTGATCCCGCAGACGCTTAGTCCCGGACCAGCGCGAGGCGGGCGCCGAACAGGAGGAACAGGCCGCCCGTCAGCCGATCAAGCAGCCGCACCGTCCCGGGCCTGCGCAGGGCGGCCGCAATGGGCCGCGTCGCCAGGATCAGGGCGGCGAACCACGCGAGGCCGAGGGCAGCATGGATCGCGGCGAGCAGGATCGTCGTGCCCGGCACGTTCGCGCCCGCGGGGATGAACTGGGGCAGGAAGGAGACGTAGAAGATGCCGACCTTCGGGTTCAGCAGGTTGGTAAGGAGGCCGCGCCAGAACCAGGCGCCGCCGCTTGCAGCTGTTGCTTCTGCATCGCCTTCCACCAGCCCTTCGCGTTTTGAGCGGATCAGCTTGATCCCGAGGTAGAGGAGATAGGCGGCGCCTGCCCAGCGTAGCAGGGTGTAGGCGAGCTCGGACGCCTGCAGCAGGACGCCGAGCCCCAGCGCCACCACGACGCCCCAGGCAAGGCAGCCGAGGCAGATGCCGATGGCCGCAAGCGCAGCCTTTTGCGCGCCCTCCACGCCCGCCGTGCGGAGAACGAGGGCGGTGTCCAGCCCCGGCGTCACCGTCAGCAGAGCGGCGGCGATGACGAAGGCGATCAGCGACGCGTCGGTCATTCGGGCAGGAAGTCCGGGACCGACAGGTAACGCTCGCCGGTATCGTAGTTGAAGCCGAGGATGCGCTGCCCCTCCGGCAGCTCCTTGAGCTTCTGGGCGATGGCGGCGAGGCTGGCGCCCGAGCTGATGCCGACGAGAATGCCTTCCTCGCGCGCAGCCCGCCGCGCCATCTCCTTGGCATCGTTCGGATCGACCTGGATGACGCCATCCAGGACGTTCGTGTCCATGATCGCGGGGATGAATCCCGCGCCGATGCCCTGGATGGCGTGCGGGCCCGGCTGGCCGCCGGAGAGGACAGGGGAGAGGGTCGGCTCGACCGCGAACACCTTGAGGTTCGGCCATTCCTTCTTCAACACCTCCGCCGAAGCGGTGATGTGGCCGCCGGTGCCGACGCCGGTGATCAGCACGTCGATCGGCGCGTCGCGGAAGTCGGCGAGGATCTCCTGCGCGGTCGTGCGGCGGTGGATCTCCAGATTGGCAGGGTTCTCGAATTGCTGCGGGATCCAGGCGCCTTCGGTCTGCCCCGCCAGTTCCTGCGCACGCGCGATGGCGGCCTTCATGCCGCCTTCCTTAGGCGTGAGGTCGAACTCGGCGCCATAAGCCCGCATCAGCCGCCGCCGCTCGATCGACATGCTCTCCGGCATGACGAGGATCAGGCGATAGCCCTTGACCGCCGCGACCATGGCGAGGCCGATCCCGGTATTGCCGCTGGTCGGCTCGACGATGGTGCCGCCGGGCTTCAGCTTGCCGGTCCCCTCGGCATCCTCGATCATGGCGAGCGCGATGCGATCCTTGATCGAGCCGCCCGGGTTGGCGCGCTCCGATTTGATCCAGACTTCGGCCGAACCGAACAGGCGGTTGATGCGGATGTGCGGGGTCTTGCCGATCGTCTCGAGGATGTTGGCGGCTTTCATGGCAGTCCTTTCTCGGCTTTCGGATTGAGGCCCGCGACCATGGCGGGCAGTTCGGTTTCGGGTGCGTCCTTGCGCGGCTGCTCGGCGAGGAGGGCGTCGTCAGGCGCGACGAAGCGGTCGGCCTTGCGCAGGCTTGGGAAGGCCCAGGCGCAGATGCCGGTCACAATCACCGCCAGCGCGCCGCCGCCCACCACCGCGACCACCGGCCCGAACACGGCGCCGGCGAGCCCGGCACGAAACTCTCCCAGCTCGTTCGAGGCGGAGATGAAGAGGCCGGAGACGGCCGAGACGCGCCCGCGCATCGCGTCCGGGGTGTGGAGCTGGATCAGCGAGGATCTGACGTAGACGCTGATCATGTCGGCGGCGCCGAGCACGAACAAGCTGGCGAGCGAGAGCCAGAGCACGCGGCTCTCGCCGAACACCACCGTCGCCAGGCCGAACACGGCCACGCAGATGAACATCTTGACGCCGACATGCCGCTTCAGCGGCCGCCGTGCGAGGAGGAGGGCGGTTAGCGCCGCGCCCACCGAAGGCGCCGCACGCAGCGCACCCAGGCCTTCCGAGCCGACATGGAGCACGTCGCGGGCGTAGACCGGCAGCATCGCGGTCGCGCCGCCGAGCAGCACCGCGAACAGATCGAGCGTGATCGCGCCGAGCACGATCTTGTTGTTGCGCACATAAGCCAGCCCCTCGACCACCGCCCGGAGCGGGTGTGAGTCGCCGGCATTGCCGAGCGGGATCGGCCGGATCATCAGCATCGCCCCGACCGCGATGGCAAACAGCACAGCCGACGCCTCATAGGGGAGGGAGACGCTGAGCGCATAAGCCGTGCCACCGATCAGCGGCCCCGCGACGGCGCCCGCCTGCCAGGCGATCGAATTGAGGGCGATTGCGCTCGGCAGCAGCTCCTTCGGCACTAGGTTCGGGGCGAAAGCGGACAAAGCCGGGCCGGCAAAGGCGCGCCCGATGCCGAGCGCCACCGCGACCGCAAACAACGGCGCGAGGCTCACCGCGTCCAGCCACACCATCGCCGCCAGCGCCAGCGAGCAGGCGAGCTCCAGGCTGAGGCTCGCCCGCACGATCCAGCGCCGGTCGATGCGGTCGGCGACATATCCGGCCACGAGCGTCAGCAGGAAGAGCGGCAGGAACTGGGCGAGGCCGATCATGCCAAGCCAAAAGCTCGCTTCCTTGATGCTCATCGTCTGCCGTGCGACGTCGTAGACGTGGAGGCCGAGCACCACGACCAGCATTGTGCTGCCGATCGTGCTCGCCAGCCGCGCCGCCCAGAAGGCGCGATAATCCCGATAGTGGAATGGCGAGGAAGCGGCGGCGGCGGGCATCGGTGAAGGCACCTAGGCGCCGGACGGGGAGCCTTCAACACCTGCCTTCCGGAAGGAAGGATCTGCTCCTCCCGATGCCTGCCGGAGCAGGAAACCGCCCGTTCATGTCGCTCCGGGCAAGAAAAAGACGGCTCGACTTTGGTCTGGCTCCCGCGCCGCTTCGGTGAGAATATGCGGGCGCCGCAATCGTGTAGCGGGTGTTTGCCGTGTATCAGTCTGAAAAGCAGGACCGGATCAAGTCCGTCATCGGCGTCGCCGCCTTCCACGTTTTGCTGGGCTATGCCTTCGTCACCGGCCTCGGCGTCGACGTCGCCGCCGCTGTCGACGATCAGCTGAAGGTCTTCAGCATCCCCGTCGAGCCGCCGCCGCCGCCGATCCAGGAGGCGATCCCGCCCAAGGAGAAGACCAAGGAAAAGGCGCCGCGCCTGAAGCCTGCGCCCAAAGACCCGGAAGGCGCCGCCGCACCGCCCAACATCAAATCGCGCCCGACCGAGATCGTCGCGCCCGAGCCCGAGATCCGCCTGCCGGTGCCGCCGCCGGTCGTCGCCGCGCCGATCGCCGGCCCCGGCGCCGCCGCCACCTCAGGCAACGCGCCGGTCATCGGCCCCGGCACCGGCGCCGGCGGTGTGGGCACCGGCACCGGCAGCGGCCGCTACGGCAATGGCGGCGGGGGAGGCGGCGGAGCCGGCCTCGCCCGCGGCCCGAGGCTGATCCGTGCCGACGTGCGCGGCTCCGACTATCCCCGCTCAGCGGTTGATTTTGAGGGGACGGTCTACATGCGCTTTCTGATAAGCCCGGAGGGCCGCATCAGTCGCTGTGTGGTGACGCGTTCGAGCGGCCATCAGGGCATGGACCGTGAGACTTGCCTCGTCATGCAGAAGCGCCTCCGCTATCGTCCTGCCCGAGACATTTACGGCCGCCCTGTTCCCGCGTGGATGGAAGGCGAGCAGCAATGGTTCATCGAACAGCAGCCTGACCAATGGATCGAAGCGGACGTGCCGGAGGACGAATAAACCGTCTTTGGTTCAGCCGAGACTGATGAAGCTATCCAGCACTCGCTTCCGCCCAGCATGCTCGAAATCGATTTCGAGCTTGTTGCCTTCGATCTCCGCGACTTTTCCGTAGCCGAACTTCGAGTGGAACACGCGCTGGCCCAATGAGATGTCGGCGCGACCCGGGTTGCCGAGGCTGACGGCGCTCGCCCGCGCCTCCAGGATGCGGGGCGGGGTGCGTTCGAAGCCGCCGGTGGCGGCGCGCTGCCAGCCCGGGCCGCGCGAGCCGCCGCGGCCGGCGGCGGCGACGCTGGCGAACGGGTCGGCGCGCTCGGACCAGTTGGCGCGCCACAGGCTCTCGCCGCCGGACATCGTGGTTTCCTGCTCGATATGGGCCTGCGGCAGCTCGCCGACGAAGCGGCTCGGGATCGACGAGGTCCACTGGCCGTAGATGCGGCGGTTGGCGGCGTGAATGATCACGCATTTGCGCCGCGCGCGAGTGATCGCGACATAGGCGAGCCGGCGCTCCTCTTCGAGCGAAGCGTTGCCGCCTTCGTCGAGCGAGCGCTGGGAGGGGAACACGCCTTCCTCCCAGCCGGCGAGGAAGACTGTGTCGAACTCGAGGCCCTTGGCGGCGTGGATGGTCATGATCGTGACCTTGGCCTCGTCCCGCGCGGCGTCATTCTCCATTACCAGGGAGACGTGCTCGAGGAAGGCGCCGAGCGTCTCGTACTCCTCCATCGCGCGGGTGAGCTCGGTGAGGTTTTCGAGGCGGCCCGCGCTCTCGGCCGAGCGGTCGGCCTGGAGCATGGCGGTGTAGCCGCTCTCGTCGAGCACGAGGCGGGCGAGCTCGGGGTGGGGCAGCTCGTCGAGCTTCAGGCGCCACCGGGCAAAATCGGCGACGAGGTTGCCGAGCGACTTGCGCGCGGCGCCGGCCAGCTCGTCGGTATCGAGGATCTGCGCGGCGGCTGAGAAGAGCGAGACGCCGGCGGCGCGGGCGAAGCTATGAACCTTGCCGACCGCCTTGTCGCCGAGGCCGCGCTTGGGCGTGTTGACGATCCGCTCGAAGGCGAGGTCGTCGGCCGGCTGGGCGATGACGCGCAGATAGGCGAGCGCATCCCTGATCTCCGCGCGCTCATAGAAGCGGAAGCCGCCGACGATGCGGTAGGGCAGGCCGATCGCGATGAAGCGGTCCTCCAGCTCGCGGGTCTGGAACTGGGCGCGGACGAGGATCGCCACCTCGTCGAGCGTTCCGCCGCGGCGTTGAAAGCTTTCGATCTCCTCGCCAATGCGGCGCGCTTCCTCGGGCCCGTCCCAGACGCCGATGACGCGGACCTTTTCGCCCTTGTCGTGCTCAGTCCACAGCGTCTTGCCGAGGCGGCCGCTATTCTGGGCAATCACGCCCGACGCGGCGGCGAGGATGTGCGGCGTCGAACGGTAATTCTGCTCCAGCCGGATGATCTTCGCGCCCGGGAAATCCTTCTCGAAGCGCAGGATGTTCGCCACCTCGGCGCCGCGCCAGGAATAGATGCTCTGGTCGTCGTCGCCGACGCAGCAGATGTTCTTGCGCTCCTGGGCGAGCAGGCGGAGCCAGAGATATTGCGACTGGTTGGTGTCCTGATATTCGTCGACGAGGATATATTTGAACCGCTGCTGATAGAATTCGAGGACGTCGCGATGCGTCTTCAGGACCGTCAGCATGTGCAGCAGCAGGTCGCCGAAGTCGGAGGCGTTGAGCGCCTTCAGCCGCTCCTGATATTGCGCATAAAGTTCGGCGCCTTTGCCGTTGGCATAAGCCTCGCTCTCGGCAGCATCGACCTGCCGCGGTTCCCAGCCGCGGTTCTTCCAACGGTCGATGAGGCCGGCAAGCTGACGGGCGGGCCAGCGTTTCTCGTCGAGATCGTTGGCGGTGATCAGCTGCTTCAGCAGCCGCAGCTGATCGTCCGTGTCGAGGATGGTGAAGTTGGACTGCAGCCCCACCAGCTCGGCATGCCGCCGCAGCATCTTGGCGCCGATCGCGTGGAAGGTGCCGAGCCACGGCATGCCTTCCACCGCGTCGCCGACAATGCGCCCGACCCGTTCGCGCATCTCTCGCGCCGCCTTGTTGGTGAAGGTGACGGCGAGAATCTCGCTCGGCCAGGCGCTGCGCGTGGCGATGAGGTGCGCCAGCCGCGCCGTCAGCGCCGCCGTCTTGCCGGTGCCCGCGCCGGCGAGCACCAGCACCGGACCCTCGATGGTGAGCACGGCCTCGCGCTGCGGCGGATTGAGCCCGCGCAGATAATGCGGCTCGCTGGTCTGGGTTTCCGGAAGACTCACGTCCGAACAGGTAGGGAACGGCAGGGGCTGCGGCAAGCTCGGGTTCGAGCTTGCAGCCTTTGCCCAAATCGTGGCAAGAACATAGAACAAAAGGAGATCGCGAGATGCCGAAGGGTCAGTGCCATTGCGGCGCCGTTCGCTACGAGATGCCGGCCGAGGCCATTCACCAGGCGCTCTGCCATTGCAGCGACTGCCGCCGCCATGCGGGGGCGCCCGCCGTCGCCTGGGGGCTGGTGCCGGAGGACCAGCTCAAGGTGGAGGGCGAGACGACGGTCTATGCTTCCTCCGAGCATGGCCGGCGCCATTTCTGCGGCAGCTGCGGCACGGCGCTCTTCTACACGAACGAGCAGGTGTTTCCCGGCGCGATCGACGTCCAGATCTGCACGTTGGACGATCCCGACGCGGTCCCGCCCGCGGCGCAGATCCAGGTGGCGGATCGGATCGGCTGGATGGAGCGCCTCCAGGAGCTGCCCGCCTTCGCGCGCTATCCGGGTTAGGCGAGGCCCTTGCTGCGGGGCATGTCGCGCAGCAGCTCCATCGCCTTGCCGCGCCAGATCCCGCGCAGATAGCCGGGATAATGGTCGAGATGCTCCCAGATCACGCCGGCACTGGCGGCAAGCGCCCGGGCCATCTGCTCGATCCTGATCCTGTCCTCGAGGCTCCCCATAAGCCTGTTCTCCGGGAGGCTGTGCAAAGGCACTTCGTCCCACCTGCACGATGAATCATCCCTCGAAGAGCCGCGAGCGCGACGTGACCAAGGGCGTCGGGCTTTCGACGAAGCCGGTCAGTCGCTCCGTCGCAGCAAGGTGATGTGCGCCTTGCCGAAGCGGCGTTCGGCTTCCAGCGCAAAGCCGGGCGGGGGCGGCAGGCGGGCCTCCGTCTCGATGCTGACCATCGCGCCTGGGCGAAGCCATGCCGGATCGGTAAGGCGCTTGAGGGCGGCTTCGGCAAGTCCGCGCGCATAAGGCGGATCCATCAGCACGAGGTCGCAGGGGCGTGTCGGCGCCGACACATGCTCCACCGGCTGCGCGCGCAGGGTCGCCCGTTCCCCGGCGCCGAAGCGATCCACATTCTGCTGAAGGATGGCGAGGGCGCCGCGGTCGCTCTCTACGAACGTGCAGTGGCCGGCTCCGCGGGACAGCGCTTCGAGGCCCAGAGCGCCGGTGCCGGCGAACAGGTCCGCCACGTGCAGCCCCTCGAAGCTGCCGAGCCGGCTCTGGAGCATGGAGAACAGGCCTTCGCGGGTGCGGTCGGCAGTGGGCCGTGTCCCACGACCATCAGGCGCCGCCAGAGGGCGGCCGCGCCATTCGCCGGCGATGATCCTCACTTCTTTGGTCCGCCTCGCGACGGGGAGGGACGGCCCGGCCGCCGCGCCCCCGGCACGGCTGACGGCGGGCGGGGGCCATCCTCACCCGGTCGTCGGGTGGAGCGCGAAGGGGGCCCTCCACGTGGAGGACGGGTGGCGGGGCTGCGGCCGGGCTCGGGGCGGGTCTGAGATCTCCCGCGCCCTTGCTCGCCTTGGCCGGCCTGCCGCTGCCCGGACGGGCTCTTGAGCTCCTTCCGAAACGCCACCAGATCATGCTGCCTCACCTCGTCCACCGCTCCAGCGGGCAGATCGCCCAGCACGAACGGCCCGTAGGCGGTGCGGATCAGCCGCGATACCTGCAGCCCGAGATGCTCCAGCACCCGCCGCACCTCGCGATTCTTGCCCTCGGTGAGCTTCATCTCGACCCAGCCGTTGCGCCCGGTCCGCCGCTCCAGATTGGCGTCGATCGAGCCGTAGCGCACGCCCTCGATCTCGACACCCGTGATCAATTCCTCGAGCTGCTCCTGGCTGATCTCCCCGAACACCCGGGCGCGGTAGCTGCGCTCGACGCCGGTCGAAGGGAGCTCGAGCTGGCGCTTGAGCTCGCCGTCGGTGGTGAGCAGCAGCAGCCCTTCGGTGTTCATGTCGAGCCGTCCGACCGGCATCAGTCGCGGCAGCGCCGGCGGAAGCCGATCATAGATGGTCGGCCGGCCCTTCGGATCGCGGGCGGCGGTCAACAGGCCGGTCGGCTTGTGGAAGCGGAACAGGCGGGCAGGGGCGGGAGCCTTCACCGGCTTGCCATCGACCGTCACGCCGTGCAGCGAGGTGAGCAGGGTCGCCGACTTTTCGATGGCGACGCCGTCGATCGCGATCCGCCTCTCCTCGATCATGCGCTCGATCTCGCGGCGCGAGGCGACGCCGGCGCGGGCGAGCAGTTTGGCGATCCTCTGCGGCTCGGCGGACGGACGGGGCGGCGGCACTTGTCATTCTCCAATGCGGGCGGCGGCGCTTCCGCCGAGGGGATAAAATATTGCGCCCAAACGACGTTCCGCCGGGGACACCGATCGCTCCTCGTTCGTTACGCGTGCAAATCGATCGTTCGGGAGGCGATACGCCCTAGATGCTGTTCGGAAAGCGTGAAAGACATATTCGTCGGATCCTCGTCGTCGAGGACGAGCCGCTGGTCGCCTTCGACAACGAATATCAGCTGAGCGACGCCGGCTACGAGGTGGTCGGCACGGTCGACAACCTCGCCGACGCGGCGAAGCTGATCGACGGCGAGGAGATCGACCTCATCCTCAGCGACATCAAGCTGAGCGGCGACGGCGACGGCCTCGACGTCGCCCGCGCCGCGGCGGCCCGCAAGATCCCGGTGCTGTTCGTGACCGGCAACGCGCCTTCTGAGGCAGCCGGCCTCGGCATCGGCTGCCTCGCTAAGCCCTATAGCGAGAGGGTCCTGAAGGCGGCGCTGGAGTGCCTGGACAACAAGCTGCGCGGCAAGAAGATGAAGAAGGTCCCGGCCGGCCTCCGCTTGTACGAGGACGCGTGAAGCCCTTTCGGCCGATCATCTAGGCGCGGATCGCCGTCTCCACCTGATCGTGGAAATGCCGGATTCCGGTTTCGAGCGTCCCCAGCGTGAGCCGTTCGATCGCGCCTGAGGAGAGACCCTCCTGGCCCAGCGCCGCGGCGCGGAAATCCTCGCCGCCGAACGTGCCCTTGTCGAGCAGGGTCCAGCTCTTCTGCCAGTGATGCTCTTCCTCCTCGGTGGAGGGCGGCTGAGGGATCAGCATGAAATTCTCCACGAGTGTGCGGTCGACCGCCTGCGGCATCAGCACCATCACGTTCACATAATCGGGGCTGACCACGATCACCGTCGCCGGGAAGAGCTGGTACGCATAGGTGATCGCGCCGCGCAGCGCCGGCCAGTCGTCCAGATCGATGCGCGAAAGATAGTCCGCTCGCCCGACCGCTGAGCGCTGGTGGCAGCCGATGAAATCTCCCGCCGTCACACCGTCGGCGAAGAACTTGCCGATCGTCGGCGCGTGCAGCCGCTGGACGTGGTAGCTCTCCAAGAACGCGTCCATGATCAGCTTCCAGTTGGAGGCGACGTCATGGATGCGGCGGCGGTAGAGATGGTGCCCGGCCAAACCGAAGGCGTCGAATTCGGGCGCGAGCGTCTGCGCGTCGGCGAAGTCGCTCGGCCGCCGCGCGAACCAGATCAGCCCGCCTGCCTCGATCGAGGGGAGCTCGACCAGATTCTGCCCGAGCTTGTCGAGGCCTGGAAAGGAGTCCGAGCGCGGAATGCCGCACAGCGCGCCGTCGAGCGAGTAAGTCCAGGCATGATAGGGGCACACGATCCGCGGCGCGCATTGAGCCTCGCTACCCTCCAGCAATCGCGTGCCGCGATGGCGGCAGACGTTGAAGAAGACGTGGGCCTTGCCCGCTTTGTCCCGCGTCAGCAGCAGCGGCACGCCGAACCCGTCATGCGGCACGGCTACGTTCGGTCTCGGCAGCAGCGCCGACGGCGCGATCACCTGAGGCAGCGTCTCGAACAGCCGCTTCTTCTCGCGCTCGAACCGCTCCGAGTCGGTATAAGCGGCAGCCTCGACGCTGGTGATCCTTTCCCCTGCGGCATTGCGGCCTTCCGCAATCGCATGGGCCAGCGCGAGCTGGCCTTCGGTCGGGCGCTGGCGGGCAGGCATGTCCATCGGCCGGGATAGTGGTCTTTACGCGAACGTGAGGCAAGCGCCGCGGCGCGATCAAAACCACTAGCCGCCGGTCCGCGGGGCGCTACAAAGACCGGCATGAGCGATCCGTTCGGCCTCGGGTCTGCGTCTCGCGCTAACGGTGCCGGGCCTCGCGGTTGCGGTTCCGTTCATCACCCTTAGCCATGATGCGGAGGGCCGCGAGGTATGCGGCCGGGCGAGTAGGAGAGACGAGCATGGCCACAGCCGCAGCGAAAAAACCGGGCTGGCGGACTTTGGTGCGCTCGCTGCGCAATCCCAAGTCGGGCTTCATGGCGCTGTTCGGTTTCGCCTCCGGCCTGCCGTTCGCGTTGTTTCTCGGCACGCTCTACGCCTGGTTCACCGAGGCGCAGGTGGATCTCGAGACGATGGGCGTCTTCTCGCTGATCGGCCTCGCTTACTCGTTCCAGTTCCTGTGGTCGCCACTTGTCGACAAGATCGACATTCCGGGCCTGCGCCGCCTGGGTAAGCGCAAGCAGTGGATCGCGCCGATGCAGCTCCTGCTCGGCATCATCCTCGTGACGATGAGCCTGCTCGATCCGAAGAGCGCGCTCGGCATGTTCAGCCTGCTCGCAGGCATCGGCGCCTTTGCCAGCGCCACGCAGGACATCGCCATCAACGCCTGGCGGATCGACATCGCCGACGACGAGGCGACGATCGACATCCTCTCGACCGTCTACCAGATGGGCTTCCGCCTTTCCTCGCTCGTCGGCGGCGCGCTCGGCCTGATCATCGCCGCGCGGATCGGCTGGCCGCAGACCTACGTCATGCTGGGACTGATCTTGCTGGCGATCGGCGTGGCGGGCCTGTTCGCCCCCGATCCAGAAAAGACCGGCGCGATCATCGCTTCGGGCGAGGAGGTCGATAAGCTCTATTTGCCCGGCGAGCTGCTGCCGGCAGTTCGCACTCGGGGCCTGCTCGCCGTCGGGCTGCTGTGGGCCCTGGCGGTCGGCACGGTGCTCGTGTTCATGATCCGCTCGATGACGGCCCTGCCCGAGAACCGTCCCAACCCGACCGAGTTCACCGCCACCTACGGCCCTCTGATCATCATCGCCACCATCGTCCTGCCCGCCTTCATCGCGGCCTGGCTGGTGAAGCTTCGGCGCGAGGGGCGGCACGTGATCCCGACGGAAGGCGGATCGGAAGCGCGTGCCAGCCAGGTGACCGATCATTTCTACCGCGCGCTGGTGCTGCCGCTGGTCGAATTCGTCGGCCGGATGGGCTGGTCGCTGGTGCTGATCCTGGCGCTGGTGCTGACCTACCGGATCTGCGATTCCATCTGGGGCACGTTCGCCTATCCATTCTACCTCGGCGAGCTGAAATACACCAATGACGAGGTCGCGTTCGCGTCCAAGTTCTTCGGCATCGGCGCGATCATTCTCGGGCTGGCGCTGGGCGGCTGGCTGATCGTCGTGTTCGGGCGCATGCTCACCCTGACCCTCGGCGCGGCGCTCTCCGCGGCGACCAACCTGCTCTACGCCGACCTCGCGCTCGGCGGGGCAACCATGTCGGCGGTGAGCAGGGCGATCGGCTTCACCTGGGCGGTCGAGCAGTTCGGCGGGAGCGAGCGGCTGGCCCGGCTGATGATCACCATCGGCGGCGAGAACCTCGCCATCGGCATCGCCGGGGCGGCCTATATCGCCTGGCTCTCATCGATCGTCGCCAAGGGCTACAGCGCTGTTCAGTATGCGCTGCTCGCCTCGCTGACCCTGCTGGTCGGGACGCTCGGTCGCGGCGCGCTCGGCGAGATGATCGAGGAGCGCGGCTATTATTACGTCTTCATCTTCACCACTTTGATCGGCCTGGTCGCGGTGGTGCTGTGCGTGCTCGAATGGATCCGCGAGGCTCGGGCCGGGCGGGCTTCGGGTGTGGTGGCGCCCGACCACCCGGAGGCGGTGTCGGCGAGTTAGCTATCAGCTCGGCGCCTGGCCGTTCTTCCTGAGGATCTCGCCGGCGAGGTAGAGCGAGCCGAGGATCAGCACGATCGGCGGCGCGGCGCGGTCAGCGTGGCGGGCGATCCAGCCGAGTGCATCCTCCACGTCGCGAGCGGCCATTGCAGTGATGCCCTGCTCGCGTGCCGCCGCGGCAAGTGCTGCCGGGCTGTGGTGGGCGTGGCCTGCGATCGGGATAGCGTGGAGGGTGATGGCGCGGCCGCGGAACGGCTTCAGCACGCCGGCCGCATCCTTGTTCTCGAGGAGCCCGAACACGATGTGCAACGGCGTGCCGGCCGGCACGTGCCCTCGGAAATGATCGGCGACGACGCGCGCCGCGGCGGGATTGTGGCCGCCGTCGAGCCACAGCTCCGCTCCTTTTGGCAGCAAGGCGTGTAGCGGCCCCCCGGTCAGCCGCTGCAGGCGCGCCGGCCAGTCCGCCCAGCCCATCGCTGCCCGCAACGCCGACTCAGGCACATGGATGGCCCGCTGGTGCCTCAGCATGGCGACGGCGAGCGCCGCATTGGTCGCCTGATGGGCACCGGGCAGCCGCGGCACCGGCAGGTCGAGCTTGCCGCTTTGGTCGCGATAATGAAGCTGCTTCTGGTAGACCACGCCGTCCCACGCGCCGCCCCGCGGCAGCCAAACCGCGCCTCGCCCCGCCGCAACCTCGCCGACACGGCTGGCTACCTGTTCCGGGTAGAGTTGGGTGACGAGCGGCACCCCCGGCTTGGCGATGCCGGCCTTTTCGGCGGCGATGCCTTCGATGCGGTCGCCGAGGAATGCCTGATGGTCGAGGCCGAGATTTGCGATGCCGGTGGCGGCCGGCGCCTCGATCACATTGGTCGCGTCTAGGCGGCCGCCGAGGCCGACTTCGACGACGCAGGCCTCTGCAGGCTCCTCGGCAAAGGCGAGGAAAGCGGCGGCGGTGATGACTTCGAAGAAGCTGGCGCCGATGCCTTCCACCTGGTCGAGCACGTCCGCCAGCAGGGCGGCGAGGCGCTCGTCCTCGATCAGCGTGCCGGAGAGGCGGATGCGCTCGTTGAAGCGGACGAGGTGCGGGCTGGTGTAAACATGCACCTTGAGCCCGGCCGCCTCGATGGCGGCGCGAAGGAAGGCGCAGGTCGAACCCTTGCCGTTGGTGCCGGCGACATGGAAGACGGGCGGCAGCCGCCGCTCCGGATTGCCGAGCCGGGCCAGCAGCGCCTCGATCCGCTCCAGCCCGAGCACGTCGCCCGCCGGCGCGAGCCGCTGCAACCGGTCAAGCTGGCGCTGGACCTCAGGATGATCGGATGTGGCGAAGTCCGGCAATCACGCCGCCGCCTTTTCCGGCACAAGATAGGCGATCAGCAGGGCCAGCCGCCGCTTCAGCTCGGCGCGGGGCACGACCATGTCGACCATGCCGTGATCGAGCAGATATTCCGCCCGCTGAAAGCCCTCCGGCAGCTTCTCGCGAATGGTCGATTCGATCACGCGCTGGCCGGCGAAGCCGATAAGCGCGCCGGGCTCAGCGATCTGCACGTCGCCAAGCATGGCGTAGGAAGCGGTGACGCCGCCGGTTGTCGGATCCGTCAGGACGACAATGTAGGGAAGGCCCGCCTCCTTGAGCTCGGCGATGGCCACGGTCGAGCGCGGCATCTGCATCAGCGACAGGATGCCTTCCTGCATCCGCGCGCCGCCGGCGGCGGTGAAGATGATGTAGGGCGAGCGCTGCTCGATCGCCGCGCGCGCGCCGGCGACGAAGGCGGCACCGACCGCCATGCCCATCGACCCGCCCATGAAGGCGAAGTCCTGAACGCCGACGACGGCGCTCAACCCGTCGATCGTGCCCCTGGCGTTCAGGAGCGCGTCCGGCTCGCCGGTCGCCTGCCGCGCCGCCTTGATGCGGTCGCCGTAGCGCTTGGTGTCGCGGAACTTGAGCGGGTCCTCGCGGACCGGGGGGCTCGGCAGGATGGTGTAGCCGGGGTCGAGGATCTGGGCGAAGCGCTTCCGAGGCCCGATCCGGTCGTGATGATCGCAGCGCGGGCAGACGGAGAGGTTCTCCTCCCACTCCTTGGTGAAGATCATCGCGTCGCAATTCCGGCATTTGTGCCAGAGATTGTCGGGCGTCTCGCGCTTCGGAAGGAAGGGGATGTTATTGCGGACGCGGGTCAGCCAGCTCATGCCGCCGCCGATGGAACAAGCCCTTGTATTTGTCCAGCTTGGCTAGAGCGTCGCCTCGATCGCCCGGGCGGCATGGTCGGGGTCCTCGGCTTGGGTGATCGGGCGGCCGATCACGAGGATCGAAGCCCCGGCATCGAGCGCCTTGCGCGGGGTCATCACCCGCTTCTGGTCGCCGGTATGGCTGTTCGCCGGCCGCACGCCGGGCACGACGAAGAAGCCGCCCGGCCACAGTTTCCGCGCCGCCGCCACTTCGTTCCCGGAGCAGACGACGCCGTCCAGGCCTGCCTCGCGGGCGAGGCCGGTCAGCCGCTCGACCTGCGGATGCGGATCGCCTCCGAGCCCGATCGACTCGAGGTCCGGACCGTCGAGGCTGGTCAGCACCGTCACCGCCACCACCTTCGTCCCGGTAGGCGCCGCTGCCTTGGCATCCTCCATCATTGCCCGCCCGCCGGCGGCGTGGACGGTGAGGATGGCCGGCTCCAGTGGCCGCAGCGCCTGGATCGCCTTGCCGACGGTGTTCGGGATGTCGTGCAGCTTGAGGTCGAGGAAGATCGGCAGGCCGAGGTCCGCCATCTCCCTGATGCCGCTGCGGCCGTTGGCGGAGAAGAACTCGAGCCCGAGCTTGATGCCGCCGACATGATGCCTGACGCGGGTGGCGATCTGCTTCGCGCGCTCCAGGTCCGGCGTGTCGATGGCGACGTAGATCGGCCTCATGGCGCCGGCCAAACCTTGTTGTCGGTGGCGATGCGCTCGTCGACGGGCTTCGGTTCCGCCGGGGGCAGGGGCTCGGAGGGCACCGGCGCCGGCGCCGGCGCGGTATAGGCGGCGGCGGTCGCCTGCCTTTCAAGCGCCTCCAGCCGCCGCTTCATGGTCCACAGCCGCGCCCGGTGCACGATCAACATCGGCAGGAAGCCGAGTAGGAAGGAGACGACGACCAGCGCCGGCAGCTTCACGTCGACCTCAAGGCCGCCCCACAAATTCATGGTCACGGCATGCCAGTTGTTGGTGGCGAACAGGACCAGGATCACGGCCAGCGCCACCCAGAACAAGGTCTTGAGGAACTGCATGCCTTACTCCCAGTCGGATGCCCCTAGCTCTAACAAAAAGCGCGGGCCGTCTACAATGTTGACGCGTCGCCGCCGATCTCGCGGTCGAGCTCCTCGAACAGCGGACCGATCGAGGTCAGCCGCTCCCGCTCCTCGTCGAGAATGGCGCGGAAGGCGTCCCGCTTCAGCGATGCGACCGTTCCCGGCGGCAGATGCTCGCCTTCCGGGAGGGCGGAGACGGTGATGTCGATCAGCCGGTCGGCGCCGTGGAGGCGGCCCCACAGATAGTCATTCTCGCGATAGGCGCGGCTGAAGAAGGCGCCGAAGCTGTTGAACTGGATGCCCTTGAGGGTCGCCGCCGCGCCGCCTTCGCGGATCGCCGTCGCGTCCTCGGGCGAGATGCGGTCGACCTTGACCGGATCGAACTCGTCCAGACCCTCGCCCTGGAGCAGGGGGAGGGTGGCGATGTCGTAGAAGGCGAAGCCGAGATAGGTGAGGATCAAGGCCCGCCGCTCCGGCTTGGGAAGCATCGCCAGCGCTTCGGCGAGCGCGGCATCCGCCTCGTCGTCGAGCTGCTTCAGGTCCAGGATCTCGGCGAGGTGCGCCAGCGCGCTCGCCGGGTCCTGCTCGGCGTTGGCGAAGACGTCGTTCAGTCCCTCGGTATCGTCGGCTTGCCGGTAACGGCCGATCAGCTCGTAAACCGTCTGGCGGGCGAGCTGGAGCGCCTCCCGCGGCGCGCCGGGCTGCTGGTCGAGCGCGGCGATGCGGCGCGTCACCAGGCGGAGGCGGCGGCTGCGATAGGAGAGATCGAAATTGCGGAAGAAGTCGATCACGTGCGGCCGCGCGCCGGCGCTCGTCATCGCGTCCTGAGCGGTGAGGCCCGAACTGCGGACATGCGCCCAGAGCGCGTCGCGCAACCGGTCGACCCGCTCGCGGCCGCCGCGGCCGCCGAGCCGGTAGATGATCATCGCCGCTTCCTCGACGACGGCGGAGACCTTGAGGTGGCCGTAGGCGGCATAGGCATAGCCGGCCTCTCGTGCCGCCATGCTCTGAGCGCGGCTGCGCCAGCCGGCGAGCCGTGCGGCGGTCGGGCGCATCAGGAGCAGGGTGGTGCCGAAGGCGCGCTCGATCGCCGCCTCTACCTCCGGCTGCATCGCCTGCAGGATGTGGCGCAGCCGCTTGATCCGGCCGGAATGGCTCTCGATCGCCTCCAGATTATCGCGGATCGGCTGCTCGCGCGGAATATCGGAAAGGGCGCCGAACAGGGTCGCGAAGAAACCCGGCGATTCCGCCTCGCCCGATGCGGTCAGCTTGATGCTGCGGGCGCCGGGGGTCGGATCGATATAGACGAAGCGGCGATCGATCTCGCGCCGTGCCGGCCGGCTCTTCAGCGCCGCGATCGCCGGCCTGAAGGGTGCGTTGTTGAGCACGGAGCCGTCGATGAGCACGGCATTTTCGGGCCCGCCGACGGCGGAATGGCGCGGCAGCGTCCGCTTGAGGAATCCATCGCGCCCCTCCCAATGCTGCCGTCGCACGCTGAGAACGCCGTCGAGCTCGCCGACGCGAAACGGCGGGAAAGCGCCGGGAAAGCTCGCCGTGGCTCGCGCGGCGAAGACAAGCTCCGCCGGATCGGCCAGCCGGCGTGTATCACCGCCGGCGTCGCGAAAGGAGAGGGTGATGCGATGCTCGGTCTCCGCCACTTCGGCCGGCGAGTTCAGGCGCAGCCGCTCTGGGAAGCCGTGAAAATCGGTGACTGTGACGAACAGATCCAGCGGCTGGTAGCGCGGCAGCAGCGGCGGCCCGCAGGGGCTCTCTCGCATCGCATCCAGCGCGTCGAGCAGCATGGTGGTGAAGCCGCTGCCTCCGAACGGCGGCGCGAACCAGCGCGCCCGGACGAAATTAGCGAGCTTTGTGCGGATCTCGTCGCGATGGCCCGCTTCAACCGTTTGGTCGACATTGCCGCCACGCTTGGCCGACAGTGCCCAGGCGAAGGGCACTGCCGCCGCCTTCGCGAAGCGGGAGACCGCGCTGACGTCGGGATCGACCAGCCGGTCGATGTCGGCCATTTCCAGCCAGAGGTCGGTCAGCGGCTCCAGCGACTGGCCGGTCGAGACCGCCTGGCCGAGGAAGATGGCGTTGATCCCGCCCGCGCTGGCACCGGTGAGGATGTCGACCAGCACCCGCAACTTGACGTCCGATGTCTCGGCGATGGTTTCGAGCAGTCGCCGGTACACCCTCTGGCTGCCGGCGGAGGGCGGCTCCCCGGCATGCCACTCGCGGCTGGCGCAGGCGAGGCGCCACACCTCCTTGGTGATACCGTGCATGTACACGGCCAGGCTGATCCCGCCGTAGCAGACCAATGCTAGCCGTAGCTCCTTCTCCCGCATAGGATTCGGAGGATGGCGACAAGCTGTGAACAAGTCGAGACGATCCGGTTCCGCCGAAATTAACCCTGTTTAGTGCAACTCACCGCAATAATGGCCCGGCGCACCTCCCGTTAAGAGACTCCGCAAAAAGTTCCGGTCTAGCCCCGATCTCAAGAAGCGGAGGGGCACTCCCGATGAAGAATTTCCAGGCGCGCGGTAGCGCGAAGTATATTGTTGCAATGGCGGCGGTCGGCCTGCTGACCTCGACGCCGGGCATGGCGGTCATCCCGCACGATTTCGGCAAGGTTGCCGAGGCGCTGACGCCGGGGCCGCAGCCGCAGTTCGCGCCGATTGAGACGATCGCACCCGTCGAAGCTGAGGCCGAGCCCGCGCTCGAGCATCTCGGCGACGGCACTGCCAGCTATTACGGGCACGAGCTTGCCGGCAACCGCACCGCGAGCGGCGAGCGCTTCAACCCGAAGGCGCTGACTGCCGCCCACCGCACGCTGCCGCTTGGCACCAAGCTCAAGGTCACCAACAAGACCAACGGCAAGAGCGTGATCGTCCGCGTCAACGACCGCGGCCCGTTCGTGAAGAAGCGGCTGATCGACCTCTCGCTCGGCGCCGCCCAGCAGATCAGCATGGTCGGCGCGGGCCATGCCGCGGTGCGGCTGGAGCTGCTCCGCTAAGCGGCTCCGCCGCGGCCGAAATCTGCGAAAGTCTCCGCAGCGTCTGCAAACGGCCGTCAAGCCGCTTCCCAAACAGTCTCGGCCGTCCTAGCCTCCCGCCCATCCAGGAAACGGGTGGGATGTCCAACATGATCAAACACATGATGCTGGCCGGCGTGGCCATGCTGAGCCTTGCCGCGGCCGCTTCGCCGGCGCTCGCCGCCGAAACTGCAGCGGCCGCCGCCACCAACAAGCCGATGCTCGGCGCCTGGGGCGTCGATCTTCGCGGCATGGACAAGTCGGTCAAGCCCGGCGACAATTTCTTCGACTACGCCAACGGCGCCTGGAACAAGACCGCGGCGATCCCGTCGGACCGGCCGAGCTGGGGCAGCTTCGACGAACTGGGCGAGCTTTCGCGCACCCGCACCCGCACGATCATCGAGGAATCCGCCAAGACCAAGGGTGCGCCCGGCAGCAACCAGCAGAAGGTTGGCGACATGTACGCCAGCTTCATGGACGAGGCCGCGATTGAGCGCGCCGGCATCGCCCCGCTCCGGCCCTGGCTCGCCAAGATCGACGCCATCGGCACCAGGAGCGACCTGGCTCGCTATATTGGCGAAGCCAATCAGGTCGGGATCGCCACGCCCTTCGAGATCGCCGTCGACCAGGACCTTGCCGACAACACCCGCTACACCGCTTATCTCGGTCAGGGTGGGCTCGGCCTGCCGGACCGAGATTATTATCTCGACGACAGCAACGCCAAATATGTCGAGGCGCGCGGCAAGTACAAGCAGCACATCGTCAACATGCTCCGCCTGGCCGGCGTCTCGAACCCGGAGGCGCGGGCCGAGCGGATCTACGATCTCGAGAAGAAGATCGCGCAGGCGCACTGGACCAAGGTCGAGCAGCGTCAGGTCGAGAAGCTCAACAATCCGGTGATGCGGACCGAGCTCGCCACCAAGATGCCGGGTCTCGATTGGGCCGCCTATACGGCGGGCGCGGGCATCGCCGATCAGTCAAGGATCGTCGCCTTCCATCCCAGTGCGCTCGCCGGTGCGGCGAAGCTCGTCGAGGCGGAGCCGCTCGACACATGGAAGGACTATCTGACCTTCCGCACCATCGCCGGCGCGGCGGCCGTGCTCCCCAAGGCTTTCGTCGAGGAGAGCTTCGCCTTCAACGGCAAGACCTTGCAAGGTGTGCCGCAGCTGCGCGAGCGTTGGAAGCGGGGCGTCGACTTGGTCGGCAACGGCCTCGGCGAAGCGGTCGGGCAGCTCTATGTCGAGCGCTATTTTCCGCCCGAGTCCAAGGCCAAGATGGACGAGCTCGTCGGTAACCTCATCAAGGCGATGGACGTCCGGCTCGCCAATCTCGAGTGGATGACGCCGGAGACCAGGGCAAAGGCGCGCGCCAAGCTCGCTGCCTTCACCCCCAAGATCGGCTACCCCGCCAAGTGGCGCGATTATTCGGCGCTGGAGATCCGCCCGGGCGATGCACTCGGCAATGCGCTGCGGGCCCGGCAGTTCGAATATAATCGGAACCTCAAGAAGCTCGGCGCGCCGGTCGACCGCGACGAATGGGGTATGTCGCCGCAGACGGTGAATGCCTATGCCAATCCGCTCCTCAACGAGATCGTCTTCCCGGCCGCGATCCTGCAGGCGCCGTTCTTCGATCCCAACGCCGACGACGCGGTCAATTATGGCGGCATCGGCGCGGTCATCGGCCACGAGATCACCCACCATTTCGACGACCAGGGGAGCAAGTTCGACCCCAAGGGCAACCTCTCCGAATGGTGGACGAAGGAGGATGTCGATCGCTTCAAGCAGCAGACCAGCAAGGTCGTCGCGCAATATGGCGCCTATGAGCCGCTGCCCGGCACCAAGCTCAATGGGGAACTGACCCTCGGCGAGAACATGGCCGACCTTGCCGGCATCACCATCGCCTATGACGCCTACCGCATGTCGCTGAACGGCAAGGAAGCGCCGGTGATCGACGGCTATACCGGCGACCAGCGCTTCTTCCTCGGCTTCGGCCAGGTTTGGCGCAGCAAGTATCGGGACGACTATCTGCGCCAGATCGTCGCTACCGATCCGCATTCGCCCGACTTCTACCGCGCGAACGTGGTGCGGAACTTCGATCCTTGGTACCAGGCCTTCGGGGTCAAGGACGGCGCGCTCTATCTGGCTCCGGAACAGCGCATCAGAATCTGGTAAGCGAGCCATTGCAGGTCGGGGCCGGCGCGGATACCGCCGGCCTTGATTTGTTTGCCTGATTCCTGAGGAGAGGTTCGCTGAAGAAGCGGATCCTGTTTGCGTCCGTGGCGACGCTGGTTGCAGCGGCCGCGATCATCGGCCCTTCCATTGTCTCCTATGGCGGCAGCGATGCCGCTTCGGACAAGCGCGTCGATCGCAGCGCCGCCGAGATCGCCGATGCGGCGAGCGACAAGCCCAGCACCGTCGACTATCGTCGGCTGGACGAACGCCTCACCCGGCTGATGCAGGAAGAGGACATGGTCGCGCTCGCCGTCGGCGTCGTCGAGCATGGCCAGATCCGCTTCCTCAAAGGCTATGGCGAGACGTTCGAAGGCAGCGGCCAGCCGGTCGATGCCAACACCATGTTCCGCTGGGCCTCCGTGTCGAAGGGCGTCGCCGCCGACATGGTCGCCAAGCTCGCCGACGAGAACAAGCTCTCGCTCTACGAGCCGGTCGCCAAATATTCCGCAAGCCTGAGGCTCCCCGGCGGCAACGAGCACAAGGCGACCGTCTCCGACGTCCTGTCGCACCGGCTCGGCCTGTTCGCCCACGCCCAGGATTCGAAGCTGGAGGACGGGCAGGATGCGCGGCTGCTGCGCGCGAATCTCGCCACCCTCAACGCGATCTGTCCGCCGGCGACCTGCCACGCCTACCAGAATGTCGCCTATGACGCGGCGAGCGACATCGTCGAGCGTGTCACGGGCAAGTCCTATCAGGAAGCCGTTCGCGAGCGGCTGTTCCTGCCGCTCGGCATGACCTCGGCGAACATGAGCCGCGAAGCGCTGCTGACCTCGCCCAATTGGGCGCGCCCGCATGTCGGCGGGAACAATCCCCGGCCGGTCGAGGTGACCGACTCCTATTATCGCGTGCCCGCCGCCGGCGGCGTCAACAGCTCGATCAAGGACCTCGCCATCTGGATGCAGGCGCAGATGGGGCTGGAGCCGAGCGTGCTCTCGTCGCGCGCGCTGGAGAGCGTCCAGTCGCCCCGCGCGGTGACGCCGGGCGAGCTCCGCCGCATGCGCAAGTTCCGCGAGCGCCTCAGCAGCTCGGCCTACGGGCTTGGCTGGCGGATCTACAATTATGCCGGCTACCGCGTCATCGGCCATCGCGGCGGAGTCACAGGCTACCGCTCGCTGATCATGTTCGATCCCGAGCGCAAGAGCGGCGTCGTTGCCCTCTGGAACACGTCGACCAACCAGCCCGCCGGCCTCGAGTTCGAGGTGATGGACATGATCTACCAGCTCCCGGCCAAGGACTGGCTCGACCTCGACAAGTTGATCGAGCGCCCGCCGGCTCCACCCGAAGAAGCCACCAACGGCAGCTAGACGGGCCTGATCCGCGCCCAGATCGGCAGATGGTCCGAGGCCCGTCGCGCGGTCTCGCTCATATGCGCGCCGCTCTCGACGACTTCGAGCTGGCCGCTTACCATGATGCGGTCGAGCTGGGCGATCGGCCGCCGCGCGTGAAAGCTGCGGCCGCAGTCGGCGAAGCGGTGGTCCTGGCCGAAATCGCGAAGGCAGCCGCCATTGGCGCTCCACTCGTTGAGGTCGCCCATCAGCACCGTCGGCGGGTCGCCGTCGCGCGCCTTCAGATGCGCCAGGATGGCCAGTGCCTGACGCCGACGCCACAAGCCCGAAAGGTCGAGGTGCATGCCGACGACGCGGAGTGCCTGACCGCCGACCCTGAGGTCCGCGAGGATCGCGCCGCGCGGCTCGAGCGAGGGGAGGGGAAGCACCGCCTGGTCCAGGATCTCGGCATCCTTGCGCACCAGCATCGCATTGCCGTGGAAGCCGATGCTCTCGATCCGCGTGTCGTAATCGACTGGCTTGTAGTCCGTATGCCGCTCGATGAGGTCGAGCGGCAGCGCACTGACGCGAGGTCCGAAGCGGCGATCGGCCTCCTGCAGCACGACGACGTCCGCATCGACCTCGTTCAGCACTTCCAGCGTCCGCTCCGGCCGCCGCCGCCGGTCGGTGCCGATCGCCTTGCGCATATTGTAGCTGGCGACCGTGATCGTGCGGGTATCCGCCGCCACGTCGCCCTCCTTCTCGGCACGCTTCAGCATTCGGTGCGCGGCCTCTGATCCGCCTTCAGGGCGGCGCCTGCGCTCAATGTCCCTTCGTATCGGCCAGCTTGCCGAGTTGATGGTCGAGCGCGCGCACCGCCTTCTTGGCCGCCCCGATGATCGCCCGGTCGACCGTATTGCCTTCGTCCGTCACCGCCACCGGCGGCACGCCGTTAACCCGCGCCTCCAGCGTGCACCTGAGGTCGGCATTGCCGCCCTTCGGGCCGTTGACGTCGGAGACATGGATTTCGACGTCGGTGATCCGGTTCTCGAAGCGGGCGAGGCGCTGGCGCACCTGCTCCTCGATGCGCGCGTCGCGCTCGGCATCGCTTTGGACTTGGTTATCGGTATTGATTTGGATGAACACGTGACGGAACTCCACTCATCTAAGTTGCCCTGACCAATGCCAGGCGCGGCGAGCCGTTCCCTCTCGCCCCGAAAATCGCTGGCTGCGGGCGCGGGCGCTGGCTACGTCTCGGGGCAGGATGGCGAAGCTTCGTAAACGATATGTGTGCCAGGCCTGCGGCTCGATCAGCAGCCGCTGGCAGGGCCAGTGCAGCGACTGCTCCGAATGGAATAGCCTCGTCGAGGATGCGGGCGCGGTGGTGACGCCATTCGCAGCGCGGCACGACCTCAGGAGCGGCGGTCGTCCGGTCGCCCTGGTCGGTCTCGATGCGGAGGTTGAGCTTCCCGCCCGCACCAGCACCGGCATCGCGGAGTTCGACCGCGCATTGGGCGGCGGCCTCGTCGCCGGTTCGGCGACCCTGATCGGCGGCGATCCCGGCATCGGCAAGTCGACGCTTTTGCTCCAGGCGGCGGCGCGGATCGCTTCGCGCGGCCCGTCCGTCGCCTATATTTCAGGCGAGGAAGCCGCGGACCAGGTGCGCCTGCGCGCCCGCCGTCTCGGCCTCGGCAGCGCCCCTGTGCAGCTCGCCGCCGCCACTTCCGTGCGCGACATTCTGACGACGCTCGGCGACGCCCCTCCGGCTCTGGTCGTGATCGATTCGATCCAGACCATGCATTCCGACCTGATCGAGGGCGCCCCCGGCACCGTCAGCCAGGTCCGCGCCTCGGCGCAGGAGCTGATCCGCTTCGCCAAGGAGACCGGCGCCGCGCTCGTCCTGGTCGGCCACGTCACCAAGGACGGCAGCATCGCCGGCCCGCGCGTGCTCGAGCATATGGTCGACACCGTGCTGAGCTTCGAGGGCGAGCGCAGCCACCAATATCGCATCCTGCGCGCCGCCAAGAACCGCTTCGGCGGCACCGACGAGATCGGTGTCTTCGCCATGGTCGAGGAGGGCCTGACGGAGGTCGCCAATCCCTCGGCCCTGTTCCTCACCCACCGCGGCGAGGCGGTGGCGGGCGCAGTCGTCTTCCCTGCGCTTGAGGGGACGCGTCCGGTGCTGGTCGAGGTCCAGGCGCTGACCGTCCGCCTCGCCAGCGGCGCGACGCCGCGCCGGGCGGTAGTCGGCTGGGACAGCGGCCGGCTCGCCATGATCCTGGCGGTGCTGGAGGCGCGCTGCGGCCTCAGCTTCTCGACGGCCGAGGTCTATCTGAACGTCGCCGGCGGCTACCGGCTCAGCGACCCCGCCGCCGATCTGGCGGTCGCCGCCGCCCTGGTCTCCGCGCTCTCCGAGCGGCCCGTGCCGGCGGAAAGCGTCGCCTTCGGCGAAGTCGCCCTGTCCGGCGAGCTCCGCCCCGTCGCCCATGGCGCGCTGCGCCTCAAGGAATCCGCCAAGCTCGGCTTCGAGCGCGCGCTCGTGCCCTCCTCGCTCGCGTCGGATAAGAGCCCGCTTCGCCTCACCGGCTTTCGCACCCTCGCGCAACTCGTCGATCACCTGCTCGGCCGCTAGCCGCCACTTCCAACCCCTCAGTTCCTGGATTAGCACCTCCTCATGGGTTCGCTTACCGCTCTCGACATCATCGTCCTCCTGCTCGTCGGCGGCGGGCTCGTGCTCGGCTTCATGCGCGGCTTCATCGGCGAGGTGCTGTCGCTGCTCGCCTGGGTGGCGGCGATCGTCGCGCTCAAATTCTTCCACACGCCCGCAACGGCCGCGCTTTCCGGCGTCGGCACCGGCGCGGCCGTGCTCGCCTTCGCTCTGGTTTTCGGCATCGTCTTCATCGCCGGCAAGCTCATCGCCCGCCAGATCGGCACCGCCACGAAGCGTTCAGTGGTGGGTCCCTTCGACCGCGTCCTCGGCGCCGGCTTCGGCGCGCTGAAGGGGCTGATCCTCGCCACCCTGCTCTATCTCGCCGCGAGCCTCGTCTACGACACCATCTACGGCCGCAGCGCCGAGCGCCCGCAATGGATGGCGCAGTCCCGCACCTGGCCCCTGCTCAACGCCAGCGGCCGCGCCATAGTCGATTTCGTCGAGGCCCGCCGCACCCGCGAGCGCCGCGAGGCCGCGCAACCTTACCTCAGGAATGAAGCGGACGCCGCCCAGTGAGCGAGATCCGCCTCCACGACACGATGGCGCGGGAGAAGCGCGTCTTCACGCCCGCCGACCCAAGTCGCGTCACGATGTACGTCTGCGGCCCGACGGTCTACAATCGCGCCCATATCGGCAATGCGCGTCCTTATGTTGTCTTCGACGTGCTCGGCCGGCTGATCCGCCATCGCTACGGCGCCGACAGCCTCCTTTATGCCCGCAACTTCACCGACGTCGACGACAAGATCATCGATGCCGCACGGTCCGAAGGCGTCGACCCGTCATCGGTGACCGAACGGTACGAGCGGATCTTCCTGGACGACATGGCTGCGCTGGCGGTGCTGCCGCCGACGTTCATGCCTAGGGCGACCGAGCATATCGGCGAGATGATTGCGATGATCGCGCGTCTGATCGCCGCGGGCCACGCTTATGAAGCCGATGGCCACGTCCTCTTCGATGTGCCGTCCGATCCGGATTACGGCGCGCTCGGCCGGCGCGACCGCGACGCGATGATCGCCGGCGCGCGGGTGGATGTGGCATCCTACAAGAAGGATCCGGCCGATTTCGTCCTCTGGAAGCCGTCCGATCCGCAGGTGATCGGCTGGGACAGTCCGTGGGGGAGGGGACGCCCCGGCTGGCACATCGAATGCTCCGCCATGATCGAGCGTCATCTCGGCGAGACGATCGACATCCACGCCGGCGGCAACGACCTCATCTTCCCCCACCACGAGAATGAGCTCGCCCAGAGCCGCTGCGCGCATGGCGGCGCGCCGCTCGCCCGCTACTGGCTGCACAACGGCTTTCTTTCCATGGCCGGCAGCGAGAAGATGTCCAAGTCCCTCGGCAATGTCATGACGGTGGGCGAGCTGCTGGAGCAGGGACACAAGGGCGAGGTGCTTCGCTTCGCCTTGCTCTCGGCCCATTATCGTCAGCCGCTCGAATGGTCCTCGCAGCTGATTGCGCAGAGCAAGTCCACGCTGGACCGGCTCTACCGAAATGCCGGAGATGCGGGGGCAGGGGAGATCGACGCCGACGTGATCGATGCCCTTGCCGACGACCTCAACACACCGCTTGCCCTGTCGAGGCTGTCGGCGATCACCGATCCGGCTAGGCTTCGTGCGAGTGCGGGCCTGCTCGGCCTGCTCGGCGCGAGCCAGTCCGAATGGTTTCAGGGCGGCGCGGCCGACGATCGCATAGAATCCCTCATGGCCGCCCGCGCTGCTGCGAAGAAGGAACGCAATTTCGCCGAGGCCGATCGCATCCGCACCGAACTGGCGGAGGAAGGGATACTGCTCGAAGACGGCCCAACCGGCACCAGCTGGCGCCGGGCCTGAGCGACCTCGGTTATCCGCGGCACCAATGCATGCACTTGACTAGTAGGATCGAGGAGCATGGGGTGAACTTCATGGCGTTCCGTCCCTCCTCTCCGACCGACCTTGCTGATCTCGCGGCAGCTCTCCGCGCCAGGCCGACACGGTCCGGATGGCATGTGTCAGTTATGTCAGCTTCACCTCCGCACCATCGACTTTCACCCCGGCCTTACGCTGCCGACTCGGAGGGCGCCGGATGACCGCCGCCCTCTACAATCGCGATATCCTGCGTCTGGCCGCCTCGATCCCGCACCAGCACCGGCTGGAGCATCCGCAGGCCTCGGTGGAAAAGCGCTCCCCGACCTGCGGCAGCCGCGTAGCGATCGATGTCGTGCTGGACGAGGAGGGGCGGGTCGCCGAGCTCGGCCAGGAGGTGAAGGCCTGTGCGCTCGGCCAGGCATCGGCCGCCCTGCTGGGCGCCCATGCCGTCGGGCGGAGCGGCGGTGAGCTGGCGCGGGCGCGCGATGCGCTCGCCGAATTCCTCGATGGCCGCCGCGGCGATCCGGGCGACTGGCCGGGTCTCGACCTCCTCCGCCCCGCTCAGCCCTATAAGGCGCGCCATCCTTCGATCCTGCTTGCCTTCGACGCGGCTGCCGAGGCGGCGCGCGAGGCCGCGCGGGCGCGCCGCTGATGGAGCACGGTGCAGGCGCGGCGGCGATCGTCCTCCGGGACGGCGTCATCATGCTCGGGGTGGCGATGGCGTTCGTCACCCTTTTCCGCAGGCTCGGCCTTGGCGCGGTGCTCGGCTACCTCGTCGCCGGAGCGTTGATGGGCGCGCAGGGCCTCGGTCTCGTCGGCATCCCCGCTGAAGCAATCCTCGGCATTGCCGATCTCGGTATCGTCCTGCTGCTCTTCCTCGTCGGGCTGGAGCTGCACCCGAGCCGGCTCTGGCGCCTGAAGCGCGACATCTTCGGGCTAGGCCTGCTCCAGGTCGCGGTTGCCGGGCTTGTGCTTGCCGGCGTGGTCTATGTCGTGACCGGCTTCTCCGCTGCGGCGGCGCTCGCGATCGGGCTCCCGCTCGCCTTGTCCTCGACGGCGCAGGTCCTGCCGAGCCTGCGCTCCGACGGCTCCATCAACACCCCCACCGGCGAGCGCGCCTTTTCGGTCCTGCTATTCCAGGACCTCTCGATCGTGCCGCTGATCACGATCATCGCAGCGATGTCGCGCGCGGCGCCCGACCCGGCGGCACCTCCGGGCTGGGTGCTCGGCCTCTACACCGTCGGCGCCATCATCGGCCTCGTTCTGGCCGGCCGTTTCCTCATCAACCCCTTGTTCCAGATCGTCGGACGCGTCAGCGAGCGCGAATTGTTCGTGGTGGCGGGGCTCTTCACCGTGCTTGCCAGTGCGGCGGTGATGCAGTCGCTCCACCTTTCGACCGCGCTGGGCGCTTTCGTCGCCGGCGTGATGCTGGCCGATTCCCCCTACCGTCACGAGCTCGAGGTCGACATCGAACCGTTCCGTTCGATCCTCCTCGGCCTCTTCTTCGTCGCGGTGGGAATGATGCTGGACCTCAGCGCCGTGGCCGAGCGGCCGCTGTTCGTGATCGGCATGGCTGCGGCCTTGGTCGCCACCAAGGCGCTGGTGCTGTTCGGCCTCGCCAAGGCGTTCCGCATGGAGACGCGGCGCGCCGTCAAGCTCGGCCTGCTGCTGAGCCAGGGCGGCGAGTTCGCCTTCGTCCTGTTCGCCGCGGCGCAGGGTGCGCTGCTGATCGAGCCGGAGGCGGCGAGCCTGTTCAGCGCGATCGTCACGCTTTCCATGGCGACGACGCCGTTCCTGATGATGTTCAACGCCTGGTTCGACCGGCGCGCCCAGCTCGACGGTGGCAGGGACCTGGACGGGCCGGAGAAGTCCGACGAATCGAGCGCGATCGTGATCGGCTACGGCCGCTTCGGACAGACGGTGGCGCAGATGCTGTTGGCTAAGGGGATCAGCCTGACCCTCATCGATTCCAAGCCGAGCCAGATCGAGCTCGCCGGCACGTTCAACACGAAAGTCTATTATGGCGACGGCACCCGCCTCGACCTGCTTCGTGCCGCGGGGGCGGCCGAGGCGAAGGCACTCCTCTTCTGCATCGACGGAGATTCGCTGAACGCCAAGAAGATGGAACCGATCCTCGAGGCCTTCCCCCACGCCGCGGTCTATGTCCGCGCCTTCGACCGCCGCCAGCTGATCGCGCTCGCCGGCGTCGATCTCGCCGGCACCTACCGCGAGACCTTCGAATCCGCTGTCCACATGGGCCGCGACGCACTCAAATGCTTCTGCGTTTCGGAGGAGGAAGTGGGCCGGGTCGAGCGCGAGTTCCGCCGCCGCGATGCCGAGCGCCTTCGCGGCCAGAGCGCCTCGGGCGACCTCCACGATACCGAGCACCTGATGTTCCGCCCCGACCGCCCACTCCCCGACGACGAGAAGGCGGCGGAGCGGGAGCCGGGCTAGTGCCGTGCTTCCTCGTCGAGGAAGGCGATCACCTCTGCCGGCTCGACGGTCGCGTCGACAAAGGCGTCCCCGATGCCGCGCACCAGGATGAAGGGCAGTCTTCCCCCGGACCTTTTCTTGTCGCTCGCCATGTGGCCGACGAGCCGCTCGCCGGAGGCGTCGAGTCCCGCCTGAGCGAGACTGATCGGCAGTCCGACAGCGCCGAGATGGCGCTCGACCCGTTCGGCATCGGCCAGCGGGCAAAGGCCTCGGCGCGCCGAGAAGCGGAAGGCGAGTGCCATGCCGAGCGCCACCGCCTCGCCGTGGAGGAGCCGCTCGGAAAAGCCGGTCTCCGCCTCCAGCGCATGGCCGAACGTATGGCCGAGGTTGAGCAAGGCGCGGCGCCCGCTCGTCTCCCGCTCGTCCTCGGCGACGATCGCCGCCTTCATCCGCACGCCGGTCTCGATCGCATGCATCCGCGCCTCGGCATCGCCAGCGATGAGCGCAGCACCGTTCGCCTCGCACCATGCGAAGAAGGCCGGATCTCCGATCAACCCGTATTTCATGACCTCCGCATAGCCCGCCCGCAGTTCCCGCTCGGGGAGCGTCTCGAGCGTCGAGATGTCGATCAGCACCGTCGATGGCTGATGAAAGGCTCCGACCAGGTTCTTGCCGGCCCGGACATTGATCGCCGTCTTGCCGCCGACAGAGGAATCCACCTGCGCGAGCAAAGAGGTGGGCAGCGACACGTAGAAGCAGCCTCGCTTGAGGATGGCTGCCGCGAAACCCGTGAGGTCTCCGACCATCCCGCCGCCGAAGGCGACGACGTAGTCGCCGCGCTCCACCCCGAGCTCCACCAGATTGTCGATCAGCCGCGCGAGCATGTCCCAGCTCTTGCTGCTTTCGCCCGGCGGAAGCACGACCACGTCGGCCTTGAGCCCGCCGCTTCGCAATCCATCTCGCAGCCTTCCCCCCTGCGCAGAGGCGACATTCTCGTCGGTGACTACGATGAGACGGCCGTTTCTCGCGAACGGCGCCAGGAGCTCGCCGGCGCGGTCGAGCAGCCGCTCGCCGATTACGGCGGGGTATGCACGTGCGCCGAGCACGACCTCGACCTGTTTCACGACGGAGCCCCGCGCTCGGCGAGGCGCTGGATGATCGCCTCCACCGCCCGCTCGTGCGGGGCCGGCTGGCTGCGCACGTGAAGATGCGCCTCCGCATAGATCGGATTGCGTCGCAGCGAGAGCTCCTGGAGGAGCGGAACCGGCTCCCTGTCCCTCAGAAGCGGCCGATGGTCGCGGCGCGACACCCGCTCGGCGAGAATCTCGATATCGGCGTCGAGCCAGATGGCAATGCATCGCTCGAGGATCAGCCGCCGCGTCTGTTCGTGCAGGAACGCGCCGCCGCCCGTCGCAATCACCTTGGGCGGCCCGTCGATCAGCCGTGCGATCACCCGCCGCTCGCCGTCGCGGAAGCTGTCCTCGCCGAAGCGGTCGAAGATCTCGGAGATCTTGTGGTCGGCCGCCCGCTCGATCTCGTCGTCCGAATCGACGAAGTCCATGCCGAGCCGCTTCGCCAGCCGCCGGCCGACGGTCGATTTGCCGGCTCCCATCAGCCCCACCAGGACGATCGATCGGTCGATGCGAGGAAGCGCGGAGCCCATGCCGCGGGGGCTATACAGGGAGCCTCGGCGTGGGGCAAAAGGCCGCCATGCGTAGAACATCCAGCTTTGCTCCGGTCAGGCGGCGCCGGTCGCCCGTCCCGGTTCTTCTCCTGATACTGCTCCTGCTCATCATCGGCGGCATGGTCTATCTTTCCAACGTCGATACCGAGGTGCCGACCCAGCGCGTCGAGCAGGATGTCACGAATGCGGTCGGCAAATAAGCTCATCCTGCTGCTGAGCGGCGCGGCGGCGCTGGCCATGGCGATCCCCGCCATCGGCCAGCAGACGCCCGAATCGCTGTTGCCGCCCGGCTTCGGCGATCCCGATGCGCCGGAGCCGACGCCCGAGCCGACGAGCGAGCCCACGCCGGGCCCGACCGGCACCGCGACGCCCACGCCGGCGCCGCGCGGGGCCGTGCCGTTCGGGGGCGGCATCGAGGAATTCTCGCCCGAGGATCTCGCCGCGCTCGAGGAGCTGATCCCGACCGAGCCGCCGATCGAGATCCCGGACGCTTCCCGGCGTTCGGCAGATTTCGTCGGCGCGATAGACGAGGAATGGAGCCTCGGACCGGCAGCCTATGGCAATGCCAACGGCCGCTTCCTCTCCACCCTGATGCGTCGCCTCGACGCGCCCTTGCCGTCGCGCTGGGGCTCGATCCTGCTGCGCCGCGCCCTGCTGACGCCGACCCAGGCGCCAGCTTCCGTGAACCCGGTCGACTGGGTCGCCGAGCGCGCCTGGCTGCTGCTTCGCATGGGTGAAGCCGACGCCGCCCGGATGCTCGTCCAGGCGGTCGACGTCGACCAGTTCACGCCGAAGATGTTCGCGATCGCGGTCCAGACGGCGCTCGCCACCGCCGATCCCGCGGCTTTGTGCCCGCTCGTCGACCCGGGCCGGGAGACGTCGGACGAGCCGGTCTGGCCGCTCGCCGAAGCGATGTGCGCGTCGCTGTCCGGTGAGCCCGGCCAGTCGAGCACCCTGATCGACCAGGCCCGGCGCCGGAGCAGCCTCGATGCGATCGACATCGATCTCGCGGAGAAGGTGGTGGGCGCGGGCGCCAACACCCGGCGCGCCGTGACGATCGAGTGGGACGATGTCCCTTCGGTCAACAGCTGGCGCTTCGGTCTTGCCAGCGCCACCGGGCTCGAGATCCCGGCGCGGCTCCTCAACGGTGCCGGCCGTCATGTCCTCGCCTGGCAGGCACGCGCGCCGATGCTGCCGCTTGAGGAGCGTCTGGCGGCGTCCAACGTGGCCGCCTCCCTCGGCGTCTTCTCCAACCGCTCCCTGGTCGACATCTACAGCCTGCTGCTCGACACGACCGATCCGTCGGAGATCGCCGACTCTCTCGGCAACAGGCTGCGCGTGGCCTACACCGCGCGCAATCCTGCGGCGCGCCTCGCCGAGATGCGCCGGCTCTGGGACGATGCCGGAGAGAATGCTGATGATCGGCACGCACGGCTGATCCTCACCGCCAGCGCTGCCGCGCGGATTCCTGCCGCCGCGCAATTCTCGGAGGACGCGCCGCGGCTGATCGCCTCAATGCTCACTGCCGGTTTTGACGAGCGCGCCGCGCGCTGGTCGAACGTCGTTGGTGGCATGGATGAGGGCCGCAGGGCCGACCGCGCCTGGGCGATGCTCGCGCTGGCCTCGCCGCGGCCAAGCGTGGAGATCAGCGCCGGACGAATCGAAACCTTCCAGGGCAGCGACGAGAGCGAGGATACGCATGCGACCAAGCTGCTCGTCGCGGCGCTTGCCGGCCTAGGCCGGATCGACGCCAACACTGCCAACGGCCTTGCGCAGGATCTCGGCATCCAGCTCGGCGCCCAGAACGGCTGGACCCGCGCCCTGGCGCGCGCCGCCGAGACTGGTCAGCCGGGGACGGTCGCGCTGCTCGCCGGCATCGGCATGCAGACCGGCGACTGGCGCGGCGTGCCGCCCTCCCACCTCTACCAGGTCGTCCGCGCCCTCTCTCGCGTCGGTCTCCAATATGAAGCGAGGATGATCGCGGCCGAGGCGATCGCCCGGCTGTGACCGCAGCGGGAGAGGATCGCCAGCTTATCGGCGCGTTCCTCGAGATGATGGCGGCCGAAGCCGGGGCGGCGCGGAACACTTTGCTCGCCTACGAACGCGACCTCCGCGGCGCCTCCGAACTGCTGGGGGGCGGTCTCGCCGCCGCGTCGGAGGAGAAGCTCGGCTCGCTTGCGGAGGCGTGGCGGGATCTGAAGCGGGCAAGTGTCGCCAGGAAATCCGCAGCGCTGCGCCGCTTCTTTGCCTTTCTGAACGACGAGGGAATGCGCCCGGACGATCCTTCCGCCGGGTTGCCGCGACCGGCAAGCGAGCGGTCGCTGCCCAAGGTGCTGGACCACTCCGCGGTCGACAAGCTCTTCGCCGAGATCGAGCGCCGAAAGCTTGAAACCGAGAGTGCCGCGACGCTGCGCATGGCGGCTCTGATCGAGCTTCTCTACGGATCGGGCCTGCGGGCGACCGAGCTCGTGTCGCTCCCGCGCAACGCGATTTCTCCCGACAAGCCGTATCTCTTCCTGCGCGGCAAAGGCGGCAAGGAGCGGCTGGTGCCGATCTCCGACCGCGCTCGCGCCGCCGTCGCCGAATGGGCGGAGCTCGTGCCGAAGGACTCGCTCTGGCTGTTCCCGTCGGGGAAGAAGCATCTCAGCCGCGTCCGCCTCTATCAGCTGGTGAAGGAGCTCGCCGCCTCGGCCGGCATCCCGCCCGAGCGGATCAGCCCTCACGTGCTCCGTCATGCGTTCGCGACCCACCTGCTTGAGGGCGGCGCCGATCTTCGCGCGCTCCAGATGCTGCTCGGCCATGCCGATATCGCGACCACCCAGATCTACACTCATGTCGACTCGCGGCGACTTATCGAGCTGGTGAACAGCCGGCACCCCCTCGTTGACGCCAAGTCCGGGCGGCCCTAACCCGCGCCTCGCATGGCGACTTTCCTCGATTTCGAAAAACCTTTGGCCGAGCTCGACGCGCGCGTCGCCGAGCTGCGGGAGACCGCCGACGCGGGCTCGCTCAACATCGATGCCGAGATCGAGAAGCTCCAGGCCAAGTCCGACCGGATGCTACGCGACACTTATGCGCGGCTGACCCCGTGGCAAAAGACGCAGGTCGCCCGTCATCCGGAGCGGCCGCACTTCAAGGATTATGTGGCCGGCCTCATAGAGGATTTCGTGCCGCTATCGGGCGACCGCAACTTCGCCGAGGACCAAGCGATCGTCGGTGGTCTCGGTAAGCTTGGCGGCCGCAGGATCATGCTGATCGGCCATGAGAAAGGCGACGACACCGCCAGCCGCCTGAAGCACAATTTCGGAATGGCCAAGCCCGAAGGCTATCGCAAGGCGATCCGCCTGATGCAGCTGGCCGATCGGTTCGGTCTGCCGGTGGTGACCCTGGTCGATACGCCCGGCGCCTTCCCCGGTGTGCAGGCGGAGGAGCGTGGCCAGGCGGAAGCGATCGCGCGCTCGACCGAGCAGTGCCTGTCGCTCTCCGTGCCGCTCATTGCCGCGGTGGTGGGAGAGGGGGGCTCCGGCGGGGCGATTGCCCTCGCTGCCGCCAACCGCGTGCTGATGCTGGAGCATTCCGTCTATGCCGTCATCTCGCCCGAGGGCTGCGCGTCCATATTGTGGCGCACCGCCGACCGAGCCGCCGATGCGGCCGAGGCGATGCGCGTCACCGCGGACCACCTCAAGCAGCTCGGCGTGGTTGATCGCATCGTCTCCGAACCGGTCGGCGGCGCCCATCGCAGTCCTAACGAGGCGATCCGCATGCTCGGCGATGCGATCTCGGAAGAGTTGCAAGGCTTCGGAAGCAAGACGGGCGACGAAATCCGCCGCGAGCGCCGGGCCAAGTTCCTCGCCATCGGCTAGGCGGGCCCGTCTACCGCGCTGAAAAGAATTCGGGCGGCGGAATCGATGTCCCGCCGCCCGCGCCCTAGCCGATCCTTTCGGATCAACGTGAAGGCTTAGCCTTCCATCGCGTCCGACACGTTGTTGAACGTGTTGCCGATGCTCTCACCCAGGCCCGTCATCGCGGTAACCGCGGCGACGGCGATGAGCGCGGCGATCAGGCCGTACTCGATGGCGGTGGCACCCTTCTCGTCCTTGATCAGCTTGAAAAACTTCAGCATTTCCGGTCTCCTGTTCCACGTTTGGAAGTCCACACTTCCATGCCCCCTCTCAAAGAATTAGCTGAGGCGGACCTTTCGATTCCTATGGGAGAGACGTTGCCAAAAGCTTAAGCTCCCTCGCATCGGATCGAAACTTATGAATTCTCCTGCACAGTGTTCGACACGTTGTTCCACATGCCTGTGGTTGTATCAGCAAATCTGTTAAGTGCGGCGACCATGGCGATGACGATCAGCGAGCAGATCAGACCATATTCAATGGCCGTCGCCCCGCGCTCGTCCCGCCTTATTCTTTTGAGCAGCCGCATCATTTCTTTTGCCCCTCAGCGAACAGTGCAGTTCTCCTGCTTGAACGATGAAATATCCCTCAACTTCTTAACAAATGCCTACCTGGGAGCGATGAAGTGGAAAAAAGTCCGACGCTGCTGGTCGTGGCCGGCGCGCTCGTCGACGCGGCGGGCAGGGTACTGCTTCAGCAGCGGGCGCCAGGGCGGCAAATGGCGGGACTGTGGGAGTTTCCGGGCGGAAAGGTCGAGCCAGGCGAGCGCCCGGAGGCGGCGCTGGTCCGCGAGTTGAAGGAGGAGCTCGGCATCGATGTCGATGCCGCCTCGCTCGTCCCGGCCGCCTTTGCCAGCGCGCCGCTCGGTGAGCGGCATCTGGTCCTGCTCCTCTATCTTTGCCGAGGGTGGCGCGGAGAGCCGCGGGCCCTCGATGCCAACGCGCTCAAGTGGCTGAGGCCGAACGAAATGGTTCCGGCTGAAATGCCGCCCGCCGACGCGCCCCTGATCCCGCTGCTGGAGGCGCTCATCTGATTCCGGAGGGCGGCGGCAGGGTGTGGGCGAGCGATGCCGTCGCGCTGCCGCGGCGGGCGGGACGCGGCTGATCGGGCGAGGGCGCCCAGCCCGAGACGTGGATGATGTCAAAATGTTCGACAGTTTTGCCGTCCGACTCGGCAGCGGCAGCGAAATCCGCCGCCGCCGCAGCGAGCCCGGAGCGTCCGATCGGCCGCCGCGAGCGCGAGGCGAGGACGTTGGTGGCGCCCATCCGCCGCAAATCGGCGATCAGCGCGAAGAGGTGTGGAAAGCGGACGTCGATCCGCGCCGAATCCGCCACCGGCAGCGCGAACCCCGCTCTGGCGAGGAGGTCGCCCGCTGCCCGCACGTCGATCTGGGGATGAATGCGGGGGGAGGCGCCATCGCCGAGGGCGTCTGCGGCGAGCATGGCGGCGCGAAGACGCGGCAGGCTTCCTGCTCCAGCAAAAGCGCCGAGGAAGAGGCCGTCCGGCCGCAGCACGCGGCGGATCAGGGTCAGCGCGCCGGGCAGGTCGTTGACGCTGTCAAGCACGCCGACGGAAACGATGAGGTCGAAGGAGCCGTCGGCAAAGGGAAGCTGGTCTTCGTCGCAGACGATCCCGTTCGCCTGGCGTGCGAACAGCAATCCGGGATCGGCGGAAACCACTTCGAGACCCCGTGCGCGGAGTTGATCGCTGAGAAGGCCGCCGGCGCAGCCAAGGTCGAGCGCCTGCGTGAAGCTGCGCGTCACCGAGTCCAATCGGTCGAGCAGGTCCTCGGCGGCATGGCGATAGAGGTAATCCGCTTCGCCGAACCTAGGCGCTGCCCGGTCGCGGCGGCGGCGGCGCAGGCGGCGATCGAAGGGCGTGTCCATCGTCGAGGCTTGTGCCGCCCCGCCCTCTGACCGACAAGAGATGGATGCAGGTCGCCATGCAGATCGCGCGGGGCGCGGTTCGCCAGGTCGTCGATTTCGCGCTGCCGCCACGCTGCCCCGGCTGCGGGCTGGTGGTCGAGGATGCGCATCGCTTCTGCCTCGATTGCTGGCAGGCGCTCGTCTTCCTTGCCGAGCCCTGCTGCGTGCGCTGCGGGCTGCCTTTCGAATATGATGGCGGCAGTGACGCGGAGTGCGCGGCGTGCATGGCGCACGCTCCCGCATTTGACCGGCTGCGCTCGGCGGTCGCTTATGGCGAGATCGCGCGGAAGGTGGCGCTGAAGCTGAAATATAGCGGCCGTCCCGCCGTCGCCGAAACGCTCGCCCATTTCATGCGGCGCCACCTCGATGGCGATGCGGCAGATGCCTTGCTCGTGCCTGTGCCGCTCCACCGCTGGCGGATCTGGAAGCGCGGCTACAATCAATCGGCCCTGATTGCCTCTGCTCTGTCCCGCCGGAGCGGCATTCCCGTAGATCTTGCTCTGATTGATCGAGTGAAGGCGACGCCGCCGCTCAAGGGCCTCGGCCGGGCCGAGCGGGCGCTCGCGATGCGCGGCGCCTTCCGGATGAACGATGCCGCGAAAGCGCGTGCCCGGGATCGGACCGTCATCCTGATCGACGACGTCTACACGAGCGGCGCCACCGCCAATGCCTGCGCCAAGGTCCTGAAACGGGGAGGCGCGGCGCGCGTGAACATTCTGACCTGGGCGCGTGTTGTTCGCGAGCATTGACAAAGAAGCGGCCGGTCCGCACGTCCGCAACAACACTGGAGCTCCCCGATGGCCCGCATCGAGATCTATACCAAGTTCCTCTGCCCTTATTGCGCCCGCGCCAAGCGCCTGCTCGGCGAGAAGGGGGTGCAGTTCGAGGAATATGACATCACCATGGGCGGCGAGAAGCGTGCCGAGATGCTGAGCCGTGCCAACGGCCGCACGACGGTGCCGCAGATCTTCATCAACGATCATCATGTCGGCGGGTCCGACGACCTCCATGCCCTCGACCGCGAAGGCCGGCTCGACCCGCTGCTCGCAGGCTAGATGCGCATAGCCCTCTACCAGGCGACGACCGGCATCGATCCGGAGCGGAACGCGCGCGACCTTGTCGGCGCCGTCGAGCAGGCGAGCGCGGGCGGCGCGGAGATCCTATTCACGCCCGAGATGAGCGGCCTGCTCGACCGCGATCGCGAGCGTGCTTCCGCTCATCTGAGAAGCGAGGCCGACGACCCGGTCCTTGCCGGCATACGCGATGCGGCGGCACGAGCGGGCATCTGGGTCCATCTCGGTTCGCTTGCCCTCGCCGGGGAACGGGACGACGGGCGGCTGGTCAATCGCGGCTTCCTGATCGATGATGAGGGCCGGATCCGCGCCCGCTACGACAAGATGCATCTGTTCGACGTCGATCTTCCGACCGGCGAGAGCTGGCGCGAATCCGCGGCTTATGCGCCGGGCGAGCGGGCGGTGGTGGCGGAAAGCCCGGCCGGCAGGCTCGGCCTCTCCGTCTGCTACGATCTCCGCTTCCCGGACCTCTACCGGACGCTCACCGACGCAGGAGCGACGATCGTCGCGGTGCCCGCTGCCTTCACCGTGCCGACCGGCCAGGCCCATTGGCATATTCTGCTTCGCGCCCGCGCGATCGAGGCCGGTGCCTTCGTCGTCGCGGCGGCGCAGGTGGGACGGCATGAGGACGGGCGCGAGACGTACGGCCATTCGCTGGTCATCGACCCGTGGGGCCGCGTACTGCTCGACATGGTCAGCGAGCGGGGCGTCGGCTTCGCCGACCTGGACCTTGCCGAGGTCGAGGCGGTCCGCAGCCGCTTGCCCGCCATCCGCCACCGCCGGCCCATTCCCGCCGCCGAGCTGACATGATCGTCTTCGATCTGAAGTGCGGTGCCGGCCACGTGTTCGAGGCGTGGTTCGGCAAGAGCGAGGATTATGAGGACCAGTCCCGGCGCGGCCTGATCGAGTGCCCCCTCTGCGGCGACAAAGAGGTCGGCAAGGCTGTGATGGCCCCCGCCGTCGCCGCGAAGGGCAACCAGTCGGCCGCCACGCCGCAGCCCGAGCAGATGAAGCAGATGCTCGCCGCCATGGCCGCCGCGCAGAAGGAGATGCTCCAGCGCTCCTCCTGGGTGGGCGAGCGCTTCGCGGACGAGGCGCGGGCGATCCACCTCGGCGAGGCCGATGCGCGCGCGATCCACGGCAAGGCGACCAAGGCCGAAGCCGAGCAGCTCGCCGACGAAGGCATCCCCGTCTCGCCTTTGCCGTTCCCGGTGGCGGAGCCGGGCGAGGAGAATTGACCCGCAGGGCGGGGCGCCGTAACTCGGTCGGCGGTGGCTGGCCCCGTAGCTCAGCAGGATAGAGCATCAGATTCCTAATCTGAGGGCCACAGGTTCGAATCCTGTCGGGGTCACCACCTCCTTCGCCGCCGGTTGCATATTCGCCGCGCCGCCTTAGGCTTTTGGGCGAACGCAAAGGGGCGCTTATGAAGCTTTACATGATCATGATCGCCGGGGCGGCGGTGCTGCCTGCCGGGGCGGCGGCGCAGGAGGGGAAGCCGGTGGCGCCGGTCGTGGCCTCGGTCCTCGATTGCCGCGGGCAGACGGAGGCCGAAGCGCGGCTTCGTTGCTTCGATCAGGCCACTTCCGCGCTCGACCAGGCGGTCCGGAGCGGCGGCCTTGTCGCGCTCGACCGAAATGCGGTGCGGACGACGCGCCGGTCGCTGTTCGGCTTCAACGTCAATCTTCCTTTCTTCGGCGGCGGAGAAAAGGCGGAGGACGAGCCGGAGGAGGCGAAGCAGATCGATGCGGTGGTGAGGTCGGCCCGCGCCGCCGGCTTCGAGAACTGGCAGCTGGAGCTCGACACCGGGGCGGTCTGGCAGACGACGGAGGCGACGCCGAAGCTCGGCATGCCGCGCACCGGCGACAAGGTGACGATCCGCAAGAGCGCCGCCGGCGGCTATATGCTGGACTATGCCCAGCGGCGCATCCGCGCCAAGCGGGTGCGCTGATGGCGGCGCCCGACGAACCGGTCGACGGCGATCTCGTCCGCCGCGCGCCCAAGATCCCGGTGCCGGACGATGTCGCCGATGCGGTGCGCACGCTGATCCGCTGGGCGGGGGACGATCCCACGCGCGAGGGACTGCTCGACACGCCGGCCCGGGTCGCCCGGGCCTGGCGCGAATATGCCCGCGGCTATGAGGAGGATCCCTCCCACCATCTCAGCCGGACCTTCGAGGAGGTGGGCGGCTATGACGAGATCGTGCTGCTGAAGGACATACCGTTCCAGTCGCATTGCGAGCACCATATGGCGCCGATCATCGGCAAGGCCGCGATCGCCTACCTCCCAAGTGAGCGCGTCGTCGGCATCTCCAAGCTTGCCCGCGTCCTCCACGGCTTTGCCCGTCGGTTGCAGGTTCAGGAACGGCTGACCGCGCAGGTCGCCGACTGCATCTGGGAGCATCTGGAGCCGCAGGGCGTGGCGGTGGTGATCGAAGCGACGCATGCCTGCATGACGGCGCGCGGCGTCCACACGCCCGGCGTGATGATGAGCACAAGCCGGATGATGGGCGTGTTCCGCAGCGACGAGCGCAGCCGCCGCGAGGTGCTGGCGCTGATGGGCTATTGAGCCGGCGAAGTTGGCAAAGTTGCAACGAAAACGGGAAAATTTCGGCTTCTCATCAAGCGAATCTGTAGCCCGTGATGCCCGGGACTGCTTGCTTCAACATCTTCAAAGAACCGGCCCGGTGAGCGGGACAGCTTGATGCTATCCTGATTCGGAGCCTGTAGGAAAGCGCGGAAAAGGGGCTGAGCGATGCAGAGTGAGGAGGGGCGGACGCCGCTAAGGCGGGTCGTGACCGCGAGCATGATCGGCACCACCATCGAGTGGTACGACTTCTTCCTCTACGGCTCGGCGGCGGCGCTGGTCTTCAACAAGCTGTTCTTCCCGTCCTACGATCCGATGATCGGGACGCTGCTCGCTTTCGGCACCTATGCGGTGGGCTTCGTAGCGCGGCCGGTCGGCGGGATCGTGTTCGGCCATTATGGCGACCGGATTGGGCGCAAGCGGCTGCTGATGCTGAGCCTGATCCTGATGGGCGTGGCGACGGTGCTGATCGGGCTGCTTCCGACATATGCGCAGATCGGCGTCTGGGCGCCGATCGGTCTGATCCTGCTCCGCCTCGTCCAGGGCTTTGCCGTGGGCGGCGAGTGGGGCGGGGCGGTGCTGATGGCGGCTGAGCATGGCGACAGCGCGCGGCGCGGCTTCTGGGCGAGTTGGCCGCAGGCGGGCGTCGCCGCCGGGAGCCTGCTCTCCGCGGGCGTGCTGGCGCTGATGGCGGGGATGCAGAGTGAGGCGGACTTCCTCGCCTGGGGCTGGCGGGTGCCCTTCCTGCTGTCGGCTTTGCTGGTCGTGGTCGGCTGGTATATCCGCAACCGCGTGTCGGAGAGCCCGATGTTCGAGGCTGCGCTCGAGGAGGCGGAGGCGCCGCCCAAGCTGCCGGCGATGGACGTGATCCGCGAGCGCCCGAAGGCGATCCTGCTCGGCGCGGGCCTCCGCGTCGGCGAGAACATCTCCTATTACATCCTCACCGTCTTCTCGCTCACCTATCTGGTCGACGTGGCGGCGGAGACGCGGAGCACGGCGCTCAATGCGCTGCTGATCGGCGCGGCGGTGCAGTTCTTCGCCATCCCGCTCTTCGCTTTGCTGTCCGACCGGATCGGGCGCCGGCCGGTCTATGCGGCGGGCGGGCTCGGCCTCGCCGCCTGGAGCTTCGTCATGTTCGGCCTGCTCGGCAGCGGCAGCAGCGGCGCGATCGTGCTGGCGATCGTGGTCGGCCTCGTCCTACACAGCGCGATGTACGGCCCGCAGGCCGCCTTCATTACCGAGCTCTTCCCGACCCGCATCCGCTATTCGGGCGTGTCGATCGCCTACCAGCTCACCTCGATCGTCGCCGGCTCACTGGCGCCAATCATCGCGCTGACGCTCTACCAAGCGTATGATTCGCCACTCCCGGTGGCGATCTATGTCGGCGTCGCCTGCGCAATCAGCGGCGTGACTGCCTTGCTAGCGCGGGAGACGAGGGGGGTGGAGTTGGCGCGGATAAGGTGAATGCTCGCTAGTTCTGCGCCGCCTCCGGCTATCGCTCGCTATATGTCTTGAGCGCGTGGTCCGCGTCAAAGGCACGCACGTCGCACAATGCAGGCGATCATGAAACCGAGATATGCAAGGACTAGGAACGTGAGCGGCACGTAAAAAATGAGCGCGACGAGCTTTTGCCAAGCTTTCAGGGACAGCAGCAATATTCCGACGCCTCCCGCCGCAGCCGTGACAATAAGCCAAGGCAGTCCGATGTTTTGCGTGTGCGGGAACCAGTCGTGCCACGGCGGAATGGCCAAGAGGATGATGCTGGCGGCTGGCAGCAGAAAAGCCAAGCCGAGTGCCAGCTGGTGCCTCGAGAGCTTCATGGTCTAGGGCCTGTCGCCCCAATGCCGCAGCAAAGTCTGGTGGCAATATTGGAGCCTGGCGAGGTGGTCGGGCTTCATGTCGAGGCCGGCGAGGGCGGCGACTTCGTTCAGTTCGTAGAGCATCTCGCGGTGGAAGGAGTCGGCGACGCGGCTCTGGATGAAGGTGATGGCGACGAGGCGCTCGCCCGAGGTCACCGCCTCGACCTCGTGGAAGGTGCTGGAGGGGTAGAGGATGGCGTGGCCGGGGGCGAGACGGAAGCGGACCTCGCGATTGCCGAGATGGATCAGGAGGGCGCCGCCTTCGTAGTCGGCGGGATCGTTGAGGAAGATCGTCGCACTGATGTCGGAGCGGAGCGTCGCCTGGCCGAGATGGATATAGGCCATGTCGTGATGCGCGCCGTAGCGCATGCCGCTGGTGTAGCGGGTCATCATCGGCGGCGCGATCGCGGCGGGGAGGACGAAATTGTTGAAATCCTCATGCTCGCGCATCGCCTGCATGATGATCTGCGCTGAGCGCTGATAGGCGGTGGGATCGTGGAGCTGGAGGTTCTGCTTCACCTTGGAATGGGGATTGCTGATCTTGCCGTCGACGAACTGGGCGGCGGCGGCGATGCGCCTGAGCTCCGCCACCTCCTGGGCATTGAGCAGATCGATTTCCCTGAACATGCCTGATCCTATGCTTTGCGGCCGAGTGCGTCGGCGATGACGGGGAAGCGGCCGGCGGCCTCTTCCAGCCAGGCCATCGCCTCCCTGATTTCCGCGCGGTTGCGGTCGCGAGACTGGGCGAGGACCTGGGCGCGCAGGTCCGGGCTATATTCGTATTCTAGACCCTTGGAGTAGCGGCGCATCAGCGGCCCCTCCACAATCTGCCGCGCCCCCGCCTCGTCGAGAGGCTGGCCGAAGAAGTGCGCGATCTCGCGCAGGCGGGCGGCCGGATCGGCGAGGAATGCATCGAAATCGCTCCAGCGCACGCTCTCGCCGAGCGCGTCGGACGCGGCGGCGAGGGAGGTCATCTCGCATGCCCAGGCGAGGGCGGCGCGCTGGCCGAAGGAGAGGTCCCAAAGCTTCCACGGCACCTCGCCGAGCCGTCGCGACAGGCGCTTGAGGCGCTGGCCGGCGAGGGCGTGGACTTCCTGCCGAGAGGTTTCGCCGGCCAGGATATTCTCCAGATAGGGAAGGGCGCCGGTATAGAGCAGCAGCGCGCGCGAGTTCCCGACGAACCGGGGCGCCAGCTCGCTGGTGAAGCTGGTCGCCTTGACGATCGCACGCTGCTCGGGGCGGAAGGTGCGGGAGAGCAGGGCGCGAAGGGTGGTGATGCGCTGGTCGAGCCATTCGGGCGCCCAAGGGCTCTCCGGCTGGCCGGACAGCATCGCCAGATCGTGGAAGTTGCGCAGCAGCACGGGCTCGCGCAGCGCGAATACGCCCGGCAGCTCGCCGAGCAGGCGCGAGATCAGGGTCGAGCCGACATGGCCGATATGGAAGATGTAGCCGGCGTCGCGGCGCGCCTCGGCGGGAAGTGCGGCTTCGAGGTCGCGCCAGGCGGCGACATGCTGAGCGCCATTCGGGGCCAGAGCGCGGTCGTCGAGGAAACTCGCGGACCGGTAATCCGCCTCGCTCTTCTCGACGAGGAGGACGCGGTCGGTCGCCGGATCGAGCGCGTGCGGGAACCAGCGCGGACTCCGGGCGACCTCGGCGAGCGGATTGGCTTGAGCGGGACGGAAGGTGAAATTCTGCATGGCGGCTGGCGCGGCGACACTAAGGCGCGCGGCGCTCCGGACGCAAATCCTTCAGGCACAAAAAAGCCGCCCACCCGAAGGCAGGCGGCTCTTTCGCAACGAGCAGGAGCTCAGGCCTCGCTGGCCGCTTCGCCCTCGCCACCGGTATTCTCGCGGGTGGCGGCGATTTCGCCGGGCTCCGCGTTCGGATCGTAATCCTCGGTGAAGCCGGCGGTGTCCTTTTCGAACATGTCGGCCATGACGTCGACGCCCTGCGCCTGGAGCTCGGCCTCTTCGGGCGAGCGGGCGACGTTGACGTGGATCGTGACCGAGACCTCCGGGTGCAGCGCGATCTTCACGTCCTGCATGCCGATATTCTTGATCGGACGATCGAGCACGATCTGGTTCTTGGCGACCTTGTGGCCCTGGGCCTCCAGCGCCTCGGCGAGATCGCGGGCGGAGACGGAGCCGTAGAGCGCGCCGACATTCGAGGCCTGGCGGATCAACTGAACCGTCGCGCCCTCGATCTTCTTCGAGTCCTTCTCGGCGGCCGAGCGGCGCTCGGCATTGTCGGACTCGATCTTGGCGCGGTTGGTCTCGAAGACCTTCCTGTTGGCTTCATTGGCGCGGAGCGCCTTGCCGCTCGGGAAGAGGAAGTTGCGGGCATAGCCGTTCTTCACCTTCACCACGTCGCCGATGGCACCGAGCTTCTCGATGCGTTCAAGCAGAATGACATCCATGTCTGCGGCTCCTTACTTCACGACGTAGGGGAGAAGGCCGAGATGCCGCGCGCGCTTGATCGCCTGGGCGAGCTCGCGCTGCTTCTTGGCCGACACCGCGGTGATGCGGCTGGGGACGATCTTGCCGCGCTCGGACACGAAGCCCTGGAGCAGACGGACGTCCTTGTAATCGATCTTCGGCGCGTCGTTGCCCGAGAAGGGGCAGCTCTTGCGGCGGCGGAAAAATGGGCGTGCCATGATGCTGTCCTTCCTTAGGCTTCGGCGTCTTCGCGGGGGGCGCGGTCGGTGCGCGGGCCGCGGTCGAAGCGATCGCCGCGATCCGGACGGTCGCCGCGCGGGCCGCGATCACCACGATCGCCGCGATCACCGCGCTCGCGGTCGCGCTCGTTGCGGCGCATCATCGCGGACGGGCCGTTCTCATGCTCGTCGACGCGGATCGTCACGTAGCGGATGACGTCCTCGTTGATCTGGGTCTGGCGCTCGAGCTCGGCGACGACACCCGGAGGCGCGTCGAAATCGAGCATGACGTAATGCGCCTTGCGGTTCTTCTGGATGCGGTAGGCGAGGGACCTGAGGCCCCAGGTCTCGGTCTTGACGACCTTGCCGCCATTGTCCTCGATGATCTTGGTGGCGTTTTCCGCCAGCGCATCGACCTGGGCCTGGGCCAGATCCTGACGCGCGAGAAACACATGCTCGTATGCCGGCATGCTCACGTCCTTCATGTTGGCCGATCGCTGACGCCGCCCAATGCGAACGCCCCTCCGGCTGTCGTCTCAAAAAGCTAACGGGGCTGGAAGGCAGCGCCTCAGCCCCGATGCCGCGCCACATGGCGGATGAGGGAGCGAAAAGCAAGCCTTCGCTTGCGCTTTCGCGAGGGCCTGGCCTACCAGCCGCCGCGACAGGAGGACCTATGCGCGCTTTCATCTTTCCCGGCCAGGGAAGCCAGTCGGTCGGCATGGGCAAGGCCCTCGCAGAGGCGAGCTCGGTTGCCCGTGAGCTGTTCCAGGAGGTCGACGAGGCGCTCGGGCAGAACCTTGCGCGGCTGATGGCCGAAGGGCCGCAGGACGAGCTGACGCTGACCGCGAATGCGCAGCCGGCGATCATGGCAAATGCGCTCGCGACGTTGCGGGTTCTGGAGCGCGAGGCGGGCCTCAAGCTCGCGGACAAGGCGGATTTCGTCGCCGGCCACAGCCTCGGCGAATATACCGCGCTCGCCGCTGCGGATGCCTTCGATGTGGCGACGACGGCGCGGCTGCTGAAGCTCAGGGGCCAGGCGATGCAGGCGGCGGTGCCGGTCGGGCAGGGAGCGATGGCCGCCTTGCTCGGCGCCAACGTCGAAGTCGCGCAAGCGGTGGCAGAGGCGGCCGCGGAGGGCGAGGTGTGCACCGTCGCCAACGACAATGATCCGACCCAGGTAGTCATCTCCGGCCACAAGGCGGCCGTCGAGCGCGCGCTCGGGCTGGCCAAGGAGAAGGGCGCCAAGCGCGCCGTGCTGCTGCCGGTCTCGGCGCCGTTCCACTCCCCGCTGATGGAGCCTGCCGCGCGGGCGATGGAGGAAGCGCTCGGCCAGGCGAACCTGCGCGCGCCGATCGTGCCCGTCTACGCCAACGTGACGGCCGCTCCGGTGGAGGAGCCCGACGATATCCGCCGGCTGCTGGTGGAACAGGTCACGGGTATGGTCCGCTGGCGCGAGAGCGTCACGGCCATGTTCGACGCCGGCGTCACCCATTTCGTCGAGTTCGGCGGGAAAGTGCTCGGCCCCATGGTCAAGCGCATCGCCCCGGACGCGACGGTGACCAGCATCGTCTCGATGGACGACATCGAAGCGCTCTTGAAGGAGATTTGAGCATGTTCGACCTCAGCGGCATGACCGCACTCGTAACCGGCGCCTCGGGCGGGATCGGGTCGGCGGTGGCGCGGGCGTTGGCGGGGCAGGGGGCGCGGGTGGCGCTTTCGGGGTCCAATCAGGCGAAGCTGGAGGCCTTTGCCGGTGAGCTCGGCGGGGATCATGTGGCGCTGGTGGCGAACCTTTCCGACGCGGCCGAGGTCGATGCGCTGGTGCCGCAGGCGGTGGAGAAGCTTGGGAAGCTCGACATCCTTGTGAACAATGCCGGGGTGACGCGGGACAATCTGGCGATGCGGATGAAGGACGAGGAATGGTCTGATGTGATCCGGATCAACCTCGAGGCGGCGTTTCGGCTGGCGCGGGCGGCGCTGAAGCCGATGATGCGGGCCAGGCACGGTCGGATCATCTCGGTGACCTCAGTGGTCGGTGCGACCGGCAATCCGGGGCAGGCCAATTATGCGGCGTCCAAGGCGGGCCTGGTGGGCATGTCGAAGGCGCTGGCGCAGGAGGTCGCCTCGCGCGGGATCACCGTCAATTGCATCGCGCCGGGCTTCATCCAGTCCGCGATGACCGATGCGCTCCCAGAGGCGCAGAAGGAGGTGCTGATGGGCCGCATTCCCGCCGGCAAGCTCGGCGAAGGGAACGACGTGGCCGCTGCCGCGGTTTATCTGGCCAGCCGCGAAGCTGCTTATGTCACGGGCCAGACGCTGCACGTAAACGGCGGCATGGCGATGCTGTAGCGCGGCAGGACTTCAATCGGGCGCAGCACTTGCCAGCGCGGGCTGGGAACGGCTAGGGCCACGTCAAACATTGCCTAGGGAAGGGTAGAATATGAGCGAGACCGCCGAGCGGGTTAAGAAGATCGTCGTCGAGCATCTGGGCGTCGAGAGCGACAAGGTCACCGAGGAAGCCAGCTTCATCGACGATCTCGGCGCGGACAGCCTCGACATCGTCGAGCTCGTCATGGCGTTCGAGGAGGAATTCGGCGTCGAAATCCCGGACGATGCGGCGGAGAAGATCACCACCGTCAAGGACGCGATCGATTATATCGAGGCCAACAAGGCCTGACGGTCGAAAGACGCGTTCACCGTTCGCCCTGAGCTTGTCGAAGGGCTGTCTTTTTCCTAGACGGCCTCCAGAAAACGCAGGGCTTCGACAGGCTCAGCCCGGACGGGTCTGGGCCTGTTCGTATTTTGGAGATTCAGCATGCGCCGCGTAGTCGTGACCGGTCTTGGCCTCGTGACGCCGCTTGGCGCCGACGTGGATACGAGCTGGAGGAACATCCTCGCGTCGAAAAGCGGCGCGCGGAGGATCACGAAGTTCGACCCGACCGACTTCGCCTGCAAGATCGCCTGCGAAGTGCGGGGAGCGGACGAGGAGAATGGGTTCGACGCCAACAAGCGCGTCGACCACAAGGTCCAGCGCCAAGTCGACCCGTTCATCATCTACGGGATCGACGCCGCCGGCCAGGCGCTCGAGGATGCCGGCCTCACCGACATGACTGAAGAGCAGCGCTACCGCGTCGGCGTGTCGATCGGCTCCGGCATCGGCGGCCTGCCGGGCATCGAGAAGGAGTCGCTGGTCCTGCACGAGCGCGGACCGCGCCGGGTCAGCCCTCACTTCGTGCACGGGCGCCTGATCAACCTCATCTCAGGCCAGGTCTCCATCAAATATGGCCTGATGGGTCCCAACCACGCGGTCGTCACCGCCTGCTCGACCGGCGCCCATTCGATCGGCGACGCGGCACGGATGATCCAGCTCGACGATGCCGACGTGATGCTGGCCGGCGGCTCGGAGTGCGCGATCTGCCCGATCGGCATCGCCGGCTTCGCCCAGGCGAAGGCGCTGTCGACCAACTTCAACGACGAGCCCGAGCGGGCGAGCCGGCCCTATGACAAGGATCGCGACGGCTTCGTCATGGGCGAGGGCGCGGGCGTGGTCGTGCTCGAGGAATATGAGCGGGCGAAAAAGCGCGGCGCGAAAATCTATGCCGAGCTGATCGGCTACGGCATGTCCGGCGACGCCTATCACGTCACCGCGCCCCACCCCGAGGGCGCCGGCGGCTACCGGGCGATGGAAGTGGCGATGAAGCGCTCGGGGCTCGATCTCGGTGACATCGACTATATCAACGCCCACGGCACCTCGACGCCGCTCGGCGACGAGCTGGAGCTCGGCGCGGTCCGCCGGCTGTTCGGCAACAATGTCGCGAACCTTTCGATGAGCTCGACCAAGTCGGCGATCGGCCACTTGCTCGGCGGCGCCGGTGCGGTCGAGGCGATCTTCTGCATCCTCGCGATGCGCGACCAGATCGTGCCGCCGACGCTGAACCTCGAAAATCCGAGCGACGGCACCGCCGGGGTCGACCTCGTCCCGCTGGTCGCCAAGGAGCGCAAGGTGAAGGCGGTGCTCAACAACAGCTTCGGCTTCGGCGGCACCAATGCCAGCCTGGTGATGCGCGCCGTCCAGTGAGGCTGCCGCTGAAGCGCCTGATCGCCCTCGGCGTGGCGGCGGGAATCCTGCTCGGGCTGGTCGCGGGCATCTGGCTGCTGACCGGCTGGAACGCAGCCGGGCCGGCCAAGCAGCCCACCGCGGTGGTGATCCCGCAAGGCGCTAGCGTGGCGAGTGCGGCGCGGACGCTGGAGCAGGCGGGCGTGCTCGCATCGGCCGACAGCTTCCGGCTGCGCGCGCGCCTGTTCGGCGACAGCGAGCCGATCCACGCCGGCGAATATGAGGTGCCGGCCGGCGCCAGTCCGTCCGACATCCTGGCGCTGCTCCAGAGCGGCAAGACGCTGCAGCGCTTCGTCATCGTGCCGGAGGGGCTTCCCTCGATCATGGTGCACGAGCGGCTGATGCGCGCGCCTTTCCTCACTGGCCCGGTGGCGGTGCCGGAGGAGGGCTCCGTCCTTCCCGACAGCTACAGCTACCAGCGCGGCGAGAGCCGGGCGGCGGTGCTGAAGCGCATGCAGGACGCGATGACCAAGGAGTTCGACGCGCTCTGGGCGAAGCGCAAGCCGGGCATCGCGGTCTCCAACAAGCATGAGGTGATCACGCTGGCCTCGATCGTCGAGAAGGAGACCGGCAAGCCTTCGGAGCGCCGGATGGTGGCGGGCGTCTACACCAATCGCTTGAAGGAAGGCATGCCGCTGCAGGCGGATCCGACCGTCATCTATCCGGTGACCAAGGGCAAGCCGCTGGGCCGCCGCATCCTCCGTTCCGAGCTCAACCGGGATAATGGCTACAACACGTACCGGATGGCCGGGCTGCCGGTGGGGCCGATCGCCAATCCTGGGCGCGAGTCGATTGCTGCCGTGCTCGATCCGGCGGAGACCAAAGCGCTCTATTTCGTCGCGGACGGGACCGGCGGGCACGTCTTTGCCAACACGCTGGCAGAGCATAATGCCAATGTTTCGAAATGGTACGCCCTGCGCCGAGCTAAGGGCGAGATGTAACGCCTTCGCGTGCTGATTCAGCCTGAGCTGGAACTGTTCGAAGTCGAAAGCCGCTAGCCGAGGCGTCGCCGGTCCTGGATCGCGGTGCGGGCGGCGATCTCGTCAAGCGGCTCGATAAGAGTGCGTCCGTGATGGCCGGTGGCGTGGATCAGCCGCTCTTCATCCACCATCAGGCCGACATGGCCCTTGAAGAAGATCAGATCGCCCCGCTTCAGCTCCGCATCCTCGGGCAGCGCCTTGCCGAGCACGCGCTGCTGGTCGCTGTCGCGCGGCGCCGGGGTGCCGCAGAGCGCAAGCGAGAGCTGGACCAGACCGGAGCAGTCGATGCCGCTGACGGTGCGGCCGCCGAGGAGATAGGGCGAGCCGTCCAGCCGCTCCGCGACCGCCACGGGATCATGCTCATAGGCATCGAGCGGACGCACGCTCGTGAACGGCATGTAGCCAGCACCGGTGCCCAGGAACCCGGAGCGCTCCTCGCCGGTCACGCGCGCGCCCATCGGCAGGGTGGCGAGGACCGGCGCGTGGATGTCGGGCTCGGCGAGGATCGGTGCATGGGCGGCAGCGACGAGGTGGGTCGGCGGTGGCGTCTCGACCAGCGCGATCGCCTCGACATAGCCGACATAGTGATCGTTGCGGCAATAGCCCCAGGCCCATCCGCCGGAAATTTCGAGGACGGCGAACTCCTCGCCCGGGAGAAGCTCGGAGCCGATCACCGCGTCAGGCGTGGGCTTGTAGCGCAGGAAGGTGGAGCGGATGCCGCAACTGCGCATCATCGGCCGGGCGTAATGCGGCGCGAACAGCTGACCGGCGAGCGCGATGTCGGCAATATCGCGGCGATAGGCGTGGACGCGCTCGTCCAGCACGAGCGACGGGCCGCTGAGGCTGAAGCGCTTAGCCGTGCTGGAGGATGAAGGGTCGCTCCTTGGCGGATCGGCGGGCAGGGGCTTCCTGCTCGATGTTGCGTTCGAATCCGTCAAGGAAATCCTGTCCCGTGCTGGTCTTGGCGACGAACACGTTGCGGCGGTCCGCCTCGTCGCGCACGCGCCGCAGATAGCCGAGCGTGCCGAGCGTGTTCAAGGCGCGTGTGATCACCGGCTTGGACACGCCGAGAATGTTGGCGAGGCCGCGCACCGTGTGCGGCCCGGGAGTGAGATAGACCAGCAGCATCAGTGCCATCTGGCGGTTGGTAAGGTCGGGCTGACCTGACCTTACATAGCTGATCAGCGTCTGCATCCAGCCTTTTAGGGAGCGTTCCGACACATTGATTCTCCGCATGGCGGGCGAGTTATGTTTCGGAAGCTAAACCAGTCAGAGACGCTTTCGTTTCGTTAACCAAAAGCTTTTTCGACGCAGGAACAGCGAGGTTCGTCTCAGCCGCCGTAGCGCCCCTTCAGCATCTGCCACGCCGCGCGAAGGCCGAGCGCCTCGCCGCCCTTCGGCCGGCCGGGCTTGGCCGAGGGCCGCCAGGCGAAGGTGTCGAGATGCGCCCACGGCAGCTCGTCCGGCACGAACCTCTGCAGGAAGAGGGCGGCCGTCACGGCGCCCGCAAGCGGCGCGTCGGAGGCGTTGCCGATGTCGGCGATGTCGGAGGCGAACATCTCATTATACGCCTTCCACAGCGGCATGCGCCAAAGCGGATCGGAGACGGCCTCGCCGCCTGCGAGCAGATCGGCGGCAAGAGCGTCGTCATTGGCGAAGAGGGCCGGGAGGTCGGGTCCGAGAGCCACCCGGGCGGCGCCGGTGAGGGTGGCGAAATCGACGATCAGCTCGGGCTTCTCCTCGACCGCTTTGGCGAGCGCGTCGGCGAGGATGAGGCGGCCCTCGGCGTCGGTATTGCCGATCTCGACGGTCACGCCCTGGCGGCTCCTGAGGACGTCGCCGGGCCGGAAGGCGTTGCCGGAAATCGCGTTCTCGACCGCCGGGATAAGAAGGTGGAGACGAACCGGCAGCCGGTTCCTGACGATGAGACCGGCAAGCCCGAGCGCATGCGCCGCGCCGCCCATATCCTTCTTCATCAGGCGCATGCCGGACGCGTTCTTGATGTCGAGCCCGCCCGAATCGAAGCAGACGCCCTTGCCGACGATGGCGATACGGGGATGCCGCTGGTCGCCCCATTCGAGCTCGATCAGGCGGGGCGCCCGATCGGCCGAGGCGGCGCGGCCGACGGCGTGGATCATCGGATAGTCGGTCGCGAGCCTGTCGCCCAATGTGACCGTCAGCTTGACGCCAGCGTCCTTGGCCAGCGCGCCTGCCGCGGCCTCAAGCTCGGCGGGGCCGAGATCCTGGGCGGGCACGTTGACGAGGTCGCGGACCAGGAAGGTCGATTCCGCCAGGTGCAGCGTCTCCTCGATCCGCGCAGGATCATCGGTGAGCAGCACGCGCGGACCCTTTTTCTGGCCCTCGCTCTTGTAACGGTCGAAGCGATACTGGCCCAGCAGCCAGCCCAGCGTCGCCGGTCCCGGGCCGCGGCCCTCGACTCGATAGGTGCCCTCGGGCAGCGTCTCGGCGGCCTTGGCCAGGCACCAGGGGCTGAGCTCGTCGACATTCGCGACGCCGAGGACGGCAGACCAACCCGCTTTTTCGCCGGGCAGGATGGCGAGCTGGGAGCCTTCGCCCTTGAAGCCCTGCGCCGCCGCTGCGCCCCGGATCCGCTCCGGCTGGCCCTTCAGCCAATCCTCGACGTTCTTCTTGTCGACGAGGTGCAGCGCAGTGGCGGGCTGGCCCTTGTCGGCCTGGAGCAGCGAGGCGAGGTCGGTCATGCGGCGACGGGGACTCCAAAGAGGTCGTGCTCGTCGGCCTCTTCCACCAGCACCTTCAGGATGTCACCCGCTTTTGCATGCGGCGCGTCGCGGAGGTGCACTTCGCCGTCTATCTCCGGCGCGTCGGCATAGGAGCGGCCGGTGGCGCCGCCTTCGCCATCGGCGAGGTCGATGATGACGTCCAACGTGCGGCCGACCCTGGCCTGGAGCTTCGCGGCGGAGATGGCGGCGGTCTTCTCCATGACGCGGGCGTAGCGCTCTTCCTTGACCTCTTCGGGCACTGCGCCCGGGAGATCATTGGCGGCAGCGCCGGCGACGGGCTCGAAGCGGAAGGCGCCGACGCGGTCGAGCTGGGCCTCGTCCAGCCATTCGAGCAGATATTCGAAGTCCGCCTCAGTCTCGCCGGGGAAGCCGACGACGAAGGAGGAGCGGATCGCGATGTCCGGGCAGATCGCGCGCCAGGCGCGGAGGCGCTCGAGCACCTTCACCTGGTTCGCGGGACGCTTCATCGACTTCAGCACGGACGGGGAGGCGTGCTGGAACGGGATGTCGAGATAGGGGAGGATCAGCCCCTCGGCCATCAGCGGGATGACCTGGTCCACATGCGGATAGGGATAGACGTAATGGAGCCGCACCCAGGGCGCGATCTTGCCAAGCTCGCGGGCGAGATCGGTCATGTGGGCGCGCACCTCGCCGCCCTTCCAGGGGCGCGGCTGGTGGCGGATGTCGACGCCGTAGGCGGAGGTGTCCTGGCTGATCACCAGCAGCTCCTTGGTACCGGCGGCGACGAGCTTCTCGGCTTCGCGCAGGATCGCGTCGGGGCGGCGGGAGACTAGGTCGCCGCGCAGCGACGGGATGATGCAGAAGCGGCAGCGGTGGTTGCAGCCCTCGGAAATCTTCAGATAGCTGTAGTGGCGCGGCGTGAGCTTGAGGCCGCCTTCCGGCACCAGGTTGAGGAAGGCGTGGGGCGGCATCGGCGCGGCGTCGTGGACGGCGCCGACGACCTGCTCATATTGAGCGGGGCCGGTGACGGCGAGCACGTCCGGGAAGCGCTCGCGGATCACCTCGGCTTCCGTGCCCATGCAGCCGGTGACGATGACGCGGCCATTTTCGGCGATCGCCTCGCCGATTGCGGCCAGGCTCTCTTCCTTGGCCGAATCGAGGAAGCCGCAGGTGTTGACCAGCACCACGTCGGCATCGTCATAGTCGGGCGACAGCGCATAGCCGTCGCTCCTGAGCTTGGTCAGGATGCGTTCGGAGTCGACCAGCGCCTTCGGACAGCCGAGCGAGACCATGCCCACCTTGGGCGGGGAGGGAAGTTCTAGAGCCATGGGATGCCGGCCACATAGGCGCTCGGCACGAATTTTACTAGGATCAAGAGCGGCTTCCCTTTACGTCCCCGGCAAGCGGGTCCCGCGGTAAAGGAAGGGACGCGTCGGGAGGCAGTGAGGCGTGGCATTGGGGGATCTGTCTCAAGGCGGCAGCGCCGGCTTCCTCAGCGGCGGCGGCGAGATGGGCGCGCTGATGCGCGCGCACGATTGGTCGGACTCGCCGCTTGGCCCGCCCGAAGGTTGGCCCGAATCGCTCCGCGCCGTCGTCGCGTTGATGATCAACTCGCGCTTTCCAATGTTCATCGCCTGGGGACCAGAACTCGCCTTCCTCTACAATGACGCATACGCGCCGATTTTCGGCGCCAAGCATCCGCACATGCTGGGTCGCCCCTTCCGCGAGGCATGGTCCGAGATCTGGGAAGACCTCCTTCCGCTGATCGAGCGCGCGCTGGCGGGGGAGCCGACCTTCAACGAGGACCTCCATCTGGTGATGGAGCGAAACGGCTATCCCGAGGACACCTGGTACAGTTTTTCCTATTCCCCCGTGCGCGACGAGAGCGGGTCCGTCGCGGGCATGTTCTGCGCCTGCATGGAGACAAGTCAGCAGGTGCTCGCGGCACGCAAGCTGAGCGAGCAGCGCGAGCGCCAGCAGCGGCTGTTCCAGAAGGCGCCGGGATTCATCGCCATCCTGCGCGGTCGGGACCATGTATTCGAGTTCGTCAACGAAGCCTATGTGAGGCTGATCGGCGGGCGTGACCCGACGGGGCTGGCGGCGCGGGAGGCGCTCCCTGAAGTGGAGGGGCAGGGCTTCTTTGAGCTGCTCGACACCGTCTATTCGAGCGGCGAACGCTATAGGGCCGACGGCATCTCAATCCGCCTGCGGCGCACGCCCGAAGGGGCTTCCGAAGAGCGCTTCCTCGACTTCATCTACGAGCCGATCATCGACGAATCTGGCCGCGTCACCGGCATCTTCGTCGAGGGTCATGACGTCACCGAAGCACGCGGGGTCCAACAGGCGCTGCGGGCGAGCGAGGAGCGCTACCGGCAGATCGTCGAGGGCGCGGAGGAATTCGCCATCGTCACTCTCGACGATCAGGGCACCATCACCGGCTGGAACAGCGGCGCGGAGCGGATCATGGGCTTCTCGCCCGAGGAAGCGCTCGGGCAGCCCAGCAGCCTCTTCTTCACGCCGGAAGATCGCGCGGCCGGCGTTCCGGACCACGAGATCAACCGCGCCTATGTCGATGGCCAGGCGCAGAACGAGCGGTGGCATATCCGGAAGGACGGCAGCCGCTTCTGGGGCTCCGGCCTTATCATGCGGCTGGAAGACAGCGGCGGCTATCTAAAGATCTTCCGCGACCGCACCGTTGAGCATCAGGCGGAAGCGGAGCTGAGACGAAGCGAGGAACGCTTCCGCGAGCAGTTCGAGAATGCCAACGATTATATCTTCACGGCCGACCTCGAGATGCGGATCGTCGAAGGCAACCCGGCGATCGCCGCGGCGCTGGGCACAACGCCGGAGGAGCTGACCGGCCGATCGATTGCCGAGTTCCTGCCACCCGAGATGCACGAGCGCTCGAAGCAGATGTTCGCCAGCAAACTGTCGGGCGGGTCGGAATCGACGCGTTACGAGACCCAAGTCTACGGCGCTGAAGGGCAGCTGATGACGTGGGAGATCAACTCCCGGCTCACGCGAAACCACGAGGGCGCCCCAACCGGTTTGCACGCCATCGCTCGCGACGTGAGCGAACGCCGCCGCGCCGAGGATGCCCTGCGCGAGAGCGAGGCGCGGCTGCGCGCGCTGACCGACCATCTCCCCGGCGGCATGGTCTATCAGATCGCGACCGGCGCCGACGGCGCGGCCCGCCGCTTCGTTTATGTCTCGCAAAGCCATGAGCAACTGACTGGAATATCCGCGGAGGCCGTGCTCCAGGATCCGGCCATCCCCTACCAGCTGATCCATCCTGACGACCGGGGAACGGTAGCAGCGGCGGAGGGGGAGGCGATCCGGACCCGCACTTTCTTCGACGTGCAGGCGCGGTTCCGGCGTGCCGACGGCGAACTGCGCTGGTGCCGGATCATCTCGGCACCACGCGAGCAGGCGGACGGGTCGCTGATCTGGGACGGCATCCAGATCGACATCACGGATCAGAAGCGCATCGAGGCCGAGCTGCGCGATCGCGAGGCGCAGCTGCGGTTGGTCACCGAGTCGCTGCCGGTGCTGATCTCCTATGTCGACGCGGATTGCCGTTATCTGTTCGCCAACAAAGCTTACGAAGGCTGGTTCGACATCAGCCGCGACCAGGTGATCGGCAGAACCATGGCCGAGGTGCTGGGCGAGAAGGCCTTCGAGCAGATCCGCCCGTCGGTCGAGGCGGTGCTGCGTGGCGACCGGCAGGCGTTCGAGCGGGAGCTGCCCTACCAGTACGGCGTCTCGCGGTACGTCCATGTGGACTATGTGCCCAATTGGCTCGACGGCCAGGTCATCGGCTTCTACGCGCTCGTCAACGACGTCACCGAGGCCAAGCGGATCGAGCATGCCCTGCGCGACAGCGAAACGCGGCTGCGCGAGCTCAACGAGACGCTGGAGCGGCGGGTTGAGGAGCGCACCGACGAGCTCATCCAGGCGCAGGAGCAATTGCGGCAGTCGCAGAAGCTGGAGGCGATGGGCCAGCTCACCGGCGGCGTCGCGCACGATTTCAACAATCTGCTGACGCCGATCATCGGCTGCCTCGACCTGCTGAAGCGCCGCGGGCTCGGCGGCGACCGCGAGCAAAGGCTGATCGACGGCGGGCTGCAATCGGCCGAGCGGGCCAAGACGCTCGTCCAGCGGCTGCTCGCCTTTGCCCGCCGCCAGCCGCTCAAGTCCGGCGCGGTCGACGTGGCGAGCCTCGTCGCGGGCATGGCTGACCTCATCGCCAGCACGTCGGGGCCGCAGGTCCGGCTGGTAGTCAATGTGGCGGAAGAGCTTCCCGCTGCGCTAGCCGACCCGAACCAGCTCGAAATGGCGATCCTCAACCTCAGCGTGAACGCCCGCGACGCGATGCCTAACGGCGGCACACTTACCATCTCGGCCGCGCCCGATGCGGTCGGCGCAAGCCACCGTTCGCAGCTGAAGCCTGGCGACTATCTGCGCCTGTCGGTGGCTGATACCGGTGTGGGCATGGACGAGGCGACGCTGGCGCGAGCCATCGAGCCTTTCTTTTCGACGAAGGGCATCGGGAAGGGCACCGGCCTCGGCCTGTCGATGGTGCATGGCCTGGCCGCGCAATTGGGCGGCGGCTTCGCGATCAGCAGCCGGCCGGGGCTCGGCACCTGCGTCGACCTGTGGCTGCCGCTGACCGAAAGGTCGGCCGCGGAGCCGGAGGAGGCAGGGCCGAGGCCGGCCGCTGGACGCGGTCGCGGCACGGCCCTGCTCGTCGATGACGAGGACCTGGTGCGGATCAGCACCGCCGACATGCTGTCGGAGCTCGGCTACCAGGTTGTTGAGGCGGCGTGCGCCGCGGACGCACTGGTGAAGCTCGGCGACGGGCTCAATATCGACCTGCTCGTCACCGATCATATGATGCCGGGCATGAGCGGCGCCGACCTTGCCCGCGAGGTGCGCGACCGCCGGCCCGGATTGCCGGTGCTGATCGTCTCCGGCTATGCCGAGGCCGAAGGCGTCGCTCCGGACCTGCCGCGGCTCACCAAGCCTTTCCGGCAGGCGGACCTCGCCGCCACCCTGTCGAGCCTCGCTGGCGGAGACCCGGGCTCGGCTTAAGCATTCCCGGGGCCGCTACAGGTGTCCGCACTCTAGCCAGAGGCGCCGCGCTCCGCCTAAAGCCCTTGCGAAACAAGGGACCAGAATGAGCGATTCCAGATCCGCGCCTTATGTCGAGCAGCTGAAGGAGATCTTCTCCGAATCCGTCCAGAATCTCCAGCGCGCACTCGCCCGCTTCATCGAGGCGGGGAAGATCCCCGATGCGAATTGGCGCAAGGACGGCGCCTTCGCCTATCCGGAACTCCGCATCCGCTATCATGGAGATCCCGCGAAGTCGCCGACCGGCCGCGCCTTCGGACGACTGACCGCGCCGGGCCTTTATGCCCAGAGCGTTACTCGCCCCGAGCTGTTCGAGGATTATCTGGCCGAGCAGATCGACTTCCTGCTCGGCAATTACGACGTCGAGGTAGAGGTCGGCCGCAGCCGCCAGGAGATCCCCTACCCGTACGTGCTCGGCGATCTCGAGCTGGGCGACGTCGCTTCGGCCGATCTCGCCCGCTGGTTCCCCTCCACCGAGCTGGCTGCGATCGGCGACGAGATCGCCGACGGCCATTGGTGGGCGAGCGCGTCGGGCGCGCAGCCGCTGGCCTTGTTCGATGCGCTGAGGGTCGATTTCTCGCTGGCGCGGCTGAGGCATTATTCGGGCACCGAGCCCGAGCATTTCCAGCGCTACATGCTGTTCACCAACTATCACCGCTATGTCGACGCGTTCGTGCGCTGGGCGGTGGAGCAGGTGCGCGACCCGAACAGCCGCTACACGGCGCTGGCAGGGGCGGGCGGCCTGCTGATGAGCGGGGGAGATGAGGCCGATCCCGACAAGGTGATCGCGGAGGGGACGTGGCGGCGCCACCAGATGCCGGCCTATCACTTGATCGCCGACGGCGGGACCGGCATCACTTTGGTCAACATCGGTGTCGGGCCGTCGAATGCGAAGACGATCACCGACCATCTGGCGGTGCTTCGGCCCGAGGCGTGGCTGATGATCGGCCATTGCGGCGGCCTCAGGGAAAGCCAGAAGATCGGCGATTATGTGCTCGCCCACGCCTATCTGCGCGACGATCACGTGCTCGATGCGGTGCTGTCGCCGACCGTGCCGATCCCGCCCATCGCCGAGGTCCAGCAGGCGCTCCAGGAGGCGGCGCTGCAGGTCAGCGGCGAGGACGACGTGGCGCTCCGCCAGCGGCTGCGCACCGGCACCGTCGTCACCACCGACGACCGCAACTGGGAGCTGCGCTACTCATCCTCGGCCTTGCTGTTCAACCAGTCGCGCGCCGTCGCGATCGACATGGAATCGGCGACGATCGCGGCGCAGGGCTATCGCTTCCGCGTGCCCTACGGCACCTTGCTCTGCATCTCCGACAAGCCGCTTCACGGCGAGATCAAGCTGCCGGGCCAAGCCAACCGCTTCTACGAGCGCGCGATCGGCGAGCATCTGATGATCGGCATCGCCGCCTGCGAGCTGATGCGCACCAACAGCCGCCGGCTCCACAGCCGCAAGCTGCGCGCCTTCAACGAGCCGCCTTTCCGCTAAGCGGGGCCGAGCTCGCGCTCCGCACGGCGGGTAGGGATGATCTCGACGATGCAGTCGCCGGGGCGCAGCGACGCTGCTTCCGGCTCCCAGAAGCCGTAGGGCATGCCGTCGCGATAGACGCGCACGCCCAGCCCCTTGGCGATCGCCGACAGCGGCTTGCCGCATTCCTCCGGCAGCACGTCCCGCTCGGCGAGCCGGACCCGCCCGCTCGACGAGGCAAGGTCGGCGAGATAGTCGGATATGTGCGCGCCGTGAGTGGAGCCTGCCAACAGCAGGCCGGCGAAGCTGACCGGATTGATCACGGTCGTCGCCCCGGCCTGGCGGGCGAGCAACTCGTTATCCTCGTTGCGCACCGCGACGCTGATCTTGAGCTTGGGCGCGAGATGGCGGGCCGTCAGCGTGATGAGGATGGAGGCATCGTCGCTGCCGGCGGATATGACCATCGCCCGGGCACGCTCGATATGGACGGCCTGGAGCGTCTTGTCGCGAGTGGCGTCCGCCTCGAGCACGGCACAGCCGAGCGCTTCGGCACGCTCCAGCGCGGCGCGCCTGGGGTCGACCACCACCAGGTCCTGCGGCCGCTCGCCAAGCGCGATCAGCTCGTCCAGCGCTTCCGAGCCGCTGGTTCCGGAGCCGGCGATGATGATGTGATCGGAGAGATTTCGCTGAATGCGTTCCATGCGCCATTTTTCCCATGAGCGGCGGAAGACGAGATTGTAGGCGGTGCCGACGAAAATCAGCACGAAGAAGATGCGGATCGGCGTCACGACGAACGCATCGAACATCCGCGCTTCGGGGCTGACGGGGACGATGTCGCCATAGCCGGTCGTCGTGATGCTGATCGACGTGAAGTAGAGGATGTCGAGGAAGTCGACGACCCCGTCGTGCGTGTCCTTCAGGCCGTCCCGTTCGAGCCAATGGACGAGCACGGCGAGCAGGAGCAGGCCCAGCACCAGGGCTACCCGCCAGGCGATCTGCGCCCATACGGGCAGCGGGCTCTTGCGCCGCAGGGTGACACGATCGGGCCCGCGCGGCCGGCGGCCCATCAGGAATAGAGCTCTGCCAGGCGGCCAAGCGACGGGCCGTGGGTGAGATCGAGGTGGAGCGGCGTCACGGCGACATAGCCGTCGGCGATCGCCTCGAGATCGGTGGAATGGCTCGGCGTCTCGATCATCGGGCCGAGGCCGAACCAGAAATACTCATATCCGCGCGGGTCGGTGCGCTGGACGATGCGCAGGCGCCCATAGTCGCGCAGACCCTGCTGGGTGACGCGGACGCCCTTCACCTCCTCGGGCGCAAGGGCGGGGAAGTTGACGTTGACGAGGGTGCGCGGCTCCATCGGGCTGCTGACGATCGGCCGCAGCACCTGCTCCGCCCAGGCCTCGGCAGCCGCGAAGGGAACGGTGTCGCCCATGCCTTCCTTTGCATAGCTCTGGCTGAGCGCGACGGACGGGATGCCGGCCAGCGCGCCTTCCATCGCTGCGGAGACGGTGCCCGAATAGGTCACGTCCTCGCCCAAATTCGCGCCGCGGTTGACGCCGGACAGGACGAGGTCCGGCGGCTGGTCCTTCATGATGTGGGCGATCGCCATCATTACGCTGTCGGTCGGCGTGCCGGTGACGCAGAAACGGCGTTCGCCAAGGCGCCTGAGGCGCACCGGCTGGGTGAGGGTGAGCGAATGGCCTGCGCCGGACTGTTCCTCCGTCGGCGCGACGATCCAGATGTCGTCCGAGAATTTGCGAGCGATCCGTTCGAGCACCTTGAGGCCGGTGGCGTTCACGCCATCGTCGTTGGTGAGCAGGATCCGCATCGCCGAGAGCTATGGCGACGAGCCGGTTGGCAGGCAAGCCGGCGCGGCAACCATCCCCCCCATGCGGCGTTCATCTTGAAACCGGTAAGGAGAGCGCAATGCAGGTTCCGCACAACAGTTTCGTCGTCGTCGCAGACGGTGCCAAGATGCTGTTCTTCCGCAACGAGGGCGATGCCGAGTTCCTGAAGCTGGAGATCGAGCGCAAGCGCGAGCAGGAAGACCGGCCCGACCGCGACTGGAAGACGGACGGGCCCGGCCGGACCTTCGACGCGTCCGGCGGCGCGGGGCGCAGCGCCTATGAAGAAACCGACTTCCACCAGCTGGAAGAGGACCGCTTCGCGGCGGACACGGCCGAGCTGCTCAAGAAGCGGGCGCTCCGGAACGACTTCGAATCGCTGATCATCGTCGCTCCGCCGCGGACGCTCGGGGAGCTTCGCAAACATTATCATAAAGAGGTCGAGAAGCGCCTCGCCGGGGAGATCGCCAAGGACCTGACCGGGCATCCGGTCGAGGAGATTGAGAAAATCATCAGCGCGCAATAGGCTGCGGGCCGTGGGGCCCTGGATCAACAAAGGGGCATTGATGAGGAGTGGAAATGAAGGTTCGTAACAAGCTTATACTGATCGGTCTCGCGGCCTCCGCGGCGGCTCTCCAGCCGGCGGCGGCGCAGACGGCTTCGGCCACGGCCAGTTTCTCGGCCGGCGCCAAGGTCAGCGATACCGCCGGCGGCGATGTCGGCACCATATCCAGCGTCGACGGCGACTATGTGATCCTGAAGACCGACAAGCACGAGGTGCGGCTGCCCAAGACCTCGTTCACCGCCCATGAGGGCGGCTTCATCATGGCGATGACTCGGGACCAGGTGAATGCCGCGGTCGAGCAGTCGCTCGCTTCCGCGGCCGAGAAGATCGTCGTCGGCGCCACCGTCACCGGCTCGCAGGGCTCGACGGTTGGAACGATCGACGCGCTCGACGATCAATTCGTGACGGTAAAGCTCAGCTCCGGCAAGCTCGTCCGGCTGCCCCGGACGGGCCTCGCGCCGGGCCCGAACGGCGCCGTCATCGGCATGACCGTGGCCGAACTCGAAGCGGCTGCCGGCGCTGCCGGCGAGACGGAGGGCGGGGCGCAGTAAGCGCCAACACGCTCACGCAAAAGAAGAGGCCGCGTCCGCACCCGGACGCGGCCTTTTTCTTTGTACTTGGTGCTCAGGCTTCCGAGCGCGCTATCTTGCGTCGCGCGACCAGAGCCGCGGCGGCCGCACCGAACAGGATCATCATCGGCGGTGCGGGAACCGGCGTGCCGCCATTCGACCCGCCGGTCGAGCCGTGGCCGCCCGTCGAGGTCGAGGTGCTGGTGCTCGTGCTGGTCGACGTGCTGGTGCCACCGCCGAAGCTGCTCGACGAGGTCGACGTGGACGTCGAGACGTTGCCGCTCGAGGACGAGGACGTCGAGGTCGAAACGTTTCCACTCGACGAGGAGGAGACGTTGCCGCTCGACGAGGATGTCGAGGATACGTTGCCGCTGGACGTGGAGGTCGAGCTGCCGCCGGTCGAGGTGGAGGTCGAACTTCCGCCCGTTGAGGTGGACGTGGATCCGCCGCTAGTCGAGGTCGAACCGCCGCTGGTCGAAGTCGAGCTGCCGCCGGTGGAGGTCGATCCGCCGCTGGTGCTCGAAGTCGTCGACACGCCACCGGTCGAGGTGGAGACGCCGCCCGTCGAGGTGCTGGTGGAGGCGGTGAAGATGGCGTTGCCGCCGCCGCCGCCGAAGAAACCGCCGCTGAAGAAGCCGCCGCCGAAGCCGCCGCCGGGGAAGCCGGGGCCGACGATCACCGCAGGGACGCCACCGCCGCCGCTGACCACGGGGGCCACGGGCGGGAGCGGGTATGGCACCGGAGGCGGCGCGATGCCCGGATAGGTGATGGTGCGGGTGGTGGTGGTCGTGCCCGGCGTCACCACGCATTCGGTGCGCTTGACCTGGGCGACTCGCTTCACGCGCTTCGGACCCTTGGTCTGCCCCTTCACATAATAATCGGCGGGCTTGGCCTTCGCCTTCTGGATCAGCGCGGGCCGGGCCGGCGGGTTCGCCGCCGTATAGACCGCGCCGCCGCCGATGATCGCTCCGCCGGCGGTGCAGGCGCAGAGTTTCGACAATGCCATTTTGACGGACATGCTACGCACCCTGTTCCTGGGCGGCCGCGAATAGAGGAGGATCCGCTACTCTCAGGCTGCCTCTAACCTCTCTCGACCAATGCCAAAGCGGCCCCGGAGTTCAAGTCGTTAACCAGTAAAAGCGCCCCGATTCGAGCCGTCTGACTGGTTCCGTCCCATAACTGAACAGAGTGGCGGACCTTATGAACTTCAGGGCTGCCGCACTTGACTGAACGACATGGTTAATGGCCGGGACGAGGAGCTTTGTCGCAGCTGCGGCGGCTTCGAGTCGGAGGCGGCAGAATAGTGGTCCCGCCGCACGCCGCCGCCCGTCAACGGGACAAATATGTCACGCCGCCGCCTCAAAATGGGAGAGCTTTTCGACCGCTTTTTGAGTGACTTGTATGATGCCGTTCGCACGCGTATAGGCGCGCTGGGGCAAGCGCCGACAAATCCCGCTTACAAAGACGGGCGGCGCACTTGGTTCGCGGCTCGGTCCGTACCACCGGCCGCAGAGGAGCGGAGGGGTTATGGCTACGGCAATTAGCGGCATCTACGACAGTCAATATGGCGTCGCGCGCGGGGTGGTTCCGGAGACGGGTTACCAGCCGAGCGCGAACGAGGAATTCATGAATCCGCTTCAGCTGGAATATTTCCGGCAGAAGCTGCTCAACTGGAAAGAGGCGATCGTCAAGGAATCGCGCGACACCATGGCCCAGCTGAAGAGCGGGCCGATGCGCGAGCCCGACCTCACCGACCGTGCGTCGAGCGAGACCGATTGGGCGATCGAGCTTCGCACCCGCGATCGTCAGCGCAAGCTGATCAGCAAGATCGACGCAGCGCTGCGCCGGATCGAGCAGGGCGAATATGGCTTTTGCGAGGTCACCGGCGAGCCGATCTCGCTGGCCCGCCTGGAAGCGCGTCCGGTCGCGACGATGACCGTCGAGGCCCAGGAGCGGCACGAGCGCAACGAGCGCGTCAGCCGCGACGACTGAATTGGATTCTCCCCTGCTTCGGCAGGGGAGGCCTTCGGGGACAGGCTTGGGCGGTTGCCGCCTCTCAGCTCCTTTGCGGCAATCTCAGGCTTCAGCCCGTCGCCGGCGTTGAGCCATTATGAAGCGGCTACTCAGCCCCGACTCAATCGAGTGGGGCTGAGGCTGTTCAGGTTATCGGATGTCGGTCAGTTCAGGCGATGCCGACGATCGCTTCCTTGACCCTCAGCTTTTCTTTCTTGAGGCGGGAGAGAGTCGCATAATCGGGGTGCGGTCGCAAATTTTCCTGGCTGATGCGGGCATCGAGATCAGCATGCTTGCTCTGCAGTGCCGAGATATGCGCGTTCTGCATTCCCATCTCCTTCGCTTGTGATGTGGCCGTTAGAACATCCCCTGAGACCTTTGTCTCCCGCCGGTCGGACGGTCGCCCGATATATACGACGATCCGTTGATGGACTATCTATAGCCCAGTTGCGGAGCGTTGAGTAGCGGCCGTTGGGGGCATGAGCGATATGGAAGCACAGGAGGCGGCCGCGACGGCGCGGCTCGCCACGCTGAGGATGGAGCATCGTGATCTCGACGCCGCGATCGAGGCGCTGCGCGCAGCGGCGGGCCAGGACCAACTCCAGATCGCCAGGCTGAAGAAGCGCAAGCTGAGGCTCAGGGACGAGATCAGCGCGCTCGAGGACATCCTCATCCCGGACATAATTGCCTGAGCTTCTGTTCTGCGGCGGGACGAGTGCCCGTTCGCATTGATTGGCCGTTCACCGCCGCCGCCCGCTGTGGCAGGCTCTGCATCCATGAGCACGACTCCGATCCGCGCCCGCCTGACACCCAAGCTCGTCGACTCGCTTTACGTCGAGGCGATGGTGCTCGCCGACGAGGCGCGCGCCTATTTCGACCGCAACGGCCGCGACGACCGGATGGCGCTCGACCCGCTGCTGAGGGTCGGCTTTTCGGTCGAGTCGCTGAAGGTGACGACGCGGCTGATGCACGTCATCGCCTGGCTGCTGACCCAGCGAGCGGTCGAGGCGGGCGAACTGACCCCGGCGCAGGGTCGGGCGAAGACGCGGCGACTCGGCGATGCGCCGGTCAGCGACGAGACGGTGGTGGGGAAGCTGCCGGACGGCGCAGTCCATCTCGTGAAGGCGAGCCAGGAACTGTTCGCCCGTGTGAGCCGCCTCGACGAAGGCAGCGTCGAGGCCGAGCCGAAGCCGAGCCCCGCGCGGAGCCTGATGAGCCGGCTGGAGCGCTCGCTCTGATCTTGGACTCGGTCTCCCGCGCCCGCTAAGCCGGGGCGATGAAGGCGTACGAATTCACTTACGGACCGAAGCTGATCTCCGGTGCGGGGTCGGTGGGAAGACTCGGTGGGCTGTTGCCGGGAGGGCAATGCCTCTTCGTAACCGACGCGAAGCTTCGGGAGCTCGGCCTCGCCGACGCCGCGTTGGAAGCATTGAGCGAGGGCGGGATAGAACCTGTCATCTTCGACGCGGTGGAACCAGATCCTTCACAGGCTACGTTGCTGGCTGCGGTGGAGGCGGGGAAGGACTGTGCCTCGGTGGTCGGGTTCGGCGGCGGCAGTCCGATGGATGTCGCCAAGCTCGCTGCTTATCTGATCGGCAGCGGCGACGATCTCGAGGAGATCTGGGGCGTCGGCAAGGCGACGGGTGCACGGCTGCCGCTGGTGCTGGTGCCGACCACGGCGGGGACGGGTTCGGAGGCGACGCCGATCAGCGTGATCACCGTCGGCACCAGCCTGAAGCTCGCCGTCAATAGCTGGCCGCTGGAACCCGACTGGGCGATCCTGGATGCGGAGCTGACAATCGGCCTGCCGCGCGAGGTGACGGCGGCGACCGGCATCGACGCGATGGTCCATGCGATCGAGGCCTATACGTCGGCGCGGCTCAAGAACCCGATGTCGGACCTCTTGGCGCGCGAGGCGCTTCGGCTGCTCAGGGAGAATTTCCTGCGGGCGTGCGACGAGCCGAATGATCGCGAGGCGAGGGGGGCGATGCTGCTCGGCGCACATCTCGCCGGCGTCGCCTTTGCCAATGCGCCGGTGGCGGGGGTGCATGCCCTGGCCTATCCGCTCGGCGGGCATTTCCACGTGCCGCACGGCCTCTCGAACGCGCTGATGCTGCCGCATGTGCTGGGGCACAATATGCATGCGGCGATGCCGGCTTATGCGGAGCTTGGCGTGCTGCTCCAGCCGGCGCTGGCGGCGCAGGGCATGCAGGCGCAGGCGAACGGGCTGATCAAGACGCTGGAGACGCTGTCGGCGGCGGCCGGCGTGCCGCGGCGGCTGCGCGAGGTGGGAGTGGGTGCCGAGCATCTCGACCTGCTCGCGAGCGAAGCGATGAAGCAGGATCGGCTGCTGGTGAACAATCCGTGTCCCATCACTGAGGCGGATGCGCGGCGCCTCTACGAGGCGGCGCTTTGAGCCGCGCGCCGTTCAAGGGCCGGGAGCATTACAAGGTCTGGCGCGAGATCGGGACGCGCTGGGCAGACAATGACGCCTATGGGCACGTCAACAATGTCGTTTTTTATGCCTGGTTCGACACCGCCGTGAATGCGTGGCTGATCGAGCAGGGGCTGCTCGACGTGGTGGGCGGGGATCCGATCGGCCTGGTCGTGGAGACCGGCTGCCGCTATGCGAAGCCGCTCACTTACCCGCAGCCCATCGAAGTCGGCTTGGCAGTCGAGAGCGTCGGGACGTCCAGCGTCCGGTATCGCCTCGGGGTCTTTGCCCGGCAGGACGACGAGGCTGCCGCGGAAGGGCATTTCGTCCACGTCTATGTCGGCCGCGAGAGCCGCCGTCCGGCTGAGCTGCCGCCTGCATGGCGTCAGGCGTTCGAAAGCATTACCGGCTAGAAGCGGGTCTTGCGGCTGAGTTCGGCCTTAGCGGCCTCATATTCGCGGGCGAGGCGGGCGATATAGTCGGCCGCCGGCTGGACCTCGCGGATCGCGCCGATGCCTTGGCCCGAACCCCAAATGTCGCGCCACGCCTTCTTGGCGCTCTCGCCGCCGCCGAAGTCCATCGTCTTGAGATCGCCTTCCTGAAGCTTGTCCGGGTCGAGCCCCGAGGCGGCGATCGACTGGCGGAGGTAGTTGCCGTGCACGCCGGTGAAGAGGCTGGAATAGACAATATCGGCTGCACGACCTTCGACAATTCCGCTTTTATATTCGGTGCTTGCAGCGGCTTCTTCAGTCGCGATGAAGGGGGAGCCGATATAGGCGAAGTCGGCGCCCATCGCCTGGGCAGCGAGAATCGAGCGGCCGTTGGCGATCGCCCCTGAGAGGATCAGCGGCCCCTCGAACCACTCGCGTATCTCCTGGACGAGCGCGAACGGCGAGAGCGTGCCGGCATGGCCGCCGGCGCCCGCCGCGACGGCGATCAGGCCGTCGGCGCCTTTCTCAACCGCCTTGCGGGCGAAGCGGTCGTTGATGATGTCGTGGAGGGTGATGCCGCCCCAGCCGTGCACCGCCTCGTTCACCTCGACCAACGCCCCGAGCGACGTGATGACGATCGGCACCCGCCACTTGGCGCAGGTCGCCATGTCCTGCTGGAGCCGGTCGTTGGAGCGGTGGACGATCTGGTTGACGGCGAAGGGCGCTGCCGGCCGGTCAGGGTTGTCGCGGTCCCAGGCGGCCAGTTCCTCGGTGATGCGGTGGAGCCATTCGTCGAGCAGCGACTGCGGCCGCGCGTTGAGCGCCGGGAAGGAGCCGACGATCCCGGCCTTGCACTGCGCGATGACCAGGTCAGGATTGGAAACGATGAAGAGCGGGGCGCCGATCACCGGCAGGCGAAGGCGGGTGAGCGGCGGCGGCAGCGTCATGGCGACACCCTTAGCGACGGCGCCTTGCGCGTCAACGTGACGGGTTAGAAACGGCTGCCGATGACGAAGGACAGCCGCGGGTCGTGCGACTCGCCGAACGCGCCGTCTTTCAGAGGAACGCCCACTTCGAAAGCCGCCTCATGGCTGGGTCCGAGCCGGATGCGGACGCCGCCGCCGGCCGAGACGAGCGAGCCGCCGCCGCTGCCGCCGTCATAATTGCCGACGCTTCCGGCATCAGCATAGGCGTAGAGCTGGGCGCCGCGGAGCGGGGTCGCCGGGCGAGGAAGATCGAAGCGCAGCTCGGCCGAACCGGCAATGCCCTTGTCGCCCGAAAATTCGCGATAATCGTAGCCGCGCAGGAAATAGCGACCGCCGAGGCCCATTTCCTCGCTGGAGAGCAGGGCGCGCGAGGCAGCCTGCGCTTCGCCCGTAAGCTGAAGGCTGAACGGGCCGCCGAGCGGAACATCGAGGCGCGTCCAAAGGTCCATTTTTGAGAAGACGGCGCTTCCCTCGTCGCGCGAGGCGAGCGGATCGCCTGCGTGCGTCGCATCGAAGATGCCGAGGCCGCGGGTGAAGGTAAGGCGTGCGCGCAAGCGTGCTTCGCCCACTCTGGCAACGACGAAGCTGCTGGCCCGGAGCATGGCGAGGCGATCGTCGCGGACGAGGATGTCCTCCCGCGTCTGCTCGGCGTCGCGCAGGTTGAACTCGACGTCCGTCCACAGGCTCAAAGCACGGCGACGGAGGACGGGGTGGCTGACGCCCACGGTCGCTTCGAGGCTGCGGCCTTCGAAGTCGCGATCGGAGAGGATGCCGCCGGGCTCGGACCGTGCGGCATAGCCGCTGACGCTGATCACCGTGCCTTCGCTGTCGACGACGGTGTCGTAAGCCGCGCGGACGAGCCCGAACTCGTCGGGCTGCAGCGGCGTGCCGACGGCGCTCAAGGTGAGTCGGTCGCCGATGCCGAGCAGCCGGTTGAGCGCCAGCGCGACCTGCGCTCGGACGGGACCGACCGTGTCGGAACCCCAATTGTCGAGAACGACGCCGCCTTCGGTCCGGTCCAGCCAGGTACGGACCACCAGCAGGTTGCGGCCGTTGCGGCGCTCGAGCCGTGCCTTGCCCACCGTGACGCCGGGAAGGTCGCCGGCGAGGAGAAGCCGCTTCTCCAGCCAGCGGGTCGGGATCGGGTTCCCCGTAGCGAGTGGGGCGAGCAGCGCCTCCACCGAAGCGGTGGCGGCGCCCGATGCGGAGATCTCGTCCACGCGTCCTTCGTCCACCACCAGGACGAGTTCGCCGCCCTCGATCGTCTGCTCCGGGACCCAGGCGGTGGCGAGGCCGTAGCCGGCGCGGCGGGCGACGCGCGCTATCGTGGAGGCAAGTGCGCGCAGATCGCGGGCAGCGAGGTCACGGCCGAGGAATGGCGCGGCGGCGGCCAGGTAAGCAGAGCTGGGGATGGCGACCGAGCCGCTGATCCTGAGGGTGTCGATCCTGACCGGCCGAGTCAGCGCGGATTGACCCGCTCCATCTCGATCGAGGAGCGGAGTCGCGGCGCCGTCTTCCTTCCGCAGGACCTCGCGCGGGTCCTTCAGCTCCTGCTCGACCACGGAAGGATCGGAGCGATCGACGGGATTCTGCGCGCCGGTCGTCGTAGCCGCTGCCGGCACCGCCGCGAGGCTCATCAGCATCCAGGTTAACAAGGTGTATCGCATCCGCCCGCTCGCCGTTCAGAGGGCAAGCTAATTGGGAGAGTTGAATTTTTCGTTATCTCAAAGACTTGGTGAGGACCGCGTTAACCGCTGGTTTTCACTTCCCGGCAAGCTTGAACGCATACTTTTTGGTCATCGATCAACGCGGCCGCGCATCCTTTTGCGGCTGATTTCCGGGGGACCGCCCATGATTCGGAAGCTGATACTGGGGACCGTGCCGGCTCTCGCACTGATGAGCACCAGCGCCATCGCCGCCGTTCCCGAATGGAAGGTGAGCGAAGTCAGCGGCAATGTGCAGCTTTCGGAAGGCGGGCGATCCCGTGCGGCCACCAAGGGCGCGCTGCTCGCATCGGGAGCGATGATCACGACGGCGCGCGGGGCGCGAGCGGTGATCGTGCGCGGCCAGGAATTCGTGGTGATCTCGCCGGGCACCCGCATCCGCGTGCCGGCGGCGGACAGCCCCAACAAGATCATGCAGCTGATCGAGGATTGGGGCTCGGCCCTGTTCAAGATCGAGAAGAAGAGCACGCCGCATTTCGGCGTCCAGACGCCGTACCTCGCCGCAGTCGTGAAGGGCACGACCTTTACCGTAACGGTCGGCCAGGAAGGCGCGGACGTGAAGGTGACCGAAGGCGCGGTCGAGGTGTCGACGCTGGACGGCGGCGCTTCCGATCTGGTGCGGCCGGGCGTGGTCGCGACGGTCGGCAAGAGCGACGTCTATAAGCTGACGGTGCAGGGCGACGAGACCAAGGTGCTGAGGTCGGAGAATGCGCCCGCGGCCAGCCTGGTAACCACGCCGGCGGTGCCGGAGCCGGTCCGCATCGCCGCGGTCATCACCGAGGAGCCGTTCTCGCTCGAGGAAGCGACCGGGGGCATGCTGGAAGGCGGATCGGCGGCCGAGATGGTGCAGGCCGACTTCATCGCCCAGAGCCGCGCGGCCGAGGAAATCGAGCTGCCGACGTCCGGCGGCGGCGGCGGCGCACAGCCGGAAGATCCGGGCAAGCCGGATGATGTCGGCAAGCCCGATGATGCCGGCAAGCCTGCCGATCCCGCCAAACCGGAAGAGCCCGGCAAGCCCAATGATGCGGACAAGCCGGGCGGCGGCAAGCCGGAAGATCCGGGCAAGCCGGGCGACCCTGGCAAGCCGGACGATGCTGGAAAGCCGGAAGATCCTGGCAAGCCCGGCGACCCGGGCAAGCCTGACGATGCGGGCAAGCCTGCCGATCCGGGCAAACCCGGTGAACCCGGCAAGCCCGCTGATCCCGGCAAGCCCGATGATAGTGACAAGCCGGATAATCCGGAGAAGCCCGATGACGTCGGCAAGCCCGACGACAAACCAGGCAAGGACGACGATGGCGACAAGCCGGGCAAGGGCGACGGTGACAAGCCCGGCAAGGACGACGACGGCGACAAGCCCGGCAAGGACGACGATGGCGGCAAGCCCGGCAAGGACGACGACGACGACGACAAGCCCGGCAAGGACCACGACCACGACAAGCCGGGCAAGGATGACGACGGCGGAAAGCCCGGCAAGGACGACGACGGCGACAAGCCCGGCAAGGACGACGACGACGACAAGCCCGGCAAGGACGATGATGGTGGCCGCGGCGATGATGACGACGATGATGGCGGGCCGGGCAAGGGCGGTGACGACGATGACGATAGCGGCCCGGGGAAGGGCGGCGGTGACGACGATCGCGGCGATGACGACGATCGCGGCGATGACGATGATCGCGGCGACGACGACGACAAGAGCAGCCGGGGCAAAGACAATGTCGATGCCCAACTGATCACGGAAATGCCGAGCATTCTGACCGACACCGTCGGCTGAGCCAGTGTCGTGGCTGGAGGCTCAAGCTCTCATTTGATCGATCGACGGCGGCCCCTCCTGCTCGGGGCCGCCGCTGGATTCGGGCTGCTCTCGCTGGCGACCGGCCTCGTCGGCGGGATCGATCACAGCCTGCGTGAGCTCCGCGACGCCATCCGCTCCCATCCGGCGAGCGGCGAGGTCCACGTCATCGAGATCGACGCCCGCAGCATCGCCAGCATCGACCGCTGGCCGTGGCCGCGCAGCGTTCATGCCGCCGCTATCGACCGCCTCCATCAGGCGGGCGCGCGTTCGATCGCGTTCGACGTCGACTTCTCGGCCACGTCCGATCCGCGCGAGGATGCGGCCCTTGCTGCCGCGTTGCTCCGTGCAGACCGGAGCGTGATCCTACCGACCCTGCGCCAGCAGGCGGGCGCCGGAAGCTCGGACTATGTCGACAGCGTCCCCGCCAAGGCCTTTGCGGACAAAGCGTTTCTCGCCGCCGTCAACGTCGTTCCCGACGCGGACGGAAGCGTCCGAAGCATGCTGCTGGGCGTCGAGACCAAGGGCGTGCCACGACCTTCGCTGGCGAGCATGATCGCCGAAAAGAATGCGGAGATCGGCAGGGATTTCGAAATCGATTTCTCGATCGAGCCGAGCTCCATCCCCCGCCACAGCATGATCGATCTGATCAACGGGCGAATTCCGAAGGAGCAGCTCGCCGGCAAGCGGATCGTGGTTGGAGCGACCGCTGTCGAGATCTGGGATCGCTATGCGGTCCCGCGCCATGGAGTCATCCCGGGCGTGGTGATCCAGGCGCTGGCTGCCGAGACGCTGATGGCGGGCCCGGTGCCGACCAGGGCGAGCGGATTGTGGCCGCTGCTGATCGCGCTGCTCAGCATCCTCAACGCTGTGCGTCCCGGACCGCGGGCTCGCCGCATCGCCGCCTTCGCCGCGGCGGGGGCAACGATCCTGGCGCTGCCGCTGGCGACGGAGGCGGCGTTCGCGATGACGCTGCCGGTCGCGCCGGCGCTGGCGGCGATGCTGATCGCGGCGATGATCGCCGGGGCCTATCTCTACGACGAGGCGCGGCGCTCAACGAAGGATCCCGATACCGGCCTGCCCAATCTTCGCGCGCTCGCCAAGGTGGCGTCTGACCGGCGCGGGTCGGCCAACGTTGTCGTGGCACGGATCGACCGCTTCGCGACCATCGCGGCCGGGCTCGGGCCGGCGGCGGCGGCGAATCTCGTCAACCGTATCGCCGACCGGCTGCGCTTCGCCCATGACGAGAAGACGATCTTCCGCGTCGACGATGCGACCCTCGCCTGGATCGAGGGCAGCGGCGACGAGATCAGCCTGGAGGACCGGATCGAGGCGATCGCGGCCGTGATGCGCTCCCCCGTCGACTGCGGGCGGTTGGTCGACGTGTCGCTTAACTTCGGCCTCGCGACCGGCGGCGGCGATCCGCAACAGCTCGTGGCCAATGCCTCGCTCGCCGCTTTCCAGGCCGTGCAGAAGGGTGCGCGCTGGCAGCGCTTTACCGAGGAGGATGGCGAGACCGCCAACTGGCATCTCTCGCTGGTCGCCGAACTCGACCTTGCGATGACGTCGGGCCAGCTCTGGAATGCCTATCAGCCCAAGCTGGATCTCGCTTCAGGGCGCATCATCGGCGCCGAGGCGCTGGTGCGCTGGCTCCACGACGAGCGCGGTCCGATTGCGCCCGACAGCTTCATCCCGCTGATCGAGGAGCATGGCCGCGCCCGCGACCTCACCGTCCATGTTCTCGAGCAGGCGATCGAGGATGCGCTCGAATGGGAGGAGGCCGGGCACCCGATCGGCGTGGCGGTGAACGTTTCCGCGACCCTGCTGACCGATCACGAATTCATCGAGATCGTCCGCCAGATCCTCCAGGGCAGCCGGCTGCCGACCGACCAGGTGACGATCGAAGTGACCGAATCGGCCGCGATGGACAGCCCGGAGCGGGCGATCGCCGCGCTGGAGAGCTGGCGCGCGCTTGGCGTCAACATCTCGATCGACGATTACGGCACCGGACAGTCCTCGCTCAACTACCTGCAGAAGCTCCCCGCGACGGAGCTCAAGATCGACAAGAGCTTCGTCCAGACGATCGGCAGCGATCCACGTAACGCCATCATGGTCCGCTCCACCGTCGCGCTGGCGCATGAGCTCGGCATGAAGATCGTCGCGGAAGGCATCGAAGATGCAGACTGCCTCAGGCTGTTGACGGAGATGGGCTGCGACACCGCGCAAGGCTATTATATCGGCCGGCCTATGGCCGCCGATGCCATGGCGGACTTCCTGCGCGAGCAGACGCGGCCCGCCGCCGCAGCCTAACGGCCGTAGATCCGGTCCAGCGCCTCCGCCACGTCGACCAGTCGCTCGGCCTCCGGATCGAAGCGCTCGCCGGCGGCAAGGCGCGTCGCCCAATTGCCGGCGGCGCGCCCGCCCCAGGCGTCCGGCGGCTCGGCGAGCATCTCGCGCGCGGTGCCGCGGAAGCGCTCGGCCGTGAAGTCGTAGAAAGAGCCGCCAGTGTTGGCGAGCCGGGCGCCGCCTTCGGTGCCGTAGAAGGCCGCCGAGATGATCGCATCGGTCCCCGCCTGCAGCCGCCACGAGCAGGAGAGCTGGACCACCGCCCCCGTCTCCAGCTCGAGCGTCGCCAGCGCATAGTCCTCCACCCGGTCGGCTTGATTTCGGAGCGGCTCTCCACCTGAGAACAGCTTCGAGGTAGCACCCACAAGCCTTGGAAAATCAAGGCTCCATAGCGCGAGATCGACGAGGTGGACGCCAAGATCCATCACGCAGCCGCCGCCGGCGAGGGCAGGGTCGTAGAACCACGCTTTGTCCGGCCCGTAGGCGTTGTGGAACACGAGATCGGCCGCGTAGACGCGCCCCAGTTCACCCGTATCGATCAGCTCGCGGATGCGGCGCATGCCTTCGGTGAAGCGGTAGGACAGGTCGACGGCGAGCAATCGGTCCGCAGTGCGGGCGGCGTCGACCACGGCCCGCGCCTCGGCAGCGTTGCGGCCGAGCGGCTTCTGGCAGAAGACCGCGGCGCCTCGTTCGAGCGCAGCGATAGCCTGCTCGGCATGCATCGCGCTCGGCGTCGCAATGACGACGCCGTCGAGGCTGCAGTCGAGCAGTTCTTCGAGAGTGGAAGCATGCACGGCGTCGGTCGCGAGCTTCGCCGCCTCGGCCAGCATTTCGGGCGACGGGTCGGCAATCGCGGCGACGTCGATGGCGCCGGTGGCAAGCATCGCCTCCATCCGGTGCCGGCCGATCCAGCCGACGCCGAGGAAGCCGATCCGGGGACGCGGCGTCAAGGCGTCACCAATGCCTTCAGGAACCCGTCCGGCCGGTCGCGGGTGGCGTCGAGCGCCTCGCCGAGCCGGTCGAGCGGATAGCGGTGGGTATAGAGCGGGGAGGGATCGAGCCGTCCCGAGGCAACCGCCTCAACCGCTTCCCTGATGCCCTCGGCATAAGCCCTGGGATCGCGCTCATGGGCGTTGATGACGTCGATGCCGCGCCAGTTCCAAAGCCACATGTTGACCTGCCGCGGTCCGTCCTGATGGTAGCCGGCGACGATCAGGCGCCCGCGCTCCGCGGTAAGCTCCCCGGCGAGGTCGAGCGGCCATTGCTTGCCGACAGTCTCGATCACTCGGTCGCAGAAGCGGCCGCCGGTCAGTTCCTTCACCTCGGCGATGATGGCGTTGTGATCCTCCATCGGGATCGTCTCGCCGGCGCCGAACCGGCGTGCCACGTCGAGCGAGAAAGGGCGCCGGGAAATGGCGATGACACGCGCGCCCGCATCGGTCGCCAGCCGCGTCAGGTTCGCGCCGAGGAAACCAATGCCAATAATCGCAACATCTTGCCCAGCCTTGATGTCGGCGCGTCTGAAGATGTTGAAGGCGCAGCCGAGCGGCTCACCCGGAAAGGGTTGGCTGGCGAGCGAGGCGGGCAGGGGCACCACCGCCTCCGCTTCGGCGAGATCATATTCGGCGTAGCTCTTGTACGAGAGCGCGGCGACGCGGTCGCCCACTTTCAGCTCTTCGACACCGTCACCAACCGCGTCGACTACGCCCCAACCCTCATGCCCCAGAGCGCCCGGCTCGGTCGGAAACTGCATCCATTCGGGACCCGCCCATGGCGTCAGGTTGGACGCGCAAACGCCGCATCCCTCGAGCCGCACGCGCACCTGCCCCGGCCCCGGCTCCGGCCGCGCCACATCGTCGATACGCACTTCGCCCGGCCCGGCGAGCACCGCGGCCTTCATCATGTTCATGCTGTCTGAAATCTCCATCCTCGTTCGCCGTTACAATGCGCCGCGGAAGGGCTTGTTCCAGCGGTGAAACGAAGGAGCGGTGGTGGACGCACTAGGGCTCGAACCTAGGACCCGCTGATTAAGAGCGGGAACAAAGGGTGTCCGAGGACGTCCCAGCATCTTTTCTTCCCAATAGCTTGCGAGCTATTCTTTCCAAGAGTTTCCCAAGGCGTCCCGGGCAGGTGCTACCTAAGGTAGCGGCTTTTCCGGCGGGACCCGCTGATCGGAAAGGCGCCGGCCCATGTCCAAGGTAGCACCCCCCGAACCCGTCGTCCTCACGGACGCCAAGATCCGCGATCTGAGGCGGCCCAAGTCCGGTCAGATCGAGGTGCGCGACAAGTCCGTGCCCGGCCTTCGCGTGCGGGTCGGCACATCCGGGACGAAGTCCTTCGTCCTGCGCAAGCGGGTAGCGGGCAAGTACCGCAACATGGCCCTGGGGCGCTTTTCCGGACGCTTCGGCCTCGCCGAGGCGCGCAAGAAGGCGCGGCAGCTTCTCTCGGACATCGAGTCCAAGGCTGATCCGCTCGCGGCCCTGCCGCAGCCGCGCCGCCGTTCGGCCGCTGCCCTGACGGTGAGTGCGCTCTGGCCCGAATTCAAAGCGGCCAAGGCGCAGCTGCGGTCGATCGGAGAGATCGAGCGCGTCTTCAAGCGGCACATCCTCCCCGAGTTCGGTGACCGCGCGGCCGATCAGATCACGCGCAGCGAGATCACCAGGCTCATCGACGAGATCGCCCGCAATGCTCCGGTCATGGCTCGCCTGACGCTGGGCTATCTCTCTTCCTTCTATGGGTGGGCAATGCCGCGCCTCGACCGGCTGCAGGCCAATCCATGCCGCGACGCGGGGCGGCCGCCGGCGCCGAAGGCGAGGGAACGCGTGCTCAGCGAACAGGAAATCGGCGCATTGTGGCACGTGCTCGAAGGGGAGGGGAAGCCGTTCGGGCCTGCCATCAAGCTGCTGCTGCTGACGGGGCAGCGGCGCAACGAGGTGTTCGACGCGGACCGGGCGGAGTTCGACCTGGAGGCGAAGCTTTGGACGATCTCGCGGGAGCGGGCGAAGAATGGCGCAACCCACCTTGTGCCACTGACTCCTGCGCCGCTAGCCATTGTGAAGGAGCTGCTCAAGGACACGCGCAGCGAGAAGCTGCTGCCCGCCCGCGGCAACTGGGACATGAGCCCCAGCGGGTTCAGCAAGGCCATGCGGCGGATCAGGGAGTCGCTCGAGAAGGAAGTTGGGCACCCGGTGCCGCATTGGACGCTGCACGATCTGCGGCGGACCCTCGCGACGGGATTGCAACGGCTGGGAGTGAGGCTTGAGGTTACCGAGGCCGTCTTGAACCACCTCTCCGGATCGCGATCAGGGATCGTCGGAGTCTACCAGCGCCATAACTACTTCCACGAGAAGAAAGCAGCTTTGGCTGCCTGGGAACGGGAGCTGAAGCGGCTCGCACGCTTGCACAGGGCGAGGTCTCGGACGCAGCTCACCGCGCTGGCGGCGTGAACTGCCGATCTTGGCCGTTTGCCGACGGGCAGCTATCGGGCGCCGCAACCCGAATAGTTGCCGACAGCGCGTCGCTTTGTTTTTCCGTCCCATACCGTGTTGGGAAGTACGGCTTCATGGCTAGCAGAACATCCGTCTTCTGAAGCGGACGCCACGCATGCTTGACGCTCAGGCGAGCGCTCGCCGGAAGTGATCCGCGATGAGGGTGGCGGACTGGCGGATCGTTTCGGCGTCGTCGTAGAAGTCGAAATGCTTGCCTTCGGCCCAGCGCAGTTCCTTAGGCCCAGCCAAAAGGCGGTATGCCTTGCGAGCCTGATCCGGGAACGCAGCCTCATCCGAATGGATTAAGAGCGCAGGGGCTCTGACGCGGGCTGCTTGTGAGATCGGATCGAACTCCAGCCAGCGCTCCCATCCCATCACCGCGAACTCGTTGCGCCAAGGCCGGACGCCGCCGCCACGCTTTTCGTCCATGTAATACTCGCTCGCGCTGGCGCTTACCGCCTGCGGGTTGCCGGGTTCATAGGTCGGCACGATCTCGATGACGCCTGTCTCATCGTAGCGGACGCGCGCGGCCATGCCGGCGGCCTTCCGCTGATCCACGGCTTCCTGCCCCATCATGGTTACCATGAGCGACGGCTCACCGAACATCCCTGCGACGGCCGCGATCGCGCCGACATTGGGATCCTTGGCCGCAGCATACATGATCGTGCCGCCTGACGTGCAGATGCCCAGCAGACCTGTGCCGGAAACGTCGGAGCGCCTCTTCAGGAAGCGGAGCGCGGCGGACAAATCCTCGGCCTTCGATTCCTGGTCCTCATATTGACGCTTCGCGCCGCTGCTCTCGCCATAGTTGCGATAGTCGATGGCGAGCGCGATGATGCCCCGGCATGCAAGCTCGCCGGCGTAGAGGCCGCCCATCATCTCCTTGACGGAGCTCAACGATCCACCGACGGCAACCGCCGGATAGCGACGCGAAGGATCGTAGTCTTGCGGGAGAAACAGGTTCGCGACGGCCACGCCATCACCGCTCGAAAAGCTGACCTTCTCGGGCTTGGGTTCGTCTCGCTCGGTGAGTGGCTTCGACATGGCGTTTCCTATGCTGAGGAGAACGGCGCTCGCGCCGGCGCCGACTCCGAAAGCTCGACGCGTGAGTGATATGGACAAGAGCGCCCTCCTGTTGCGGCCTGCCGACAAGATGGTAATCTCCATCAGGATTGATAATCGCAGCTGACTTTCACGCGCTTTGAAGGCTGATTTGAAAATGAGGCCGGATCTACTCGACGGAATACTGGTCTTCACGCGCGTAGCGGAGCGAAGGAGCTTCACCGCCGCCGCCAAAGAGCTGGGTGTCACCCCGGCGGCGGTAAGCTGGAGCGTGAAGAGCTTGGAAAAGCGCGTTGGCGCACCGCTCTTGACCAGAACCACGCGTTCCGTCGGCCTGACCGAAGCCGGCGAGCTCTTCCTAGAACAGGCGCTGGTCGGAGTGACTCAGGTTGAGGCGGCCTTTGAGGCGGCCCAGCGGGTCGGGGCGAGACCCCAGGGGCGGCTGCGCCTCAGCGTCCCCTATGTCGCACATACCGTCTTGGTCCCGGTATTGAAGGGCTTCGCCGCCGCGTACCCAGATATCGAACTGGAACTGGTCTTCGAAGATCGCTTCGTGGATGTGGCGGCGGAAGGATACGACGCCGGCATTCGGATTGGCGAGATGATCGCTCAGGACATGGTCGCCGTCCGACTGACCCCACCCTGTCCCAAGGTCGTGGTGGGTTCGCCAGCCTATTTCGCGGAGCACGGCAAGCCGGAGCGGCCCGAGCAACTCGAACACCACGCCTGCATCAACGCACGATTGTTCGGCGGATCGCTCCATCGATGGGGGTTTGTCGAGGATCGAGGGCGGGAGGGCCAACGAACCTTTTCGATCGCGGTCAAGGGGCCACTCATCGTCAACGGACCCGCGATGTGCGTCTCGGCGGCGGTGTCGGGGGTGGGCCTCACCTACATCACTGAGGATGCCGTTCGACAGCTGCTCGACGAGGGGGCTCTGACGAGCTGCTTGGAACCGTTCCTACCCGAAAGCCCAGGCCTCTTCATTTTCTTTCCTAGTAGGAAGCACGTGCTTCCCAAGCTACGGGCGTTCATCGAGTTCTGCCACACGAAGCCGGATCTAAACGGATGAACAGGGTCGAGAACTCGGACCCTTCTCATCCTGTGTGAACTGACTGAATGGCAGCTTGCAGGAACTCGGCACCGCCGTCTAAACGGCTCAGAAGGGCACATAATCGACGCGGGACGTGGACGGCGGAAAATGGCCGTTTGCGGAATGGCGGGTTCCGGGGGCAAGAGGCGAATAGCTGCCCTTCCAGTCCGCCACTCAGCGACGGCAGCTTCCGACGAGACGGCGCCCGGTCATCACACCGGGAGTCCGCCACTCACATGAACAGCGCGCGGGCGATCTTCACGACCGTCTCGGCGTCAGGAGACGCACGCTCGCCCACCCGCTCCGCGAACACCTGCGCGGAGATGTCGCGGCGTCGCGGAAGGCGCTCGCGCTCCGCCGATGCCAGTGCCGGCGCCAATTCGTCATGAGTCAGGTCGGTGATGTAAACGGGCGAGCCGGGCTGCTGCCGCCAAGAGTCCGCAAGCTCGCCGGCGTCGAAGGCATCGAAGCCGGTGTCCTCCACCAGCGCCATCGCCACTTCGCGATCATGCGCCCGGTCACCGGCGACCGGCAGCGCAATACGACCTGCTTGCCCCTTAGGCAGGCCCTTCGTCTCGAAGGACACCATACCGATGTTGTTCCACGCTTTGGCGATCGGCCGTCCGAAATAGTCGCGGACAAACTCGCTCTCCGCTTTGCTCCCGTCGAGCTCAGGGTTCACGGGGTCGCGCCCGGGGAAGTAGTTGGAGATGTCGATCACCACCGTCTCCTCGGGCAACCCTGAGATCAGGGCACGGATCTTCTCGTGCCCCGGGTGGGGCATGGCCAGGATCACGACCTCCGCATCGAGCACCACGTCATCGGCGGTGGCTGCGGTCGCACCAGTCTCCAGCACCTCGGCTTCGATCGTGTCCGGGCCACGCGAATTTGCGGCCTTCACGTCATGGCCCGCCGCAGCGAGCTTGCGGGCAAGGTGCTTACCCATGAAGCCTGTTCCGAGAATACCAATCTTCATTGTGCCTGTTCCTTCTATTTGGGAATCGTCGTGCGACGGGCGGCGCAGCGCGCGCCGAGTCTCACATCTGCAGGACGCGGCTGATCCTGATGATCGTGGCGGCGTCGGGGTCCATCCCTGGGCCGAAGCGCTCTGAGAATATGGCGACCGAGAGGTCGCGACGCTTCGGGAGCCGGTCCCGCTCGGCTGCTGCGAGCGCAGGCGCGATCTCGTCATACCTCAGATTGGTGCAGTAGACCGGCGAGCCGGGTTGCTGGCGCCAAGAATCTGCAAGCGCCCCCGCGTCATAACCATCAAAGCCGGTGTCATCCATCAGCGCCATGGCGACTTCACGGTCACGGGCGCGGTCACCTGCTATGGGGATAGCGACCCGGCCCGGGTGCCCCTTGGGTTTCCTGTTCTCTGCAAAGGGCACGGTGCCGATCGCGTTCCAGGCCTTGACCACCGGTCGTCCGAAATAGTCCTGGATCCACTCGCTCTCGACCTGTCCCGCCTCAATCGCCGGGTTCACGCCATCGCGTTGCGGAAAATAGTTGGAGGTGTCGATCACCACGGTCTGCTCGGGCAAGGCCGCGACCAGCGGTCTGACCTTTTCGAAACCTGTGTGCGGCATGGACAGGATCGCAACGTCCACATCCCTCACCGCTTCCTCTGCCGTGGCGGCGCGCGCGCCGGTCTCCAGCACCTGGGGCGCGATCGTCTCCGGTCCGCGTGAGTTCGCGACCTTCACCTCGTGTCCGGCAGCAGCGAGCTTACGGGCCAGCGTGGTGCCGATGGTTCCGGCTCCGAGAATTCCAATTTTCATGGCTGCATATTCCGTTGAGCGAAAATCATTCGGCGGGGTGGCCCAGCGCCTCAAGCGCACGGTGAAGATCGCGAATGCCGGCTTCCGACAGCTGGCAGGCTGCCTTGATCTGGCCGTTGACGGCGCGGACCTCCGCCTCGATGGCGCGGCTCGCCTCGGTGAGGTCGACCAGCACCCGGCGCTCGTCGTTCAAATCGCGCGTGCGGGTCACCATGCCGGCGGCTTGCAGCCGCTTGAGCAAAGGGGTGAGCGTGCCGGTGTCCATGCCTAGGCGCGTGCCTAGCTGGCCAACAGTGCGTGGGGCGCCGTTCAGCAGCTCCAGGATCACCAGATATTGCGGAAAGGTAAGCCCCAGCGGCTCGAGCAACGGCTTGTGAAGCCGCACCACCCGGTTGGCCGCGCCGTACAAGGCAAACGACAGCTGCGCTCCCACGCTCTCCTGATCGACCGACATTCCCAATCGCCCTATTATGTTGTTCACTATTTAATGTCGCATTGCGGGATTGCAAGCTGCCCGTTCAGTCCTAATTGAGAGACACGCAATGCTTTTGCCCCTCGCAACTTTCTCACGGAGAGGTCCCAAGTGCCCGAGTCCAAGCTGTTCCGCGACGTTGTTCGTGAACGCCATTCCGTCCGCAGCTTCCTTCCCACGCCCGTAGCGGACGCATTGATCCGCGCCGTCGTGGAAGATGCTCAGCACGCGCCGTCGAACTGCAACACCCAGCCGTGGCAGGTCCACATCGTCTCAGGAGCGAAAAGGGATGCGCTCAGCAGAGCCATCCTCGCCGCCGACGAGGCCGGGCAACTGACACCGGATTTCAGCTTCGACCTCGGCCACTACCATGGAATCTACAGCCAGCGCGCCAAGTCGCAGGGAGCCGCTTATTACCAGGCGATCGGTGTCGCGCGCGAAGCCATTGATGATCGTCGGACTGCGGCTCGGCGCAACCTCGACTTCTTCGGCGCCCCGCATGTGGCCCTGCTGTTCATGCCCACCTTCGGTGACAATGTGCGAGCGGCTGGCGACATCGGCATGTACGGCCAGACGTTCCTGCTGTCCCTGACCGCCCACGGGCTCGGCGGAATCCCGCAGACGATGCTGGGGTTCTACGCCGAGACGATCCGTGAGGTGCTCGGCGTCGACCCATCCATGAAGATGCTGTTCGGCATCTCGTTTGGCTATCCCGACACCGAGGCATTGGGCAGCGCATACCGGATCGACAAGGCGCCTGTCGAAGACAGCGTCGTCTTCCATCATTGAAGCCGATGGCGAGGCGCCTAACAGGACGAACGATGTCATGACCGCTTTATCGATTCTCGAACTGGGCAGGGTGCGACAGGGGAGCGACCGGCGTGCCGCCCTCGACGAGGCGAGAACGCTCGCCCGCCACGCCGAAGCCTGGGGATACGAGAGGTTCTGGGTCGCAGAGCATCACAACATGCCGACCGTCACGACCGCCGCGACGTCGCTCGTGATCCAGCACATCGCTGCCGGAACCTCGACCATCCGGGTCGGAGCAGGCGGCATCATGCTGCCGAACCACGCTCCCTATGTGATCGCCGAGCAATTCGGCACCCTGGCCACGCTCTTCCCCGGGCGTATAGACCTCGGGCTCGGCCGGGCACCGGGCACCGATCAGATGACGCTGCGAGCCTTGAGGCGCGATCCGAGCAATTCGGATCACTTCCCCGAGGATGTGCTCGAGCTGCAGGCGTTCCTAGGTCCGGTTCGGCCCGGGCAGCGGATCGAGGCCGTCCCCGGCTCGGATACGAACGTCCCGCTGTGGATCCTGGGCTCGAGTCTCTTCGGAGCGCAGCTGGCGGCCGAGCTGGGGCTGCCCTACGGCTTCGCTTCCCACTTCGCGCCGCAAGCCTTGGACACCGCGCTCAGTATCTATCGCGAGCGGTTCAAGCCTTCGCAACAGTCAGGTGCACCCTACGCGCTGGTCGGGATCAATGTGATTGCCGCCGAAACCGACGAAGAGGCTCGCCGGCTGGCGACCTCACAGCAAATGTCGTTCGCCGGCATATTCAGGGGTGCGCGCAATCTGATGCAGCCGCCGATCGATGACATCGAGCTCTACTGGACCCCACTTGAGAAGACTCAGGCCTCGCAGATGCTGGCCTGCAGCGTCGTCGGGAGCCCCGAGACTGTCCGGCATGGAATCCGGAGCATGATCGAGCGAACCCGGGCCGATGAGCTCATGATCGTCTCGGACATCTTCGACCCGGAAAAGCGGCTGAGATCCTTTGAGATCATCGCGGACGTGAGCTCCTCCTTTTCCCGCTAAGAAGCCGTGCGGATGTCCGCTTCTGGCAGCTGCCCTTGCGGGTTTGAGTGGCTGCTGTTGCGCTTTGCGGACATTGTCGACCAAGCAGTCAGTCTTCGCTCGGCCACGATCGTGCTACCGTGGTCGCAAGGGCTCCGCTGCGACATAGTCGAGTGCCGAGCCATCACTGTTCGGGATGATCACCCGCGCTGTAGAACATGGGATTGTTGAGCCACGCGTCAACGGCGGATTGCCGCCAGCCTGCGCATCGCTCCGCGATGCGGATCTGCTTTGGAAAGGTCCCTTGGCCGATCTTCCTGTAGAGCGTCGACCGGCTGAGGCCGGTGCGCTCGAGAACTGTCTTCAGGCGGATGATGCGCTCCTCGCTATTAGACACGGCTTGCTCCTGAGATTGTGGCATCCCCTTGGGCGGCAGGAGCCGTCTTGCGATGTCCCGGCGCAAGGGGTTGGTGCACAGGATTCCATGAAGACGTAGTGCGATGCGTCGGGCGGGCATGTTCGCTGCGCCGCCCGAAGGCTGCCAGGCAGAGCCCCCCGCGCAGCGGCGGTGGGTTTCCGCTTGCGCTCCAGACGCGAGTCGCGGCCCTCGCTCGCGAAAACGTTCGGCGGCTGAGGGCCGAAAGGAGAGGGAGCCCCGGCGAGCTGCCGGGCGGGAGCGCCATCGTTCACGTCCCGGCGTCAGTTCGGGAAGCGGGTTCGCAATCATCTCCGTACTTCGGAGAAGCTGGCGCAGGCGCATGACTCTGTCAGGAAGGGGGTCAAGGAAATCCTGCACGACGGGCACGTGCCGATCTTTGAGGTGCTCGAACGCCAGCCGACCCGGCTTCTGTCGCTCGTCTCTGAGACCAATTTCGCGCGCGCCTGCCGCGGGCGCGGCTATGACATCGCCAATCTCCGGCGCCTCCAGAACGAGGCCGGGCCGCCGATCACCACGCGCGACATACCTACGGACTGGCTCTGGGAGTTCAGCCTCGAGGAGGCGATCGCTGACGCAATCCGCATCCGCCTCGCCTGTAAGGCCTGCGGAGAGGCCCTCATGATCGACGCCTCCCGCTTCCAGCAGCTGGACGCCGCGCCGAAGGATCTCCGAGAGATCAGGGAAGATCCTCTGTGGCGCGCCGAACCTTGCACCTCCTGCGGGCGGCGCGGCAGCCGGTTCGTCGACCTGGAGGTGCCCTGATTCGGCTCGGTTGGCGCGGCTGGGGCGCGCCTGGAGGGGAGGGGGCGGTCACCGGACGAGGGACGGGTGCGGAGAGGCCGCACCGGCTCTTCTCCGGAGACCATCAATGATCAGGACGATTCCTCTTAACAAGCTCATGCCGAGCCCCCGCAACGTGCGGCGGGCAATCGATGAGCAGGCCGACCTTCAGCTGAAGGCGGACATCGAGGCGAGGGGGCTGTTGCAGAACCTCGTCGTGGCCCCGGCGCGCAAGTCCAGGGGTCGATTCACCGTCGAGGCAGGCGGCCGCCGCTTGCGGGCCCTTGCCAGCCTCGCCGAGGAGGGGAAGCTGGCGGGGGACCACGAGGTCTGCTGCCTCGTCGTGGACGGCGGTCCCGCGGCGGCGCAGGAGGCAGGACTTGCCGAAAACTTCCAGCGGCTCGCCATGAACCCGGCTGACGAGTGCCTGGCCTTCCAGCAGCTGATCGAGCAGGGCGCCGACGTCGAGGGCATCGCCAGGCGGTTTGGACTTACCGCGCGGTTCGTCGAAGGACGGCTGCGCCTCGCGAGCCTCGCGCCGGTGGTGTTCGAGGCGCTCGGCGCCGGCGAGATCACGCTCGACGTCGCCAAGGCCTATGCGGCGACGCCGGATCGGGAGCGGCAGGAGTTCGTGTTCGAGCAGGTGAACCGGAGCTACATGGCGCAGCATCCCGACAGCATTCGCCGGATGATGACGCAGGCGACGGTGAGCGCGTCCGACCGGCGGGCCAAGTTCGTGGGCGAGGAAGCCTATGTCGCCGCCGGCGGCCGGATCGAGCGCGACCTCTTCTCCGACGAGGACGGCGCGCGTTGGCTCGACATCGCCCTGCTGGAGCGGCTCGCGACGGAGAAGCTGGAGGCGGTCGCCGCCGAGACCGCGGCTTCGTCCGGCCTCGCTTTCGTGCGGCCGACGCTGGAGAGCTGGGCCGGCTACGACGTCACGCGCGGGCTCCAGCGGGTGCAGCTCGAGTCGCCGCCGCTGGCTGACGAAGAGAACGCCGAGGTCGAGGCGCTCGAAGCCGAGACGGAAGAGCTGATCGGCCAGCTCGAGGACGAGGAGACGTCCGAGGAGGCACGCGAGGCTGCCGAGGCGCGGGTGCGGGAGATCGGCGCCCGGATTGATGCGATCACGGACAAGCCGCCGGTGATCCCCGACGACCTGAAGCCGCGGATCGGCACCTTTCTGCTGCTCGACGAGGCCGGTCAGCCGCGGCTCGACACAAGCTATTACGTGGAGCCGTCTGACGAGCCCGAGGAGTCGGACGAAGCCGGCACTACCGACGCGGGCGCCGACCGGCAGGAGGCGCCGGTCATCGTGGCGCCGCCGCCCAGCAAGGAGGTGACGCTCTCCCAGGCGCTCGCCGACGAACTGGCGATCCAGCGGCGCGACATCCTCGCCGTCCATGTGGCGGCCGATCCGGCGCTGGCACTGGACCTTGCCATCTTCCTGATGATCGACCGCGAGGCGGGCTACTCGTCGGGGAAGAGCGGATCGTCGCTCGTCGCGCTGCCGCCCTCCGACCCGGTGTTCGGCTTCAAGACGCCGGATGCGGCAGCGACGCGCGCCCGCGCGGAAGCGGCCGAGGCGCTCGACCGCAGCTGGACGGCGGCGGACACGCGCGCCGGCCAGTTCGACGCCCTCCGTGCCCTTCCCAACCAGGCACGGGCAGCCTGGCTCGGCCATGCGGTCGCCCGAACGCTGGAAGCGAGCATCAACCTGCCCGCCGGCCGGACCTGTCCGTTCCACGATCATCTCGGGCATCTGCTCGGGATCGACGTCGCCAAATGGTGGAGGCCGACCGGCGCCAACTTCTTCGACCGGGTGCCGAAGAGCGTGACCCTCTCCGCCCTGGAGGAGATCGGCGGCGCGGCCTTCGCCTCCGGCTATTCGAAGTCGAAGAAGGCGGAGCTCAGCGAGACGGCCGAGCGCATCTTCGGCGGGCACGTCGCTCCCGCCGATGTGAAGGAGCGGGCGCTCGCATGGGTGCCGGACGCGATGCGGTTCGCCGCGGCGCCGGAAGCAGCGGCGAGTGTCCCGGATGAAAGTCCGCCGTGGGAGGATCCGAGCGAGGATACGCCCGATACGGCGGAAGTCGGCTCCGGTGCGGAGGAGCATAGTGGCGGGGAAATCGCTCCGCCGGCGTCAATCGCACCGGAAGGAGAACCATGCGTCGGCCGCGGGTCCTCGCGTCGGAGGAAAGGGAGCGGCAAGGAAGCGGACGGCGGCGTGCCGCCCGTAATGCTGGAGGAAGCGGCCTGACGTCTGCGGCCGGTTCCTTCGGGGTGGCGCTTCGGCGCCGCCCCGCCTCGCCACGGGCTGGGGACGGTGACCGGAATTAGTCAAAAGCGGCCGCAGGGATCGCCCAAAGGGATATGCAGGCGCTCCCCACTATCCGCCGCGATCGACCCCGGACAACGCGCCTAGCTGAGGTGCCTCACTGAACAGTCGGCCATCACCCCAGCCGGAAGGGGCGGCGACGCTTCACAGGAGATTGGCAAGGATGGCGCAACAGCCGGAACGGATCGCCGCCCGGAATCCCCGCCGTCCCCACCCCGTGTCGAGAATTTGCTGAGTTCGGTCTTCCAACGCTACTTGTGCGCCAACGGATAGGCTGGTGCGAGGTCCGTCCAGGGCCCCCATTTTCAGCCAAGGAGAGTCCGCCGCAGAACGTTCGATGTGCCATCGCTTCGTTGTTCCTCTTCGACCACGCGGGAAAACCGAGTATCAGGGGGCATGTCCGACGACATTGAATATCTGGCGAACTACAAGCCAAACCAGCTGTACACGCACCCCGCGCCCAAAGGGGCGTTCGCCACCATCGTGGCGGAGAGCGAGGACGACCTAGGCGAGGTGGAAATCACGCCCCGGTGCAAACTGGCAGTCAAAGCCTTCTACGTCTCCGACCGACGGGACTTCGGCTCGCTCAAGATCACCAAGCTCCGCTACCACAAGCGGCATCAGTGGGTCGAGGACGGCCATATCCAGGTGAACTACTGCCAAGCCGCGCAAATGGCGCAGCTGCTGTCGATCATCTCGCGCCTTGACCTCTCGGAAGCTACGAAAACGAGAGTCTCCCTCGAAAATGTCGATGTTGCCGCGCTGGGCACGCTGTTAGCAACCGACAAGGGCCCGGCAATCGTCAAGGCACTCGCCGAAACGCCGTCGCTCCACCAGGACATCTACGCCGTAGCGGCAAAGCGACAGGCGCTCGGCGAATTCGAACGGATGTTTGGCGCAGGCCACAATGAGCGCGAATGGCAGGCGTACTTCGAACGAAATCCTTGGGTATTCGGCCACGGCTTGAATTACGTCTTCCTAGACAAAGTGGGGCCGAAGCTAGAGACACGCACAACCGGGAATGCATTCGACCGGCACGGCAAGACCGTCGACGCGCTTATGAGGACCCGCGCTGAAATCAGCCAGTACGTTCTGATCGAAATCAAAAAGGACGCCACGGACCTGTTGCACAAGGACACGTACCGTGCGGGCTGCTGGGCTGTGTCAGGCGAGCTTTCCGCCGCCGTAACCCAAACGCAAAAGACGGTGTTCGAGTTCGCGCGCGACCGGTTTCGGGACGTGCTGAAGGATCCTGACGGCAACGATACCGGCGAACTCGCTTATTCGCTCGAACCGCGCAATTACCTCGTGATTGGCAACATGGCTGAACTGCTTGGGAATGACGACAAGATTGCGTGCTTCGAACTCTACCGTCGGAACACCAGGTCACCAGAAATCATCACGTTCGACGAACTGTATCAGCGGGCGCGTTGTATCGTTGAGAATATCAGCGCCGAAGCTGGCGACACGAGCGACGAGGCGAGCGACCGAGCATACAACGCAGGCGACGATTGGGAACCGCCGTTCTAAGCTACCTACCCAGCGCGGCCGGGTTCGCGTGTGGGCGGCTTGGTAGGATCGTCAAGCATCCCCGTTCGTCGTACGAACGCCCACCATTCGGTCACCATCCCGTACAAGCTTTCCGCGGGAGCGGGAACATCGGCTTTTGCCAAGGCTTCGGCGCACTGGACCATATCGAACATCGCACAATGCAGGGCGAGAACGATCGGCATGTACGGATCGGGGGCGAGAACCAGCCCTCCCGGACCCTCGTGGAGGCCGAGCATATTGATGCTGTACAGGTCGTAGTGGGCGACCGAACTCCCCTGTCGATAGATGCTGTCGTAGAACCCGAATAGCTTTTCACGATCAACGCGGCTGGCAGTGATACCAGCGAGATCGTCCCTTCGCCGCGCCATTTGATCGATCGGCGTATTCCGCCAGTAGGCGAACCGCTCCCGCACATAAGGCGGCGCTTCGTCGAGCCCGTCGTCTAGATCGACGACCGGATCGATGCCCGTTTGCTTGAAGGCGTGCTTGAGCCGGTTCCGCGTCAGGTAGTAGTCGGCGATGTAGCGATACCATTCGCGGGCGTCGGATTGCCGCGCAAGCCACGAAAAGCGAACGCACTGCTCGAAACGATCGCGGCAGAGCGAAAAGGCTGGATGTGTCAGGGCCCAGCTCGCGTTCAGCCGTAATCCCACGCTCGACGCTTCTGCGACGTACATCATGCGGCGGATCAAGTCAGTCAGGGGACGGGACAGGTCCGCTTCGACGATGCGCGAATGGTAGAGACTGAATGCGCGCACGCTCAAACCGTGGAAGGCGCTGAACGCCGGGTTCGACACGTAGTCCCCGAGGTGATCAAAAGCCCGCATACGTTGCGGCAATCTAGCAAGAAGCGGACGCCCCCGTTAGGGGGGCGCTATCGTTTGAATATGTCCATGAAGCTGATCGTGCCGCTGAACAGGGCATGCGCCACTAGCTGGGATCGGCTCACGGCATCGTAGTTGGCGCGGGCGTGCTTCACGTACTGGTGCACCGTCTCCGGGCTTATCCCGAGGATCGTCGCGATTTCTGAATCCGACTTCCCGCGAGCAATCCAGATCAGGCAATCTCGCTCGCGGTCGGAAAATCGCGCGGGGTCGCCTTGCTTCTGATGATCGCGCTTCACCAGGCGCCTAGCGGCCTCGAAAGCGAAGGCGCCGACCAGCTGCGCCGTCGCCAGGTGCTCCGACTGCAGCCGTCTCCCGCCAGCGGTCGCGAACGAGCAGGAGCCGTTCACCTCTCCAGGCACATGCGCAGGGACGGTGAAGCCATCGCCGAGACCTTGTTTCGCCGCAGCCTCTAGTACCGCCCGATCCATGCGCGTGAGAGGGATCATCTTCGGCAGCTGCGACCAGGTGAACCCGACCAGCGTCATCTGACAGGCGCGGTGAACTGGATCCGTCCGCCCCAGCTGCTTCCCGATCGTAATACTGCTCCCACTCCTCGGGATAATTGTGGATGCGGATGGCGGGCTCGGATGAGCTGCGAAGGTCCACATGATGGCTGAGCGCGAAGTGGCGGAAGCCCAGCTCTCTGGTGATTTCCGCGAGGATCGCCCGCAGCTCCGCTTGGGTGCTTGCGGAGCTAACTTCGTCAACGAATGCACCAACTCGTTCGAACATGCCGAACCGCTGCGTTCCGCACGGTCACGAGGGGCGTACCAAGCTCGCCGGGTCCACGTGCCGCCCTCATAGGCCACGCTCCGGGATCTCACTCCGCAACGTGACCGCCAATGGCTGCGGCCGCGCTCACCGAACAAGTCAGCGAGCTTGTCCACCGCGCGACTATGACAGCAGATGGCGTGGCCGCGCAATTCCCCCAATTGGGGGAATAGCTTAGCCTAGGTTGGACTATAGAGGAGAGGGAGCCTCCGCTGCTCGGCTCGACAGGAGCCGGTCAGAATTCGGAGACCCCCCATGAAACATGTAGCCAGCCGGCGTTCGCCGGCCGAAATGATCACGGCCGCCATCGTGGAGCGGCTTGAAGCCGGCACGCGGCCATGGGTACAGCCGTGGACCGGCGCCTCGGTTTCGAGGCCGCTGCGCGCCTGCGGCACGCCGTATCAGGGCATAAACGTCCTCTGGCTCTGGATGGCGGCCGAAGCCGCAGGTCATGCTTCTCCCTTCTGGATGACCTATCGCCAGTCGCAGCTGCTCGGGGGACAGGTGCGGAAGGGGGAACGCGGCACCGTCGGGATCTTCTACCGGGCCTATCAAGCCGAGGAAGCCCACGAGAGCGACGAAGATGCAGGCCCGCGGACCCGCCGCGTCCTCAAGAGCTTCACCCTGTTCAACGCCTGCCAGATCGACGGACTGCCCAGCAGGTTCTTCCCGGAGCCGCGGCCTCTGCCACCGGGGACGGAGCGCGATGTGGCGCTCGATGCGTTCTTCGCAGCGGTGCCTGCGCGGGTCCGCCATTGGGGCGCAGAGGCCTACTATTCGCCGGGCCTCGACCAAGTGACGATGCCCGAGGCCGGGCTCTTCCGAGACCTGGACCATTACCGCGCCACACTCGCCCACGAGCTGTCGCACTGGACCGGCCACGAGAGCCGGCTCGCGCGGCAGATGGGCGGCCGGTTCGCTAGCGACGCCTATGCGATGGAGGAGCTGGTGGCGGAGCTTTCCTCGGCGATGCTCGGCGCCGAGCTTGGGCTGCCGGTGGACCATCTCGACCATCACGCCAGCTACCTCGCTTCCTGGCTCAAGGTGCTGAAGGCTGACAGCAGGGCCATCCTCACGGTTGCGGCTAAGGGCGAGGAGGCGGCCTCGCTGCTCCTGCGGCTGGGGCGAGGCGGGGTCTCGGGCGATTTCGTTGCCGGTGCGGCCGTTGAGGAGGCCGAGGCGCTCGCAGCCTGAGCGGGATCGGCCTCGAACCGAGGCAGCGCCGTTGGAAGTGCAGTCGCGTTGCTCCACACGTGCCGGAGTCGGCGCGGGAGAGGCCCTGCCCCGGCGGCGGTGGACCGCAACCCGCTTCGCCCGCGGCCCGTGTTGGCGTGCCGCTACGCCGACCCGCCTGCCCGCGCCAGCCGCGGCTTCGGGGTGTCCCGCCGCTCTTGCGGCGGTGCGGTCCGACGCCTTTGCCGGTGCTTCGGGCTCCCGGCGCCGATCCCCGGCGCGCTCAGGAGAGCCTATCATGCACACCACTCTTGCCGCCCAGCTCGCCGCTCTGGAACTCGGCCATCTCAACATTGCCGCACTCGATCGGGCGCCCTGCACCGATTCTGTCGATGCGGATGCGGCCGAACAGACCCTCATCGCGGTCTGGTCCGACCTGTTCGCGCTCTTCCCCGACACCGCTCTTGAGGACGATGCCGAAGAGCTCGGCTGGGCCTTCGTCAACCTGTTCCACCGTGCCGCGTTGAAGCGCTTGAGCCAGATCGACCGCGCTACCGACGAGATCAGATGCCTTCTCGCGTCCGGAGACGGCTCGGAGGTGCACACCTCGCAGCTCGAGAACGAGATCGCCCGTGCGCAGGCGGCCGAAGCTGCCATGCTGGCGCTTGAGAGCCTTCGGGAGACCGCTGCTCGCCTCTACCTCAACGAGACTGGCCACTCCTGGCGACCCGCGGGCGGTTCCCGCGCAAACCATGGCGCGGCTTTGACCTCTGCCGTGGTCGATGGCCGCGACTTCCTGCGGGCGCAGGCGGAGAGCCGCCGCAGGGGGGTCATGCCGGAGGGCACACCCGTCGTCTTTGCGGGCGGACGCCTGTCATTCCCGACAGATGAGCAGGCGAAGACGTTCGCCGGCAACGTCTGGGACACGCTCGACAAGGTTCGGGAGCATGTCGCCGATCTGGTCCTGATCCATGGCGGCGACACCAAAGGCGTGGATCGGCTTGCCGCCTCTTGGGCCGAGCGGCGCAGGGTGCCCCAGTTGGCCTTCTCGCTGGACCGGCGCCTCGGGCAGCGCGCGGGCTTTCGCCGCAACGAGCAGATGTTGTCGCTCAAGCCCCGCTACGTGGTCGCGTTTGCCGGCAGCGGCGTCGTGGAGCGGCTCGTTATCCAGGCCAAGGAGCAGGGCCTCAGCGTCGTCGATCGGCGCGGGCCGCTCGGAACCCATCCGAAGCGCGCGGCCCGTGAGGCAGCGGCGGCCTAGGCGCCCGCAGGCCGGACCGGCTTCGGCCGGTCCGGCCTCTCACTGGCCTCCAGAGGAGAGGCCGCGGCGTGGCCTGCGGAGGTGCAGGCACGTCGCTTGGACGCGGCCGGCCCCCAACTTACGAGAGGAACGCCGCCATGTCCGACAGCCCCGATCCCGATCTCCTGCGCCGCCTGGAGGAGGCCATGCTGAATATCCCTAAGCTGCAGCGGGAGATCTTCATGGCCCACCGCCTGGACAACATGCCCTACGGTGAGATCGCCCGCCGCACCGGCCTTACCGTGCGTCAGGTAGAACGTCACATGGCCCGAGCGATCTACAAGCTTTCGAAGCAGCTGGACGGCCGGAAGCTCAGCTGGTGGGAGCGCCGGTTCTGACCATCACGGGACGCTGTCTTGCCCTCGCCAGCGGCGTCCCGACCCCTTAGGATCGATACCAATGCGAACCGATCTTGATCATCTCCCTCCGGCAAAGCAGCGAGAGCTGGCGCGCGTTGTGCACATCCTAATGTCCGAGTTCGATGAGGTGACCGCCCGGGCCACCCAGCCTTGGCGGCGCAACGGCAAGATCTACAAGATCATCCTGTTCGGCAGCTACGCTCGGGATGATTGGGTCGACGAGCCGGAGAATGGCTACCAGTCGGACTTCGACCTTCTGATCGTGGTGAGCCACCGGGACCTGACGGAGATCGCGGACTACTGGTACATTGCCGAGGACAAGATCCAGCGCGATCCGGCGATTGGACGCCTCGTTAACATCATCGTCCACTCCATCGACGAGGTGAATCAGGCTCTGAAGCGGGGGGAATACTTCTGGGTCGATATCGTCCGCGACGGAATCGCGCTTTACGAGTTGCCGCAGCACGCGCTGGCCACGCCGATGCCGCTGACCCCGGCAGACGCTTACAGCATGGCTGCGGCCTACCTTGAGGATTGGCTCGGGAAGATCGACAGCGCAATAAAGCTTGCGTCATACGCCGTTGCCGAGGGTGAGTCGAAGGACGCAGCCTTCTTGCTGCACCAAGCGACTGAACGCGCCTACGATTGCTTCCTTCTCGTGCGTACGCACTACTTTCCGCGATCCCACAACATCAAGTTCCTGCGCTCTCTGGCAGAGGACATTGAGCCAACGCTGATCGAAGCGTGGCCCCGCGCCACGAAGCAGGATCGCCGCCGGTTCGAGCTGCTGAAGCGGGCCTATGTCGAGGCTCGCTATTCCGCGAGCTACACGATTGAAACGATCGATCTCGAGGTTTTGACGGCCTCGGTTCGGCGGCTGCGCGACATCGTCGAAGAGGTCTCGCGCGAGCGTTTGGAGCACCTACGAACAGAGGCTGAAGCGGGACAACCGTCCGCTCCGCTGCCTTAAACGCGTGGGGAGGGGTGCGCGTTAGAAACCGACCGGAAGCGGATTTAGTCGGCGAATCTCCTCGGTAGCCACCAGGCCACACCCATCTCCTTTCTCAGCCCTATGGCGCGGCGGCGACGGTTCGCAACCCGCGGCCCTGCGGCCCGTGTTGCCCTGCGGGCTGCCCGCGCCGGCCTTGGTCCGGGGTTCCCCTGCGGCTGCGCCTTCGGTGCATTCCGCCGCTTCGCGCGCGCCCTTCTTGGGGCTGTCGACGGGGTGGTCCCGGCGGCAGAACAGGAGATTTTCGATGACCAACACCGTTCTTCTCGTCGGCAACCTGGGCGCCGACCCCGACCTCCGCACCGCCAACAGCGGCACCGACATCGCCTCCTTCAGCCTCGGGACCAGCCGCCGGAAGCGCGACAGCGAGGGCAAGACCTACAAGGATGCCAGCGGTTTCACCGCCAAGGACACCGAGTGGCATCGCATCACCTGCTTCAACGGGCTGGGCAGGATCATCGCCCAACACGCGACCAAAGGCATGCTCGTCTCGGTCCGGGGACGCCTCCATTACACCCGCTGGACCGACAGCGAGGGCATCGAGCGCTACGGCTGCGAGATCATCGCCGACGATGTCCAGTTCCTCAGCCGGCCGCGGCAGTCGGGCGCCGGCGGCGGGTCGGAGCCGCAGCAGGATCTGGACGACGACGTGCCCTTCTGAGGCCGTCCATCGCCCCGGCGGCTTCGGTCGCCGGGGCTCCTTGCATGTTCTCTTGTGCTGCCATTCCACCGTCGAGAGGCTCCCTGGGCTCGCGCATCTTGGTGCGAGAGTGGAGGCGGCGGGGAGGAGGGTCTCGTCTCGTAGAGGCCTAGTGTGGCGGGCAGCGAAGCGGCTGATCAAGGCTGCGCGGTGCCCCCAATTTGCTGCGCAAATCGGCTCCCCCACGCCCCGCTCTGCGGCGCCTTCGGCGGCCCTGACAGCCGCCTCGCCGCCCGCTCCGCAGGCGCTGTCTTCGATCGGAAGACGATGCTGAGGAGACGGCAGATGAACATGATTTCGACCATCGGACGAGGGTGCGATGCGGCGCTTGAGGCGCTGAGGGCGGAGTTCGGGGCGGCTTTGGCGGAGCGGATCATCGAGGCTGAAGCGCTCGACTTCCTATGGGAGGCGCGCGTTCGAGAGCGGTATCTGGGACAGCAGATTGGCTGGGATTTTGACGATGAAGATGCGTCCCGGGAGCTCTCCCGGGTCGTGATTCTGACAGTTCTGGACGGACGCTGGTACGCTGGGATGTGCCTCGTCGATGGCAAAGGAGCCGCGGTGGAGCTGCTCTGGAAGCGGCAGTTTGGAAGCCGGGGAGAGGCTGAATTCGAGCTTCTTCGGGCGCGATAAGAGCGTCGGATCAGCTCTTGCGGGGGCGGCGCGGCAGCGTCGCTCCCGCTTTCTTTTTGCTCGCTCGGGTGCAGCTGCGCGCGCGATCGGTGGTGCTGGGGTGAGACGTCCTGGGAAGGATCTGCGCTAGGAGACAGAAGGGAGCAGGGGAAGGCAAGATTAAAGCAGTGCCTCCCTGAGGCCCTGAAAGTGGCGTCTGCACATCGTTTTTTGTGGAGGCATGCGAGGACGCATGCCTCCATTTGCTCCAAAAGTGGCAGAATTCTGCGGCTCTCGGTGGAGGACCTTGAAGCCGGTCCCTAAGCTCGCCTCATATCCTGTCATGGCGCAGGAAGAAGATTTTGAGCTGTGGCTTGGCCGCATCGGCGATCGCGGCCGTGGGAGCGGCAAGCGCTTCGCCAGTCGAATTCGGCAGGCGGCCCAGCTCGCCGGCGGCTCGAGGGCTCGTGGCGGTGCTCGGAAGTTCGACGGTAGCCGCATCGGCCGCGGTGCCGGGGCTGGGCGGGTGCTGTCGACCGCACTGAGGTACAGGGGCCCGACGGCGAGGCGCGTGCTCGTGAAGGCCAGCATTGTAAAGCTGGGCCGGAAGGGGCTTGCGCGAGCGACGGCACACATGCGCTACCTGCAGCGCGACGGGACAACGCGTGAAGGCGAGCGCGGGTCGCTCTACTCGGAGCGGGAGGATCGAGCGGATGGCAAGGACTTCGTCGCCCGGGGCGAGGGGGACCGCCATCAGTTCCGCTTCATCGTCGCGCCGGAGGACGGCTCGGAATACAAGGACCTGAAGCCGCTCGTCCGGCGGTTCATGGCACAGGCGGAGAAGGACCTCGGGACGAAGCTCGACTGGGTGGCCGTCGACCACTTCAACACCGGTCATCCGCACAGCCACGTGATCGTCCGTGGAAAGGATGATCGCGGCAAGGACCTGATCATCGCCCGCGAGTATCTGACGCAGGGGCTGCGGGAGCGCGCGGCCGAGCTGGTCAACCTCGACTTGGGGCCGCGCACGGAGCGGGAGATCTTTCGCTCGCAGCTGCGGGAGGTCGAGCAGGAGCGGCTGACTAGTATCGACCGGCGGCTGATCAGGTCCGTGGACGCGGAAGGGCTGGTCGATCCGCGGCGCGGGAGCTGGATTGAGCAGGACCTGCGCACGGCGCGGCTGCGGACGCTCTCGGGCATGGGACTGGCGAGCGAGCAGCGCGGCGGCCGATGGATGCTCGACCCGAAGCTGGAGACGACGCTGCGGGCAATGGGCCGGCGCGGCGACATCGTTCGCACGATGAACCACGCGCTCCAGGTTGCGATGCAGCCGCGGGCGCCGCAGGACCAGGCTATCTACGATCCGGATGCACCCGATGCTCGGCCGGTGGTCGGGCGGCTTGTCGCTTCCGGACTGGCCGACGAGCATGCTGATCGACGGTTCGTCATCATCGACGGAGTGGATGGGCACACCCACTATGTGGACGTCGGGGCCAGCGTCCTAGAGGCGCGACCAGGAGCGATCGTCCAGATCGAGGCGCGGCAGGCGGGCGTGCGGGAGGTGGATCGTACGATTGCGGCGATCGCCGCCGCGAGCAAGGGATGGTAACAGTGTCGAGCTTCATCAGTTCCGCGACCCGACGGCCTCCGAGGCGTTCGCCACGGCGCACATCCGCCGGCTGGAGGCCCTTCGTCGCAGCGGGCTTCCTGTCGAACGCGAGGTCGCTGGCTATTGGCTGATCCCGCCCGATCACTTGGAGAAGGTCGAGGCGCACGAGCGGCGACTTCGCGCCAGGATGCCTGTCACCGTTGCGCTCCTCAGCGGTGACCGGCTTGATCTCCTGCCCGAGCGCGACGGGACGACCTGGCTCGACCGGGAGATCGTTGCTGAGAAGCCGGTGGAGCTCGGGCGCGGATTCGGAGCTGAGGTTCGAAAGGCTATTGATCGGCGGATGCAATGGCTGGCGGCGCAGCGGCTGATCGATCTGGAGGGGGAGGATTACCGGTTCAGGTCGGACTTGGTGGATCAGTTGGAGAGGCGGGAGCTCACGGCCGCCGCCGCCAAGATTGGTCGCGAATCCGGGCGAGCCTTCCGCGAGCACGGGATCGGCGATCACGTGGAGGGGATCTGCCGCGGCAGGGTCCAAGTCGGCGACCGGAAGTTTGCGCTGGTCGAGCACTCGCTTGAGTTCAGCCTGGTGCCGTGGCGGCCGGTGCTGGAGCGGCAGATCGGCCGTGAGATTTCGGGCGTCGTGCGCGGCGGCGGTATCAGCTGGACGATTGGCCGTGAGCGGCAAGGCCCCAGCATCGGCATGTGAGCCGGGGACACGTGCGGCGAGCGGGCGCCTGATGCGTCGGAGGCGCCGTTTGGCCGAGCGCCGTCTGCCTCCATACTGGCGCTCCCATGAAGACCTTCAAAACCCGCCACCAATTCTACCTGCCCGACGATCTGTCGGAGGCTCTCGATCGGCTCTGCGCATCGTCAGGCTCATCGAAGACGGCGGTGCTCACCGAGGCGCTGAAAGCGGTGCTCGAGCGGCGCGCTGGGCACGAGCTGGACCAGAGGTTCGGCGTTCGCCTCGATCGCATGAGCCGCGGGCAGGAGCGGCTCGAAAACAAGGTCGACTTATTGGCCGAAGCCTTCGGCACGTTCGTTCACCATCAGCTGACGATGGTCGCTCACCAGCCGCCGTTCGATGATGAGACGCGGCAGCTCGGGCTTAAGCGATACCAGGCATTCATCGACCTTGTAGGGCGCCGGCTCGCGTCAGATTCGAAGCTGCGATTGGCGAGCCTCCGCGAACAATCCTCTGGATTAGAAGAGCATCGTCCGGGGTAGCTAGTGGCACCAACACCGGACGGCCGGAATTCTTCGTCATCGGTTCGCCCGCTTCGGCCGCCGCTCGGCGAAAGCAGACGTTCGTTCAGCCGCACCGTGACTGCAGCTATGCGCCCGTCCTTGTCGTTCAGCAGCCCACAGCCCATGGGCACTTAGCGCCAACAGCGGTCACTCAGCTGTCAGCCTGAGTTGCCCGATAGCGGAGAAGGCGGCTCGGCGCCGCGAGAGTGGCAGGGTCCTGCCTCCTGGCAGTTGTGGACGAGATCAAGATGATAGCCGGCAAGCTCGTAATGCGCTCGAACGCCGTCTGGATGATCCGCAAGCTGGGCGCGCCTGACTTCCTGCTCGCGCTCCCTGATAGAGTGAATGCGCGACAGATAGCGGAGTGCGGCGAAACTATCGCGGCCGGCCTTCCGACCTCGTCCACGACGGATTGGATTTTGGCTTATTTGGTGCTTGTTTGAATGTTAGACAGCGGCTCCTAGGAGCAGGGTGAGAGATGAGATTTCTTGATGTGTCACAGCGGATTAGGAGACGAGTCAGGCCGGATCGTCTTGCCCCAGGCCGAGTAAGGGGACGCGGGTCACTCACCGCCTGCTGTTCATGACGGGGTACTCGTGGGTCAGGATCGACACCCGAGACGATTACGACCAGTTGATCGGGCTGGTTGAGCCCCCGTTCGCGCCGGACAGGGTTGTTACCCAGCTCAAGGCGGCAATTCGCGACACGGTGCGCGGTGTGCTAGTCGAATTCGACTATATCGATAAGGACTACCGGAGCACCTATTACCGCTTTTACGCAAAGAAGGGCCGCACGTACCGCGACGATTGTGTGAGGCTGCACTTCTTCGATGCGGAGGTTGGCTTCGATGAGGCCACGACGGATCTCAAGTGGTCCACGGGCTCCCTCGATGAGCATTATTTCGGGTTCATCGTGCTCCGGCCGACGCTGATCGCCACAATCGGTCGCTCCATACTTTCTCCTGACGTGCGTGCCGGAGCTCGCGGTGTAGCAATTCAGGCAAGACACCGGGTGCATCTCCTCGGGCACACCCTGTCCGTGTGGGGTTTCCCTTCGATGGCGCAGCATACCGACATCTCGGTATGTGCCCATGTGTCCTGCTGGGCCATCCTGCGCCACTATAGCGAGCGCTACCCGCAGCATCGTGAGCTTCTGTTGCACGATATCACAATGTTAGCGAAACCATTCGACCCAGGTGGGATCACGCCGGCTCACGGCCTCACTATCGTCGAGGCGGAGCGTATCTTCCAGGCGGCGGGCACGTACCCAGTCATCGTGGGCAAGCGAAAAGGGGAGGAGGACCGCTTTTACGCGCAGATGCTCGCCTACCTCGAATCCGGGTTTCCCCTGTTCGGAGTGATGCGCAATCAGAAGCATGCAATCGTGCTGGTCGGCTATTCCTGGTCCATGCCGCCGGCGGGTCCGCCCTTCACGATCTCGCATGCCTGGGAGCAGGTGGAAAGCTTTCTGACAATTGATGACAACCTCTTCCCCTATGGCTGCGTCCCTGTGGACGCCGCACTCCCGGCGCCGCCGGACTCAGGGCCGCAGCCTGGCTACAGTTCGATCGACCTCGATGGCTTTGTTGTCCCGCTGCCCGAGAAGATCTTCTACCCTGCTCAGGCGGTTGAGACGCAGTCGGCCGAGTTCCACAAGCTGCTCAGCAAGGTGGAGCCATTGCCGGCGCATTCGCACCTGCTGCGTCGATATTTCGTCACGACCGTGTCTGCGCTGCGCCGGTTTGCACGCGACCGACGCTCGGAACTTGGGGACGAGCTCGTAAACATGATCATGCGCCTGAAGACGGCGCAGTTCGTCTGGGTGGTGGAATATGCCTCGCATGCGCAGTGGTGCGCCGGGCACATCGCCGCCCGGACAATCCTGGATGCGACGGCCAGTCCGCGTGATCCGATGCCTGTCTGGTTCGCTCATGGCGAACAATATGCCATTCATTTCGACCGCTCTTCCGCATCGCTCAAGCCAACGGCAGCGAAGCTCAACCGCCCAGCCGGTGCGCCGCTCGGACGGATGGAGCAGAACCTGCGACCGATTAGGTAAGACTTGGAAGACTAGAGTTGCTATTATGATCGTGATTGGCGAGAGGAAGGGGACCTCGCATGAATCAAGCGCTGAAAGCCTATCTAGAGAAGAGCGAAAAGCTCGAGCTCGATGTCGAAGCCTTCGAGGAGCATCTGCGCGCGATGACCGACACGGTAGTGCCCATCATCGTTGAAGACATCATGGAAGGTGAGCGCGTAGCCGCGGAACTCCGATATTCTCCCGTGACGACGAGTCGCAGGGACGGCTGACTCGCGGCGGGAGCTTCAGTCTTTCTTGAGTCGCTGGTAGGCGGCCTGCAGCATCGCCTCCAGCGTCTCAGCGCTGTTCGTATCCAGATTTGGATCCTCCCGGAGGATCTTGCCGACAAGCGCCAACGGCTCGGGCCGGGCCCGGGGACCGCTCACGAACTCCACTGGGTTAAGGCCTGACCAAGCGGCAAGCGCCGTCAGGCTTTCGGCGTCCGGCTGGCGCCCACGTCCCATCCTCGACAATGTCGTCTGCGAGACGCCGGTCGCTTCGCTGACCTGCTTCCAGTTCGCGCCGCGGCTGGCGAGCGTCGTCACGAGCGCCTTGTAGAAAGACGTGAAATCGAAGGTCGGCTTATCGATCACGGACAGCTCCGGCACGCAGTTGCTAAAAAGCAATTGAAAGGCGAATAGGCAAGTGCTACATAATTGCTCATCAGCAACCGAATGTCAAAGGAGACATCGAAATGATTGAGCAGCACGGCCCGAGTCCAGGCAGGGACCAAACGGAGGAGGATCGGGAGCAGGGCGGCGGCAAGAAGCCGAAGGACATTGAGATTCGGGTGAATAACAAGCCTGTGACTGTCGAGGAGAAGGAGCTTACCGGCGCCCAGATCAAGGAAGCCGCGGTCCGGGACGGCGTCAGGATCCAGCTGAACTTTGTTCTGCAGCAGGAGCTGGCGAACGGCTCCAGCAAGGTGATTGGCGACGCCGATCCGGTTCGGGTGCACCCGAAGATGAGTTTCACCGCCATCGCGCCCGACGACAACAGCTGAGGGTGGCGACGCGATGAACCAGGATGTTGCCGAAGCGGTGGAGGAACTGAAGCGCGCCTTCAGTCCCTCTGCCGTGACCGTCACCGAGGACAATGTGGGCGGAGCTTACGTCATCGTCGAGATCGTCGATCTTGGTCCTCAGTTCACGCCGCGACAGACCTGGATGGGGGGGCACATTCCCTCCCTGTATCCGGCGGCAGACATCTATCCCGTCTTCATCGGCGCCGACGTGCAGCGGGCGGGAGGGCGAGCCTTCGAGGTGCCCGTCACAATGGGGCACAGCTTCAACGGACGCCCCGCAATCCAGATTTCCCGGCGCAACAACCAGATCCACCTGGCCAGTCAGACGGCCGTGGCAAAGTTCATCAAGATCCTCGACTTTCTGGAGAAGCTTCCATGACCGCCACCTGTGACCTCTGGATCACCGCGCGAGACCATGATCAGCTGATGGCACATCTTTATCCCGGCGATGATGATGAGCACGGCGCTGTCCTCCGCGCCAGCTTGGTCGAAACCTCACGTGGGCCGCGCCTGCTCGTATCCGACGTGATCCCGGCGGAGGAGGGTGTCGAGTATGTCGAAGGGCAGATCGGCTACCGAGCGCTGACGCCGCGGTTCATCCACCGCCAGATCCTCGCGTGCCGCGAACGCGGCCAGGTTTATCTGGCGGTTCATAATCATGATTGCGAAGACGAGGTGGCATTCAGCCCCATCGATCTTCGCTCACACGAACGCGGTTATCCCGCGCTGCTCGACATTGCCGATGGCCTGCCGGTGGGGGCGCTCGTCTACGGTCGGCGGTCCGTCGCCGCGGATGTGTGGCTCCCGGAGGGGCATCGGCTGGCGCTCGGCGAGTATCGTATCATCGGACCGACGCTCAAACGGCTCTATACGAAGCCGCGCAGCGGCGCCGCCCCAGCGCGCCGGCATGATCGTCAGGTCCGGATGTTCGGTGCCGCCGGTCAAGCTCTGCTTGCCGAGGCGAAGGTGGCGGTGATCGGCCTCGGCGGCGTTGGATCTCTCATTGCCGAGCAGACGGCTCGGCTCGGCGTGGGCGAGCTGGTGCTGGTCGACAACGACGTGATCGAGGATACCAATCTGACACGGGTGGTCGGAGCGACCCTTGCCGACGTCGAGAGCAAGCTCCTCAAGACACAGATCGCCATCCGCCACATCCGGGAGGCTCGTCCCGACGCGGTGATCAGGCCCGTGGCAGGCGATGTCGCGAGCCGGGCTGTCGCCCGGGAACTTCGCGATTGCGACTTCATCTTCCTCGCCGCCGATTCCATGCGAGCCCGGCTGGTGGTGAACGCGCTCACCCATCAATATTTCGTGCCGGCGGTTCAGCTGGGCGCGAAGGTGCGCCCGGGCGATCATGGCGAGCTCCTCGATGTGATGAGCGTCATTCGCCACGTCCGGCCCGGCCAGGGCTGCCTCTGGTGCAACGGCTGGATCGACGCGACCCAGCTGGCAATCGAAGCCAAGTCCGATCAGGAGCGCAAGGATCAGGCCTATGGCGTCGAGGAGCCGAATCCGAGCGTGATCTCGTTGAACGCCGTTGCCGCCGCGCACGGCCTGAACGACTTCCTGCTCGATTTCCTCGACCTCCGACCGCGCGGGAGTGAGCATCTCTACGAGCATCACCGCTTCCTCGAGCAGACCGTCCAGCGTGTGATCCCGCGCCGCGATCCTGCCTGCCGCGAATGTGTCCGGCGTTTCGGGCGAGGCGATGCGCTCGAACTGCCGAGCATGAGCAAATGAGCGGCGGAAATTTCACGTTTGCGGGCGGTGGTCGTGCCCGGAGCCTGTCCGATGAAACTGCGACGAACCGAAATGGACCTTTCGCCAGTCGGTTCCTGCGCAGCCTGGGTCCTAATGGACCGGTTAGAAGGAAGGAGCTTTGAGATGACGTTCGAAGAAGGACATTATGTCGTGCGGTTCAGCACGCCCTTGGGGGACGGCGCGGGTGTCGCCTATCTGGCCGGCGGCAAGCTGCGCGGTGGTGACAGCATGATGGCTTATGTCGGAAGCTACAATGAGGCCGGCGGCCGAGTGGAGGCAGACGTTCGGGCCTACAAGCATACGGACGTTCCCGGCATGGCGTCGGTCTTCGGAGCCGATGAGGTGGACATCAATCTTTCCGGGACCGCGAGCGGCGGGAATCTCGCTCTGACGGGGACGGCTCCTCAAGCGCCTGGCGTTCAACTCCAGGTGCAGATGGAGCGGCTTCACGACTAAGCGGCAGACGATCCAAGGCCGGAGTGCAGCGAAGTGCCGCCTCCGACTAGGGACAAATCCGGGAGCCGCCGCACGTGACCCCACTGCAGGGTGCTGGCGCAAGCGCAGCAGCTCATGGCTGGCGACGACCGGTGACACAACTGCGCGTCCGGAAGGTTCGTCGCCTCGAGACAAAGCTAGGAGAAAACATGACGGATGAAGAGAAGGAGATCATGGCTGCGGTCGAGCGCTTCGCGGCGACTGTGACTGTGCCGATATTGTTCGAGATCCGCCCGGATGTCGTTGATCAACTCGGTACGGGAACCCTGTTCGAGCATGAGGACCGCTTGTTGCTCATCACCGCCCGGCATCTGTTCGATGAACATTCGCCAGACGATCTCGTGATCCCCAGCACCAACACCACCCAGCTTCACGGCATTGGCCCGTATGATCTATACCGTGCCGACGTTTCCGACATCGATCTTGCGGTTATAGAGATGAAGCACGCCTCGGCCATAGAACGTGCGCGCGCAAGTTGGTCGGTGCTCAGTCTCGACAATGTCGGCGTCGCCTCGCCAGCCGGGCATTTCGTGATGGCCGGGTACCCGTCAGTGAAGAGCAAACGCGTAGGAGGAATGCTTGGAAGCACTCTCCTTACGCTCCACACGGGCCGGCTTGCGGAAGTGCCGGCGCAAGCCGATCTGCCCGTCCATCCCGACCTCGACCTCTTCTTCCATTATGAACCCACCGGCGAAACGCTCAACGGGGACACGGAGGCCGTGCCGAAGCTGCCGGGATGCAGCGGCGCTTCCGTGTGGGAATATCGCGAGCCGGAAAACATGCTCTTCTGGACCCCGGCTCAGTGTCTGAGGATCGTGGGCGTGCAATCGGGTTACAAGCCCAGCGCCGGCTATTTTCGTGCGAAGAGCTGGAAATATGTGCGCTCGATGCTCGAGCGGCTGACTCCGGAAGTGGTGGGAGCTTAGGGATCTGGCTCGCGAGTGCCCGGCTGGTATGTGCTCTCCGGTTTATACCGTTTCGCCAACCCTCTTCCGTCCACGCAGCTCGGAGCCATAGGCGAGAAACTCCTTGTCAATGTCGCGCGGGCGGACCTGCGCTATTCCGGATGTGCCGTGATCAACACTGTCCCGCGCAGACTAACGGAAGAGCTGCTTGCATTTTGCCGCAGCCTGTCCCCCGAGCGCCCGGTCTTCGTTCGATCCAAACCGTCTTCGGACGCACAGCGGTCCGCGTGTTTCGACAATGTACAGCGGAAGGTTGAACGGGCTGGCGGAAGTGTCGCCTATGGCTGGGCAATCTGGAATCTCCCAGGCGCCTATTTCGAAGCCGAGCACCATGGCGTGTGGTGCGATCGCCACGGGCGGCTCATGGACGTCAGCCCTCAGCCGGCTGGTTTCCAGAAAATCCTATTCCTGCCGGACCCGGCCGCAGTGTATGACCCGCAGACCTTCCGCAGCAACGTCATCGCCGCCGAAAGCGGGAACGACGCAGCAGCGGCGTTTGTCGAACTCGCACGAGCCAGATATGCGATTTTGGATACTTACCGGGCCAAGGGTGCTCGCGTGGCATGGCTCAGTCCGGCAGACCAGGCGATGCTGACGAGGATCGAAGGCCAGCTGCAGGCGCTGTGGCCGCTCCTGTCCCGGGGAGTAGCCGGAACTTGATCATGCCGTTGTCGACAGTGAGGCGGCTGCAGCCAGAGCGTCTGCTTAGCGCAGAAGGGGTCTCCCCCGCGGCAATCTCCAGCGACCACTCGTCTTCCGTGCCCGACAGAATGGCTGCAGTGCTTCTCCACAGCGGCGCTGGTTGTCGGCCAACTACGGATTCGTGGAGTAGCGCGATTATTGACCAGCCCTCAGGTCCCGGCGGCGGCCCGCAACAGGCTTTTCCGCGTGTGGTTCGCCTCTGCTAAGGCTGCGATACTTCCAGACGCTCATCAGCCTCACATCGTCCGGCAGAGATCTGAGCAGTCTTGTCGTTCGGCGATGCACGACCGCTTCGCGCCCATGGCCGCCGTTCCGATGAGCGCGCTGGAACGTTGCTATGGGCGCTACCCGGTCGCGACTGCTTGGCGCTCGTAGCTGCCGCTCAGGAGAGCATCCTAGGACGACAAGGTAGTCTCGGCAATGAGCTGATACGCGTACTTGAGCGCATCGCTTTGACTCAAACCAGCTCGATGTCTTGCTGTCTTGCGTCGACCATTTCTCCTGTAATCGACCTCCCAAGTCGTGCCCTTCGAGGTGATGATCAATTGCTCAGACGATCCGCTGTAAAGGCACTCCCAAGTGTCTGGGGCAATCCTTCGCCAGTCACGGGCGATCTTAAGTCCCTCAAGCGCATCGCGGAACGCAGCCGCGGTGGGGTATCTCTTCGACGGCTGCTTAGCGCATGCCGTCTTCACCACCTTTTGCAGCCGTTTCGGCACTCGTGGATGGAACCCCAGACCGTCCACTAAAGTGCCGGCCTGCATTCGACTGAGCACGCCCCCCGGACTCCCGAAGGCGGTAAGCAGGGTCGCTTTCCAATTGGCGATCAAGTTGAGAGCACGGAATAGTGTCAGACCTGCCGCAAAAATGTCAGTCGACACGTCGTACGTTGGCGTTGGCGGAAAGCACTCGGGCGCGCGATTTAGCACATACTGGAGGTTACTCACGGACGCACCAGTGGCGGCGACCATCGCAATTCCGAAGTCCGAAAGCTGCCCACCGCCGCCCAAGAGAATGTTGGCTGGTTTAACGTCGCGGTGGATGACGGTCGGATGAGCATGATCGAGCCCGAACAAAACGTTCTTCATCAGAGACACCAGTTCACCGAGCGGAATCTCTTTCTTGATGGCATCCTCCAAGCTGCCGCCAGGGACGTATTCCATTTCGATAAGAAGGTATTTGTGTCCTGCGCTGTCCTCCCAAACCGCGGCGGATCTCACTTTGACGATGTGCGCGTGATGGGAAAGGTTCAGTAATTGCGCTTCAAGTGCCGGAGCGTTGCTATTGGCTGGGTCAATCGAGACAACCTTCAGAGCGGATACGTGCGCCATCATCGTGTTGTCGCACAGATAAACATCGCCGAAGTGGCCGCTTCCAAGGCGCTTTTTGAGGGCGAAATGTCCGCCGACCGTCGTGCCGCTTAAATCCGGCCGGCTCACAGCACGGCCCAGGCGGCAAGTGCTGCCAGTCGCTCGCTGTCGGTCCAATTCGGTGGGTGGGTTCCCAGTACCGCGTCAGCGCTCTTGTAGCGGTTCGTAAGCCAACTGGCGCCTCGGTTCGTGAAGAAAGTCTTTGAGAAGTTCAGGGCGATGAATTCTTCACACGACAAAGAGTTGTCCCGTGCACTGACATTCAGAGCTCCAAATGGAAGTACGATCCCCGCTACTTGATCACGAGTTTCAGCATTCATGCTAAGCACGTACGCAAGACGATCGGGTGAGTATGTCGATATTACATTTCCGAAGAGATTTCTCGCATTTTGAATGAACTCTGGGCGATCATCGATCAACGTCAAAGGTCGACGTTCGTGCAGAACAACAGCAGCGCTCGAAGTCTGGCCTTCAAGAACAACGAACCTTATAATGCCTTTAGAAGCGTGAAAACCGATTGTGCGCACTCGACCAACCCCTCTCAAGGAGGCATCTCCCGCCGCCACGTCTTGCTAGCGTCGGTGACCACCCTGGCAGTGACCTATATCAGCTATGACTCATTTATCTTGCGCAATGTAATTGCCATTCCAAGTTGCGTCGCTGGCGCTCGGCCAGGCAAAGGCAGATGACTGCATAGGGCGTATGTGGGACGTGTCGCTGACGCTCAGATTGTGCCACCGAAGCCCAGCAAAATGTTACCCATACGTTATTACCTAGCGGGGCGGTAGGTAACAGAGAAATGGCGGAAGACTGGCGCGCCCGGCAGGACTCGAACCTGCGACCCCAAGCTTCGTGCAGGCTACGCTACCGGATCATGCTTGGGCGCTGAAGCCCAAATATCCCAGCATCTTCACCGACGAGCCGAATCAGGAGGACGTGGTCGAGGAAGGCTGCGCGATCATGGCCCACTCCGCTTGCACGCCCGCTGTTCGCCACGAGGCAGGGGTGCATGCCTGCATCCTGTTCCTGTTTTCCCTCACTCCAATCTCGGATACAGCTCCCGGTGCGCGGGTGGATCAGGCTCAGCCGCCGCGCATAGCCGCCGCGCGCCGCTGTGCCCCAATCGTCCCGCGTCAGCCGCAGTCGCACGTCACCCGACATCGCTTCGGCTTCGTCCCTTCCTTCCAACCCGGCGTAGGGCGCGGCCTGGGTGTCTCCGAGCGCCGTCTGCATCAGCAAATCCACCAACTTCCAGAACTTCGCATCCGACACTGCCGGGGTGCCGGGGAGGTGCGCGTTCAGCTCCAACGACAGGCGGGTTGCCGCTGTCTCCGTCCCTGCAATCCGATAGATGAGCCGATCCTTGAACAGTTCGCCCCCGACCTCAACAGAAGGAGATTCCGCCCACCATTCCCCATCGTAGCCGTGGTGGTAATCGCCGGTAACTAGGCCCTGGCTCTCTAGGAAGGCCTGCGCCGCATAGGGGGACCAGCCATTCACCCATGCCACCGGGGGCGGATGCCGCTCACGCCTGCGCAGCTCGCGCAGCTGCCGGATCGCGCGGCGGATGCCTTCCCGGTCTTGCATTTCTTCCTGCTGGATATTGCGCATCAGTCGCCGGAACAGGTCCATGTCCGTCCGAGCCGCCGCCATCCCCCGCCAGATGGCGTAGCGGCGCAGCTTGCGGTCACCCATCGTAGCCCGCAGCCGCAAGCTGGCGTTCTCGTAGCTGACCCACAGAATCAGCAGGTACAGGAAGGGCAGAAACATGAGCGACAGCAGCATCGGCACCGCCAGCTCGCGCGCCGTAGCCAGGGTGGCGAAGTCGCGCAGCTCCTGAACGATGTGGCCGAGGCTGTAGATCAGCAGGCTCGATCCCGCCAGGACCTGGAGGAACGTGAGCAGCCGGACGGCCGGCGCGGCGTTGGGCATCGACTCGCCAACCACGATCATGCCGCCGATCATGACGAGTAACGGCACCAGGATTAGCTCGCCCCACAACGGGAAGGTGTAGAACTCCGCGACGAACACGATCAGCGCCGTGGCATTAACCGCTTCCTTGCCAAGGCGGCGCAGCGGGCGTGGCTCCGTCTCGAGCTTGGCGACATCCATCATAGTGACGAAGGCAAAGGTGAGGCCCCAGAGCAGCGTCGTTTTGAGGTTCGCCCACTCCCACAGGCCCACCTGCCACAACAGCCAGACGCAGGCCGCGCTGTAGAGGGCCGCTCCGCCAAGGCTGAGCAGGATTTTGTGCTGGAGGAAGGCCTTCACCAAGCCGAGCAGCGAGCGCCGAACCTCGCCGCTGCGCATGGAGTAGGCGAGCACCAGCCCGAGCCAGATCAGAATTGCTATCTCTCGGCTATTCAGCTCCATGGCCGAAGCTTTTCCTCGGCCTCAGAGAAGTCGTCCAGAGAAACTGGATCCGCACGAACAAGCTCGGGGCCATCACGCTTATTCCGGTCTGCGCTCAAGCCGATCTTCTCGGGATGGACCGACAATAGCACCTGCCAGACACACGCGACCCGACTAGGCCTGCTCAGGGCAGCATGTTGAGCGCGGCGACCGTGCCCGGATCAGCGATCCGCAGGCGCTGCGGCCAGCACCTGCGTCGAACTGGCTTCTCATTTGGCTTAAGGAAGGCTGAGCTCGTCCCATATCGCTCGCTACCTAGCCTGCTACCTATTGATTTCGAGCAGGAGGAGAGGGGGCTGCTAAGTGTTTGAAAAGGTGGTGGACGCACTAGGGCTCGAACCTAGGACCCGCTGATTAAGAGTCAGCTGCTCTACCAACTGAGCTATGCGTCCATGCCGAAAGGCAGATGCGGCGGTGTTCGCCGGAGGCGGCCCGCTAGCATGGGCCATCTGGGGGCGCAACCTTGGAAAGTCAACGCCTGCGGTTGCGGCGGGTGTCGCGGTCGATCGACATCAGGATGCCGAGGCAGATCATCACCGTCAGCATCGCCGAGCCGCCATAGGAGAAGAGCGGCAGCGGAATGCCGACCACTGGCGCCAGGCCCATCACCATCAGCATGTTGATAGCAAAATAGAAGAAGATCGTCATGGTGAGGCCGGCTGCGGTCAGGCGGTTGAAACGGCCCTTGGCCTCGCTCGCCACGTTCATCCCCCAGCGGAAGAGCAGGTAGAAGCAGGCGATCAGGAACAGACCGCCCGCCAGCCCCCATTCCTCGGCCATGGCCGGGAAGATGAAGTCGGTATGCTGCTCGGGCAGATAATGGAGGTGGCTCTGGGTGCCGTTGAGGAAGCCCTTGCCGAAAATGCCGCCCGATCCGATCGCGATCTTGGACTGGGTGATGTGATAGCCGGCGCCGAGCGGATCATCCTCGGGACTGAGGAAGATCAGCACCCGCTTCTGCTGGTGCGGCATCATCAGCACATTGTAGGCGAACGGGATAGCGGCAGCGACGGCGAGCCCGCCACCGACGAAATACCAGAGGGGCAGGCCGGCGAGGAACATCACCGTGATCGCCGCGAACAGCAGCAGCAAGGTGGTGCCGAGGTCGGGCTGCAGGATGATGAGCGCAACCGGCACGACGAGGATCGCGATCGGCGGCCAGATCGCGCTGAACTTTCGGATCTCGCCAGGCGGCAGCGAGCCGTAGAAGCCGGCCAGCAGCAGCACCGAGACCGGCTTCATCAGCTCGGAGGGCTGAATGCGGATCGGGCCGAGCTCCAGCCAGCTCTTGGCGCCGCCGCCGATCGTCCCGATCACGAGGGTCACGATCAGCAGCAGGATGACGACGAAATAGGCTGGCCAGGCAAGCTCGCGATAGGTTTCCGGCCGCACGTAGGACATGCCGACGGCGATCCCGAGCAGGAAGAAGAAGCGCACAAAATGGGGCAGCGCCCACGGCATCAGCGAGCCGCCCGCGGCCGAGAAGAGGCACATGCCGCCGAACGTGCCGATCGCGAGCACGACGAACAGAAGCTGCCAGGGCTGGTGGGCGAGATTGCCGGGGACGATCGAGGTCGTGCTCATGTCCGGGACGCCAGTCTGGTTTCGCTTGCCGTCGGCGCCTTCGGCTTGGGCGGGTGGGCGGCGGCCCATTGCTCCGCCTCGCGCTTCATCCGGGTCGCGATGTCGCCGCCCCAGCCTTCCTCATGCTTCAGCAAGGCTTCCATCGCCTTGTTCCTGTCGAACAGGTAGGTGAGCACATCCTTCGCGACCGGCGCGGCGGCGCGCGAGCCGCCCATGCCGTGGTCGATCACTACGGCACCTGCGTAGCGCGGGTTGGAGGTCGGCGCGAAGAAGACGAACAGCCCGTGGTCGCGATATTTCCATTCGCCGCTCTGGCCGCGCTGGCCGCCGGTGATGCGGCGCACCTGCGCGGTGCCGGTCTTGCCGCCCATCTCGATCCCGGGGACTTCAAGCCGGCTCCGCCCGGCAGTGCCGTTGCCGTTCACCACCTCCCACATCCCGGCCCGCGCGGCCTGAAGATGCTGCTCCGGAATGCCGAGCGGCTGCGGGAGCGGCTGGTTGCGCCGCAGCAGCAGGGTTGGGAGGATCTGCCGGCCGGACGCGATCCGTGCCGCCATCACCGCCAGCTGGAGCGGATTGAGGATCACATAGCCCTGACCGATCGCAGCGTTGAGTGTATCGGATTCGCGCCAGCGGTCCTTGTACTTGCGCTCTTTCCAGGCGCTGTTCGGATAGGTGCCGTAGCTTTGCGAGACCACCGGCAGGTCGTATTTCATGCCGAGCGTCATCTGCTCCGCCATCGCCGCCATCTTGTCGATGCCGATGCGGCGGCTCATCGCGTAGAAATAGGAATTGCAGCTCTTCGCAATCGCGCGGTGCATGTTCATCGGCCCGTGGCGGCCGAGGCAGCGGAAGAAGCGGTTGCCGAGCTGATAGCCGCCGCCGCAATAGACGACGTCGTCGGGATCGACCCCGCCTGCCTGGAGCGCGAGGCTCATCATCGGCTTCAGCGTCGAGCCCGGCGGATAGAGCGAGTTCAGCGTCTTGTTGAGCAGGGGCTTGCGCTCGTTGGCCGAATACATGGCCCATTCGCTGCGGCCGATGCCGTCGGAGAAACTGTTGGGGTCGTAGGCCGGCATCGATGCCATGCACAGGATGTGGCCGGTGAGGCAGTCGATGACGATGCAGGCGCCGGATTCGGTGCCGAGGCGCCGCGCCGCATAGGCTTGGAGGCCCGCATCGATGGTGAGGGGGAGGGTATCGCCGCTCTCGTCCGATAGGGTGGAGAGCTCGCGCACCAGCTTGCCGCGGGCGGTAACCTCGAGCCGCTTCGCGCCCGGCTTGCCGCGCAGGCGCTGTTCCATCACCTCTTCAAGACCTTCCTTGCCGATCTTGAAACCGGGCGTGATCAGAAGGGGGTTCTTCTCCTTCTGATATTCCTCCTTGTTGGCGGTGCCGACATAGCCGACCAGATGCCCGACCGCGGCGCCTTCCGGATAGAAGCGGCTGAAGCCGCGGAGCGGCGCCACACCCGGCATCTCCGGCAGGCGCAGGGTGACGGCCGCATATTTCTCGAACGGCAGGTTCTCGGCGACGGCGACCGGCTGATAGCCGGCGGCCTGGTCCAGCTCCTTCTGGATGCGCTCCACCTCTTCCAGCGGCAGCTCGAGCAATTGTGCCAGCCGCGGAATGATCCGCTCAGGCTCCTTGAGCTGGTCGGGAATGAGGTCCACCCGATAGTCCGAGCGGTTGATCGCGATCGGTCGGCCGCTGCGGTCGACGATCCAGCCCCGCCGCGGCGGCACCAGCACCATCTGCACCCGGTTCTCCTCGGAGAGGAGCTTGTAACGGTCGTTCTCGGCGATCGAGATATAGGCCATGCGGCCGGCGAGCAGGGTGGCCACGCCCGCCTGCAATCCGCCCAGCACGAACGAGCGCCGGGTGAAGGTGTAGACCTGGCTGTTCTCTGTAACGAGAGGCGGCGGCTTCTTCCGTCTCATCGCGTCAGCCGCCATCTGTCGAGCATCAGCACGATCCGGGCGACCACCGGATAAAGCAGGATCGAAGCGCCGATCTGCGGCCACAATATGCCGAATTCGGCCGTGCTGCCCATCCAGCGGCCGATCACCCAGTCGCCATAAGTGTAAGCGAGGATGAAGAGGGCGGCGAACAGCCAGTCCATCCAGTAATCGCGCCACACGACGCGGCTGTCGATCACGTCCATGATCAGGAACGTCGCGGTCCAGAGCGCCACCGACTGGCCGAGCGGATGCCCGGCGAGAAGGTCGTTGAGCAGGCCGAGCCAGATGGCGGTGGTGGCGGACCAGATTTCCGGCCGCAGCAGCCGCCAGGCGAGCAGCACCAGGAAGGCGAAATCGGGTACGACCGGCGTGCTGACGATGACCGGCAGGATGTTCAGCAGGCAGGCGAGGATGGTCGAGGCGATCGGAACGTAGCGGCGCCTCAGATCCTTTCGCCGCACATCGCCTTGGGTGAGGGCGATCCGGGCCATTATTCCACCGGGACCGCTTCTGCCGGGGCGGCCAGCGGAGGCGGCGGCGGCGCTTCGGGCGCGGCGACCGAGAGCGGCTGGTTGGCGGCGGGCATGAAGACGCGCTGCACGATGGCGCGGTCGACCCGGGACGGGTCGGCGATCGGCCTCGCTATCGTCGTGTCCTTGTCCACCTTCACCACCATCGCCACGGGAATGCCGGGAGCATAGATGCCGCCGACGCCCGAAGTAATGAATATATCACCGGCCCTGAACGGATTCTTGCCGACTTCCAATGGCTTGATGTCGATCGTGCCGTCGCCGCGGCCGGTTGCCATCGCCGGCGTCCCGTCGCGGACCAGCCGCACGGGAACGTTGCTGGCGCCGTCGGTAACGAGCAGCACGCGCGCCGCCCAGCGGCCGGTCTCGACGACCCGCCCGATCAACCCTTCGGGCGCGCGCACCGGCTGCCCGATGCGGACGCCGTCGGAGGAGCCGGCCGAAAGGGTGCCGAGCCGGCGGCTCGAATCGAAGCTCGAGCCGACGATGCGGCCGACCGTCACCTCATCGGTGACCTGTTCCTTCAGCTGCAGCAGCATCTTCAGCCGCTTGTTCTCGAGCTCCGTCGCGCGCGCCTGGAGCAGGCGCTGGCGCATCGACTTAATGGTCTGCTCAAGCTCGGCGTTCCGGCGCGCCGCGAAGAAATAATCGGCAACGGCAGAGCCGCCGCCAGCGACGGCGTCGACCGCGCCGCGGCCGCCGGCGGTCACCGGGCTGGTGATGTCGAGCGCGGTGCCGCGCACCGCGTTGAACGTGGCCGGATTGAGATAGGCGAGCAACAGCAGCAGAGCGGCGACGACGACGCCGCCGATCGCGGCGACATAGCCGAAGAACATGCTGTATTGCGCCTTGCGGGAAAAGCCCGGGCGCCGTGTCTTGGGCGGCGCCATCGCCTACCCGCCTCTCTGGCTCAGGCCGTCGTCAGGACGCCGCGGAAGATCTCTTCCTCCAGCGCACGTCCGGTGCCGAGCGCGACGCAGGTCAGCGGATCATCGGCGACGGTGACCGGCAGCCCGGTCTCGTCACGCAGCACCTCGTCCAGTCCCTGAAGCAGCGCGCCGCCGCCGGTGAGGACGATGCCCTGGTCGACGATGTCGGCGGCCAGTTCCGGCGCGGTATTCTCGAGCGCGATGCGGACGCCTTCGACGATCGTGCCGACCGGCTCCGACAGGGCCTCGGCGATCTGGCGCTGGTTGATCGTGATTTCCTTCGGCACGCCATTGACCAAGTCGCGGCCCTTGATGTGGACGGTGAGGCCGTCCCCGCCATCCGCCGGCGGCTTGGCAATGCCGACCTGCTGCTTGATCCGCTCGGCCGTGGCTTCGCCGATCAGAAGATTGTGGTTGCGGCGGACGTAGGAAGAGATCGCCTCGTCCATCTTGTCGCCGCCGACGCGCACTGAAGTGGTGTAAGCGAGGCCGCGCAGCGACAGCACGGCGACTTCGGTGGTGCCGCCGCCGATGTCGACGACCATTGATCCGATCGGCTCGGTAACCGGCATGTCGGCACCGATCGCGGCCGCCATCGGCTCCTCGATCAACCACACCTGGCGGGCACCGGCATTGGAGGCGGCGTCGCGGATCGCGCGGCGTTCGACCGAAGTCGAGCCCGACGGCACGCAGATCACGATCTCCGGCCAGCGCGGGAAGCGGCGCTTGCCGTGGACCTTCTGGATGAAGTGCTTGATCATCTGCTCGGCGACGTCGATGTCGGCGATGACGCCGTCGCGAAGCGGACGAATCGCCTCGATCTGGTCGGGGGTCTTGCCCATCATCAGCTTGGCGTCGTCACCGACGGCCTTGACGCGCTTGACGCCGTTAAGGGTCTCGATGGCGACCACCGACGGCTCGTTGAGGACGACGCCGCGGCCGCGGACGTAGACCACGGTGTTGGCGGTGCCGAGATCGATCGCCATGTCGTGCGAAGGGAACTTCAGGAAATTCAGGAACGACATCTTACAAATCGCCTCATCACCGTTCGAGCGCCGCTAAGGGCCGGCACCCCGCCCGAAGTCCATCCTATAGGGTGCCCGAAAGGCGCCCGTCCAGAACACATTAACCATGTCGCGAAGGCGCGGCAGTTGGTCTACAGGATCGGCAATGTCAATAAGGCGACTCCCCGAACAACTGGTTAACCGGATCGCTGCGGGCGAGGTCGTCGAAAGGCCGGCCAGCGCACTGAAAGAATTAATAGAAAATGCGATCGACGCGGGTGCCACGCGGGTCGCAATCGCGCTCACAGAGGGCGGCATCGGACGGATCGAGGTGGTCGACGACGGCTGCGGGATGGGCCCTGCCGACATGGCGCTGGCGCTGGAGCGCCATGCCACCTCCAAGCTCCCCGACGACCGCATCGAGGCGGTCGCCACTTTGGGCTTTCGCGGCGAGGCGCTGCCGTCGATCGCCAGCGTGGCGCGGCTGACGGTCGAGAGCCGGGTGCGGGGCGCCGACGGCTGGTCGCGGATCGTGGACAACGGCCGGGTCGAAGGGGAGGGGCCGGCCGCGCTGCCGCCGGGCACCCGGATCCTGGTCGAGGAACTGTTCGGCCGCGTGCCGGCCCGCCGCAAGTTCCTGCGCTCGGCACGCTCCGAATATGCCGCCTGCGTCGACGTGGTGAAGCGGCTCGCCATGGCGCGGCCGGACATCGGCTTCAGCCTCGATCATGACGGCCGCCGCTCGCTTCACGTCCAGCCCGGCGAGAGCCGCCCGGAGCGGGTCGCGGCGCTGACCGACCGCGGCCTCAGGAACAACAGCGTCGCTGTCGATTACGAGCGAGGCCCGGCGCGGCTCGGCGGTGTCGCCGGGCTGCCGACCTTCAGCCGCGGCGTCGCCGACCATCAGTTCCTGTTCGTCAACGGCCGACCGGTGAAGGACCGGCTGCTGATCGGCGCCGTCCGAGCCGCCTATCAAGACCTGCTCGCCCGCGACCGGCACCCGATCCTCGCCTTGTTCATCGACCTCCCCGGCGAGGAAGTCGACGTCAACGTGCACCCGGCCAAGACAGAGGTCCGCTTCCGCGACGCCGGCAATATCCGCGGCCTGATCATCGGCGGCTTGAGGAATGCGCTGGATTCGGCGGGTTTTCGCAGTGCCCAGCGGCCCTCGGCCGACGCACTGGGTGCCTGGCAAACCCCCTCTCCCCCGGGGGGAGAGGGTCGGGGTGAGGGGGTACGATCCCTTCAATTTGCGCTCAACGGTCAGCGCCAATCCTCGTACGCCGGAGCCCCCTCACCCTATCCCTCTCCCCACTGGGGAGAGGGGACTCTCAGCGACAATCATCTCGCTTTCGCCCCGGCCGCGCGTGCCGAGCCGGCTGTCCAAGCGGTGCCGGAAACGGCGCGCTTCCCTCTCGGCGTCGCGCGCGGGCAGGTCGCCGCCACCTACATCGTCGCGGAGGCGGAGGACGGGCTGGTGCTGGTCGACCAGCATGCCGCGCACGAACGGCTGGTGCTGGAGCGGATGCGCAAAGGGCTGGGCAATGGCGGCATCGCCCGCCAGGCCTTGCTGCTGCCGGAAGTGGTGGAGCTGGACGAGGTCGCCTGCGACCGGCTCGAGACCCGGGACGACGAACTTGCCGAAATGGGGCTGGAGCTCGAGCGCTTCGGTGTCCGCGCTATGCTCGTTCGGTCCGTCCCGGCCCTGCTTGGCACGAGCAGCGTCCAGGGTCTCGTCACCGACCTCGCGGACGAGCTCGGCGCCTATGACGAGGCGCTCTCGCTGAAGGAAAAGCTCGACCATGTCGCCGCCACCATGGCGTGCCACGGCTCGGTCCGCGCCGGACGCATCCTCTCGGTCACCGAGATGAATGCCTTGCTGCGCGAGATGGAGGCGACGCCTCACTCAGGCCAGTGCAACCACGGCCGCCCGACCTGGGTGAAGCTCGCCCATGGCGACATCGAGAAATTGTTCGGCCGCAAGTAGCGGCCGGGATCAGCAGCGGCGGTCGTAATCGTAGCGGACGTCGCCGTCGCGCTCGACATAATAGCAATAGCCGCGGCGGTCGCGATACCAGCGCCGGCCGTTGTCGTCCGTCGCTGCCGCGATCGCACCGCCGGCAATTGCGCCGACCGCTGCGCCCTGGCCGACGCTGACGCCGTCCACGACGCCGCCGACCGCAGCGCCGGCGGCCGCGCCGAGCGCTGCACCCGTGGCGGCGCGGGCGAGGCCGCTATTGCCGTTGTCATAATAGCGGTCGTTATAGCCGTAGCGGTCGTTGGTGGCGCAGGCGCCAACCGACATCGAGGCCGCGAGCAGAATTCCGAGAGTTGCTGTTTTACGCATGGCTTGAACCTTTCGCATGAGTGCGAGCGGCAGCGTGGTTCAGGCTGTTGCGCGGCCCGTTCCTCCGGTCGCCGCCCCTTCTGCATTAAGAACGGGCCCTGCGCGCCATTGTTCCGGGAACGGAGCAATGGCTTCTATTGATGTGGATCAGCGAGATTTTCGCAGCGCCTTTACGCTTTTTTCGGCGCTTCTCCCGCATTCGGCCGGCATTCGGATGGCTTAAAGGGAGGAGTGCCGTGCTCCAGCTCGTTTATATCAGCACGTCGCGCGAGACGCCGACGGCGCAGGCGCTCGACGCGATCCTCGCGGCCTCGCGCCGGAACAATGCGGACGCCGGAGTGACCGGCCTCCTGCTGTCCGGCGGCCGCCGTTTCCTGCAGGTGCTGGAAGGAGGCGAGGCCGAGGTGCGGTCGACGTTCGACCGGATCGCCGCCGATCCCCGCCATTTCGCGATCGTGCAGCTGAGCCGCCGCGAGGTGAAGGAGCGCCAGTTCGGTGCCTGGGCGATGGCCTACAATGCCGGCGGCGAGGCAGGCGAGGGCGCCGACCTGCGCGAGGTGGTGAAGACCTTGATCGGCCCGCTCGCGGACCGCGACCTCCGCGCCCAGTTCACCGGCTTCGCCGAGATCCACGCCCGAGCCGCCTAAGGCGTCAGATTCCTTAAGCGCCGCCCGACCTCCTCGATGGGGTGAGCGGCGGCGCGCGCGCGACTTGCCTTGAGACGCGGATAGCCCGCAGCCGCATCCTCGATCAGCTCGCGGGCGAAGCTGCCGCTGCGGACTTCCCGCAGGATCCGCCGCATCTCGGTCCGCGTCTCCTGATCGACGATGCGGGTGCCGCCCTTCAGCGCGCCGAACTCGGCCGTGTTCGAGATCGCCTCGCGCATCCCGGCAATGCCCCGCGCGTAGATGAGATCGGCTATGAGCTTCACCTCGGTAAGGCACTCGAAATAAGCGATTTCCGAGGAGAATCCCGCCTCGGTTAGCGTCTCGTAGCCGGCGAGGATCAGCTCCGGGATCGCGCCCCACAGCACCGCCTGCTCGTTGAACAGGTCGGCCTCGCATTCCTCGGCGAAGCTGGTCGGCAGGATCCCGACGCGGCCGCTGCCGATCGCCGCGGCATAAGACAGGGCCAGTGCCTCCGCCTCACCGCTTGCATCCTGCGCCACGGCGAAGAGCGAGATGAGGCCGGAGCCGGCGACGAAGCTGTCGCGGAGCGCCGTGCCGGGGCCTTTCGGCGCCACCAGGAATATGTCGAGATCCGGCCTCGGCTCGATCAGCTGGAAGTGGATGTTGAGACCATGTGCGAAGGCGAGGGCGCTGCCCCGCCTGAGGTTCGGCGTGAGGGCGTCGCGATAGAGCGCGGCCTGCTCCTCGTCGGGCGTCAGCATCACCACCAGGTCCGCCCAGGCCGCCGCCGCCGCTGGCGTCATGACGTCGAACCCGTCCGCCATCGCCGTCGCCTGGCTCGGAGCCGCTTCGCGCAGGGCGATGCGAAGCTCGGCGACGCCGCTGTCGCGCAGGTTCAGCGCCTGCGGCCGCCCCTGGTTGCCGTAGCCCAGGATCGCGACCTTGCGGCTGCGCACGAGAGACGGATCGGCATCGGCGTTGAAATAGACCTTCATCCGAGCAGCGCTAGGGCATCCTCGAGACGCTCGCAAACGAGCGGTTCATGGAGACGCGGCCAATCGGGCGGGGGCTGGCGCGAGAACCAGGTATATTGGCGCTTGGCATATTGGCGCGTGGCGGTGCGGCCGGCCTCGATGGCCTCGTCCCGGCTCCGGGTGCCGGACAGACAGGATGCGATCTCCCGCACCCCGATGGCGCGCATCACCGGCAGATCGGGGTCGAGGCCGCGCTCTACGAGGCGACGGACCTCCTCGATCCCCGCGTCGCTCATCATCTCGGTGAAGCGGCGGTCGCAGCGCTCGTAGAGCCAGTCGCGCGGGGGGAGGAGGATGAGCGGCGCAAGCGCCACCTGGCGTGCAATGCCGCCGGTCTTCTCCCTCTGCCAGTCCGCGAGCGGGCGTCCCGTCGATCGGATCACTTCGAGGGCTCTCGCGACGCGCGTCGTGTCGCTGGGGCGAAGGCGGGCGGCGGCGTCCGGATCCTCCGCCTGGAGCGCTTCGTAGCTTCGCTGAACAGGCAGGGCGCGAACCGCTTCGCGCACCTCCGGATCGATCGGCGGAACCGGCGCGATGCCGTCGAGCAGGGTGCGCAGATAGAGGCCGGTGCCGCCGACCAGAATTGGCAGAGCCCCATCCGCGTGCGTGTTCTCGATCGCCTGCTTGGCGTCCTCCGCCCAGTCGGCCGCCGAGCAGGGCCGGGCGCCGTCGCGATAGCCGTAGAGACGGTGCGGCGCGCGACGTTCGTCGTCGGCGTCCGGACGTGCCGAGACGATGCGAAGGTCACGATAGACCTGAGCGCTGTCGGCGTTGATGATCGTGCCGCCCGTCCGCTCCGCCAGCGCGAGGGCGAGAGCCGACTTGCCGCTCGCGGTCGGTCCCGCGATAAGCGCCAGCCTCGGCCTGGAAGGATTCCCCATGTTCATCGCCACGCTGATAGCAGCGGAACGCCTTGGCGGCGGCGAAATCTCGCTGGCCGAGGATGCGGTGCGCGAGGCGGGCATGGAGCCGCGCGGGCGCAGCTGGATCGAAGCCGACAAGGCGTGCGACCTGCTCTTCTCGGGATCGCCGGACCGGGCGCGGATCGCCCTGGAAGGCCTGCTCCCCCGCGCCGACGTGATCGTGCAGGGCGAGGCCGGGCGGCGCCGGCGCCTGCTCGTCGCCGACATGGATTCGACGATGATCACGGTCGAGTGCATCGATGAGCTTGCCGATTATGCCGGGCTGAAGACCGAAGTCGCCGAGGTGACGGAGCGGGCGATGCGCGGCGAGATCCGCTTCGAGGATGCACTGGCGCAGCGGGTGGCGCTGCTCAAGGATCTGGACGAGGCGCTGGTCGGCCGCTGCTATGACGAAAGGGTTCGGATGACGCCCGGCGCGGAGGCCCTCGTCCGCACGATGAAGCGGGAAGGGGCCTATTGCCTGCTCGTCTCGGGCGGCTTCTCGGCCTTTGCCGACCGGGTGGCGAAGGCGCTCGGCTTCGATCGGGCGGTGTCCAACAGCCTCCCAGCCGAGGGCGGCAGGCTGACCGGACGCGTGCCCGAGCCGATTGTGGGCGCCGAGGCGAAGCGTCTCGCCCTTCTCGATGCTGCGGCGGAGCAGGAGGTCGATCTCGCCGATACGCTAGCGGTCGGCGACGGTGCGAACGACATTCCTATGATCGAGGCGGCGGGGCTGGGTGTTGCCTATCGCGCGAAGCCAGCGGTCGCGACCGCGGCTGCGGCGCGCATCGAGCATAACGACCTCACCGCCTTGCTCTTCGCGCAGGGTTACTCCCGCGACGAATGGGCGGCTTAGGCCGCGGGGCGGCTCAGGCCGCGGGGCGGCTCATGTCCGCGCTGATCGCGGCGAGCGCGAAGGCGACCGAATGCTCGCCGACGTCGAAGCCGATCTGAATTCCGTCAGTGGCCAGAGACCGAACTATGGCGGCGATCGCGCCCGCTTCCGGGTGATGGAGCTCGACACCCGCGCCGAGCGGCGGACGGGCATTGGTCTCGAGGAAGGCGCCGGCCGCGGAAACGTCGCGGAGAGCGGCGGGAACCGGCAGGTCGGCGATCAGCACGCACATCGTGCGGCGACGCCAGGGCGAGGCCATCGACGTCGCGCTCCTGAACCTGCGGCGTGCACCCATCGGTCGATCCCCCGTCATTCTCAAGACGCCGAGGATAAGGCTCACCCGCAGAAAAATCCGTTAAACGAGAAGGCTAAGATATGCTTATGCGGCCGTTCAGACGGGGATTTCCGTCGTATATTTGACCTGCCTCAAAGCGAAGTTGCTGGCGGCATTGGCGACGCTCGGATGCGCCAGCACGCCCCGCATGATGAAGCGGTCGTAATCGGCAACGTCGCGCACGGCGATGCGCAGCAGATAGTCCCACTCGCCCGACATGGCGTAGCATTCGACGATCTCCTCGCGCGACTGGATGAACTCCTCGAATTCGGCGCGGGCGGAGATGGTCTGGCGCGTCATCCGTACCTGGCAGAGCACGTTGACGCTGCGCTCCAGCGCATGGGCGTCGGCGAGGCGGACGGTCTTGCCGAGCACCCCGATCTGCTCGAGGTTGCGTACCCGCCGCCAGACAGAGGCGGGCGAGGCGCCGACCTTCTCGGCCAGTGCGGCGTGGCTGAGGCTCGCGTCCCGCTGCAGCTCGCGGATGATTCGGCGGTCGATCTGGTCGATGCGATCAGTTTCTTTCATTCCTCAACTAATATCGAAACGAACTGATCGACACCAGAGCCGTCGCGCTCGACTCTGATACGCAATTGCCCGCGCTTTGGATTAGGCGCACCTTAACCGGCCGGCGCGACAGGAGGGGCTTATGGCGAGCGATTTCATGGTGGCGGAGAAGCCGATGCTGCTGGACCGGCTGGAGGACATGCCGACGGATTCCCTGCTGGCGCTGATCGCGCTCTGCAATGCCGATCCCCGTCCCGAGAAGATCGATGTCGGCGTCGGCGTGTTCAAGGACGCGGCCGGCGGCACGCCGATCCTCAAATGTGTCAAGGCGGCCGAGCGCATCCTGCTCGAGACGCAGGAGACCAAGGCCTATCTCGGCTCGCAGGGCGATGCGCGTTTCACCGAGCTGATCAAGCCGATCGTGTTCGGCGAGGCGGCCGCGCGGGACGACCGGATCGTCGGGGTGCAGACGCCGGGCGGCTGCGGCGCGCTTCGCCTCGGCGCCGAGCTCATCCACGCCGCGGATGCCGGCGCCCGTATCTTCGTCGGTCAGCCGACCTGGCTCAACCACACGCCGCTGATCGGCTCGGCGCGGGTGGAGATGGTCGATTATCCTTATTATGACCGCGACAGCCACACGATCCTGTTCGACCGCATGATGGACGCGCTGCGGGGCGCCCGCCGTGGCGACCTCGTGCTGCTGCACGGCTGCTGCCACAACCCGACCGGCGCCGACCTCAGCCTCGATCAATGGCGCGAGGTCGCAGACGTTGTCTCGAAGCGCGGCCTGGTCCCTTATGTCGACCTTGCCTACCAAGGCTTCGGCAACGGGCTCGAGCCTGACGCGGCCGGCACGCGCCTGGTCGTCGAGGCGGCTGAGCAGGCCATCGCCGCCCAGAGCTGCGACAAGAATTTCGGTCTCTACCGCGAGCGCACCGGCGCTTTGTTCGTGAAGGCATCAAGCGCCGAGGGCGCGAAGGTCGCGTTCGGCAACCTTCTCCAGCTCGCCCGCACCATGTGGTCGATGCCGCCGGATCATGGCGCGGCGATCGTGCGCACCGTCCTTGACGACGCAAAGCTGCGCGCGCAGTGGAACGAGGAACTGGTCGCGATGTGCGCGCGCATTCGCATGCTCCGGGCCCGCCTCGCCGCCTTCGACCCGCGGCTTGCCTTTATCGACGAGCAGAACGGCATGTTCTCGATGCTGCCGCTCAGCCAGGAGGCTGTGCTCGGCCTCCGCAAGAGCCACGGCATCTACATGGCCAATTCCGGCCGCTTCAACGTCGTCGGCCTGTCGGACGAGAATGTCGACCGCTTCGCCGCCGCGGTGGTGGAGGCGATGGATGGCTGAGGATGTGGCGAAGGCCCGGTCGGGGCTCAACTCGCCGGATCCGGATTATGACTGGCGCCGCATCGCCTATCTCGTCCAGGTCAGCCGCGCGCTCGACAAGCTGGAGGAGACGCGGCTCGTCCCGGAGCGGAAGATCAGCTACCAATTCTCGGCGCGCGGACACGACATGGCGCAGATCATGCTGGGCAGCCGGCTCAGCAACCCGCAGGACGCGACCTGCGGCTATTATCGGTCGCGGCCGCTGCTGCTGTCGTTGGGCGTGCCGATCGAGGATGCGCTCGGCTCGGCGATGGGTCGCGCCGGCGGCTATTCGGATGGGCGCGACATCGGCGTCGTGTTCAACTTTCCCAATCCGGGCGGCGTGCCGGCTCTGCCGATGTCGGGCGGCGTGGGTGCGCAATATACGCCGACCGCGGGCTGGGCGCAGGCGATCGACTATTATCGCACGGCGCTGAAGAGCGAGGCACACAAGGATGCGCTTGCGGTCGTGCTCGGCGGCGACGCGTCGGTGGCGGCGAACGGCTTTTGGGCCGCGCTGACGATCGCGACGACGCAGAAGCTGCCGATGCTTTTCTATATTGAGGACAATGCCTTCGGCATCTCCGTTCCTTCGACGTATCAGACGCCCGGCGGAGACATTGCCAAGAACTTGGCGAGCTTCGGCAATCTCCACATCCTCTCCGGCGACGGCACCGAACCGGCGGAAGCGGCGCGGCTGCTGACGCAGGCGACGGCGCATGTGCGGAGCGGCAAGGGACCGGCTTTGCTGCGGCTGACCGTGCCCCGCCTCCAGGGCCACAGCTTCCAGGATACGCAGGCCTACAAGTCCGAGGAGACGGTGCGCTCCGAATGGTCGCGCGACCCGCTGCCGAAGCTCAAATCCTATCTCGTGCCCAGCCTCCTCTCCGATGAAGAATGGCAGCGGATCGAAGGTGACGCGGCGGCTGCTGTCGAACAGGCACGCGAGATCGCAGAAGCCCGGGAGATTTCCCAGCCTGAGGCGGTGCTGAAGAACGTCTTCTTCGAAGGCGAGATGCAGCAGGTCGGTGGGCAGTGGACCCACGGCTACGTTCCGCCGGCGTCGAAAGAGACGCCGAAGCCGGAGGGCCAGCGTATCAATATGGTGACGGCAATCCGCCGCACGCTCGAACGCGAGCTCGAGATCAATCCGCGCGTCCTCCTGTTCGGTGAGGATATCGGCCCCAAGGGCGGCGTGCATGCGGTGACGCTCGGCCTCCAGGAGAAATACGGCATCGAGCGCGTGTTCGATACAAGCCTCTCGGAGGAGGGGATCGTCGGCCGCGCGGTCGGTATGGCGCTCGCCGGCCTGATGCCGGTGCCGGAGATCCAGTTCCGTAAATATGCCGAGCCCGCGCTCGAGCAGATCAACGATTGCGGCACAATGCGCTGGCGCACGAACAACCGGTTCGCCGCGCCGATGGTGCTGCGCATCCCCGGCGGCTTCTTCAAGGTCGGCGATCCCTGGCACAGCCAGACCAACGAGGTGCAGTTCGTGCACAATCCCGGCTGGCTGGTCGCGGTGCCGTCCAATGCCGAAGACGCCGTCGGCCTGCTCCGCACCGGCCTGCGCGGCAACGATCCCGTGGTGTTTTTCGAGCACCGCTCGATGCTCGACGACGTCTGGGCGCGGCGCCCCTACCCGGGGGACGACTACGTGCTGCCCTATGGCCGCGCCAAGAAGATTCGCGAAGGCGACAGCATCACCATCGTCACCTGGGGCGCCATGGTGCCGCGCTGCGAGGAAGCGGCCAAGGACATCTCGGCGGACGTGATCGACCTGCGCACTCTGATGCCGTGGGACAAGGAGATGGTGCTGGAGAGCGTCCGCCGCACCCGTCGCTGCCTGATCGTCCACGAGGACCTGCAGACCGGCGGCTTCGGAGCCGAGATCGCCGCGGTGGTGGCGGACGAGGCGTTCCTCGACCTCGACGCGCCCGTCGCGCGAGTGACCATGCCGGACATCCCCAGCCCGCATAATCCGGTGCTGCTCAACTGGGCCGTGCCGAGCGTCGAGCGCATCCGTGCCAGGATCGACGAACTGGTGGGGTTCTGATGATCGAGATCATTGCACCCATCGAGCAGGAAGGCACCAAGGCGGTCGTCCGCACCTGGCTGAAATCCGTCGGCGACCGCGTCGAGGAGAACGATCCTCTCGTCGAGCTGGAGACCGACAAGGTCGCCGTCGAGGTCCCCGCTCCGGCAGCGGGCGTGCTGCGCGAGATCGTCCTCCACAGCAACGACGAAGCGGCGCCCGGCGCTGTGCTCGGCCGCATCGCGCCGGTCGCGGAAGTAATCGGCCACGAGCCCACCGATCAACCCGTCATCCCGGCGAAAGCCGGGACCCCAAGTCGACAAGTCACGGCAGGTCTCCGCGAAACCCCGGCTTCCGCCGAGGTGACGAGGGTTGGCGACCCCGAGCTGCGCCTCTCGCCCGCGGTGAAGCGGGCGCTGCTCCAGCACAATCTCGACCCGCAGGAGATCGAAGGCACCGGCCGCGACGGCCGCATAACTCGCGCCGACGTTGATCGCCATGCAGAGGCGGCGGCATCGCGGCCCCCGGCCAAGGCGCCCTCTTTCACGCCAAGCGACGCCGCGATCGCTTCCCACTCGATCCCGCACGACCGCATGCGCCTGCGCATCGCCGAGAACATGCTGAACTCGGTCACTCAGGCGCCGCACGTCACCGCCATGTTCGAGTGCGACTTCAGCGCAATCATCGCCCATCGCGCCAAGCACAAGGACGCCTGGGCGCGCCAGGGCGTGAAGCTCACCTACACCGCCTATATCGTCGCCGCGGCGGCCGAGGCGATGAAGGTGGCGCCCGCGATCAACAGCCGCTGGCATGCTGACCGACTCGAAGTCTTCGACGATATCAACGTCGGCGTCGGCACTGCGCTCGGCAACAAGGGCCTGATTGTCCCCGTGCTGCGCCAGGTGCAAAGACTGTCGTTGCAAGGTGTTGCCGCCGGTCTTGACGAGCTGGTTGAAAAGGCGCGAGCGGAGAAGCTCAAGGCAGACGATGTGAAGGGCGGGACCTTCACCATCTCGAATCACGGCGTCTCGGGCTCGCTCTTCGCCTCGCCGATCATCATCAACCAGCCGCAATCGGCGATCCTCGGCGTCGGCAAGCTCGAGAAGCGTGTGGTCGTGCGCGAGGTCGGCGGCATCGACACCATCCAGATCCGCCCGATGGCCTATGTCAGCCTCACCATCGACCACCGCGTCGTCGACGGCCACCAGACCAACGGCTGGCTCAGCCGCTTCGTCGAGACGATCGAGAACTGGCCGATCGACTGAGCAGGACGAAAAGCGCCCCGGGCGGAACGGCCGGAGCGCTCTTCATGGGGGTTAGACCGGCTGCCTTAGCGGCAGCGGCGGCTCAACACATTGCGTTCGACATGGCGCCCGAGCAGTGCGCCGACGGCGCCGCCGAGCACGGTGCCTGTGGTGCGGTTGCGGCCCTTGTCGAGCTCGCGGCCGAGCAGTGCGCCGCCGGCAGCGCCGGCGATCAGTCCGGTCGTGCCGCTGCGCTTCTTGCAGTAGACCTGCTGCTGCGAATGCGAGTGGCGATAGCCGGTCTGGTGAGCCATCGCGGCCGAAGGGATCGCGGGAACCGCGAGGGTCAACGCCGAAGCGGCGAGGATGAGCTTACGCATGACTTGAACTCCTGAACCTTTGAACTCGACACGGAGCCGATACGCCGCTCCGTGCCGATGCCTCCTCTGCCCGATTCGGCTTGAGCCGTTTCTGAATCAATCGGTTAGGTGCGGTTCAGGTGCCTAGGGCCGGTTCATCGTCAGCAGGTCGTAGGTGGCGACCACTTCGTCCTTCTGGTTGAAGATGTAGACGGCCCAGCGCACCTCGCCTTTCTCCTCGTCGCGGACGCTCTTAGATTTGACGGTGAGCTCCACGCGCATCGAGTCGCCGGGATAAAGCGGTGTCTGGAAGCGCAGATTTTCAAGGCCGGTATTGGCGAGCACGGGCCCCGGCGCGGGCTCGACGAACAGGCCGGCGGCGAAGCTCAGGATCAGATAGCCGTGAGCCACACGGCCCTCGAAGATCGGGCTCGCCTTGGCCGCTTCGTCGTCCATATGGGCGTAGAAGGTGTCGCCGGTGAAATGGGCGAAATGCTCTACATCCCCCAGCGTCACGGCGCGGCTGGCGGTCTTGAGCGTATAGCCGACCTCCAGCTCTGAGATGCGCTTCCTGAACGGGTGGACGTCTCCCTCTGGCTTGGGAGCCCCAGGCAGCCATTGCTTGACGATGCTAGACAGCAAAGCCGGCGAGCCCTGGAGCGCGGTGCGCTGCATATAATGGGTGACACCCCGGACGCCGCCCATCTCCTCGCCGCCGCCGGCCCGGCCGGGGCCGCCGTGGACGAGGACGGGGAGGGGAGAGCCGTGGCCGGTCGATTCCTTGGCGCTGGTGCGGTCGAGGATCATCATCCGCCCGTGGTAGGCGCCGGCGCCGAGCACGAACTCCTCGGCCACCGCGGGATCGAAGGTGAAGAGCGACAGAGCGAGGCTGCCCATGCCTCGATTTGCCAGCGCGATCGCATCGTCGAGGTCGCGATAGGGCATGATCGTCGAGACGGGCCCGAACGGCTCGACGTCATGGATTGCGGGTGAGCCCCAGGGGTCGTCCGAGCGCAGCAGGATCGGCGTCATGAAGGCACCATTGCCTTCGACCGGAGTCGCTTCGGGATCGCCGGCGACGATGCGCGCCGACTTCTGGAGCTCGGTAACCGCTTCGCGCACGGCCAGAAGCTGATCACGGCTGGCGAGCGCGCCCATGTTGACGCCTTCCTGCCGTGGGTCGCCGATGCGGACCTTCCCGAGCCGCTCCTTGAGCGCTTCCTGCACGGCATCAATATGCTGCACCGGCGCCATGGCGCGGCGGATGGCGGTGCATTTCTGCCCCGCCTTGACGGTCATCTCGCGCACGACCTCCTTCACGAACAGGTCGAACTCGGGCGTGCCGGGGCCGGCGTCCGGCCCAAGGATCGAGGCGTTGAGGCTGTCGCGTTCGGCGATGAAGCGGACGCTTTCGCGTGCGATCACCGGGTGCGACTGCAGCTTCATAGCGGTCTGGGCGGAGCCGGTGAAGGAGACCACGTCCTGCAGCGTCAGATGGTCGAGCAGGTCGCCGGTCGAGCCCATGATCAGCTGCAGCGCGCCCTTCGGCAGCACGTTCGCCTCGATCATGATCCGCACTGCGGCCTCGGCGAGATATCCCGTCGCCGAGGCAGGCTTCACGATCGCGGGCACGCCGGCGAGGAGCGTGGGCCCCAGCTTCTCGAGCATGCCCCAGACCGGGAAGTTGAACGCGTTGATGTGCACCGCGACGCCCTGCAGCGACGTATAGACGTGCTGGCCGACGAAGGTGCCGCCCTTCGACAGCGGCTCCATCTGCCCATCGATCAGGATGCGCTGGTTGGGCAGCTCGCGGCGGCCTTTGGACGAGAAGGAGAAGAGGGTGCCGGCACCGCCCTCGATGTCGATCCACCCGTCGGTCCGCGTCGCGCCGGTATTGTAGCTGAGCTCGTACAGCTCTTCCTTGCGCGCCATTACCGCATTTGCGAGCGCCTTCAGCATGTGCGCCCGCTCGTGGAAGGTCATGCGCCTGAGCGCCGGTCCACCGACCTGCCGGGCGTGATCGAGCATCGCCTTGAAGTCGAGGCCTTGGCTGCCGGTCGTGGCGATCACCTCGCCGGTCAGCGCGCTCTGCACCTCGGCGAGCCCGCCCGAGGCCTGATACCAGACGTCGCGAGCGTAATTGAGCAGATTCAAAGTCTTCATTGTTGCTCCTAGCGCCCTGTGAAGTTTGGCTTTCTCTTTTCCATGAAGGCGGCGACGCCCTCCCGATAATCGTCGCTAAAGCCGAGCTCGCGCATCGCGTCGCGCTGCAGGTCGAGCTCCTGATCGAGGCTGTGCCCCCAGCTTTCGCGGATCATCTTCTTGATCGCGGCGAGCCCCCGCGTCGGCGCACTGGCGAAGCGGGCAGCGAGCGCATCCACCTCGGCGTCGAGCTGGTCGTCTTGCACCGCCTTCCAGATGAGGCCCCATTCCTCGGCCTTCTCTGCGGGCAGCGGCTCTGCGGTGAGAGCGAGGCCCAGCGCCCGCGCCTGTCCGACGAGCCGCGGCAGCACCCAGGTGCCGCCGCTGTCCGGGATCAGGCCGATCGAGGCGAAGGACTGGATGAACTTCGCCGACCGGGCGGCGATGACGATGTCGCAGGCGAGCGCGATGTTGGCACCCGCGCCTGCCGCGACACCATTCACCCGTGCGATAACGGGGAACGGGAGGCTCGTGAGCCTGCGGATCAGCGGATTGTAGCGCTGCTCCACCGACTCGCCGAGATCGACGCTCTGCCCTGGTGCCACGGCGCGGTCGTTCAGATCCTGCCCGGCGCAAAAGCCGCGGCCGGCGCCGGTCAGGACGAGCACGCGCGCGCCTTCCAGCTTCGACAAGGCGTCAGCCACTTCCTCGTGCATCTGCACGGTGAAGCTGTTGAGGCGGTCCGGGCGGTTGAGGGTGAGGCGGGCGATGCCGCCCTCCAGCTTGAACTCGATGGTCTCGTAAGCCATGGCCGCTTCCCATGAACGCAGATGAGACGGCGGACAAGGTCGCGCGCGCCATGCTCGCCGCCGAGGGCACCGGACCCGCCTGGGGTATCGAGATTGAGGAAGCACGCGAAGGCTATTCCCGCATCCGGATGAAGTTACGGGCCGACATGCTGAACGGCCACCGCAAGGCCCATGGCGGCATGGTCTATGCCCTTGCCGACACCGCCTTCGCTTATGCCTGCAACAGCCGCAACCTGCGCAGCGTCGGCGCGCAGGCGACGATGGTCTTCCTCGACGGCGCCGAGGAAGGGGAGACCCTCGTAGCAGAGGCGCAGGAAGCCGCTCTTGTCGGCCGCTCCGGCGTCTACAATGTCAGCGTGCGCACCGACCGTGGGCGGCCGGTGGCGGAATTCCAGGGCTTCTCCCGATCGATCGGAGGCGCCTTCATCGAGCTTGGAGACAGCCAATGACCGAAGCCTTCATCTGCGACGCGGTGCGCACGCCGATCGGCCGCTATGGCGGCAGCCTCGCTTATGTCCGGGCCGACGACCTCGCCGCGATCCCCATCAAGGCGCTGATCGACCGCAACACAGGCGTGAACTGGGACGAGGTGGACGACGTCATCCTCGGCTGCGCTAACCAGGCGGGCGAGGACAATCGCAACCTCGCCCGCATGGCCGGCCTCCTCGCTGGCTTGCCGCACAAATCGGGAGGCGTGACGCTCAACCGTCTCTGCGGGTCCGGCATGGACGCGGTGACGATGGCCGCACGGGTGATCCGCGGCTCGGAGGCCGACCTGGTCATCGCCGGCGGCTCGGAAAGCATGAGCCGCGCCCCCTTCGTCATGGCCAAGGCGACCAGCGCCTTCGACCGTAATGCTGAGATGTACGACACCACGATCGGCTGGCGCTTCGTGAACCCGAAGATGAAGGGCGCTTATGGCGACGACACCATGCCGTCGACTGCCGAGAATGTCGCTCAGGAGTGGCAGGTAAGCCGAGAGGATCAGGACGCTTTCGCCGTCCGCAGCCAGGACAAGGCCGCCACCGCCCAGGAAAATGGCCGCTTCGCCGCCGAGATCGTCCCGGTCACGATCCCGCAGCGGAAAGGCGATGCCATCGTGGTCGATCGCGACGAGCATCCGCGCAAGACCAGCGTCGAAGCGCTGGCGAAGCTGAGGCCGATCGTCCGCTCCGATGGCACCGTCACCGCCGGTAACGCTTCGGGCGTCAATGACGGCGCCGCCGCGATGATCGTCGCGTCGGAGGAAGCGGCGAAGCGCAACGGCCTCACCCCCCGCGCCCGCATCGTCGGCGGCGCCGTCGCGGGCGTCGAGCCGCGCATCATGGGCATCGGCCCGGCACCCGCCTCGCAGAAGCTGCTCGACCGCCTCGGCCTCAGGATCGCGGACATGGACGTGATCGAGATCAACGAGGCCTTCGCCGCCCAGGCGCTTCCCGTGCTTCGCGAACTCGGCCTCCCCGACGACGCCGGGCATGTAAACCCGAACGGCGGCGCCATCGCCCTTGGTCACCCGCTCGGCATGTCGGGCGCCCGCCTGGCGCTCACCGCCACCGAGGAACTCCACCGCCGCGGCGGCCGCTACGCCCTCTGCGCGATGTGCATCGGCGTAGGTCAAGGCATCGCCCTGGTGATCGAGCGGGTCTAGAGCCTAGCCCCCCAACCTCCGTCCGCCCTGAGCCAGTCGAAGGGCTGTCCTTCTTGCTGAGTTGATAAGGGGGCAGGGCTTCGACAAGCTCAGCCTGAACGGCTAGAGGTGAGGCATGGAAAATCTCACACAAACCGACTGGAGCAGCATCGGCGAAGCCGAGCTCGACGGCGTCATCGCGCTGCGCCGCGAGATCCACGCCGATCCCGAGATCGGCCTCGACTGCCGCCGCACCACCGACAAGATCAAGCAGGCGCTCGAGGGGCTGCCGCTCGAATATCGCGAGGGGCCGTCGACCAGCGGCCTGATCGCGATCCTGCGCGGCGGTGGCGACAATGGCCGCGCGGTTCTGCTCCGCGGCGACATGGATGCGCTGCCGATGGAGGAGGAGACGGGCCTGCCCTTCGCCTCCCGCAACAAGGGCGCGATGCACGCCTGCGGCCACGACGCGCACACCGCCATGCTGGTCGGCGCCACCCGCGCGCTCTCGGCGCGGCGCGAGAGCCTGCCGGGCACCGTCGTCTTCATGTTCCAGCCGGGCGAGGAGGGCTATCACGGCGCCCGCTACATGATCGAGGACGGGCTGCTGGAGGACGTGCTGCCCGGGCGGCGACCGGATGCGGCCTTCGCGCTCCACATTTGGCCGAACATGCCGCGCGGCATCGTCGCCGGCAGGGGCGGGCCCTTGCTCGCCTCCGCCGACACGCTTGGCGCCACCATCACCGGCAAGGGCGGCCACGCCGCCATGCCGCACGAAAGCCTCGACCCCATTCCGGTCGCCTGCGAGATCGTCACGGCGCTCCAGGCGCTGATCGCCCGCACCGTGCCCGTGACCGATCCGGCCGTGCTTTCCATCACGAAGATCAACGCCGGCACGGCGCACAATATCGTTCCGACCTGCGCGGAACTGCTCGGCACTCTTCGCACGCTTTCTGAAGAACGCCGCTCAACCCTCCAGGCTGCCTTCAAGCGCGTGGTCGAGCATGTCGCCGCCGCTCACGGAATGACCGGCGAGGCGCAGGTGAATCCAGGCTATCCGGTGACGATGAACGATCGGCGCGCTGCGGATCTCGCTCGGGCGTGCGCCGGCGAGATCGGCAGCGACTGGGTCGAGCTTGCCGCGCCGATCATGGGAGCGGAAGATTTCGCCTACGTGCTGCGCGAGATTCCGGGCGCGATGGCGATCCTCGGCACCGCGCCCAAGGATACCGATCCGGCCACCAATCCGCCGCTCCACAACACGCGGATGATGCTGGACGAGGAGACGCTGGCGAAGGGCGTCGCGCTTCATTGCGCCTTCGCGAGCCGCTTCCTGGCGAGCGGCTTCGATTGAGTTGAACCGGGCGACGTCGCCGTCCGTTTACATGAAGCACATGCGGGCAGTTCGTTGACCGCTCGGTCGGCGAATGGTAGGAATGGATCATGTACACGACCGAACTCCAGAAGACCCAGAGCGTCCAGAGCATCGAGGATCCGGACAAGCTCGCCGCCTTCGAGGCGCGCGTGGCGGCGGACGAGTTCATCGAGCCGAAAGACTGGATGCCGGAGGCCTATCGCCGCACGCTGACGCGGCAGATGTCACAGCATGCCCATTCCGAGATTGTCGGCATGCTGCCGGAAGGCAATTGGATCACCCGCGCGCCCTCGCTCCGGCGCAAGGCGATCCTGCTCGCCAAGGTGCAGGACGAGGCGGGCCATGGTCTCTACCTCTATTCGGCTGCCGAGACGCTCGGCACCAGCCGGCAGGAGATGATCGAGGCGCTCCACTCCGGCAAAGCGAAATACAGCACCATCTTCAACTATCCGACCTCCACCTGGGCGGACATGGGCGCGATCGGCTGGCTGGTCGACGGCGCCGCCATCATGAACCAGGTGCCGCTGCAGCGCACCTCCTATGGGCCCTATGCGCGGGCGATGGTCCGCATCTGCATGGAAGAGAGCTTCCATCAGCGCCAGGGCTACGAGATCATGATGCATCTCGCCGCCGGCACGGCCGACCAGAAGCGTATGGCGCAGGACGCTCTGAACCGCTGGTGGTGGCCGTCGCTGATGATGTTCGGGCCGCCCGATGAGAATTCACCCAACACCGCGCAGTCGCTGCGCTGGCGGATCAAGCGCGAGACGAACGACGAGCTCCGCCAGAAGTTCGTCGACATCACCGTGCCCCAGGCCGAGGCGATCGGTCTCACCGTCCCCGATCCGGCGCTCGCCTGGAACGAGGCGAAAGGCGGCTATGATTTCGGCGAAATCGACTGGGAGGAATTCTACGCGGTTGTCCGCGGCGAAGGTCCGGTCGCAAGGGAGCGCATGACGGCTCGGCGCGATGCCTGGGAAAGGAACGCCTGGGTCCGCGAGGCGGCGGACGCCTATGCGGCCAAGAGGGCCGAGAGGAAGGCTGCCTGATGTCGAAAGACTGGCCGCTCTGGGAGGTCTTCGTCCGCTCCCGCGCCGGATTGTCGCATCGCCATGTCGGCAGCGTCCATGCTCCCGACGCAGAGATCGCCGTCCGCCACGCCCGCGATACGTACACGCGGCGCATGGAGGGGGTGAGCCTGTGGGTGGTGCCCTCGACGGCGATCGTCGCTTCCGATCCGTCCGACGATGCAGCCATGTTCGATCCGGCCGAGGACAAGATCTACCGCCACCCGACCTTCTACAACATCCCCGATCACATAAAGCATATCTGATGCCGTCGCTGCCGCCGATCCGGCCGGAGGACGAGACCCTGGCCAAGGAACGCCCGGGCGCCGGCGCGTTCGATCCGGCGCCTGCGGAAGGCTTCGACCTCTCGCTGTTCGAATATGCGCTGCGGCTCGGCGACGACAGCCTGATCCTTGGTCATCGTCTCGGTGAATGGACCGGGCACGCGCCCTCGGTCGAGGTCGATCTCAGCCTTGCCAACATGGCGCTCGACCTGGTCGGCCAGGCGACGCACTTCCTCAACTATGCCGGCGAGATCGAGGGCAGGGGCCGCGACGGCGACGCGCTCGCCTTCCACCGCGACGTGCTCGATTTTCGCAACTGCCTGCTCGTCGAGCAGCCGAACGGCGACTTCGCTCAGACGATGGCACGGCAGTTCCTCTTCTCGACCTGGCAAAGGCTGCTTTTCCAGCATCTCACCGCCTCCTTGGACGAGCGCCTCGCCGCCGTCGCCGCCAAGGCGGTGAAGGAGGTCACCTACCATCAGGAGCTGAGCGCCGAATGGGTGATCCGCCTCGGTGACGGCACCGAGGAGAGCCGCCGTCGGATGCAGGACGGCCTGGAGTGGAACTGGCGCTTCATCCCGGAGCTGTTCCAGATGGACGAGCTCGCCATCGAAGCCGCCGCCCGAGGTGTCGGCCCAGATCTCAGCCTGTTCAGGGGCGATTACGACCGTATGATCCGCGGGGTTCTCGCAGAGGCGACGCTCGAGGCACCAGGCGATCAGCGTCCGATCCTCGGCGGCCGCCGCGGCCATCATAGCGAGCATCTCGGCCACCTGCTCTGCACCATGCAGTTCCTCCCGCGCACCTATCCGGACGCGACATGGTAGAGGTTTCCACCTCCTTCCGTTCGCTTCGAGCGAAGTCGAGAAGCGCGTTGCCGGTGCCACGTGTCTCGACTTCGCTCGAAGCGAACGGGGTTTGGGAGGTTCTAGGCAAAGTTCCCGACCCTGAAATTCCAGTGGTTTCGCTGGTCGATCTTGGCATTGTCCGTGAAGTACATCCCGATCGAGTCGTGCTTACGCCCACCTACACGGGCTGTCCCGCAACCCTCGTGATCGAGACGATGGTCCGCATTGCGCTCGACAAGGCTGGCTTGGATCACGTCCGCATCGCGACGACGCTCTCCCCGCCCTGGACCACCGACTGGATCAGCGAGGAAGGGCGGCGGAAACTGCGCGCCTACGGCATCGCGCCGCCGACGCTCGCTGGCCAGCGCGCCGTCGAATGCCCGCAATGCGGCTCCGCGAGCACTGAGGAGATCAGCCGCTTCGGATCGACGCCTTGCAAGGCGCTGTGGCGCTGCCGCGCCTGCGCCGAGCCGTTCGACCATTTCAAATGTCATTGAGAGCCGGATGAGCGTCAGCTTCCACACCCTGAAGATCGCCGAGGTGGTCCCCGAGACCTACGACGCCAAGTCGATCCGGTTCGAGGTGCCGCAGGATCTCGCCGCCACCTTCGCCTTCAAGCCCGGCCAGCATCTGACGCTGAAGGCGGACATTCAGGGCGAGGACATCCGCCGCAACTACTCGCTCTGCGTCGCGCCGGAGGAGGGGCAGCTCAAGGTGACCGTCAAGCGGATCGCAGGTGGCGTCTTCTCCAACTGGGCGAATGACAATTTAAGGCCCGGCGACCAGATGGAAGTGATGCCGCCGCACGGCTCCTTCACGTGGGACTTCGATCCGGCCGCGAGCAATCACTATGTCGGCTTTGCCGGCGGCTCCGGCATCACGCCGGTCATCTCGCTCTTGAAGACGTCGCTGACGACCGAGCCGCAGAGCCGCTTCACGCTCTTCTACGGCAATCGCGACAGCTCTTCGGTCATCTTCCTTGAGGAGCTGTCGAAGCTCAAGAATCGTTTCATGAACCGGCTGCAAGTCCATCATTTCCTTGCCGAAGAAGCTGAAGATATCGAGCTGTTCAACGGCATGTTGGACCGCGTCAAATGCGACCTCATCCTCGGCAGCCTGGTCGAGCCCGAGGACATTGCGGCTTTCTTCATCTGCGGCCCAGGTCCGATGATGGACGCCGCGGAGGAAGCGCTAGAGGCGGTCGGCGTGCCGCACGAGCGGATCTTCGTCGAACGTTTCACCGCCGGCCGTCCCTCGGAGGCCCTCGCCGCGCAGATGCAGGCGCTGCAGAGCCAGGCGCAGGGCCTGACCATGCTGGTCACCCTCGACGGCCGCAAGCGGCGCGTGCCGTTCAGCGCCGAGGCCGGCAACATCCTCGACAGCGCTCGCGCCGCGGGCATGCCGGCGCCCTATGCCTGCAAGGCCGGCGTCTGCGCCACCTGCCGCGCCCGCGTCGTCTCCGGCGAGGTCGAGATGGCCGCGCGCTACGGCCTCAGCGACCAGGAAATCGCCAGCGGCTACGTCCTCACCTGCCAGTCGGTGCCCAAGGGCGAGGGGGTCGAGCTCGACTACGACGCCTGAACGCGCTCGAGCCCATTCAGCATCAGGTCGACTGCTGTTGTCGCAAGGGATTCTGCGCTCATGTTCCCACCCGGTCTGAACCAGGTGTGGGTCCAGTTGATCATGCCGAAGAACAGCATCGCGAGCGGCAGCGTCTGCGGGTTGAGGTCCGGCCTGATCTCCCGGATCAGCTCCTCGACCACCGAAATGATCCGTCGCTGCTTCGCCACCACTTCCGTCCGCCGCTCCGGCGGCAGATTGTCGAGCTCGTTCAGCAGCACCTTATGGCTGTCCTGCGCCCCCACATAAAGTCGCATGAAGGCCAGCGTCAGCGCTTCCAGCCGCTCGCGTGCTCCCCCCGCCTGCATGGCATCGTAGGCAGCATCGACGAGCGCATCGAGATGTGCCGCCATGACTTCGTAGAGGATGTCATCCTTGGAGGGGAAATAGTGGTAGATCAGCGACTTTGATGAGCCGCAGGCCTGCGCCAGGCCGGCTATCGAGGCGCCGGTGAAGCCGCGGCGGGCATAAAGCGCGGCCGCGGCGGCGACGATCGCTTCGCGCCTCTTGTCGTAATCGGGAGACTGGGGCCGGGCCATCGCCGCCGCACCTTAGGAGGGCGGCGGCGATGCCACCAGATCATTCGCCTTCTTCAAGCTCCGCGACCGCCTCGGCGGCGGCGCCGGCATAGGTAGTGGTCGCCGGCGTCGGGGCCGGTGCATTGGCGAAGGTCAGGCCGTGGGTCTGGCGCGAATAATCGATCACGGCGCGCACAGCTTCCTGCATCAGCCGCATCCGGGCCGGGATCGGCGCGCTGGTCTTGCGGATGAAGACGGCCACCGAATAGGAGCGGCCGTCGGGGCCGGTGACGATGCCGATATCGTTGTAGCCGGTCGAGGTGCCGCCCAGGATCTGCCCGGTCCCGGTCTTATGCGCGACGCTGTAGCCCGGCGCGAGGCCGCCGCGCAGGCGCTGCTTGCCGGTCTTGGTGTTCGACATGATGTCGAGCAGACGGCGGGTCGAGGCGGGCGAGAGCAATTCACCCTTCTTGAGGCGCGCGAGCGCTTCGACCACGCCGATCGGGGTGGCGCCGTCGACAGGATCGCCGAGATAGTCCTGCAGCGCCGCCTGGCGGACCGACATCGGCAGCGCGCTGCGCGCTGCGTAGAAGCCGCTGCCGACCATGGAGTCCCTCCATTCCATGCCGGCGATACGCGCCTGCATGACCCGCTCGCCGGGGCCGAAGCGAACACCCTGGATGCCTTTGTCGTAGAGGAATTCGCGCACCGCATCCGGTCCGCCGGTCCGCCACAGCAGGAAGTCGTTGGCGGTGTTGTCGCTGGCGGTGATCGCGCGATACATCAGGTCGCGCAGGGTCGTGCGATAGCCGTCGCCATCGACGAGCGCGGCGATCGGCTGGTTGAACAGGGTGAGGTCTGATTTGCGCACCGTCACCGGCGCGTCGAGGTCGAGCTGGCCACGATCGGCCATGTCGAGCGCGGTCAGCGAAACCCAGAACTTGCTGACGCTCTGCTGCGGAAAGCGCGACATGCCGTCGAAGTCGGTGGTCCAGCCGGTCTGAACGTCCTGGACAGCGATGCCGACGTCGCCGCTGAAGTTGCGGCCCAACTCGTCGATCCGTGCGGCGAGGATCCGCTGGGCCGTCGCCTCGGCGGCGCTGGTCGCCTGGACCGCACGAACCACCGGCAGGCTCTGCGCGGTCATCCGGATCGCCGCGCGACGTGCCGCCTCGGCGCTCTCCGCCTTGTTAGTCGTCTGAGTGGTCTGGGAAGCCTTTTGGATAGGCGCGGGGGCCGCGAGTGCCACGGTCGCGTTCTGGACCTGAGGCACCAGCGCGAGCAGCGCCGCTCCGGCGCCGAGCGCGATCTTATGCTCTTTCTTGATGCGGGAAAGCCGCCGCAAAATGGCGATACGCATACGCGACACTGACACTGTAGCCCCTCCGTTTAAACCTTCTGCCCCAATGATTTGCATCATACGCGAACGAGGCTGGCTGTCAGCTTAATCGGACGATGTTGAGGCGAAACGTTCGCCTCGCGCGGCGAGACGAATCGGGAACGGCTCAGCCGCCCAGATAGTCGTCCGCTGCGCCGCCGATCGGCATGCCGGGCGGCACCTGGGGCAGTCGCCGCGGCTCTGCCAGCGCCTTGTCCAGCGCTTCGCGATCGGTGAGCAGACGGGCAAGGCCGCGGCTCCAGTCCCGCTCGGCCTCGTTGCCGGGCCGCTTGGCGAGCTCGGCACCAAGCCTGCGGAGCCGCTCGTCCAAAGCAAGGGCGAGGGGAGGGGACAAAGCCGGATCCCGCTGCACCCGGGCGAGCGCAAGCGCGGTCGTCGTGGCAACGCGCCGCTGCACGGCCCCGAGCGAACCCTCCGCCGCGGGTCGGAACACGGTGCCGATCAGCCGATCCAGCGTTTCGGCCGCGCCGAGCTGGGCCTCGTTAATCCGGTTCTGCTCGGCGAGCCGGTTCAGGCGGTCGGGTGCAAGCAAGGCGTTCAGCGTCACCATCGCGGCGGCATCGCTGGCGGCGAGGGGATCGAAGACGGGCCCCCCGGCGGTGCGGAAGATCTCGATCTCGAATTGGCGGTCGGGTGCGCCGGACCAGCCGGAGGAGAGATAGGGCAGGAGCCCCGCCGGCACCTGAAGCGCCTCCGGCGCAAGCGTCGCGAGCAGGCCTTCCAGGGCACGGCGCTGCAGACCTTCCTCAACCGGCGCGGCCGCTTCCGTGCCGTCACCACGCACTGCGTAGGTGAAGGTGACGCCGCCCACCAGCTTGGCTGCCGCTTCGACCTGGTAGCGGTGGAGCAGCCAGATCGGCACGAATTTGCGGCGGAGGTTCGCTGCGGGTTCGCCGGCGGCCAGCGCGCCGAGACCGAAGCGCTGCACGGCGGCGCGGCGGACGGCGAGCATCCGTTCCAGCTCCGCCGCAGGATCGGTCGCATCGTCCCAGAGGCTGCCCCACGGTTGCGCCGAGCCGAGCGGCCGCGCCTCATTGTCGCCGACGAAGCGCAGTCCTTCCGCGACCGCGGCGGAGGCTTTCTCGGCCGCCTCCGCTTCGCTGTCGCTGCCGTAGAGCCAGTCTACCACGAAGCCATCCCAGCGGCCGAGGCCGGCACCATAGGCATCGCTGAGATCCGGCGCGCCGTCGACCAGGCTGACGCGCGGCGCCGGATAGTCCATCACCGAGTAGCGGCCCTGGGTGCTGCCGGCGAAATTGTGGGCGAAACCCAACGCGTGGCCGACTTCGTGCGCGGCGAGCTGCCTGAGGCGGGCGAGCGAAGCCTGGATCGGGTCGTTCGGTCCGCCGCGGCCGACCTCGTCGGCGCCGACCAGTCCTTCGAAGATCAGCATGTCCTGCCGGACCCGGAGCGAGCCGAGCAGCACCTGGCCCTTGATGATCTCGCCGGTGCGGGGATCCTCGACAACCTGTCCGTACGACCAGCCCCGGGTGGCCCGATTGACCCAGTTGACGACATTGTAGCGGACGTCGAGCGGATCGATGCCTTCGGGCAGGATCTCGACCTTGAAGGCGTCGATGAAGCCCGCATCCTCAAAGGCTTGCCGCCACCAGCTCGTCCCTTCGTAGAGGGCGGTGCGGATCGGCTCCGGCGCCGAGCGGTCGATGTAGAAGGTGATCGGCTCCTTGACCCGCGAGCGTGGGGCGGACGGATCCACCTTCTCCAGCCGGAAGCGATTGGCCAGGTCATAGACGATCGGCTGCCCGAGCGGCGCCGCGTAATCGAGCACCTGCGTCCCAAAGGCGCCGGTGCGCGGGTCGAAGCGCAGCGGCTGATAGCCGGCATCGGGCAGCTTCACGAAGGAATGGCGGACGATGAAGGTGAGGTTGCCCGACGCAGGCGCGATATTGTTCACCTCGGCTCCGGGCTCGGACGAGACGAAGGTCTGCCGCGCCTCGAACTCCAGATTTTCGGGGAACGCCCTGACAGCGTTCGGGTCTGCCACCGTCAGCTCGCTGGAGAGCGCGAAGCCCTTCTCGCCGGCGCCTTTGAGCGCCTGGGTAATCCCCATCGCATCGCGGGTGAGGAAGGAGGCGATGTCGACCAGCACGCGCCCGTCCGCAGTCTCGGCCGCAACGTCGCCGGTCCAGAGCGTCGAGAAGGCGAACGACTCCCGCGCCGCCGCCTGCTCCGGCGCGGCGGCGTTGGTGGCGCGGAAGCGGGGGTTCTCCACCTCGACGACGACTTTCTTGCCGAGCCGCCGGAAGGCGATCAGCCGCGAGCCTCCGCTCAGGGCACGGTCGAGGCCGACCGGAGCTGCCCCGAGACCCGTTTTCAGCGCCGGGATATATAAATAACGGCCGAGGAGCCCCTCCCGGTCCGGCCGCGGCAGCGAAAGCAGGATGCGTCCGCCCTTTTGGTCGACATGGACCGGGAGCAGGCCCGTCTGCTGTTCCGTCCCGGCAAGCACGCTCCCGGCATCGGCGGCGGCGGCCGGAGCGGCGGCGCCTGTCGTCAGAAGCGCAAGGAGCAAGGCGGCGACGGGAGCTTTCATGATGGCAGAATACCTTTCCGGAGCCGTGCCTATCGCAGCCAAGCGAGGCCTGTCGAGCGGCAGAGGAGGCGACAGACCGTTTCTGCGCAGCGTTGTCTCGACTGTCATCCGAGGTTCATGTGCTTGTGACAATGTAACGTATCGTCTACCTGCCCAGCGACATCTCCCGGAGTTATGATGACCAAGCTCGCGTTGCTTTTCGCCACCACCTTCCTTGCCGCAGCGTCCGCTTCCGCACAGCAGGCCGCTGCCCCGCAGCCTTCGCCGCGCGACCCGCCGCGCGGGGAGGATCATTATCATGGTGAAGAAGAGCCCGGCATCGTCGTAACCGCCAATTTCGTGCGGGAGCTGGACATCCTCGCCGGCACATCGGTGCTGAGCGGCACCGATCTCGTCAGGGACCTCCGCCCGCAGATCGGCGATACGCTGGCGCGACTTCCGGGTGTCTCGGCCACTTCGTTCAGCCCTGGGGCGTCGCGCCCGGTGCTGCGCGGGTTTCAGGGCGAGCGCGTCCGCGTGCTGACCGACGGCATCGGCTCGATAGACGTGTCGAACACCTCCGCCGACCATGCGGTGACGATCGATCCGCTCACCGCCGAGCGCGTCGAGGTGCTGCACGGCCCGGCCGTCCTGCTGTTCGGCAGCCAGGCGATCGGCGGCGCGGTCAACGTGCTCGACCGCCGCATCCCGCGCCGCGTGCCGGACGAGCCGGTCCATGTCGACGTCATCGCCACCTACGGCTCGGCGGACAATGAGCGCAGCATCGGCGGCGGCGTCGACCTGCCAGTCGGCAAGAGCGGCCTCGTCGTCCACCTCGACGGCAGCTACCGCAATACCGACGACCGCGAGATCGGCGGTTTCCTGCTGTCGCCCGAGCTTCGTGCCGAGCAGCTCGAGATCGCCGCCGAAGAGGAAGAGGAGGGGCACGCCCAGGAAGCCGCCGAGGCTCGCGATCTCGCCGATGCCCGCGGCGTCATTCCGAACAGCGCTACCGAGACCAAGACCCTGGGTGGCGGCCTCGCTTATATCGGCGAGCGCGGCAATATCGGGGCGTCCGTCAGCTGGTTCGACAGCAATTATGGCGTGCCCACTCGTCCAGGCGCGCATCACCACCATGAGGAAGAGGGCGGGGAAGAAGGCGAGGAGGAAGGCCACGAGCATGGCGAGGAGCCGGTGACGATCGGTCTGGAGCAGATCCGCGCCGATCTTCGCGGGGAGCTCGAGCTCGGCAATGCCGCCAAGGACAAGCTTCGCGTCCGCCTTGCCTACGCGGACTACGATCATACCGAGTTCGAGGGAGAAGAAGTCGGCACCGTCTTCAAGACCGAGGGAATCGAGGGCCGGCTCGAGTATGTCCAAGGCGATCGCGACGGCTGGCGGGGCGTCACTGGCGCGCAATTCTTCAACCGTGACTTCGCGGCGATAGGCGCTGAGGCATTCGTCCCGCCCAATGACACCAGCCAATATGGCCTGTTCACCCTGCAGGAATTCCAGGTCGGCCGCGTCGAGCTCGAGGCCGCCGGCCGCTTCGAGCATACCGATGTCGCCTCCGACGCATTCGATATGTCACGTGATTTCAATGCCCTGTCGGCCGCCTTTGGCGCGGCCTATGACATCACCTCTCGGGTGAAGATCGGCGCCAACGTTTCACGCGCCGAGCGTGCGCCTTCGGCCGAGGAGCTCTTTTCCAACGGCCCGCACGTCGCAACCCAGGCGTTCGAGCTCGGCGATCCGATGCTCAGGAAGGAGAAGAGCTGGGGCGCGGAGCTCTACGCGCGGGCCCAGACCGCGGACTATCGCCTGAGCGCCAGCCTCTTCGCCAATTGGTTTGACGACTACATCTTCCAGGCCGCGACCGGCGAGGAAGAGGACGAGCTCCCGGTCTTCCAATATTTCCAGCGGGATGCGCGCTATTATGGCTTCGAGGTCGAGGCCTCGGCGACGCTCTACAGGAGCGACGGCTTGCGCATCGTGGGCGATCTCGTCTCGGATTATGTTCGCGCGACGATCAGGGAAGGCAACGGCCCGGTGCCGCGCATCCCGCCGCTCCGCGTCCTCGCCGGGGTGGAGGCGCAGACGGAAAAGGTGGATGGTCGCATCGAGGTCGAATGGACCGCTGACCAGGACCGCGTCGCGACCTTCGAAAATCCGACCGACGGCTTCACCACGGTCAATGCGTCGCTGGCGTGGCGGCCGTGGGGCAAGAGGAACGGCACCGCCATCCTGCTCTCCGCCAACAATATCTTCGACGTCGAGGCCCGCCGTCACGCCAGCTTCACGAAGGATTTCGTGCCGCTCGCCGGCCGTGACATCCGCCTGGGGCTGCGCGCGACCTTCTAGGGCGGGCTCAATCCTCGAACGGCTCCACGATCGTCCGCTGTCCGAGCAGGAACGCGTCGGCTGAGAGGCGCAGCGGCCGCACGTCGACGTGCGAACGGCGCTCGTCGATCAGGTCGATGAACTCGCCATACAGCGCGGGATATTCGTCGGGACCTTCGGTGGTGCGCGGCTCGCCATCCACTTCCAGCCGGCCGCCGCCTTCCAGCAGCGTCACCCTGGTTCCCGTGTCGGTCCGGATGTCGATCGTCCATGACTCGCCGGCGCTGTAACTCCAGTCGAACACGACCGGCATTGCGGCATCCGCGGCGGGGCTGGCGAGCGTGAGGTTGGCTGCGATCGGCGTCTGCCGGTTGGCCGGGAAGAACAGCTCCGCCTCTCGCACGAAAAGGTTGCCCGGGAAGATCCTGGTCAGGATCGACAAGGCGTTGATGCCGGGGTCGAATACGCCGAACCCGCCAGGCTCCCAGATCCATTGCTGGCCGGGATGCCACTTGCGCACGTCCTCCCGCCAGGCGACCTCCATCGAGGCGATCCGCTGCCCCGCGAGCAGCTCGGCCGCGGCGGTGACGGCAGGGTTGGCCTGCGCGTGCCAGGTCGTGAAGAGCGTGAGTTGCTTGCCTTCTGCGATGCAGGCGAGATCCTCGATCTCGCCGAGCGTCACCGCCGGCGGCTTTTCGAGCAGGCAGTGCAGCCCCGCCTCAAGGCAGTCGCGGGCAATGTTGTAGCGCACCGAAGGCGGCGTGCAGATCGCGACGGCGTCCAGGTCGTCCACCTGGCGCAGCATCTCGTGATGGTCGCGGAAGCAAGGCCGGCCCTCCGCGCCCGTCCCCTGGCGACTGGTGGTGGCGGCAAGCTCCAGCCGGTCGTGGAGCGCGATCGAGGGGACGTGCTGGTCCTTCGCAATCTTGCCGAAGCCGATGATCGCGACGCGGAGCGGCCGCATCAGCGCAGGCCCTCGATATAGGCCTGCGCCTGCATCCGCACCTGGTCCGGCGTCTGACCCGGCTTGTAGATGCCGGAGCCGAGCCCGAAGCCCCGCGCGCCTGCGTCGAGGTAGCCGCGCATGTTGCCCGGCGTAATCCCGCCGACGACGAGCAGCGGGATGTGCTTCGGCAGCACCGCAAGCTGCCCCTTTACCACCGCCGGGGAGGCGGCCTCGGCCGGGAACAGCTTCAGCGCATGGGCGCCGGCGCGCACCGCCTCGAACGCCTCGGACGGCGTGTAGTAGCCGGGCGCCGAGACCAAGCCCGCCTTCACCGTCGCTTCAATCACTGGCGCATAGGTGTTGGGAGAGACGATCAGCTTGCCGCCGACGTCCGCCACCCGCTGCACATCGGCTGGATCGAGCACCGTTCCCGCCCCGATCAGTGCACGGTCTCCCAATGCGCCCGCGAGCAGGCGGATGCTCTCGAAGGGCTCCGGCGAATTGAGCGGTACCTCGATGATGCGGATCCCCGCCTCGTGGAGCGCCTCGCCGATGCCTATGGCCTCAGGCGGCGTCACGCCGCGGATGATCGCCACCAGCGGACAGTGGGAGAGCCAGCGATCGAGCGTCTCGGATGGAGTCATTGGATCAGCTCCGCCAGATGCCGGCATCCTGCCAGAAAGGCTTCTTCCCCGTCCACCTCGCGCGATGCCCGTCCGGCGACGCGCAAGGCGGCGGCGTAGAGCCGGGTCAGCTCCGGCCGGCCCATTACGACGATCTCTCCCGCCGGCGCGGTGGCGAGGCCGATCCGCACGTCGGTGCCGATCAGGATTCCGCTGGTATAGGAGGCCGCGCTCTCGCGCGGCGCCTGGCCGAGCAGCACGCGGGCCCGCACCGAGAAGAGCTCTGCCGGGAGGTCAGGATAGGTGAGACAGTGCCGCACCCCCGCCTCGAAAGCCTCGTCGGCCTCGGCCGGCGCGGCCAGAAGGTCGGCGAGGATGCTGTGCTCCTTCAAGAGGCTGAACAGCTCGCCCGTCATGATCGTACGAAACGACGTGATCCGCCCGTCCTCCAGCCGGATCCACTTGTTGTGCGTGCCGGGATGGCAGACGGTCGCGCTCGCCGGCACCAGTCCCTCGCCATAGGCGCCGAGGATCTGCACCTCCTCGCCCCGCATCACGTCAGCGCGCCCGTCGCCGAGGAAGGAGACCCCGGGGACGATCGCGATCCGATCCTTCACCACCCATTTCAGGTTCTGCGCGAGCTCCGGCAGGCCGGCGGGGCAGGGGACGTAAGGTGCCTCGACCCAGCCGCGGTTGGAGCCGATCATCCCCGCCATCAGGAGGGGCCGTTCGCCGAGCCGGCCCTTCAGCTCCGCCACCGCCGCGTCGAAGCCATGATGGCCGACCGCGAGGATGCCGCGATCGTCCTCCATCTCGTCGGTCATGCGTCCGCCGGGTTCGATCAGATAGCCGCGCCGGTTGGTCGTCCCCCAATCGACGGCGATGAAGCTCTCCCAGCGCATGCCCTTCCTCTCGTCTCGTGTCCCAACGCTTTGCGCGGCGGCTCGGGCCGTCTATCGGGAATGGCATGACAGAGAGCAAGACGGTGGAATGCATCGCGGACGTGAAGGCGGTGCTGGGCGAGGGACCGGTCTGGGTGGCGCGGGAAGGTGCCGTCTACTGGGTCGACATCAAGGGCTACAAGGTGTTCCGCTACACCGTCGCGAGCGGCGCGTTGAAGACCTGGAACACGCCCTACCGCGTCTGCTCGCTTGCCCCCCGCGCGCAAGGCGGCTTCATCGCCGGCACTGAGGACGGCTTCTCCAAGGTCGACCTCGCCGAGGACCGGTTCATCCCGCTGGGTAATCCCGAGCCCGACCGGGTGAGCAACCGCTTCAACGACGGCGTGCTCGATCGCGAAGGGCGCTTCTGGGCGGGCACGATGGACAATGACGAGCGGCAGGCCTCCGGCGCGCTCTACCGCCTCGACGCGGACCGCAAATGGACTCGGATCGACGACGGCTACCGCGTCACCAACGGTCCCGCTTTCAGTCCCGACGGCCGCCTCATGTATCACAACGACTCGGCGCGGCAGGTCACCTACCTGTTCGATCTCAGCGAGGCCGGAGAGGCCACTAACCGCCGGACCTTCCTCCAGTTCGGCGAGGGCGACGGCTATCCCGACGGGATGACCGTGGATGCCGAGGGGTGTCTGTGGATCGCCTTCTGGGACGGCTGGTGCATCCGCCGTTTCTCACCCGAGGGAGAGCGGATCGCGGAGTTCAAGGTCCCGGTCCAGCGGCCGACCAGCTGCGTCTTCGGCGGTCCCGGCCTCGACCGGCTGTTCGTCACCTCGGCCAGCATCGGCCTCACCAGCGATGAGAAAAAGGCCCAGCCTCAGGCCGGTGGATTGTTCCTGATCGAGCCTGGCGTCACCGGCCTCGCGGACACGCCGTTCGCAGGCTAGCTCTCAGAAGAAAGTCGCGAAATCGCCGCGGTCATGGCGCAGGAGGAAGATCCCTCCGCCAATGATGAACCCCAGCAACTGCGACGCTATGATCGCGATCATCTGCCGCTCCTTGCCCGAAGAGCCGGGCGATCGAGTGCTGACCTACCCCTAGCGGAAAATGGTTGGCGCCCGGTTAACCAGGCGAAACGGGGCCTGCTTCGAGCCGGACGAGGCGCCGGTCAGGAAACTTTCTGCATCGCAACTCTTTCTTAGGGCAGCCTGCGCCGGCTGGACCGGACGCCGGTTCACGTTAGAGAGCGGGTGGCAAGAGGAGGGTCCTATCGCCAATTTCATGTTCGCGACCGGGATCGAGAACAGCATCCCGACGATCAACAACGGCCGCACCCGTGTCGACCAGATGGAGGTCTGCGGCCATTATGAACGCTGGCGCGAGGACTTCGACCTCACCGAGGATCTCGGCATCCACTATCTGCGCTACGGCCCGCCGATCCACCGCACCTTTCTGGCACCGGGCAAATATGACTGGGAGTTCGCCGACATTACCTTTGCGGAGCTGAAGCGCCGCGACATCACCCCAATCGTCGACCTCTGTCACTTCGGCGTGCCCGACTGGATCGGCAATTTCCAGAACCCTGATTTCCCCGCCCAGTTCGCCACCTATGCCGGCGCCTTCGCCGACCGCTTTCCGTGGGTGCAGGTCTACACCCCGGTCAACGAGATGTTCATCTGCGCGATCTTCTCGGGAAAATATGGCTGGTGGAACGAGCAGGGGAAGACCGACCGCACCTTCGTCACGGCGCTGAAGCACATCGTCAAGGCGAACGTGCTGGGGATGACGGAGATACTGAAGCGGCGGCCGGACGCGATCTTCATCCAGTCCGAATCCTCCGAATATTTCCATGCCGACAGCCCGGCTGCGATCGGCCCGGCCGAGAAGATGAACTCGCGCCGCTTCCTCAGCCTCGATCTCAATTACGGCCGCCGCGTCGACAGCGAGATGTACGAATATCTGATGGATAACGGGATGACGCGGGAGGAGTATCATTTCTTCCTGCATCACCGGCTGAAGCAGCACTGCATCCTGGGTAATGACTATTACTGGACGAACGAGCATCGAGTCCACGCCAACGGCATGACCGAAGCATCGGGCGAGGTGTTCGGTTATACCGAGATCACCCGCCAATATTACGACCGCTACCGGCTGCCGGTCATGCACACCGAGACCAACATGCGCGAGGGACCGAAGGGCGACGAGGCCGTGCAGTGGTTGTGGAAGGAATGGGCGAGCGTGCTGCGCCTCCGCAACGACGGCATCCCGACAGTCGGCTTCACCTGGTATTCGCTGACCGACCAGGTCGATTGGGATACCGCGCTTCGAGAGCAGAACGGCAACGTCAACCCGCTCGGCCTCTACGATCTCGACCGCAACATTCGTGCGGTGGGCAAGGCCTACAAGCAGCTGATCAGCGACTGGCGCGACGTTCTCCCAGCGCAGAGCCTCTGCCTGTCGGTTCCGATCGTTCCTCCCAGCCAGGCGGACAAGCTCCACGCGCTCCGCCAGCAGGTCGAGGCGGCAAATCTCAACGAGCGGCAATCGGCGCAACCCGCCAGCCCCGAAGTCGGCTAGGAGACGAATTGATGAAGATCGGCCGTATCGAGACCTTCTACGTGCCGCCGCGCTGGCTGTTCGTGCGGGTCGAGACCGAGGACGGCGCCGTCGGCTGGGGCGAAGCGAGCCTCGAAGGCTGGGCGGAGGCGGTGGACGGCACCTTCGAGGCGTTGCGCGACCGCTTCATCGGCCATGATGCGCGGCGGATCGAAGACATCTGGCAGGTCGCCTATCGCGGCGGCTTCTACCGCGGCGGACCGGTGCTGATGTCCGCCCTTGCCGGTCTCGAGCAGGCGCTGTGGGACCTCAAGGGTAAGGCCGTCAGCCTGCCGGCGTGGGAAATGCTCGGCGGCAAAGTCCGCGACAAGATACGCGCTTACGCCTGGATTGGCGGCGACCGCCCGCACGAGATTGCCGACGCAGCCAGGGCGCGGCGGGACCAGGGTTTCGGCGCGGTGAAGATGAATGCCACCGCCGAACTCGACTGGATCGGCACGCCCAAATTGTTCGACGAGGTGATCGCCCGGGTCCAGGCGGCGCAAGAAGCGGGGGTGGATGTGGGCCTCGACTTCCACGGCCGCGTCCACCGGCCGATGGCGAAGCAGCTCGCCAAGGTGCTGGAGCCTTTGGGGCTGCTCTTCATCGAGGAGCCCTTGCTGTCGGAGAATCACGAAGGCCTTGCGCAGATCGCGGGGCTGGTCAGCACCCCGATCGCACTCGGCGAGCGGCTCTACACGCGCTGGGACTTCAAGCCGTTCTTCGAGAACCGCGCGGTCGACATCATCCAGCCGGACCTCAGCCACGCCGGCGGCATTCTTGAATGTCGCAAGATCGCGGCTATGGCGGAGGCCTATGATATCGCCGTCGCGCCGCATTGCCCGCTGGGGCCGCTGGCGCTCGCCGCCTGCCTCCAGCTCGCCGCCTGCACGCCCAATGTGGCGATCCAGGAGATGAGCCTCGGCATCCACTATAATGTCGGGCACGATCTGCTGAACTTCGTCACCAACCAAGACGCGCTGTCGCCGGTCGACGGCTATCTGCCGATCCCGGAGGCGCCGGGCCTTGGCGTCACCATCGACGAGGAGGCCGTCCGCGAGGCGCACAAGGACCGTCACCGCTGGCGCAACCCGATCTGGCGCCAGCCGGACGGCAGCTTCGCGGAATGGTGAAAAAGCAAGAGCGGCGCACCCGAGGGCACGCCGCTCTTGCTGGCATTGCTCAAATGACGCTTAGGCGACGATCCGCAGCCGGCGCGAGCGGTTGCGCGGAACCCGGCATTCGACGCCGAGCTCTTCCTGCAGCCTCGACAGCTCACGCTCACGAGATTCGCGATAGGCGTCGGCGTAACGCGCGTCGCACTCCGCTTCTTCGTGGGTCTGCGGCCGATAGAAGGAGATGGACAGCTGGCGGCCGAAAATATCGTCGCCCTTCATCTTCACTTCCGCATCGGACTTGTCGGGCAGGCTGTCCCGCACCGCCGTCAGGCGCTGGATCAGTTCGTCCAGCGTCCCGTAATCCTTGATCTCGATAAAATCCTTGACGAGTCTACTCATACAAACCCCTCCCGAACCCCCGGAGACCTAAATACCTTGCGCCCGAATCCCGAAGCAACCGTTAACTTGGATTTATCCACAGGCCTCTTTTCATGTCGCTGAACGGGACGGTTAAGAATGATTAACAATGACGAACGAAAGACTGTCCGATTGGTCGGCAAATCGCTTGCACTCGAGCTGGCGCCCTGGCTCGGCGGCAGCATTGCAAGGATGGATTACGTAGCGGAAGGCGGCGTGGCGCCGGTCCTTAGGGGTGCGGAGGGGCAGCCGCGGAGCGTGCTCGACACCGGCAGCTTCCCGCTCGTGCCCTATTCCAACCGGATCCGCGGGGGCCGCTTCTTTTTTCGCGGGCGTGACGTAAAGATCGCACCCAACATGGCCCCTGATCCCAGCCCACTGCACGGGCAGGGGTGGCTGGCGCCCTGGGAGGTCGTCTCCTCCAGCGAGTCGGCCGCCGAGCTTCTGTTCCGGCACGAACCGGGCGAATGGCCCTGGCGCTACGAGGCGCGGCAGCTGTTCGAGCTCACGGCAGCGGCGCTCGACATTCGCCTCAGCTGCCGGAACCTTTCGGACGAGCCGATGCCCTGCGGCCTCGGCCAGCATCCTTATTTCCACTGCACCCCCGAGACGCGGCTCGATACCGAAGTGGAGGGCGCTTGGACAATCGACGAGAATGTGCTGCCGACCGGGCGCGTTCCCGCCACCGGCCGCTACGACCTGCGCGACCGCCTCGTCTGCGGTCAGGACCTCGATCACGGCTTCGACGGCTGGGGCGGCCGCGCGGTCATCCGCACGCCGGGGGTCCCTTTCGCAATCGAGATGTCGTCGCCGGACGCATGCTGCTTCCAGCTCTATTCGCCCGGCAGCGGCGGGATCTTCGTGGCCGAGCCCGTCACGCACACCAACGCCGCACTGAATGCGCCGGAGGAGGAGTGGGAGGCGCTCGGCTTTCAGGTCCTGGGACCAGGCGAGGAGATGGCCCTCCACGCCCGCATCGCCGTCCTACCCGCGTAGGAAGGCCCGCACTTCCTCGGCGAAGCGTTCCGGCGCGTCCCACATGATGAAGTGGTAGGCGTCCGGTATCCGGGTCAGCCTGGCCTGCGACACCGCCGCGTAGGACGCCTTGTAATAGGCGTCCATCTGCTCGTCGGTGATCGGGGCGGCGGGGGAGCGGACGTAGAGCACCGTCACCGGCACCTTGATGTTCCCAAGCTCCGGCCGGAGGTCGGTGGTGATCAGCTCGTGCATCGACCGGGCCGACATGCCGGCATCGCTATCCATGCTCTGCTTCACCGCCTCGGCGCGTCGGTTCTCCGTCTTGATCATCGTGGCAATTGTGGCTGCGATGACCTGTTCACGCGCGGCGCCGCTGCTCGCCGCCATCCGGTCCCGGATCTGGTCTGCGACCGGGCGGATGCTCTCGGGAGTCGTGCCCGGCGGACCGAACATGGCGCCCATGAAGGGCAGCATGTCGACGATCATTGCCCGGGAGACGGCCTCCGGATGCCGTGCCGCGACTGCCATGGCGATCCAGCCGCCCATCGAATGGCCGATGATCGCAGGCCGCTCGAGCCGTGTCTCCGCGATGTAGCGCGCAATTTCCTCCGCTACGGGTGCTGCGACCGGACCCGCACTGTTGCCGCCGATCGCGGTGCCGCCGAAGCCGTTCATCTGCACGAGATGATAGCGATAGCCCGGCACCGCCGCGACGGTCTCCCGCCAGACGTCGCGCGAGGAGCCGAGCCCGTGCACCAGCACCACGTCCGGTCCGCTGCCCTGGGTGACGACCGAGATGCGGTCGGACTGGAAGCTCTGCCCCCCTGCCGCCATCGGCCCCGCGCAGCTCGCCGCGAGCAACGCCGCTGCGACGATGAATTGCCGTCTCTTCATGCCACTCCCCTATACCAGTCGCGGTTGAGGCGCCCTGCTGCGAAGAAATAGAGCAAAGAGCTCAGCAGGTAGAAGCCGAGCCCGTAAAGTATCGAATACTGCAGCGCATCCTCACCGTGAAGCGGCGTCATGGTGTCGGACATGAAGCCCAGGAAGAAAATGCCGAAGCCGATCCCGATCAGGTTGTTGATGAACAGGAAGCTCGCGGATGACGTCGCCCGCATGTTCGGTGGAACGATGTGCTGCACCGCCGCGATCACCGGCCCCAGCCAGGCGAGCGCCAGCATCTGGCCGATCGCGAACATGATCCACGCGATCGTCAGCGACGGCGCGAACAGCCCGATGGCGAAGGCGGGAGCGGCGATCAGGAAGCATATTGCCGGAATGAGGGCATAAGCGGCCGGGCGCTCGGCGCCGGTGCGGTCGCCGATCCAGCCGCCGAGCCAGGTCCCTGCGATGCCGCCGACCAGGACGATCGATCCGTAGAACCAGCTCACTTCGATCAACTCCAGCCCGAAGCTGCGGGAGAAGAAGGAGGGCAACCAGAAGATCAGGCCGTAGCCGAGGATCGATCCGGAGGCCGCGCCGAAGGAGAGCAGCCAGAAGCTCGGCGTGCGCGCCAGCGTTGCGGCGACGGTGAGGAAGGGCGGGGCGCCCGCGCTCGCGCTGCCGTCAGCGGTGTCGTAGCCTCCCCGGACGGGTTCCCTGATGCCGATCTTCACCAGCAAGGCCGCCGGCAGGCCGGCAAGGCCGACGATGAGAAAGGCCGAGCGCCAGTCGAGGTTGCTGGCGATCCATCCGCCGAAGAAGACGCCCATCGCCGACCCGATCGGGATGCCGAGAGAGAAGAGGGCGAGCGCCCGCGCCCGCCGTTCCTTCGGGAAGAAGTCCGAGATCAGGGCATAAGAGGGCGCGACGCCGCCCGCCTCGCCGATGCCGACGCCCATGCGGGCGAGAAACAGATGCCAGAAATTCTGAGCAAGCCCGCACAAGGCCGTAAACAGGCTCCACAAAGCGACCGAGAAGGCGATGATGTTGACCCGGCTCTTCCGGTCCGCGAGCCACGCCACCGGAATGGCGATGCCGCTGTAGAAGAGCGCAAAGGCGAGCCCGCCCATCAGGCTCAATTCGGTGTCGCTGAGTTGCAGCTCCGCTTTGATCGGCACCGCGAGGATGCCGATGATCTGCCGGTCGATGAAGTTGAAGATATAGGCGAGGAGCAGGATGGCGAGCACGCGCCCGCCACCCGTCGATCTCGCGTCGTTGCTCCTCGCCATTGCGCTCCCTTAGAAGTTCAGGCCCAGCGAGAGGAAGACCTGCCGCGGATTGCCGTAGAAGGCCGTGACGACGCCCTCGCGGCCGAGGCTCGGCGTGACGTTGCCCTGGGCGTTGACGATGGGCTGGCCGGTCGTCGCATCGACGGTCAGGAACTGATAGCCCGACGTCCTATACTGCTTGTCGGTGATGTTCTTGGCGTGCAGGCCGATCGTGTAGCGGTCGTTGTCGCTGGTCCAGACGATGCTGGCATCCCACAGGGCATAGCCGGGCTGATCGAGGAAAGGGCTCGGCGTCTCGAACTGGAAGGTCTTGCTCCGGTAGGAGACGGTTGTGCTCGCATTGAGATCGCCGGTGCCGACTGGGGTCGCATAATCGAGCGTGCCCGACAGCGTCCATTTCGGTGTGTTCTGGATGCGGCGGAAGTCCGAGACGTCCGTCGCAACGCCGCCGACGGCGGTGATGAACTCATCATATTGCGCGTCGAGATAGCCCAAGGTGCCCGCAAAGTTCAGGCGTGAGCCGGGTCCGGTGAGATCGCGCGCCAATGTGGCGACGAGCTCGGTCTCGATCCCCTTGAAGCTCGCCGCGCCGGCATTCTCGGTGATGCCGCAGAAGGTCGGGATCCCGTTGACGACGCAGCCCACCGATCCCGGCACCTGCACGTCGGTGTAATCGGCGTAGAAGCCGGCGATTGCGAGGCGCAGACGGCGGTCGAACAAGGACGCCTTGTAGCCCAGCTCATAGCTGTCGACCTTCTCCGGATCGAACAGGAAGAATTCGAAGATGTCCTCCTCGTCGATGATGCCGTTGCCGTTGGTGTCGCCCGCCTGCGGCGAGTTGGCGCGCGGATCGAAGCTGCCGCCTTTGAAGCCCTTGGAATAGCTGGCGTAGAAGGTGTGCTCGTCGGTCGGCTCGAAGGTGATCGACGCGCGCGGCGTGAACTCCTTGAAGGTTTTCTCACCCGCGAAATTGGAGACGAGGGCGCCAAGCTGAACTCCGGCGCCGCCAAGTTCGGGCGAAGCACCGCCGATCAAATTCTTCTTGACCACGACCGAGCTGCGCTTGTCATTCGTGTAGCGGCCACCGAGCGACACCGAGAGCTGCGGCGTGAAGCGATAGGTGAAGTCGCCAAACACTGCCCATGTCTTGGTGTCCACATCGCCGAAGGTCGAGGCGGTGAAGCCTGGCGCGCCGATCAGCGCGCCTGTCGTAGCGAGGATCACGTCGAAGATATTGTTTGCGTTGGCGTCCAGATAATAAGCGCCAGCCACGCCCTGCAGGCTCTCGCCTTCGTACAGGATCTGAAATTCGTTCGAGAACTGCTTGTTGCGGTAAATGGCGGGCACGTCGACGTCGGCGGCGGGCAGGGCGTCGAAGTCGATCGAGGTCGCCGTCCGGTCCTTGCGATAGGCGAGGATGTTCTTCAGCGTCACCTCGTCGCTGACCCGTGCCTCAAAGCGCAGCGCGCCGCCATAGGATTCAATATCCTGCTTGGGCGTATTGAGCCCGGCGCGCGTGTCGTAGACGTCCTCCAGCACCGGCGTGTTGGTCAGGCGGCTGGTGATCAGCCGATGGCCGTTGCGCGGCAGCGAATTGTCCTTCGTATAGTCGCCCGACAGGCGCACGAAGATGTCCGCATTGGGTTCGATCTCGATCGTGCCACGGCCCGCCCACACGTCGCGATTATAATTTTCCAGGCCGGTCGTGAGGTTGTCGCCGAAGCCGCCGCGGCTGAGCCGCGCTACCGAGGCGCCGACGCGGGCATATTGCGACAGCGGCGTGCTGGCGCTGGCGATCACGTCCACCTGCTCATAGGTGCCGAGGTTGGCGCGGACGCGGACATCCGTCTCATCGGCATCGAGCCGCCGCGTCACATATTTGATCGCGCCGCCGATCGTGTTGCGGCCGTAGAGCGTGCCTTGCGGACCGCGCAGGACCTCGATCCGCTCGACGTCGTAAATGTCGAGCACCGCCGCCTGCGGGCGATTGAGATAGACATCATCGAGATAGAGACCGACGCCCGCCTCGAAGCCGGCGACCGGGTCCTGCTGGCCGACGCCGCGGATGAAGGCGGTAAGTGTGGTGTTGGTGCCGCGCGACACCTCCACCGTCACGTTTGGCGTCGTGTCGGAGATGTCGGTGACGTCGAGCGCCCCTGACCTTTCCAGCGCCTCGCCCGAATAAGCGGTGACGGCGATCGGCACGTCCTGCAGGCTTTCCGCGCGGCGCCGGGCCGTGACGACGATGTCGGGGTCCTGGGTTGCACCCTGACCCTCGAGCGCCTCATTGGCGGCGGCGGCCTGCTGCTCGTCGGAGACGGCAGTGCCGGCTGGTTGCTCCTGCGCGAAGGCGGGCGCGGCGGTGAGAGCGGCAAAGGCGGTGCCGATCCTGAGGGCGGTGGTGATGCAGGTGCGGGCCATGGAGTCTCTCCTGTTCAAGCAATCGTTTCGGTGTGGCGGACGGGCGGCAGGCTCGCCGCGAAATCACGGATGGTGGCGTTGAAGAGCTCCGGCTCTTCCATGTGCGGGGCATGACCGGAGCGCTCGAAGGTGACGATGCGGGCCTCGGGCAGCGTGTTGGCGAGGTGCCTGGCCGTGTCCGGGCCATAAAGCTGGCTCTTGCCACCGTGCACGATCAAAGTCGGCTGACGGATGCCGGGCAGTTTTGCCCTGTCGTCGGTCGCCACCAGCGACGCCCAGACCGCGCTCATTGCGCCGGGGTCGTTCAGGGCGAATTGTTCGCCGGCCCAGGCGGCGAGTTCACGCTTTCCGTCTTCGACCGGCTGCGCAAAGATATTCTGTCCGGCAGTCAGGGCGAAACCGCGATAATCGGCGCGGATCGCTGCCGACCGCGCCTCGCAGGCTTCCGGCGAGAGACCAAGCTGCCAATCGCCGCTGTTCAGCACGCGTGCCGTCATGTCGACGATGACGGCGCCGGCGAAACGGGAGGAAGCGGGGCCTGTCAGAACGCCCCAAAGGACGGAGGCGCCGAGCGACCAGCCGATGCCGATCGCCCCTTGAAGATCGAGATGCTCCGCCAGCTCCGAAATGTCGGCTGCGATCTGTTCGACGCCGGGCCGCTGGTTCTCGCCGCGCGACGCCCCGTGGCCGCGCAGGTCGATCGAGATCAGGCGGAAGTCCGACGCGAGCGACCGCTGCGTCTCGAAAAAACCCCGATGCGCCATTAGACCATGAAGGAAGAGGAGCGGACGACCGCTTCCGCTCTCCTCGTAGGCGATCCGCGCGCCATCCCTAGCCGAAAACTGCTTCAAGCAACCCCCTCAATCGTCCTTGTCTGAGAAGGCTCGATCAGGTGCTGCTCTTTCACGAAATGAAAGTTGAGTCAATGTTCAACTTTGCGCGGCTTCCCTACAGCCGCATTCCCAAGCATGGTGGCAGCCGTTGGCGAGTCGCGGGGGAGAGATGTCCGGAACAGGAGCGCACGGGAGGTGTGCATCGCCCGAGGAGATCGTGAACTTCAGGTCCGCTCAATGGCTGGGCTGAGGGCTGCCGAAGCTGTCGACAAGACGCCTCGGACCGAGCGCGGACGCAAGACCCTGCGCCGCCTTCTCGAAGCAGCGGCGGCTGAGTTCGGTGAGCACGGCTTCCACGAGGCGGCGATTACCGGCATCACCCAGCGCGCCGGCGTCGCGCTCGGCACCTTCTACACCTATTTCGAGAGCAAGGAGGAAGTGTTCCGGGCACTTGTCCGCGACATGAGCCACGCCACGCGTGCCCATGTCGCCGAGGCCGTGCGCGGAGCGCCCGATCGGATTGCGGCAGAGCGGCTCGGGCTGGAGGCGTTCATCGCCTTCACGCGCAAGCATCCCGAACTTTACCGGATCATCGAGGAGGCGCAGTTCGTCGCGCAAGACGTTTACCGCGAACATTACCTGACCTTCGTCGAGGGCTATAGCCGCAATCTCGCCGCCGCACGCCAGCGCGATGAGATTTCCGACGGTCCGGACGAGCCGCGCGCCTGGGCGCTGATCGGCATGAGCGTGTTCCTGGGCATGCGCTACGGGCTCTGGAACGAGGATCTGTCGCCCGCTGAAGTCGCGGACATCGCCATCGACCTCGTGTCGGAAGGGCTTCGCAAGCGATGAGTGCGGAATATCCGGACCTGATCAGCAAGCGGGCGGAGCTCGGGCCCGAACGCATCGCGCTTGAGGATTATTCCACCGGCCGCACGATGACCTATGCCGAACTTGATAGAAGGGCAGGGCAGGCGGCTTCGCTGATGCGAGCCCGCGGCGTCGTGAATGGCGATCGCGTTGCAATTCTGTGCCGCAATCGGATCGAATTCTTCGAGCTGCTGTTCGCTTGCGCCAAGCTCGGTACGATCCTGGTCCCGCTCAACTGGCGCATGCCTTCGGCGGAGCTCGACCAACTGATCGAGGATGCGGAGCCGAAGCTGCTCTTCTACGGCAGCGAGGATGCTTCGGCCGCGGCAACACTCCGGCGGGCCCCAACCTCGATCGGGCTCGATGAAGTTTATGAGGAGCTGCTCGCGGCGGCACCGGAGGGAAGCTGCCGCCGCCACTGGCCCGCCGACGGCATCTGGTATCTGCTCTACACGTCAGGAACGACAGGGCTGCCGAAGGGGGTCATCTATACGTTCCGCATGGCCATGGCGAACCACGTCAATATCGGCTCGGCGATCGACCTCAGCTCCACCGACAGCACGGCCAATTTCCTCCCGCTCTTCCACACCGCGGGCATCAACCTTCACAGCCTGCCGACCTTAATCGCCGGCGGCCGCGTCATCGTCGTGCCCGGTTTCGACGATGAGGCTCTGGTGCGGCTCCTTGAAGAGCGGCGGCTCACCACCTTTTTCGCCGTGCCCGCGGTCTATCAGTCGCTGCTGGAGCATCCCCGCTTCGCCTCCGCACCGCTCGATCATGTGCGTCACTGGGGCTGCGGCGGCGCGCCGCTGCCGGACCGTCTGGTCGAGCGCTATCGCGGCCTCGGCGTGCGCGTCTGCAACGGCATGGGCATGACCGAGACCGGGCCGACGGCATTCCTCGCCGATCCGTCCGACGCGTGGGACCGGATCGGCTCGGTCGGCAAGCCCCAGCTTCTCTGCAGCGTGCGCATCGTCGACGAGGAGGGAAGGGACGTCCCCGACGGCACCGACGGCGACCTGCTCTTCGCCGGCCCCGGCGTCACGCCCGGCTACTGGCGCAATGCGGAGGCGACGCGAGAGGCCTTCACGCCCGACGGCTGGCTCCGCTCCGGCGACATTGCGCGCCGCGACGAGGACGGCTTCTACTACATTGCGGGGCGGCGGAAGGAGATGTTCATCTCGGGCGGAGAGAATGTCTTTCCCGCCGAGGTCGAGAATGTCCTCTGCACCCATCCCGCCGTCGCGGAGGTCGCTGTGGTGGCGGCGCCGGACGAGCAATGGGGCGAGGTCGGCCGCGCCTTCATCCTGCCGATCCCCGGCGTCGCGGCTCTGGACTATGCCGAACTGGAGGCCTTCTGCCGCGCTCGCCTGGCTGGCTACAAGGTGCCCAGACGCTTCGAGATCGTCTCGGACTTTCCGCGCACGCCGGCCGGCAAGATCAAGAAGCACGAACTGGTCCAGGAACCGCCTGCGCTGCGGCTCATTGGAGCCGGATGATCAAGGCAATCCTGTTCGACGTCGACGGCACCCTCATTGACAGCAACGATCTTCACGCCGCCGCCTGGGGCGAGGCCTTCCGCCATTTCGGCGTCGACCTGCCGCACGAGGTAATCCGCTCGCAGATCGGCAAGGGAGGCGACAATCTCATCCCCGCCTTGCTCCCGCCCGACCTGGGGGAGGCGAAGAAGGACGAGATCGACAGCTTCCGCGGCGACTTGTTCAAGCGCGACTATCTGCCGCGGGTCGTGCGGTTTCCGGGTGTCCGCGCCCTGTTCGAGCGGATCGTGACTGACGGGAAGAAGATCGTTCTCGCCTCTTCGGCCAAGGGCGAGGAGGTCGATTTCCACCTGGGCGTGATCGGCGCAGCGGATCTCGTCCAGGCGACTACCTCCAAGGATGATGTCGAGCACAGCAAGCCCGATCCCGACATCTTCGCTGCCGCGCTCAGGAAGGTGGCGCCGCTCGGCCCGGAGGAGGTCGTGGTAATCGGCGACTCGCCCTATGATGTCGAAGCTGCCTGCAAGCTCGGCATCCGCACGATCGGCTTCAGGAGCGGTGGCTTTTCTGACGACGTTCTGCTCGGGGCGGGCGCGGCCGAGCTTTACGACGGCCCCGAGGACCTTCTCCTCCGTTACGAGCAGTCGCTGCTCGCTAGCGCGGAAGGAGCTGCTCCAGCGTGACCGGCCGGTAATCCCACGCATCCACCCCTATGTCGAACTGACGGGGGAGGGGCTTCAGCCTGCCATGGCTGTGGCCGTGCAGGTTGAGCGAGCGCTTGTGCTGCTGGTTCCAGCTCCGGAACGGGTAGTGACAAAGCACCAGCAGGCGCCCGTCGGCCTCGATCTCGGCATAATTCTGCACGCTCGCCCATCCCGCGGCCTCGCCGGTGCCAGGCGGATCGTTGTTGCCGCGGACGAGGTGCTTTCGGCCATGCAGCCTTGCCAGCAGGTCCGGCACATCGGCCGCCTTTCTGGCAAAGTCGCCGAGATGCCAGACCTCCTCCCCAGGCCCCACCGCCTCGTTCCACCTTTCCACCAGCGCCGCGTCCATCTCGGCGACCGATGCGAACGGCCGCTTGTGTATGTTCAGCGTCCGGTGATCGCCGAAATGGGTGTCGCTGGTGAAGAAGAGGGTCATTGCCCCCGCCGGCGTGCCTCCTCGATCGCAGCGGCGACTTCCTCGGTGGCCGTGTAGTGCACCATGTGGCCGGAGCCGTCGATCAGCACCAGCCTGCTTCCCGGCAGCGCCTCGTGCAGCCGCTCCGCCTGGTCAGCCGGATCGACCATCCTGTCGCCTGTGCCGGCAACGATCGTCACCGGCAGCTCGAGTTTCTCGAAGCGCTTGCTGAGCCTTGCCGCGGCCGGGATCATCAGCGCCGCCTCGGCCGCTTCCGCGCGGATCTGCGAAGGCCGCAGCGCCATGTCCATCGGAAAGCTCTCGAACTTGTCGGGCACCGGCGCCGGGCTGAACACCTTCTTGGCGACCGCCGGGCTCAGCGCCCGCCCGAGCAGTGGCGAAACCGTATAGCGCATCGCATCGCCGATGCCGGGGATTGCCGGCTGCGACGCGAAGAGGACATCGCCGCGTACGCTCGGATAATAATAGCCGCCGAGCAGCACGATACCGGAGGCGAGGCCGGGATTGTCCAGCGCCAGCGCCAGCGTCACCAGCGCGCCCCAGCTATGGCCGACGACCAGGGGCTTTTCGATGCCGAGCTCCTTCAGCGCGCCGGCGACGAGCGCGGCCTGTGCCTCGGCAGTCCAGACAGTCGAACGCGGGCGCTCGCTGTGGCCGAAACCGGGGCGGTCGAAGGCGATAATGCGGTGGGTCCGCGACAGGCGGTTGAGCAGCCCGCTCGCCACCCAATCCTCGATCATCGCGCCGTTGCCGTGCAGCAGCACGATCGGCGCGCCTTCGCCACGTTCAAGGTAGTGGAGACTCACTCCGTCCACTTCGATGAAGCGGCCGGCCGGCGGATTCCGCTCCTCGGCGCGCTTCGCCTGGCGCCGATTGTAAACCGCCGCGGCCCCCAGCGCAGCACCGGCGACAGCCGCGCCCGCACCCCATTTGAAGAGGCTGCCATGTACTTGCTCTGCTGCTGATTTCTTGCGGGTCTTCTGCTTCTGGTCCTGCATGTTCATCCTGACGTGTGGGAGGTTTCAGGGCGAACGATTGTGCAGTGCAATAAGTTCAACTCGTCCCAAGCCCGAGAAGAGCAAATGTGGCGAGCCAATGCTCGCCCATGTAATCGCCGGCCACATGGGGCAGGCTGGCGTCCAGATGCTGGTCCGCAGTGTTCCGGGCGAGCTCCGCCAGCGCCGGGTCGAGGGCGTCGGCAAGGCCGCGCCAACACCAGGCGCGGCTGAGATTGAAGCCGTCGAGATGCGCGATCTTGCCGTCCGCGCGATCGGAAACCGTGGCCGGCGTGAACAGGCTGCGGGGCTCGCCCGCGGCGAGGTGCGGGAGGAAGCCGTCCAGCCAGATGCGGAACCGTTCGGGCGACAGCACTCGCTTCATGCAGAGCGCCTCGATCAGCGCCGAGGAGAGGAAGTCGTCGCCGCCGGGTTCCCAGCCAGGGCAGTTCCAATCTTCGCCATAATAGGCTGCGGCCCGCAGCCGGATCAGGCCGGCGAGGGGAGGGTGCCACTCCTCCGCCCATTCGAGCGCCAGCACCATTGCGAATGCGGTATTGTAGTGGGTCCCGGTACGGATCGGATAGGTGAGCTTCGGCAGATAGGTCATGAACCGCTCTGCGAAAGCCATGGCGAGCGGCTGCAGCGCCTGCGACCAATCGAGCCGGTCCTGCAGCGCCGCCTCGCGATGCAGCCCCAGCAGCCACGCCCAGCCGTAAGGGCGCTCGAACCCCCCGCTATAGGCACGGTCGAGATAATCGAGTTCACCGGCCACCTTGGCGTGCGTCAGCATCTCGTCCGCCAGCCCTTCGATCCGTCCGCACACGGGCAGATCCGAGAAGAGCCGCCGCACCCGCAGCAGCAGCCAGTAACCGTGCACGCAGCTGTGCCAGTCGAAGCTGCCGTAGAAAATCGGGTGCAGCGCCTTAGGCCCCAGCACATCCTCCGGCCCGTCCATGACATGGTCGAGCTTGTGCGGATATTCCTGCCGGACATGCCCAAGCGCGATCTCGGCAAAGCGTGCTGCGATGTCGGGAGTGAGAGCGTGCGTCATGGCTCAGAAGGCCAGCCAGTAGATGAGAAGGATATTGGCGGCCAGCAACGGGATTGCCGTCCCGACCTGCGCCTTAATCACCCCGTTCTTGTCCTTGAGCTCCAGCAAGGCGGCCGGGACCAGATTGAAATTGGCCGCCATCGGCGTCATCAAAGTCCCGCAGAAGCCTGCCAGCATCCCGATCGCTCCGACGACGGCCGGGTTGCCGCCATAGGCCTGGACGAGGAGCGGCACGCCGATCGCCGCCACCATGACGGGGAAGGCGGCGAAGGCGTTGCCCATGATCATCGTGAAGAGGGCCATGCCGACGCCGAAGACGAGCACCGTCAGGAACACGCTGCCCTCGGGAATGACCGAGCGGGTGATCCCGCCGATCACCGTGCCGACCCCTGCGACGGCGAACAGGACGCCGAGCGCAGCGAGCATCTGCGGCAGCACAGCGGCCCAGCCGATCGCGTCGATCAGCCGCCGCCCTTCCTGGAGAGGAGCGAGCGCGGGCGGCCTCAGCCAGGCGAAGATCGCTGCAATCGCGAGCAGAACGCCGAGACCGAGCAGCACATAGGTCTCCCGCTTGGCCTCGATCCAGCCATAGCCGCCAAGCGGCGTATAATTGTAGAGCAGGGTGCCGAAGAGCGCCGTCGCGGGGATGATGAGCGCCGGCAGGAACAGCCGGTTGCCGAGCCGCTCGGACCAGGCCTGCCGCTCCTCATCCGTCGAGGTCGGCGGAGCGCTCCGCCCGATGAAGCCGAAGCCGGCAAGGCCGGCGAGGCCGAGCACGAGCAGACCGTTGCCGAAGTCGCCGATCCGGTCGCCGGCGAGAAGGCTCAGCGCCATCAGCCCCCAAAAAGCGGCATTGCCGAGCCGCTTCGGGTTCGAGCGGTCGAGCGCGCTCAGCAACGCAAACGCGGCGAACATCAGCCCTGCCAGCGTGTAGAGCCACTGCAGCGTGATCATGGCCGCCGATCCCTCAGCTTCCGGTCGAGCAGCATCAGCCGCGCGCCATGGATCAGGAACGCAAGGATCGCGGTCGGAATTGCCCACAAGGCGAGCTCCAGCGGCGCGAGATTGTAGCCATAGGTGGCGAGCGTCTGCTGGATCAGCACGATCGAGCCGATCGCGAAGAAGATGTCCTCGCCGAAGAACAGGCCGACATTGTCGGTGGCTGCGGAATAGGCCTTCACCGTCTCCGCCGTCGCCTCGTCGAGTTCGCCATGCTGCTTCTCCGCCGCCGCCAGCGCCATCGGCGCCACCAGCGGCCGCACCGTCTGCGGATGACCCGCGGTCGAGTGGAGGCCTATCGCCGCCGTGATCTGACGGTAGAGCAGATAGAGGACCAGCAACCGGCCCGTCGTTGCATTCCTGAAGCCGCGGATCACCGCCGCCGCACGCTGCTGCAGACCGAACCGCTCGAGAAGGCCGATCACCGGCAGCACGATCCAGACGATCGCGATGATGCGGTTGTCGTTGAACGCCTTGCCGAAAGTGGAGACGACCTCGACCGGGTCCATGCCGGCGATGAGGCCGGTGACGATCGCCGCCGCGGTCACCACCAGCATCGGATTGAGCCTTAGCGCAAAACCCAGGACGACGATCAGGATGCCGAGGAGGACCCAATAGTTCATTCGGCTCCGAAGCCTCCACCGCCGGGAGTCTCGATCACGAACATGTCGCCGGGCCTCATCTCGGCCGAGGCTGTCCCGCTCAGGGTTTCTACAGTACCGTCCGCCCGCACGATCTGGTTGAGGCCGGGCCGGGCGTCGCTGCCGCCATCCAGCCCTGCGGGCGGCACCTCTCGCCGGTTGGAGAGGATGTTCGCGCGCATCCGCTCGCGGAAGCGGATGTGGCGCTCGACGCCGTCGCCGCCTTTGTGCCGTCCGTATCCGCCCGAGCCGCGGCGGATCGCGAAGCGCTCCAGCAGGACGGGGAAGCGCGTCTCGAGGATCTCGGGATCGGTGAGGCGACTGTTGGTCATGTGGGTCTGGACCGCGCTCGCTCCGTCATGGGTGGGGCCGGCGCCGGCACCGCCCGCGATCGTCTCATAATATTGCCTGGCCTCGTTGCCGAAGGTGAAGTTGTTCATCGTCCCCTGGCTTGGGGCGAGCGCGCCGCAGGCGGCGAAGAGGGCGTCGGTGATCACCTGGCTCGTTTCGACATTGCCGGCGACGACCGCCGCCGGGTAGCGCGGGTTCAGCATCGACCCTTCAGGCACGATCAGGGTAATCGGCCTCAGGCACCCATCATTCATCGGGATGGCGTCGTCGACGAGGGTGCGGAACACATAGAGCGTCGCTGCCCGGCAGATGGAAAAAGGCGCGTTGAAATTGTTCGGCTGCTGCGCGCTGGTGCCGGTGAAGTCGACTGTGGCCGACCGGCTCTCCCGGTCGACGGAGATGCGCAGGGACACCTGCGCGCCATTGTCCATGCGGTAGGTGAACTGCCCCTCCGGGAGGCTCGAGATGAGCCGGCGAACCGCCTCCTCCGCATTGGCCATGACGTGATTCATGTAGGCGTCGATCACCTCGCGCCCATATTCGCGGGCGACGCGCCTCAGCTCGTTGGCGCCGCGGGTGCAGGCGGCGACCTGCGCCTTGAGATCCGCGATATTGCGGTCCGGATCGCGCGCGGGCCATTGGCCGGAGCCGAGCAGTTCCCGCATTTCCGCTTCGAGAAAGCGGCCGCCATCGACCAGCAGCACATTGTCGATCAGCACGCCTTCGTCATGGACGCTGACGCTGTTCGGCGGCATCGAGCCGGGCGCGATCCCGCCGACGTCGGCATGATGCCCACGCGCCGCGACATACCAGGCGGCAACGGCGTCGCCTTCCACGAACACGGGCATGATCACCGTGATGTCGGGAAGATGGGTGCCGCCGCGATAGGGTGCGTTCAGCACGTAGACGTCGCCGGCTTTCATGCCGCGCCCGTCCCGGGCGTCCCCCCGCGCCGCGATAATGGTGCGGATGCTGTCGCCCATCGATCCGAGATGCACCGGGATGTGCGGTGCGTTCGCGATCAGCGCGCCCTCGCGATCGAAGATGGCGCAGGAGAAGTCGAGCCGCTCCTTGATGTTGACCGAAGAGGCCGTGTTCTGAAGCGCAACGCCCATTTCCTCGGCGATCGCCATGAAGAGATTGCCCACGATCTCCAGCGTCACCGGATCCGCTTCGGTGCCGAACGCCCGGGACGAAGCGCGAGGCTCGGTGCGCGAGAGAATGAGGTTGGCCGCCCAATCGACAGTCGCTACCCATCCGGGCTCCACGACCGTCGTGGACGACGGATCGATGATGATGGCAGGCCCTTGGATTGTCTGTCCCGGCGTGAGTGTCTCCCGATCCAGGACGGGCATCCGGGCGCTTTCGCCTGGTGAGCTCGATGGGTGCTGCACGGGCGCCGAGCGCTCCTCGACTTCCTCTCGAACGAGCGAAACCTCTTCGGACGACTTGCCGACCGCTTCGACAACAGCCGTTTCGACGACGACCTGCGTCCCCTCCGATACGAAGCCGAAGCGCGCCTTGTGCAGTTCTTCGAAATTTCGGCGCATCGCTTCGGCATCTCCCGCGGCGACCTCAAGGCTGGTATCGCTGCCCTCGTAGCGCAACGCCGCGCGCCGACGGACATCGATCCGCTCCACGCCTTGCGCGCGCAACGCCGAAGCGGCCTCTTGGGCCAGTCCGTCGAGCACGGGCTCCAGCTCCGCCCCGCCGAGCGTGCGCTGCCGCAGCTCGACCATATCGGCGAGCCCCATGCCGTAGGCCGAGAGCACTCCGGCGAGCGGGTGGATCATCACCTGGCTCATGCCCAGCGCATCGGCGACCAGGCACGCATGCTGCCCGCCCGCGCCACCGAAGCATTGCAGCGTGTAGCGGCTGACGTCATGCCCGCGTGCGATCGAGATCTGCTTGATGGCGTTCGCCATGTTCTCGATCGCGATGCGGACGAACCCCTCGGCGGTCTCGCGGGGGCTGAGGCCGGCCCGTTGCGCGACTTCCGCACAGCGGGCGAGCGAAGCGCCGGCGTCGATCGCCTGATCGCCGCCGGGGCCGAAGGCGGTGGGGAAGTGCTCCGGCCTGATCTTCCCCAGCACCACGTTGCAGTCGGTGATCGTCAGCGGACCGCCGCGGCGGTAGCAGGCCGGACCCGGCACCGCGCCTGCGCTGTCGGGGCCGACGCGGAAGCGGCTGCCGTCATAGTGGCAGATCGATCCGCCGCCCGCAGCCACGGTGTGGATCTGCAGCATCGGGGCACGCACCCGCACGCCAGCGACGATGCTTTCGTTGGTGCGCTCATAATCCCCGGCGAAGTGCGAAACATCGGTGGAGGTGCCGCCCATGTCGAAGCCGATCACCTTGTCGAATCCAGCCTCCGCGGCCGTCCGAGCCATGCCGACGATGCCGCCCGCCGGTCCCGAGAGGATCGCGTCTTTGCCCTGGAACGCGCTCGCGTCGGTGAGGCCGCCGTTCGACTGCATGAAGAAGAGGTGCGTATCGGTGCCGAGCGCCGCCACCACGCGATCGACGTATCGCCTCAGCACAGGCGAGAGATAAGCGTCGACCACCGTCGTATCGCCTCTCCCCACCAGTTTGAGCAGCGGCCCGACCTGGTGGCTCGCCGACACCTGGGTGAAGCCGATCTCCCGTGCCACCTCCACGAGCGCCGCCTCATGCGCCGTCCAGCGCCAGCCGTGCATCAGCACGATCGCAACGGCGCGGCAGCCGCGCTCATAGGCGCCGCGAAGCGCAAGCTCCGCCCCACGTAGGTCCAAGGGCCGTAGCACCTCGCCTTCGGCGGTCAACCGCTCGTCAATTTCGATCACTTCTCTGTAGAGCGGCTCCGGAAGCACGATATTCCGCGCAAAGATGTGCGGCCGCGCCTGGTATCCGATCCGAAGCGCATCGCCGAGGCCGCGCGTGATCGCCAACGCCACCGGCTCGCCCTTGCGCTCGAGCAGCGCGTTCGTGGCGACGGTGGTCCCCATCTTCACCGCCGCGACCGGCCCCTCACCATGCTCCGCCATTAGCGCCCGGATACCGGCCACCGCCGCATCCTCGTAGCGCCCGGGGCTGTCGGACAACAGCTTGCGGGTCACCAGCCGCCCTTCCGGCATCCTCGCCACCACGTCCGTGAACGTCCCACCGCGATCGATGAAGAAGGACCAGACGCCCATAAAACGCGCATAGGGAGAAGGGGGTCTTACACGCAAGCCGGCGGGATTTAAGAGTCCCACACGGCTCATCGATTAACTTCGATTGTGTCGCTCGCGCTTCAGGTCGCACAGCAATCGGATAAATCCGATAAATCCTTGTCGCTCCGGGAAAGCCATTGCGTTATGACGGCGCAGTAACGGTCCCATAGAGGGCTGCGCGTCGCATGACAGGGGAGTCGAACCATGCGCTTCAAGACTTTCGTCCTTTGCACCTCCTCGGTTTTGGTGACTGCCGCGTCCCCGGCTTTGGCGCAGGACACCGAGGCGCAGCCACAGGCGCAGGAGCAGCCCGCAGATCCGGACGCCGGCGCGACGCAGACCGACGACCCGGTTCAAGCAGCGACGGGGGCTGACGCCCCGGCTGGGGAAGAGATCGTCGTCACCGGATTTCGGCAGAGCCTGACTTCCACCCGCAACATCAAGCGAAATTCGGACCAGATCGTCGACGCGATCGTGGCCGAGGATATCGGCAAGCTCCCGGATCTCGCGGTCTCCGACACTGCCGCGCGCATTCCAGGCGTTCAGGTTGTCCGGCAGGGCGGCGAAGCGTCGAGCGTGCTGATCCGCGGCCTCCCCGATTTTTCGACGACCTATAATGGGCGCGAGATCTTCACGGCCGAAACGCGCGTGGTTGCCCTGCAGGATTTCCCGTCCGCCAATATCGCCGCGCTTGAAGTGTTCAAGACCAGCACCGCAAATCAGGTCGAGCCGGGTCTTGCCGGCCTCGTCAACGTCCGCTCACGCCGGCCGTTCGATTTCAAGGAGCTCGAGATCGCCGGTTCCGTCTGGGGCCTCTACACCAACCAGTCGGGCGAGATCACGCCGAACGGAAACTTCCTGTTCTCGAATCGCTGGGACACCGGGATCGGAGAGATCGGTGCGCTGGTGAACGTCTCCTACACGCGCCTTAAGTTTCTTGATTCCGAGCCGTCCAACACGGATTTCATCGCTGATCCGGATTTGAATGGTGCGGCGCCCGGCGGGGGCGTGCGGTTCCCGGACGTGCAGCGCCTCTTCTATCGCGAAGGCGACCGGACCCGTCCGTCAGTGAACGCATCGCTACAATGGCGCCCGAACGACGCCCTCGAATTCTACGGCGAGTTCCTCTACCAGGGTTTTCGGAACCAGATTTCGGACCGGCGGCTGGACGCTCTGCTATTCGGCGGTCAGTCCTACACCGACCTAGTCTTCCGAGAGGGCACCAACCTGCTCTCGAGCGGAACGGTGACAAATTCAGCTCCGCTCTTCTCTTTCTCGGGCGGCACCTTCAACAAGACCAACACGTATCAGTATGCGGTCGGGGGGCGCTATGAATCCGGACCGTTCACCCTGACGGCGGATCTCGCTCGCACCGAAAGCCGCTTCACCGGGTCGACTGAATCCCTCGACCGCCGCTACTGCCTGGACGGCTACACGGCCGACTTTGACCTCGAAACGCCGCAATTCACCATCCGCGATTGCGACCTCAACAACCCGGCGAACCAGGTCTTCGAGGGCTTGTACGAGGAAGCTCAGGTCTCCCAAGGCGCCGATTATCAGGCTCGCCTCGACGGTGAATATGAGTTTGAGGATGACGGCTTCTTCCTGCGCAGCATCCAAGCGGGCGTGCGCTACACGGATCGCGATGCGCACCGCGAGTTCGGCAACCGCTTTGCCGGTTTCGATGCGGGGCGCCGCATTCCGATCACCGCGCTGCCGGTCGACTTCCACGTGCCGCGGCGCGGCTTCCGCGGCACGAATGTGCAGTCAGGCACCGAGACCTTTCTCGTGCCGACCTATCGCAGCATTCGAGACAACTTGGCGGAGCTGCGCAGCTTTGTGATCGGCACAGGCCCTAATTCCGGCTTTTCGCCGCTCGGCGGGCCGACCTTCACGATCGCGCCGGTCACCCCGAATCCAACCTCCGTCTATGACGCTCAGGAGGAAACGCTCGCCGGTTATGCGCAGCTCAATTATCGGTTCGGCGAGATGATCGATGGCGCGATCGGCCTTCGCGCCGTACGCACCAAGGTAGGCGTGGTCGGAACCGCCAACGTCGATGGCGTATTCACGCCTGTGGCCGAGGATCAGGAGTTCACTGACTACCTGCCCAATGCCAGCCTTCGAGTACGCTTCACGCCGCAGCTGCAACTACGCCTGTCTGCCACTCAGACTCGCACCAGGCCGACGTTCGAGCAGCTCAACCCCTCGGTGAACCTTGGCGCCCCCGATCCGTCCCGCGGCGGCCTCCGGACCGGGACGGGCGGGAATCCGTTTCTGCAGCCCGTCAATTCGGACAATTACGACGCTTCGCTCGAATATTATTTCTCGCGCACCGGCTTTGCCGCGGTCGCCGGCTTCCACCGCGATTTGCGCGGCTTCATCCAGAACCAGACCGTGTCCCGCATCGACCCGACGGTTGGCCCGATCGAGGTCACCGCGCCCGTCAACACCCGAAGCGGCGATATTACGGGGTTTGAAGCCCAGGTTTCGACCTTCTTCGACTTCGGGTTCATTCCGGACTTCTTCCGCAACTTCGGTGTTCAGGCCAATTACACTTATATCGACGCCGAGGTGGACATCGAGGATCCAACCAATCGCGGAACCTTCTTCCGTGACCTGATCCTGACGCCCGGCAATCCCAACAACGGCGTTTCGAAGCACACGTTCAATCTGGTCGGCCTTTACGAAGGCGGACCCTTCTCGGCGCGGCTGACCTACAACAAGCGCAGTGACTATCTGGAGCGCCGCGACGAACGTGGCGATGAGGAGGGCGGCTTCTATCGGGAGTTCGCGGATCCGGCGGGGCGGCTCGACTTCTCGGCTAATTTCACCATCAATGAGCATGCGACGGTCTTCTTCGACGCGACCAATCTCACGGGCGAGCCGTTTCGCGTGAACTTCAGTTCCGCCCGAAACGGCGCGCCGCGTGCTGAATATGTCCGCTTTCTCCGTTATGAGGAGCAGACCTTCTCGCTTGGCTTCCGCTTCCGCCTCTGACGAACGAGGCAGATTACCTACTTGTTGGCGCCCGGCCTCAGGCTTGGGCCGATGACGGGTTTGCCATCCTTCCACGAGAGCGGCGCGACATAGAGGAAACGCTCATCGTCGCGTTTGCGGCAACCGGCCGTCGCCGACCAGGCATGGAACGCGATATAGCTGCTCCCGCGCGTGTTGAGGACGCTGGGATGCCCAGGGCCACTGAGGCAGCCGGCGTCCTTCCTGTTGTAGCTGTGGAGGATCGGGTTTTCCGGAGCGTCGGTGCACGGCCCCATCGGCCCCTCGCAGGCGGCATAGCCGGTCGCGTAGCTGGACAGGCGCTGGTCCGCTTCCCAGCCAAAATGATTGGCCGAGAAGAACAGGGTGTAGCCGCCCGGATGCCGCACCATCGCGGGGGCTTCGACCACCCGCCATTCCCAATGCACGTCGTTGCGCACCAAGGGTGCCGGTTCGCCGACAAGGCTCAGTCCGTCCGGCGAAAGGCGCTGCGCCCAGAGGTAGGAGGGCTTGAGGACGTTCGGATTGTTTCCATCGTTCTTGTAGTAAAGGTAGAGCTGGCCGTCGGCGTCGCGGAAGGGTTGGGCATCGATCGTGCCGCCTAGCGCGTCCTGGCAGACCAGAGGCTCCGCGGACGGGTCGAAGAACGGACCAATGGGCGCATCCGCGATGGCGAGGCCGACGCACTGGCGATCCATCTTCTCATGATGCGCCGTATAATAGAGCAGCCATCGTCCGCCGACCTCGATCACCTCCGGCGCCCAGGTGCGGCCCTCCTTCACCCAGGAGGCGAGCCGGGGCATGCCGTCCAGCAGCTTCTTCGGTCGGGCGGGGTCGCGCACCATCTGCCACGTCACCAGATCCCGCGATTTCGCCATCGGCAGGTTGAGGCCCCGGTTGGTTGCATAGGCGATATATTCGCCCTCATGCTCGAGTACGAAGGGATCGGCGAAATCCTGCTTCAGTACGGGCGCGTGGAGCGACCCGGCCGAAGCCGTAGCCCCGCACCCGATGAGTAGCGCCGCCGCAAGCAGGCGGCGAAGCGAGGACGGCCAAATTATCATATCAATTCCCTAGACCAGGTCGAAGGAGAAGGAGAAGGGTGTTATGCCGCTTGCGATGCGCCCGCTGCTTCTGCTCGCCGCCGCTGTCGCCACCCTGAACGGCTGCGCGACGCCGTCTTTGCCCGCTGCCGGGACATACATGAACCCGGTGCTCGATGCGGACTTCCCCGACCCCGCGTCGCTCCGGGCCGAAGGCTTCTACTATGTTTATGGGACCCAGGGCGGCGGCGAAGGCGCAAGGCGCAACATCCAGGTCGCGCGATCCTCTGACCTGGTCAGCTGGCAGCTGCTTGGAGACGCGCTGCCGGAGAAGCCTGCATGGGCGAGCAAGACGCAGGATTTCTGGGCGCCACACGTCCATCAGGCTAGCGGCCGCTACTATCTCTATTACTCGGCCAAGCCCGACGCGGCGCTGGCGGATGAGAGCAGGGGCCTCTGCCTCGCCGTCGCCACGTCCGACCGGCCGGAAGGGCCGTTTCGCGACAGCGGCCGGCCGCTGCTATGCGGCGCCGGCTTCGTCAACATCGACCCGATGGCCTATGACGATCCCGCGACGGGCAAGCGGCTGCTCTACTGGGGCTCCGGCTTCGGACCGATCAAGGTGCAGGAACTCGGCCCGGACCGAATGTCTTTCGCGCCCGGCAGCGCGCCCATCGATCTCATCCCGGTAGTGAAATCCGAGGATCCGGACGAATATCAGCGGCTGATAGAGGGCGCGTGGGTGATCCGGCGGGGCGATTATTACTATCTCTTCTATGCGGGGGACAATTGCTGCGGGCCTAAGGCGCATTATGCCGTGATGGTCGCCCGCTCCCGCAGCGCCACCGGACCGTTCGAGACCCTCGCCGCTGCCACTGGCGCGCCGAACAGCGTCATCCTGGAGCGGCGCGGCATCTGGGTTGCTCCCGGTCATAACGCCGTCGTGCGGGATGCTAGAGGTGAGGACTGGATGCTCTACCATGCGGTGGACTCGCACCGCCCGCGGTCGAAGCCCGCGGATGACGTCAATACGCGCCGCGTCATGCTGCTGGGCAGGATCGTCTGGAGGGATGGATGGCCGCGGGTCGAGGGAAACGGCCCGTCGACCGGACCGCAGCCGGCGCCCGCGGTGCGCTAAGCGGCGCGCTCCGCCTCGGCGATCAGGACCATGACGTCGGCGATGATCTGGCGCATCGCATCATGTGCGCCCTGCGCATTGCCGGCCGTGATGGCGGCGAGCACCGCATGGTGCGCGGGCAGGCTCGCGGTGCGGCCCTGGAAGCGATTGGTGAACCGGATCGAGGTCTGGAGCGCGGTCGTCACGACATCGCGAAACTGCATGTAGAAGGGATTGGCGGACCCGTTCAGCACCGCGATGTGAAAGGCGATGTCTGCGTCCAGACTGTCGTCGGCGCCCGCCTCGGCGGCTTCCATGCGCTCATAGCCGCTCCGGATCGCCTCCACGGCCGCCGCGTCCGCGGCCCGCGCCGCCAGTGCCGCCGCCGCGGGCTCGATCGCGATCCTGAGCTCGCTGAACTGCCGCAGCAATTCCAAGGAGAACTTGCGCTCGAGCAGCCAGCGCAGCACGTCGGGATCGAAGAGGTTCCAGGAGGAGCCGGGCTGGACGGTCGTGCCCTTACGGGGCCGGGCAGTAAGAAGGCCCTTGGCGGTGAGCATCTTCACCGCCTCGCGGGTGACGGAGCGACTGACGCCATGCTCGCGCGCGAGCTCCGCCTCGGTCGGAAAACGGCGCGAGTCATAGCCGCCGGTGACGATGTCGCGACCGAGCGCGTCGAGCATCGAGTAGGTCAGGTTGCGACCCTGCAGGCTCAAGCCCCGCGGCGCTCGTCCTTCCCTCATCGCGACCTGCCTTGCCTCGTCGTCACGAGGTCAAGCATGTCGGATCAAGCTGACAAATGTAACCCGCAAAACCAAATGGCGAGGCGGGGTTACTTCAGTTGCCGCCGGCGCACTCGCTCCGGGATGAACCGCATCCGGCGCGAACGTTCGCCCAGGATGCGGTCGCGCCGCATGCTGAAGCCCGCGTGCCAGAACATGTAGATCATCATGAGGATGATAAGGATCGGCAAAGCATACATCATGTCCAGTCAACCGACGGACGACGCGCAGGTTCCGCATGAGGCCTGCGCTGAACCGGCGGTCATTGCTCCGCCAGGGCGGCCTCGATGATACGGATGAGCCGGCGGCGAACGGGCTCGCGGTCGCAGTCGCAGAGTGGGCCGACGCCCATGATCGTCTCGAGGATGGTCGTTCCCATCAGCACCGCCAGTGACAGGCTGGCGCGCAGATCCGCCTCCGGGCCTTCGAGGAGGCCGGCGATCGGCCCCAGGACATCATCGCTGAAGGCGTCGCGCACGATGCCGGCCGCCGTCGGCGAGGAGGCCGAGCGGAGGATCAGGATCAACCTCTCGACATGCTCCCGATCATCGGCCGCGCTGTGGCGGGTGGCGAGGTTGGCGAGGAATTCGGGCAGGGCGGTACCCTTCGGAAGGTCGTCGAACTTGCCCGGCTCGGAGCCGCGCAGGACCTGCTTGAACAGCTCTTCCTTGCCCCCGAAATAACGGCCGACCAGTGCCACATCGACACCGGCGTCGCCTGCAATGTCCCTGAGGCCCACCGTCTCATAGCTGTCGCTGAGAAACCGGGTTCGGGCGGCGCGGAGGATCGCCTCGCGGGTGGTGGCCGCGTTGCGGGCGCGGGTTGCTTCGGGGACGGGGAGCGGCATCGGCACCTTCTAGTTAGGCAGGCGTCAGGGATGGGTCAACAAATGTTGACTGCATAAGTCCACGGCTGTTGACATGGCCTGAACGGCTTCTTAGGTCCGCCCCCGCCGGATGAAAAAGGCAGCTGCGGGGGAGGGGATCGCCGCCCCTCGTCCAATCGGAAGCGAACCTGTAATGAAGACCTCCAAGCCCGCCGCCCGCCGCGGCCCGCTGTCCCTTCTCGCCGTGCTGCTGCTCGCAGGCTGCTCCGCGGGCGCTGAGGAGCAGGCCGGTCCTCCGCCCGCGCCTCCGGTCACGGTGGCGGCGCCGGCGGTACAGGAAGTGGTCGATTGGGACGATTTCGTGGGCCGTTTCGAGGCGGTGCAGAGCGTCGAAGTGAAACCCCGGGCGACCGGCTATCTGCAGGGCGTTCACTTCACCGATGGCCAATTTGTGCGGCAGGGCCAGCTTCTCTTCACGATCGACCCGCGCACCGCGCAGGCGGCGCTTGCCCAGGCGCAGGCGCAGGTCGCCCGCGCCCGCGCCACGCTGGCCAATGCCCGCACCGAGCTGGCCCGTTCCCGCACACTGGAGGCGCAGCAGGCGGCGAGCACCGAAGAGGTCGAGCAGCGCCAGGCCGCGGTTCGCGCCGGCGAGGCCGAAGTCGCGGCCGCGCAGGCGGCGGTGCGCGCGCAGCAGTTGAACCTCGGCTTCACGCGAGTGACGGCGCCGATTTCGGGTCGGGTCTCGGAGCGGCGGGTGGACGTCGGCAATTCCGTGGCCGCCGACCAAACGGTGCTGACCACGATTGTTTCGACCAACCCGCTCCACTTCGCCTTCGAGGGATCGGAGGCGCTGCTTCTGAAGTATCAGCGGCAGGGCGCCGGCGCAGAGCGTGGCACGCCGGTGCGCATTCGCCTTCAGGACGAGGCGACCTACACCCACGCCGGCACCCTCGATTTCGTCGACACTGTGGTGAACACAGGCGCCGGCACCGTCCGCGCCCGCGCAGTCGTGTCCAACCCCACAGGTTTCCTGAAGCCCGGCATGTTCGGTCATGCCCGCCTCGCCGCCTCGCAGCCCTATCGCGCGCTGCTGGTGCCCGACACGGCGATCGTTACCGACGCCGCCCGTCGCGTCGTCTACCTGGTCGATGCGAAGAATACAGTGATCGCCCGACCGGTCGAGCTGGGGCCGCTGACCGGCAGCCTGCGCGTCGTCAGGACCGGTATCGGCCCCACCGACCGGGTGATCATCGGCGGCATCCAGCGGGCGCGGCCGGGGCAGAAGGTGCAGCCGAAGCCTGGACGGATCGCCGCCGCGACCGGGCCTGAGCCGGCTGCCCAGGCGCCTGCGCTGTCGCCGCCCTCTGTCGCGATCCCCGTCGCCGCCGGCCGCTGAGGAGCGGGTCCATGAACATCTCCCGCTTCTTCATCGAACGGCCGATCTTCGCGAGCGTCATCGCGATCTTCATCACCCTCATCGGTGCCTTCGCCTACCCGCAGCTGCCGCTCGCCCAATATCCGGAGATCGCGCCGCCGACGATCAGCATCAACGCCGCCTTCCCGGGCGCGTCGTCGGAAACGGTGGCGCAGACGGTGGCGACGCCGCTCGAGCAGGAGATCAACGGCGTCGAGGGCATGCTCTACATGTCCTCCTCATCCACTAGCGGGGCGGCGGGCATCACCGTCACCTTCGAGCCGGGGACCGACCTCGATGCGGCGCAGGTGCTGGTCCAGAACAGGGTGGCGCTCGCTGAGCCGCGCTTGCCCGAGCAGGTGCGCCAGATCGGCGTGACCGTCGCCAAGCAGTCGTCGGGCTTCCTGATGATCGTGGCTCTGACTTCGACCGATCCCAACCTCGACGTGGATTATATCGGCAATTTCGCCAACACCGGCCTCCGCGACCGGCTGCTGCGCCTCGAAGGCGTCGGCGGAGTGCTCGTGTTCGGCGGCGGCAATTATTCGATGCGGATCTGGATTGATCCCGACAAGGCCGCCGCGCGCAACCTCACCGCCGGCGAGATCGTCCAGGCGCTGCGCAGCCAGAACGTGCAGGTCGCGGGCGGCGCCGTCGGCCAGCCGCCTTATGGCAGCGGCAATCCCGCCTTCCAGCTCCCGATCGAGGTGCAGGGCCGCCTCACCGATCCGGCGCAGTTCGCCGACGTAGTGATCAAGACCGATCCGTCTGGAGCTCTGACGCGGGTGCGCGACGTTGCCCGGGTGGAGCTCGGCAGCCAGGAATATGGCATCGAAGGGTCGTTCAGCGGCAAGCGCGGCGTTGCGCTCGCGATCATCCAGCAGCCCGGCTCCAACGCCCTGGACGCGGCCGAGCTGGTGCTGAACGAGGTCGAGGCGGCGTCGAAGGATTTCCCGCCCGGCATCGTCTACTCCATCCCTTACAACCCGACCGAATATGTCGCGGCCTCGGTTGAGGCGGTGCAGGAGACCCTGCTCGAGGCGATCGTGCTCGTCATCCTGGTGGTGATGGTGTTCCTGCAGACCTGGCGCGCGGCGATCATCCCGATCCTCGCCATTCCCGTCGCGCTGGTCGGCACCTTCGCGGTCCAGCTCGCCCTTGGCTTCTCGATCAACTCGCTGTCGCTGTTCGCGCTGGTGCTCGCCGTCGGCATCGTCGTCGACGACGCCATCGTCGTGGTCGAGGCAGTGGAGAAGCACGTCCGCGAGGGGCTGACCCCGCGCGAGGCGGCGCATCGCACGATGCGCGAGGTGTCGGGCGCCCTGATTGCGATCGGCCTGGTGCTGACCGCCGTGTTCGTGCCGACGGCCTTCGTCTCTGGCATCCCCGGCATCTTCTATCGCCAGTTCGCCGTGACCATTGCCGCGGCCTCGCTCATCTCGCTGCTCGTCTCGCTGACCCTGTCGCCGGCGTTGGCGGCATTGCTGCTGAAGCCGCTCAAAGAAGGCCATGCCGATGACGGGCCGCGCATCATGCGCCCGGTGCGGATCGCCGCGGCCAAGTTCAACGCCGGCTTCGACTGGTTGTCGGACCGCTATGGGCGCGTAACCGGCAGGCTGGTGCGCAAGGCCAGCCTGATGCTGATCATCTATGCCGGCCTGCTGGGCCTCACCGGCTGGCAGCTCACCTCGACCCCGACCGGCTTCATCCCCGAGCAGGACCAGGGCGTGCTGATCGGCGTCGTCCAGCTGCCGCCGGGTGCCTCTCTCGAGCGGACGAGCGAGGTGCTGAACCGCGCTTATGAAATCGTTCGCGCGCAGAAGGGCGTGGTCGATGCGGCGACCTTCGCCGGCCTCGACGGCTCGAGCTTCTCGCAATCTTCCAACGCGGGGACGATGTTCGTCCGCCTGTCCGATTGGGGCGATCGCCAGGAGAAGGGGATGAGCGCCGGCGAGCTGTCGCAGGCGCTCACCATGGCGATGGGCGGAGCGATCGAGGACGCCAACATCTTCGTGATCGCGCCGCCCGCCGTGCCCGGCCTCGGCACCGGCAACGGATTCACGATGATGATCCAGGATCGCACCGGCGCCGGCTACCAGGCGCTCGAGCAGGCCACCTTCGCGATGATGGGCGCCGCGCCGCAGCGGCCGGAAGTGACGCAGGTCTTCTCGCTGTTCAACACCGGTTCGCCGCGAATCGACGCCGACGTGGACCGCGATCGGGCGCAGCTGCTCGGCGTGCAGCCGTCGCAGGTCTACGAGGCGCTCGGCACCTATATGGGCTCGACCTATGTCAACGACTTCAACCTGCTCGGCCGCACCTTCAGGGTGACTGCGCAGGCGGAGCCGACGGCGCGCGACGACCTTTCCGATATCGGCCGGCTGCAGGTGCGCTCGGTCAGCGGTGAAATGGTGCCGCTCTCTTCCGTGGCGACGCTGCGGAACGACAGCGGACCGTCACGCGTGGTGCGCTACAACCTCTTTCCGGCCGTCGAACTGCAGGGCCAGGCGGCGCCGGGCGTCTCCTCGGGCGATGCGCTGACAGTGATGGAGGAGCTGGCGCAGGCGACGCTGCCCCAGGGCATGACCTACGAATGGACCGGCCTTGCCTATCAGGAGAAGGCGGCGGGCAGCAGCTCGACCCTGATCTTCCTGCTGGCGGTCCTGTTCGTCTTCCTGGTGCTCGCCGCGCAATATGAGGCGCTGACGTTGCCGCTGGCCGTCATCCTGATCGTGCCGATGTGTATCCTCGCGGCTTTGTTTGGCGTCACTTTGCGCGGCATGGACAACAACATCTTGACGCAGGTGGGCCTCGTCGTGCTCGTGGCGCTGGCCGCCAAGAACGCCATCCTGATCGTCGAGTTCGCCAAGCAGGCGGAGGAGGAGCACGGCTTGGACCGCTTCCAGGCGGCGGTGACGGCGGCGCGGCAGCGGCTGCGGCCGATCCTGATGACCAGCTTCGCCTTCATCTTCGGCGTGATCCCACTGGCGATCGCGGTGGGCCCGGGCGCGGAGATGCGCCAGGCGCTCGGCACGGCGGTGGTGTTCGGGATGATCGGCGTCACCCTGTTCGGCCTCATCTTCACCCCGGTCTTTTATGTCGTGATGCGCGGGCTCGGGCAGCGCTTCCCGCGGCGGCAGAAGGAAAACCTCTATCCCACCTCCTACGGCGGCACGGCTCACGACCCGTTGCCGAACGAGGGCGGAGCTCCCGCATGAAGCATCTTCTGATAGCAGCCACCAGCGCGCTCGCGCTCGCCGCCTGCACGACCGTCGGTCCCGACTACCGCTCCCCAACTTCTGCTGCGCCGGCGCAGGACTCGCTCGTCGGCGTCGCATCTCCGGCCTTCACCGGTGAAGAGCCGCCGGGCCGTTGGTGGAGCCTGTTCCAGGATCCGGTCCTCGACGGCCTCGTCGAGCAGGCGCTGGAGCGCAACACGGATTTGCGCGTCGCTGCGGCCAACCTGGCCCAGGCGCGAGCCGTATTGCGGGAGGTGCGCGCCGGACGCCTGCCGACGACCAACGTCAGTGGCGGCGCCAGCTATGCCGATCCGGGGCCGGGCGGAGCCGACGTCGTCTTCGATGCGGGGCTGGACGTCGGCTACCAAGTCGACCTGTTCGGCCGTATCCGGCGCGCGACGGAGGCGAGCCGTGCCGATGTCGAGGCGGTGCAGGCGGCGTTCGACCTCGCCCGCATCACCGTCGCAGCCGAGACGACCCGCGCCTATTCCGACGCCTGCAATGCCGGACGTCAGCTCGAGGTGGGGCGCGAGACGGTCCGTATCCAGGAGCGCACCTTCGATCTCACCCGTCGCCTGTTCGAGGGCGGCCGTGCGACCGCGCTCGATACCAATCAGGCAGGAGCGTTGCTCGAACAGAGCAGGTCCGCCATTCCGACGCTTGAAGCACAGCGTCAGACGGCGCTCTACCGGCTTTCGGTGCTGACCGGGCGCCCGCCGGCGGAGTTCCCGGCGATCGTTGCCGCCTGCTCGACGCCGCCTTCGATCAGCCGGCCGATTCCCGTCGGTGACGGCGCCTCGCTCCTCGCCCGGCGACCGGACGTGCGGGGGGCCGAACGGGAACTCGCCGCGGCGACGGCCCGGATCGGCGTCGCCACCGCGGAGCTTTACCCCAACATCAGCCTGGGCGCGTCGGTGGGGTCGACCGGCACCTCGCTCGGCGGCATGACGTCTGGCAACGGCTTCCGGTTCAGCCTTGGGCCCTTGATCAGCTGGACCTTCCCCAACACGGCCGTCGCCCGCTCCCGGATCGCGCAGGCGGAGGCGGGGGCCGAGGCGGCGCTGGCCCGCTTCGACGGCACCTGGCTGCGGGCGCTGGAAGAGACGGAGAGCGCGCTCACCCGCTACGCCCGCGAGCTCGACCGCGTCGCTGCGCTGAGGCGGGCGCGGGCGAACGGTCAGGAGGCGGCGAGGATCGCCCGCCTGCGCTACCAAGCCGGTCGGGAAGGCTTCCAGATCGTGCTGGAGGCGGAGCGCACGCTGGCCCAGACGGAGACGGCGCTGGCCCAGGCGGAAGCGCAGCTTTCCGACAATCTTATTTCGGTGTTCCTGGCCCTTGGCGGCGGTTGGCAGACGAGTAGCGCCGCTTAGCCGCCGTCAAGCTCCTCGATCCTGGTGAATTCGAAGAGTGTCACCTTCCCGCGTTGCACGAAGGCTTGGCCGGCCTGGAGAGCATCTTCCACTGCTTCAGCGGAACTGCGCCGCCACGGCCCGCGAACGGCAGGGGTGATGTAGCGGAAGCGGCGCTCTGTCTCCTTGGGTCCAAGGTCCGGCACCACGCGAGCACGAGTGCCGGATCAGGGCCGGAGGGCTTGGTTGAGGTCGGCGAGCTGGAACAGCAGGAGCGCCAGCGTGACCAGGGTCACGCCCGCCATGCCGAGCAGAAGCCGAAACTCCTCAGTTCTCCGGTCCATCACTACCTCCTGCCCCTAAGACGTCACCACCGGCCGAGACCCGCACCCGCCTGCTGCGTCACAGCGATGCCTGCAGTCCGACGCGGAGCGAGATCGCAGCTCGGCCCTGCTGCTCCTCCGCGCCAAATTCGCCGCCGACCGAGAATTCCGAAATGCCGCCGAGCAGCCGGAGCCTGCCGACCCAGCCGTCCTCGCGGTCTTCGGGAAGCAGGGTGAAGGACGAGCCGCTCCCGAAGCGGGCGACCGTCTCGCCGATCGAGCCGCCGAGGATCTGCCGGCGCCCGCCTTCGAGCTCGGCGCGGAACCAGCCCTTGCTGCGATCGAGGTTGCCGAAGTCATAGCCGGCAGTGAGCGTCGCCTCGGCGGCGAACTCGTCGCTCGTGCGATCGCCGATGATCAGGTTCATCGCATCGCCGCCGTCCTTCTCGGTGTAGCCGTCCTCGGACAGGCGGTAATAATCGAGCGATGCCGCCGGCCTGAGGCTCAGGCGACCCAGCGGGATCTCGTATGAGAGGCCTGCGGCGAGCGAATAGAGCTGTCCGTCCCAGTCGCCGCTCGCGGTGCGGGTGACGGTCTCGCTGCCCATCGTGCCGGTGAAGGTGCGGGTGCCGTCGAAGGCGATGAACGCGGCCGAGGCGCGGGCATGGGCTCGGAGCGCTCCCCAGTCGCCGCGCCAGTAGCCGGCAAGCTCGAACTGGTCGGCGCTCACCTCGTTGGCATTGTCGCCATTCTCGTCACGGCCGCCGAGGTAAGCCAGCGATGCACCGAGATTGCCCGCGCCGCCCATCTCCACTTCCAGGCCGCCCGAGGCGCCCCAGCCCGTGATGTCGTAGGACGAGGTGTCGCCGATATCCTTGGAGGTGCCCCAGGCCACCTGCTGCAGCCAGAAGCCCCAGCCGCCCATGTCGGCGAGCGGCGAATTGGGATCCCTGAGGAAGCGGGCGCTGGCACGGGAGCCTTGCGTCACCGTCTCGAACACGCCGCCAGAATGTTCGGGGAGCATCTGCTGGACGGCTTCTCGGAAGCCCTCCGCGTCAGTCATCTCGAGGAACGCGCCGGCGACCTTGGCATCCTTGTCCAGCGCGGTGAACATCGCGTCCCAGCCGCGCGTTTCCGAGCCGTTGAGGCCAATCTCGGCCGCGGTCTTGCGGCCGATCGTCACGGCGAGCTCGCCCGCCTGCTCGTCGGCACTGAGGCTGCTCTTGAGGAAGACCGGGAGCAGCACCGAAGTCGCGGTGAGGCCCGCGCTGCCGGTGAGGCTGCCGGCCTTCAGCACCGTGAACTTGCCGACCGAGCCGCCAACTGTGGTGAGCTTCACCTGGAGCTTGGAGCCTTGAGCGAAGGAGGCGGCGCCTGCCACCTGGTAGAGCGTGCCCTTGCCGGTGGACGGATCGATGGTGACGCCGAGCACGCCCTGGGCACCGACAGCAAGCGATCCGATCGCGACCGGGCCGGTGGTCTTGACGTCGAGCGTGCCGCCATTGACCTGCACGGCAAGGGCGCCGGCGTTGACGAGCGAGCCGCTGAACTTCGCGGTTCCGGAAAGCTGGAGCTGGTCGGCGCCACCGCCGAAGTCCGCGCTCCCGTTGAAGACGGAGGTGCCGGCCAGCGTCAGCCTGTCGGCACCCGATCCAAACTGCACGTTCCCCTCATAGGCGGCGTCGCCACTCATGGCGAGGCGGTTGGCGCCGGCTCCGAACTGCGTCACTCCCTTGACCGCGCCATCGGCAAGGTCGAGCAGGTCGTCGCCGGCGCCGAACAGGATGCTGCCCGTGATTGAGGGGGAGGCAGCACCCTGTCCTGGCTGGATCTGGCGCACGACGGCGCCGGAATTGTTTGCGCGAAGGTCGATCGCAACGGCGCGGCCGCTGTCGAGCGGCGCGCCGAGCGCGCCGATGCTGCCGCTATTTTCGACCAGCGCCAGCTTGCCGGCATTGTCGACGATCGCTCCCGCATGGCCGCTGCCGCTTGTGGTCGCGAGGATCTTGCCGCTGTTGCGGACCGAGGTGACCGTCGCGCCGTGATCGATGACGATCGCGCGGTTCACGGCCGTCGCGGCGCCGCCGCCGTCGGCCTGGATCGTGCCGCCGACGCGAATCTCGTTCACGGTCGCGCCCGAGCCGATCCTCACCGCGGTTGCGCTTGCGCCATTGGAGGCGGCGGTCACCTGGCCGTTGACGGTGAGGCCGCCGGCGACATTCACCGCGCCGCCGAGGCCGCCGATCTGGAGCCCGTTAGCGGCGACGCCGCTATAGACGCCGCGCCCCGCGATGCCGCCCTTGACGACGATGCCGTGGTCGCTGCCGGCAACCGCGCCCACGGTGATGGCGCGATCGGCCGCGCCGACCTGCACCGCCGCCGCGGCGCCGTAGGAGACGACGCTGGCGGCGCCTTCCTTCTCGTCCTCAATCCCGTCCTTGTCCTCATCCTTGTCGTCAGGTTTGGCGTTGGGCGGCGGGACGTCGAACAGGATGCCCTTGGCGACATTGCCGCTGATCCTCAGCGCATTGCCGCCCTGGAGGAGGTCGTCGGCATCAAGCTTAGACGTGTCGGCCGGTGCCGCGATCGAACGATATCCGGTCGAGCTGAGGCCGCCCTGAATGACCAGCGCCCCGCCGATGTCGTCGTCCAGCGCCGCGCCGATGGCGCCCACGCCGGTGGCGGCGACGTTCCCCGATATGCTGACGTTGCCGGTGACTTCCTGGGCGCGGATGCCGACCGCGTGGTCGCCGGTCACGGTGACCGCGCCGGAACTGATCAGGGATCCGGCGAGGCGGGTGTTGGCGGCAATTCCGACCGAATCGTTGCCCTCGATCGCGATCGTGCCGCTGTTCGCGACCGTCCCGGTGAAGGTGCCGCCAGGTGCGAGGCGGACGCCGAAGCGGCGGGCGCCGGTCGCAAAGGGGCCGTCGAGGTCGCCGTCCTTGTCGCCGTCGGTCGGCGTGTAGCCTTCCAGCAGCTCGATCTTGCCGCTGTTCGTGATCGTCCCCGAGATGCCGGACCCGGCGAGAATGCCGGTGGCGTCATTGGCATCGGTGATCGTGATCGCGCCTTCGTTCGTCACCTTGTTGTTGCTGTCGAGCGTGACGGCTGCGCCGGCCCCGGTCGGCACCACCGAACCTGCCGCGCCGATTTTAATATCGTCCGCCGCGCCGGATTTGATCGTCGAGCTCTTCACGCGATCGGTGACCTTGGTCCCGATCGTGGTCTCTGCCTGCGCGGCAGCGGCAATCATGGCGATGGAAGTGAGGCAGGTACAGGCCAGCAGGTTACGCATTTCGATCCTTCTTGTGTCGGGTGCGGCGCTGCCCGTTCCCCCGGCAGCGGCCGCTCGATCACAAGACGAAGCGGGTCCTTGGGACCCGCACCGTCAGGCTCGAAAATTTTCTCTAGAAGCGGAAATCCCAGCCGAGCCGCAGCGTCCGCGGCCGCAGCGGGGTCACCTGCCGGCGCTCGAGCAGGGTGAACGGAGACCCAAGCGCAAAGCGATTGCCGGTCTCGTCGAGCACATTGGAGAGGATGAGCGAGAGGCTGTGCCGATCCCATTCGAGCCGGGCTCCGAGCCGGGTGTCGAGCCAATCGCCCTGCGGCTCTCCGAGGATCGGCCCGATGCCAAGGCGCGAGCTGCCGACATAGCGCGCCGAGGCGGTGAGGTGCAGGTCGAGACCCGGTGCCACCGGCGTCGCATAGGCGGCTCCGAAGTGGCCGTTGACCTCAGCCACGTTGGGCAGTGACGCGCGCGGGCTGATGATGATGCTGGGGGCGGGATTGGTCACCCTGCTCTCGTTGAGCACCGCGCCCAGACCGAGCGAGAGGCCGGGGAGGGGGCGCCAACCCAGCCGCAGGTCCAGGGTCCAGATCCGGCCGTCGCCGATATTCTGCGTCGTCGGAAGGCCCGAAAAGTCGATGATGTCGGCCTGGATGTCCCGCCAGTCGGTATAGGCGACCGAAGCAGCGACATCGAGCCCGCCGACGCCGCCGCGGCGATAGCGAAGCCCAGCTTCGCTGGTCGCGACGCGGTCGTTGCGGAAGCGCTGGATGACGTCGCCCGTGACGGCGAGGCCGCCGGGGCGGAAGCCCTGCTGGTAGCGCAGGAAGAAGAGGAGATCGGGACCCGCGCTGGCGGTCAGCGCGGCCGAGGGAAGGAAGCTCGTCTCCGTCCTGCCCCCCTCCAGCGCTGCAAGGAGCGCACGGAGCGCCACGGGCGCATCGACCGCGGCCCCGGTCAGGTGAGACCGGCTGAGCCTGCCCCCGGCGGTCAGGCTCAGGAACTCCGCAGGCTTCACCGTCGCCTCGCCGAACAAGGTGCCTTCCTGGACCGAGTTGCGGACGCCGGTGATCGGGACCGGAGCCGTCGGATTGCCGAGCGCCCGTTCCTGCTCGGAGCGGTTGCTGATGAGGCTGGCGCCGACCAGCCAGCCCGTGCCGTCGCCCCCGTCGCTGGAGAGGCGGGTCTCGGTCGAGACCATGCTGATCCTGCTCGTCTGCTCGAACAGGGCCGGCGGCCCGCCTTCGCGGGTGGAATCGTAGCGCTCCTGCAGCTTCTGCCGCACCAGCCCGAATGTGCTGACGAGCTGCAGGTCGCCCCAGCTCTTGCTCGCCGCAAATTGAGCCAGCGCATAGTCACTGCCGAAATCCTGCTGCACCATGCTTCGGCGAGTGAGCGGCGGCAGATCGCGGTCGGCGAACTGGGAATCCTCGCCCCGGATGCGCTGCGCGGCCGCGCCCACGTCGAACTGCCAGCCGCTTTCGGTCGTGGCGCGAAGCGATACCCGCGCGCCGATCGTTCGCGTGCGGTTCACATCCTCGAGGCCGCGCCCGACATCGTCGATATAGCCGCCCTCGCTCTCGGCATAACCGACGAGGCGAAGGCCGATGCGGTCCCGGGCGAGCGGCAGATTGAGCATCCCCGCCGCGTCCGCCCCGGGCGCGCCGTGCTGAGTGAGCGATCCGCCGACCGAGACCGCTCCCTCGGTCCGGCGCGCGTCAGGTGCGGTGGGGACGACGCGGATCACGCCGCCGAGCGAGCCGGCGCCGTAGAGCGTGCCCTGCGGCCCCGCGAGGATCTCGACGCGCTCGATGTCGTAGAGCCGCAGATCCGGGTCGGGCGCATTATAGTTGAGCCGGACCTCGCCGAGATATTGACCGACCGTCGCCTGGGTCGGCCCGTTGAAGCTGGAGTCCGCGATGCCGCGGATGAAGAGCTTGTTGCGGCCGGAGCCGAGATGCGTGGAGGTGAGGGCAGGCACCTTCTCGGTGAGCGCGTCGGTACCGCGCAGACCGTCGAACACGGGATCGCGCCCGTCGACCAGGGTGGCGGCGCCCGGATAGGCAGCGAGCAGGACGCGCCGCTTGCTCGCAGTGACGATGATGTCCGGCTGTTCCTCTGCCGGCGGTAGGGGAGGCTCGGGCTCCACGCGCGGTGCCGGAAGCGGCGGAGGCGCGGCGCGTCGCATGCGCGGCTTCGGCGAGCGCATGATCACCCAGGCGTTGGGCCCGATCGGGACGGCACGCGCACCCGTCCCGGCGAGCATACGGGCGAGCGCCTGTTCCACCGAAAGCGCACCGTGCACCGGCTTCACGCGGATCGAAGCGAGCGCTGGATCGCGCACGCCGATGCTGAGCCGCGCCTGGCGCCCCAACGCCACGACGGCGTCGCCGAGGCGCCCTGCGGGCAGGGTAAAGCTATGCTGCTGTGCGGCGGCGGCGGCGGCGCTCAGGGACAGGAGGCAGGCGGAGGCGGCAAGGAGGCTAGCGGGATGCACTGGCCCTCGTCAGGAGCCAGCCGTCGCCCGACCGGCGCAGATGGAGACCAAGCAGCGCGGCGCTGCGCCCGAGCACGTCACCCGGCTTGCCGTCGAGCGAGAGGACGCCGCTGAAGGGGCGCGAGGCCACTGCATCCTCGACCCGGATGCTGATGCCGAGGCTGCGCCCCAGATCGCTCGCGACGAGCGAGATCGGTGCGCCCGAATAAACCAACCGCCCCTCCCGCCATCCGCCGACGGCATCCAGCGCGACCTTGCTCAGCCTGACCGTCTCGCCGGCGCGCTTGACCAGCTGCATGCCGGGCTCGAGCTTCGTCGCCTCCTGTGCGGGATTGAAGAGCACCATGCCTTCCGAGACTGCGACCTCGAGCCGCTCAGGCTCGGCAACCACGTTAAAGACGGTGCCCATGTCGCGCAGCACCGCGCCGCCGGCCTCGACCTCGAACGGCCGAGCCTCGTCATGCCGGATTTCAAACAACGCTTCGCCCTGATCGAGGCGTGCGTAGCGCGGCCGGTCTCGGTCGAGCATCACCTTCGATCCGCCGTTCAACGCGATCCGGCTGCCGTCGTCGAGCGCGACGATCCGCCGCTCGCCGGCGGCTGTCTCCACCGCGTAGGGGCTGCTCCCGGTGCCGAGCACGGCATAGGCACCGGTGAGGACGATGCTGGCCGCGGCAGCCCATCCGACAAACCGGCGGCGGGTCGGGTGGCGGGGTGCGGCAGGCGGCGCGAGCAGCGGTGGCGCCGGAATGACGGGCGCCGGCGCGGCCGGCGCGAGCGAGCCCGCGTCTGCATCGGCGAGCGCCGCCTCATCATAGGCCGCCGCGTGGGCGGGGTCGGCTTCGAGCCAGGCGGTGAAGGCCTGCCAGTCCTCGTCACCGGCATCGCGCAGCCGGATCACCCAGCCGATCGCCTCCCGTTCAATTTCCTGTCTCGTCTTCAGCATCCACACGCCCTCAGGGTCGTGACGCCGCGGCAAGGCTCAACCCGCATCGAGACGCCTTCGGAGCTCGATCAGGGCGCGATAGGCTTTCTGCAGATGCTTCTCGACGGCGCTGAGGCTGATGCCGAGCTCGGCCGCGATCGCAGCTTGACTGAGCCCTTCCACACGGAACCTGCGGAAGATGATCTCGGTGCGCTCGCCCAATGCCTTCAGTGCAGTCTCCGCAGCGGCGAGCTCGTCCCTCGCGATCAACGCCCGCTCGTCGGAAGGCGCATCCGAGGCAGGCTCCCCCACCGCCTCGTCGGCGCTGGACCATAGATGGTCGCGCTTCGCCTGGCGCAGATCGGCGCGGCGGCGGTCCAGCATGAGATTGTTGGCGATGCGGTAGAGATAGGGAAGGGGGTCGCGCACCGGACCCGACACCGCTGCCGACGCCTTGAGCCAGAGTTCCTGGACAAGGTCTTCCGCCGCATCGCCGGCGCCGCGCGCCCTCAGGAAGCGCAGCAAGGCTGGCCGGCTGACGAGATAGACCTGCTCGAGACCGGCTGCGGCAGGCACCGCCGGGGCCTGTTCGTCTCCCTCCGGCTCCGTCAGCCTTTCCTCCGTTCCCTCCCGCGCCACGAGGGGCCTGTTTCATCGCCGATATGAACGCAGGATTGACGAATTCTCGGCTGCTTGCGCCGCTTTCCGCTAGGCCATTGTTTCAAAAGGGCGAGGGTGACGGAGGCAGATTCGTGATCGGCCAACTCCGCCTTGCCCTCCCGCGCCGCCCTGCTATATCCCCGCCCCAACCGGCGGCCCGGCGGGCGTGGCGGAACTGGTAGACGCGGCAGATTTAGGTTCTGTTGTCGAAAGATGTGGGGGTTCGAGTCCCTCCGCCCGCACCAGTTGCCATGACTTAAAGCCGTCCGGCGGGCGGCTTCGATGGGCAACTCCCCGAGCGTAAGCGAGAGGGGGCGCCGCGACCCGAGATGCCGCTCCGCAAGATCCCTGAATGTAAGGCCTTGATAACATGCAGACTGTCGAGACGTTGAACGAGGGCCTGAAGCGCGCCTTCAAGATCACCATCCCCGCCAAGGATATCAATGCGCGGGTCGACAAGGAGCTGAAGACGGTCGCGCCGCGCATCCGCATGCCCGGCTTCCGCCCCGGCAAGGTGCCGCCGAACCTGGTCCGCAAGATGCACGGCGCCGCGCTCGAGCAGGAGGCGCTCAACAACGCCATCCAGGAAGGCGTTCAGCAGCTGATGGCGGACCAGCGCATCCGCCCGGCGATGCAGCCTTCGGTCGCCCTGGAGGATCATGCGCCCGGCAAGGACGCGGTCGTCAATGTCGAGGTCGAGACGCTGCCGGAGATCCCGACGCCCAAGATCGAGAACCTCAAGCTCGAGCGGCTGACGGTCGAGGCTTCGGACGAGATGGTCGACGAGCAGGTCACGCGGCTCGCCGCCGGCCAGAAGAGCTTCGATCCCGCGCCCGCTTCCTATGCGGCTCGCATGGGCGACCTCGTCATCATGGACTTCGAGGGCAAGGTCGACGGCGAGCTGTTCGAGGGCGGCAAGGGCGAGGGCATGTCGGTCGAGCTCGGCTCCGGCCGCCTCATCCCCGGCTTCGAGGACCAGCTGGTCGGCGCCAAGGCCAACGAGCAGCGGACGCTGAATGTCACCTTCCCCGAGGATTACAACGTCGATTACCTCAAGGGCCGCCCCGCGACCTTCGACGTCACCGTCAACGAGGTGCAGAAGCCGCGCGAGGCGCAGGCCGATGACGAGTTCGCCAAGTCGCTCGGCCTCGAGAGCATGGAGCAGCTGCGCGGCCTGCTGAAGGGTCAGGTCGAGCAGGAGCTGAACGGCCTCACCCGCACCCACATGAAGCGCAAGCTGCTCGACCAGCTCGCCGCTGCCCATGATTTTCCCGTGCCGCCGTCGATGGTCGAGGCAGAGTTCCAGCAGATCTGGCAGCAGCTCGAGCATGAGGCGAGCCACGAAGCCGACCCCGCCGCTGCGCTCGCGGAGATGGAGAAGGAGCGCGACGAATATCACGCCATCGCCGAGCGCCGCGTTCGCCTCGGCCTGCTCCTGTCTGAGATCGGCCAGGCCAATGGCGTCGACATCAGCAGCCAGGAGATGAACGCGCTGATCGCCCAGGCCGCGCAGCAATATCGCCCGGCCGATCGCGACAAGTTCATCCAATATGTCCGCAACGAGCCGATGGCCGCGGCGCAGCTCCGCGCGCCCTTGTTCGAGGACAAGGTCGTCGACCTGCTCTTCTCCCGCGCCGAGATTACCGACCGGACGGTGAGCCGCGCCGAGCTGGAGGCCGAGATCGAGGGCGAGGAGGGGCATGTCCACGGCCCCGGCTGCGGTCACGATCACGACCATGATCACGCGCCTGCTCCCAAGGCCAAGAAGGGCAAGAAGGCCGCCGCCGACGCTCCCGCGGCCGAGCCGAAGAAGGCCAAGGGCAAGGCGAAGGCCGCCGAGGCTCCGGCCGAGGAGACCGCTCCGGCCGCCGAGGAGGCGCCTGCCAAGAAGCCACGCGCTAAAAAGGCCGCTCCCGAGGAGGCTCCCGCCGCCGAGGAGAAGCCGGCCAAGAAGGCCCGCGCCAAGAAGACTCAGGGCTAATTTTACCCCTCTCCCTTAGATGGGAGAGGATACGTAGCCTTAGCGCCTCTGCCGCATAGGCGGAGTTGGTGAGGGTGACACCGTCCGCGGATATTCTCAGCCGCTGTCACCCTCACCCAGCTTCGCCAAGCTCGCAAAAGCTGCTCGCTAAGGCTACGCAACCCTCTCCCATCAAAGGGAGAGGGGAGTGCTGGGGGATTTGCCTTTGTCGAAGCTCCGCATCGCCGTTCTGCTTCCCTGCTACAATGAAGAGGCGGCGATCGCGCAGACGGTGGCGGGATTCCGCGCCGCGCTGCCGGGCGCCGTCATCTACGTTTACGACAATAACAGCGCCGACCGCACCCGCGAGGTCGCGGCCGAGGCAGGCGCGATCGTCCGCACCGAGCGGATGCAGGGCAAGGGCCATGTCGTCCGCCGAATGTTCGCCGACGTCGAGGCCGATATCTATGTGATGGCCGACGGCGACGCGACCTACGATGCCGCCGCCGCTCCCGATATGGTGGCCCGCCTCATCGAGGAGCGGCTCGACATGGTCGTCGGGGCTCGAAAGTCCGAGGTCGAGGAGGCGTATCGGCGCGGCCACCGGCTCGGCAACCGCCTCTTCACCGGCCTCCTCGCCAATCTGTTCGGCCGCTCGTTCAGCGACATCTTCTCGGGCTACCGCGCCTTTTCGCGCCGTTTCGTGAAGAGCTTCCCGGCCCTCTCGCGAGGCTTCGAGACCGAGACCGAGATCAGCGTCCACGCGCTGGAGCTGGCCATGCCGGTCGCCGAGATCGTCACCGCCTACGGGGCCCGTCCGGAAGGTTCGGCGTCCAAGCTCTCCACCTACCGCGATGGCTGGCGGATTGCGAAGACCATCCTGCACCTGTTCCGCATCGAGCGCCCGGTGCTCTTCTACGGCGGATTGGGCGTGTTCCTGGCTGGCATCGCGGTGGTGCTCAGCATCCCGCTCGCCATCACGTTCGCCCAGACCGGCCTCGTTCCGCGCTTCCCGACCGCGATCCTCGCCACCGGCCTGATGATCGTCGCCTTCATGAGCTTCATGTGCGGCCTCATCCTCGACACGGTCGTTCGCGGCCGTCGCGAGGTGCGGCGGCTCCATTATCTGAGCCTGCCGGCGGTTGGGGAAGGCTGAAGCTTCCGCCCGGACGGTCAGTCGCAGCCGCAGCGCGCCGGTCTGCGCATGACCCGCAGACATTGCTCGCGCCACGATCCCCGCGCTTGCATGCAGAACAGGGAGGCGATTTCGCGTTCCGCGAACCTGTTCTGCGCGAGAATGAGGAGCGCGGACGGGTTCACGCCGCCATCTCCTGTTTCTGCTTGTAGCTGACGACCTCGAACTCGATGCCGTCATTGTCGAAGAAGTAGAAGCGTCGCCCGGGCTCGTAGTCGCCATGGTTGAATGGCGTCAGCCCGGCTGCCGCGACACGGCTCTCAAGGGTTTCCAGGTCATCGACCACGACCGCGACGTGGTTGAGCGGGGCGCCTTTGGGCCAGGCCAAGGGTGCGCCATCGCTGTCGGCCATGGTATAGAGGGCGAGATATTGCTCGTCGGTGCCGATGTGGACTGTGCGGCCGCCCGCCATCGCCCGTCCTCGCCATCTCACTCGCCAACCGAAAATTCGCTCGAGCAACTCCGCCGTGCGCTCCGCATCGCTGACGGTGATGTTCACATGCTCCAGACGCGCTTCCATGTCGTTTCTCCTGTTGATCACTTGCCGAGTCGTGCAACCTCGACCTAAGTTGAGGTCAAGCTTTTTCGGTGGGAGAGAGAATGAGCGGCCTGCTGAGCATCGGAGACCTGGCGCGACGCACCGGCGTGTCCGTCTCGGCGATCCGCTTTTACGAAGCGAAGGGGCTGCTCAGCCCGATCCGCACCGGCGGCAATCAGCGCCGCTACCTGCGCTCCGACATCCGCCGGCTGTCTTTCGCGCTGATCGCGCAGAAGCTCGGCCTGACGGTGCGGGAGATCGAGGCCGAACTGGCCCGGCTCCCGCTCGGCCGCGCACCCACGCAAGACGACTGGCAAGCGCTGAGCGAGCGGATCCGGGACCGGCTGGACGAACGCATCTCGCTGATGCAGCGCACTCGCGACCGGCTGGCCGGCTGCATCGGATGCGGCTGCCTCTCGCTCGAGCGATGCGCGCTCTACAATCCCGGCGATCGGGCTGGAGCCGCCGGGCCGGGACCGCGCTTCCTGCTTGGGGACGCGCCGGAAGACTCTTCCCGATCGGTGTGACGCTCCTAGAGGCGCTGATCCATCGATTCGAACGCAGCCACCTGCTTATCGCCGCAGTAGATCGCGACCTTCCCATAGGCGTTGGCGAGCGGCTCCTCGTAATGGACCGCGGGACTGACGGCGGTGCCCGGCGACGCCTCGAGCGAGAGGTCGAAGGCAGCGGTTCCGGCGCCGGCGGAAGGACGCTTCTTCAGCGCGGGCTTGTAGCCGGCCATCATGAAATCGACCTGTCCGTCGACCGAGAAGCGACTGTTCTCGATCTGGGCATACCAGCCCCGCGTTACCGTGAACGGACATCCCCGCTCCTTCGCGGTGAGATCGACCGTCGGCTCCTGCTTGGGCGCATCGGCCTTGGCCGCAGCTGTCGCCTCCGGCTGCTTGGCGGGCTCCGATCCGCAGCCAGCCAGCAGGACCCCCCCCAACAAGATCGCCATTCCGCGCATCGGCATTCCTTCCCTATATCAGGTCCCTGATCCGGCTCCGATACACGAAGATCAAGCAGAACCGTCAGCCCTAGGCGGAGTGTCGCCCACGACGGTGCGGACGTGAAGGAGGAAACGACTGATGCACAAGGGATCCTGCCTCTGCGGCGCGATAAGTTTCGAAGTCGCCGGCGAATTGAAGGCGCCGGACGCCTGCCATTGCTCGATATGCCGCCGGCAATCGGGCCATTATTGGGCCTCCACCGACCTCCCCCGAGACAGGGTGACGATCAGCGGCGAGGAGAATGTGACCTGGTTCCAATCCTCGCAGCGGGTGAGGCGGGGCTTTTGCTCGACTTGCGGCTCGGTGCTGTTTTTCGATCCCGTCCACAGGGACTGGATCGCCATCGCCATGGGCGCCTTCGAAGCGCCGACCGGCACCCAACTGGAGAAGCATATCTTCGTCGCCAGCAAGGGCGATTATTACGAGATCGCGGACGACGTTCCGCAGGAGCAATAGCGGCCGTCAGCGCGGGCGGCTGACGGAGCTGCGCAGCGCCTGTGTCCGGACATCCAGCTCGTTCCGCTCGAACCGGGAGAGACCGTCGCGGCCATAACGGTCGGCGAGGCGGCCGATCAGGCGCGTTTCGCGGCGGAGCTGGCGGGCCTCCCTGCGCGACAGGTCACCCGTTTCCCGGCCGCGGTCGATTCGGCCCCTGATGTCGCGAAGCTCCCGTCCGACGCCCGGACCTGGAAGGCGGCTGTCGCCGATGAACGGATTGATGCGAGGCGAGGGAGTCGAAGGATGCGATCCGGCGATCCGCGCGCTCGCGGGGGCGGTGGCCGCCAGAGTCAGAACGAGCAAGGGGATGAGACGGCGCATCTGGACCTCCGCGAAATCGGACCGCCAGTCTCCGCCTGCCAAGCTGAACGGAAGCAGAACCGTTACGGCGCCGCTTCGAGTGGTCTGAGGCGCGGCTTGGGCTCTTCCGGGAAGGCGCAGCCGTCGGTCCGGTCGGGGCGGCGGCGGGCGTTGAGGCCGGGATCGCTCGGCGCCGGGCATGTGGGCTCGGCGGCGGCGAGTTCGGTCGCCTCGGAAGGCGCTTTGGCTGGGGCGTCACCAATGATGCCGAACGCGAAGTGGCTGTGATCGCCCTCGTCCAGCGACTCGATCAGCACGAAGCCGGCCTTGCGATAGGCGGAGGCGATCTCGGCGTGACGAACGCCAGGGCGGCGGGCGATGTCGATCGCGCGGCCAGAGAGGTGGAAGCTGTTCTCGGCGCCGCCGACCGCGCGGTTGCGCTCGGGTGTGCGCCTGACGCTGGTGACCACGCCCCACTTGGCGCCGAGGTCCACAGCCGAGGAGATCGGCTTCGGCGCCCGTTTCGCCTCCGGTGCAGGCCGCGAATCTGACGACGCAGAGGCAGGGACTTCGGGCGTCCCGCCTGCGACCAGCATCGCCAGAATGAGAATGACCCCCGTCATCATGAACCCGCTGCCCCGAGCCTCCCGCCTGCACGACTGCTCCGACCGCGCGCGAGATGCAAGTCCCTAACCGCCCGGTTCGTCGCGGCACGGCTCGGTTCGCCGCTTGCGCCCGTTGCAGGACGGGACAGGGCTTGAACCTTCGCGCCGATGCTCCGATGTTCGGCGCATCCGCACTTTACAGGACCTTCCAGGCATCATGGACCATCGCGACATCAGCTCCGCCCTCGTTCCCATCGTTATCGAGCAGTCGAATCGGGGCGAGCGCAGCTTCGACATCTATTCGCGGCTGCTGCGCGAGCGGATCGTGTTCGTGACCGGCCAGGTCGAGGACCATATGGCGACCCTCATCACCGCCCAGCTGCTGTACCTGGAGAGCGAGAATCCGAAGAAGGACATCTTCATGTACATCAACTCGCCGGGCGGCGTGGTGACGGCCGGCATGGCGATCCACGACACCATGCAATATATCCGGCCGCGCGTCGGCACGGTCTGCATCGGCCAGGCGGCGTCGATGGGTTCGTTCCTGCTGGCGGCCGGCGAGCCGGGCATGCGGGTTGCGCTCACCAATGCGCGGATCATGATCCACCAGCCGTCGGGCGGGGCGCAGGGCATGGCCAGCGACATCGAGATCCAGGCCAAGGAAATCCTGCGCATCCGGCACCGGATGAACGAGCTCTACGCCCAATATACCGGGCAGACGCTGGAGACGATCGAGAAGGCGATGGACCGCGACAAGTTCCTGTCCTCCGACGAGGCCAAGGAGTTCGGCATCGTCGACGAGGTGTTCGACAAGCGCCCGGCGGCGGGCGAGGGGGATGCGACGCACCAGGCCAACGCGGCCTGAGCTTCGACCCACGTTAATGATTAGGCCATTGAGATCGTGCGATAGTGCGGTAACATGGGCCAGCTGACGGGCGCCTAAGTGTCGCCCCGACAAGGAAGAATATGACGAAACTGAGCGGCGGCGATTCGAAGAGCACCCTCTACTGCTCGTTCTGCGGCAAGTCGCAGCACGAGGTGCGCAAGCTCATCGCCGGCCCGACGGTTTTCATCTGCGATGAGTGCGTCGAACTGTGCAACGACATCATCCGTGAGGAGACCAAGTCGGCGCTGGTGAAGACTCGCGACGGCGTTCCGACGCCGGGCGAGATCTGCAAGGTGCTGGACGATTATGTGATCGGCCAGAGCCACGCCAAGCGCGTGCTCTCGGTCGCGGTGCACAATCATTACAAGCGCCTGGCGCACGGCGCCAAGGGCGCCGACGTCGAGCTCGCCAAGTCGAATATCCTGCTGGTCGGCCCGACCGGCTGCGGCAAGACCCTGCTCGCGCAGACGCTCGCCCGCATCCTCGACGTGCCGTTCACGATGGCCGACGCGACGACCCTCACCGAAGCCGGCTATGTCGGCGAGGATGTCGAGAACATCATCCTGAAGCTGCTCCAGGCTTCGGACTATAATGTCGAGCGGGCGCAGCGCGGCATCGTCTATATCGACGAGATCGACAAGATCAGCCGCAAGTCCGACAATCCGTCGATCACCCGCGATGTGTCCGGCGAGGGCGTCCAGCAGGCGCTGCTGAAGCTGATGGAAGGCACCACCGCCTCCGTCCCGCCGCAGGGCGGGCGCAAGCATCCGCAGCAGGAATTCCTGCAGGTCGACACGACCAACATCCTGTTCATCTGCGGCGGCGCCTTTGCCGGCCTCGAGAAGATCATCGCCGACCGCCTGCAGGGCAAGTCGATCGGCTTCGGCGCCTATGTCGCCGCGCCGGACGAGCGCCGCACCGGCGAAGTGCTGCGTCAGGGCGAGCCGGAGGATCTGCTGAAGTTCGGCCTGATCCCGGAATTCGTCGGCCGGCTACCGGTGATCGCGACATTGGAGGATCTCGACACGGAGGCCCTCGTCAAGATCCTGCGCGAGCCGAAGAACGCCCTCGTCAAACAGTATCAGAAGCTGTTCGACATGGAGGACGTGAAGCTGAGCTTCACCGACGAGGCCATGGTGGCGATCGCCAAGCGCGCGATCGAACGCAAGACCGGCGCCCGCGGCCTCCGCTCGATCCTCGAGAACATCCTGCTCGACACCATGTTCGACCTGCCGTCGATGGACGGCGTCGACGAGGTCATGATCGACAAGGACGTGGTCGAAGGCCGCAAGGACCCGGTCCGCGTCTACGCCGAGAAGAAGGGCGAAAGCGCCGCCTGATTTCGGCGGCGCCGCAATTTCAACGCTCGCTCAAACGATGGCGCCAACGGCGCCTCGTTAACCCTTTGCGCCTCACGCCAAAGGGAGGGCAAGACGTTGGAAGCTATACTCGACATATATGAAGAGCGCACCGAAACCGGTGCCGCCGCAGCGGGCGGTCTCGATCCTGCGAAGCTCGAAGCCTTTATGGGCAAGATGGTCGGCGACATGGGCGCCGCGAACGGCGGCGCGCTCGTCATCCTCGGCGAGCGGCTCGGCCTCTATAAGGCGCTGGCGCAAGGCGGCCCGGCCACCCCGCAGGAGCTGGCGGACCGCACCGGCACGCACGAGCGCTACGTGCGCGAATGGCTGAGCGCGCAGGCAGCAGCGGGCTATGTGAACTATGATGCCGAGGCCGGCCACTTCTTCATGGCGCCGGAGCAGGTGATGGCGCTCGCGGACGAGGACTCGCCGGTTTATCTCGCCAGCGCATTCCAGCTCACCGCGTCCGTCTACATGGACGAGCCGAAGATCGCCGAGGCGTTCCGGAGCGGCCAGGGCGTCGGCTGGCACGAGCATTCGAACTGCCTGTTCTGCGGCGTCGAGCAATTCTTCCGCACCGGCTACCGGGCTCATCTGGTCCAGGAATGGCTGCCTGCACTGGATGACGCGGTCGAGCGGCTCGATGCGGGGGCGAAGGTCGCCGATATCGGCTGCGGTCACGGCGCATCCACCATCATCATGGCTGAGGCCTTCCCGAACAGCGAATTCGTCGGCCTCGACTATCACGAGGCGTCGATTGAACGGGCGCGGGACGCGGCGGCGGAGGCCGGCAGTCCGGCGAACCTGCGCTTCGAGATCGCGACCGCCAAGGATAGCCCGGGCGCCGGCTACGATCTCGTCACCGTGTTCGACGCGCTGCACGATATGGGCGATCCCGTCGGCGCCGCGCGCCGTGTGCGTGAGATGCTGACGCCCGAAGGCATCTTCATGATCGTCGAGCCGATGGCGGGCGATTCGCTGGTCGACAACCTCAACCCCGTCGGACGGATGTATTATGCGGCCTCGACCATGATCTGCACGCCCGGCAGCCTGGCGCAGGAAGTGGGGCTGGGGCTCGGCGCCCAGGCCGGACCGAAGCGCCTGAAGCAGGTGCTGGCAGAGGCGGGTTTCACTCGGGTGCGGATCGCGGCGTCGACGCCGTTCAACCTCATTCTGGAGGCGCGGCCCTGACCAGAGGTGGCGGGGCGTCAATATGTTGATGCCCCGCCACCGCCACGCCATATCGCGGCGAATGATACAAGAACCAGCGCCGGCGGAGCGGCCTCTCTCCCTTCGTTTCCTGCCGCGCTTCCTCTTCAGGCCTGAGGGATCGAAGTTCGCCTGGGTGCTGAAGGCCTGGCTGCTCGTGCTGCTGCCGAGCATCCTGCTGTCGGTGACCGTCAGGGTCTCTGTGCCCTCCGCGCAGGGGCCGGACCTGCCCTTGTCCGGACCGGTGATGGTCGCTCTTGTCGCGCTCGTCGGGCCGCTGCTCGAGACCCTGATCATGGGCGTGGTCCTGCTACTGTTCACCAGGTTCATGGCCTCCGGACCTGCCGTCTGGCTGAGCTCGATCTGCTGGGGCGTGGCGCATAGCTGGGGAGCGCCCACCTGGGGATTGGTGGCGTGGTGGCCATTCCTGATCTTCTCGACGGCCTTCCTGACCTGGCGCGAACGCGGCCTCGGCACGGCGATCCTGATCGTCACCGCCATCCATGCACTCCAGAACAGCTTCGCCGTATCGTTGCTGCTGCTCGGCCCGTTCATTGATGCGTTGACCCGCGGCCCCATATAGGTGTCAATGAAACGGCCGCGCGCGGCTCGTACTGGAGTTTGGAATTGACCGAAGCTTTCCCCGTTCTTCCGCTGCGGGACATCGTCGTCTTCCCGCAGATGATCGTTCCCTTGTTCGTCGGCCGCGACAAGTCCGTCGCGGCGCTCGAAAGCGCCATGCAGGCCGACAAGCAGATCTTCCTCGTCTCGCAGCTCGATCCGGCCGAGGACGACCCTGACCGCGAGGCGCTCTACGACCTCGGCGTCGTCGCGACCGTGCTCCAGCTGCTGAAGCTGCCGGACGGCACGGTGCGCGTGCTCGTCGAGGGACAGCGGCGCGCGATGCTCACCACGCTACGCGAAGATGGCCAGCATCTCGTCGCCGAGATCGCCCCGGTCGACCAGGACGAGCCGGAGGGGCCGGAAGTCTCCGCTCTGATGCGCTCGGTCGTCGAGCAGTTCGACTCCTACGCGAAGCTCAACAAGAAGCTGCCGGCCGAGACGGCGGTGCAGCTGGGCCAGATCGAGCAGGCGTCGAAGCTCGCCGACGCGGTCGCCGCCAACATCAATATCAAGGTGTCGGACAAGCAGGCCCTGCTCTCAGAGCTCAATCCTGTGCGCCGTCTGGAAATGGCCTTCGCCTTCATGGAGGGCGAGCTCGGCGTGCTGCAGGTCGAGAAGAAGATCCGCAGCCGCGTCAAGCGCCAGATGGAGAAGACGCAGCGCGAATATTATCTGAACGAGCAGCTGAAGGCGATTCAGCGCGAGCTCGGGAATGAGGGCGAGGAAGGCGAGGGGGACGAGCTTGCCGAGCTCTCCCGCAAGATCGCCAAGACCAAGCTCTCCAAGGAGGCGCGCTCCAAGGCCACTCAGGAGCTGAAGAAGCTCAAGGCGATGGCGCCGATGTCGGCCGAGGCGACCGTCTCGCGAAACTATCTCGACGTGCTGCTCGGTCTGCCGTGGGGCAAGAAGTCGAAGCTGAAGCACGACATTTCAGAGGCGCAGCGGATCCTCGACGAGGACCATTATGGCCTCGAGAAGGTCAAGGACCGCATCGTCGAATATCTCGCCGTGCAGGCGCGGACCAACAAGCTGAAGGGGCCGATCCTGTGCCTCGTCGGCCCTCCGGGCGTCGGCAAGACCTCGCTCGGCCGCTCGATCGCCAAGGCGACGGGGCGCGAGTTCGTGCGCCAGTCCCTGGGCGGTGTGCGCGACGAAGCGGAGATCCGCGGCCACCGGCGCACCTATATCGGCTCGCTTCCGGGCAAGGTCGTTTCAAACCTGAAGAAAGCAGGCACGTCCAACCCACTGTTTTTGCTCGACGAGATCGACAAGCTCGGCCAGGATTTCCGGGGCGATCCCGCCTCGGCTCTGCTTGAGGTGCTCGATCCGGAGCAGAATTCGAAGTTCCAGGACCATTATCTGGAGCTCGATTACGATCTCAGCGACGTGATGTTCGTCACGACCGCCAACTCGCTGAACCTGCCGCAGCCCTTGCTCGACCGAATGGAGATCATCCGGCTGGAAGGCTATACGGAGGACGAGAAGGTCGAGATCGCCAAGCGGCACCTGATCGAGAAGCAGATCGAGTCCCACGGCCTCAAGGACGGCGAGCTGGTCTTCACCGAACCCGGCCTGCGCGCGCTCATCCAGGGCTATACCCGCGAGGCGGGCGTGCGCACGCTCGAGCGCGAGATTGCCAAGGTCGCGCGCAAGGCGCTGCGCCGCATCCTCGAAGGCAAGACCGAGAAGGTCGAGTTGACCCCCGATAATGTCGCCGACTTTGCGGGCGTGCGGAAATTCCGCCACGGCATCGGCGAGGAAGAGGACCAGATCGGCGCCGTCACAGGGCTTGCCTGGACCGAGGTCGGCGGCGAGCTGCTCACGATCGAGGCGGTCACCGTCCCCGGCAAGGGCCAGATCAAGACCACCGGCAAGCTCGGCGAGGTGATGCAGGAGTCGGTCCAGGCGGCCTTCTCCTTCGTCAAGGCGCGCAGCCCCAGCTACGGCGTCAAGCCAAGCCAGATCGGACGCAAGGACATCCACGTCCATCTGCCCGAGGGCGCCGTGCCGAAGGATGGACCCTCGGCCGGCATCGGCATGGTCACGGCGATCATCTCGACCCTCACCGGCATTCCGGTGCGGCGGGACGTCGCGATGACCGGCGAAGTGACGCTGCGGGGACGCGTGCTGCCGATCGGCGGCCTGAAGGAGAAGCTGCTGGCGGCCCTGCGCGGCGGCATCAAGACCGTCCTGATTCCGCAGGAAAACGAGAAGGATCTCGCGGAGATACCGGCGACCATTACGACCGGTTTGGAGATCGTGCCGGTGACCCATGTCGACGAGGTGCTCGCCCGGGCCCTCGTCACGCCGGTCATGCCCATCGAATGGACCGAGGCAGACGAACTGGCAGCGCTGCCGCCGACGGAGCTTGCCGCGGCGCCGGACGATGTGGTCGGGGTTTCAAGTCGCCACTGATTTGTTGCAGAGCAGCAACGACCTGGACTGCTAAGAAGCGCGGATTTCTCAGGAAATCCGCGCTTTTCCTTTTGACTCGGGGCCGCCACCTGCTCTTAGGTGGAGGTTCGGCAGATTGCCGCGATTCCAATGTAACAGGGGTTCTGGGAGCATGAACAAGCAGGAGCTAATCAGCTCGGTCGCCGAAACGACCGGTCTCGGCAGGAGCGATGCGAGCAAGGCCGTCGAGGGGGTTTTCGACGCGATCGGCAGCGCGCTCAAGCGGGGCGACGAAGTGCGCCTGGTCGGCTTCGGCACCTTCTCCTGCTCGAAGCGCAAGGCCTCCACGGGCCGCAACCCGCGCACGGGCGAGCCGATGCAGATCAAGGAATCCACCCAGCCCAAGTTCAAGGCGGGCAAGGGCCTCAAGGATTCCGTCAACGCCTGATCTCAACCGGTGGCGGCTCGCGAGAGGCGCCGGTCTTTTTCGTCCGGGCGATGCTGGACAGGTATGAAGCGGCACCTTATGTGCCGCACTTCCGCGAGCCCGGAGCGGCCGCGGCGCGGGCGTGGGCGCGTAGCTCAGTGGTAGAGCACACCCTTCACACGGGTGGGGTCGTAGGTTCAATCCCTACCGCGCCCACCACGCCTCTCTCCGAGCTTTGACTGAGCTGACCATCTCACAGCCGCTCGCGCTGAGCGTGTCGAAAGGCTGTCCTTCCTCACGTCCCTCAAGAAGGGCTTCGACCTGCGCAGCGGGGGCGGAGGAGAAGGACCGGCCGAAGCGACGAAGCTCAGTGGCGCGAGCTACTCGCAGTTTCTTTGGCGCCGAGCTTCTCTGCCGTCCGTGCCACCTCCTCATCAGTCGGCGGCTCGGGCAGCTCCTGGCCCGGCCCGAGCGCTTCGTCCGGGATGCCGGGAGCGGTGCCGGCGATCGGTTCGTTCACTGCCCGCTCGTTCGGGCCGGTGCTGATTTTGGCTCTGTCTTCGGCCATGGCTCTGGTCTCCGTTTCTGAGAGAAAAGCGAGCGAGCCCGCTGCCAGGTTCCTTCACCGGATGATTCCTTGACGCACCGGCGCGCCGCACCTTATGTGCCGGCCACAATTCACGGCGATCGTAGCTCAGCTGGTTAGAGCATCGGTTTGTGGTACCGAGGGTCGCGGGTTCAAGTCCCGTCGATCGCCCCACTTCTTCTTCAAAAGCTCAGGACAAAGCCATGCAGTCGCCTTGGGATTTTCCCGATTTTGACGACCATGAGGTCGTGCATTTCGTCACCGATCGGGAAACGGGGCTGAAGGCGATCATTGCGGTCCACTCGACCCATCTCGGCCCGGGCGCGGGCGGCACCCGGCTGTGGCATTATCCGAACCGCGCCGATGCCATCCATGACGTGCTGCGTCTGTCGCGCGGCATGAGCTACAAGAACGCCATGGCCGGGCTCGCGCTCGGCGGCGGCAAGGCAGTGATCCTCGCCGACGAGGCACGCACCAAGTCGCCCGAGATGTTCGCGGCGTTCGGCCGGGCGGTCGAGGGGCTCTGCGGAAAATATGTGACCGCCGAGGATGTCGGCGTCACCGTTCCCGACCTCGTTGAGGTATCGAAGCATACCAGCTACGTCTCAGGCCTGCCGGTGGCGGCGGGCGCGGTCGGCGGGGATCCGGGGCCGCATACCAGCTACGGTGTCTTCCTCGGCATCAAGGCCGCGGTGCGCGCCAAGCTCGGCAAGAGCAGCCTTCAGGGGCTCCACATCGCCATTCAGGGTGCCGGCAGCGTGGCGAGCGGCGTCGCCCGCCGCGCGGCTCAGCAGGGTGCGCGGATCAGCCTCGCCGACATTGACGGCGCCCGCGCGCAGAAGCTCGCCGACGAGGTCGGTGCCGCCGTAGTGCCGGTCGACCGGATCATGACGCTGGACGCCGACGTGCTCAGCCCCAACGCCCTGGGCGCCATTCTCACTGCGGAGTCGATCGCGGCGCTCAACGTGCCGATCGTCGCAGGCGGCGCCAACAACCAGCTGGCGAGGCCGGTCGAGGGCGACCTCATCCACCAGCGCGGCATCCTCTATGCGCCGGATTATGTGATCAACGCCGGCGGCATCATCAACGTCGCGTCGGAATATCTGAAGGATGCCGACGAAGCCGGCGTCAAGGCGAAGATCGAGCAGATCCCGGGCCGCCTCGAAGCGATCTGGGCCGAGAGCGATGCGACGGGCCGCAACCCCGCGGCGGTGGCGGATGCGATGGCGCAGCGGCTGATCGGCCGCGGCTGACGCAAGTCGTCATCCCGGCGAAGGCCGGGATCTCAGGACGAGAAGACGCCGGCTAGTCCCCAGCTGAGACCCCGGTTCCGCTGGGGTGGACGGACTGTCAGAGGGGCGGCGCCACCCGAGGCTTTTCGCGGCCGAGCTTGTGCTCGCGATAGACGGTGTAGAGTCCGCTGGCGATGATCACGAGCGCACCCGCCCACGTGGTCGCCGGAGGCTGGCTCGCGAAGATGAACCAGCCGAGCAGCACAGCCCATAGAAGCTGGGTATAGTCGAACGGCACCACGACAGAGACCGGTGCGTAGCGTAGCGACGAGGTCAGGAAGAGCTGGCCGAAGCCGCCGATCAGGCCAAGTGCTACGAGGATCGCCCAAGTCCTCAGGTCGTGCGCCTGTGCATAGAAGGGCATCAGCGTCCCAAGCGCGAGCATCGACAGCAGTGTGAACCAGAGCACGATGGTCTGCGTGCCTTCGGTTCGGCCGATCTGGCGGATGGTGATCGTCACTACACCGACGCCGAAGGCCGCCAGCACGGCAAGCAGCAGGCCGATCTCCGGCACGTGTGTGCCGCCCGGCCGCATCACTACCAGCACGCCGACGAAGCCCAGTGCCACCGCGCTCCAGCGATGGCGGCCCACCTTCTCCTTCAGCACCAGCGCCGACAGCACTACTGCGAACAAAGGCGCGGCGAAGCCGATCGTGGTCGATTCCGCGAGTGGCAGGTAAGCGAGCGAGCTGAACGCCAGCACCATGGTGGTGAGGCCGATCGCCGCACGGCTGACATGCGCCATCGGGCGCTGCGTTCGCCACGCATCGAAGTTCCGGCTCCAGGCGATCCACAGCAGCAAGGGCGGCAGCCCGAACGCGAAGCGGTAGAAAGCGAGTTCGGGCGTGCTGACCCCGTGCGCGTAGCCGAGTTTTATCATTGCCGCCATGAAGGCAAAGCAGGTGGTCGCACCGATGCGCAGGCCGATGCCGAGCAGGCGGTCCTGCTCCGGGCGAGAGGCGTGGGTGGGTCTTGCCATGAAGCGCCGGTCTCTGCGGCCCGCCTCAAAAAAGGGCAAGCCGGGCACGCATAAGCTTTGAGCTTTGCGCGCGCTTCGCTAAACAAGCCGAGGGCAAAAGATGCATATTTACGCGAATCCGGCGCGATTTCTGAAGCTTGCACGTCCGCTGACCGTCTGGCTGGGCTGGTCGGGAGCGGCGTTGATCACGTTTGGACTGCTCAGCGGCCTGTTCCTTGCGCCCAAGGATTACCTGCAGGGGGACAGCGTCCGCATCATGTACGTCCATGTGCCCGCTGCCTGGCTCGGCATGGGCGGATGGACCGGCATCGCCGTGGCGAGCCTGATGCAGCTCATCTGGCGTCACCCGCTGGCCAACGTCGCGGGGCGGGCGCTGGCGGTGCCGGGCGCGCTCTTCACCGCCATCTGCCTCGTCACCGGCTCGCTCTGGGGCCGGCCGACCTGGGGCACCTATTGGGAATGGGACGGGCGGATGACCTCGATGCTCGTCCTCTTGTTCCTCTACATCGGCTATATCGTGCTCGCCGACGCCGACCGGGAGCGGGGCGGGGAGGGGCGGATCACTGCCATTTTCGGCCTGATCGGCGCGATCAACATCCCGATCATCAAATATTCGGTCGAATGGTGGAACACGCTCCATCAGGGGCAGAGCATCGGTGTCACCGGCTCCAGCATCGACGCGTCGATGGTCTGGCCTCTGCTCATCTCCACGATCGGCTTCTCACTTCTGTTCGGCGCGATCGTGCTGATGCGGATGCGGACCATGCTCGCCCGCCAGAAGATCGAGGCGCGTCTCCGGAGAATGGCAGCGTGAACCACTGGCCCTTCATCATCGGCGCCTATGCCTTCGCCCTGATCGGAACGCTCGGCGTGTCCCTGTGGAGCTGGACGTCGATGCGCCGCGCCGAGGCCGAGGCAGATGCGGTGAGACGCGAACGGTGAAGGCGAAGCATCAAAGGCTGACATTGCTGGCACTGGCGATAGTCGCGGTGCTCGGCGCGGTGCTGCTTGGCATGTCGGCGCTGCGTGACCAGGCGGCCTATTTCTACGCGCCGGCAGACGTCGCCCGGAAGGGCGTGCCGCTCGACAAGGCGGTGCGGATCGGCGGCATGGTCAAGGGCGGCTCGATCAAGCGCGCCGAGGATGGCGTCACCATCGACTTCATCGTCGGCGACGACACGCCAGCGACCATTCCCGTCCGCTTCACCGGCATCGCGCCCGATCTGTTCAAGGAGAATAGCGGCGTGGTGGCGGAGGGGCGGTTCCTGCCGAGCGGCCTGTTCGTCGCCGACGAGATCCTCGCCAAGCATGACGAGAATTACATGCCGCCGGAGCTCGCCCGCGATGGCGCGAAGCACAAGACCAAGAGCCTGGAGGCGGGAAGCACATGATCGCAGAGGGGGGGCTGGCAGCTCTGTGGCTGGCGGCGGCGCTCTCGCTGCTGCAGCTGGCATTGGGCGCGGTGTCGCTGCGCCCGGGCGGCCAGACTCTGATGCGCACCGTTCGGCCGATCGCGATGGCGCAGGCTCTGCTGGTCGCCTTGTCCTTCCTGATCCTGATCCAGCTGTTCCTGCGGACGGACCTCTCGGTGAAGCTGGTGGCGGCGAACAGCCACTCGATGAAGCCGTGGCTCTACAAGTTCGCCGGCACCTGGGGAAACCATGAGGGCTCGATGCTGCTCTGGGTCACGATCCTCGCGGTGGCCGGCGGCGCGGTGGCGCTGCTCGAGCGGCGCCTGAACGAGCGCACGATGATCGCGACGCTGGCGGCGCAGGCGGCGATCGGCCTCGGCTTCTACGCCTTCCTGCTCTTCGCCTCGAATCCGTTCGAGCGCCTGAGCCCCGCGCCGATCGAAGGGCAGGGGCTCAATCCCCTGCTCCAGGACCCGGGCCTCGCCTTCCACCCGCCGACGCTTTACCTCGGCTATGTCGGCATCTCGATCGCTTTCTCCTTCGCGGTCGGCGCCCTGATCACTCGCGACGTCGGCCCGGCATTCGCCCGCGCGATGCGGCCCTGGGTGCTCGCCTCCTGGGTGTTCCTGACGCTGGGCATCACCGCCGGCAGCTACTGGGCCTATTACGAGCTCGGCTGGGGCGGCTGGTGGTTCTGGGACCCGGTCGAGAATGCCTCGCTCATGCCCTGGCTCGCAGCGACGGCCCTGCTCCATTCGGTGACGGTGCTCGCCACGCGCGACTCCCTTCGTGCCTGGACGGTGATGCTGGCGGTGGTCGCCTTCTCCATGTCGATGGTCGGCACCTTCCTGGTCCGCTCCGGCATCCTCACCAGCGTCCACGCCTTCGCGGTCGATCCGCAGCGCGGCGCTTTCATCCTGATCCTGCTCCTCTTTTATATCGGCGGCGCGCTGACCCTGTTCGGGCTTCGCGTTCACACCGTGAAGGAAGGCGCGACTTTCGAGGCGGTGAGCCGCGAAGGCGCATTGGTTGCCAACAACCTGCTCTTCTCCGCCATCCTGGGCATCGTGCTGGTCGGAACCCTCTACCCCTTGGGAGTCGAGGCGGTGACCGGCGAGAAGCTTTCCGTCGGCCCGCCTTATTTCAACACCGCAGCCGGCCCGATCGCGCTGGCGCTGATCGCGATCATGGCTGCCGGGCCGCTGATCAAGTGGCGCCGCGACAAAGCGAAAGATCTGTTAGGCCGCCTCGCCTTGCCGGTGCTTCTGTCGGCACTGGCGCTGTTCCTGGTCGTGCTGCTCGCGCCGAAGATTTCGATCTTCCCGTTCCTCGGGCTGGTGCTCGCCGCCGGTGTCGCCGCGGCTTCGTTCGCACCTTTGTGGAAGCGCAACCTGCGGCGGACGCCGCTCTTCACCTGGGGTATGGTGATCGCCCATTTCGGCATCGCCGTCAGCCTCGCGGGCATGGCCGCCGAGAGCGCCTTTACGCAGGAGAAGCTGGTCGCGGCGCGGATCGGGGAGACTATCAAAGTCGGGCCATATTCGGTGCGCTTCGATTCCGCCGATCCGATAGCCGGCCCGAACTGGACGGCGATCGAGGCGAAGCTCACTGCCCGCCGCGGCGACGGCGAGCCATTCGTGCTGACGCCGCAGGCGCGGATGTTCAGCTCTCCCCCGACCGAGACGAGCGAGGCCGCGATCGTCACCAGCCTCACGGGCGGGCAGCTTTATACCGTGATCGGCAAGTCGGACGAGCAGGGGCGGTGGCAGCTCCGTCTGTGGTGGAAGCCGGCCGTGACCCTGATCTGGCTGGGCGGCGTCCTGATCGCGCTGGGGGGCATCCTTTCAGTGATCGGCCGCGTCAGGCGCGAGCGCCGCGCGCCGCTCCAGGAGGCGTACGCGTGAAGCGGCTGATCCTGTGGGTACCGCTGGCGGTGTTCGCCATCTTCGTCGTGACTGTCGCCATTGGCCTTTACGCGCCGGCCGACCGCGTCATCACGTCCAAGCTGATCGGCAAGCCGGTGCCCGAATTTGCTTTGCAGCCTGCGGTCGCCTCGCACCCGCCGCTCGCGTCGGCCGACCTCAAATCCGGCGAGCCGCGCCTGCTCAACGTCTTCGCCAGCTGGTGCGTGCCTTGCATCGCCGAGGCGCCGCAGCTGATGGAACTGAAGCGCCGCGGCATCCCGATCGATGCCATTGCGATCCGCGACCGTCCGCAGGACGTCGCCGCTTTCCTGGCGCGATGGGGCGACCCGTACCAAAGGATCGCGAGCGACCCCAACACGCAGGTGCAGATCGCATTGGGCTCGTCGGGGGTGCCGGAAACCTTCGTCGTCGACGGCCAGGGCATCATCCGCCACCAGCATATCGGCGACATCAGGCCCGAGCATATGGCCGACATCGTCCAGGCCTATGAGGCGGCGCGATGAGCGTCCTGCGCTTCTCTTTTCCGGGGCACATGTTGCTTCTGGCCTTGCTGCTATCGACCAGCTCGCCTGCCTTGGCGGATTCGCTGATGCCCGCCTCCGAATATGCGTACAAGCAGCTCACCGACCCCAAGCAGGAAGCGCAGGCCGTCGATTTGATGGAGACGCTGCGCTGCCTCGTCTGCCAGGGGCAGTCAATCGCCGACAGCGACGCGGAGATGGCCGGCGATATGCGGGCGCTGGTGCGCCAGCGGATCGAGGCGGGTGAGAAGCCTGAAGCAATTCGCCAGTGGCTGATCGATCGCTACGGCAATTGGGTGAGCTATGCGCCGCCGGTCGAGCCGGTCACCTGGCCGCTCTGGGCCGCGCCGACCCTTCTGATCGCCGCCGGCCTGTTCCTCGCCCGCGGCCGCTTCCGGAAAAAGAGGGCGGGTTAATGGGTTTCGTTCTGCTCTTAAGCCTTGCCGTCATCGTTCTGATTGCGCTGTGGAAGCTCGGCAAATTCGATCGCAATGCGCTGCAGCTGGCCGCTGCGGCTCTGCTGGTCGCGGCTGCTGGTTATGCGTGGCAGGGCAGCCCCGGTCTCGACGGCAAACCGGTTCCGCCGCCGGCCAAAGTCGAGCTGCCTGACAGTGCCTTCTCCCAGACCCGCGAGGCGATGCTCGGCACGTTCGATTCGGCCGCCGGCTGGCTGACCATGGCGGAATCCTATCAGCGCAGCGGCGACACGCAGGGCGGTGCGGAGATACTTCAGAGCGGGCTCAGGAAGGATCCCAACAACCCGGACCTGTGGGTCGGCCTAGGCAATGCGCTCGTCATCCACGCCGATGGCATGATGACGCCCTCGGCGGAGCTCGCCTTCCGCCGCGCCGCGCAGATCGCGCCCGAACATCCAGGCCCGAAATTCTTCTTCGGCTTGGCGCTTGCCCAGGGTGGCAAATATGACGAGGCGGAAAGCCTCTGGCGCGGCCTCCTTCAGACCGCGCCGCCCGACGCGAGTTGGCGGCCGATGGTCGAGGAGCGGCTCGCCATGCTGGCACAGGCGCGCGGGGCAGGGATGGGCGCGATGCCGTCCCCCCAGGTGCAGCAGCCCTAACTGCCCTCCCATCGCCTTCGGCGACATGGAGGACAAGGTCAGTGATCGATGCCGCGCCCGGTCTCGTGCTGGAGTTCGTCGATCTTCTTCGAGGCTTCCGCCTTCGAGAGCTCCGGATTGAAATTCTCTCCGGCCTCGCGGGCGAGAGTCTTTAGATAGGAGGCCTGGGGCCCCGTCATCGCCTCATCGCCTGTCACCCACTCGTCGGGATCCTTGGCGGCATTCTCGGTCGGGTCGGGCTGTTTCTGCTGGGTGGCCATGATCGTTTTCCTGCTCGGTTTCAGCAGGATCAACGACCATGTTCCACTTGTGTTCCCCGCCTCAGGCCGCCGCCTCGAACGGCAGGTTCAGCGCTTCCGCGACTGCCTGGTGGCGGATCTTGCCGCCGGAGACGTTGAGTCCATTGGCGAGATGCGGATCAGATTTCATCGCCGCTTCAGCACCTTGGTTCGCAAGCTTGAGAACGAATGGCAGCGTCGCATTGTTGAGCGCGAATGCCGATGTTCGGGCGACGGCGCCCGGCATATTGGCCACGCAATAGTGGATGACGCCGTCCACCTCGTAGACCGGATTTTCGTGGGTGGTCGGGCGCGACGTCTCGAAGCAGCCGCCCTGGTCGATGGCGATATCAACCAGCACCGAACCCCGCTTCATCGTCTTCAGCATCTCGCGGGTGACGAGCTTCGGCGCCGCCGCGCCGGGCACCAGCACGGCGCCGATCACCAGAGCGGCATTCTGCACGGCGTGCGCGATCGCGGCTTTCGAGGCGTAGGCGGTCTTGATCTGGCTCGAGAAGAACATGTCGAGCTCGGCCAAGCGGTTCATCGAGATGTCGTAGATGGTGACGTCGGCGCGCATGCCGACCGCCATCTGGGCCGCGTTGACGCCCGAGACGCCGCCGCCGAGGATCGCGACCTTGGCCGGCGCCACGCCCGGCACGCCGCCGAGCAGCACGCCGCGGCCGCCCTGCTCCTTTTCGAGATAGTGGGCGCCGACCTGGACCGACATGCGGCCGGCCACTTCGGACATCGGCTTCAGCAGCGGCAGCGAACCGTCGCGCGCGGTCACGGTCTCATAGGCGATGCAGGTCGCACCCGACTTGATGAGGCCGTGCGTCTGCTCTGGGTCGGGCGCGAGGTGGAGATAGGTGAAGAGCAGGTGCCGCGGCTCCAGCAGCGCGATCTCCTGCGCCTGCGGCTCCTTCACCTTCACGATCATGTCGGCGGCGGCAAAGGTCTCGGCGGCGCTGCCAGCGATGCGGGCGCCCGCCTCCACATAATCCTCGTCGGAAAAGTCGATGCCGGTGCCGGCACTGGTCTCGACGATGACCTCGTGACCGGCCGCAACCAGTTCGGCCACCGAAGAGGGCGTGAGGCCGACGCGATATTCGTGGTTCTTGATCTCCTTCGGCACGCCGACGCGCATCTTCCTGCTCCTGATTAGGCGATTGGTGGCGAGTCCATAGCCAGTGCGGATTGATTTGTCGCCGTTGCGAACCCACATGGCCCCATGCTAAGCGCGCCCGCTGCCTTGCGGGCCCAGGGCTTAGATGTGAAAGGTTGCACGGCGTCCCGCCTGCCTGACTCATGAACGATAACGCCGCCGCCCCAGCCCTGCCTGCGGACCGTCCGCCGGCTTCGGCCCAACAGCATCACCATCACCAGGGCGGCCTCGGCAAGCTTGCCCTGGGCGCGGTCGGCATCGTCTTCGGCGACATCGGCACCAGCCCGATCTACGCCTTTCGCGAGACCTTCGCCGGCCACCACCCGCTCGCGCCGGACCGGCTCCACATCTACGGCGTCCTCAGCCTGATCTTCTGGTCGATGATGCTGGTCGTGACGCTCAAATATGTCATGACGATCATGCGTGCCGACAACAAAGGCGAGGGCGGCAGCCTTGCCCTGCTGGCGCTGATCAACCGCAACATGGAGCGGACGGACCGGCGCTGGACGCGCGGCATCGTCCTCCTCGGCGTGTTCGCGACCGCGCTCTTCTACGGCGACAGCATGATCACGCCGGCCATTTCGGTGTTGTCGGCCGTGGAGGGCATCACCACCGTCCAGGCAGGCCTGGAGCCCTACGTGATCCCGGCCGCGATCGGCATCCTGGTCGGTCTGTTCGCCATCCAGTCGCGCGGCACGGCGCGGGTCGGCGCCCTGTTCGGGCCGATCATGCTGGTCTATTTCTTCACGCTAGCGGGGCTCGGCCTGTACCATATTTCGGGCGATCCTGGGATCATCCTGCAGACGCTCAATCCGCTCAACGCCGTCACTTTCTTCGCGACCGACAAATGGCTCGCCTTTTTGGCGCTTGGCTCGGTCGTGCTCGCCGTGACCGGCGCCGAGGCGCTCTATGCCGACATGGGCCATTTCGGGCGCAAGCCGATCGGAATCTCCTGGCTCGTCTTCGTCATGCCCGCCCTGATGCTCAACTATATGGGGCAGGGGGCGATGATCCTCTCGCTCGATCCGGAGCGGGCGCTGGAGGTGGTGAAGAATCCCTTCTTCTTCCTCGCCTCCGAAGCCTTCCGTCTGCCGCTCGTCATCCTCGCGACGCTCGCCACCATCATTGCCAGCCAGGCGGTGATCTCCGGCGCCTTTTCCGTGACTCAGCAGGCGATCCAGCTCGGTTTCATCCCGCGCCTGCGCATCCTTCACACCAGCGCTGCAGCGGCCGGGCAGATCTACATCCCGGTGATCAACTGGGCGCTGATGGTGATGGTGATCCTGCTGGTGGTCACCTTCGGCAGCTCGACCAACCTCGCCGCCGCCTACGGCATCGCGGTCACGGGCGCGATGTTCATCGATACGGTGCTGATCGCCGTCGTGCTGTTCCAGCTCTGGCGCTGGAACCGCATCGCTGCCGGCCTGCTGCTCGCCGTGTTCTTCATTGTCGACATCGCTTATTTCGGTGCCAATCTCACCAAGGTGCCGGAGGGCGGCTGGGTACCGCTTCTGATCGGCTTCGTCGCCTTCACGTTGCTGACAACTTGGGCGAAGGGCCGCAAGCTGATGATCAACCGAATGAACGAGGCGGCGATGCCGATCGGCGTGTTCATCAAGTCTGCCGCCAACAGCGCCGCGCGCGTGCCGGGCACCGCGGTGTTCATGACCACCGCCTCGGACGGCATTCCCCACGCGCTGCTGCACAATCTGAAGCACAACAAGGTGCTGCACGAGCGCGTGATCCTGCTCACCATTCGCATTGAGGACGTGCCGTTCGTGGAGCGGGGCTGCGAATATGAGCTCGACGATCTCGGCAGTGGCTTTTTCCGCCTGATCATCCATTACGGCTTCATGGAAGATGTCGACGTGCCCGGCGCGCTCGCGCGGCTGGAAGGCTGCGGCGGCATCTTCAAGATGATGGACACGAGCTTCTTCCTCGCCCGCCAGACCCTGATCACGTCGTCCCGCCCCGGCATGGCGGTTTGGCGCGAAAAGCTCTTCGCGTGGATGCTGCGCAATGCAGAAAGCGCGATGGAGTTCTTCAAGCTCCCCACCAATCGCGTGGTCGAGCTCGGCTCGCAGGTCGAAATCTGAGCGCCGGCGCGCCGATCATCGTCACCGCAACCTTCGGCGATGGCGACAATGGCTGGCTCCAGGAGCTCCGCCGCACGCATTTCCCGCCCGAGCGGAACCAGGTGCCGGCGCACCTTACGCTGTTCCACCACCTCCCGCCGGGCATCGAACGCGAGCTCGGCCAGCGCCTCGGCGCCTACGCCGCCGCGCCCGCGCCGCGCGCCACCATCGCCGGCGTGATCGATCTCGGCGCCGGCACCGCCTTCCGCATCGACAGCGAAGAGCTGGAGGACATCCGTTATGACCTCGCCGAAGCATTCCGAGGCCTGCTCATTCCGCAAGACTTCGCGCCCTGGCGGCCGCATGTCACGATCCAGAACAAGGTCGAGCCGCGCGAGGCACGAACGCTCCAGCAGCAGCTCCGCGCCACCTTTCAGCCGCGCCCGCTCGCCATCAAGGGGCTGGCGTCATGGCGTTACCTGGGCGGCCCGTGGGAGCCGATCCGCACCCACATATTCCGCGGCTGACGATTAGTCCGACTGGCCGACGCCCTCGCAGCTATAATCGAAGGCAGCGAGACCCGCCTCCAGGTGCCCGGCGAGCAGGGGCATGTCGAGCAGCTCGTCGATCGCCGATTCGGGGTCATTATCCGACGCTTCCGCAAAGGCGTCTTCCCACTCGCTGACGTCGTAGGTGCCGCGGCCGACCCAGGCGAGGGCGAGCGTCTCCGCGAGCTGGTCGTCGGCGAGGTCGTCGAGCGTCGCCCGCATCTCCTCCTCGACCCCACTGTTCAGTTCGTCCTCCAGCACCGACAGCGCCTGATCCTCGGCATCATCGTCGAAATCGTCGACATTGTCCGGATCCTCGTCGGGATCGGCGGCCGGCACCTGCGCCTCCATCTCCTTGGCGCGCAGGATCAGACGGCAAAGCGTTTCCAGGGGGGTGAGCAACTCCATATGTCGTCCTTCCGTCGCACCGATTTGGGTGATGCAACGACGGGTGCGACGGGCGGTTCCGGAAGCGGGCGGGGGAGCGGTTGACCCAAAAAGCGCCGCTCCCTATAGCGCCGCGACGCCGGCCGCGAAGGCCGGGCGAGCCTTGGCGCGTTCGGGGCGGAGTAGCTCAGCTGGTTAGAGCAGCGGAATCATAATCCGCGTGTCGGGGGTTCAAGTCCCTCCTCCGCTACCAACGGTAGAGTCGGGTATTCAACTCAGTGAAGGGGGCGTGGCAGCGCCAGGAGCGGCAGCCTCGCGGCTCGGCGTTCGAGCTCGGCGTCCATTTCGCGCAGCGCGGCCACGGCTTCACGGGTCGGGCGACGCACTGCCTCGCGGCGGCAGCGGCGCGCGAGGTCGCGGAGATGGGCGGCATCGGACATGGGGTAACAACCGTCGGCGCCCGTGCCGGGTTCCTGAAGTGCCTCCGGGCGGGATGGCTAGGCGCCTCTCCGGCTTCCCGCTAAACCTCGCGCACCGGTCTGCATTTCCCTGGAGTTCCTATGGTTTCGATCTCGCGCGGCGTGCTCCTCGGAGCGGCTCTCTTCGCTCTTCCCGGGGCGGCGGCCGCCCAGGACATCAAGCCGCTGCCGAAGCAGGAGGCCGCACCAGAGCCGGAAGCCGACAAGTCGGCAGCCGAGGGACCTAAGCCGGCGGCCACGGCAGCTGCGAGCGATCCCTTTGCGGCCATTCCTCCGGCCAGGCCGGAGGACGTGAAGTCCATCGATGCGATCATTGTCGCACTTTACGACGTGATATCCGGCGACTCCGGCAAGGAGCGGGACTGGAACCGCTTCCGCTCGCTTTTCTACCCCGGTGCGCGGATGATCCCCACCGGAACCAACGCCACCACGGGCAAGGTTGGCGCGCGGATCGCCACGCCCGACGATTATATCCGCGCCAATGAGGCGTTCCTGGAGGGCGAGGGCTTTCACGAGCAGGAAATGAGCCGGCACGTCGACAGCTTCGGCACGATCGCTCAGGTCTTCTCCTCCTACGAGGCGCGCAAGAAGCTGAGCGACGAAAAGCCGTTCCTGCGCGGCATCAACAGCATCCAGCTGCTGAACGACGGTAATCGCTGGTGGGTGATGACGGTCGCCTGGGCGCCCGAGTCCGCAGCCTCTCCGCTGCCCGACCAATATAGCAAGAAGCTGGAGCGCTGAGCCCAGAGCCGCGCATCGGGACGGCGGGGTGGTCGGTCGCGACCGGATCGGCCGAGCATTTCCCAGCCGAGGGCACCGGCCTTCAGCGCTATAGCGCCCGCTTCTCCTGCGCAGAGATCAATTCGACGTTCCATCGGCCGCACCGTGCCTCGACCTACGAGCGCTGGGCAGCATCGGTCCCGAACGACTTCCGTTTCTCGGCCAAGCTCCCGAAGACGATTACCCACGGATTGAAGCTCGCCGACTGTCGCGAGGAGACCGTGCGCTTTCTGGACGAGGTCGCGCCGCTCGGCGACGCGCTTGCGATCCTGCTGGTGCAGCTTCCGCCAAGCCTCGCCTTCGATCGGGAAGTGGCGCGCCGGTTCTTTGACACGCTTTGCGAACGCACCGCGCTCCAGATCGTTTGCGAGCCGCGTCATGTAACCTGGTTCGAGGATGCTGCGGACGCGCTCCTGGACCGGCTGCGTGTCTCACGGGTCGCCGCCGATCCGGCGAAGGTCGCCGCCGCGGCCGCCCCCGGCGGGTGGCGGGGCCTCGCTTATTACCGGCTGCACGGGTCGCCCGTGGTCTATCGCTCCAGCTATGACGACGGTCGGCTCGAAGCCTATGCGGCTGCCGTCGAGCGGGAGCGGTCGGAAGGCCGACCGACCTGGTGCATCTTCGACAATACCGCCTCGTCGGCCGCGACCGGCGACGCGCTGAAGCTGCAGGCGCTCACCAGCCGCTGACGCGACCCCATGTGTCGGACACCTCGGTGCCGCCATCGACGACGAGGCTGCGATCATAGGCTGCGGCGGTCATGCAGACATGATTGGGGAAGACCCGCACCTTCGTTCCAATCGGCAGCCGGTCGAAGGGAAGGGGGGTGGCGCCCCGGATCTCGCCATGCTCCTGATGGACGCCGTCTACCACCAGCCGCCCGAAGGCACGTGACCCTTGGAGGTCCATCACCAGGCCGTAGCCGTAATCGTCGCCCTGGAGCGCCGCCGTCGAGCGGTCCTTCGAGAGGGCGAGGCCTCCGGCATCGATCACGATCTGGTTGTGCTCTGGCCTGTGACTAACCACCGTCGCCAGCACCGAGACGGCCATATCGTCAGGCCCGTGGGATCCGATAGCCGCCTGATAGAGGTCGCCCGCCATGTATACGCCCGGGCGGAGCTCGGTGAGGCCTTCGGCCGAGGCGGCGTGGACTGCGGTTGGGGTGGAGCCTGCGCTGACACCCGGAACGGTGAACCCCGCGGCGCGCAGTCGCTCGGCGGCGGTGACGACCGCAAGCCTTTCCTCCTCTGCGACGGCAGCGATGGCTGCCGAGTCACGGCCGCTGTAAGAATGACCGCCATGGGTGGCGACACCCACCAGGCGAGCTTTGGACTCTGTAATGATTCGAGCGATTTCCACCAGCTTGCTATCTTCCGGTGCGAGCCCGGTGCGGTGGTCGCCGCTGTCGATCTCGATCCAGACGCCAAACCGATCGGCGTGACGGTGCTCGGCGACTGAGCGCGCTGCCTCGACGCCGTCGAGGAAGATCCCGAAGCGCGAGATCCGCGCCGCGATGTCGGCGGCGCGGTCGAGCTTATCTGAGGTGATGCAGACGGCATATTGGATGTCTTCGATCCCGCAATCGGCGAAATAGTTCGCTTCCTGCAGGGTCGAGACGGCGATACCGCCATGCTCCGGGTCGATCGCGATCCGGGCCGCCTCGATCGACTTCAGCGTCTTCATGTGCGGCCGCAGGCGGACGCCGAGGCTTCGGCACTTGGCCAGCATCCGCTCGCAATTGCGCCGGAGCCGTGTGCGGTCGAGCACCAGCGCCGGCGTGGCGGCGTCGGCCAGGTTCATCAGGCGTCGGCTTTGGCGGGGATCACACCGCGGCGGATCTGGTCGAGCTCGATCGACTCGAACAGCGCCTTGAAATTGCCCTCGCCGAAACCCTGGTTGCCCTTGCGCTGGATGATCTCGAAGAAGATCGGGCCGATCATATTCTCCGTGAAGATCTGGAGGAGCAGGCCCTCGCCGGTCTCCGGCGACCCATCGATCAGGATGCGGCGGTCGCGCATTGCCTGGATGTCATGGGCATGGCCGGGGATGCGCTTGTCGATCATGTCGTAATAGGTTTCGGGGCTATCCTGGAACTTGACGCCGTTAGCGCGGAGCGCGTCGACCGTCGCGAAGATGTCGTCGGTGGCGAAGGCGAGGTGCTGGATGCCTTCGCCCTTATACTCCTTCAGATATTCGGCGATCTGGCTGTATTCGTCCTGGCTCTCGTTAAGCGGGATGCGGATCTTGTCGTCGGGCGCGGTCATGGCGCGGGAGAGAAGGGCGGTCTGCTTCCCTTCGATGTCGAAATAGCGGATCTGGCGGAAGTTGAAGATGCGCTCGTAGAATTGCGCCCAATAGTCCATCCGGCCGCGGTTGACGTTGTGGGTGAGGTGATCGAGCGTGTGCAGACCCGCCGAGACCGAGTCCCGCGTGGTGCCGGGGACGGTCTCGAACGCTTCTTCGTAGAGGCGCCGGGCGCCCTCGCGGTCGACGAGATAAAGGTAGGAGCCGCCAATGCCTTCGATCGCCGGCGTGCCGTAATTGCCGTCGACCGTCGTCGCGCCTCTTTCTACAGCCAATTGAATGGCTTGTTCGGCATCCTTCACGCGAAATGCCATCGCACTGGCCGAAGGGCCATGCGCCTGGCGGAAGTCGGCGGCCTGGCCACTCTCATCCATGTTCAGGAGGAAGTTGACGTCGCCCTGCGCATAATGGCGGATGTTGCGGCTGCGATGATTGCCCACATGAGCGAAGCCGAGCTTGGTGAAGAGGCCCGCCAGCGCTTCGGGATCGGGGCTGGTGAACTCGACGAACTCGAAACCGTCGAGACCGAGCGGGTTGTCATGGACTGTCATCGAAAGAACCTCTGCGCGCTGGAACGGGAATGGCGGCTGTCTACCAGCCCCTGTCGGGAGCCGCAAATCGACGCCAGCGGATTGGACTCGGGCAGCGCGAGTGCCTATCTCGCGCCAGCCTGATCCACATCACGAACAGAGTCCCGACACATGGCTGCTACCCACTCCACGCGCATGCTGATCCTCGGCTCGGGACCCGCGGGTCTCTCCGCTGCCATCTACGGTGCACGCGCAGGCATGGCGCCGATCGTGGTGCAGGGCATTCAGCCCGGCGGCCAGCTCACCACCACGACGGACGTCGAGAACTATCCCGGCTTCAAGGATGTCATCCAGGGCCCGTGGCTGATGGAGCAGATGCAGGCCCAGGCTGAGCATGTCGGCGCCCAGATGATGTGGGACCAGATCGTCGAGGTCGATCTCACCCGCCGCCCGTTTCGGCTCGTCGGCGACGGCGGCACCGTCTATTTCGGCGACGTGCTGGTAATCGCCACCGGCGCTCAGGCCAAGTGGCTGAACCTGCCATCGGAGGAGCATCTCAAGGGCCGCGGCGTCTCCGCCTGCGCGACCTGCGACGGCTTCTTCTACCGCGGCAAGAAGGTGGCGGTGATCGGCGGCGGCAACACGGCCGTGGAGGAGGCGCTCTACCTCACCAACCACAGTCATGACGTCACTCTGATCCATCGCCGCGACAGCTTCCGCGCCGAGAAGATCCTGCAGGAGCGGCTGTTCAAGCACCCGAACATCAAGGTGCTCTGGAACCGCGAGGTCTCCCGCTTCATTGCCGGTGGGCAGCCAGAGGGGCTGACGGGCATCGAGCTCAGGAACACCCGCAACGGCGAGCTCGAGAAGATCGAGGTGGAGGGCGGCTTCGTCGCGATCGGCCACTCCCCGGCGACGGAGCTGTTCAAGGGCCACCTCGCCCTGGACAAGGACGGCTACATAGAGGTCGAGACCGGCACCACCCGCACCAGCGTCCCGGGCGTCTTTGCCTGCGGCGACGTCATGGACAAGGTCTACCGCCAGGCAGTGACCGCCGCCGGCACCGGCTGCATGGCCGCGCTGGATGCCGAGAAGTTCCTCGCCGAGGCCGACTTCGAGGCGTCAGAGGCCGCGTAATGCCTGAAGCCGGTGCTTCAGGTTCCGAAGGCCTCGCTCGACGCTGAGCTGCCAGCGCGGCTCCTGCACGCGCAGCCAGTACATGTTCGGCCCCGGCTGGCCGAGGCTCGTCTTGTAGCGATGATCGCCGGCAAGGAAGTCGAACACGTCGCCGCCCTCGCGCAGCTTCTGCTCGATGTAGAGCGAGAAGCTCACCAGCCCCGGCTTCACCTTGTTGTCCGCTTCATAGGCGAAGCCGCTGAGATAGCTGCCGGTCCAGCCGCCGCGAACGAGACAATGGACGTAGCCGATCGGCGCATCGCCGCAGGAGACGCGGACGATCTCGATGCCGCCGCCTTCGAAATTCTCCTCGATCAGCCGTCTGTGGAACGAGACGAGGAAGGGGTAGCGCCATGCCCCGCCCCCGGTCTTGCGTTGCCAGCTGCGCTCGTGGAGCACGCCCATCTCTTCGAAGAACAGCAAAGCTTCCGCGACGGTTCGCGCCGGCTGGAGGAGGAGAGGGCCGCGGCTTTCGTAGATCTTCATTGCGCGGCGGATCTGATAGCGCGCGTTCGAGCTGAGGCTCGCCAGATAGTCGCCGCCGCTCTCGCGGACGGACTTGAGGTCGACGAAGGCTGTCGTCTTTAGCGCGTCGACCTGGATGGTGAGACCTGCCGCACGAAGCGCTTCATAGCCGTCCTCCGCAAGGCCGCCGATCTGGACCTCGTCGAAGCCGCCCAGTCTTTTTCCGTTCCCCTTGAGAAAGGCGAGTGCTTGCGGCTCGAGGCGCCCGAACCTCGGGTCGGTCAGAAATCCGTTATATTCAATGAAGATGATGTCCTGTTCTTCATAACCCGTCTCATGAAGACAAAGGGTGCGGCTGCGGACGAAACCGTGCCTGCGCTGCCGGCTGCGCCGGAGAAGCCCCAGGCAAACGACCTCGCCGTCTGCCCGGCCGACCAAGACGAAATCGGGAAGGCCGGCTTCTGTCACCCACGCGCCGATCCATGCCCAGGAAAGATAGAAGTTGATGTCCGCGCGCGCCTCCAGCTCGGTCCAGAGGCGGTGCAGCGTGGGTTGGTCAGGCGTTTCCAGCGAGAAGAGGACCGGGCCCGACCCGCGCGTCACCGCAGCGCCTTGGCCCGCGCGAAGGTGAGGAGGGAACCGAAGGTCTCCAGGAGATTGGCGTCCACCTCGTGATCCTCGATCAGGATGCCGAGCCGCTCCTCGAGCTCGGTCAGCAGGCCGGCGACGGCCATGGAGTCGAACTCAGGCAGGGCGCCGAAGAGCGGAGTCGCCTCGTCAAACGCGGCAACCCGGGTTGTCTCGAGGCCGAGCACGTCCGCGAGCACCGCCCTCAGCGTCTGCTCCACTTCCCCCGCATCATCGAGTGCGCTGGCCACCATGACGCGCGCCTAACCGCTTCCCGTGCGCTCGACAAGCCGCGCTTCCCCTTGGCGGCGGCTTACGGCAAAGGCGCGTCAGCCTCAGGAGCCCAGGTGCACGACCTCGATCCCGATCCCCGTCCGCTCGATCACCTGACGCTGCTCGGTGCGCCCGCAGCGCCGGCCCTCATCACGCGCGAGGGCGAACTCGACTATGCGGAGCTCGAGCAGACAGTCGGCGCGCTTGCAGCGGCGCTGAAGGCTAGGGGGCTCGCAGGGGGCGACCGGGTCTCAAGCTGGCTGCCCAAGACCCGCATGACGGCCGTCCTGCCGCTCGCCTGTGCCCGGGCCGGGTTGGTGCACGTGCCGATCAATCCACTGCTCAAGCGGGCGCAGGTCGCGCATATCCTCGCCGACAGCGGCGCCGCCTTGCTGATCACCGGCGAAGCGCGGCTGCGGACCCTGACCGAGGGCGACCTGCCGGCGAGCTGCAGCGCCGTGACGGAAGAGGAGGGGGCCGCCATGCTCGCCGCAGCCGAGCGGCTTCCTCCGTCGTCGGCCGCGCCGGACCAACTGGCGGCCTTGCTCTACACCTCAGGCTCTACCGGCCGGCCGAAAGGCGTGATGCTCAGCCACGCCAATCTGTGGCTCGGCGCGATCTCGGTGGCGCATTATCTGGGCCTGACGGCGGAGGACCGTGTTCTTGGGGTACTGCCGCTGAGCTTCGACTATGGCCAGAACCAGCTCCTCTCCACATGGTCGGCGGGAGGCTGCGCGATCCCGATCGAGTATCTAGCCGCGAAGGATGTGATCCGGGCAGTCGAGCGTCATGACGTCACCACGCTCGCCGGCGTGCCGCCGCTCTGGGTGCAGCTGATCGAGGCGAACTGGCCGCCTTCCGCGCTGCTGCGGCTCAGGCGGCTCACCAATTCCGGCGGCCATCTGCCCCCCTCGATCGTGCGCCGGCTGCGGGAGATGTTCCCGGCAGCCGAGATCCACCTGATGTACGGCCTCACCGAGGCGTTCCGCTCGACCGCGCTCGCTCCGTCCTTGCTGGACGAGCATCCGGATTCGATGGGCGCCGAAATCCCGTTTGCAGAGGTGATGGTGGTGGGGGCGGACGGCGGCCAAGCCGAGGCGGGCGAGCTGGTCCATGCAGGTCCGCTGGTCGCAAGGGGTTATTGGAACGACCCCGAGCGCACTGCCGAGCGCTTTCGGCCGGCGCCGTCGCATTCGCGTTACGGCGGCACCGCCGTCTGGTCCGGTGACCGCGTTCGCCGCGACGCCGAGGGCCTGCTCTATTTCGTCGGCCGCGAGGATGCGATGATCAAGACGAGCGGCAATCGCGTCAGCCCGACCGAGGTCGAGGAGGCGGCGGTCGCCAGCGGCCTGGTCGCCGAGGCGGTTGCGCTCGGCTATCCCGACCATCGCCTCGGCGAGGCGATCGCGCTCGTTGTCCGCGGCGACAAGGGCATCGAGGCGGAGCTCAGAAATCATCTGAAGCGCGAGCTACCCAATTTCATGCAGCCTTCCGCGATCCTGTGGCGAAGCGAGCTGCCGCGGAATCCGAACGGCAAGCTCGACCGGGCGCGGCTGAAGAGTGAGCTGATGGCGTGACGAAGCCGATGGGAGCGATACCGGCCGGTTTCGGCTCGGAAGGTAGCGTGATGACGATCGGCGGCAGGCGGATCGACGCCCTCATCGCCGAGGCCGGCGATACGCCGCTCTTTGTCTACGATGCGGACCTCGTCCGCCAGCGCATCGCCCGCTTCCGAGCCGCATTTCCGGGCGTGCGGCTTCACTATGCGGTAAAGGCGAATCCGTTCGAGCCGCTGTTGAGACAGATTCTGAAGATGGTCGACGGCCTCGATGTCGCTTCAGCCGGGGAACTGCGCCTTGTCCTGGACGCAGGGGCGGAGGGCGAGTCCGTTTCTTTCGCCGGCCCGGGCAAGCGCGAGCGCGAAATCGAGGAGGCGATCCGCGCGGGCGTGACGCTCAATTGCGAGTCCGAAGGTGAAGCCGAACGCGCCATCGCGATTGGGGAGCGGCTGGGCGTGACGCCGCGGGTGGCCGTCCGGGTAAACCCGGATTTCGAGATCCGCGGCTCGGGGATGCGCATGGGCGGCGGCGCCAAGCCGTTCGGGGTGGATGCCGAGCGCGTGCCCGCGCTGGTCCGTCACATTCTGGATGCCGGTCTCGACTGGCGCGGCTTCCATATCTTCGCGGGGTCGCAGGCGCTCGATGCCGGCGCCCTGATCGATGCGCAACAGGCAACACTCGACCTAGCCGCCAACCTTGCCGAGGCCACCGGCGCCGCTCCGCCGACGCTCAATCTGGGCGGCGGTTTCGGAATCCCCCATTTCCACGGGGAGCAGCCGCTCGACGTTGAATATGTCGGCGATGCCCTTGCAGGCGCTTTGAAGAGCAAAGCACAAATACTTGCGAATACAGAAATATTCATCGAACTTGGCCGATGGCTGGTGGGTGAGGCGGGGGTTTACCTGACGCGCATCCTCGATCGCAAGATCAGCCACGGCAAGACCTTTCTCGTCACTGACGGCGGCATGCACCACCAGCTCGCGGCTTCGGGCAATTTCGGCCAGGTCGTGCGCCGCAACTATCCTGTGGCCATCGCCAATCGGGTGGACGAGGAGCCGGTCGAAGAGGCGAGCATCGTCGGCTGCCTTTGCACGCCGCTCGATCGCCTTGCGGATGATGTCCTGCTGCCCAAGGCGCAGGTCGGCGACGTCGTGGCCGTGTTCCTGGCCGGCGCCTACGGCCTCTCCGCCAGCCCGCAGCATTTCCTCGGCCAGCAGCCGGCGCGTGAGATGCTCGTCGGCGGGTGAGCCAGGTTCCTTCCGCCGCCGTTCCGTTCCTCGGTTAAGCTACTAGAATCAATCAGTCCCACCTTGGGACAGGCTCGAAAAGCCCCTTGTTCCTAACCGGAATTTTACCTCTTGGCCTGATAGCAGGAGCCAAATCTGCGTGAGGCCTCCGCGCGGACGGCGGTGGCGCAGCTAAGGCTTTGAAGAGGATCGAACCATGCGCGCAACGGCCAAGTTCAAGCTAGCCCTCTGGATGGGCGTCAGCGGGGTCGCTCTGACCGGCTGCAGCACTGCCTCCACCACCGGCAATTCGCTTCCCGCGGCCTCCTTCGTCAGCACCGACGACGAGGTCAGCGAGAAATACATTATCGGCGCCCTCGACGAGCTCACCGTCTTCGTGTGGCGCAACCCGGAACTTGGCGCCAAGGTGCAGGTCCGGCCCGACGGCCGCATCACGACACCGCTGATCACCGACATGGCTGCGGTCGGCAAGACGCCCGCCCAGCTCGCCGAGGACATCAAGAAGGTCCTCACCCAATATATCGAGGACCCGCTGGTCTCAGTGATGGTCGACAAGTTCCAGGGCACCTTTTCGCAGCAGGTGCGGATCGTGGGCGCGACCGAGAAGCCGGCCTCGCTTCCCTATCGCGCCAACATGACCCTGCTCGACGCGATGATCGCGGTCGGCGGCCTCTCCGAATATGCCGCGGGCGACCGCGCCCGTCTGGTGCGCCAGGACAGGGCGACGGGACGGCAGATGGAATATGACCTGAAGATCGCCCGCCTGCTCAAGAAAGGCGACACCAGCGCCAATGTGAAGCTGGAGCCGGGCGATGTGATCATCATCCCCGAGAGCATGTTCTGAACGACGCCCGCCGCACCCCCAGCTGAGAGAGCCGAGCGTCCATGGACGGACTTTACGAACAGGCCCGCATAGCAATCCACTCGGTCTGGCGCCGGCGCTGGCTGGCGCTCGGCGTCGCCTGGGGCCTGTGCCTGGTCGGCTGGCTGGCGGTCGCCCTGATCCCGAACAGCTACGAATCCCGCGCCCGGGTGTTCGCGCAGCTTCAGTCGATCCTCCCGAACCAGATCGGCATCACCGCGGCCGAGCGCCAGGGCGACCTGCTGCGCGTCAAGCAGACGCTCACCTCAACCGAGAATCTGGAGAAGGTGGTCCGCCGCACCGACCTCAACCTGCTGATCGGCAGCGAGCGCGATCTCGCCGCTCAGGTCGAGAAGCTGCGCGAGACGATCAAGATCACCGCCCAGCAGGACAACCTCTTCGAGATCAGCGCCGCTTCGGGCGTCGCCGGCTTCTCCAACGCGCAGAATGCCAAGACCGCATCGGCGATCGTCCAGAACCTGCTCGACTTGTTCATGGAGGAAAATCTCTCGGGCGACCGCGCCGAGACGGGGCAGACGCTCGGCTTCCTCGATGAGGAGCTCCGCCGCCGCGAGCGCCAGCTCCAGGAGGCCGAACAGCGCCGGGTCGACTTCGAGACCCGCTTCATGGGCATGCTGCCGGGCGAGGGTTCGATCGCCCAGCGCATGACCGCCGCCCGGGCCGAGCTCTCCAATATCGATCAGACCCTGATGTCGGCGCAGAGCTCGCTCAACGCGATCCGCAGCCAGATGGGCGGCATTCCGCAGAGCATCGCGACCCCGAACTTCTCGGGCGCCGGTATCGGCTACGCCACCTCGCAGATCGCCGCGCTGGAAGGCCAGCTCAGCCAGGCGCGGTCGAAGGGCTGGACCGACAACCATCCGGACGTCATCACCGCCCGCCAGCAGATCGAGCGCCTTCGCCCTCAGGCGGCGCAGGAGCGCGCCAGCAATCCCGGCGGCGGCGCGATCAGCACTCCCAACCCCGCCTATACCGCGCTTCGCGCCATGGCCGCCGAGAAGGAAGCTCAGGCGACTGCCGCGGCCGCTCGCAAGGGGCAGATCGAGGCGGCGCTGCAGCAGCTCGCCTCCAAGCAGGCCGAGGAGCCCGGCGCGGTCGCCGAGCAGGCGCGGCTCAACCGCGACTACGAGGTGCTGAAGCGCCAGTACGACAAGCTGCTCGAGGATCGCGAGCAGGTGCGGCTCAGGAGCGACGTCCAGAGCAAGACCGACGCGATCAACATCAAGGTCATCGATCCGCCGAGCCGCCCCAACGTGCCGGCAGCGCCGAACCGGCCGCTGCTGCTGACCATCATCCTGTTCGTCGCGCTTGCCGCAGGCGCCGGCGCGGCCTTCGCCAAGGCCCAGATCCAGACCACTTTTCCCACCCAGAGCCGTCTCGAGCAGGTGACTGCCCTGCCGGTGCTGGGCTCGGTCGGCGAAGTCATAACGTCGGAGCGCAAGGCGGAGGCGAAGCAGCGGCTGAAATGGTTCGCTGGCGCCGGCGGCGCGCTCGCGGCCAGCTATGCGCTGCTGATGCTGGTCGAGTTCTGGCAACGCAGCACGGTCGCGTGAGGGAGCCGAAGATGAACCAGCACAGCCCCCTCAAGGCCCGCGCATCGCTCGTCGAACGGGCAGCCGAGATATATGATTTCACCGCCGCGATCCGCGGGCCGGTGGTGCCGGAAGGCGATGCGGACGAGGCTGACTCGGCTCGCCATGCGGCGGGCGAGGAGGGGGCACGGCAAGCGCGGCGCCGTAAGAAGCCGCTGGTGCTGTCGGCGCCTGAAGAGACATCCGAAGCCATTCTCGAGCTCGATGCCGAAGTGGCGCCGGAAGCGGATGAGGCCTCGGCCGAAGCCGCTTCCTTCCCCCTCGTGATGGTCGACGATGCCGGGGCGGGCGCGCGTCAAGCCGGCTCCGCAACTCCGTGCCGCTATGGGACGGTCGATCGGGAGGGCTTGCTCGACGCGGGCTATATCCTTCCAGATGCTCCGGTGAGCGCCCTTGCCGAGGAGTTCCGCATCATTAAGCGTCAGCTGCTCCTCAAGGTGAGCGGCCAAAGCGATTTGCCCGAAGACAAGCGCCAGACCATCCTGGTCTGCTCGGCCCAGGCCGATGAAGGCAAAACCTTCTGCGCGCTCAACCTGGCGCTGTCGCTGGCCGGGGAGCGCGACGTCGAGGTGCTGCTGGTCGACGGCGACTTCGCCAAGCCCGAAATCCTCTCCATCCTTGGCCTGGAAGGCGGCCCCGGCCTGATCGACGCGATCGCCGATCCCGATGCCGATCCCAACGCCTATGTGATCGAGACTGACGTCAAGGGTCTCTCGGTTCTTCCTGCCGGCCGGCAGGCGAACGACGTGACGGAGCTGCTCGCCTCCGAACGCACCCGGCAGGTGCTCGCCGCGCTCACCCGCAATCACCCGAAACGCGTCGTTATCTTTGATTCGCCGCCCGCCTTGATGGCATCGCCCGCCTCGGTGCTTGCCGCTCATGTCGGCCAGGCCGTGATCGTCGTCCGCGCCGACGTGACGACGGAGGCGGACCTGAAGGAGGCCGTGGCTCTGCTGTCGGGCTGCGAGCATGTCAGCCTGATGCTCAATGCCGCGGCGTTCGCCGTCGGGCCGCGCCGCTTCGGCAGCTATTACGGATACGGTCAGTGATCGCCCTCGCCGCCTTGAAGCATCTGGCGGTCGTCGCGCTCGCCGCGGCGGTGGCGCTCGGCGCCTCGACGCCGGCGGCGGCCGAGGTCCGCACCCACGTCTCGCCCTATATCGAGCTGCAGCAGGTCTTCACCGCCAACCTCGACGATGGCGATGTGCTTACCTACACGGCCGTTGCCGCTGGCGTGGATGCTGGCGTCTCGACGCGGCGCGTGCAGGCGCAGATCAGCTACCGCTACCAGCGCAATATCGGATGGGACGACGAGTCCCCGGACGGTGACGTCCACAGCGGCATCGCGCAGGTCAGCGCCGAGCTCATCCCCAACACGCTCAAGGCCAATGCCGGTGCGCTGGCGACACGTTCGAGGGTCGACGGCAGCGGGCCGTTCTTCGGCTTCAGCGACTCGGATTTCGACAACGCAGCCGACATCTACAGCTTCTACGCTGGCCCCGATTTCTCCAGCCGCATCGGCGACGCCACCGTCGCCGCGAGCTATCGCTTCGGCTATGTGAAGGTCGACGACAAGAGCCTGCGGGGCATCCCGCTGGCGCCTGGCGCGGTGCGCCTCGATCGCTACGACAGCTCCACCAATCACAGCCTCTCGGCCAGTGTCGGCATGGGGCCGGGCGAGCTGCCGTTCGGCTGGACGGTCGGCGGCGGCTACGTCTTCGAGGATACCAGCCGGCTCGACCAGGAGTTCGAGGGCAAGTTCATCCGCGGCGACATCGTGCTTCCCGTGTCTCCGACCTTCGCCCTCACCGGCGGCGTCGGCTACGAGGAGATCGAGTCCAGCCAGCAGGACATCCTCCGCGGCGCCAACGGCGCGCCCGTCTTGACGCCCGGCGGTCGCCTGATCGGCGATCCGTCGCGGCCGCGCCTCCAGTCGATCAGTATCGACGGCGTGATCTGGGACGCGGGTTTCATCTGGCGCCCGACGCGCCGCACCGAGCTGCAGGGCCGCGTCGGCCGGCGCTACGGCGGCACCCTCTTCACCGGCTCGCTCAGCCATCGCATCGGCCGCGACTATGGCGTCACCGCCAGCGTTTATGACGGCATCGAGAGCTTCGGCCGACTGACCGTGGCCAATCTGGCCGCGGTGCCGGTCGACTTCGACCTCCGGCGCAATCCGTTCACCGAGGATGTCGGCGGCCTCGGCGGCTGCGTCTTCGGCAACGATCCCGGCACCGGCGTCTGCTTCGACGACGCCTTCCAGGCGATCGCCGCCGCCAACTTCCGCAATCGCGGCGCCAACGTCACTTTCTCCGGCGGCCGCGGCCCGTGGGATTTCTCGGTCGGCGCCGGCTATGCCCACCGCCGCTATTTCTCGCCCAACGTCACCGACGGCTTCGCGCTCGACCGCCTGACCGACGAGAGCTTCACCCTGTCCGCCGGCGCCACCCGCCGCCTCAGCCGCACGTCGAGCGTATCGGTCGATGGCTATGCGGGCTGGTTCGACAGCGGGATCGACAATTCGGAGACGTTGTTCAGCACCGGCATCTCCGGAAGCTACGAGCGCCGCTTCCTGTTCGACAGGCTGCAGGCGCAGGCCGCCATCGGCCTCTTCCACACCGCGACAGGCCGCTTCGACGGCACCTTCGCCTCGGCCCTGTTCGGGCTGAGATACAGATTCTGAAGGGCGGGGGCCCACGGAGATTTCGATGTATACCGAACATTTCGGCTTTACCGACCGTCCCTTCCAGCTGACGCCGGACGCGCGCTTCTATTTCGGCAGCCGCACCCACAAGAAGGCGATGGCCTATCTCGGCTACGGCCTCGCCCAGGGTGAGGGCTTCATCGTCATCACCGGCGACGTCGGCGCCGGCAAGTCGACGCTGGTGGCGCATCTGATGGCGACGATCGACCGCTCGCGCCTCAATGCGATCAACGTCGTCTCGACGCAGGTCGAGGGCGACGACATGCTCCGCCTTGCGGCGCAAGGCATGGGTCTGCCGACGGAGGAGGTGGAGAAGGCGCAGCTCTTGGAGCGCGTCGAGCATCATCTCGAGGACCAGGCGCGCAAGGGCAAGCGCACCCTGCTGATCGTCGATGAGGCGCAGAACCTGCCGACCTCCTCGCTCGAAGAGCTGCGCATGCTCTCCAACTTCCAAGTCCGCGGTCAGGCCCTGCTGCAGATCTTCCTGCTCGGCCAGCCGGAGTTCCGCGAGGCGCTCCAGTCGGACAGCCTTGAGCAGCTCCGTCAGCGGGTGATTGCCACTCATCATCTGGAGCCGATGGAGGAGAATGAGGTCGAGCCTTACATCATCCATCGGCTTGGCCTCGTCGGATGGGATAATCGTCCGGCTTTCGATGAGGACGCATTTGCGGAGATCTACGACGCAACGGGCGGCGTGCCGCGCCGGGTGAACCAGCTCGCCGGGCGTCTGCTCCTCCACGCGTCGGTCGAGCAGCTCGATCGGATCGACGCGGGTATCGTGGCCGCAGTCGCCGAGGACATGGCGGAGGACGGCCCGCGCGTCCGGCCGATGCGCGCCGAGCTCGCGGAAATCACCGCGCAACAAGGCGAGGCGATTCGCGACCTCGGCCTCGAGCGCCGGGTGGCCGCGATCGAGGGCCGCCTCGAGGAGCAGGAGCGGGCGCTCCGCCGCGTCTTGACCCTGCTGGTCGACTGGGTCGAGAATGACCGGGACGACGCTCCGGTCATCCGTCACAACGCGGCCTGAGCGACCGCCCACGGGGGCCGATCCATGCTCAATGCCCTGTCGGTAGACGTCGAGGACTGGTTCCAGGTCGGCGCCTTCGAAACCGTCATCGCCCGTGATACCTGGGACACGCTGCCGCAGCGGGTGGAGCGCAACAGCGAAGCCGTGCTCGAGCTGTTCGACCGCGCCGGCGTCAAGGCGACCTTCTTCACCCTCGGCTGGATCGCGGAGCGCTACCCGGCGCTGATCCGCCGTATCGCCGATGCCGGCCATGAGATTGCCAGCCACGGCTGGGACCATGTCCGCGTCTTCACCATGACCAGCGCGATGTTCCGGGCGGACCTGGAACGGGCGCGGATTGCGATCGAGGATGCCTGCGGGCAGGCGCCGACCGGCTATCGCGCACCGAGCTTCTCGATCGACAAGCGCACGCCCTGGGCGCACCAGGTGCTGGCCGAGGAAGGCTATGCCTATTCCTCGAGCGTGGCACCGGTGCGGCACGATCATTATGGCTGGCCCGAAGCGCCGCGCTTCGCTCACCGGCCGTTGAGCGGTGCGGAGCTGATCGAGCTTCCCGTCACCACAGTGGAGATCGGCGGGAGGCGCCTAGCCGCGGGCGGCGGCGGCTTCTTCCGGCTGCTGCCCTACCGCTTCTCGAGCTGGGCGATCTCGCGCGTCAATGGGAACGAGCAGCGCCCCGCGGTCTTCTACTTCCACCCGTGGGAGATCGACCCCGGCCAGCCGCGGGTGCAAGGCGCGCCGCTCAAGTCGCGCCTCCGCCACTATAGCAAGCTCGCCGCGATGGAAGCGAAGCTGATGCGGCTCCTGAAGGCGCACCCATGGGGCCGTACGGACGAGGTCGTGGCGCACGAGCGCGCCCGGCTCCAATGAACGCCTTCGCCCCTGTCGCCGGGCTCGCGGTTCGAGCAGCCGACCTCGAGGATTCGGCCGAGCGCGGTCGCATCGACGCGTTCGTCGCCGCGCACCCTGAGGGCGAGGTCTTTCACCGTCCCGCCTGGAGTCTGGCCGTCGAAAAGGGCTGCGGTCAGTCCGCTCATTATCTCGTGGCGGAAGGCGGGGAGGGGCTCCAGGGGCTGCTCCCGCTCACCGAGATCAGGTCCAGATTGTTCGGCTCCGCTTTGGTTTCGTCAGGCTTCGGCGTCGGCGGGGGCATTCTCGGTGAGGGTGGCGAATTGCTTGCCGATGCGGCCTGGACACTGGCGCAGAAGCTTGGCTGCGATACGGCCGAGCTGCGAGGCGGCGATCTTCCGCCTTCATGGCAGCCGCGGAAAGGCGTCTATGCGAGCTTCGTGCGCGGCCTGCCGGGCAGTGACGAAGCGATCCTGAAGGCGATCTCGCGCAAGCAGCGGGCCGAAGTAAGGCGAGCGCAGACGTTCGGACTGGATGTGAAGATCGGCCGCGGCGCCTCTGACCTTGCCGATCATTACACCGTCTATTCCGAGAGCGTCCGCAACCTCGGCACGCCCGTGTTTCCGCGCACGCTCTTTTCCGCCATGCTCGATGCATTCGGCGACGATGCCGACATCCTCACCGTCGGCAAGGACGGCCGTCCGGTCGCGAGCGTGCTCAGTTTCTACTTCAACGGCACCGTCCTTCCTTACTGGGGCGGCGGCGCCGGAGTGGCGCGGGCACTTCGCGCCAACGAACTCATGTATTTCGAGCTGATGCGGCATGCGGCTCGCCGCGGCTGCACCCGCTTCGACTTCGGTCGATCGAAGCTCGGCACGGGCGCCTTTGCGTTCAAGAAGAACTGGGGCTTCGAGCCAAGGCCGCTCGTCTACGCGGTCCGCGCGGCGGAAGGCGCGGCACCGCGGGAGATCAATCCGCTCAGCCCGAGATACCGGCTCCAGGTGGAGCTGTGGAAGAAGCTGCCTCTCTCGATCGCCAATCGCCTCGGCCCGGTAATCGCGCGAGGGCTGGGATGAGCGCAGACATCCTCTTCCTGGCGCATCGCATCCCGTACCCGCCCGATCGCGGCGACAAGATCCGGTCTTGGCATGTCCTCAAGCATCTCGCCGGCCTCGGTCGCGTACATGTCGCCTGCTTTGCCGACGACGAGGCCGATGCCGCGCATCTGCCCGCGATGAAGCGGGAGCTCGGAGACGCACTCGGCGACATTCACGTAGAAGCGCGCACCGTCAGCAAATTCGCTGCCGCCGCTCGAGCGTTCCCGGCGGGGCAGCCGATCTCGCTCGCCATGTTTGACAGCCTGAAGCTCCGCACGTTCGTGAAGGACGTGCTGGAGCGCCAGCCGATCGGGACCATCTACGCTTTCTCCGGACAGATGGCGCAGTTCGTCCCGCAGCCTTGCCGAGCCCGGTTCCTGATGGATTTCGTCGACATGGATTCGGCCAAGTTCGCCGATTATGCGGGGGAGGGCTCCGGCGCGATGCGTTGGGTTCATCGCTGGGAGGCCGAACGCCTGTTCGCCTTCGAGCGCGCCACCGCCGCCCGCGCCGATGCCAGCATCTTCGTCAGCGAAGCCGAAGCCGGCTTGTTCAGGCGCAACGCGGCGCTCCCGCGAGTCGACATCCGGGCAATCGGCAACGGCATCGATCTCGACTTCTACGATCCCACCGCGGGCTTTCCCCGCTTGGGGCCGGCGGAGCAAGGGAAGGGGCCACTGATCGTCTTTACCGGTCAGATGGATTACCGCCCGAATGTGGAGGCGGCGGCCTTCTACGCCACACAGGTCCTTCCGCTCATCCGGGAGGTGCGTCCGGACGCGCGCTTCGCGATCGTTGGCCGCAGGCCCACCCAGACCGTAGCGGCTCTTGCAGCGCAGCCGGGCGTCACCGTCACGGGAGCTGTGCCGGACGTCCGCACTTGGCTCTCGGCCGCCGATCTGGTGGTGGCGCCGCTCGCCATCGGGCGCGGCATCCAGAACAAGGTGCTGGAAGCAATGGCGATGGCACGTGCCGTCATCGTCTCGCCGGCTGCCTTTGCGGGTATTGACGCCGAGGCGGGCCGCGATCTGCTCGTCGCGGATGGAGCCGGGGCCCAGATGCGCCACGCGATCGGCCTCATCGCTGCTCCCGCTCGCGCTGCCGAGATCGGCGCGTCCGCCCGCAGGAGGATGGAAGCGCGCTATCGCTGGGACGCGCAGCTTGCCCCACTCACGGAGTTGCTGCGCTTTCCCACCCGCCTGGCGGCCGCATGACCATCCAAATTCCGATCGAGAGTGCCGACAGGCAGCGCTCGGCCGTGGAGGGATGGCGCCTGCACCTGACCGGTCTCGCCGCGGCGGCCGCCGCGATCCTGCTGCTTTTCTGGCGCGACGCGTCCGACATGGTGCGGGTCTGGTCGGAAAGCGCCACCTACAATCATTGCGCTCTCATTCTGCCGATCATCGCCTGGCTGATCTGGCAGCGCCGGGACGAGCTGCGCCAACTCGCCCCTTCCGCCTGGCCGCCCGCTCTCCTGACCGTCGGTGCGGGTGCGCTGGCCTGGCTGCTCGGCGAGGCGGGCAGCGTCGCGCTCGCTCGTCACGCCGGGCTCGTGCTCATGCTGCAGGGTGCGGTGATCGCCTGCCTCGGCAATGCGGTCGCCCGCGGCCTCGCTTTCCCGCTCTTCTACGCCTTCTTCCTGATCCCCTTTGGCGACGAGTTCGTGCCGCTGATGCAGCACGTCACCGCCGAGATGTGCATGGCCCTGCTCGGCCTGGTCGGCATCCCCGCCCATATCGAAGGCATCTTCATCACCATTCCGAACGGCTATTTCGAGGTGGCGGAAGCCTGTTCGGGGGTGCGCTTCCTGGTCGCCATGACGGCATTCGGAGCCCTCGCCGCGAACGTCTGTTTCCGCTCATGGTCCCGCCGAATCGTCTTCATGGCCGCGGCAATCGTGGTGCCGATCCTCGCCAACGGCGTCCGCGCTTTCGGCACGATCTACATCGCCCACAAGACCAACAGCGACTTCGCCGCCGGCTTCGACCATGTCCTCTATGGCTGGATCTTCTTCGCAATCGTGATCGCGCTGCTGCTCGCGATCTTCTGGCGCTTCTTCGACCGCAGCGTCTCCGATCCCTGGCTCGACCCGCGCACGCTCCAGCCGGCCGGCGCATCGCCGGGTTCGCGCCCCAAGCTCATCCAGGTCAGCGCTGCCGTAGCGGCGCTCGCGGCGCTTCCCTTGATCTGGTCGAGCGCCGTCGCCTCAGCGGGTGCGCAGGCTGCCCCGGGGCACATCGAGCTGCCGCGCGTGCCCGGCTGGGAGCGGGTATCGAGCGCCGAGGGCCGTCCGTGGCAGCCGAGCTTCGAGGGCGCCGACATCATCCGTATGGGTCGTTATCGCAGCCCGAGGGGCCACCAGGTCGATCTCGCCATTGCCGTGTTCGTGCGGCAGGAGGAGGGAAGGGAACTGGTCGGCTTCGGCCGTGGTGCCGTCGCGCCCGGTGGTGCCTGGGCGTGGATCGCAGAAGGTCCACCTCCGCCCGGCGGACGGCTCGACCGGATCGCCTCGCATGGGACTGTGCGCGAGGCAGCGATCTTCTACCGGGTCGGCGACAGACTGACCGGCAGCGAGGCGAGGGTGAAGCTGGAGACGATGAAGGTGCGGCTGCTGGGCGGGCGCCAACGTGCCGTGGCGGTGCTGGTGTCCGCCGAAGCGCCGGGCGAAGGCGCCAGTCCGCGCCCTGCCATCGACGCCTTCATTGCCGCGCTCGGCCCCATCGACGCTCTTGCCGACAGGGCCGCTGGCCTGCCACGGTCGCGCTGATGTGCGGCATCGCAGGCATATTTCACCTGACGGTGCCCAAGCCCGTCGATCCGGCGCGCGTGCGCGCGATGAGCGACGTGTTGGCGCATCGCGGCCCCGACGGCAGCGGGGTGTGGACCGCGCCCGGAGTCGGTTTTGGCCACCGTCGCCTCTCGATCATCGACCTTGCCGGCGGTGCCCAGCCGATGCTGACGCCGGACCAGCAGGTCGCCATCACCTTCAACGGTGAAATCTACAATTTCAAAGAGATTCGCGCCGATCTTGAAAAGGCGGGGCACCAATTCGAGACGAGCAGCGACACCGAGGTGATCCTCGCAGCCTGGCGGCAATGGGGGCCAGGCTGCCTCTCGCGCCTGCACGGGATGTTCGCCTTCGCATTGTTCGACGCCGGCACGCAGTCGCTCTTCCTTGCGCGCGACCGCCTGGGGGTGAAACCGCTATATTATGCCGAACTCTCGGACGGCTCGCTGATCTTCGCTTCCGAGCTCAAGGGCCTGCTCGCCCATCCGCTGCTGCGCCGCAGCCCCAGCCCGCAGGCGATCGAGGATTATCTCGCTTTGGGCTACGTGCCGGACGATGCTTGTGCGGTCGCCGGCGTGAGGAAGCTTCCTGCCGGCCATTGCCTGCTCGTTCGCCGCGGTCGGCCGATGCCCGAGCCGGTCTCCTGGTGGGATGTGGATTTCCACAAGCGATCAAGAGGATCGGCGGAGAACCTCTCGCACGAACTGATCGGTCACATGCGCGCGGCGGTGCGTTCGCGGATGATCGCCGACGTGCCCCTCGGCGCCTTCCTGTCCGGCGGCGTCGACAGCTCGGCGGTGGTCGCCTTCATGGCCGAGGCGAGCCGCAAGGCGGTCGAGACCTGCTCGATCGGCTTCGACGAGGCCGATCATGACGAGACCCGCTACGCAGCCCTGGTGGCGCAGCGTTTCGCGACCAGCCACCGCAGCCGCACCGTCGCTGCAGCCGACTTCGGCCTGATCGACACGCTCGCCGACGCGTTCGACGAGCCTTTCGCCGACGCTTCCGCGCTCGCGAGCTATCGTGTTTGCGAGCTTGCTCGCGAGAAGGTGACCGTCGCCCTATCAGGAGACGGCGCCGACGAAGCCTTTGCCGGCTACCGCCGCTACCGCCTCTACGCCGCTGAGGAGCGGGTACGCGGCGTTGTGCCCGATGGCGCCCGCAACGCCCTCGGCCGCGTCGGCGATCTCTATCCCAAGCTCGACTGGGCGCCGCAGATCTTCCGCGCCAAGACCAGCTTGCAGGCGATCGGCGCGACCAGCGAGGAAGCTTACGCAAGGGCAGTAGGCGTCACCTCGCCGGAGCTGCGTGCCACACTCTACACGCCCGCCCTCCGTGCGTTGCTCCAGGGCCACCGCGCCGAGGACCGTTACGTGCAGGCGATGCGCTCCGCTCCGGCCGAGGACTCACTTTCCCGCGCCCAATATGCCGATCTCAAGATCTGGCTGCCTGGCGACATCCTCACCAAGGTCGACCGCACCAGCATGGCTGTCAGCCTCGAGGCGCGCGAGCCTTTGCTCGACCACCGCCTGGTCGAGTTCGCGGCCGGTCTGGCGCCCAATATCCGTCTCCGCCGCGGCACCGGCAAATGGCTGATGAAGCAGGCACTGGACGGCATCCTCCCGCCGGAGATCCTGTCTCGCCGAAAGATGGGCTTCGTCACGCCGATCAGCGCCTGGTTCCGTGGTCCGCTCGCTGCTCAGGCGGCCGCCATCGCCCACAGCCCCGCTTTCGCCGAGCTCGGCTGGTTCGACACCGCCGCCATCGCCCGCATCGCCGCCGACCACCGCTCCGGCCGCTCAGATCACGGCCGCCTGCTCTGGCAGCTGATGATGCTCGAAAAGTCGCTTCAGCGCCTCTTCGCGATCGGCGTCTCCTCGCCCGGATACACGGCTTCGACAAAATACAGTCCGTCCGGCGGCGCGTTGAAGCCGAGGGCGGCGCGGTCCCGCGCCTGAAGCGCCCGCTTCAGGTCCCGTTCGCTCCACTTTCCGCGCCCGACCAGCTGCAGGCATCCGACCATCGATCGCACCTGATGGTGCAGGAAGGAGCGCGCCGCCGCCTCGATCTCGATCAGGCTGCCGAAGCGGCGCACCGTTAGAAGGTCGAGCGTCTTGACCGGGCTCTCGGCCTGGCAGTGAGCCGATCGGAAGGTGGTGAAATCGTGCCGCCCGACCAGCAGCTGCGCCGCATGGTGCATCGCATCGGCATGGAGCACCACCGGCACGCGCCATGCCTTTCCCGCATCGAGCGCCAGCGGCGCGCGCCGGTTTTGGATCCGGTAGACGTAGCGCCGCCCGACGCAGCTGAACCGCGCATGCCAGTCGTCCGGCACGACCTCGGCCTTGAGGACCGCGACCGGCTGTGGGCGGAGCTTTGCATTGAGGCCGTCGGCGAGGCGAAAGGGCGTGATCGGCCGGGCGATGTCGACATGGGCGCTCATCGCCAGCGCGTGGACGCCGGCGTCGGTGCGGCCGGCGGCATGGAGGATCGCCTGCTCACCCGTGATCGCCTGCACGGCCTCCTCGATCGCCTGCTGGACCGACGGCCCATGCGCCTGGCGCTGCCAGCCCATATAGGGCAGGCCATCATATTCGACGGTGAGGCGGAAGCGCGTCATCCGAGCCGGGTTCCGGCTGGGATGGGAAAGCCGCGCAGCAGCTCCGCTGGCGTCATGGCAGCACGCCCCGCCCGTTGAACGACGCGCGGGGCGAGTGCGCCGCTCGCGCACGCGATGGTCAGCGCATTGTCCAGCACCGTGCCCGGGGCGCCGCTCGCCGCCACCGGATCGGCCGCCAGCACCTTGATCCGTTCGCCGCCCGCTTCGAAGAATGCGCCCGGCATCGGGTTGAACGCCCGCACCTGCCTCTCCACCGCCTCGGCGTCGTGCGCGAAATCGAGCCGCGCCTCATGCTTCTCGATCTTGGACGCATAGGTGACGCCCTCCGCCGGCTGCGGCACCGCTTCGATTTCGTCGAGCCGGTCCAGCACCTCCGCCATCAGCGCCGCGCCGATGCGGGCGATCTCGTCGGTGAGGTCGCCGGCCGTCTTCCGGTCCACCGGCGTCTCGCGCGTCGCGAACATCGGACCCGTATCAAGCCCGCGCTCCATGCCCATGATGGTCACTCCGGTGGTTGCGTCGCCGGCGAGGATCGCCCGCTGCACCGGCGCCGCCCCGCGCCAGCGAGGCAGGATCGAGCCATGGACGTTGAGGCAGCCGCGCCTCGGGGCAGCGAGGATCGGCTCCGGCAGGATCAGGCCGTAGGCTGCCACCACCGCGGCATCGAGGCCGAGCGCCGCGAACGCGCTCTGCTCGTCCTCGTTTCGCAGTGTCAACGGAGTCCGCACTTCGATCCCGGCAGCTTCGGCGTGCTGCTGGACCGGGGAGGGGCGCAACGCCTTGCCCCGGCCCGCGGGCCGGGGCGGCTGCGAATAGACCGCCACCACCTCATGCCCGGCGGCGATCAGCGCCTCGAGCGTCGGCACGGCGAAGTCGGGTGTTCCCATGAAAGCAAGGCGCATAGGGCGCCCTTTTGCGGGCGCGCAAAAGCACTGGCAAGCGCGGCGTCCCGCTCATATCTCCGCTCCATGGCCTCGCCCGAAATTGAAGCGCTGACGCAGGCGCTCGCGCGCCTCCCCGGCCTCGGCCCGCGCTCGGCCAGGCGGGCGGTGCTCCACCTGCTGAAGAAGCGCGAGGCGGCGATGACGCCCTTGCTTCGGGCGCTGGAGGCGGTGAACGAACGCCTCGCCGTCTGCGCCACCTGCGGCAATGTCGACACCACCAATCCCTGCGGCATCTGCGCCGATCCGCGCCGCGATGCGCGTCTGCTCTGCGTCGTGGAGGAGGTCTCCGACCTGTGGGCGCTCGACCGCTCCCGTCTCTTTCCCGGACGATTCCATGTGCTTGGCGGCCGTCTTTCAGCTCTGGAGGGAGTTCGGCCGGAGGATTTGACGATCGACCGCCTGATCGGCCGCGTTGCCGACGGCGGCATCGACGAGGTGGTGCTGGCGATGAACGCGACGCTCGAGGGCCAGACCACCGCCCATTATCTCGCCGAGCGGCTCGAACGCTTCCCGATCCGCCTCACCCAGCTCGCCCACGGCCTGCCCGTCGGCGGCGAGCTCGATTATCTTGACGAAGGCACGCTGGCGCAGGCGTTGCGCGCGCGGCGCCCGGTGGCTTGACCAGCGAAGCCGCCGACCTTAGCTCGCCTTCATGTCCCTGCTCCCCATCATCGAGGTCCCCGATCCGCTCCTCCGCGCCACTTCGGTGCCGGTCGAGCGGGTGGACGACGAGCTTCGCGGCCTCGTCGCCAACATGTTCGAGACCATGTACGCGGCGCCGGGCATCGGACTCGCCGCGGTCCAGGTAGCGGTGCCGCGGCGGCTGTTTGTGATCGACCTCCAGGACCCGGAAGAAGAGGGCGGCGAGCCGGTCAGGAAGCCTCTCGCCTTCATCAACCCGGAGATCCTCTCCACCTCGAGCGAGACCAATGTCTATAATGAGGGCTGCCTCTCCATTCCCGACCAATATGCCGAGGTCGAGCGTCCCGCGAGCGTCCGCGCGCGCTGGCTCGACGAGCAGGGCCGGCAGCACGAAGAGGAGATAGAGGGCCTCCTCGCCACCTGCTTCCAGCACGAGACCGACCACCTGAACGGCGTGCTGTTCATCGACCACATCTCGCGCCTCAGGCGAGACATGGTCTTGAAGAAGCTCGCCAAGGCACGGAAAGACAACAGGAAGCTGGTCGCCTGATCCTTCATTCGCGCAGCTTCTCGAAGCGGGTGACGATGAAGGCGGTCGACCAGCCGATCAGCACGAAGCCGATCAGGGCCTCGACGCCGGTGATCAGCCGCCACCGCTCCGGAAAATCGTCCGTGGTCTGGCCGAGCGTCGCATAGGCCGAAGCGGAATAATAAAGCGCCCCTTCGAGCGTCCCCAGGGCGTCGACGAGCAGGTAGAAAGCCGCGAAGATCCAGATTTCGAAGATGTGCAGCGCGAACAGCGACAGCACCATGCCGCACATCAGCACGACGCCCCTTATGTCGAAATGGAGCTGCTTCAGCCGATCCTCCTTGAGGTCCAGCACTCTCGATATGCCGACGATCCCGAATGCGTGGACGATCGTCATCAGGATCACCAGCACCGCCGCCACGGCGAGCTGGAGCCCGAGCTCGATCGTTTCCCCTTCCACTAGTGGAAGGTTTCGACGGCGGCGCGGCAGTCGCGCGCGCATTCGCGGCACATCTCCGCGCAAAGCTTGCAGTGCTGATGGTCGTGCCGCTCGCACTCCTCCGCACAGATATCGCAGGCCGTGATGCAGAGCTGCAGCGCTTCCTGCAGCAGGACCTCGTTGCTGCCGGTGCGCCGGGTCGCGACCTTGAAGGTCATGTCGCAGATCTCCGCGCAATCGAGGCAGGTGCGGATGCACTGCCGCATGTCCATCTCCTCGGCCGCGCAGGCATCGGCGCAGGAGGTGCAGATCGCCGCGCAGAACATCGCATGCCGTACCGCCAGCGCGAGCGGCTCGTTCAGGTTGCCGGCGACATCTGGATGCGCGGCGATCATCTTGGCGATAGACATCAGTTTTCTCCTCTTCGAACCGGGCAACGGTGCTTTCGCGCCGGGGGTTCCGCTTAGCGCTTGAGACGCTCGGCAAGCTGCTCTAGGTTCATACTCTGTTCTGGAGAAAACTGGCCGATGGACGCCATGATTCTGATTGCAATGGCTGCGGCGATGATCGCCGCTCTGGCCGTCGGCTATTTTCTCGGGGCCAAGCCGATCAAGGGGTTGCAGCAGGAAGCTGAGGCCTCGAAGCAGGAGCGCGATCAGCTGCGTGGCGACGTCGAGCAATGGCGCGGCAAGTTCAACGAGGCGATCGTCAACCTCGCCGCCGAGCGCAAGACCGCCGAGCGCGTCGAGGCGGCCGACGCCGAGCTCAGGGCCGAGCGCGCCGCCTCCGCCGCCCTTTCTGCCAAGGTCGCGGCGTTCGAACGCGGCGAGCAGGAGCGCCAGCGCGCGCACGACGCGCAGGTCGCCCAACTTAAGGATCTCGAGGCGAAGCTCGAAGCCCGCTTTGGCGAGCTTGCGGGTAAGGCGGTCGAGGGCGCCCATGACAGCTTCCTGAAGCGCGCCGAGGAACGGTTCGGCCATGCCGGGCAGCAGAATGTCGAGAAGCTCAAGTCGCTGCTTCAGCCCGTCGAGGCGACGCTGAAGCGCTACGAGGAGGGCCTGAAGGAGGTCGAGAAGGACCGGGCCAACAGCTATGGCGAGCTGAAGCAGGCAGTCGCGCAGCTCACCCAGGGCAATGAGTCGGTGCGCAAGGAGACGCAGCGCCTCGCCAACGTGATGCGCTCGAGCCCGAAGGCGAGGGGCCGGTGGGGTGAGGAGCAGCTGCGCACCATCCTCGAATCTGCCGGCCTTGCGGAGAATGTCGATTTCAGCCTGCAAAGCACCGTAACCGACGGCGAGCGCCAGCTTCGCCCCGATTGCGTGATCAGCCTTCCCGGCGACCGCTGCATCGTCGTCGACGTCAAATGCCCGCTCGTCGCCTTCGAGCAGGCGTTCGACGAGGAGGATGAGACGCGCCGCGGCGAGCTGCTGCTCCAGCATGCGGCGGCGATGAAAACCTATGCGAACGATCTGGGGCGCAAGGGCTATTGGCGTCAGTTCGACATCTCGCCGGACTTCGTCATCATGTTCATTCCCGGCGAGCACTTCCTCTCCGCCGCCGCCGAGTGCGCGCCCGACCTGATCGAGACCGCCTTTCGCAACGGCGTCATCATCGCGTCGACAATCAACATGCTCGCGCTTGCCAAGATCATGGCCGGCATGTGGCGCCAGGAAAGCCTCGCCGCCCAAGCCAAGGAAGTGGCCGAGGTCGGCAAGGAGCTCTACCGCCGCCTCGCCACGATGGGCGGTCACGTCGCGAAGCTCGGCCGCAATCTGGGTCTCGCGACCGGAGCCTATAATGATTTCGTCGGCAGCCTCGAAAGCCAAGTGCTGACTCAGGCAAAGCGGTTCGAGGCGCTGAAGGTGGAAACCAGCGGCAAGACGATCGAGCCGCTGCCGATGCTCGACACGACGCCGCGCGCACTCACGAAGCTGGACAGCGTGGAGTTCCCCGAAGCGGCGGAATAGACGCTTGGGTCAGGTGTCCCAATCCGGCCGCCGCTCGCCGCCGCAGCCGCGATAGGTTTCGCCGTCGGCGATGACCATGACCGTGTCGGCATAGCCGTGGCCGCTCATCGCGTCGTTGCAGCGGCTGTGGGTCACGTCGACGATCAAACGCGGCGTTTCGTAGCGGTGGCCGTTGAACGCGGTGCGCGGGGCCGGCCGCGCGACATTGATCCGCTTCTCGCCATAATTGCCGAGATAGTCGATGCGGCCGTTCGCGATCGTCAGCGCCCAGCCGGGCTCCTGCCCGCGAGCGGTGTAGGTTTCCTGCGAGGCGGCGGGGAGAATGGCAGCCGGCTGCATGCAGCCGCCGGCGAGGGCGATGAGCGCCCCCGCCGGCCACCTTGGCAACCATACAACACGCGGCGCCATGGCGGTGAAAAGCGCGAGAGAGCGTTTCGGTTCCTTAACCATGTGAGCGCCACTGGTTGATCACTTCATATGCCATCACTGCTGTCGCCACCGCGGCATTGAGGCTGTCGGCTTTGCCGAGCATCGGTATCTTCACGAGCGTATCGCACTCCGCTTCGTAAGCCTCTGGAAGGCCTTGAGCTTCATTGCCGACGAGGATGAAGGTGGGGCGCTTGTAGCGCGGTTGCTGATAATCCTGGGTGGCGTTGAGGCTGGTGCCGATCAGCTCACCCTCGCCGCTTCTGAGCCAGGCGACGAATTCGTGCCAGGGCGCGGCAGCGATGCGCTGCGTGAAGAGCGCGCCCATCGACGCGCGCACCGCCTCAACCGAAAATGGGTCGACGCAGTCGTCGACCAGGATCAGCCCGCCCGCGCCGACTGCGTCCCCGGTCCTGAGGATCGTACCGAGATTGCCCGGATCACGCAGCGCCTGGGCGACGATCCAGAGACCTGCGCCGGCGCGATCGATGCTGCCTAGGTCGGTGGAAAGGGCCTCGAATATGCCGAGCACCACCTGCGGATTATCCTTGCCCGACAGCTTGTGCAGGATGTCGGCATTGGTCTCGATCGCCTCGCCGCCGCTCGCCTCGACCGCCTCGATCAGCGCCTGCAGCAGCCGGTGCGGTGGCTCGGAACCGTTGTAGAACAGCAGTTTCGGCTGGAAGCCTGAGTCCCGAGCTTCGGTGAGAATGCGGAGCCCCTCAGCCATGAACAGCCCCTCGCTTCGGCGATTCTTCTTGTCGCGAAGGCCGCGGACCTGCTTGACCAACGGGTTAGAGAAGGCGGTGATCGCCCTGGGCATGGCTCAGCCGATGCCGCCAGATGAAAATGCCATCAATCCTCGCCGAACTTGGCTTCGACCAGCTCCGCCAGCGCCGCCACGGCTTCCTCTGCGCCTTTGCCGCTGGCGCTGATCGTGATCCGGTCGCCGCAGGCCGCGCCCAACATCATCAGGCCCATGATTGAGGTGCCGCACACTTTCGAGCCGTCCTTCTCGACCTCGACCTCGGCACTCTGGCTGGCGGCGAGCGTCACGAACTTGGCGCTGGCGCGGGCATGGAGGCCGCGCTTGTTCAAGACGTCGACCGTGCGGCTCGCCATACTCAGGCTGCGGCCTCGCCCAGGATCTCGGAAGCGACCGAGATATATTTGCGCCCCGCCTCGCGCGCCGCCGCCACCGCCTGCTTGACCTCGAGCGTCTTGCGGGCGCCTTCCAGCCGGATCAGCATCGGCAGGTTGACACCGGCGATGACTTCGATCTCCTCGCTGCGCATCAGCGAGATGGCGAGGTTGGACGGGGTGCCGCCGAACAGGTCGGTGAGGATGATGACTCCCTTGCCGGCATCGACCTTGGCGATCGCGTCGGCGATGTCGTTGCGGCGCGCCTCCATATCGTCCTCGGGGCCGATGCAGATCGCCTCGATCCGCTCCTGCGGCCCCACCACATGCTCCATCGCGACGATGAACTCCGATGCGAGCCGTCCGTGGGTCACCAGCACCAAACCAATCATGCAGACACCTTAATTGACCGCCTCCGCGCGCTGGGCGCCTTCGATCACATCGCGCGGCAGCGAGCCGAGATCGCGATGCTCGATGGTGGGCGAAAAGCCCGCCTTGCGCAACCGAGCGGCGACGCGCTCCGCCACGTGGACGGAACGATGGCGCCCGCCCGTACAGCCAAAAGCGAGCGATACATAGGATTTTCCTTCCGCCTCGTAGCGCGGCAGCAGGACCAGCAGCAGCTCCTCGATCCGTTCGACCGCTTCCTCATAGGCGGGGTCTTCGGCGATATACGCGCCCACCGGCCAGTCGAGCCCGGTCAGCGGCCTCAGCTCGTCGACCCAGTGCGGGTTCTGGAGGAAGCGCATGTCGAAGACGTTGTCGGCATTGCGCGGCAGTCCGCGGGCGAAGCCGAAGGACATGACGTGAAGGGTCGGCGCCTCCCGCCCGGTGCCGAAGCGGGTGCGGATCTGGTGCTGCAATTCGGGAGAATCGGTGTCGGTCGTGTCGATGATATGGTCGGACCAGCGCCGCAGCGGCTCCATCAGCTCGCGCTCGGCCGCGATGCCGTCGATCGCCGGGCGATCGAGGGCAAGCGGGTGACGCCGCCGCGTCTCGGAATAGCGCCGCAGCAGCTCGCCGCCGGCACAGTCCAGGAACAGGGTCTCGACCGGATAATCATGCTCCCCCGACAGCGCCTTGATCCGCTGCACGATGCGATGCGCGTCAAAGTCGCGGGTGCGGCTGTCGATGCCGATCGCGAGCGGCCGCCGGCGGCGCCCGCTACCCTTCGACAGCGGCGTTGAGAGAAGATGCTCGAGCAGCGAGAGCGGGAGATTGTCCACCACCTCCCAGCCGATATCCTCGAGCGTGCGCAAAGCCGTCGACTTGCCCGCACCGGAGAGGCCGGTGACGAGCAGGATCCGGTTAGGGGCAGCGCTCTTCCTCAAGGACCTTCTCAGGCAGGCAGGCCGAAATGGCGGAGCGCCATCTCTACCTTGACGGGCGCGGACGGCTCAAGCGCGTTGAGAGCGATGACCGGAAGCTGGACGCCGGCCACCCACACCGGCTCCCGCCGGTCGGGAAGGCGCACGACGTCGAGATCGAGATCGACGTAGAGCCCGACCGGGACGTCGCCGACATGCTCGAGCGAGAGGATGCCGAGCCCGCGCACTTCGATGCGCCCCTCTATATTGGCCGGCGCGCGGGCGAGCAGCCGCCCCTCGACGCGCTGGACGAACGTGTAATCGTCGCTGACGAGGAGAGCGCCGCGATCGATGAGGCGCAAGGCGAGGTCCGACTTGCCGCTCCCCGAACGGCCGTAGATCAGGATGCCGCGGCCCTCCATGGCCACGCAGGAGGCATGGAGCGTCTCCGAGGACAGGCCCGACATGCTCATTCGCTCACCCCTCCGTCCACCGCCGAGAAGCGCATCGTGAAGCGTGCGCCAGGGCGGCCGTCCTGGCGGTCCTCGGCAGCGATCCGCCCATCATGGCCCTCGACGATCGCCTTGGCGATCGCGAGCCCGAGGCCGGAATGGCGGCCGAACGCTTCCCCTTCCGGTCTCATGCTGTGGAAGCGGTTAAAGATCGCCTCACGCGATGCCGGCGGAACCCCGGTGCCCTCGTCCTCGACGGTGACGGTAACTTCGCCGTCGACCGCCGAGGCCTGGATCTCGACCAGTCCGTCCTTGGGGGAGAAGGAAATCGCGTTGTCGACGACATTGTCGATCGCGCGTGCCAGCCGCGAGGCCTTGCCCAAGATGACGGCGCTGCCGACCCTTGGTCGGGCGAAAGCGATGCTCGTGCCGACGGCGCTGGCGCGACCCTCCCAGGCCGGCAGCAGTTCCTCGATGAGCGTGCCGAGGTCGACCGGTTCGAAGCGCGCCCGGGTGAGCTCGGCGTCCAGCCGCGACACCTCCGCGATGTCGACGATCAGCCGGTCGAGGCGGACGACGTCATGACGCACTACGTCGAGCAGCTGGGCACGGAGCGCGGGATCATCCACTTTCTCGAGGCTGTCGACGGCGGAGCGGAGCGAGGCGAGCGGGTTCTTGAGCTCGTGCGTCACATCGGCGGCGAACGCCTCGGTGGCATCGATCCGGTAGCGCAGCGAATGAGTCATGTCGTGCAGCGCCCGGGCGAGCAGCCCGATTTCGTCGCGCCGGGCAGGCAGGGTGGGGACGTCCACTTCCCGAGCCCGACCGAGCCGCACCCGGTGGGCGGCGCGGGCGAGCCGGCGCAGGGGAAGAGCGATCGTGCGAGCAAGGAAGAGCGAAAGCAGGATCGAGAGCAGGGTCACGGCCAGCAATACCAGGCCGAGCCGCAGCCGCTCGGCGCGGACGATGCGAGTCACGTCCCGGGCGTTGATCGTCGACAGCAGGATGCCGCTGCCTTCCATCCGCGCCGTCACCGGAGCGATCGGCACCGCGGCCGAGATGACCGGGGTCAGATCGCGCGCCTGCCGTATCCGGACCTCGAGCTTCGAACCGCCATTGACGGCGGTCGCTTCCGGCCACGAGGGAAGAATGTCTCGCGGCGGCTCCTCGAACTCCGCCAGCTCCTCCGCGCCCGCCACGAAGTCGACGGCGCGGTCGAGGGAGCGCGCGGCCTGCCGCTGCCAGGGCTGGCCTTCAGGGTCGCGCAGGCGATAGGTGGGCGTGCCGCCCTTCCAGCTGTCGAACGGCTGCGCCGACGCTTCGCCGCGCGGATAGACACGGAGCCTGAGGCCGGTGAGCGCGCCCATCCGCCTCAGCAAGCCCGGCCGCATCTCGACTGGCGCCGCATTCGCTGCCTGCGCAATCAGGATCGTCTGCTCGGCGATCTGCTGCGCGCGCTGGTCGAGCAGCCGGGCGCGGTAGCTGTCGAGATAGAAGAAGCCGCCCGCCAGGATGGCGAGCGCGAGGATGTTCACCGCCAGGATGCGGGTGGTCAGCGGCACCCGTCCCGACCAGCGGAGCCTCAGCTCCTGCTCGTCATTCCTCGGCAAAGCGGTAGCCTACGCCGTAGAGCGTCTCGATCGCCTTGAACTGGCCGTCGACAGCGCGGAACTTGCGCCGCAGCCGCTTGATGTGGCTGTCTATCGTGCGGTCGTCGACATAGATGTCGTCCTGATAGGCCACGTCCATCAGCTGGTTGCGCGACTTCACCACGCCCGGCCGCTGGGCGAGCGCCTCCAGGATCATGAATTCGGTGACGGTCAGCGTCACATCCTGGCCCGCCCAGGTGACGCGGTGGCGGGCCGGGTCCATGGCAAGGCGACCGCGCAGGATCTGTGCCTTCTCCGGCTCGCTCGGGCTCTCCTCGGGCGGCAGCGCGCGCATCTCGGTGCGCCGCAGGATCGCGCGGATGCGGGCGATCAGGAGGCGCTGGGAAAAGGGCTTGGCGATATAGTCGTCGGCGCCCATGGCGAGGCCGAGGGCCTCGTCGAGCTCGTCATCCTTCGACGTGAGGAAGATGACCGGGACGGCGCTCTTTTCCCGAAGGCGGCGCAGCAGTTCCATCCCGTCCATGCGCGGCATCTTGACGTCGAGCACGGCAAGATCGGGCGGATTGTCGACGAGCGCCTTCAGCGCGGTCTCGCCGTCCGAATAGAGGCGCGTGATGAAGCCCTCAGTCTGGAGCGCGATCGACACGGAGGTGAGGATGTTGCGGTCGTCGTCGACGAGCGCGATCGTCTTCGACATTTATCGTATCTTTTCCGCCACGGTCAGCGTCTTATCCAAAGCGGGAAGGGGCCGCAACCGGCGCCCTTGAAGCCTGTCCCGCTCTTATATATGCGCTCGGCCACACACGTGAGCGGTCCGGTTCCGGCCGCCGATATCGCTTATTCGAATCAGGGAGAGAGACGTGGCCAATCGCGTGCCCGCACATGGCCTTGCGCAGCAGGGCATCGACACCGGGGCGAAGGTGAACTGGAATCTCGGCACCGCCGAGCTCGTCGAGCAGGCGCTGCAGCGCGGCGAGGGTCAGCTCGCCAAGGACGGGCCGCTGGTCGTCCAGACCGGCAAGCACACCGGCCGCTCCGCCAAGGACAAGTTCCTGGTCCGCGACGCCGAGACCGAGAGCACGATCTGGTGGGACAACAATAAGTCGATCAGCCCGGAGCATTTCGCGGCGCTAAAGGCCGACTTCCTCGCCGAGCTCGGCAAGCGCGAGACCCTCTTCGTCGCCGACCTCTATGGCGGCTCGCAGCCGGAGCATCGCGTCAACGTGCGCGTGATCAACGAGCTCGCCTGGCACAACCTCTTCATCCGCACCCTGCTGGTGCGTCCGGACACCGGGGAGCTGGCCGGCTTCACGCCCGAATTCACGATCATCGACCTGCCGAGCTTCGTCGCCGATCCGGCGCGCCACGGCACCCGCTCGGAGACGGTCATCGCCGTCAACCTCACCGAGAAGCTGATCCTGATCGGCGGCACCAAATATGCCGGCGAGATGAAGAAGTCGGTGTTCGGCGTGCTCAACTATCTGCTTCCCGCCAAGGGCGTGATGCCGATGCACTGCTCGGCCAATATCGGCGCGCAGGGCGACACCGCCGTCTTCTTCGGCCTCAGCGGCACCGGGAAGACGACCCTGTCCGCCGACCCGAGCCGCACCCTGATCGGCGACGACGAGCATGGCTGGTCGGACACGGCCGTCTTCAATTTCGAGGGCGGCTGCTACGCCAAGATGATCCGCCTCTCGCCTGAAGCCGAGCCGGAGATCTTCGCGACCACGAAGCGGTTCGGCACTGTGCTCGAGAATGTCGTCATGGACCCGGAGACGCGCACGCTCGACTTCGACGACGCGAGCCTGGCCGAGAATAGCCGCGGCGCCTATCCGATCGACTTCATCCCGAATTCGTCAGCCGACAATCTCGGCCCCGTTCCGCGCAACATCGTCTTCCTGACCGCCGACGCGTTCGGCGTCCTGCCGCCGATCGCAAAGCTGACGCCAGACCAGGCAATGTATCACTTCCTCAGCGGCTACACCGCCAAGGTCGCCGGCACCGAGATCGGGGTGACCGAGCCGGAAGCCACCTTCTCGACCTGCTTCGGCGCCCCGTTCATGCCGCGCCACCCGAGCGTCTACGGCAACCTCCTCAAGGAGCGGATCGCCAAGGGCGGCGTCGATTGCTGGCTGGTCAACACCGGCTGGACCGGCGGCAAATATGGCGTCGGCAAGCGCATGCCGATCAAGGCGACCCGCGCTTTGCTCAACGCCGCGCTCGACGGCAGCCTCAAGAATGCCGAGTTCCGCAAGGATCCCTATTTCGGCTTCGAGGTGCCGGTCGCGGTGCCGGGCGTCGACAGCTCCATTCTCAACCCGCGCGAGACCTGGGCGGACAAGGACGCCTACGACGCGATGGCGAAGAAGCTGGTCGGCCTCTTCATCAACAACTTCGCCAAGTTCGAAGCCCATGTCGACCAAGGCGTGAAGGAATCCGCACCGACGGCAGCCTGACGCCCTAGCAACAGCATTTCACTTGGGGAGCGCGTCGGCGGCGGCCGGCGCGCTCCCTTTCTTTTTGCGCGCTACAAAGTTGGAGGAAGGCGATGAGCGATCATGAAACGAGACTGTTCGCCGACGATGCGGCGATCCGAAGATTGGGGGAGGGGCTGCTCGCCTGCGCCCTGGAACGGGCCGAATGGACCCATGAGGCGCATATCGCCTCCTGCTGCTGGCTGCTGGTCGAGCGGCCGGACATCCTGCCGGAACGCGACCTGCCCGACATCATCCGCCGCTTCAACGAGAGCGTTGGCGGCGTCAACAGCGACACCGAGGGCTATCACGAGACGATCACCCAGTGCTTCATCCGCGGCGTCCGCGGCTTCCTCGCCCGCACCGACACCGCGCTGTCCCTGGTCGAAAAGGTCAACGCGCTGCTGCAGGCGCCCGAGGGTCGGCGCGAGTGGCCCCTGCGCTTCTACAGTCGGGAGCGGCTCTTCTCGAAGGAGGCGCGGCTGGGGTGGGCGGAGCCGGATGAGGCAGCGCTGCCGGCAACGCTCTAGTCGCCATGGGTGCAAGGCGGACATTCGCTTGCCGGCCTGTTAGATCGGGGATCTTCCTCTTGTCGAAGTCACCAGGAGCTTTCCAATGACCCCCATCATCACCGCTTTCGAAAGCTCGCCTGATGAGGGGCAGGGACTGGCGCGCGACATGCGGGTTCGCTGGGCGCTCGAAGAAGCGGGCCAGCCGTACGACGTGCGCCTGGTCTCGTTCAGCGAGATGAAGGAACCCGCGCACCGTGCGCTTCACCCGTTCGGGCAGATTCCGACCTATCAGGAAGGCGATCTCGTCCTGTTCGAGTCCGGGGCAATCATCTTCCATGTCGCCGAGCACAATGCCGGCCTGCTGCCCGATGATGCCAATGGTCGGGCGCGTGCCATCACCTGGATGTTCGCAGCGCTGAATACCCTGGAGCCGCCGATCGTCGAGCGCGAACAGGCCCCGTATCTGGAGCGCGACAAGAGCTGGTATGAGGAGCGCCTGCTTATGCTGGACGATCGCGTGCGTGTCCGGCTGGACGACCTTTCCAGGCGGCTCGGCGATGCCGACTGGCTCGACGATGCGTTCAGCGCCGGAGACCTGCTGATGGTGATGGTGCTACGCAGGCTGGAAGGAACCGGCCTGCTGGAGGAATATCCGAACCTGTGCGCCTATGTCGCCCGCGGCGAAGCGCGGCCCGCCTATCAGCGCGCCTTCAACGATCAACTGGCGGTTTTCACCGACGCACGTCCGGTCCGAGGATAGACGTCCGTAAACGGCGGGAGGGCTATCAGCCGCTCAGGGGCTGACGGGCTCATCCTCGTCGAACGGGAACGTCTTGGTCGCCGCCAGGATGACCAGCACCAGGATGGTGACGCCGAGCAGCGGGATGATGAAGCCGGTGCGGTAGAGCTCGTTGCCCTCGACCGTCTCGGCGGCGGGCTCCGGCGCCTGCGGGATCGATGCGCTCTGGGCGAGCACCGGACTGGCCACGAGCGACAAGGCAGCCAGGGAAACGATCGTCTTCTTCAGCACTTCAATCCTCCATCTTCCCAAACCGGGCGCCAACATGATGGGCATCTTGGAAGCGGCGACCCCGTCTCCGCTCCCTTATGTCCGTCACGTGCTCCAAGGGCTAGACGCCGCGGGAACAGCCGACCCGCATCCAGCACAAGACGGCGAATGCCGCAATGGGCGGAATGCGGCTGATCCACATTGCGAGGTTGGAATTCGAAGGAGGCTCCGCCTCCACCGGGTTTCGCCACGGCCTGTCCACGCTGGCTGCATCCATTCCGCCGCCGACACGTTTGCAGGGGGAGATCAACCGCAAGCAGGAGAAAAATCCATGGCCTTCATCAGCCAGATTCGTGAGCATATGGAGATTGTCGGCGCCGACGGCGCGCGGGTTGGCACGGTCGACAAGGTCGAGGGCGACCGGATCAAGATGACCAAGCCGGACAGCGGCTCGCACAGCGGCCATCATCACTACATCCCCGGCGGCCTGATCTCCGGGATCGACGGCAACACGGTCCGGCTCTCGGCCAATGCCGACAACGCCTTGCTGTTCGAGGAAGAAGAGGGCGGCGAGCCGCTCGGCGAGCAGAGCATCTTCAACTGGAAGACCGTCAGCATCGGCGTCGCCGCCGTTGCCGGCGTCGCGGCGGCCGCGGGCGCCTATGTCATGCAGAGCCGCCGCTGGGAGGATGACGACGACGACCGCCGCGGCCGCCGGCGCCGCAGGGACTGAGCCCGCTTCCCCTCCCTTAGCAAGGAGGGGAGCCCGGCCCGCTAGGCCCTTCGCTCGGCGATCAGCCGGTCGATGTCGCGCTCCAGCACGGTCAGCGGGCGCGGGCCGCCGCCGACCGTGACGTCGTTGAAGACCTTGAGGTCGAAGCGTTGGCCGAGCGCCGCCCTGGCGCGGTCGCGCTGGCGATTGATCTCGGTGTGGCCGACCTTGTAGCCGCAGGCCTGGCCGGGCCAGACGGCATAGCGGTCGATCTCGCTCGCGACGCTGTCGACGGTGCCGCCGGTCGCCTCTGCGAACCAGGTCAGGGCGCGGTCGCGGGTCCACCGCTTCGAGTGGATGCCGGTATCGACCACCAGTCGCGCGGCGCGGAAGGCCATCGACTGGAGATAGCCGAGCCGCCCTTCGGGATTGTCGTCATAGACGCCGAGCTCGCCGGCAAGCTGCTCGGCATAAAGGCCCCAGCCTTCGCCGAAGGCGCTGAAGCCGCCGCGGGTGACGGTGCGGATCAGCGGCAGCTTCAACACATATTCGCCCTGCCAGACATGGCCGGGGATCGCCTCGTGATAGGTGAGGCTGGGCAGGTCGATGCGGCTGTGCATGTCGGGGCTGCGCAGGTTGATCCAGAAGCGGCCGGGGATGGTGCCGTCGATCGAGCCGGCGCCGCCATAGGCGCCGGGCGCGCCGAGCTCCTCGGCCGGCGCAATGCGGCGGACCTCGACATTGCCTTTGACCAGCGTCGCGAAAGCCTGGGGCAGGCGAGGCCGGAGCTCGGTGAGCTGCGCCTCAATGAAGGCCATGATCTCGGAGCGTCCCTTGTCGCCTTCGGGGAAGGCGTAGCGCGGGTCCTTCAGCATCGCGCGGTAGCGTTCGCTGACCGTGCCGCTGGTGAAACCGAGCTTGCGCATCAGCGCGTCCATCTCGGCCGTGTAGCTCTTGAGCTCGTCGAGGCCCTGGCTGTGGATCTCGTCGGGAGTCCGGCGGGTGGTCGTCGCTGCGCGCAACGCCCAGGCGTAGTAGGCCTCGCCCCGGGGAAGCTTCCACGCACCGAAGTCGGAGGTGGCGCGGCGGCGATGCTCCTCGAGCTCGGCGATCTGGCGGTCGAGCGCGGGCGCGACTTCGCTCGCGGCGATCCGCTCCGCGCGCGCCGCCCAGTCGCCGGGGACCTTGTCGGTGCGCTTGGCGAGCGAGGTGACGATCAGCCAGTCGCCGGGACTGCCCTCGCGCGTCTTGCGTAGCGCGGTCAGCGTCTTGTCCAGAATGATGTCGGGCGCGACCACGTTCTTGCCGCGGTCCGCGCGGAGGCGCCGGGTCTCGCCGTCAAGCTGACGGGCATGTTCGCTCAGCCGCGCGAGATAAGCTTCGGCGTCGGCGGCGGTCTCGACCTTGTGATCCGAGTCGAGGAACTTGGGAACGTCCAGATACGAGCCCATATTCTGGGCGACGACATAGGGCCCATTACGCCAGCCTGCGGTCGCGACGTCGCCATAGCCGAAGGCGAAGCCGTCGCGGGCATTGCGGTAGGTCGTCTGGACGATCTCGATATTGCTCGCGGTGGCGTTGGAGAGGCCCTTGCGTTCGATCCCCTCGAGCCGGCGGAGCGCGGAATCGAGCCAGGCGGCCTCGCGGGCAACACCTTCCGGGGAGCTGTCGGACAGCCGGGACTTGAGCGCAGCGCGGGCGCCGGTGTCGATGCCGAGCGAGGTGGCCGTGGTAGGGGCCAGCCGCAGATGCTCCTCGGCTATCTGGTCGAGCAGGGCGTTCGCTGCGGCATCGCCCGATCCCTGCATCGCGAGGAGCGGGGAGGGAATTGCGCCGGCCAGCCCGATTGCGCCCGCATTGCGGATCAGCGCACGCCGCGTCGTCTTCATCGTTCAGATCTCCGATTGCACATGTTCTAGGAGGAGGGGTTGGGCAGCGCCTCGGTCGGCGTGACGATCAGGCAGGAGCCCTGCGCGCCGGTGATCCTGACCCGGGCACCGGTGGGCGCGTCCGGGCCGCGCGCCGACCATACGCCGTCACCCACTTTCACTCTGCCGCGGCCATGCTCGATATCCTCCACCACGACCACAATCTCGCCGACGAGCCGCGCCGCGCGGTCGTTCAGCAGCGGGTCGCTGCTCTCGACTGCATTGCCGTAGAAGCGGCGGCCGAAGAAGACGCTGGCGACGGAGAAGAGCCCGAACAGCACGAACTGCACGGTGAGCGGGATGCCGAGCAGGAGAGCGGCCACCCCGGTCAGCGCCGCTGCCGCCGCGATCCAGATCAGGAAGGCGCCCGGCACGACCAGTTCGGCGATCGCCAGCACGATCGCCGCCGACAGCCACCACCAATGCGTGTCCATCATTCGCGCGAGCCCTCGAACGGCCCGCGCCGGACCTGCGGAACCGTAGGTGCCTTTGCGACCGCGGGCGCGCCGCCGAACGCGTCGCGCGCCAGTTCGCCGATGCCGCCCAAGGTGCCGATCAGATTGGTCGCCTCAACGGGGAACAGGATTGTCTTGGCATTGGGCGAGTTCGCGAACTGGCCCACCGCCTCAACATATTTCTGGGCGATGAAATAGTTGATCGCCTGCGCGTTGCCGCCGGCGATGGCGTCGGAGACCATCTGCGTCGCCTTGGCCTCGGCTTCGGCCTCGCGCTCGCGGGCCTCGGCGTCGCGGAATGCGGCCTCGCGTCGGCCCTCCGCTTCCAGGATCTGGCTCTGCTTCTGACCCTCGGCGCGGAGGATCTCGGACGCGCGGCTGCCCTCGGCTTCGAGGATCACGGCGCGCTTCTCGCGCTCCGCCTTCATCTGCCGGCCCATGGCGTTGACGATGTCCGCGGGCGGGCGGATGTCCTTGATCTCGACGCGGGTGATCTTGATGCCCCACGCCTCCGTCGCCTGGTCGACAACCGACAGGAGGCGGGCATTGATCTCGTCGCGCTTGGACAGGGTCTCGTCGAGGTCCATCGAGCCCATCACGGTACGCAAGTTGGTGGTGGTGAGCTGCATGATCGCCACATAGAGGTCGGAGACCTCATAGGCCGCCTTGGCCGCGTCCAGCACCTGGAAGAAGACCACACCGTCGGTCGAGACCATGGCGTTGTCCTTGGTGATGATCTCCTGCCCGGGGATGTCGAGCACCTGCTCCATCATGTTCACCTTGCGCCCGACGCGGTAGAAGAAGGCCGGGTAGAAGTTGAAGCCGGGTCGCGCGATGGTGGTGAAGCGGCCGAAATATTCGATCGTATAATGATAGCCTTGGCTGACGATCTTCACGCTGGCGAAGAGGAAGAGGAGCACCATCAGGGCCAGTGAGCCGAACACCGTTTCGATCATCGCCGCACGCCTCCCACCGCTTCGATGGGTATGATGTAGACAAAAGGTGCCTCTTCCAAGCAGAATCCCGCGCATGGCCCATGACCTCCGCCTCTGCCGCACGATCCTGTTCCTCCCCGCGTCAAATCCGCGCGCAATCGAGAAGGCGCGGGCGCTCCGCGCGGACATGATCGTGCTCGACCTCGAGGATGCGGTGAAGCCGGAGGACAAGGCCGAGGCCCTCGAGGCGGCAGTCGCGGCGGTACGGGAGGGCTTTGGCGGCCGCCCCGTCGCGATCCGCGTCAACATGCAGGGCAGCCGCTGGTACGGCGAGGACGTGGTCGCGCTGCGCCACAGCGGCGTCGATTTCGCGATCCTGCCTAAGGCAGAGACGGCGAGGCAGGTGCATGATCTCGCGGTGCTGGTCGAGGTGCCGGTGCTGGCAATGATCGAGACGGCGCGCGGGGTGCTTGCCGCCCCATCGATTGCCCTTGGCACGAGCGCGCTGATCGCCGGCACCAACGATCTCTCTGCCGATCTCGCCATTCCGGCGGGCGGAGGGCGTGCCGGGCTCATGCACAGCCTGCAGACGGTGGTGCTCGCCGCCCGGGCGGCGGGGATCGCCGCTTTCGACGGGGTCTACAACAAGCTCGAGGACGACGAGGGCCTGGCCGAACAATGCCGCGAGGGCAGGGCCTTCGGCTTCGACGGCAAGTCGCTGATCCATCCGAGCCAGATCGAGACCACCAACCGCATCTTCGGCCCCTCCGAGGAAGAGGTTCAGGCGGCCGAGCGGCTGATCGCCGCGGCGACCGGCGGCGCCGAGCGTTTCGAGGGCCGGATGATCGAATCCATGCATGTCGATCAGGCCCGCGCGTTGCTGGCGAGGGCGCGCCGCTAATCCCTTGCCGGGGCGCCGCGGCCGCTTTAAGCGCGCTCATGCGTCACATCCTGTTGCTGGCCGCCGCGCCTTTCCTTCTCGCCTCTCCCTCGCAGGCCCACGCCGCGCCCAAGGGGCCGACCGTCACGCCGGAGGCGATGATGCGGCACATCGAGGTGCTCGCCAGCGACGCATATGAAGGCCGCAAGCCGGGCACGGCCGGCGAGACGAAGACGCTTCAATATCTGGCGACGCAGCTTGCCGCTCTCGGTCTTGAAGGCGGGGCCGCGAACGGCGGCTGGTATCAGCCTGTGCCGCTGGTCGAGCGGCGACCCTTCGCGCACCGTGCCCTCTGGACGGTAAATGGTGCCGCCGCCGATATGGGCGAGGACAGCCTGATCCTGGTCGGCAAGGACGCGGTGGAGACGGTGGCGGACGCCCCGGTATGGTTCGTCGGGCATGGCAATGCGCCAGAAATAGACGGCGCAAACCTGAACGGCGGCATTGCGCTCATGCTCTATGACGCGCCGAAGGGTTCCCCAAGCGCAAGCGAGCGCGCATCCGCCGTTCGCGCTGCCGGTGCCGCTGCCGTCATCACCGTGTTTCCAGAGGTGGTGCCCTGGTCGGCAGTGACGACATTGCTCAACGCCGGAAGCACGAGCCTGCAGAGCAAGCAGGTGCCCGAGGTTGAGGGTGCGATGCCGTTTGCGGCCGCGGCGCGGCTGGCGGGGCAGGAACTGCTGGGGCGCGCCAAGAGCGAAGGTTTCCGTGCGGCGCCTACGCAGGCGCGGGGAACGCTCGACGTGTCGACCCATGTCTGGGCCTATGAGACACACAATGTGATCGGCCGCCTGCGCGGCAAGGGCAGCAGAGGCGAGAGCATCCTCTATCTCGCCCATTGGGACCATCTCGGCATTTGCGGGGCGGAGGATGCCGAGGACCGCATCTGCAACGGAGTGGTCGACAATGCGAGCGGCCTCGCGATGATGATCGAGATCGCCCGCCATCTCGCCCGCGGCGAACGCGCGTCGCGCGACATCCTGTTCATGGGCACGACCGCCGAGGAGATGGGTCTGATCGGCGCGGAATATTTCGGTGCGCACCCGACCGTCCCGCTCCAGTCGATCGTCGCTGCGATCAACATCGACACGGTCGCGATCGCCGGCCGCGGTGAACCCGTCGCGATCGTCGGCCGCGGCACCACGCCGCTGGACCCTCTCGTGGACGCCACCGCTCGCGAGCTCGGCCGCGCCGTCGACACAGACACGGAGGCGAATGCATTCGTCCAGCGGCAGGATGGCTGGGAGCTGACCAAGGCCGGAATTCCAACGGTGATGGTTGGCGGCTCCTTCGCCAACATGGGCAAGCTCCAGGCCTTCCTTGGCGGGGCTTATCACAAGGCCGATGACGACCTCGACCGGCCGATCGAGTTGGGCGGCGCGGCGGAGGATACGGACCTCCTGATCGCCCTCGGCCGCAAGCTTGCGGATCCGAAGCGTTATCGGCCGCAACGCCGCTAGCCGCCGCCGCAGCCCATCTCTAGAAGCGCCCAAAGCTCAAGCGAGTCAGCCCCATGGACATCACTCTCGGCCTCACCTTCGACGACGTGCTGCTGAAGCCCGGCGAATCGGACGTGCTCCCGAGTGCCGCCGACACCCGCACCTCCGTGACCAGGGAGATCGGCCTCAACATCCCGATCCTCTCCTCGGCGATGGACACGGTGACCGAGGCGGACATGGCGATCGTGATGGCGCAGCTGGGCGGGATCGGCGTGCTTCACCGCAACCTCTCCGTCGAGGAGCAGGCGGCGGCGGTGCGGGCGGTGAAGCGCTTCGAGAGCGGCATGGTCGTGAACCCGATCACGATGACCGCCGAGCAGACACTGGCCGATGCGCTGGAGCTGATGGCCAAGCATCGCATCTCCGGAATACCGGTGACCAATGGCGGCGGCAGGCTGGTCGGCATCCTGACCAACCGCGACGTCCGCTTCGCCGAGAACCCGCGCCAGCCGGTTTCTGAGCTGATGACGAGCGAGAATCTCGTCACCGTCGGGCCGGGCGTCACCCAGGAGGAGGCTAAGCGCCAGCTCCACCAGAGGCGGATTGAGAAGCTGCTGGTCGTCGACGAGAACCAGCGCTGCATCGGCCTCATCACCGTCAAGGATATAGAGAAGGCGGTGACCTATCCCAACGCGACCAAGGACGGCTCCGGCCGCCTGCGCGTGGCCGCGGCGACCACGGTCGGGGACAAGGGCTTTGAGCGCAGCGAGGCGCTGATCGACGCCGAATGCGACCTGATCGTGATCGACACCGCGCACGGCCACAACAAGGACGTCGCTGCGGCGGTAGAGCGGATCAAACGGATTTCAAACCGCGTCCAAATCGTCGCGGGCAACGTCGCCACGGCCGAGGCGACCAAGGCGCTGATCGGCGCAGGTGCCGACGCGGTGAAGGTCGGCATCGGTCCGGGATCGATCTGCACCACGCGCGTCGTGGCGGGCGTCGGCGTGCCGCAGCTTACGGCGATCCTCGACTCGGCGGGCGAGGCCAGCAAGAGCGGCACGCCCGTCATTGCAGACGGCGGCCTGCGCACCAGCGGCGACGTCGCCAAGGCGCTCGCTGCGGGCGCCTCCACTGTGATGATCGGATCGCTGCTCGCCGGCACCGAGGAGGCACCGGGCGAGACCTTCCTGTACCAGGGCCGCGCGTACAAGAGCTATCGCGGCATGGGCTCGGTCGGCGCGATGGCGCGCGGCTCGGCCGACCGCTATTTCCAGCAGGACATCAAGGACCAGCTGAAGCTCGTGCCCGAGGGCATCGAGGGGCAGGTCCCGTACAAGGGGCATGCCAAGGACGTGATCCACCAGCTGGTCGGCGGAGTGAAGGCGGCGATGGGCTATACCGGCTCGAGGACGCTGGAGGACCTGCGGCAACGTGCGCAGTTCGTGCGGATTACCGGGGCGGGCCTGCGGGAAAGCCACGTCCATGACGTCGCGATCACCCGCGAAGCGCCCAATTATCCGACTCGCTAAGTGACGCCCGCCGCTCGCGCGCAGGCGGCGATCGAGCTGCTCGACGACATCATCGAGGCGGCCCGTTCCGGCGGGGCGGCGGCGGATACGCTGATCGCACGCTACTTCAAAACACGCCGCTATGCCGGCTCGAAGGACCGGCGGGCGGTGCGGGAGCTGGTCTATCGCGCCATCCGGCGGACCGGGGATCGGCCGCCGTCGGGGCGGGCGGCTCTTCTTGGCCTGGCGGCGGACGATCCGGAGCTACTCGCCCTGTTCGACGGCTCGCCGCACGGGCCAGCGCCCAAGGGGGCGGATGAACCGGCCGCCGAGGCTTGCGCAGTGCCGGCTTGGCTGGCGGAACGCTTCGATCCTCTGCTGGATACCGTGGAGTTCGATGCGCTGCTCGAGCGGGCGCCGCTCGATCTCCGGGTCAACCGCATCAAGGGAAATGTCGCGGAGGCACAGGCACAGCTTGCGGATGCGCAGCGGACGCCACTCTCTCCGATCGGACTGCGGCTGCCGGAGGGGTTTCGCGTCGAGGAGACGCAGGCCTGGCAATCCGGCCTGGTCGAGATCCAGGACGAGGGCAGTCAATTGCTGGCGGTGGCCGGTGGCGCCGCGCCGGACATGCATGTTATCGACCTCTGCGCAGGTGCGGGCGGGAAGACGCTCGCGCTGGCCGCCGAGATGGCGAACCGGGGCCGTATCCTCGCCTGCGATACGGATCGGGCGCGGCTGTCCCGAATCGGGCCGCGGCTGGAGCGGGCAGGGGTTTCGATCGTCGAGACGCAGTTGCTCAATCCCGGAGCCGAGATCGAGGCGCTGGAGGCGTTTCGCGGGCGTGCCGATCTGGTGCTGGTGGACGCGCCCTGCTCGGGGACCGGCACGTGGCGGCGCAACCCTGAGACACGCTGGCGGCTGACCTCAGAGCGGCTGGCGCGACTGGTTGCGCTCCAGGCCCATCTCCTTGAGGTCGCTGCTTTACTCGTGCGGCCGGGCGGGCATCTGGTCTATGCCGTTTGCTCGCTGCTGGAGGAGGAGGGGCGGGGCCAGGCCGAAGCATTCGGCCGGCGCCGTTCAGCTTTCATATTGCAGCCCTTGTCTATGACGGGTGGACGGCCGGCCGGAAGCGGACATATCCTCACTCCCGCCCATGACGGCACGGACGGCTTTTTCGTCGCGGCGTGGCAGGCGCCATGCTAAGCTTCGTCGCGACAGATTATGGAGATCTTGATGCGCCTTACGCCCATTGCTCTTTCGGTGGCGCTTGCGCTTGCGACGATGGCGACGGCCGGCCACGGCCAGCGGCCCGATGACCAGATCGACGCCCGCTCGATCGCGCTGCTTCAGCAGGGCCAGGCGCTCACCGCGGCCGGACAGTACAATGAAGCGATCGACTCGCTGGAAACGGCGCTCGCCGTCGATCCGCGCAACCGCGCCGCTTACGTCGCGCTGGCGCGAGTCGCGCAGGCGCAGAAGCTTCCCGGCAAGGCAACCGGCCTTTACGCCGAGGCGCTGAAGCTGGAGCCGAACGATGTCGGCGCGCTCGCGGGCCAGGGTGAGGCTTTGGTTCAGCGCGGCGCCGTCGAACGGGCCAAGCGCAATCTCGAGCGGATCAAGTCGCTCTGCAAGGAGCCGTGCCCGCACGCGACGACGCTCGCTGCCGTGATCGCCAAGGGTCCGCCGCCCGAGGTCGTCACCGCTCGCGCCACGACCCCGCCGGCGGCGGCCAAGAACTAAGCGCTCAACTCCCTCGCGATCCGGACGAACTCGTCGACGCTGAGCGTTTCGGCCCGGCGCTCGGCGTCGATCCCGAGCCTTTCCAGCGCATCGAGGGCTCCGGCGAGGGACTGCAGGCTGCGCCGCAGCATCTTGCGGCGCTGACCGAAAGCAGCCGCGGTCAGCGCTTCCAGCGTGGCCGCGCGTACGCCGGGAGGCGCTTCCCGCGGCACGATGTGGATGACTGCCGACATCACCTTGGGCGGCGGCACGAAAGCCGAGCGGTGGACCTTCATCGCCAGCTTCGCCTCGCTCCGCCACTGGGCGAGGACCGCCAGCCGTCCGTAAGCCGAGCCGCCCGGCTTCGCGACGATGCGCTCGGCCACTTCTTGCTGGAACATCAGTGTCAGCGATGACCACCAGGGGGGCCAGGCCTCACCACCGAGCCAGCGGACGAGCAGGGCCGTGCCGACATTATACGGCAGGTTAGCGACGATATGGGCGCCTCGGCCGGCGACCGCCTCCTCGTCGACTGCCATGGCGTCGCCCTCGACTACCGAGAGCCGACCCTCAGAGGCTTCGTCGAGTTCGGCGAGGGCGGGGAGACAGCGGCGATCCCGCTCGACGGCGACGACATCGGCGCCGGCCCGCAGCAAGGCACGAGTCAGGCCACCGGGGCCGGGACCTACTTCATATGCCCTTGCCCCGCGGAGGTCGCCGGGAATGCGCGCGATACGGTCGAGCAGTTGTTCGTCGAGGAGGAAATTCTGCCCGAGCGCCTTGGAGGCGCTCAGCCCATGCCTGGCAATCACCTCGCGAAGAGGCGGCAAATCCTTCATTCTAGGCTGCGGCGAGGCGTGCGGCGGAGGCGTGCGCGATCTTCAGCGCCGCGATCATCGCGCCCGGATTTGCCCGGTCCTTGCCGGCGATGTTGAAGGCGGTGCCATGGTCGGGAGACGTCCTGACGATCGGTAGCCCCAGAGTCATGTTGACGCCCTCGTCGAAATAGAGGGTCTTCAGCGGCACCAGCGCCTGATCGTGATACATGCAGAGCGCCGCGTCGTAATTGGCGCGGGCGCGCTGGTGGAACATGGTGTCCGCCGGGAGCGGACCGGTGACGTCGAAGCCGTCGGCCCGCAGTCGTTCGATCGCCGGCGCGATCACCTCGACATCCTCGCGGCCGAGCGCTCCCTCTTCGCCGGCATGGGGATTGAGGCCGGCGACGGCGATCCGAGGCTGCGCGATACCGAACTGGCGCTGAAGGCCCCTGATCGTCGCGCGGGCCTTGCTGATGATGAGCTCGGGCGTCAGCAGGTCCGGCACTTCGCGGAGCGGCGCGTGAACGGTCACCGGAACCGTCCGCAGGTCTGGCCCGACCAGCATCATCGCCACGCAATCGCGGGCGACCCCGCAGCGCTCGGCGACGAACTCGGTCTGGCCCGGATGGGAAAAGCCGATCGCGTAGAGCTGCGACTTGGAAACCGGGCCGGTCACCAGACCCGATGCGGCGCCACCGCGGGTGAGGCCGACGGCCATTTCCAGCGAATCGAGCGTGGCGCGGGCCCCGTCGAAGTCGGGGCTGCCGGGCGTGATCGCGTGCCCGCCCCCGACGCGGATGACTGGCAAGGCGTGAGCGAACACCTCCAGCGCTTCAGCGGGATCGGCGATCGCGCGGACCGGCCCCTTCCAGACCGCCTCGATGGCGTCGCAATCGCCGACTGCGAAGAAAGGCGGCAGATCCACCGCCTCGCGCCGTTCCCAGCCCTTCGCGACGATCTCGGGACCGACCCCCGCCGGATCGCCGAGCGCGACCGCGAGAGGTGCGGGCACGCTCATCTCAGCGATAGTCGACCACCGCATCGCGGCGCAGGTCGCGCAGGTAGCGCTGGGCGCGGCGATTGACGCGCTCTTCCTCCAGCCGGGCATAAACCTGCTCGAAGGAGGGGCCGCCGCTGACCTCCGGGTCGTCTCGGCCGCACAGCACGAGCACGCGGACGCCGTCCTGGACCGTGCCGAACGGCGTCGTCGCCTGGCCGATATTCAGCTTGAGCAGCATATCCTGGAGCGCCGGCGGAAGATCGCGGACCTTGGTGGTGTCGCTCGTCACGACCTCCGCGCCGATGCGGGCTGCCGCTTCCTCGGCGCGGCCGCAGCCGCCCATCGTCTGCGCGGTCTGGGCGAGCTCGACGACCTTCGGCTCCATCTGCTCGCGGGTCGCGCCCTTAGGGAAAGTCACCGACATCTGCTTGAGGCTCAGCACCGCATCGCGCGGATCGGCGGTCAGCACCTGCCGCGTGTCCTGCACCGCGACGATGGAGAACCCGCCGGGGATCGCGATCGGATCGCTGACTTGGCCGACGCGGAGCACGCGGGCGGCTTCGGCAAGCGGCTCGGGGAGCTGCTCGGCACGGACCCAGCCGAGATCGCCGCCGACCGCGGCCGTCGAGGCCTCGGAGAACTGCCGGGCATAAGCGAGGAACGAGGCACCCTGCCGGACCTGGTCGACAATGCGCTGCGCGTTGGCGCGCGTCTCGGCCGCGGTCTCTGGCGTCGCGGCGAGGAAGATCTCGCCGATGCGATATTCCTGCGCGCCCTTGGCCGCGTTGAGCCGCTCGATGACCGATCTCACCTCTTCGTCGCCGACCGCGACGAACGGCTCGATCTCTCGGTTCAGCAGGCGGTTCCAAGCGATCTCGCCATGGATCTGCCGCTTGATCGAGGTCTCGGACGAGCCCTGCGAGCGCAGATAGGCGGTGAAGTCCTTGGTCGAGCGGTTGAAGTTCTTGGCATATTGCTCGAAATAATTGTCGATCTCGCGGGGCTCGACCTTGATCTCGCTGGCCGCCGCCGCCTGGATCTGCAGCGATTCGTCGACCAGGTTGCGCAGGACCTGCGCGCGCAGGCGCGGCAGCTCGTCGGCGGGAATCTGGCCGCCATTGGCGATCATGATCAGGGCAAGGCGATGATCGACGTCCGTGGCGGTGATGACGTCGCCGTTGACGATCGCGGTCGCCTTGCGGACCGAGGGATCGTTGGTGCCGAAGAACTGGACGTTGCCACCCGGTATGTTGAGCGGATTCGTCGGCGCGTTGCCCCCGGTCTGGGCGACCGCCGCGGCTGCGAACGCGCCGCCAAGCACAAGAGCCACCCTGCCAAAAGTGCCGAGCTTCATCATTCCTCCAATAAAAGCAGTCGCCTAGTCTGGCGAAAATTTGCTGAACCTGAGCTTAGCGGCCTTTGCGCGAAAGTGGCACCGCTTTTTGCGTTTCGATGCGCGAGATCAGACGCCGCGGCCGAGATTCTTGAGCGACACCCGGAACAGGAATGTGTTGCCACGCCGGAAATCGCCGGTGCTCTCATAATCCCGGCGCCAGGTGACGCCGATCTCGATGCAGTCGTCATCATAGCCGAAGCCGAGACGATGGCGGACCGGCTCGAAGCCATCGGCATCCGATAGCGGGTCCTCCTCCGCATTGGTGAGGTCGAGCACCGTCGAACCGAAGATCGACCAGTAACGGGCGAAGCGGACACGTCCGCCGAGCCTCAACTCCTCGCGGTCGCGCAGATCCTCGATCGCGGGGTCGATGTCGCGGTTGAGGCGGAGATAGCCGATCGTCGCATAGGTCTGGCGGCCGCCGAACACCGCATCGACTTCGTTGCGCCTTACCGCCGCATTGTCCTTGTCGAGGCGGAAGCGGTGGACGAAGTTGAGCCGGCGGCCGAACTTCACAGTCGTGCGCCCGACGATGTCGGAGAATTGCTCCGAAAGGCCCGTGCCGGGGGGCAGGATGCTCGGCTTGTCGTCGAGGCGGTAGCTCTGGCCGATCGTGCTGCGGATGGCGACCTGCGGCAGATCGAGCGCCCAGTCGAGGCCGTAGGTGATGCGCGAGCCGTCTTCCCAGCGATCGTAGCCGGGAAAGCGGTTGAGCGCGAACAGATTGCTGTCCTCAAGATCGACCGCGCGCGCATCCTCGTTGGGGATGTTGAGATTCTTGGTCGGCGGCGTCGCGACCAGCTGGACCCGCGGCGTCAGGCGCTGGGTGCCGCCCATGAACGGCCCGATCAGCGGCCAGCGCGCCTCGGCGGCAAGGGCGCCGATCGCACGGGCGCTCCAGCCTTCCTCGCCGCGATAGGCGAGGATCGGCGCCAGCTCGGTCTGGCCGGTATGGTAGACGTCGGCGCGCGCGTAGCCGGTGAACAGCAGCTCCTGTCCCATGGACGTGATCGCCCGCCGCTCCCACCGCGCCGCCCCGAAGGCGCGCTGCGTGTCCTGGCCGTCCGTGCGCAGGATGGCGAGGCTGTTCGCCTGAAGTTCGATCCGGCCATTGAGGACTGGATCGGTCAGGCGCCAGCGCGCGTCGATCGCCGGCAGCACGATCGGCTGCTGGCCGTTATCGTCGGTGATGCGCAGTCCCTGGAACGCCCAACCGGCGATCGAGATATAACTGTCGTCGCTGATCCGCTCCGCATTGACGACCGAGCGCAGGCGATCGTCGCGCGAGATGTCGTAACGCCTGAGGAAGGTGCGGTCCGTGACGTAGCGGGCCGAGCCGGTGACGCTCCACAGGGGGTCGAGCTGGAACCGGCCGTTCGCCTCGAAATAGGCGCGGATGCCCCGATCGCGGCCGGTGGCGCTGACCGCCGATCCGACGGGCACACGCGAGCCATGGGTGACGAAGGCCCCGACCTGATAGGCGCCGAGCCCCGTCAGCGCCCGATATTGCCCCTCCAGCATCGGCAGCACGTCGGAATAAACGTGCGGCGTGATGGTGGCGTCGCGGTTGGGCGCCAGCTTGAAATAATAAGGCAGGCTGAGCTCGAGCCCGTTGCGGCGGCTGAAGCGCACGTCTGGAACGAGGATGCCGGAGCCGCCGCCCTCACTGCCGTCCGGGTGAGACAGGCCGGGGAGGGCGATGATCGGCGTTCCGAACAGGCTGAGGCTGGCGCCTTCGTAGCGGATGCGGTTGCGGACCGGGTCGTGGACGACCTTGACCGCCGTGATCTTCCAGGTCGGATCCTTGGGACAGCCATGTTCGTCCACCACCGCGCAGGGTGAATAGGCCGCGCGATAAAGGGTTGAGTAGCCGTTCTGCCGCTCGCCGCGATCCGCCGCGAGACGGCCGCCATCCTCCAGCACGAGCAAGAGATTGTCGACCACGCCGTCGCGCAGCGTGTCGGTGAGGACGATGCTGTCGCCATAGGCGGCATCGCCCTGCGGGTTGACGATACGGACATTGCCCTCAGCCCGGACCTCGCCACTATCTCGGTTCCAGATCAGCCGGTCTGCGCGCAGATTGTTGCCTTCGCTCGTCATCTGCACGTTGCCGGAGACGGTGACGATCTCCGCTTCCGTGTCATAGGTGAGCTGATCGGCGGTGAAGCTGACGCGGCGCTCCTCCCCGTCGGCGGCGGGAGGCGAGGGACTCTCCTGCGCCGACGCCACCGCGGGGGCGAAGAGCAGCAGCGGCAACGCCGTCAGGATCGAATGAAGGCTCTTCACAACTTCCGCAGCTTGCCCCGCCGCACATACTCGCGACAAGCAGGCCTATCGCATTGCCCATCTTTCGCTGCAATGGCCGACGCTGTCTTTGCAGCGAGCCTACCTTTGCCTATCAGGCGCCGAACCCGCCCTGCCAGGAGATTACTTCCGTGAAAGTCAGTTTTGCCGATACCCGCCCGAGCGGCTCCTATGCGCTGGCGATCCCCGTCTGGGGCGAGGACATGCTGTCCGACCGGCTGAGCGGCCTCGACGAAGCGGCGCGCACGCTGGCCGCCCGTTCGGCCGAGGCGCAGCGCTTCGAGCGGGAGCCGGCTGCGATCGCCGAGACCTTCGTGACCGAAGGCAGCAGCGCGCGACGCCTGCTGATGGTCGGCCTTGGCGGCAAGCGCGACGACGATGCGCTTTACGAAAAGGTGGGCGGCGCACTGGCGGCGAAGCTGCTCATCTCGGGTGAGACGCGCCTGGTAGTGGACCTCAGCGGCCTCGGCCTCGGTGCGGAAGAAGCGGCCAAGATCGGCTACGGCGCCGCAGCGCGCAGCTGGCGCTACGACATCTACCGCACCAAGCTGGCGAAGAAGCAGAAGCCGACGCTCGAGGAGGTCGTGATCGTCGGCGCAGGCGGCGAGAACGGTGCCTGGCAGCACAGCGCGGCCTTGCTCGAAGGCCTGTCGCTCACGCGCGAACTGGTCACCGAGCCGGCCAACATCATCTACCCCGAAAGCTTCGTCGAGCGAGTGCGGGGGCAACTCGAGCCGCTTGGCGCCGAGATCCAGGTGCTGGACGAGAAGCAGATGGCGGAGCTCGGGATGGGCGCATTGCTTGGCGTCGGCCAGGGTTCCGTCCGTCCGCCGCGCCTCCTCGCCATCCGCTGGAACGGGGCAGGGGACGCCAACAAGAAGCCGGTCGTATTCGTCGGCAAGGGCATCACCTTCGATACCGGCGGCATCTCGATCAAGCCCGCCGCCGGCATGGAGGCGATGAAGTGGGACATGGGCGGCGCCGGCGCCGTCGCGGGCGCGATGAAGACGATCGCCACCCGTAAGGCGAAGGCGAACGTCGTCGGAATCTGCGTGCTCGCTGAGAACATGCCGGACGGCAATGCCCAGCGTCCCGGCGACGTCGTCACCTCCATGTCCGGTCAGACCATCGAGGTGATCAATACCGATGCCGAAGGCCGTCTCGTGCTCGCCGACGCGATGACCTGGGCGCAGCGCACCTACAAGCCGGAGATCATGGTCGATCTCGCCACGCTCACCGGCGCGATCATCATCTCGCTGGGCTATGAATATGCCGGCCTCTTCTCGAACGACGACGGGTTGGCCGACAAGCTTTCAAAGGCGGGCCAGGCCGCGGGCGACAAATTGTGGCGCTTCCCGCTCGGCGAGGCCTACGACAAGCAGATGGACAGCCCGATCGCCGACATGAAGAATGCCGGCCCGCGCGAGGGCGGCTCGATCATGGCCGCGACCTTCCTCCAGCGCTTTGTCGAGGAGGGGGTGAAATGGGCCCATCTCGACATCGCCGGCACTGTCTGGGCGAACAAGCCCGGCTCGCTCTACGACAAGGGCGCGACCGGCTATGGCGTGGCGCTGCTGGACCGCTTCGTCAGCGACAATTTCGAGGCGTGACACCCAGTACGTGCTGGTCGACTTCTACCATCTCGCGCAATCGCCGCTGGAGCGGGTGCTACCTTCCATTTGCGAGAAGGTGCTGGCGAGCGGGGAGCGCCTCCTCGTAGTGGCCGGTCCCGACCTGCTGCCGCAGCTCGACAATCTGCTGTGGACCTATGCGGAGGAGGCGTTCCTGCCGCATGGCCGCAGCGACGCGCCAGCGCCCGAGCAGCAGCCGATCCTTCTCTCGCCCGAGATCGAGCCGCGCAACGAGGCCACCAATATCGCGCTCGCGGACGGGGAATGGCGCGAGGAAGCGCTTTCCTTCGCACGCACCTTCTACTTCTTCGACAATGCTCATCTCGACACGGCCCGCGGCGCATGGCGTGCGCTCAAGTCGAAGCCGGGTGCGGAGCCGCGCTACTGGAAGCAGGACGAGCGCGGGAAATGGGTTCAGGGGCCCTGACGAATGGCAAACCCCGCGCACGACGTGCGCGGGGCGCCATCTGCATCAGAACCTGGATTTAGCGGGAACGGCCCCGCTCATAGGTCTGTGTGCAATTGTCGGTGACGGTGGCGCTGCAGGCCGGATAGGAATCCGAACTGTCCGCGGCCTCGCCGGTGGCGGGGTCGACAAGCGGGCCGCCGACGGCGCTGCCGGTCACGCCGTTCCAACCGGCCGGAACCATGGCGGCAGCGGAGATGACGGCGATACCGCGCGCATCTTCTTCGGGATTGGCGTTGCTCGGCTGGACGATCTGGCCGCTCGCCGGCGTCATGTTCGTTGCCATCGTCGTGGTGGACTGATTGCTCATGTCCATCGTCGTGGACGAATGGGTGCTCATGTCGTGGGTGGTCTGGGCACTTGTATCCACGTCGGTGGACATGTCGGTCTGAACCGTGGTGTCAGCCTCGACGCTTGTGTCGACGGCGGTGGTGCCGGTGTCGCTCGGCATCGTGTCGTCGGTGGGGGTGGTCTGGGCGATCGCGGCGCCGCTCATCAAGAGGGCGATGGCCAAGGCAGTTGCTCTCATCACATTCACTCCTAGCTGCTTTGCTGTCAGGCCGCGGACGCACGCCTCGTGGCGGCGGCTCGGGCGGCTGGCTGAGGGTGAAACGCCCGAGCGACCGGTTGGTCCGCATCGTGCGACTGTCTTTCGGCGTGGATCAGACGAGGCGTGACCGGCACGGGCCGACTTGCAGACCTCTTGTCGGTAAGCGGGCGGAGAGCCCGGCGAACTTACTTCCGCTTCTTGCGATAGTGGTCCGCGGCCATGGCGGCGCCTAGGATGAACCCGCCCGGCGCCAGCAGGATCAGGGCCGCCAGACTGACTTTGCCGAGGAGGTCGTTGCGCATGACGACTCTCATACCCGCTGATTGTGAACGCCCGGTTGCGGACGGGGCGGCACGAGGGCCGTCCACTTGCCCTCCGTCCGCACCCCGCCTAGAGAGCGCGCCGAATTCCACCCATCTTACGGAGCACAGGACCGGCCATGGCGACCGAACGCACCTTCTCGATCATCAAGCCCGACGCGACGCGGCGTAATCTCACCGGCGCGGTCACCAAGATGCTCGAGGATGCAGGCCTGCGCGTCGTCGCCTCCAGGCGCATCCACATGACGCGGGAGCAGGCCGAGGGCTTCTATGCGGTCCACAAGGAGCGGCCCTTCTTCAACGACCTCGTCAGCTTCATGATTTCGGGCCCGGTCGTCGTCCAGGTGCTTGAAGGCGAGAATGCAGTGGCGAAGAACCGCGAAGTGATGGGCGCGACCAACCCCGCCAACGCCGACGAAGGCACGATCCGCAAGGTCCATGCGGAATCGATCGAGGCCAATTCGGTCCACGGCTCCGACAGCCCGGAAAATGCGAAGATCGAGATCGACTATTTCTTCAAGCCGGAAGAAATCGTCGGCTAAGCATTCCGTCATCCCGGCGAAGGCCGGGATCTCAGGCCGGCAAAGAAGCCGCACTTTTCACCCGCTGAGACCCCGGCCTTCGCCGGGGTGACGCGCTAGGCGCCGCTCCGTCTCTTCCACAGCGCGTCGAGCTTGGCCTGCGCGTTCTTCGCCGTTCCTCTTTCAATCAGCGACAGGCCGAGCAGCTCGACGTCGGTGTCGAGCAGGCCTTCATCCAACCGGTAGCCGACATCGTAGAGTGCGGTGTCGAAATGGCTCTCGCCGCCGCTGACGAAGCGGGTGGTGATTGCGACGGGAAGCCGGGCGTCGCCCGAGCGGCTCTTCGAGTCGCGGATCTTTTTCACCGCCGATTCAATCCAGCCGGCTTCGATGCGAGGGTCCACCGTGTCGATCGCCTTGGCTCCGAGCGCTGACGGGAAAGCGATGGTCTGTCCCTGGATCGCCTGCTCTGGATCCCGCGCCGCGAGCTTCAGGTTCCGCCGGTCCACACTGGCCGATAGGATCAACGTCTGCGCTTTCTCGCTCTGGGCCTGCTTCTCGGCCGCGCGTTCCGCCTCGGAGCTGCTCCGCTCCTGGTAGCTGTTCCAGAAGGTGAGCCCCGAGATCACCACCGCGGCGACGGCAAGGATTTCGCCCAGCGTTATCCAGCGCCGGCGGATGGCCGCCGCCTCGGCCTTTTGCTGCGCGGTTTCAGGTTCCGACATCGATCGCTCCAGCTCGTCCGTCCCGCTCCGCGAGCAGGCTCCAGCAAAATTCGTCCAGCGCCCGCGGGTATAGCTCATGCTCGGCCTCGAGCACCCGCGCAGCCAACGTCTCCGGATCGTCCCGCGGCTCGATCCGCACCTTGGATCGAGCGAGCACTCGCCCCGAATCCAGCTCCTCGGTGACCAGGTGGACCGAGCAGCCCGCAAATTCCTCCCCGGCAAGCAGGGCACGGCGATGAGTGTCGAGGCCCTTATAGGCCGGCAGCAGGCTCGGGTGGATGTTGAGGATCCGCCCCTCCCAGGCGCGGATGAACTCGGGCGAGAGCAGCCGCATATAGCCGGCGAGCGCGATCACCTCGACGTCGCGACGGCGGAGCTCGGCGTCGACAAGCCGGTCGAACTCGGCGCGTTCGAGCCCCTGGTGGCTGCTCGACCAGACCGGCAAGCCGAACCGCCTTGCCAGCACCAGGCCGCGGGCCTCCGGCACATTGGAGGCGACGAGGACGATCTCATAATAAGGATCGGCCTTGCGCTTATAGTCGGCGAGCGCCTCGAGGTTTGAGCCGCGGCCGGAGATCAGGACCGCGACGCGGACCCGTTCAGCCATGATGGGTGGCGGTCCAGGCGGAGCGGGCCCACCAGCTGTCGGCGGGCCCGGAGACCGTGCAGCCTTTCTGTCCGGCCTCGATGCGGCCGATGGTGAACACCTTCTCGCCCGCCTGCTCCAGCTCGGCGCCGACCGCCTCGGCATTGCCGGGAGAGACGATCGCCACCATGCCGATGCCGCAGTTGAAGGTGCGCGCCATCTCCTCCGGCTCGATATTCCCCTGCGCCTGCAGGAAGGCCATCAGCCGGGGCTGCGGCCAGGCTGCCGCGTCGACGTGGGCGTGCAGCCCGTCCGGCAGGACCCGCGGGATGTTCTCCAGCAGGCCGCCGCCGGTAATGTGGGCGAGCGCATGGATGCGGCCGCTGCGGACGACCGGCAGTAGCGACCGCACATAGATGCGCGTCGGCTCGAGCAAAGCCTCGATCAGCAGCCGGTCCTGGTCGAACAAGGCGGGGCGGTCCAGCTTCCAGTGCTTGTCCGCGGCGAGCCGCCGCACCAGCGAATAGCCGTTGGAATGGACGCCGCTGGAGGCGAGGCCGAGGATGACATCACCCTCTGCAACCTTGTCACCGGTCAGCGCTTCACCACGCTCGACCGCGCCGACGCAGAAGCCGGCGAGATCGTAATCGCCCTCGGCATACATGCCCGGCATTTCCGCCGTCTCTCCGCCGATCAGCGCGCAGCCCGCCTGCTTGCAGCCCTCGGCGATGCCGGCGATCACCTTCTCGGCGACGCCCGTCTCCAGCTTGCCGGTCGCGAAATAGTCGAGGAAGAAGAGCGGCTCGGCGCCTTGAACGATGAGGTCGTTGGCGCACATCGCCACCAGATCGATGCCGACGCCGCCGTGCCAGCCGCAATCGATCGCGAGCTTCAGCTTCGTCCCGACGCCGTCGTTGGCGGCGACGAGCAGGGGGTCCTTGTAGCCCGCCGCCTTGAGATCGAAGAAGCCGCCGAAGCCGCCGAGTGAGGCATCGGCGCCGGGCCTGGCTGTTGCCTTGGCCAGCGGCCCGATCGCCTTCACCAGCGCATTGCCGGCGGCGATCGACACGCCGGCCTTGGCGTAGGTGTAGCTTTCCTGCGTCTCGGCTTCGTTCATCGGGCTCGCCTAGCCAGAACGCGCTTGGATTTCCACGTTTGTGTCGCCAAAAGACGCAGCGTGAAGCTTCCCCGCCGCATTCTCCCCCCTGCATCGCTGGCTCTCGTCGCCCTCGTCGGCGGCGCGGTCTACGCGCAGCTTGAGGGCGGAGACCGCGGCGTGCCGCCGGTCGACAGCGCCAGCACGCTGGAAGTCACCGGCATCGACGTCGACGTAACGGGCAAGACGGCCGACGAAGCGCGGCTCGAAGGCTGGCGCCGGGCGCAGGCCCAGGGCTGGAAGATGCTCTGGGCGCAGACCACGCGCCGGCCGATCACGCAGGCGCCGGCCCTCTCTGATTCGGTGCTCAATTCGATGGTGTCGAGCATCGTCATCGAGAACGAGCAGATCGGCCCGAGGCGCTACATCGCCCGGCTCGGCATCCTGTTCGATCGCGCCCGCGCTGGCCAGATGCTCGGCGTCGGCGGCCCGGCGGGGCAGGCTTCGGCACCTTATCTCGTCGTTCCCGTGATGCTTTCCGGCTCCTCCTACCAGAGCTTCGAATCGCGCAACGAGTGGCTGAAGGCATGGAACCGGTTCCGCACCGGCACGAGCGCGATCGACTATGTCCGCACCTCGGGCGCCGGCACCGATCCCTTGCTGCTCAACCATTCGCAGACGAGGCGGCCCGGACGCGCCTGGTGGCGCATGATCCTGGACGAATATGGCGCCGCCGACGTCATCGTGCCGGAAGTCCATCTGAAGCGGCTCTGGCCCGGCGGGCCGGCGATCGGCACGTTCGTCGCGCGCTACAGCCCGGATAATCGCGAGATCGGCAGGTTCACGCTCCGGGTCGAGCGCAGCGAGCTCGTCCCCAAGCTTCTCGACGAGGGCGTGCGCCGGCTCGACCGTCTCTACACCCAGGCGCTGCAGGCCGGGGTCCTCAGGCCCGATCCGTCGCTGGTGGTCGAGGAGCCCGCCTTCCTCAATGAGATCGCCGAGCAGATCGAACGCGCCTCGGCCGGCCAGGCCGCGCCGCCGCCCGTCCCGTCGACCGCCGTGCTGCCGCAGGTCCCGACCGGCGCGACCACCGCCGTCACCATCCAGGTCGACACGCCCAATCCTGCCGCCGTCTCGCAGGCTGAGCTCGCAGTCAGCCGGGTGCCGGGCGTCACTTCGGCGCTCACCACCAGCCTCGCCCTTGGCGGCACCTCCACGATGCGCGTGACCTTCACCGGCGACCCGGCCGCGCTCGCCGCCGCGCTCCAGGCGCAGGGCTGGCAGGTGTCGGGCTCCGGCGCCTCGCTGCGCATCTCCCGTCCAGGCACGGGCGGCCCGGAAGAGTAAGCGGCAGATGGGCCAGATCGCGCTGCCGCTCGACTGGCCGACGGCGGACAAGGATGAGGATTTCCTCATCGCCGACGCCAACCGCAATGCGTTCGAGCACCTGAAACGCTGGTCGCTCTGGCCTGTGCCCGTCACCTTGCTCACCGGACCGCGCAAATCGGGCCGCAGCCTGCTCGGCCGCATCTTCGTGAGGAAGACCGGCGGCCGCCTCTTCGACGATGCCGAGCGGCACAATGAGGAGACGCTCTTCCACGCCTGGAACGACGCCCTCGCACGCCGCAAGCCCTTGCTGCTGATCGCCGATTTGCCGCCGCCCGGCTGGGACATTCGCCTGCCCGACCTGAGGTCACGGCTCACCGCCACGCCTCACGTCGCGATCGACGATCCCGAGGAGGCGCTGATGGGGCACCTCCTGCTCAAGCTACTCGCCGATCGTGGGGTGATCGTTCCGCCCGATGTGACCGAATTTGTGGTTCCCCGGATCGAACGCAGCTATGTTGCCGTTCAGCAGGCGGTCGATGCGCTCGACAGGGCGATGATGTCGTACCACCGGACGATGAGCATCGCGCTGGCGCGGCGCGTCCTCACCGAGGCGGGGCTGATCAAGAGAGCGAGATTTCGGGCCTGAACATGGACATTTCCGCCGCCACCGCCGCGCTCGACGAGGGCCCGTCCGACCGCACCGCCGAAGAGGCCCGTGCGCTCTACTTCAACCGCGAGCTGTCCTGGCTCGCTTTCAACCGGCGTGTGCTCGAGGAGGCGTGCAACCCCGCTCATCCCTTGCTCGAGCGGCTGCGCTTCCTCTCCATCTCCGGCAGCAATCTCGACGAATTCTTCATGGTCCGCGTCGCCGGCCTAAAGGGCCAGCAGCTGCTGAACGTCCAGGAGGTCTCCGCCGACGGCATGACGCCGGTGCAGCAGCTCGCCGCCATCACCGAGGAAGCCGACCGCCTGACCGCCAGCCAGCAGCTGGTCTGGGCCGACCTTCGCGAAGCGCTCGCCGGCGCCGGCCTGACGGTGATCGGCCGCGACGATATTGACGAGGAAAGCGGCGCCTGGCTCGACCAGCATTTCCGCGAGCAGATCTTTCCCGTCCTGACGCCTCAGGCGATCGATCCCGCCCACCCGTTCCCGTTCATCCCGAACAAGGGCTTCTCGCTGATCCTGGACCTGAAGCGCCTCTCGGACGGCGAGCCGATCCGCGAATTGCTGATGATCCCGTCGACCTTGCCGCGCTTCATCCGCATCCCCGGCGAGGCGGCGCGATACATCTCGATCGAGAGCCTGATCCGGCGGCACATCTCCACCATCTTTCCCGGCTACGAGATGCTCGGCGGCGGCGCCTTCCGCATCATCCGCGACAGCGACATCGAGGTGGAGGAGGAGGCCGAGGACCTCGTCCGCTACTTCCGCAGCGCGATCAAGCGCCGCCGCCGCGGCCGCGTCATCCGCCTGAAGATCGAGGCCGGCACACCCGATGAGCTCGAGGCGCTGGTCCGGGTCGGACTCGACGCGAGCGAGGCGATCGTCACCGAATCGACCGGCTTTCTCGGCATCGGCGACCTTGAAGCCCTGGTCGAGGAGGATCGGCCCGACCTCAAATTCCCGCCCTACAGCCCCCGCTTTCCGGAGCGAATCCGCGAGCATGGCGGCGACTGCTTCGCGGCGATCAAGGCCAAGGACATCGTCGTCCACCACCCGTACGAGAGCTTCGAGGTCGTCGTCGAATTCCTGAAGCAGGCCGCCGCCGATCCGGACGTCGTAGCGATCAAGCAGACGCTCTACCGGGCCGGCAAGCAGTCCGCGGTGATCCGCGCCCTCATCGACGCGGCCGAAGCGGGCAAGTCGGTCACCGCTGTGGTCGAATTGAAGGCACGGTTCGACGAGGAGCAGAACCTGCTCTGGGCGAATGCGCTGGAGCGGGCCGGCGTGCAGGTCGTCTACGGCTTCATCGACTGGAAGACCCACGCCAAGGTGTCGATGGTCGTCCGGCGCGAGGAGCGCGGCTATCGCACCTACTGCCATTTCGGCACCGGCAACTATCACCCGGTCACCGCCCGCATCTACACCGACATCAGCTTCTTCACCGCCGATCCCCGCGCGGGGCGCGATGCCAGCCAACTGTTCAATTACATCACAGGCTATGTCGAGCCGCGCGACCTGGAGCTCATCTCGATGTCGCCGCACCACCTGCGCGACAAGCTGATCGACCTGATCGACGTCGAGATGGAGAATGTCGCCGCCGGCCGTCCCGGTGCCATCTGGGCGAAGATGAACTCGCTGGTCGATCCCATCATCATCGACAAGCTTTACGAGGCGAGCCAGGCCGGCGTGCAGGTCGACCTCGTCATCCGCGGCATCTGCTGCCTGCGCCCGGGCGTGAAGGGGCTTTCCGAGAATATTCGCGTCAAGTCGATCGTCGGCCGCTTCCTCGAGCATGGCCGCATCTGGTGCTTCGGCAATGGCGGCGAACTTCCGAACCGCGAGGCCATGGTCTATGTGAGCTCGGCCGACTGGATGCCGCGCAATTTCGACCGCCGCGTCGAATATATGCTGCGGATCGAGAACCCGACCGTGCACATGCAAATCCTCGATCAGGTGATGGTCGCCAACCTGATCGATAACGAGCAGAGCTGGCGGCTCAACCCCGACGGCAGCTACGATCGTATCTCCGCCGACCACAACAAGCCGTTCAACCTCCACCGTTATTTCATGACGAACCCCTCGCTGTCCGGCCGCGGCGCGGCCTTACGCAGCGATGCCGTGCCCAAGCTTCGCCTCCGCCGCGGCAAGCGCTAAGCGCCCGCATGCTCGAAGCTCCGGTCGCGATCATCGACATCGGGTCGAACTCAGTCCGTCTCGTCGTCTACGCCGGCCCGGCGCGAATCCCGTCGCCGATCTTCAACGAGAAGGTGATGGCGGGCCTCGGCAAGAATGTCGCCGCGAGCGGACGGCTCGGCGACGAGCCGCAGGAGCGGGCGCTCGCCGCCTTGCGCCGCTTCCGTATCCTCACCCGACAAATGGGCGTGAGGCGCACGCGCGTCGTCGCCACCGCTGCCGTGCGCGACGCCGAGAATGGCGCGGAATTCATGCAACGGGTTCGGAAGATCGGCTTCGAGGCGGAGCTCCTCTCGGGCGAAGAGGAAGCGGTCATGGCCGGATTCGGCGTGCTGTCCGGCATTCCCAATGCGGACGGCATCGTCGGCGACCTTGGCGGCGGCAGCCTGGAGCTGGTCGACATTGCCGGCGGCAAGGTGGCGGAACGCGTGTCGCTTCCCTTCGGGGTCCTGCGGAACGGCGCCGTTGCGAAGGGCGAGGAGGGGCTTGCCCGAAAGCTCGCCAAGGCGCTCGACCGCGTCGATATCCGGAAGCGCGCGCGGAAGCGGCCATTCTATCTGGTCGGCGGCTCCTGGCGGTCGCTCGGCCGCCTCGACATGCTGCTCTCCAACCACCCGCTGCCGATCACGCACCAATATCGCATGGCGCCGGGTCGCGCGGCCGAGCTGCACAAGACGATCGCAGCGCTCAAGCCTGACCTGAAGTCACTGCCTGCGCTTCCGGACGCGCGCCTGCCGACGCTGCCGAATGCGGCGCTGCTGCTGAAGGCGGTGGTCGAGGAGCTGAAGCCGAGCGAGCTCGTCGTCTCGAGCTTCGGCATTCGCGAGGGGCTGCTCTACGACGACCTCGATCCGAAGAAGCGGCAACGCGATCCCCTGATCGAGGCAGCACGTGAGGCGGGCCGGGGCCTCGGCCGCTTTGCCGAGCATGGCGCGCTGCTAGACCGCTGGATCGCACCGATCTTCGACGATGACGGTGAATATGCCCGGCTGCGGCTTGCAGCCTGCTTCCTTGGTGACATCGCCTGGGCTGCGCATCCGGACTTCCGCGCCGAGCGCGGCGTCGACATGGCGTTGCACGGCAATTGGGTGGGCGTTGACGGGCCGGGTCGGGTGATGATCGCCCAGGCCCTGTTCTGCAATTTCGGCGGCGGCCGCGCCTTCTCCCAAAACCCGGTGGCGAAGCTCTGCCGGCCCGATCAGCTCCACCGCGCCTCCCTCTGGGGCCTCGCCATGCGCCTTGGTCAGCGCCTCAGCGGCGGCGTCGCCGCCAGCCTGGAAAGCAGCCGCCTGGTAAGGAAAGACGGCCTACTCCGCCTCGAGCTCAAGAAAGGCGACGAGGCCTTGTTCGGCGAAGCGGTCGAACGCCGCCTCGAAACTCTCGCGGAGGCGATGAATGCCGAAGCGAATGCGGTGGCCGTCTAGCTCAGCCGCAGGTCACCCGCTCCACGCGGTTGCGATCGTCGATCGAGATGTTCAGCCGGTCCGCGCGATAATCCATCGTCACTGCCTGGCCGGGGCGGATCCAGCGGATCGTGCGCGCACCGGTGAGCTGCAGCGCCCGCGCGCCCAATTCGCTCGTCGCCGCCTGCCCAACCAGTTCCTGCGCGCTGCTGGCATCGCAGAGCTGGCCGGTTGCCTCGCCTTGAACCGGCAAGGGCTCCTTGCCGGTTGCCGGCGTCATGCACGCGCTCGTCATCGCCAGCAGCGCTCCCGCAACCGCCCTCATGCTTCCGCCTCCGTCCGGGTCATCGCCAGCTTGCCGTTCTTGATCGCGAAGGCGAGCCGCCCCTCGACCAGATCGAGCGCGTCGCGCCCGAACTCCTCGAAGCGCCAGCCCTGGAGGATAGCCAATCCCTCGCGCCGCCCGGCCGCGAGCTGCTCCAGCTCCTCCGACCGCGCCACCAGGCGAGCGGCGACGTTGCTCTCCCGCGCCCGGATCTTCAGCAGAAGCTTGAGGAGGTCGGCGACCAGCGCGCCCTCCTTGCCGAGCCCCGGCTGCCGGTCCTCCCGCGGCGGCATCTCGGAAGCGGGCAGGGGATGGGCGGAGGCCAAGGCATCCATCAGCCGCGCCCCGATATCATTGTTCTTCCATCCTGCCGAAAGCCCGCGAACCCGTGCCAGTCCTTCCTGGTCGGTCGGCGGATGGGCGGCGATGTCGGCCAGCGTCTCGTCCTTCATGATCCGGCCGCGCGGCAGATTCTTCTGCCGGGCTTCGATCTCGCGCCAGGCAGCAAGCGCCTTCAGGCGCCCCAGCACCTCGGGCTTGCGGCTGGCGACGCGTACCCGCTTCCAGGCCTGCGCCGGGTCGTTGGCGTAATTGGACGGATCGGCGAGCCGCTCCATCTCCTGGTCCAGCCAGGCGCCGCGGCCGGTCTTGCGCAGCCGCTGCAGCATCTTCGGGAAGAGCGTCGCCAGATAGGTGACGTCGCCGATCGCATAATCGATCTGGCGCTTGTCGAGCGGCCGCCGCGCCCAGTCCGTGAAACGCGCGCCCTTGTCGAGGCTCTTGCCGAGCATGTTCTCGACCAGGTTGGAATAGCCCACCTGCTCGCCGAGGCCGAGCGCCATCGCCGCGATCTGGGTGTCGAACAGGGGATGCGGCGTGCCGCCGGTCAGGTTGAAGACGATCTCCAGATCCTGCCCGCCAGCGTGGAAGACCTTCAGCACGTCCTCATTGTTGACGAGCAGGTTGAGCAGGGGCGTGAGGTCCAGCCCTTCTGCCTTCGGGTCGATGGCGGCGGCTTCTTCCGTATTGGCGATCTGCACCAGGCAGAGGTCGGGCCAATAGGTGTTCTCGCGCATGAACTCGGTGTCGACGGTGACGAAGTCGGACTTGGCGAGGCGCTCGCACAGCTTGAGCAGCGAGTCGCTGTCGGTGATCAGGGGATGGATATGCATTGCGCGGCATCCCATAGCTTCGGGTTCGGCGCTTGACAAAGACGCGCTGCGAAGGCGAAGCGCAGCCGCGAATTTCCACAAATAGCTAGAAACGAAAGCGGTCCTCCCGATGCACGCCTATCGCACCCATACCTGCGCAGATCTGCGCGCCGAGCATGTCGGCCAGCAGGTGAAGCTCTCCGGCTGGGTGCACAGGAAGCGCGACCATGGCGGCGTGCTGTTCGTCGACCTGCGCGACCATTACGGGCTGACGCAGATCGTCGCGAAGGCCAATTCCGAGGCGCTGCGGGTGCTCGACGGGCTTCGCGCGGAGTCGGTGGTGACGGTGGTGGGCGAGGTCGTCTCGCGCGGCCCCGAGGCGACCAATCCGAACCTTGCCACGGGCGCGATCGAAGTGTCCGCGGACGAGGTGACCGTCCAGTCCGCCGCGCAGGAGCTGCCGCTGCCTGTCGCCGGCGAGGCCGATTATCCCGAGGATATCCGCCTCCGTTACCGCTATCTCGACCTCCGCCGCGAGCGCATCCACGCCAACATCGTCCTACGCAGCCAGGTGATCAGTTCGATCCGCCGGCGCATGATCGATCAGGGCTTCACCGAATTCCAGACGCCGATCCTGACCGCCTCCAGCCCCGAGGGCGCCCGCGACTATCTCGTGCCGAGCCGCGTCCATCCCGGCAAATTCTACGCGCTCCCGCAGGCGCCGCAGATGTTCAAGCAGCTGATCATGGTCGCGGGCTTCGACCGCTATTTCCAGATCGCCCCCTGCTTCCGCGACGAGGATGCCCGCGCGGACCGCTCGCCCGGCGAATTCTACCAGCTCGACTTCGAGATGAGCTTCGTCACGCAGGAAGACGTGTTCCAGGCGATCGAGCCTGTCCTCGCCGGCGTCTTTGAAGAGTTTGCCAACGGCCGCAGCGTCACACCCGCCGGTTCCTTCCCGCGCATCCCCTTCAAGGAAGCGATGCTGAAATACGGCTCCGACAAGCCGGACCTCCGCAACCCGATCCTGATCTCCGACGTCTCGGGCCACTTCCAGGGCTCCGGCTTCGGCCTCTTCGCCCGCATGGTCGAGAGCGGCAGCGTCGTCCGCGCGATCCCGGCGCCCGGCACGGCCGAGAAGAGCCGCAAATTTTTCGACGACATGAACGACTGGGCTCGCAGCGAAGGCCATGCGGGCCTCGGCTACATCACCCAAAAAGGCGGCGAGCTCGGCGGCCCGATCGCCAAAAATCATGGAGAGGAAGCGACCCGCAAACTGATCGCCGAGCTCGGCCTCGGCCCGGACGACGGCATCTTCTTCGCCGCCGGCAAGGAAGGGCAGGCGGCCAAGCTCGCCGGCCTCGCCCGCACACGCGTCGCCGAGCAATTGGGCCTCATCGACGAGAACCGCTTCGACTTCTGCTGGGTCGTCGACTTCCCGATGTACGAATATGACGAGGAGGCGAAGAAGGTCGACTTCTCCCACAATCCCTTCTCGATGCCCCAGGGCGAGCTCGAGGCGCTGGAGAGCAAGGACCCGCTCGACATCCTCGCTTACCAGTACGACATCGTCTGCAACGGCGTGGAGCTATCCTCCGGCGCAATCCGGAACCACCGGCCCGACATCATGTACAAGGCGTTCGAGATCGCCGGCTACAGCCGCGAGGATGTCGACACCAACTTCTCGGGCATGATCAACGCCTTCAAGTTCGGCGCCCCGCCCCACGGCGGCTCCGCGCCCGGCATCGACCGCATCGTCATGCTCCTCGCCGGCGAGCCCAACATCCGCGAGGTCGTGCTTTTCCCGATGAACCAGCGCGCCGAGGATCTGATGATGGGCGCGCCCTCGGGCGTGTCGATGAAGCAGCTCCGCGAGCTCAACATCCGCATCGTCGAACCCGCCGGCGCCGCTGCGAAGAAGGACCCGGCCAAGGTCGTCGCCCCAGAGTAAGCGTTCCTGTCCCTTTCTCCGCTCGGCCTGAGCTTGTCGAAGCCCTGCCTTTTCTTCACACTCGAAAGAGAAGGACAGCCCTTCGACAGGCTCAGGGCAGGCGGTGCGTGTGATCGACCTTCGAGATTACGAATCCGGCGCCAAATATAAGGGCGATTACGAGGACGACCTCGCTGCCCTGCAGGAGCGCCTGTCCACCATCCTCGTCGCCCACATCGTTCACAAAAGGCGCAGCGTGATCGTGTGCGAGGGCTGGGACGCGGGCGGCAAGGGCGGGGCGATCCAGCGCATCACCGCCGGCTGGGACCCGCGCGCTTTCTCGGTCTGGCCGATCAAGGCGCCGACCGAGGAGGAGAAGGGCCGCCATTTCCTCTGGCGCTTTTGGAACAAGCTGCCCGCTGCCGGCGAGATCGCGATCTTCGACCGCAGCTGGTACGGCCGCGTCCTCGTCGAGCGGGTCGAAGGCTATACGAGCGTAGCCAAGTGGCGGAGCGCCTATGATGAGATCAACGCCTTCGAGCACCAGCAGGCGGACGACGGCACGGCGATCGTAAAGCTGTTCTTCCACGTCACCCAGGAGACGCAGGACGAGCGCCTGAAGTCCCGCCTCGACCACCCTTGGAAGCGCTGGAAGGTTACCGAGGAGGATTTCCGCAACCGCGCCCGCCGCGACGATTATCTGGCCGCGACCAGGGACATGTTCGCCCACACCAACACCCGCTGGGCGCCCTGGACGATCATCGACGGCAACAATAAGAAGGCCGCGCGGATTGCCGCGCTGACGGCGGTCGCTGACGCGCTCGAGCGCGCCGTGCCGATGACTCCGCCCGCGGCCTCGCAGGAGGTGCAGGCGCTCGCCGCCGCCATCTTCAGGAAAGATGGTTAACGCCCGTTAACCGGCAACCTTTGCCTCCGCTCCCGTGTTGAAGCCGAAACGATCCTGACGATGCGGGAGTGGCGGCGATGCGTCGGGCCATAATAGCGGCTTTGTTCACGGCGGCGCTCGGGGTGTCCGCCTGCGCCTACTACGACGATTATGGGCGAGGCTATCACGGCCATCGCTATGGCGATTACCGCTATGACGACCGTCACTATCTGGGCTGGAGCCGCGCTCCCGACCACTTCACGGGCGGCGGCGCGCCATTGCTCGATCCATGGTTGGTCCAGACGCGGGAGGGCCGCGCCGTCGTCAGCAGGGGCTTCGACGAGGGGCGCCGCGGTCGCATCAGCGCCGAAACCGCCCACAGGGCCAATGCCTGGTTCCGCCGCTACGCCGATCACAACCGCGACATGCGGCTCACCGATGAGGAGATCCGCCTCGCGCTCGTCCAGGCGGGCGGTCAGCGGTTCTAGGCGGCGCGGGCATCCGGATAGTCGATCGCGATCACCTCATATTCCTTTTCGCCCGAGGGCAGGCGGACGCGGCGCAAGTCGCCGACCGCAGCGCCCCGGACTGCCAGGGCGATGGGTGACTTCCAGCTGACCGCGCCTGAGCCGGCGTCCGCTTCGTCCTCGCCGACCAGGGTGATCACCCGTTCATTGTCGTCCTCGTCCGCCAGCGTCACCTGCGCGCCGAAATAGATGCGAGAGCGGTCCTTCTGGAGGGCGGGATCGAGGACGTTTGCGGCCGCCATGCGCTTCGACAGCCAGTTAATCCGCCGGTCGATCTCGCGCAGCCGCTTGCGCCCATAGATATAGTCGCCATTCTCCGAGCGATCGCCATTGCCGGCAGCCCAGCTGATCGTCTCGACGATGCGCGGCCGCTCGACGCCGAACAGCGCCTCATATTCCTCGCGCAGCCGCCGGTAGCCGGCGGGCGTGATATGGTTGGTCTTCTCCGCCATCAGGCGAAGCTAGCCCGGTCGGCCGCTCTTGCCGAGATAGTAGGAAAGCCGGGTTTGCTCCGGAGTGCGGGAGCGCATCGGGTTCATCGTGTCGTAGACGACCGCATTCTCGAGCACGCGCTGCACGTAGCCACGGGTCTCGGAGAAGGGGATTTCCTCGATCCAGCGGATGACGTCGACGCCCGGCATGCGCGGATCGCCATTCTCGCGGACCCACTTGCGGACATTGCCGGCCCCGGCATTGTAGCTTGCCACTGCCAGCGGCGCGCTGCCGCCCCACTGATCCATCAGCCGCGCGAAATAGGCGCTGCCGAGCTGGATATTATAGTCGGCATCGCGGGTCAGGCGGCTGCCGTCATAGCCGAGCCCCATCTTGCCCGCCTGCTCCTGCGCGGTCGGCCGCATCAGCTGCATCATGCCCAGCGCGCCGGCATGGCTGGCAGCGGCCCTGTCGAACGAGCTTTCCTGCCGGATGATGCCGTTGGCGAGCGACCAGTAATTGCTCTGCGCCGCCGGGATCCTCGCCTCGGGCCAGCCCGCCCGCGTATAGAAAGGAGAGCCGTCGTTGCGCGCGTTCCGCGCCACCCAGACACCGAGATCGGGGCGGCTGATCCGCAAGGCGAGGTCGGAGGCAAGCGCCCGCTCGATCGGGTTGTTCGCATTTTCAGCGAGCGTGCGGACGAACAGCGACTGGTCCTGCCAGGCGCCCATCTGACCCAGCAGCCGCGCGGCCTGGACGAGATCGCGGCGATCATAAGCGGCGCGGTCGGCCGCCGACGGCTGCACCAGCGCCGCTGCCGGAGCCGGCACCGGACGGCCGAGCCGCTCCAGCGCGAGCTGGCCGTAGAAAAGCTCGGGAAAGGCGGCTGCCTCCTCGAAATGGCGAGTGGCGTCGGCGCTCCGGCCGGCGGCTTGCGCGGCACGCCCCGCCCAATAGTAACCCTTGGTGGTCACCTGCGCCGAACGGCCGCCATTGGCATATTTGGCGAACATCTCGGCGGCGTCGGCCGGGCGGTTCAGCCGGTGCAGCGCGATATTGCCGGCGAGCCAGGTGAGACTCGTATAATCGTCGCGCTCGCCGGTGGAGCGGTCGATGATGCGGGTGCCGGGTGCGTAGGCGTCGTCGACCTTGCTCGCGATCTGATAGGCCTGGGCGTAATTGCGGTCCGCTTCGGCGCCGCGGGCGAGTACCAGCAGGGCCTCGAACCAGGCCTCGGCATCGTGCGGGCGGGTCGCGAGGGTGGGCCGCTGGGCGAGCAGCGCCCGCGCCGCGCTGCCCTGATTGGCATCGCGCAGCCAGCGCGCCCGATCCATCAGCAAACCGGCGTCGGTGCTGGCGGCCGATCCGACCAGAGCCAGCTTGCCCGATGCGTCGGGGGCGCCCGTCAGCAGCGCTAGACGCGCATCGTAGATCGCGCGCTTGCCCGGCGACGTCAGCGGCAGCGTGCGAGCCGCGCTCTGATTGTCGCGATTGGCGAGCAGGGTCTCCATGCGCAGGTCGTGATCCTGCGGGGTGAAGGCCGCGCCGAACAGGCTCAGCAGCCGGTCCTCATCCTGGCGCGGCAGGACGCCGCCCTGCCAGGCCTGACGCGCCGCGGCGCGGGCCGGCTCGACACTGCCCTCGGCGAGCAAGGCAAAGGCGTGGCGGGCATGGCCGACCGGAGTCAGCGCGGGATGGACGCGGAAATAGGAAGTGACCTCGCCGGGCCTTGTGCTGTTCGGGTCGATCGCGCGCTCGGCGGTCTTGCGCAACGACGTCTCGCCCGGCCAGCCCCGATAGCTTGTGAGGAAGGAGGCGTAAGAGGAGAAGGGGTGGCCGTCGCTCTGCCTGAGGCTGTTCCAGCGCGCGAGCGCGGCGCTCACCTGAGCGGAGGGCGCCACCGGCGCGGGCTGGTAGGAGGGCACGATTGCCGGCTGTGCGACCTGCGCGGTGCGGGTCTGCATCGCGAGCGGCTTCAGCGGCCGCACCGCCTGCGGCGCCAGCGTCGCGCCGATCGCCACCGCGGAGCCTGCGAGAAGGGCCAAAGTCAGCGCGTTTCTATGCATGCTGGACATCATACAGGCCCCCTCCTTATCAGGCGCTGAACGAACAGGCGCGCCCTCAACTCCCTATGTCGGGATTTGCCCAAAAGGTGAAGGAGATAACCATGTTTCGCGGGTCGATCCCGGCTCTGGTGACCCCATTTCGCGACGACCTGTTCGACGAGCCGAGCTATCGCGCCTTCATCGACTGGCAGATCGCCGAAGGCAGCAGCGCTCTGGTCCCGTGCGGAACGACCGGTGAATCCGCCACGCTCGGCGCCGAGGAGCATTATGGCGTGATCGAGGTCTGCGTGGAGCAGGCGGCGGGGCGGGTCCCGGTAATCGCCGGCTGCGGCTCCAATTGCACCCGCACCGCCATAATCAACATGAAGGCAGCCGAGGAGCGGGGCGCCGACGCGGCCCTGATCGTGCTCCCCTATTACAACCGTCCGAACCAGGACGGTCTCTACGCGCACTTCGCCGCTTTGGCCGAAGCCTGCTCGCTGCCGATCATTGTCTACAATGTGCCCGGTCGCACCGTGACCGACATCCTGCCCGAGACTTTGGGCCGGATCGCGGAGCTGCCGACCGTGGTCGGCATCAAGGATGCGAGCGGGGACCTAGGCCGCGTCAGCGCCCATCGCCGCCTCTGCGGCGAGGAGTTCGTCCAGCTTTCCGGCAACGATGACGTGGCATTCGGCTTTCTCGCCATGGGCGGGGTCGGCACCATCTCCGTCACTGCCAACGTCGCGCCGCGTCTCTTCGCCGACTTCCACGACGCCGTCGCCGCCGGCGACCTGACCCGGGCACACGAAATCCAGGACAAGCTCTTCCCGCTCCACAAGGCATTGTTCAGCGACGCGTCGCCCGGCCCGGCCAAATATGCGGTCAGCCGCGTCCTTCCCGGCTTTCCAGCCGACCTCCGCCTGCCGATCACGCCGCCCTCGGAGGCGAGCCGCCGGGCGGTGGACGCGGCGCTGGAGCATGCTGGGCTGATCTAACGACGCGCGCGGTCTGCGCGGAAGAGGAGGGCGTGTGACGGCTGTATCCGATCCGGTGCGCGAATGCGCCGGCGACCTCTTCCGGCTGTTCGAGCATGGGCAACAGGCGATGTGTCGTCCGCTGTCCCACGGCAGCCTCGCGCTCTCTGGACAGACGGGCGTGGCCGATCTCAACATGGTGGTGCTGGCGCGAGGCTCGACCCGCGACGAATTTTTGAGCGGTCTGGACGCGGTTCGCTCGGGCGGCCTGGATGGCCTGTTCGTGATCGATGAGCGGGAACCTGAGCTTGTCGAGGAGGCGAGGGGGCTTGGCTTGCTCCACGTCGGGCAGCTGCCCTTGATGGAGCGGGTCTCCGTGGAGGAACAGGAGCGCGGGTCGACATTTCAAATTCGGCGGGCGCAGCCCGAGGAGATGGAGATCGGCAATCGCCTCGCCGGCGAGGCCTTCGGAATCCCCGAAGAGGCCGCCAATGGTGCCTTGCCGCCAGCTTTCCTGGAGCGTCCCGGTAACGAATTGTGGTTGGCGGAAGAGGATGGCGCGGCCGTCGGCAGCGGCGTGTTCCTGCGCGACGGCAATCGCGTCGGCGTCTACGTGATGTCCACGCCTGCCGCGAACCAGCGCCGCGGGATCGGTGAAGCGATTCTCGTGCATGCGATGCGGATCTATTCCGACGAGGGCGTGCGCCGCTTCACCCTCGGCGCGACGGAACAGGGATTCCCGCTCTACCAGCGTCTCGGCTTCGAGGTGGTTGCGACGCCGCACCTGTTCGTGGCCGGTGCCTCCCAGCAGTTTCCCGGCCACTGATCCGTCCCGCCCGCGGCCGCTCGTCCAAGTTCGCCGCTTTCCCTCCTCGGTTCTTGACCCTATCTGCCGCCCTATGGTTCGCCCGCGCCCCGAGACGTTCGACAAGCAGAAGGTCGTCGCCGAGAACCGGCGCGCGCGCTTCGATTATGCGATCGAGGACAAATTCGAAGCCGGCATTGCGCTTACCGGGACCGAGGTGAAATCGCTGCGCTTCGGCGAGGGCTCGATCGCCGAAAGCTATGCCGAGGTGAAGGACGAGGAAATCTGGCTGATCAATGCCAATATCCCGGAGTTCAGCCACGGCAACCGCCACAACCATGAGCCGAAGCGGCCGCGCAAGCTGCTGCTCCATGCCCGCGAGGTCGCCAAGCTGCACGGCGCGGTGGCGCGGAAGGGGATGACGCTCGTGCCGCTGTCCATCTATTTCAACGGCCGCGGCCGCGCCAAGGTCGAGCTTGCGCTCGGTCGTGGCCGCAAGGACCCCGACAAGCGCGAATATCAGAAGGAAAAGGATTGGAAGCGGGAGCAGGGAAGGCTGATGCGCGAGCGTGGCTGAAAGTGGCGGCCTGATGGAGCGCTTCGCCGCCTGGACACAGCGCAACATGCCGACGCGCGACACGTTCGAGCGGATCCGCTGGCTGCGGCCGATCGCCCACCGCATCCTGCTTCCCGAATTGTGGCGCTTCCATCGCCGGTCGGTGCCGCGCGGCGTCGCGCTCGGCATCGTCGTCGGGGTGATGATCCCGGTCGCGCAGACGGTCTTCGCGGCGCTGCTGGCGCTGCCGTCGCGAGCCAATGTCCCCGTGGCGGCGCTCACCACCTTCATCACCAACCCGCTGACCACGCCGCCGCTCTGGATCGCCGGTTACTGGATCGGCTCCTGGCTGCTGAAGATCGACCCGGTCGAAAGCCAGGTCGAGTCGGAGGCGATGGGTTGGCTGCAATGGCTGCTGTCGGACGCCGCGCCGGCCACAGCGCTCGGGCTCGTGGTCATCTCCGCGATCGGCGCCGCGATCGGCTACCTGCTCGCCTCGTTCGGCTGGCGCTGGTGGATCGGGCGCAAGTGGAAGCGCCGTCCCATCAGACATCATCGGAGCGTTTGAACGCAAGCCGCTGTTTGCTAGGGACGCGCCATTCCCACGCTCCTTCTCCCGGAGACCAGAATGCGCAACCTCCTGATCCTTCTTGCCGCCTCCACCTCCCTTGCCGCCTGCGCCACCTCTGGCGGCGGCGCCACTAGCGCCGAAGTGGCCGAGCAGACTGCCACCGTTGCCACGGCCGCGGTCGGTCCGGTTGCCTCGGCGCCGGCCGAGCGCCCGCAGCTCGGCAGCTTCGGCTTCGACCTGGCGGGTATCGATCGCAGCGTCGAGCCGGGTGACAATTTCTACAATTTTGCGAACGGAACCTGGGCGCGCACCACGCCCATCCCGGCCGACCGCTCCAATTACGGCATGTTCACGATGCTCGAGGATCTGTCGCAGAAGCGCACCCGCGAGATCGTGGAGGAAGCGGCGCGCCAGCGGGGCTCAAAAGTTGGCGACCTCTATGCCAGCTTCATGGACCGCCAGGCGGTGAACGCCGCCGGCTTCCAGCCGGTCGTGCCGATCCTGACCCGCATCGGCACCACGCGCAGCAAGGCGGATCTGGCCGCCCTGATGGGCGACCTCTCGCGGATGGGCGTCAACGCGCCGTTCGGCAACTATGTCGATTCGGACGACAAGGACCCGGACAGCGCGATCTTCCAGCTCACCCAAGGCGGGCTCGGCCTGCCCAACCGGGATTATTATCTCAGCACCGACCCTGCTCTGATGGCCAAGCGCAACGCCTATCGCGCCTATCTCGTCCAGCTCTTCAAGCTTGCCGGCGGGCCCAATGCCGACCGCCGCGCCGCCGCCGTGCTGGCGCTGGAGACGCAGATCGCCAAGGCGCACTGGACCCCGGTCGAGAGCCGCGACGCGGAGAAGACCTACAACAAGCTGACGCCGGCCCAGCTCACCGCGAGTGCGCCCGCTTTCGCCTGGACGCGCTATCTCGACGAGATCGGCGTCGCCGGCCGCCCCAACTTCCTCGTTCGCCAGCCGAGCGCGATCGCCGGCACCGCCAAGGTGATCGCCGCGGCCCCGCTCGCGACAGTGCAGGATTATCTGAAGCTCCAGACGCTCGACGCCTTCGCTTCCTATCTCGCCCAGCCGTTCGTCGACGCCCACTTTGCCTTCCACGGCACGGCGCTCGGCGGCACCCCGCAGAACCAGGAGGAGTGGAAGCGCGGCGTCAATCTCGTCACCGGCGCGATGGGCGAGGAGATCGGCAAGACCTACGTCCAGCGCTATTTCCCGCCCGAGGCCAAGGCGGAGATGGACGTCCTCGTCAAGAACGTCCTCGCCGCCATGGACCGCCGCATCCAGGGCCTGACCTGGATGGCGCCGGAGACCAAGACCCGCGCGCGCGCCAAGCTCGCCGCCTTCACGCCGAAGATCGGCTACCCCGAAGAATGGCGCGACTATTCGGCGCTGGAGGTGAAGCGCGGCGATCTGTTCGGCAATGTCATCCGTGCCAACGAGTTCGAGCATCAGCGCCAGTTGAACAAGCTCGGCAAGCCCGTCGATCGCCGCGAATGGGGCATGTACCCGATGACGATCAACGCCTACGCCAATTTCAACTGGAACGAGATCGTCTTCCCCGCAGCGATCCTGCAGCCCCCGTTCTTCGATCCGAACGCCGATCCGGCGGTCAATTACGGCGGCATCGGCGCGGTGATCGGGCATGAGATCAGCCACCATTTCGACGACCAGGGCTCGAAATATGACGAGACCGGCCGCCTCTCCGAATGGTGGACTGCGGGCGACGTGCAGCGCTTCAAGGCGCTCACCCAGCAGCTCGTCCAGCAGTATAACCGCTACGAGCCGCTGCCCGGCAAGCACGTCAATGGCGAGCTCACGCTCGGCGAGAATATCGGCGATCTCGCCGGCGTCACCATTGCTTACGACGCCTACAAGCACTCGCTGAACGGCCGCGAGGCGCCGGTGCTCGAGGGCATGACCGGCGACCAGCGTTTCTATCTCGGCTGGGCGCAGGTGTGGCGCCGCAATTATCGCGAGCCCAACCTGCTCAACCGTCTGATCACCGATCCGCACTCGCCGTCCGAGCAGCGCACCGCGGTCGTCCGCAACCTCGATGCCTGGTATCCGGCGTTCGGCGTCAAGCCGAACGACACGCTCTACCTCGCTCCGGAGCAGCGCGTCCGCATCTGGTAAGAACAACCTCCCCTCCCGGATTTCGGGAGGGGATTGAGGGGTGGGCGCGAGCGCCTCTCGGCGCGAGCTCCTGCCTTCGCGAAGAAGAGCCCACCCCCGGCCCCTCCCGGAAATCCGGGAGGGGAGCTTGATGGCGGACCCAGGGCGCGGCACAAGTCGTCATGGCTTCTTCCGCGCTCCCCGCCGCTTCCCCTGAATCAAGATCCGGCGCCGGCTGGGCGGTCATCGCCGCCCTTGCCGCAGCAGCCGCCTCGGCGGGGCTCCTGCTCTGGGCGGTCGACGATCGGCTCTTCGCGGGCGCCTTCCTTGCCGGCCTGATCGGCCTCGGCTCGATCCTGATCCTTGCTTCGCGCCTGCGTCGCCCGGCCGTAGTCGAGCAGGCGGTTCGCCCGGATGTGGCATTGCTCCGAGCGGCCCTCGACAGCGCCGGCTCGGCCGTCGCGATCACGGACGCCGACGGCAGGCTGATCTGCGCCAACCATGCCTATTCGGACTGGTTCGGCAGCGCCGCCCCGGCCGATCTCGTGCCGGAGGAGGAAGGCGAGCGCCTCCGCGCCGCCGCCGCCGCCGTCCGCCGCGACGGCCATGTCGACCTCGAGAAGCTGAGCCTCAGCGGCCTTGCGCTCAGGGCCGAACTGGTCCGCGCCGGCTTTGGCGATTCCCACATCCTGTGGAAATTCGCGCGTGCCGACGATGTCGACCTGGTCCGCGAGGCCAGACGGCTGATCGATGGCGATGCCGGTCACCGGATCGGCGAGGCCGGCCTGATGGCGGCGCTGGCCGACGCGGAAGGCAATCTCGTCGCCGCCAATCCCGCTTTCGTCGCCCGCGCCACCGGCAAGGCCGGCACTCCCGTCGCCGGCACGCCGCTCGTCGACCTTATCGCCGCGACCGAGGATGGCGGCTTCCACTTCGCCGCCGAAGGCCGCGGCGCCACCGGGCTGCGCATCGTCCAGGTGCCGGTCGCCGACCAGCCCGATCCGCTGACCCTCTTCCTGCTGCTCGACGATACCGGCTCCGGCCGCCTCGGCCGCGAGGACAGCGCCAGCCTCAATGCCTTGCTCGATTTCCTGCCGCTCGGCCTCGCCCTCGCCAATGTCGATGGCCGCTTCGTCTATCTGAACAAGGCCTTCCGCAAGGCCGCCAACCTCCCGAAGGAGGCGCGGCCCGTCTACCCCGGCGATCTCGTCGTCGACGAGGACAAGGCGGCGGTCTCCGACTCGGTCCGCCGCTTCGCCCGCGGCCCCGCCTCGGCCAGCGACATGGCCGTGCGTCTGAAGGCCAATCCGGACGAACCGGTCGCGCTCACCATCGCCGGCGCCCGCGGCGTCGGCGACGCGGCCGTCATTCTCGCGCTCAAGGACAATAGCGAGGCCGACCGCCTGAAGCGCCAGGTCGCTCAGGCGACCAAGATGCAGGCGGTTGGCCAGCTCGCCGGCGGTGTCGCCCACGACTTCAACAACATCCTCACCGCCATCCTGGGCTATTGCGACCTCATGCTGATGCGCCACACGCCGGGCGACAGCGATTATGACGACATCCAGCAGATCCGCTCGAACTCGAACCGCGCCGCCGGCCTGACGCGCCAGCTACTCGCCTTCTCCCGCCAGCAGACGCTGCGCCCACAGGTTCTGCAGCTCCCGGACGTCATTTCGGAAGTTTCGACGCTGCTGAAGCGCCTGCTCGGCGAGAAGGTGACGCTTCAGGTCAAGCACGGCCGCAATCTCGGCGCCGTTCGAGCCGATCCGGGTCAATTGGAGCAGGTGATCGTCAATCTCGCCGTGAATGCCCGCGACGCCATGGAGACGAAGGAAGGCGGCATCCTGACCATCCAGACCTTTGCGGTCGGCACCGAGGAGACCCGCCGCATGGGCAGCGACATCCTACCGGTCGGCGATTATACCGCGCTCCGCGTCTCCGACACCGGCACCGGCATGCCGCCCGCCATCCTGGCCAAGGTGTTCGAGCCCTTCTTCACGACCAAGGAAGTGGGCAAGGGCACCGGTCTCGGCCTCTCCACCGTCTATGGCATCGTCAAGCAATCGGGCGGCTTCATCTTCGCCGATTCCGAGGAAGGCGAGGGGACCCATTTCACCATCTATCTCCCCGTCCATCGTGCCGAGGCGAGCAAGCCCAGCGCGCAGGGCAAGGCGAGGGAAGAGAGCGTGGGCGAGCTCTGGGGCTCGGGCACGATCCTGCTCGTCGAGGACGAGGCGATGGTCCGCGCCGTCGCCGAGCGCGCGCTCACCCGCCACGGCTATACGGTGCTGTCGGCCGAGAATGGCGAGGCGGCGCTCGAAATTCTGGCGGGCGCGGAGAAGGTCGATCTGATGATCTCGGACGTCGTCATGCCGACCATGGATGGTCCCACGACCGTCCGCGAGGCGCGCAAGACTCACCCGGACCTGCCGATCCTCTTCATCTCCGGCTATGCCGAAGAACAGCTCCGCAAATCGATCGACATCGACCGTGTCGCATTCCTCGCCAAGCCCTTCTCTGTCCAGAAATTGGCCGAAGCCGCGCGTGACGCTCTGCAGGGCAAATAAGCCCTTTAGATTGTAATCGTTTCGGCTTAATCGCCTCGCCCGTGGCCGGGCATTCTATTCTCATCGTCGAAGACGAACCCTTGATCGCGATGATGCTCGAGGATTTCCTCGACTCGCTGGGTCACACGGTCGTCGGAACTGCGGAAACCGTGGACGAGGCGCTGGCTTGCGCCGACGAGGGCGGATTCGACGTCGCCATCGTCGATGTGCACCTCAAAGGCGGCCAGACCGTCTGGCCCGTCGCCGATCGCCTGAGCGAGAAGGGCGTGCCCTTCGTCCTCGCGACCGGCGGCCATATCGAGCCTCCGCCCGAGCGCCATGCGGCGGCCCCGGTCCTCTCCAAACCCTATACGATCGATGCGATCGAGCCGGTCCTCAAGCAGGCGCTCAACGGCAACAGCTGATTCTTCCCCATGCGGGCATGGGGGAAAGGGGACGGACGGAGAGGCGACGTTTGGGTCGCCGGAGCGCCATCCGACTCCGAAGCTCACCACGCTTCGCATGGTCCCGCTCCCCAGCTAAGCTGGGGAGGAAGATGACCATCCTCAAAACCCTGCTGCTCCTGATCGCCCTCGGCTATTTCGCGATCCTCGTTGGTCTCTTCTTCTTCCAGACTGCATTGCTGTTCCCGACGCGGATGGTGGTTGGCTCGGGCGGCCTCCCGCAAGGTGCCGAGGCTCTCGTCGCGCTCACGCCCGACGGCGAGACGCTGCACGGCGTCCACCTCCCGCCTCGCATACAAGGCGGGCAGGGGCCGCTCATCCTCGCCTTCGGGGGCAACGCGTGGAATGCCGAAGCCGCCGCCGCTTACCTGCACGATCTGTATCCGGAGCGGGACATCGTTGCCTTCCACTATCGCGGCTACCGGCCGAGCACCGGGGCCGCGAGCGCCGCCGCCTTGCTCGCCGACGCGCCGTTCGTCCACGATGTGGTCGCCAAACGCTTCCCCTCGCGCCCGATCGTGGCGGTGGGCTTCAGCATCGGCAGCGGCGTCGCTGCGCATCTCGCGCGACAGCGCGACCTCGCCGGCCTGATCCTGGTGACGCCTTTCGACTCGCTGTCGGCACTCGCCGCGGGTCATTATCGCTGGCTGCCGGTGCGCCTGCTGCTCCGCCACCGGATGGAGCCGGCGGAGGACCTCGCCGCGACCGATGTTCCCGTTGCGCTGATCGCTGGCCAGCGCGACACGCTGATCCCGGCCGAACGCACCGCGGCGCTCAGGAAATCGGCACGAAACATCATCCTCGACGTGACCGTGCCGGGCGCCGGCCATAATGACATTTACCAGCACCCGGCCCTCCAGGCCGCCATGCGCCAGGCACTTGATCGGATCGCGGCGCAAGGCCGCTAGACGGCCTAAGCGATTTCTTCCGCTGCTGTTCTGTTTCTGTCTTGTTCTACGGGAACAGAACAGATACACGCTTACTCACGCGTTGAAGGATCGGCGCGACCAATCTAACGAGGGGCTTGGCCATGGTGGCATCTCTGAAAGTCGTTTCCGACAGGAATTCCCAGGATATGGACAAGCAAAAAGCTCTCGACGCCGCGCTGGCGCAGATCGACCGCGCCTTCGGCAAGGGGAGCGCGATGAAATTGGGTTCGCGCGAGGCGATCGCGATCGAGGCGATCTCGACCGGCTCGCTGGGGCTCGACATCGCCCTCGGCATCGGCGGCCTGCCGCGCGGCCGCGTGATCGAGGTCTATGGGCCGGAAAGCTCCGGCAAGACGACGCTTGCGCTCCATGTCATCGCCGAGGCGCAGCGCAACGGCGGCACCGCCGCCTTCGTCGATGCCGAACATGCGCTCGACCCCGTCTATGCCAGGAAGCTGGGCGTCGACGTGGACGAGCTGATCGTCTCCCAGCCCGACACCGGCGAGCAGGCGCTGGAGATCACCGACACCCTCGTCCGGTCGAACGCGATCGACGTGCTCGTCGTCGATTCGGTCGCCGCCCTGGTGCCGCGCGCCGAGATCGAGGGCGAGATGGGCGACAGCCATGTCGGCCTCCAGGCCCGGCTCATGAGCCAGTCGCTGAGGAAGCTGACCGGCTCGATCGCCAAGTCCAAGTGCATCGTCATCTTCATCAACCAGCTCCGGATGAAGATCGGCGTGATGTACGGCAATCCGGAGACGACGACCGGCGGCAATGCGCTCAAATTCTACGCCTCGGTCCGCCTCGACATCCGCCGCACCGGCCAGATCAAGGACCGCGACGATATCGTCGGCAACACCACCCGGGTGAAGGTCGTCAAGAACAAGGTCGCGCCGCCGTTCAAGCAGGTCGAGTTCGACATCATGTATGGCGAGGGCATCTCCAAGATCGGCGAGGTGCTCGATCTCGGCGTTAAGGCCGGCATCGTCGAGAAGTCCGGCGCTTGGTTCAGCTACGATTCGATCCGCATCGGGCAGGGCCGCGAGAACGCCAAAACCTATCTGCGCGAGAATCCGGAGCTGGCGACGCGTCTCGAAAAGGCGATCCGCGGCAAGACCGAGGAAGTGGCCGAAGCGCTGATGACGGGGCCGTCTGCCGACGACGACATCTGACGGGGAGGGCGAAACTTTCCCTGTTTCGTTTCAACTTTGCCAACTTCGGCCGGTCCGCTTGCTCAGGCGGGCCGGCTGTAAGTCTCCTGGACCTCGGCTTCGACTTCGTCATGCGTGTCCTGGCAGGGCTGCCGGTTCGCCCAGATCGCCGTGCCGAGCGCCGCCGCGCCGCAGATGGTGAAGCCGACCAGGAAGGGCAGGGTGGTTCCGTTGAACTGCTGACCGATGACGAAGCCGATCGAGGCGCCGCCGACGGTCGTGATCACGCCTTGGAGCGAGGAAGCGGTGCCGGCGATATGCCCCAGCGGCTCCATCGCCAGCGCGCCCGCATTGGCGCCGATCAGGCCGAAGAAGATCATCGTCGCCGCCTGCAGGGCGACGAAGCTCCAGATCGTCTCGCCGAGCAATTCGGCGACCGCCATGTGCACCGCGGAAGCCGCGGTGAAGGCGGCCAGCGCCCACAGCAGGATCCGCTTGGATCCGAGCCGCATCACCAGCCGGGAATTGGCGTAGGAGCTGATCGCCATCGGCCCGGCGATGCAGGCGAAGACGATGCCAATCAGCTCGGGCCGCCGGAAGACGTCGAACACGATCTGCTGGATCGATCCGATGAACGCGAACAGCGCGCCCATCAGCAGGGTCTGGGCGATCGTGTTGCCGATCGACTGGCGGATGCGGAGAGTTGTCCATGCCGCTTCGCCGATTTTGCCGAGCGACAGCGGCCGCTTGTGCTCGGGCCGCAGCGTCTCCGGCAGCCGGAACCAGGTCCAGAGCGCGAGCACGGTGCCATAGACGCCGAGCGCGATGAAGATGTGCCGCCAGCTCGCTATGGCAAGCACGCCCTGGCCGAAGGAGGGGGCGAGGACGGGCACGATCATGAAGACGATCATCACCGTCGACATGATCTGCGCCATCGCAGAGCCGTGGTAGCGGTCGCGCACGATCGAGACGACCAGCACGCGCGTCGCCGCCGCCGCGGCACCCTGAATCGCCCGGGCGGCGAGGAGGAGGGTGAAGCTCGACGCGATCCCCGCCAGCAGTCCGAAGATGCCGTAGATGGCGAGGCCGCCGATCAGCAGCCCCTTGCGCCCGTAGCGGTCGGACAAGGGGCCATAGATGAGCTGCGCCACGCCGAACCCGAGCAGATAGGCGGTGATGACGAGCTGCCGCCGGTTCTCCTCCGCCACGCCCAGCGCCTCGCCGATCGCGGGCAGCGCCGGCAGCATCGCGTCGATGGCCAGTGCGTTCGACGCCATCAGCGCCGCCACCAGCGCGATGAACTCCCGCGTGCCGGGACCGCTCTGGCGGGACTGCAAGTCTGGGCTCTGGTCGGCCATCGCGGGTCTTCTCGAAAGGCAGGTGCTGAAGGTCAACGCCGGACGCAAGGGAAGCCGACAAGTTCCGCTTCCCAAGCCGCGAGCCGCTCCTTTAGGGGCGCGGGATGATCATCGTCCACCATCTCCAGAATAGCCGTTCCCAGCGCGTCCTTTGGCTGCTCGAGGAGCTCGAGCTCCCCTACGAGGTCCGCCGCTACGAGCGCGACACCAAGACGATGCTGGCGCCGCCCGAGCTCAGAAAGGTTCATCCGCTCGGCAAGGCCCCGGTGATCGAGGACGAAGGACGCGTGGTCGCAGAGACCGGCGCGATCGTCGAATATCTGGTCGAGAAAGCCGGCGGCCGTCTCGGCCCGCCAGCCAAGCGTGACGACGTGCTGCGCTATCGTTACTTCCTCCATTATGCCGAAGGCTCGATGATGCCGCCGCTGCTCGCCCTGCTGATCATCGGGCGCCTCGGCATGCTCGGCAAGCCCGCGCGGGCGCCGGTCCAGCGCATGCTCGACGTTCATCTCGACTGGCTCGACAGCGAACTTGGCGGCCGCGCCTGGTTCGCGGGCGACGACTTCACCGCCGCCGACATCATGATGAGCTTCCCGCTCGAGGCGTCGCGTGCCCGCGGCGGTCTCGACGAGCGCCGGCCGCACCTGATGGACTGGCTCGAGCGCATCCATGCCCGCCCCGCTTATGGCGAAGCGCTCGCCCGGGGCGGCGCCTATGCCTATGCCTGAGCCGGTCTAGAAGGGCTCGTTCCCCGGCGCGGGAGCCGGCCGGTTCGAAGGCGCGTGCGGCGGCTCGATGTCGGCGGGCTCCAGCGGATCGAGCTGGCCCTCCCATTTCGCCACCACCACGCTGGCGACGGCGTTGCCGACGACGTTGGTCGCGGACCGGCCCATGTCGAGGAAGTGGTCGACTGCCAGGATCAGCAGCAGGCCTGCTTCCGGGATGTTGAACTGGGCCAGCGTCGCGGTGATCACGACGAGGCTCGCCCGCGGTACGCCGGCAACGCCCTTCGATGTGATCATCAGCGTCAGCAGCATCAGGATCTGGGTGCCGAGGCTGAGCTCGATCCCGTAGGCCTGCGCGACGAAGATGCTCGCGAACGTCATATACATCATCGAGCCGTCGAGGTTGAACGAATAACCGAGCGGCAGCACGAAGCTGGCAATGCGAGGCGGCACGCCGAACCGGTCGAGCGCTTCCAGGGTGCGGGGATAGGCCGCTTCGGACGAGGCCGTCGAGAAGGCGAGCACGATCGGATCGCGTATGTAGCGCACGAGCAGACCCGTCCGCCTGCCGACGATCAGGAAGCAGATGCCGATCAGCAGCGCCCAGAGGATGACGAGGCCGATATAGAAGCTGCCCATGAAATAGCCGAAGGTGCCGAGGATGCCGAGGCCGCGCTGGGCGATGGTGGCGGTGACCGCTGCGAACACTGCGACGGGCGCGAAGCGCATCACATAGTCGGTGATCTGCAGCATCACCTTCACCAGTGCTTCCGTCGCCCGGACAAGCGGCCGCGCGGGCTCTCCCACAGCCATGATCGCGACGCCGACGAACAGCGAGAAGACGACGATCTGGAGGATGTCGTTGCTGGCCATCGCGCCGATCATCGATTCCGGGAAGATGTGGGCGACGAACTTGGCGAAATCGAAGGCCGAACGATCCACGCCCACCGACGCATCGGCCGGAGGGAGCGGCAGGCCAAGGCCGGTGCCCGGCTGGAATATCGTGACGAGAATGAGGCCGAGGCTGAGGGAGACAACGCTGGCGCAGACGAACCAGCCGACCGCCTTTGCGCCGACGCGCCCGAGCGCCGAGGTGTCGCCCATATGCGCGATGCCGACCACCAAGGTCGAGAAGACCAGCGGCGCAATGATCATCTTGATGAGGTGGAGGAAGATGGTGGTGAGGATCGAGATATAGCCGGCGATCGTCTTGAGCTGCGCCTCGCCCGCCGGCGTGCCGTCGCTGATCGAGACGTTGAGGATCCACCCGACGAGGATGCCGAGCACAAGCCCGGCGATGATGTAATAGGTCAGGCGTTTGGCCACCGGGCGCTCCTCGTTTCTGTTTGCGCCTTAGGAAGGCGATTGCGGGGCCTGGGTCAAGCGCCGCATCTCACCTTGGAGCGACCCGCTCCGCATGATCCCGCCACTCGGACTGCCGCCATATCGTTTCGCTGCCGGGTCAGCTAAGTTCACCTCTGTAGCGGAAACCCGGGAGTGTCGAACATGCTGGTCGCGGCTGTTGCGGGGCTCTTACTGTCCTTGCTGCAGCTGGGCGCGGACGAACCTCTCGCCTCGCCACAGGCTGACCGCCTGCTCATCGACAAGTCGGACCGCACGCTGACGGCCGTCTTCGCCGATGGGCGCGCATATACTCTTGCCGAGCTTCGCTTTGGTCCCAGCTGGCATCTCGGCCCCAAGCGTGAGCGCGGCGATCGGAAGACGCCGGAAGGGGAGTATCGGGTGATCGAGCACCGCACGAGTCGCATCGACTATCCTGACGTGACGTTCCTGCCGGCGCTGTATCTCGACTATCCCAATGAGGCCGACCTGGCGGCTTCGGAGGCGCTCGGCCTCGATCCCGGGGATGCGATCATGATCCATGGTCCGCACCCGGAGATGGCGGCGGAAAGGATGCGCGGCCACTGGACCGACGGCTGTGCCGCGCTCAGCGCTGAGCAGATGGCCTGGCTGATGGCGGTGACGAGCGAGGGCACGCCCGTCACCATCCAGCCTTAGGCCGGCTCCAGCTCGCGGTGGACGACCTCCTCGGCGAGCTTGCCGTTGAGCTCGGCGAGATGGTCGAACTCGGCGCGATAGGTCGCCAGGCCCTGACTTAGCGACCTCAACTCGGCGTCGAGGCCCTGCAGCTCCGCTTCCGGCATCAGCGCCTCGATCTTGTCCCAGCGCGACCAGCCTTCGCGCGGTCCCATGCCCAGCATCTGGCCCCGCCTGCTGGCAACCGCCGAGGTCACCCGCGACGTCGCCGAACCGGGCGCGAAGATCGTCACCTTATGCACCGGCTCGAGCAGGTGAGGGGAGGCGGCGGCCAAGGCCTCGCTCATCGCGATGCGCCCGGCCGTGCGGAAGGCAAGCTCCGAACTGTCAACGCTGTGATAGCTGCCATCCGTCAGCGTCACGGCTACGTCCACGACCGGGAAGCCGAGCGGTCCTTTCAGCGTCGCGTCGCGGACGCCCTGTTCGACAGCCGGGAAATACTGCCGCGGCACGGCGCCACCATGGATCTTCTCGTCGAAGCGGAAGCCTTCGCCGCGCTCCAGCGGCCTCAGCTCGATCACCACGTCGCCGAACTGGCCGTGGCCACCGGACTGCTTCTTGTGCCGTCCACGCTGGGTCACGGAACGGCGGATCGACTCCTGGTAGCCGACGGTCGGCTGGCGTGAATCGACGGCCACGCCGTAACGTCGCTTGAGGCGCGCGATGGTGACGTTGAGATGCTCGTCGCTGACCCCCTTGATCCGCGTCTCGTGCAGCGCCTCGTCCTGCTCCCAGCTGAGCGTCGGATCCTCCTCGATCAGCTTGTGGAGCGCGGTCGAGAGCCGCACGTCGTCCTTGCGATCGCGGGTCGTGATCGCCAGCGCATAGTTGGTAGCCGGCAGCTCCACGTCGGCCTTGCCGCCGCCGCCCAGCCAGTCGCCGGCGCGGACATTCTCCACCTTGGCGATGGCGATGACGTCGCCGGTCCCCGCCTGGGCGAGTTTGGCCGTCTTGTCGCCCTGCACCGCGAAGAGGGTGCCGACGCGGACCATGTTGCCGTCCGGCCCCTTCAGCTCCGCGCCCTCCTTGAGCGTGCCGCCGAACACCCGCGCGAGCGCAAGCCGCCCCACCGCGCCCCCATGGGAAACCTTGAAGACGAATGCGCAGCCATCCTTCGCGCCGAGCCGCTCCGCAGCCGCGGCAGGGGCGGGCGCCTCATGGCGCAGCGCCTTCATCAGCCGGCGCACGCCGAAGCCGTTGAGTGCCGATCCGAACAGCACCGGCACGCCCAGATTCTCGCGTGTCTCGCGGGCGAGATCGGCCAAGACGGTTGGGAGGCTCGGCGCCTCGTCCATCAACAGCTGCTCGAGCAACGCGTCGTCATGATCGGCCAACTGCTCGAGCATGTGATAGCGGGCCGCATGCTCGGCATCGGCGAGTTCGGCGGGTATTTCCATTCGCTCCGACGCCTTGCCGGGGCGGTAGTGATAGGCGCGCTCAAGGGCGAGATCGACGAAGCCGGTGATCTTCTCCCCCTCCGTGATCGGGATCTGGCGCGCGATCAGCGGCGAGGCGCTCATCGGCTGAAGCGCCTCCAGCAGCGACTGGATGGAGCCGCGCGCCTGGTCGATCTTGTTGACGAAGATGGCGTGGGGGATGCCGAGTGCCTCGAGCTGGCGGAGCGTCGGCTCGGCGAGCAAGGCGCGGTCCGGATCGGGATCGACGACGACGATCGCGAGGTCGGCCGCGGCGATGCCCATGGCGCCGTCGGCGGCGAAGCCGACCGATCCCGGGCAGTCTAGTAGCGCCAAGCGGTCACCCAGGAAATCGAATCGCATCAGATTGAGCTCGGTCGAGCCGCGCCGCGCCCGCGCTTCCGCGCTGGAGTCGCCGACGCAATTGCCGGCATCGACGCTGCCCTGCCGGTCGATTGCGCCGGTCGCGAACAGCAAGGCTTCGGCCAGGCTCGTTTTTCCAGCGCCGCCCGGGCCGACAAGCGCGACCAGTCTCGTGCCTACAGTGGTCTCCGGCATGATCCTCTCCTCCGTTCGCTTTCACGCGATCGCGGGAGCGCGCTCGCGCCACTCGTCACACCCTTCTCCTATCGGCGACCAAGTTCAAGAGGGCGTCGGGCGGCGTTTACCCTCTTCCGGGACGAGCGCCCGGAACGGCGGGGCCTGCAGTTGGTTTTACCGGACGAGCGGCCGAGTTGAGGCCGCGTGGTTGAGTATCCGTCATGCCCCAACCGCTTACTCTTGCGACTTTGGCCGTGCTGGCCGCGGCCGGTTCAGTCACCGGCGTCTATCTCGGCCGTTCCGCGATCGGCGAGATCAACCCGGCTTATCATGACGAGCCGGAGACGCGCTTCCACGCCGATCTTGTCCCGAACCGGGCGAGCTTCTCGGCGCCTGTAACGCGTGCCGGCTACCTCACCCCCGCGGAACGCCAACAGGCGCTCGGTGGCAGCTGCGTCGGCTGCCGCACCTATCCTGAGGAATACTATCCGGTTCACGACAGCTCAGTGGACAAATACCAGCCCGGCTATGCCGAGATGGTCGAGGTGCCGGCGCCGCAGCCTGCCGTCTATGAACCGGCCCCACAGGAAGAGGAGCGGGCCGCCGATTTCGCTGCCGTGGAACGCTACGCCAGCTATCCGGTCGTCGCAGAAGCCGCGGTAGCCGCGGTGCCTGCGGCCGAAGTCGAGTTCGCCTCCGCCAGTGACGGAGAAGCTCTCGACTGACGGTCTGCCGCCGGCGCCATCCGGGCGGGGACATTCGGGAGAAAAGTCTCGAAGCCGCGGTTTCTGGCACCGTGCTTGCCCGGCTTTCGCGCCTCGCCTACATCGCGCTGCATGACCTCCACCAACGACATCCGCCGCTCGTTTCTCGACTATTTTGGCTCTGCGGGGCACCAGATCGTCGCTTCTGCGCCTTTGGTGCCGCAGAACGACCCGACTTTGATGTTCGTGAATGCAGGGATGGTGCCGTTCAAGAACGTCTTCACCGGGCTTGAGACGCGGCCTTACTCGACCGCGGTGTCGAGCCAGAAATGCGTCCGCGCCGGCGGCAAGCATAACGACCTCGACAATGTCGGCTACACGGCGCGCCACCACACCTTCTTCGAGATGCTGGGGAATTTCTCCTTCGGCGACTATTTCAAGGAAGGTGCGATCGAGCTCGCCTGGCGCTTTATCACGAACGACCTGGGATTTGCTAAGGATCGACTATGGGTGACGGTGCATCCGACCGACGATGAGGCTGCCGCGCTTTGGCGCAAGATCGCCGGTATCGCCGAGGATCGGATCGTTCGCCACCCGGATAATATGTGGGCGATGGGCGACACCGGCCCCTTCGGACCGAATAGTGAAATCTTCTATGATCAGGGCGAGGCCATGGCCGGCGGCCCTCCGGGTTCACCGGATGAGGACGGCGACCGCTTTTTGGAATTCTGGAACCTGGTGTTCATGCAGTTCGAGCGGTTCGCGGACGGAAGTACCGTGGACCTGCCCAAGCCGTCGGTCGATACCGGGATGGGCATGGAACGCGCTGTCGCGCTGCTGCAGGGCGTTCAGTCGAACTACGACATTGATCTGTTCCAAAACCTAATTGGCGCCGGCGAGGAGTTGACCGGCACGAAGGCGGCAGGTGCCCGGCTGCCCAGCCACCGGGTCATTGCGGATCATCTGCGCGCGTCCGGCTTCCTGGTCGCCGACGGAGTGCTGCCGGCCAACGAGGGCAGGGGCTATGTGCTGCGCCGGATCATGCGGCGGGCGATGCGCCACGCCCACCTGCTGGGCGCGACCGAGCCGCTCATGCACCGCTTGGTGCCGTCGCTGGTCGCCGAAATGGGCGCCGCCTATCCCGAGCTGGTCCGTGCGCAGCCGCTGATCGAGGAGACGCTAAAGCTGGAGGAGACTCGCTTCCGCCAGACGCTCGACAAGGGCCTCCGCCTCCTCGACGAAGCGACCGCTTCCATGAAGCCGGGCGACACGCTGGCGGGGGACGTCGCTTTCCGCCTCTACGACACCTACGGCTTCCCCTACGATCTCACCGAGGATGCGTTGCGGGCGCAGGGCTTCGCCGTCGATCGCGCCGGCTTCGACGCCGCCATGGCCGAGCAGAAGGCCGCCGCCCGCGCGGCCTGGAAGGGCTCGGGCTCCAAGGCGTCCGAAGACGTCTGGTTCGACATCGCGGAAGAGCACGGCTCGACGGAGTTCACGGGCTATGCCGGCCATGAAGGCGAGGGTGTCGTCCTCGCTCTGGTCAAGGATGGCACGCGCGTCGACAGCGCCTCCTCGGGCGGGCAGGTGATCGTCATCACCAATCAGACGCCTTTCTATGGCGAGAGCGGCGGCCAGATCGGCGATGCCGGCTTCATCCGCAATGACAGCGGCCTGGAAGCGGAGGTTGGCGACACGTCGAAGCCGCTCGGACGTCTTCACGCGCACCATGCGACCATTCGCTCCGGCTCGTTGAAGGTCGGGGACGCCGTCCGCCTGGAGGTGGACGCGGAGCGCCGCTCACGCGTCAGGGCCAACCATTCCGCGACGCATCTCCTGCACGCGGCGCTGCGCCATCGCCTCGGCACCCATGTCACGCAGAAGGGCAGCCTCGTCGCCCCCGACTATTTCCGCTTCGACTTCTCGCATCAAAAGGCACTGACCCGCGACGACATTGAAGCGATCGAAGCCGAGGTGAACCGCCACATTCGCGAGAATGACCGCGTCGCCACCCGGCTGATGAGCCCAGACGAGGCGATCGGCGCGGGCGCGATGGCCTTGTTCGGCGAGAAGTATGGCGACGAGGTTCGCGTCCTCTCGATGGGCCGCGGCAGCGATGCCAGCTATTCTGTCGAGCTGTGCGGCGGCACCCATGTCGGCGCGCTCGGCGATATCGCCCTGTTCAAGATCATCTCGGAGAGCGCCGTCGCCTCAGGCATCCGCCGCATCGAAGCGTTGACTGGAGAAGCGGCCCGCAAGTGGCTGACGTCACGCGAAGATCGCCTCCGTGAAGCCGCGGCGTCGCTGAAGGCCTCTCCGGAGGAAGTGCCTGCCCGCGTCGCCGCGCTGATCGACGAGCGCCGCCGTCTCGAGCGAGAGCTCGCCGAGGCCCGGAAGGCGCTGGCACTCGGCGGCGGCAAGGCTGCGGAAGCGCAAGGTCCGGAGCAGGTCGGCGGCCATGGCTTCATCGGTCAGGTGATCGAAGGTCTCGATCCCAAAGGTCTGCGCGGCCTCGTGGATGACGCCAAGAAGCGCGTCGGCTCGGGCGTCGTGACCTTGGTCGCGGTGAACGAAGGGCGCGCCAGCGTCGCCGTCGGCGTGACCGCGGACATGACGGAGAAGCGCAACGCCGTCGACCTCGTCCGCCGCGCCGTGGAGGCGCTCGGCGGCCAAGGCGGCGGCGGCCGGCCGGACATGGCCCAGGGCGGCGGACCGGACGGCGGCAAGGCCGCCGAGGCGGTTCAGGCTGTCCGCGAGGCCCTGGAGACCGTCGCCGCCTGAGGCGGAGGCTCCGGACCGAAGACGCTCATCCCGCCATATTCGTGGGAACGCTCCCGCTCCTCCGCAATATACGCATCCAGCGATGGCCCCAAAGCAAAGCGCTCCAGCCGTCGCGCCTGCTCGTCGAGACGACGGATGGCGCCGAGCTTTTCCTCGTTGCCGAGCTTCGCATTGCTCATCGCCGATTTCAGCACGCCGATCGTCTTGTCATAGACGCTGAGCGGCACGGGGAAGGGGTGGCGGTCCTTGCCGCCATGGGCCAGCGAGAAGCGCGCGGGGTCGGCGAAGCGGCACGGCGTGCCGTGGATCACGTCGGCGACCATAGCGAGCGAGCGGACGGTTCTCGCGCCGACGCCGGGCACCAGCAGCAGCTCCGGGAAGTCCTTAGGACCTGCTTCGGCGGCCGCGGCAAGGGTGCCGTGGAGGCGACGCAGGATGACGTCGGCGGGCCGGACGTCATGATGATCCGGCAGCAACAGGTGCGGCAGCAGCGGGGAGGCGGTGGGCGGACGCTCCATCGCCGCGGCTTCCCGCGCCAGCCGGTCGGGGCCGAGGTCGGCAAGAAGTTCCAGCTGGGCCTGGCGCGAGGCATCGGCCCGCCGATCGGCGAGATTGACGATCTCGCCCTGCCGTTGCCCTTCGATGGCGGCGTGAGGCGCATCGACGAAGCTTTTTAGGCCCTCGGACAGCCAGTGATAACGGCGCGCCGTGCGGCTCTCGCCGTTCATGCCCTGCTGCACCACCGTCCAAAGCCCGTCGTCGGTGACGATGAAGCCGTGCAGGTAGAGGTCGAACCCGTCCTGGACTGCGGCGCTGTCGACCTTGGCGACGAGGCGGCTCGCCTTTGCGAGCGCCGCTCCGTCCGCGCCAACTCGCTCGGCGACGGTGGCAAGCTCAGCCGGGGTCTGGCGGGATTGGCGGCCGCGCCCACCGCAGACGTGGATGCCGAGCTCGCCGGCACGCGGGTTGAGGCCCCGCTTCAGTGCGCCGATGACGCTGGTGGTGATGCCGGACGAATGCCAGTCCATCCCCATTACCGCGCCGAACGATTGGAACCAGAAGGGGTGGGCTAGGCGGCGCAGGAGCTCGTCGCGGCCGTAATGGTGGATGATCGCTTCGGACATGATGGTGCCGAGGCGGGTCATGCGTTCGCCGAGCCACGCTGGAACGCGGCCGCCGTGCAGAGGCAGATCAGCGCTACCGGATCGCTTCGCCATGTCACCTTCCAATAGAACAGAGGCGGAACAGTAGCGGAGGCGGAGCTGCCTTGCCAGCGTTCTAGGTCTGCTGGGCAGGCGAATCCGCGCGCTTGAGTGCATCGCGCGCCCGCTGGCGGCGGCCGAGGGGCGGCTCGGCTTCCAGCTGCCCGAGCTGCATGATCTCCTGCCGCAGTTCGGCGCGCTTCTCATGGATCGACGCGATCACCGGCCCCATCGCCATGCCGAGATCGACCAGCACCGCCTCGGAGAGCTGGAGCGAGGATTCGAGCGTCTCCGGCACCGCGTCGGTCGCACCGGCGCGATAGAGTTCGGCGGCGTGCTTGGCATCCCGCGCGCGGGCGACGATCGTGAGGTTCGGGCACCAGCCGCGCACCTTCTTGGTCAGCCGCACCGTCAGCACCGGATCGTCCATGGTCAGGATGAGCGCGCTGGCATGGCCGAGGTTCAGGCGATCGACCAGCTCCGGCCGCGACACGTCTCCGAAGATGATCGGGAAGCCTTCGCGGCGGCAGGCGGCGACCGTGTCGATGTTCGAGTCCACGGCGAGATAGCTCCGGCCGTGGACCCGCAGCATGTCCGCCACCAGGCGTCCGACGCGGCCGAAGCCGATGATGACCGCTGTCGGCGCCTTCTCTCCAGGCCCGATCACGGGAAGATCGACTTCGGTGCGTAGATCGACCCGGCGCGCCGCGATCCGGCCAAGCTGCGCGAGGAGCGGGGTGATGGTGAGCCCGATCGCAGTGACGATCTGCCAGAAGGCCGCGGTTTCGGGGCGGATCAGCTGCGCAGCGCTGGCGGTCGCCAGCACGATCAGCGTCGTCTCGGACGGGGAGGCCATCAGCACTCCGGTCTCGGCCGCCACCGCGTTGCGCGCACCGCCGAGCCGGAGGAGGCCGGCGGTGACCAGGGCCTTGACGATCAGCACCCCGAGCACGGCAAGCAGGATGCTTCCCCAATTCTCGGCGACGACGCGGAAATCGACGCTCATGCCGACCGTGATCAGGAAGATGCCGAGCGCGAGGCCGCGGAACGGGGCGGTAATGGCCTCGACTTCCGTGTGATAGTCGGTCTCCGCGATCAAAATCCCTGCGAGCAGCGCACCCATGATCGGCGACAGCCCGACGGCGGTCGTCGCGAGGCTGGCAACGATCACAACCAGCAGGCTGGCGGCGAAGAACAGCTCGGGATTCTTGGCGCGCGCCGCCTGTGCGAACAGGCGCGGCAGCAGGAAGCGTCCGAGCACGAGCATCGCGGCAACCGTGAGCGCTCCGAAGATCAAGGTGTTGACCAGCCCGCCGAGACCGTCCGCCTGCGCCAACGGCGCCAATGCTCCGAGCAGGAAGATGATGGGGACGATCGCCAGATCCTCGAACAACAGCATCGCCAGCGCAGATCGGCCGACCGCGCTGGTGGTGCCGACCAGCGGGAGCACAAGCGCCGTCGAGGAAAGAGCGAGGGCGAGCCCCAGCGCGATCGATCCGGTCCAGCCCTGGCCGATCGCCCACAGCCCGGCGCCGATGATCGCCGCCGACAGCAAGAGCTCGGCTGCGCCGACCCCGAACACCAGCCGCCGCATCGTCCAGAGCCGCTTGAACGAGAGTTCGAGGCCGATCGAGAAGAGCAGGAGGATGATGCCGAATTCGGCGAACGGCTCGATCGATTCCGGGTTGGTGATGGTGACGTAGTTGAGCCACGGATATTGTGTCGCCATCGATCCGAGGCCGGCGGGGCCAACCAGCAATCCGATCAGGATGAAGCCGATGACGGGGCTGATGCGGAAGCGGGCGAAGGCTGGAATGACGATCCCGGCGGCGCCGAGGATCACGAGGCCGTCGCTGAAGGCAGATGTTGCGAATTCATTCGTCATGCTCGCCCCTTATGCCCCAAAAGCCGCGCTTGTCAGCATTTGCGCGACAGGGCCACCCTCGCAATCTGCGCAGTCCCGGCATAGGAGCGAACGCGATGACAGGAACGGGATCCTAGCGCCCTGCCGCATGCGACGCCTCTGATCGCGATGATCGTTGCCGGCCTAGTGCTGGCCTTCGTCTTCAGCGCCGCCGCCATTCGCCTGCGTATGTCGCCTCTCGTCGGTTACGTGCTGGCCGGCGTGGCGGTGGGGCCGTTCACACCCGGCTATGTGGCCGACCAGGGGCTGGCCGATCAGCTCGCGGAGATCGGCGTCATCCTGCTCATGTTCGGGGTCGGCCTGCATTTCTCGATCAAGGACCTGATGTCGGTCCGCAAGATCGCCGTGCCGGGCGCTGTCGTCCAGATCGCCGTCGCGACCCTCATGGGCATGGGCCTTGCCGAATTGCTCGGATGGACGCTCGCCGGGGGCTTCGTCTTCGGCCTTGCGCTGTCCGTGGCGAGCACGGTGGTGCTGCTTCGTGCGCTCCAGACGCGCCGCCTGATCGACACCGAGCGCGGCCGCATCGCCGTCGGCTGGCTGATCGTCGAGGACCTCGCGATGGTGCTGGCGCTCGTGCTGCTGCCCGCGCTGGCCGAGGGATCGAGCGCGGGCACCAATATCGGCGTCACGTTGCTCCTGACCGTGCTGAAGGTCGGCGGCTTCATCGCCTTCATGCTCATCGTCGGACGGCGTCTGATTCCCTGGATCCTCCACAGCGTCGCCCATTCCGGCTCGCGCGAGCTGTTCAGGCTGGCGGTGCTGGCGATCGCGCTCGGGGTCGCCTACGGCGCGGCCAAGCTGTTCGGCGTGTCCTTCGCGCTGGGCGCCTTCTTCGCCGGCATGATCCTGGCCGAATCCCCGCTCAGCCAGCGCGCCGCCGAGGAGACCTTGCCGCTGCGCGACGCCTTTTCGGTGCTGTTCTTCGTAGCGGTCGGCATGCTCTTCAATCCGGCGATCCTTGTCGAGAACACGCTGCCGCTGATCGCGACCGTGCTGATCATCATCTTCGGCAAGTCGATTGCGGCATTCGCGATCGTCCTCGCTTTCGGGCGGCCGCGGCAGACTGCCCTTACGATCGCCGCCAGCCTCGCCCAGATCGGCGAGTTCTCGTTCATCCTGGCCGCATTGGGCGTGGAGCTCGAGCTGCTGCCGCCGGAGGGGCGGGACCTGGTGCTGGCGGGCGCGATCATCTCGATCCTGCTCAACCCGCTGCTGTTCACGGTCATCGCGCGATACTCGCGTCCGGACGAGGGTGGTCCTGAGCCAGCCGCGGCGGGCACCGCGCCGCCCACCGGCCATGTCGTGCTGGTCGGTTATGGCCGGGTCGGCTCGATCGTCGGCCGGGAGCTGGCGGACGCCGGCACGCGCTTCACGCTGATCGAGGCCGAGGGCGACGTTCCCGGCCTTCCCACCGACGACAATGTGAAGGTGCTGATCGGCAACGCCGCCAGTCCGCAGCTGCTGCAGGCTGCCGATATCGACAATGCCAGGCTTCTGTTCGTGGCGATCCCGCAGACGTTCGAGGCGGGGCAGATCGTCGAGCAGGCCCGTGCCGCCAATCCGGCCCTGCGGATCGTCGCGCGCGCCCATTCGGACGAAGAGGTGCGCTATCTCGAGGAGAAGGGCGCCGACACCACGATCATGGGCGAGAAGGAGATCGCCCGGCGGATGATCGATCAGGCGCTGACCGGAAGCTGAAGCAATCTCTCGCCGAGGCGCCGGCGTGTGGGGGGAGGGGTCATGACGAAGATGGAGGCCGATCTGTGCATCGTCGGGGGAGGACCCGCCGGGATGGTGGCGGGACTGCTCTTCGCCCGCGCGGGGGTGCGCACCATCGTGCTGGAGAAGCATGGAGACTTCCTCCGGGATTTTCGCGGCGACACGGTGCATCCCTCGACGTTGCGCCTCTTTTCGGAGCTGGGCCTTCTAGAGAAGCTGCTGGAGCGGCCGCACGACAAGGTGCACGATCTGCGTGCCTTCGTCGGCGACCGCTACGTCCAGGTGGCGGACTTTTCCGGCATGGACCCGCGCTGGGGCTTCATCGCGATGATGCCGCAATGGGAGTTCCTCGACTTTGTCGCCGACGAGGCGCGCCGCTACCCACATTTCGCCTTGCTGATGAATGCTGAAGCGGACGAGCTGCTCATGTCCGGGGAAAGGGTGAGCGGCGTCCGCTACCGCTCCGGCGATACGGCCAAGGAGATCGAGGCGAGGCTGGTGATCGCGTCGGACGGCCGCCGGTCAGTGCTTCGCGAGCAGTCGCAGCTTCCGCTTCGCTCCTTCGGCGCACCGATGGACGTCTTCTGGTTCCGCATCCCGAAGGAACGGACGGTCGACAACAGGAGCACCGGCTTCTTCACCAGCGGCCGCATCATGGCGCTGATCGACCGCGGCGATTATTGGCAGTGCGCCTATGTCTTTCCCAAGGGCCAGGCCGAGCGGATACGCGCCGCCGGTCTCGACCGGTTCCGCTCCGAAGTGGCCGGCGTCGCCTCGTTCACCGAGGCTCAGGTCGCTGCCATCGCAAGCTGGGACGACGTCAAACTGCTGACCGTCGCGCTCGACCGTCTCGACCGCTGGCATCGGCCGGGACTGCTGGTGATCGGCGATGCCGCCCATGCGATGTCGCCCATCGGCGGGGTCGGCATCAACGTTGCCGTGCAGGACGCGGTCGCCGCCGCCAACATCCTGGCCGGGACGCTGTCGCAGGGTGAGGAAGTCGACTCCTTGCTCGCAAAAGTGGAGGCGCGGCGGAGGCTGCCTGTCCGCGCGATTCAGGCGTTCCAAAATGCGGCGCAGAAGCGGATCATCACTCCGCTTCTTGCCGGGCAGGGAAGCTTCCAGCCGCCGCTGCCGCTCCGCCTCCTCGGTCGCTTTCCGCTGCTCCGGCGCATCCCCGCCGCCTTCCTCGGCTTCGGAGTGCGGCCGGAGCATGTGTGTTCGCCAAAGGCTTAAGCCGCCGCCATCGCCTTTTCGAGGTTCGCGCGGATGGCCTCGAAGAACTGCTCGGTCGTCATCCAGCTCTGCTCGGGACCGATTAGGATGGCGAGGTCCTTGGTCATGTGACCCTGCTCGACCGTTTCGACGCAGACCCGCTCCAGCGTCTCGGCGAAACGCGTCACTTCCGGCGTGCCGTCGAACTTGCCGCGATGCTTGAGGCCACCCGTCCAGGCGAAGATCGACGCGACCGGATTGGTCGACGTCGCCTTGCCCTGCTCGTGCATGCGGAAGTGGCGCGTGACGGTGCCGTGCGCGGCCTCCGCCTCCACCGTCTTGCCGTCCGGCGTCATCAGGATCGAGGTCATCAGGCCCAGCGAGCCGAAGCCCTGCGCGACCTGGTCCGATTGCACGTCGCCGTCGTAATTCTTGCAGGCCCAGACGAACTTGCCGCTCCACTTCAGCGCCGAGGCGACCATGTCGTCGATGAGGCGGTGCTCGTAGACGATCTTGGCTTCGGCGAACTTCTCCTTGAAGCCTTCGGTGTCGAACACTTCCTGGAACAGGTCCTTGAATCGGCCGTCATAGGCCTTGAGGATCGTGTTCTTTGTGGAGAGATAGACCGGCCAGCCGCGGCCGAGGCCGTAGTTAAAGCTGGAGCGGGCGAAATCGCGGATCGAATCGTCGAGATTGTACATGCCCATCGCGACGCCGGAGCTCTGGAAGTCGAACACTTCGTGCTCGATCTCCTCGCCATTCTCGCCCACCCATTTCATGGTGAGCTTGCCGGCACCGGGGACGCGGAAGTCGGTCGCCTTATATTGATCGCCGAAAGCGTGACGCCCAACCACGATCGGGTCGGTCCAGCCCGGAATGAGCCTCGGCACGTTTTCGATCACGATCGGCTCGCGGAAGATGGTGCCGCCGAGGATGTTGCGGATCGTGCCGTTGGGCGACTTCCACATCTTCTTGAGGCCGAATTCCTGCACGCGGGCCTCGTCCGGCGTAATCGTCGCGCATTTGACGCCGACGCCGTGCTGCTTGATCGCGTGCGCCGCCTCAACCGTGACCTTGTCGTCCGTGGCGTCGCGATTCTCCATGCCGAGGTCGAAATAGAGAAGATCGACATCGAGATAGGGAAGGATCAGCCGCTCGCGGATCCACTGCCAGATGATGCGGGTCATCTCGTCGCCGTCCAGCTCGACGACGGGGTTCTTCACTTTGATCTTGGCCATGTGCCGCTGCGCTTCCCTGCCTCGTTTTTTGGTTGGCGCGGCTAGTAAGCGGTGGACGCCCGGCGATCAACCGGAGCCGCTACGGTTGTCACCTCAGCCGCGCACGCATAAAGGCAGGGCCATGACATCGCTGGAAAAGACGGACCTCGTCACCACCAATGTCCGCTGGCGCTGGCCTGCGGTTCATCCCGAGGGGCGCAAGTTCGTCGTCATCGCCGGGGCCGTCACGGCGGTCTTTGCTTTCCTGGCCTGGGAAACGATCGCCTGGCCGCTCGCCGCCGTGACCGTCTGGGTCGCCGCTTTTTTCCGCGATCCGGTGCGCACGACGCCGAAGGGGGAGGGGCTGATCATCGCCCCCGCCGACGGGCTCGTGACGATGATCACCGAGGTGCCGCCGCCGCGCGAACTACAGGGCGAGGACGCGCTGGGCGCGGAGCCGGTCACGCGCGTCTCGATCTTCATGAGTGTGTTCGACGTTCACATCAACCGCACCCCCATTGCCGGCGAGATCAAGCGTGTCGTCTATATTTCCGGCAAGTTCCTCAACGCCGATCTCGACAAGGCGAGCGAGGAGAATGAGCGCCAGCACATCCTGGTCGAGGGCCATGGCGGCCTGCGCGTGGGCTTCACCCAGATTGCCGGCCTCGTCGCCCGCCGCATCGTGCCCTGGGTCAAGCCCGGCGATTTCGTCGGCACCGGCCAGCGCGTCGGCTTGATCCGCTTCGGCAGCCGCGTCGACGTCTACCTGCCCGCCGGCACGGCGCCGCAGGTGCTGCTCGGCCAGCGCACCATCGCCGGGGAGACGGTCGTCGCCCGCGCCGGCGCCGCCGACACGCTGGACGGTATCAGCCAATGACGCCGGCGTCACCGCGGCGGCCGAGGGGCATCCCGCTCCGCACGCTCGTCCCCAATGCGATCACCGCGCTCGCCCTCTGTTCGGGGCTGTTCGGGATCCGCTACGCCATCACCGGCGACTGGGAGCGGGCGGCCGGGGCGATCGTGCTGGCCGCCTTCCTCGACATGATGGACGGCCGGATCGCAAGACTGCTCAAGGGCCAGAGCCGCTTCGGCGCAGAGCTCGATTCGCTTTCCGACGTCACCGCCTTCGGCGTGGCCCCGGCGGTGATCCTCTATCTCTGGATGCTGAGCGTGCTCGGAATGCCTGAAGAGGTATATTGGGCCCGCTACGGCTGGCTGCTCGCGCTGGCCCACGCGGTGTGCGGCGCGCTGCGTCTCGCCCGGTTCAACGCCAATATCGACGTTCTCGACCAGCCCCACAAATCGGCAGGCTTCCTGACCGGGATCCCAGCGCCGGCCGGGGCAGGGCTCGCGCTGCTGCCGATCTTCCTCTGGCTCTGGACAGGGCTCGAAATCTTCCACGAACCGCTGCTGATCGCGCCGTGGGCTGCCTTGGCCGCCTTCCTGATGGTGTCGAACCTCGCCACTTTCTCATGGGGTTCGCTGAAGCTGCGCAGCCATGTCCGCTTCGGCGCGCTGGTGGTGATCGCCTTGATCGGGGGCGCGCTGCTGACCGCGCCCTGGATCACGCTCAGCATCGCCGCCCTGATTTATGCGGCTTTGATCCCGCTCAGCATCTCAAGCTATGGCAGGGTCAAACGGCAGCGCGCTGCTGCTGCACGCGCGTCACAACCGGCCGCGGACGCACCTGCGCCCTGACGCTGCGCACCCACGGACGAGCAACCCTGCGCGCCGGCATCTCGCCGCGGAGCGCGGCAACCATCTCGGCCCAATGATCCCTTACGGTCAGCAGGAGGATGGCAGCAGCCCCGGCGAGAGCGAGGAGGAAGAACAAAACGGAAGCGACTTGGCCCACAGCTTATCCCCTTATTTATCCACAGCCAAACGCAACCTTGGTTAACGAGTTCCCTATGCGTCTGGTTCTGCAGAATGTTCATGTTCTGTTCTGCTGTCAAGACTTGACCTGCTGAACCGCCGCCACTAAGTGCGCGCGCATTCCACATGCGGGGCCATCATACCGGTGGCTGAGCTTGCTCAGCTTCTCGGCCCCGCAGAGGTATAACCGGAAGGAGAAAACCTATGGCGTCCCCTGACGTCAGCATGCAGGCATTGCTTGAGGCCGGAGCGCATTTCGGCCACCAGACCCACCGCTGGAACCCCAAGATGAAGCCGTATATCTTCGGCGAGCGGAACGGGGTTCACATCATCGATCTGTCGCAGACCGTGCCGCTGTTCGCGCGCGCTCTCGACTTCGTGCGCCAGAGCGTCGCGAGCGGCGGCAAGGTGCTGTTCGTCGGCACCAAGCGTCAGGCCCAGGAGCCGATCGCCGAGGCCGCCCGCCGCGCGGGCCAGCATTTCGTCAACCACCGCTGGCTGGGCGGCATGCTCACCAACTGGAAGACGATCTCGAACTCGATCAAGCGCTTCAAGAGCCTTGAGGAGCAGCTGTCGGGCGACACTGCCGGCCTCACCAAGAAGGAAGTGCTGCAGCTCACTCGCGAGCGCGACAAGCTCGAGCTCTCGCTCGGCGGCATCCGCGACATGGGCGGCCTGCCGGACGTCATCTTCATCGTCGACGCCAACAAGGAAGAGCTGGCGATCAAGGAAGCCAATGTGCTCGGCATCCCGGTCGTCGCGATCCTCGATTCGAACGTCAGCCCGCAGGGCATCGCCTTCCCGGTTCCCGGCAATGACGACGCCAGCCGCGCGATCCGTCTTTATTGCGACGCGATCGCCGACGCCGCCACCGCCGGCCGCTCGGGCGGCCAGGCCGCTCGCGGTCAGGACATCGGCGCAATGGCCGAGCCGCCGGTCGAAGCCGCGCTCGCCGACGCTTGATGAAGCCTCCCCTCCCGCTTGCGGGAGGGGATCGAGGGGTGGGCCGGTCCAACCGCCCGCCCGTCTCCACCATTTCCACCCCAACCTCTCCCGCGAGCGGGAGGGGAGCTAAAGGACCAGATACATGGCTGAGATCACGGCCGCGACCGTCAAGGAACTGCGCGAGCGCACCGGCGCCGGCATGATGGACTGCAAGAAGGCGCTCGGCGAGACGAACGGCGACATGGAAGCGGCGATCGACTGGCTGCGCACCAAGGGCCTCGCGGCCGCCGCCAAGAAGGCCGGCCGCACTGCCGCCGAAGGCCTGGTCGGCGTCGCCGTCCGCGGCAATCGCGGCGCTGTGGTCGAGGTCAATTCCGAGACCGATTTCGTGGCCAAGAACGAGACCTTCCAGGAATTCGTTCGCACCGTCTCCGAACTGGCGCTCAGTGCCAGCGGCAACGTCGAAGGCCTGCTCGCCGCCAACTGGCCGGACGGCGGCAGCGTCCAGGAGAAGCTGACGTCGAACATCGCCACGATCGGCGAGAACCAGTCGCTCCGCCGCGCGGCTGTGCTTCAGGTTTCCGACGGCGTGGTCGTGCCTTACGTCCACAATGCCGCTGCTCCGGGGCTCGGCAAGATCGGCGTGCTGGTCGCGCTTGAATCCACCGGTGACAAGGGCGCGCTCGAGACGCTCGGCAAGCAGCTCGCGATGCATATCGCCGCCGCCAATCCCCAGGCGCTGACGGGCGAAGAGCTCGACCCGACGACGATCGAGCGCGAGCGCGCGATCGCGACGGAGAAGGCGAATGAAAGCGGCAAGCCGGCGGATATCGTCGCCCGCATGGTCGACGGCGCCATCGCCAAGTTCCGCAAGGAGAATGCGCTGATGAGCCAGCTCTTCGTCATGGACAACAAGACGAAGATCGAGGACGTGGTCGCGGCCGAAGGCAAGAAGATCGGCGCGCCGGTTTCGCTCAACGCCTATGTCCGCTTCCAGCTCGGCGAAGGCATCGAGCGGCAGACCAGCGATTTCGCGGCCGAAGTCGCCGCGGCTGCCGGCACTTCGGCTCCGGCCAAGGCGCCCGAGCCGGCCAACACGTAACGATTATGTTCCTTCCGTGCAGACGGAGGGGAGCTATTGGCAGGGTGGCGCGGCCTAACTAAGGTGCGCCACCCTTTGCTTTCTCAGCCTTCGATCGGAACCGCTTTTTCATGCAGCGTCCGCGCTTCAACCGCATCCTCCTGAAGCTCTCGGGCGAGGTCCTGATGGGCGAGGGGCATGCGATCGATCCCGCCGTGACCACCCGTGTCGCCCGCGAGATCGCCGACGTGAAGGCGAACGGCTACGAGATCTGCGTCGTCGTCGGCGGCGGCAACATCTTCCGCGGGCTCGCGGCGGCAGCGAAGGGGTTCGAGCGCGCCACCGCCGACTATATGGGCATGCTCGCGACGGTGATGAACGCGCTCGCCCTCCAGAATGCGCTCGAGCAGATCGGCGTCGACACCCGCGTCCAGTCGGCCATTCCAATGGCCTCCGTCTGCGAGCCCTACATTCGCCGCCGCGCCCAGCGCCACCTGGAGAAGGGGCGAATCGTGATCTTCGCCGCCGGCGTCGGCAGCCCCTTCTTCACCACCGACAGCGGCGCTGCGTTGCGGGCTGCGGAGATGAAATGCGACGCGCTCTTCAAGGGCACGTCCGTGGACGGCATCTACAATGCCGATCCGAAGAAAGTCTCCGACGCGACCCGTTTCGAGACAGTGACTTACGATCGCGTGCTCGCCGACAACCTCAAGGTGATGGACGCCAGCGCGGTTGCCTTGTGCCGCGACAACGACATTCCGATCGTCGTGTTCAACATCCGAGAGCAGGGCAATTTGGCTCGGGTGCTCAGCGGAGAGGGCACCGCCACGATCGTGCAGACCGGGGAGTGAGCCATGCCAGCCTATAGCAAATCCGATCTCCAGCGCCGCATGCACGGTGCCGTCGAGGCGTTGAAGCACGACCTTGGCGGCCTGCGCACCGGTCGGGCGTCCGTCTCCTTGCTCGAGCCGGTCCATGTCGAGGTCTATGGCGCCAACATGCCGCTCAATCAGGTCGCCACCATCTCCGCTCCGGAGCCGCGCATGCTGTCGGTGCAGGTCTGGGACCGCTCGAACGTCGGACCGGTCGAGAAGGCGATCCGCTCTGCCGGTCTCGGCCTCAATCCGATCTCCGAAGGACAGACCTTGCGCCTGCCGATCCCGGACCTGACCGAGGAGCGCCGCAAGGAGCTTGCCAAGCTCGCCAGCCAATATGCTGAAAAGGCGAAGATCGCAGTCCGCAACGTCCGTCGCGACGGCATGGATTCGCTGAAAGCCGACGAGAAGAAGCACGAGATCAGCGAGGACGAGCGCAAGCGGCTCGAGACCGAGGTCCAGAAGCTGACCGACGAGACGATCAGCGAGATCGATGCGACCGCCGACGCCAAGGAAAAGGAAATCCTGCAAAGGTGAGCATCGTCCCGGCCACCTCGGCGCGGCCGGAGAGCGGAGGCGCGTCCGTGCCCCGCCACGTCGCTATCATCATGGACGGCAACGGCCGCTGGGCGAAGGCGAGGGGGCTGCCTCGCGCCGCGGGGCACAAAGCGGGCGCCGAGTCCGCGCGCAAGGTGCTCCGTGCCGCCGGCGAGGCGGGTGTCGAGTGCCTGACGCTCTATGCCTTTTCGTCCGAGAATTGGCGGCGGCCCGAAAGCGAGATCAACGATCTCATGGGGCTGCTCCGCTTCTACATCGGCTCCGAGCTCAACGCGCTCCACAAGGAGGGCGTGCGCCTCAAGATCCTCGGCGATCATACTGCCTTCAAGCCCGACATTGCCAAACTGGTCGACGATGCCGTGGCCAAAACCGCGGGCAACACGCGCATGACGCTCGCGGTGGCGCTCAACTATGGTGCCCGCACCGAGCTGGTGCTCGCCGCCCGCAAGCTCGCCGCCCAGGCGAAAGCGGGTGCGATTGTGCCGGCCGACATAGACGAAGCGATGATCGAGGGTGCGCTCGACACGAGCGACCTGCCGCCGCTCGACCTCCTCATCCGCACCTCGGGCGAGTGCCGACTGTCCAACTTCCTGCTCTGGCAGTCCGCGTATGCCGAGCTCCTGTTCGTGCCGACGCTCTGGCCCGATTTCGACGGCGAGTGCCTGCGCGCTGCGCTTACGGAGTTCGCGGCGCGCGATCGCCGCTACGGAGGCCTATGAGCGGCGACGCCGAGGATCCGATCCCGCAGTCCGACCTGCCGACCCGCTTCGTCATGGGCGTCGTCATGGTCGCCGTCGCCTGCATCGCCATCTATGTCGGCGGTTGGCTGTTCCGCCTGCTGGTGCTCGCGGGCGCCGCCGTGATGCTTGTCGAATGGGCCGACATGCACCGTGTCCGCCGCATCTGGGCCTATCTCGGAGCGATTATGTTGGCGGCGCTCCTGATGGTCGTGGCGGAGATGCTTTTTCCCGCCGCCCTGCAGGACGAATATATCGCCGCCGCCAGCTTCGCGCCTGCCTGGCGGGGCTTTGCCGTCGCGGTGGGGCTGGCGTTGCTGCTGGGGCTGGCCACGCGGCGCGTGACTATGGCCGGCGGCTTCCTCTACGTCGCCATTCCGGCCTTCGCCTTGGTCGTGCTCAGCTGGGCCTGGTTCGCGATCCTGTTCTGGGTGATGGTGGTTACGTGGGCGACGGACATCTTCGCCTATTTCGCCGGCCGCTCCATCGGTGGCCCCAAGCTCGCGCCGCGGATCAGTCCGAACAAGACCTGGGCGGGCCTTGCCGGCGGCGTCGTCGGCGCCGAGATCATGGGCGCGCTGGTCGCCTACGCCTTCGACCTCGGCACGCCTTTCCTGGAACTGGGCGGCCTGATGGGCATCATAGCGCAGGGTGGCGACCTCTATGAGAGCTGGCTGAAGCGCCGCGCGGGGGTGAAGGACAGCGGCACATTGCTTCCGGGCCATGGCGGCGCGCTCGACCGGCTGGACGGCCTGCTGCCGGTGGCGGTGGTCACGCTCGGCCTGCTGATGGCGGGGCTGTGGACCGGGTGAGCCCGCGCACCGTGACCATCCTCGGCGCGACCGGCTCCGTCGGCCGTTCGACGCTCGATCTCATCGAGCGCAATGCTGACCGATATGAAGTGCTTGCACTGACTGCCTTACAAGATGTCGCAGGTCTTGCGGAGGCTGCGAAGAACGTCGGGGCCAGGCGCGCCGTGATCGGCGACGAGAGCCTCTACGGACCGCTCAAGGAACGCCTTAACGGCAGCGGCATCGAAGCTGCGGCAGGCGAGGAGGCGATCACCGAGGCGGCCTCGTCGGGCGCGGACTGGACGATGGCGGCGATCGTCGGCTGCGCGGGTCTCAAGCCAGTCATGGCCGCGCTCGAGAAGGGCGCGACGGTGGCGCTCGCCAACAAGGAAGCGCTCGTCTCCGCCGGCGACCTGATGGTCGAAGCGGCGCGGGAGAGCGGCGCGCGCCTCTTGCCCGTGGATTCGGAGCACAACGCGATCTTCCAATGCTTCGATCGCGCGCAGCCCGGGTCGGTGCGCCGCATCATCCTGACCGCCAGTGGCGGACCGTTCCGCCGCACCCCGCGCGAAGAGATGCGCGCCGTCACGCCCAGTCAGGCCGTGGCTCACCCGAACTGGTCGATGGGTGCCAAGATCTCGGTCGATTGCGCCACGCTGATGAACAAGGGGCTGGAACTGATCGAGGCCTACCACCTTTTCCCGCTCGATGCCGACCGCTTCGACGTGGTCGTTCACCCGCAGTCGGTGATCCATTCGATGGTCGAATATGTCGACGGGTCTGTACTGGCGCAGCTCGGCTCGCCCGACATGCGCATCCCGATCGCCTACACGCTCGCTTATCCCGAGCGGATGGAGACGCCCTGCGAGCGGCTCGACCTGGTCAGGATCGGCAGCCTCGACTTCGAGAAACCGGACCTCGAGCGCTTCCCCGCACTGGCGCTTGCGATGGATGTGCTGAGGGAAGGGGGCGCCAAGCCCGCTATCCTCAATGCCGCAAACGAAGTGGCCGTCGCTTCGTTTCTGGACAGCGGCATTGCATTCCTGGATGTCGCTTCGGTCGCTCGCGAGACCCTGGACTGCTACGATCCGCCGGCGCCCGCGTCCTTGGACGAGGTTCTTGAAGTGGATCGCCGGGCACGCGACATTGCTCATCAAGTCATTGGAAAGATGCTGAATTGAACAATCCCGGCCTGCTCATGACCCTGCTCAGCTTCCTGCTCGTCATCGGGCCGCTGATCTTCGTGCACGAGCTCGGCCACTATTTCGCTGGCCGCTGGTTCGGCGTGAAGGCGGACGCCTTCTCGATCGGCTTCGGGCGCGAGATTGCCGGCTGGACCGATAAGCACGGCACCCGCTGGAAGATCGGCTGGCTCCCCCTTGGCGGCTACGTCAAGTTTGCCGGCGACATGAACCCGGCGAGCACGCCGTCTCAGGAATGGCTGTCGCTGCCCGCGGAGGAGCGCAACAAGACCTTCCAGTCCAAGCCGGTCTGGCAGCGCTTCATCATCGTCGCCGCGGGGCCGCTGGTGAACTTCCTGTTCGCGATCGTCATCTACATCGGCGTCTTCGCAAGCTACGGCGAGCCGCGCACGCCGCCGGTCGTTTCCGCCGTGGTTGAAGGCTCCGCCGCCGACCGCGCGGGACTGCTCCCTGGCGATCGCATCATCGAGATCAACGGCCAGAGCATCACCCGGTTCGAGGATGTCGCCGCCTTCGTCCGCATCCGTCCCGAGGAGCGGCTCAGCTTGGATATCGAGCGTGCCGGCCGTACCCTGACGCTTCCGGCCGTTCCCGACGCGCAGGTGGTGCGCGACAATTTCGGCAATGAAGCGAAGATGGGCATGCTCGGCATCGCGCCCGCCGGCCGGGTGATCGTGCCGCTGCAGCCGCATCAACTGGTCGGCGCCGCAGTTCGGCAGACGGCGGACACCGTCCAGATGATGGTCGTGACGCTCGGCCAGGTGGTCACCGGCCAGCGGTCGGTCAAGGAGATGGGCGGTCCGCTCAAGATCGCTCAGTATTCGGGGCAGCAGGCAAGCCTCGGCTGGCTCGATTTCCTGTGGTTCATGAGCATAATCTCGATTAATTTGGGGTTCATCAACTTGTTGCCAATCCCGTTGCTCGACGGTGGTCATCTTCTCTTCTACCTGATCGAAGGAGTGAGGCGTAAGCCGCTGAAACCGGAGGCGCAGGAATGGGCGTTCAGGACCGGGCTAGCGGCCCTTCTCGCGCTCATGATCTTCGTGACGTTGAACGACCTGGCGTCTTTTGGGGTGTGGCAGGCGCTTGGCGGGTTGATCGGCTGACGATCATCAGGCAGGGCAGCGGGCTGACAGGGTAAACAGGCCGCAATTGTGGAAGCGGCCGAAGAGTTTAGAGGCGGGGACGCGTGACAGCGAACAAGGTGTATTCCGGCAGCCGCCGGCTGTGCTCGACTTATCTGATCGGCGCCCTCCTCGCGGGGGTATCGACCTCCGCTCTGGCCCAGCAGACCGCGGCGCCGGCCCCGACCGCGCCGGAAGCGGCTCCTCCGGCGGCCGCGGTGCAGCCGACCCAGGTCATTCGCTCGATTACCGTGACCGGCAATCAGCGCCTCGAGCCCGAGACGGTCATCTCCTACATGCCGCTCCGCGTCGGCGAGCCCTATACGGCCGAACGGCTCGACCAGGCGCTGCGCGACCTCTACGCGACCGAATTGTTCGCAGACGTCGTGATCAGCGGGGCCGACACTGGCAACATCAACGTCCAGGTGCGCGAGAACCCGGTCATCAACCGCATCGTCCTCGAGGGCAACAAGCGTCTCAAGGAAGACAAGATCCGGCCGGAGATCCGGCTCGCGCCGCGCCAGATCTTCACTCGTTCCAAGGTCCGAGCCGACGTCGCCCGGATCATCGAACTCTACCGCCGCCAAGGCCGCTTCGCCGCCAACGTCGAGCCCAAGATCATCCAGCTCGACCAGAACCGCGTCGATCTCGTCTTCGAGATCCAGGAGGGTCCGAAGTCCCGCGTCCAGCAGATCAACATCATCGGCAACGAGAAGTTCTCGGACAGCGAACTGCGCGGCGAGATGGCGACTAAGCAGGCGCGCATCACCAGCTTCTTCTCGGGCAACACCAGCTACGATCCCGACCGGCTCGCCTTCGACCAGCAGAAGCTCCGGCAATTCTACCTGATCAACGGCTATGCCGATTTCCGCGTCGTCTCCGCGGTCGCCGAGCTGACGCCTGATCGCCGCGACTTCATCATCACCTACGTCGTCGAGGAAGGCGAGCGCTACAAGTTCGGCGACGTGAAGGTCGAGAGCGATATCCGCGACTTCAAGCCCGTGGACCTCTCCAGGAACCTGCCGATGAAGGCCGGCGACTGGTATAACGCCAAGCTGGTCGAGGACACCGTCACCTCGCTGACCGAGACGGCCGGCCTGTTCGGCTACGCCTTTGCCGACGTGAACCCGCGCATCAACCGCGACAAGGAGTCGCAGACGATGGGGGTCACGTTCAACATCGAGAACGCGCCACGCCAATATATCGAGCGGGTCGACATCAACGGCAACACCGTCACCCAGGACAAGGTGATCCGCCGTGAGTTCCGTCTGGCCGAGGGCGATCCTTTCAACAGCCTGGCCGTGAAGCGGTCGCAGGACCGCATCCAGTCGCTCGGCTTCTTCCAGGAGAATCTGGAGGTCGAGCAGACCCAGGGCTCCGCGCCTGACCGCGTCGTGCTCGGTCTCGACGTTGAGGAGAAGTCGACTGGCGAACTCCAGCTTTCAGCCGGCTTCTCATCGCTCGAGCGGTTCCTGGTGAATCTGTCGATCCGCCAGCGCAACTTCATGGGCAAGGGCCAGGAGCTGCGCGCCGGCGTCAATTATTCCACCTATTCGAAGTCGGTCGAGCTGGGCTTCACTGAGCCCTATCTGTTCGACCGCAACATCGCGGTCGGCTTCGACGTCTACCGCCGCGATTATTCGAGCTTCAACTTCATCAACAACAGCCGCAACACGACCTACGAGCAGGTGACCACCGGCGGGCAGCTGCGCGCGGGCCTTACCATCACCGAATATGTCGCCCTGGCGCTGCGCTACGGCCTCAACCTCGACGAAATCTCGCTCGATCGCGACACCTTCTTCTCGGATCCGGACGGCCCCGGTCCGGCGCCGCTCCAGTGCGATCCGCTGCTCGCGGGCCGGTTCCTGTGCGACGCGCTTGGCGAGCGGACGACCTCCTCCGTCGGCTATTCTTTGGTGTACAACACGCTCAACAACAGCATCCGCCCGAGCTCCGGCAACCGCGTCGTCTTCAGCCAGGACTTCGCCGGCCTCGGCGGCAGCGTCCGCTATCTGAGGTCGAAGCTCAACGCCTCCAAATACTGGTCGCTGGGCAGCGGCTTCATCTTCTCGACCAGCGTCGAGGGCGGCTACATCCACAGCTTCGAGGATTCGCCGGGCCCCGGCATCGATCCGGTCCGGCTGACCGACCGGTTCTTCCTCGGCGAGCCGCAGATCCGCGGCTTCGACATCCGCGGCATCGGCCCGCGCGTACAGCGCATCCGGCTCGACGCGGAAGGCAATCCGATCCTGGAGCGCCGGCAGATTGTCGACGATGCCCTTGGCGGCCGCGCTTATTATCTCGGCCGCGCCGAAATCGAGATCCCGCTCGGCACCGGCGCCCGCGAGCTGGGCCTGAGGCCGTCGGTCTTCCTCGATGTCGGTGCCCTGTTCGGCGTCAAGCAGCCGCTGCCGACGGCGGTCTTCCCCGACGCCAATGGCGACGGCAAGCTGGAGCCGCTGGTGCGCCCGATCCTCGATGCCGCGGGTCTGCGTCAGTGCTTCACGCCGCCACCCACCGGCTCGACCAACCCCGGCACGACGACGACTATTCCTAATGATGCCGCAGGCTGCCCGACCGGCTCGAACCTCGTCGCCAACAGCATCGACCCGTTCCTGGAGCGGTTCGTCGGCAACACGGCGAAGCCGCGCGTCTCGATCGGCTTCGGCGTCAACTGGAATTCACCCTTCGGCCCGTTCCGAATCGACGTCGCCAAGGCGCTCATCAAGGCCGAGGGTGACGACACCAAACTGATCACATTCAACGTAGGAACCGCATTCTGATGACCAAGCTCTTCTTCAGCGTTGCGCTTGCCGCGCTCGCCACCGCCATTCCCGCCGCCGCTCCGGCCCAGCGCCTCAGCCCCGCCGTCGTCGCGGTAGTCGACATCGGCCGCGTCTCCACCGAATGCACCGCCTGCCGCGCCGCAGCGACCCAGCTCCAGACGCAGGTCCAGCAGCTCCAGCAGCGCGCCCAGCAGCTCCAGCAACCGCTCCAGACGGAAGGTCAGTCGCTGCAGACGGCGCTTCAGGCGCTCAACGGCAAGCAGCCGGACGCGGCGCTTCAGGCACGCATCACCGCCTTCCAGACCCGCGAAAACAGCGCCAACCAGGAGCTGCAGCAGGCGCAGCAGCGGCTCCAGTCCACCCAGGCGAACGTCAACCGCCAAATCAGCGAGCGGCTCCGCCCGATCATGAACACCGTGCTCCAGCAGCGCGGCGCGACCATTATCGTGGACAAGGGCAGCACGCTCGCCTCGGCTCCGACCATCGACGTCACCAACGACGTGCTGGCGCAGCTCAACCAGCAGCTGCCGAGCGTCACCGTCGCGCCGCTGCCGCAGCAGCCGCAACAGCAGCAGCCGACCGGCCGCTAATGTCGGACGCAGGCTCCGCCGCCATGGGTCCGCTCGACATTCGCGCGGTCATGGCGGCGCTGCCGCACCGCTACCCGATGCTCCTCGTCGACCGCGTCGAGGAGATCGTGCCCGACAGGTCGATCACGGCCATCAAGGCGGTGACGATCAATGAGTCCTTCTTCCAGGGCCATTTTCCGGGACGGCCGATCATGCCCGGCGTGCTGATCGTCGAGGCGCTGGCGCAGGCCGCCGGCGTGCTTGCGGTCCAGTCGCTCGGCCTCGCCGGCTCCGGCAAGCTCGTCTATTTCATGGCGATCGACGGGGCGAAGTTCAGGACGCCAGTCGAACCAGGCGTCCTGCTTCGGCTCCAAGTCGAGTTCGTTCAGAAGCGCGCCAGCGTCTGCAAGTTCGCCGGCCGGGCGCTGATCGGCGATAAGCTCGCGGCGGAAGCGAATTTCACCGCGATGATCGCGGATCCACCCTCGGCCTAGGCCACCGGCCGCCAGCGGCCATCCCCCCGCTCGATCCCGAACACCGACGGTATAACCGGACCATCCAATACGGCATCCGGTTGCCCGTCAGCCGCAATCCTGCCGCCGGCCATCACGATCAGCCGGTCGGCAAAGCCGCGCGCCAGCTCCAGATCGTGCACCGCCATCAGCACGGCTTGAGCATTGGCTCTCGCCTCGGTGCGGAGCAGCTCCATCAGCCTCAACTGCCAAAGCGGGTCCAGATTGGAGGCAGGCTCGTCGAGCAGCAGCAGACGCGGCCGGGCGGCGAGCGCGCGGGCGATCAGCACTCGGCTCCGCTCTCCAGTCGAAATGCGATCCACCCGTCGGCCGGCCATGTCTTGTAGGGCGAAGATGCGGAGCAGTTCTTCGACGCGCGGCGTATCCGTCTCAGCCAAGCCGAGCGTGATCAAGTCGGAGACGCTGAGCGGCCAAGCGACATCGCGAGAGGCGGGCAGGTAGGAATAGAGCTGCTGCCTCAGACGGGGAGGGAGAGCGTGGGGATCGGTGCCCTCGATCCGCACTCTTCCCCCCGGCGAACCAATGCCGGCAATCGCATGGAGCAGGCTCGTCTTGCCGCTGCCGTTGGGGCCAACGAGGCAAGTGAGCGTGCCGGCATCGAGCTCAAGCCGTGTCTCCTCGAGCCGGCCTCGAAGACTGAGGCCGCTCGCCTGGAGGAGCGGCGTCATCGCGCGAGCTTCCAGCGCATGTGGGCGACCAGCCAGAGGAAGAACGGCGCGCCCAGCAACGCCGTCACCACGCCGATCGGCAGCGTCCGCCCGAGCGGCGCCGTCCGCACCACAAGATCGGCGGCGAGCAGCAGGATCGCGCCAATCAGTGCCGCCGGAAGCACGGCGCGGCCCGGATGCCCGCCGGTCAAGCGACGGGCGAAGATCGGCGCGACCAGGCCGATGAAGCCGATCGCGCCGCAGATCGCGACGCAGGCGCCGACGCCGACCGCGGTCAGGCAGACGATCGTCCGGCGCAGCATCGTGACGTCATGGCCGAGCGACTGTGCCACCTCCTCGCCGAGCGTCAGGCTGTCGAGCGGCGCCCTCAGGCGCAGCAGCAGCGCGATGGTGAGAAAGGCGGGCAGGGCAGCAAAGCCCGCCTGGGCGAGGCTGCGGTCTACCAACGATCCCATCAGCCAGTCGTAGGCATCGTAGAAGGCGAAGGGAGAGGGGGCGAGCGCGAGCGCAAGCGTCGTGAGGGCCCCGGCCATGGCGCTGATCGCAAGGCCGGACAGCAGCAATGTCGCCGTCTCCGCCCGCGGACCGGCCAGCGCGAGCAGCAGGAGCAGCGCGCCCAAGGCTCCGGCGATCGAGCCGATGGACAGCGCGATCGGCGCCGCGAAGCCAAACAGGTAGGCAGTGACGACCGCTCCCAGCGCGGCGCCGCTGGTCGTGCCGGTGAGATCCGGTGAGGCGAGCGGGTTGGCGAACAGCCCCTGGATCGCCGCGCCCGACGCGCCGAGCATCGCTCCGTAAGTCAGCGCCAGCACGGCGCGCGGCAGCCGCAACTCGGCCAGCACGGCGAAGCCGAGGCCGCGATCCTGCTCGAACAAGGTTCCCAGCGCCGACCAAGGCACCAGCAGCGAGAGTATGAAGACGGCCGCGAGGCCGCTCGCCAGAATAAGAGTGGCGCGGGCGCTCATCGCAGCACCTTCCGGAGCCGCATCACTTCGCCGATCATCAGCGGCCCCATGCATGTCCAGCGCCGACCGTCCGTGGCGATGGTTCGGGACCTGCGGGTGCCTTTCGCCAGCGGGTGCGCCAGCCAGCGCTGCTCGCCCGAATATTGACCGCTGCGATAGTCGCTCCTGAGCAGCACCTCGGGCGGCGCGACGAGCAATTGCTCGAGCGATACCCGATCGCCCTGCAGTGCCCGCTGTCGAAAACCCGCCAGCATCATCCACTCGGCCGCGAGACCGGAGGCGCCCACACTCCGCCCGCCACCCCCCAGCCAGATCGTTTCGCGCATGCCGGAGGGCCGGCTCCGTTTCAGCTGCGCGATTGCTGCCAGCAGCTTCGTCGCCTGCGCTTGGCGTCCGAGCGCCACTCCCACCAGGGCAATGCTCCGCTCGATGTCGTGAACGGTCTGCGGGAATGGAAGGTCGAGCATGCGGATGCCGAGCCGCTCCGCGATCCGCATCCGGTCGCGCGCGCCGCCGCCCATGCTCAGCACCAGGTCCGGCCGCAGCCCTGCGACCGACAGCAGGCTGCCATCGTTCTTCCGGTGCCTCCGCCCGAGGCGCCAGAGCGGCGTCTCGGCCGAGCTCTGGGCAAGATGCGTCACCGACGCAATCTGGCGCGGCTCGCCCAGCATCAGCAGCAATTCGTCCGTGCACAGGTTGAGGGAGGCTAGGCGGCTCGGCGCAGCCTCCGCTCTTCCGAGCAGCAGCAGGCTAAGGATCGAGGCGAAGACGAAGGCCCGCATAGGCCGTCCTTCCGGGCGTGTTGTAGCCGACAACGTCCTGATAATCGGCGGCGAAGGCGTTCTCGACCCGCACGAACGCTTCGAGCGCATTCGAGAGGCGATAGGCAAAGCGCGCGGAAGCGAGGACATAGTCGTCCAGCGTCACACGCGGCGCGGGAAAGAGGTCGAAGTCGCGGTCCTTGCGACTGCCGAGATAGGCGACCGAGGCGCCGAGGGTGGCGGGGCCGGGGCTCCAATGGCCGTAGAGGCTGCCGCTATGCTTCGGCCGCCGCACCTCGCGCAGCGCATCCGCCCCATCCGCTTCCAGTTCGCGCGTGTCGAAGTAGCTGTAGCTGCCGCCGATGCTCAGGCTGGCGGTGGCTCGCCATTCGCCGGACAGCTCGACGCCGCGACGGCGGCTTTTGCCGGCGACGTTCACGACCGTGTAATTGGGAAAGATGCTGAAGTCCTCGACGATCTCGTCCCTGAGATCGTTGGAAAAGGCCACCGCCTCCAGCGAGGCTCTCCGGCCGGTCCAGCGGATGCCCGCTTCGAGCCCACGCGACCGCTCCGGTCTGAGGTCGGGATTGCCGATGAAGTTCGAGCCCGGGCCAAAGCCGAACAGATCGACGAAGGTGGGTTGCGCGATTCCCTCGCCATAGCCGGCGAGCAGCGCCACTTCGGGCGTGAGGTTGAGCACCGCATTGACGCGGGCCGTGGTCTCGTCCTCGAACCGGCTGAAATCGTCGTGCCGCACGGCCACGTCCGTGACCAGCAGATCACCCCACCGGGCCCGCCACTCTCCCACGTAGGCGTTGCGGCCGCGCGTGAGGTCGCGATCCGATGCGCCTCCGAACTGGTGGTCGCGCGTGCCAAAATCCTCGTCCTCCCGCTCAGCTGCGACTATCAGCTCGTGCCGCCCGCCGCCGGCGGAGAAGCGATGCGCCGCCTGAAGTCCGAACCGGCTCCGGCGGCCATAGCTGTCATTGGTGCGCGTCCCCTGGTCGCGGTTGCGATTATTGCTGTCGAGATATTGCCCGTCCAGCTTCAGCGCCCAGGGAGAGGCGGCGTCCTGGCCGTAGCCGAGCCATCCCCGCGCGGCGTAGGTCTCCGTTTCGGACGCCTCCGCCGTGTCGGCGCGCTGGAAAAGTGCATCGGTGCCGTCGAACTCGAAGTCGTGTCGCACGTAACGTCCGACCAGCCCGAGCTCCCAGGCTTCGGCGGGGCGAACGATGCCTTTCATGCTGGCGGTCAGGTTCTCGAAGCCGTCGCGATCGCCGCTGCCGCCGCCCAGGATGTCGATGCCGTCGCTGCGGGCAAGGGATGCGGTGGCGGAAATGCCGGCCTGCGTGCCTCCCCATGCGAAGGCACCGGAGACGCGGCCGAAATCGTGGCTGCCATATTCCGCCGCAGCCGTCCCTCGCATCTCGCCGAGCGGATCGGGGGTGCTGACCGCCACCACCCCGCCGAGGGCCTCGGAGCCCCACAGAGCGGACTGCGGGCCCCGAATGAGCTCGATCCGGCCCAGCCCCTCCGCCGTCAGCGTCTCGAAGCGCGGCTCGTTACCCGCGGCGAGATCGTTGAACGCGATGCCGTCGATGAACAGCAAAGTGTGGTTCGCCTCCGCTCCACGGATGCGGAGCTGCGTCAGCGCGCCCTGCGCGCCGGAGACGGACACCGATACGCCCGGCGCCAGGCGGAGCAGGTCGGCCGCGAACACCGGCGACAGCGCCTCGATCTGCGCCGCGTCGAACGTGGTGACCGATGCCGGCGCCTCGTCAACCGGCACCGGGGCGAGAGAGGCGGTGACGACGATCTCGTCGTCACCCGTCTGCTCGGCCGGAAGATGCGGCTGCTGGGCCGCGGCTGCTATAAGAATAAGCGTATTCATATTTGCCTCCAATGACGACACACGCTGTCGTCACGGAGGAACCGCGTGGGGCAGGGGCCTCGCGCGGTGCCACGCATCGCAGGCTGGTCCCGGCCGGATGCGGACGACGGCGAAAGGCAGGTCTCCTGACTTTGCGGGTCGCTGGCCGATCCCTTCCTTAAGAAGAGGGGCCTCGCCGCTTACAGTTGCGGGCACAGCGCCGGAATCTCACCGGCTTCCCATTTTCACCCCGAAGGGCACCTTCGCTGCTCCCGCTGCTATTGCGGTGCAGCATGGGTTGTCAATCCGGCGCCCGGACTGTAGATCGCGCGCTCCCATTGAGGCTGGTCGGAACCAGCCAAATTTCAGGACATCGACGATGAAGAGCAACCTCCACCCCGACTATCACATGATCAAGGTGCAGATGACCGACGGCACCGTGTTCGAGACCCGCTCCACCTGGGGCAAGGAAGGCGACACGCTGCAGCTCGACATCGATCCGACCGCGCACCCTGCCTGGACCGGCGGCACCGGCAAGATGCTGGACAGCGGCGGTCAGGTTGCGCGCTTCAACAAGCGCTTCGGCGGCCTTACCCTCGGCAAGAAGTAAGCGGCTGGCGCTTGGTCCCGATCGTCGAGACCGAGCGGCTCCGCCTCCGCGAATTCCGCGAGAGCGATCTCGACCGCTGGGCGGCCGTCATGGCCGAACCGGCGACGGTGCGCTATGTCGGCAACCAGCCGCTCGCGCGTGAGGAGACCTGGCGCCGCCTGCTGATATCGGGCGGGCTCTGGCCGATGTACGGCTACGGCTATTGGGCCGCCGAGCGGAAAGGGGACGGTCTGCTCGTCGGCCATGTCGGCCTCGCCGACTTCAAACGCGAGCTGACCCCCTCGATCGAAGGGATACCGGAAGCCGGCTGGATCTTCGCACCCGACGCTCATGGGCAGGGCTATGCCTCCGAAGCGCTCGCAGCCGTGCTCGCCTGGGCCGACGACAATCTCAGCGCATCGGAGATCACCGCGATCATCGACCCGGCAAACGCGCCGTCGATCCGCCTCGCGCAGCGCTGTGGCTTCAGCAAATGCGAGGAGGCCGTCTACAAGGGCGAGCCGATCCTGCTTTTCCGCCGCCCGGCTCGCTTACCAGCCGGAACCGCCACCGCCGCCGCCACCGCCTCCTGACGAACCCCCTCCCGAGGAACCGCTGCTGCTCGAGCTGCTCGACGGCGCGGTCGAGGCCGAGCCGACCGAGTTGGCCAGGGAAGACCCGACATCGCTGACGAACCGGTCGGTGTTGCGCCAAGGATCGCCGCTGCCGGAATACCAGCTCATCGTGCTCGCCGTCTCCGCCACCGCCGCCGCAGCGAGCACGGCGGTGAAGCGCGCGGCCCAGGCATTCTCGACATCGAGCGCGATTGCATAGGGCAGGTAACGCTCGAACAATTGCGGGGTCTTCTCCGGCGGATGCATCGTCTCCAGCCGCTCCTCCTCGGTCGTCGCGAGATATTTGCGGAAGCCGGCGATCCGATCCATCAGCGTGCGTCCTTCCGGGGTTGGCGCCGCCATCCACCAGAAGGCCGACAGGGCCAAGGGCAATGCCAGAAGCGGCGCGACGATGGGCAGGAAACCGCCATTCTCGGAGGCGATGCCGAACACCGCCATCAGCAGGAAAAAGCCGGTGCCCCCCATGGCGACGCCAGCGGCGGCCCCCGCGACATGGCGGAACTTCTTTCCGCTCCAGAAGCGTCTGACCAGATAGGCGGCGGCCGCGGCTAGTAGCGGCACGACAAGTGCGATCCACAAGCCCGTGCCGCGCGCGTAGAGCTCCGGATCGGTCAGCAGGGTGACGACCGCCACGAGCCATACGGCGAGCAGCATCAGCACAAGTCCGCCCCACGCCCACTCGCTATTCTTCACGAACTTCGCGCCGTGATCCGCCTTGAGCCTGTTCTCCAGCGAGCTCTTCGCGCTCTGGAAAATGGAGTGATATTTGTCGTCCATCACCAGGCTGCTGCGGCCGGAAAGGAGGTTGGTCATCACCACCCATTCGCTGCGGGGCAGCTCCTTGTCCGTGCCCGTCTTCTGAATGGTCCAATCGCCTCGGCCGAACAGCTTCTTCTTGCCCTCGACGAGGCGGATGCGACCCTTGACGCCAAGGCTGATGATCGCGGCGGAGAGGGTGCGGTTATCGAATGAGCCCTGGCGGGCGATGTAGCGCGCCTCGGCAGGACTGAGATCGTCGGGCGGCGAGAAGAGCGGCACGATGGTCCCGGCACGAGGCCCGCGTCCCGCCCTGCGCCACGCGTGAAAATAATAAGCTGCGATCCCCAGCAAGGCGAGGATTGCGGCGCCGATCGGGCCTTTCCGCTGCAGCCACAAGCTCGCGGCGGAGCGTGGCGGCGGGGCTGACACGAGGCCCTTCGGAAATGCGGCGGCGACGGTCAGGCCTTCATAGGCATCCAGCGGCTCGGTGGTGCGGAAGCTGATCTCGCCCGGCGCCTCGTAGGAGACCTCGGCGTTGCGCTCGGTTGCGCCTTCGAAGCCCGTGTAGAAGGCGCGGTTTCCGAACGGGCCGGGGGAGGGGAGGCGGATCCGCGCTTCGACCACGTCGATCGGAAAGGTCCAGCCGTTGCCGGTGGCGTTCCAGTAGAGTTCGTCGAAATCGCGGAAGTGTCGCAGCTGCTTGGTGGTGCGGTAGCGGATCCGATATTCATGCTCGCCAGGGTCCAGCAGCACGTCCGCGTCGCCGATGCGGACGCGCTCGCCGTTGTCGATGCTCTCGGTGTCCCAGGGCTCGGGCTTGCCGTTGCGCTGGACGTCGATCACCTCGAAGCCGGTACGAACGACGCGCCCGTCCCGTTGCTGCCGGGTCGGAAAGTCGCGGAGGATGCCGCGCTTGATGTCGTTACCTTCGGCGCGGAGGCGGATCGTCTCGGTGACGAGCAGATCGCCGTTCATCTGCACGTCGACCTCGCTGACGAATGAGAGGATGCGTTCATCGGCGCGTGCGGCGGCGGGGAAAAGGATCAGGAGCGCCGCCGCCCAGGCGAGCAGCGCTCCTCTTATGGCGCTCACGCCCTGGCGCCGAAGCGGACGACCGGCGCCGTCTGGATCGACCTGTCCTCGTCCGTGTAGAAGGGTTCCTCGGAGAAGCCCATCGGCCTGGCGAGCAGGACGTCCGGGAAGCTCTGGATGCGCGTGTTGAGGTCGCGCACCGTCGCATTGTAGTAGCGCCGCGCGCCCTGAAGCTCTTCCTCGATGTCGGAGAGCTCGTCCTGGAGCTGGCGGAAATTATCGTCGGCCTTGAGGTCGGGATACGCTTCGGCGACGGCCATCAGCCGGCCGAGCATCGCGCTGAACGCGGTGTCCGCCTCAGCCGTCGCCGCTACGCCACGCGCCTTCATCGGATCGGTGCGATGCGCCGTCACCTCGGTCAGCACCTCGCGCTCGTGCGTGGCATAGCCTTCGACCGTGCTGACCAGATTCGGCACCACGTCGGCGCGGCGGCGGAGCTGGACGGTGATGCCGCTCCAACTCTCCTTCACCAGCGCGCGCAGCCGCACCAGCCGGTTGTAAATGGCGATCCCCCAGATCGCGACCACTGCCAGGACCGCGACCGCGATCCATCCCTCCAGACCCATGTCTCCCTCCCCTCGAGAGGAGCGGAGCATAGGTCCCATTCTCGTCCTGGGCTAGCTGCCGAGCAGCTCGGCACGATCCTGGTCGAGGGTAGGGCTGCGCCGCTCCGCCACCTGCCGCCTGCCGTCGATGACGATCGGCGAGGCGAGGCCGGGGAGGGGGCCCTCAAGCGCCATGCCCCGGCTGACGACCTGCGGATCGGCGAAGACCGCATCGACGGAGTTGATCGGTCCGGCCGGAATGCCGCCGGCTTCGAGTGCTTCGGAGAATTCGATCCGGGAGCGCTTCAGCATCGCCGCCTGGAGCAGAGGGATAAGCTCGGCCCGGTTCACCACCCGCGCCGGATTGGTGCGGAAGCGCTCGTCCCGCGGGAGTTCGGCAAGGCCCAGGATGTCGCAGAGCCTGGCGAACTGCCGGTCGTTGCCGACCGCGACGATCACTTCGCCATCTGCGACCTTGAAAGCCTGATAGGGGACGAGATTGGCGTGGCCGTTGCCCATGCGGTGCGGCACCTTGCCCGACATCATCCAGTTCAGCGCCTGATTGCCGAGCACCGCCACCTGAGTGTCGAGCAAGGCCATGTCGATATGCGCGCCGCGGCCCGTCCGGTCCCGCTCCCGCAATGCCGCCAGGATGGCGACCGTGGAGTAGAGGCCGGTGAAGAGATCCGCATAGGCGACGCCGGATTTCTGCGGCGCGCCGTCGGGTTCTCCGGTCAGCGACATGGCGCCGCCCATGCCCTGGATGATGAAGTCGTAGCCGGCGCGGGCGGCATAGGGGCCGGTCTGGCCAAAGCCGGTGATCGAGCAATAGACGAGGCCAGGATTCAGCGCCGACAGGCTGGCATGATCGAGGCCGTATTTGGCGAGGCCGCCGACCTTGAAGTTCTCGATCAGCACGTCGGCATTTGCCGCAAGCGCACGTACCTGCTCCTGCCCCGAGGAGGTGTCGAGGTCGATGGCGACCGACTTCTTGCCGCGGTTGCAGGCGTGGAAATAAGCCGCGGTGCCATCCTCGGCGAAAGGCGGCCCCCAGTGCCGCGTATCGTCTCCTTCGCCCGGGCGCTCGACCTTGATCACCTCGGCACCGAGATCGGCGAGCAACTGCCCCGCCCACGGCCCTGCCAGGATGCGGGCGAGCTCCACCACCTTCAGGCCGGCGAGCGGCCTGTCCATCAGAAGGCTGCGATCCCCGTGATGGCCCGCCCCAGGATGAGGCCATGCACGTCGTGCGTGCCTTCATAGGTGTTGACGGTCTCGAGGTTGGCGGCGTGGCGCATCACCTGGAATTCGGCGGAGATGCCGTTGCCGCCGTGCATGTCACGCGCGACCCGCGCGATAT